>Ga0315279_10000080_pt1 | contig 202895 bp, 199 predicted proteins | sample YL17G06_20_MG_FD_203694 | JGI IMG/M metagenome (GOLD analysis project Ga0315279, IMG submission 203694) | Sediment microbial communities from Yellowstone Lake, YNP, Wyoming, USA - YL17G06_20 | ecosystem: Environmental > Aquatic > Freshwater > Lake > Sediment | place: USA: Wyoming | collected...
CAACTAAGGGTTTGACCTTGACAAGTCCGCCCTTCCGAATCTCAAGAACGTGTTGAATTTTCTGTGGAATCTGGACGACCCCCTTGCCTTCTTGTTTCAAGTCTTTTATTGGTTTGACCTTGCATCGTGCTGATTTTCCTTCGAACGTCTCAATCTCAACTTCCTCGATCACATAGTTTTCGCAAAGCTCTTGCCACCGTGTTAGAGTTTCTTTGTCAATGCGCACGGTATCTGCCGATACCAGCAGACCTCCAATGTCTTCAACCATAAACTGGTTTGACACAGGCTCCGCATGAGTGACTCCAATTCTGGAAGATTGTTCATCATTTTCTGCCGATGGTTTTTCAGTAAGCTGTTCAATAAGTTCTTCAGCGCGCTTTTCATTGCTTTCGATCGTTGGAACTTCCGGCGTTTTTTCGAGTTCAACAGGGGTGTTTTTGAGGGGGGCAGGGCTGATCTTCTCAAGCAGCTTGAGAACAGTTGTGACAAGAATGTGAGTCATGGTGTTCACGTGATTCTTGTCTGCGTTTTCCGACGTTACTGTGACAACGTAGTGGTTATTCACGCTGGAAACGTTCACTCCACCCTTTTCGCCTTCAATGGTGATGAGCTCGATTCCACCCACGGTTTGAGCCTTTTCAAGTAGGCTGTCGAACCCGTCGACTGCATGCACAAGAGTTTTCTCAGGAGTTCCTTCATCTGCCGCTACGAGCTCACCGTCTTCTCTGAACACAAATGCGTTCTTAACGCCTGGGCATAGGTTTCGAATTTCATCCAGAGTATTCTTTAAGGCAAAAGAGTAGAGTTCGTTGTCCATTTCTCTCACTTCCGCGTTGATCTTAGGATATTCTGAAGAGTATTCGTTCAGGGACCCCGTCGCTCTGCAAGACGAGATATTTCAAGCCTTCAGTGTCTCCAAGCTGGTCAAGCCACTTCAGCGCTTCGCGTGCTCTCTGAAGCACAAGTAGTCTTTCCTGATGACTTCGAACAACCTGTTCTATGGCAGTTAGTTCATGGAACGGGTTAGCGTCAAGAATCAAGCTCAGGCTGCCAATCGAAATCTCGCCGAGACTCTCAGTTGCAGCTTTCTTACCTGCCAGTTTCATGACGACATCATGGATTTTCCTAGACTTTTCAGCCAAGGCTCTAATATCGTCTAAGCGACGAAGATACTCGCCTAACGTACTTTTTGTTTCGGATATCTCCTTTTCTAGGGTTTCAGCGATTTCTTCTGCCGAGTTATATTCTTTTATTTCAACTACCATACTTTTTTGCACCTCCGAAGAGGAAACAATAGAGGGATAGTGGATAGTGAGGTTTTACCCTACCCCCAATCTCAACAAAGGAAAGGTGGAAGCTGAGCTAAGCGGGAGCCGTCGCAGTGTACGTAAACTGGTTGCCCTTCGTTGTCTTTGCTTCAATTTCGTATTGGTAACCCGCATACCACTGTGCGGGGGTCGTAGTTCCTGACAATGTCAGTGTTATCGGGTAGGTGGCTGTGTTTGCTGCTATCGTTTGCGTTGTCATACCGGCTATCAAGTTTGTTGCGCCATTGTTGATGTGCATTTCTGTCAGTGTAACCGGGCTGGTCCCAGTGTTTTGCAATGTCACGATTACTGTATCATTGGCACCGGTAAATTGCACGTTTGTAATCCTTATTTGTTCTGTTGCCATGAAGTTGAAGCTTAGTGCTCCCATCCATGCTGCTACGGCTATGCTGACTGCGACTGTTACGGCGATAAGTATGATTGAGGCTACTACGGGGCTTAGGGCTTTTCTGCTTCTTAACATTTTCATTTTTTGTTTAATCCCTCCTTTTAGGGCTGTTTGAGTAAGTAGTGGAGCCAGTGGATTTAAATCTTACGACTCACGACATAATATTCATCATTTGTAAAACACAACTACAAACAACCAAGCCCAAACCTCAAACGTCACGACTAGAAAACCATCGCACAGCGAACTGTACGACAGCAGCGAGACGGTATGCCTGCAGGCTTAAAGCTTCAGATCATCAAAAAACTCGAGCAAAAGCTTCGCGACTTTCTCGCCGAATTCCGTCTTCAAATAATACTTCTTCAATGGATCAATGCGCACGCTCTTTGCCAAGCCTAACTCTTCAATCTCGATCATTCTAGACCTGAAAGTCCCATCGCTCAGGGTCAAACCGTTCTCCCGCATGAAATCCTTAGCCGCCTTCCATTTTCCACGATTCATATGGAGCAGAAAGATGCAGTCTATCGCATGATCTTTCTCCAACATCGCCTTCAGAGCCGCAGATTTAGGGCCAGTGAGTAAACGTTTCACCCTCTCCTCGTCTCCAACTTTCACCATCAACATCATCCTGCCATTTACAGTTCCTTAATAATAGCTCAGACGCCTTTAAAAGATTTAACCTATATTACGATTTATGACTTATTACAGGACACTATAGCTTGATTTTCCAGTTGTTATTTCCATTTGCGGTACAAGTGGATTCCACCTATGGTGCAAAGACGCTCAAAACTGACTTCAAGTGGAGCCTTGATTTCTTCTAGTGTTTTAGCCATTTTTACAAAGAATTCATCGTTACAGTGCTTTCGAGTCGTCGTTCCATGCATTTTTTGCATGTTGTTTGTGTTCAGCATTCTCCTGCATATTTCTGTTGGGTCATCCATGCCTAGAGCGACTCCTCGTCCCTGATTACTTCATTAAGACTCTCAAGCGCGCGCTTGGAAAAGAAATAAAGTAGCCATACCCATAGGTTGAAGTCTCTCCCACATGACGAAAAGTCAACGTTAAGGATACTAAGCTGTTCAAAAAACGCAAGTGCGAACCAGTAATGTTTGCTACGAAACCGACATGCTTAAATAAAATATGGCTTACTTCGTTTGTAGCTCAAGACAATACATGGTTGTTGATGAATGTCAGAAGAGTTCCGGCACATACTTCGAATAGTCGATGTTGACGTGGACGGCACGTTGAAGTCAGCTTATGCCCTTGCAAAAGTCAGGGGGATAAGCTTGAACCTTGCAAACGCCCTTTTGAGAACAGGAAAGATTGACCCAGACAAGAGAGCCGGTTTTCTGACAGAAGCAGAAGTTGAGAAAATTAAAGAATTAGTGAAGGATCCTACGAAGCACGAGTTGCCTTCCTGGCTTTTCAACAGAAGAAAAGATGCAGAATCAGGAAAAGACGCCCATCTGATCAGCGCAGATCTGGTTCTAAGAAACAAAATGGACATAGAACAGATGAAGAACATCAAGTCCTGGCGTGGATATCGTCATGCTTATGGACTGAAAGTGCGCGGACAAAGAACTAAGACAACTGGAAGGGGCGGAAAAGCTCTTGGCGTCAAGAAGAAAGACCTCGCTGCAAAGCAGGCTGCGGCTAGGAGTGAGTAGCCATGGGTGACCCAAGAAGGCAGAGGAAGAAATATGCCACCCCGCGTTTCCCATGGCGAACCGATATCCTGCAGGCAGAACTAAAGCTGCTAGGACAGTATGGCCTAAGAAATAAACATGAGTTATGGCGGCATGAAACAACCCTGTCAAACTTCAGAGGAATAGCACGCTCGCTTGTTGGCAAGCCACTTGAAGAACGCAAGAAAATGGAAGCAGAGCTTCTCGCCCGGCTAAAGAAACTTGGCGTGCTAAATGAAACGGCAGTTCTTGATGATATATTGGACTTGGCGATAGAAGACCTCCTGGAACGCAGACTGCAAACGATCGTTTTTCGCAAGGGCATGGGAAAAACGATACACCAGTGTCGTCAGCTGATAACTCACGGACACATAGCCGTAGGAAAAAGGCGAGTCACAGTACCAAGCTATGTAGTGGCAAAAGAGGAAGAACCGCAGATAACGTACGCCCCCAAAAGCGCGCTTACAAACGCCAGTCACCCTTTGCGCCAAACAATATTTGTTGCGCCAACAACTGGACCACAAGCATCTAACGCACATACAGGGGAGGGACAATGAGCAGTAGCAGAAGGAACGAGAGGTGGGCCGTCGTCCACATATTCAGCTCTTACAACAACACGCTCATCCACATAACGGACATTTCCGGCGCAGAAACGATAGCCAGAACATCAGGAGGAATGTTCGTCAAGGCAGACAGGCTGGAATCTTCACCATACGCTGCCATGCGCGCGGCTGGAGCCGCAGCAGACGTAGCCAAAGACAAGGGAATAACAGCAATACACATCAAAGTCAGAGCCCCAGGCGGATCAGGACCAAGAACCCCTGGACCAGGAGCACAAGCAGCCATAAGGGCCTTGGCAAGAGCCGGATTTCGCATAGAACGCATCGAAGAGATCACCCCTGTCCCACACGATGGAACACGAAGACCAGGCGGCCGAAGAGGAAGAAGAGTCTAACAGACCCTTAACGTCCTTCTTCAAATAGAAAAATTGAAATAATGCACGAATATTCTATTGAACGGCACAGCCAACATCATAGGCTACATGGAGCGACCAAACCAGTGGAAATAAAAGTGCTTGAAAAAGACGATAACAACATTCGTTTGCTCATTCGAGGAGCTAACGTTCCGTACGTAAATGCCCTGAGAAGGGCAATAATCTCCGAAGTACCATGCATGGCTATAGACGAAATCGTAATACTTGAAAACTCCTCCATAATGCAGGATGAAACAATAGCCCACAGACTTGGGCTCGTTCCTCTCAAAACTGACCTAGACACCTACAACCTGCCTGAAGAATGCCCATGCAAAAGCGAATTTGGATGCAACCTTTGCAGAGTAACACTCACACTTGATGCGCAAGCAAAAGAAGGAACAAGACCCGTTTATTCAGGCGAACTAATCTCCGAAAACAAGGACGTAGTACCTGTTAGCGACAAGATCCCGCTAGCAAAGCTGGCAAAAGAACAAGCACTTCGACTCGAAGCCTACGCAAGGCTCGGGAAAGGAAAAAATCACGCCAAGTGGCAACCAGTTTCGATGTGTTCATACAAATATTACCCAAAGATAGCGATTTCAAGCAAGAATTGTGATGCATGTGGAAAGTGTGTGGAAATCTGCCCGAAAAAAGTATTGGAAAAAACTGACAAAAAAATAGAAATTCGTGCCCTGACAGCATGCACGCTCTGCAAAGACTGCGTTCAAGCCTGCCCACAGAACCCTAAGGCAATAGAGATCAGCTGGGAAGAAGGAACCTTCATATTCAACTTAGAATCCACAGGCGCACTTCCGCCAGAAAGGGCAATCATAGAGGGCGTCAAAACCCTGGAGAAGCAGTTGAAGGAATTCGAAACTCATGTCAAGGTGAAAAAGAGTGAAGAAACCTAAAACTACAAACCCAGAGCTCATAGAACTCATTCGATTCCTAAGAAAACAGGGCAGAGAAAACAAGGCGGCCATATGGCGGGACATAGCGAAACGCCTAGCCAGCCCGAGAAGAAGACACGTAACCGTGAACTTGAGCCGATTGAGCAGATACACGGACAAAAATGAAATCGTTGCAGTTCCCGGGAAACTGTTAAGCGCAGGGGAAATCAGCCACCCGGTGACCGTAGCAGCCGTTGCCTTCTCAGAAAAGGCAAAAGAGAAAGTAACCGCTGCAAAGGGCAAATGCCTGTCTCTTTCCGAACTGGTTAAGAAGAACCCGAAAGGTTCCAAAATCAAGATAATTGGGTGAGAGAATGCAAACAACATCCGAGCCTACCACAATAATAGATGCGGACGGCCTCATTCTGGGAAGAATGGGCACGTACATCGCCAAACGACTGTTGAACGGTGAAGAAATAGTAATAATAAACGCTGAAAAAGCCATACTTTCAGGAAAGAGAAGAGCCAAGCTGAAAGATGCTATAGAATTTCTGGCTGTGGGATCCCCAGGCAGAGGCCCATTCCATTACAGACGACCAGACAGAATAGTCAGAAAGAGCATCAGAGGCATGCTGCCATTCAAGAAGCCTAAGGGCAAGCAGGCGTATAAGAAGCTTAAGGTTTACATGGGAACGCCAGACGAATTCAAAGACAGGAAATTCGAAACGTTGGCAAACGCTCAAGCCAAGAAGCTGGCATGCCCATACTTCACCGTCGGCGAATTCGCCAAAGAGATAGGATGGAACCAAGGTGGTTAGTCATGCCAGCTAAGAAAGTACTAGTTGTCAGTGGAAAGAGAAAAACGGCCACAGCACGCGCGGTTGCAAGGCCAGGAATTGGAAAGATACGCATAAACAAAATTCCTTTGGAGATTTTTGAACCAGAAATCTCGCGTGAAAAAATCAAGGAACCTCTTCTACAAGCCGGAGACGAAGTCTGGAAACAGCTGGACATGGACGTGAAGATTACAGGCGGCGGGTACATGGGGCAAGCCGAGGCAGCAAGGATGGCCATCGCCAACGCCCTGCTGAAGTGGACAAAAAGCACACACTTACGAACTGTTTTCGCTGAGTATGACAGAACAATGATTGTCGGAGACTCCAGGAAAAAAGAGCCCAAAAAATTCGGTGGACCAGGAGCACGAGCCAAAGAGCAGAAAAGCTACAGATAACGGAGACTGACAAGTTTGATCATCCCAGTAAGATGCTTCACATGTGGCAAACTAATCGGAGACAAATGGGAAGAATTTGCCAGAAGAGTAAAAACTGGAGAGAATGCCGGCGACGTCTTGGACGATCTGGGAATCAAAAGATATTGTTGCCGCCGCATGTTGTTGTCTCACGTAGAAATCTTTGATGAGGTCCTGCGTTTCTACGAAGAGGCTGAGAAACGAAGAGAAGCAAGAACACGCTAGCGGGCAGGTGAAAAGGAAGAAAACATGTCAACAGTCATTGAAGACCTCATTGCAAGAAAAGTGTTCAACAGCCGCGGCGAAGAAACCATAGAGGTTGACATTGTAACAACCTCAGGCTTCGGAAGAGCCTCTGCACCTGCTGGAAAAAGCCGAGGAAAAAGCGAAGTTGCCTATTATCCGCAGGGCGGGGTAGACCAAGCATTAAAAAAGGTAGAGGAGGTTGTGGCTCCTGAAATCGTGGGGCTCAACGCTAATTTCCAAGAGGAGATCGACAGGACACTACATGACGTCGACGGCTCCAAGGACTTCAGAGTCATAGGAGGAAACACTGCATTTGCCATATCGTTAGCCAACGCCGAGGCCGCTGCTAACTCCTCAGGCTCTCTTCTTTTCCAGCATTTGGGCGGAGCAGTTGCCCATGAACTACCATACCCCTTAGGAAATGCAATAAGCGGTGGACAACACACGCATGGAAAGTCTCCGGACATACAAGAGTTCCTGGTTCTTCCACACGGAGCTGAGTCATTTCTCGAAGCTGCCACAGTCAATGTTCAGGTCCACAAAAAGGTAGGCGACATCCTGAGAAAGAAGGACAGACTCTTCAACGATGGAAAAAGCGACGAAGGAGCTTGGATATCAAACATTGGAAATTCACAGGCTCTGGAGATCTTGGCAAAAGCATGCGAAGAAGTCAGCAGCGAATCAGGTGTTGAATGCGTAATAGGCATCGACGCAGCAGCCTCATCCCTCTGGAATGGCAAACAAAGAAAATACGTCTACGAAAGGGAAAGGAGAAAGCGAAATTCTGGAGAGCAATTAGACTTCATCTTGGATCTCATTGACAAATATCATCTTGCCTACGTTGAAGATCCATTTCAAGAAGAGGACTTCAAAAGTTTCGATGTGCTCACAAGGAAAGCAAAGAAATGCCTAATCTGCGGCGATGACCTATTTACCACAAACTATGAAAGGTTAAGCCGAGGGATAAAAATGCAGGCAGCCAACGCAATCATTATTAAAGTGAATCAGGTGGGTACGCTTACAGACGCCTTGGAAACGATTGAAATGGCAAGAAAAAACAGATACGTACCAATAATGGCGCACCGTTCAGGAGACACATGCGACTGGCACATCTCCCACCTGGCAGTATCTTTCAAGTGTCCAATAATAAAGACGGGGATCGTTGAAGGAGCACGTATCGCAAAAATAAACGAGCTGATAAGGATAGAGGAATTCTTGGGAGACAGAGCCAAAATGGCTGATTTTGATACAACATAGGAGGAGAAAACCTTGCCAGAAGATGAAAAGATCGAAAACGAAGAAGAAAACGAAGACAGAACCGAAGAAACTGAACCAGTTGAAGTAGAATCAAGAAATGAAACTACGGTTGAAACAGAGACCGGCGAGGCAGCTGTTCCAGAAGAAGGGCTGCTTCTGCCGCGAGACACACTGTTGTCGGCAGGGATACACATCGGAACAAGAATGAAAACAGGAGACATGGGACAATTCATATACCGTGTGAGGCCAGATGGTCTGTTTGTTTTGGATATTAAAAAGACGGATGACAGAATTAGAGTTGCCGCAAAATTCCTTGCCAGATTTGAACCGGCAAAGGTTGCCGCAACAGCGGCCAGATTATACGCGCAGGAACCTGTTCGGAAGTTTGGTGAATTAACCAAGGCCGTTTCTGTAGTTGGGCGATTTATTCCAGGGCGTCTATCAAACCCGCTGTATCCCAATAGAATCGAACCTGAGGTCCTGATCGTTTCTGATCCAGGGGCAGATGGTCAGGCGGTCAAAGAGGCAGCTTCAGTAGGGATACCGGTGATGGCTCTGTGTAGCACTGACAACGAGTTTACTGGAGTTGACCTAGTGGTTCCTACGAACAATAAGGGCAGAAGAGCCTTAGCAGTGATCTATTGGCTCTTGGCAAGGCAAGTACTTCGGGAAAGAGGAGAGCTTCAGCCCGATAAGGATCCGTCCTTGACAATCGATGATTTCGAGACGAAGATTTCCAAGGAAGAGGAGGAAATCTAGCCGAATGGCGAAGGTTCGGCTACCATGCCAAGCCGGAGCCTTCTACGAAGGAAGAACTGAGCCACTAAAGAGGCAAATAGAACAATGTTTCCTACATACCCTAGGTCCAGGAGAGCTTCCAGACGTTGTGAAAACGGGACCTAGACAAATAGTAGGATTAGTTTGTCCACATGCAGGTTACATGTTTTCTGGTCCAGTAGCGGCCCACGCTTACTACAAGCTTGCCTTGGACGGCAAACCCGATGTCGTGGTCGTCTTAGGTCCGAACCACACGGGCTACGGCAGCGCTTTGGCTACAGTAAACGAAGGGCTGTGGAGGACGCCGCTCGGGGATGTTGAAATAGACTCTGAAACAGCCAATCAGATCGTCCGAGAAGCGCGGATAGTTGATGTTGACGAGTCTGCTCACCGCTTTGAACATTCAATTGAAGTTCAACTTCCATTTCTGCAATACCTTTACGACTCACATTTCAAGATTGTGCCAATCTGCTTCCTAATGCAGGACCTATCCTCTGCCAGAGAAGTCGGACAAGCATTAGCCAAAACGTTGACCAACAAAAACGCAGTTATCATAGCCTCTTCCGACATGAGCCACTATGAACCCCAGGAAAAAGCCGTCAAGAATGACCTCTTAGCTCTCAGGGCTGTGGAAGCAATGGACGAGGCGAAGCTCTATACAACGATTGAATCCCATAACATCACGGCCTGTGGATATGGCCCAATCATTGCCCTGATAGAAGCGGCCAAGATCATGAGGGCAAAAGAGGCAAAATTATTATGCTATAAGACCAGTGGAGATGTAATTGGCGACTACTCAAGCGTGGTTGGGTACGCAGCCGTCTGTTTCACAAAATAGTGGTGTGAATGGGTGTCGTTGCTTCAGCACCTGCGAAGATAATACTGTTCGGAGAACATTTCGTGGTTTATGGAGAACCAGCAATCGTCTTGGCCATAGACAAGAGAGCCTACGTAAAAATAGAAAACCGGCATGACACCAGCCTTCACTTGCGTTCCGCTAACCTCAATCTCGCAGGACACTTCGAAAATGACACTTTCAAGATCGACCAAGGCAGCGCAAAAGAAGCTAGAATCAAATTCGAACCCGTCAAACATGCTTTGGACAGAATCCTGGAAAAACATGGGAAACAAACTGGCTTGGACGTTGAAATAAACTCCACTATTCCTGTGGGAGCTGGACTTGGATCTTCGGCAGCTGTGGTTGCAGCTGCAACAGCAGCAGCAGGCGCTTTGTTGGATATGAAACTGTCGAAGGAGGACATTTTCCGAATAGCTTATGAAGCGGAAAAAATCGTTCACGGCACACCATCAGGAGTTGACCCTGCGATCTCAACCTTCGGCGGTTCTATTCTCTTCCAAATGGACACAGGTTTCAAACCGTTAGACGTGAAGGCAGAGATCCCTCTTGTGATCGGCGACACAGGCGTTGAAAGATCTACGCGAATTCAAGTTGAGAAAGTCAGGAACATAATGGAGAAATACCCACGGATCATTGAAAGCATAATGAAGGCCGCCCGGGAAATCGTACTGAGAGCCATTGACGCATTCAAGGAAAACGATTTGGAAACGCTCGGAGCTTTGATGAACATAAACCACGCTTTGCTCTATGGAATCGGAGTCTCAGACGAGTCCCTGGAATGGCTTACCAATGCCGCTCGCAAGGCAGGCGCTTTGGGCGCAAAACTGACCGGTGCCGGTGGAGGCGGGTGCATGATAGCACTATCGAAAGACGAAAAGCTCGAACAGGTTCAAGAAGCCATTCAGAGAGCAGGTGGCAGACCATTTATAGCCAGAAAAACTGATGAAGGTGTGAGAATTGAGCGAACCTAGAATCACGATCATGAAAATCGGAGGCTCTGTAATCACTGATAAGAGCACAGAGCTCGCGCCGCAGACGCAAGCTATAGACCGCCTTGCTGTTGAAACGCAGAAGGCAGGTGCAAGAGACCTGATAATAGTTCATGGTGGAGGCAGCTTCGGACACCCTGCAGCGCAAAGAAATGCAATCAGAGAAGGCTTGAAAAAGCCAGATCAGATCTTCGGTTTTGCAGAGACTCATCACTTCATGACGATGCTTAACGGTTTGGTCATGGATTCATTCATCATGCACAGTGTCCCGGCAGTGAGCATTACTCCATCATCATGCGTACTGACAGAAAGCGGCAGAATAAGAAGCTTCGAAGATACACCGTTGAAAATGCTTCTGAACATGGGCTTTCTACCAGTACTTTATGGAGACACAGTACTAGACACAAAACTGGGGTTCACCGTGCTATCAGGAGACCAGCTTGTTTCAACCTTGGCAACAAAGCTAAATGCAAAACGCATAATTGTCGGTGTTGACGTTGACGGCCTGTGCGATTCTGACCCAAAGATTGAGAAAACGGCGAAGAGATTCCCACATTTGACCCTCAGCGAACTGAAACAACTTCAGAGAAAAGTCGGCAAATCCACCGCCTGCGATGTCACAGGTGGCATGTTCGGCAAGATTGCTGAGCTCATACCAGCATTGGAGAAAGGAGTTTCGGTGACTATCTTAAATGCAACAAAGCCAGGTCTTGTTTACATGGCTCTGAAAGGAGAAAACGTGGAAGGCACGCTGATAGAGAAGGAATAAAGAGTTGGTTGAAGAAACAAGCAGAAGAAAATCAGATCATATCAGAATTGCATTGAACCAGAATGTCCAAGCAAGACAAGCGACAACAGGCTTTGAAGATGTTCATCTAGTTCACAAAACCTTGCCGGAGATTGACAAGAAAAGAGTAGATTTGTCCACAACTGTTTTTGACCACAAGTTTGCAGCTCCAATAATAGTTGGAGCCATAACAGGTGGAACTCAAGAAGCCTTGAAAATCAATGCGGCAATAGCTGAAACCGTGGAAGACCTGGGCCTAGGTATGGGCGTGGGAAGCCAGCGAGCAGCAATAGAAAACAAGAAACTTGAAAAAACGTTTACCATAGTCCGAAAGAAGGCCCCAACAGCTTTCCTGATTGCAAACATCGGCGGCGTGCAGCTCGTTAACGGATACGGGCTGAAAGAAGTCAGGAAAGCTATTGAAATGATTGAGGCAGACGCTGTTGCAATACACTTGAACGCGCTGCAAGAGGCCGTCCAGCCAGAGGGCCAGACGAACTTCAAAGGAGTACTTGAAAGGATAAGCGAAATCACAAGTGAAATAGACAAGCCCGTAATAGCAAAGGAAACAGGAGCCGGCATAGCTGCTGAAGAAGCAAGAAAGCTCCATGATGCTGGTGTTAAAGGCATTGACATAGGTGGCGCGGGCGGAACGAGCTTTGCGGCTGTCGAGTATCATCGGGCAAAAGGTCCCAAGAATATTTTTCAGCGCAGATTAGGCGACATCTTCTGGGATTGGGGCATTCCGACAGCAGTAAGCATCGTTGAGGTCTCCATGACGACGAACATGTGCACAATTGCGTCAGGCGGTATACGAAGCGGGGTGGATATGGCCAAGGCCTTGACGCTGGGTGCAAGCCTGACGAGTCTGTCAGAACCTATTCTTAAAGCCGCAGTCAAAAATGTGAACGAAACAAAAGCTACACTCTCGCTTCTAATCGATGAATTGAGAAATGCAATGTTTCTTGTCGGAGCAGCCTCCGTTCAGAAACTTGAAAAAACGCCCGTTGTTATAACAGGTAGAACAGCAGAATGGCTAACGGCCCGAGGATTCGACGTATGTGCCAAAGCGCGAAGAGGGAGAGAATAGGTCTTGGATGTTGAAAGGTTTCTTGAACAGAAAGCTATCATAGTGGACAGGACCATTGAGAAGTTCATTCCAAGAGTCTTCTCAAAGAACGCAGTGGTATTCAGGGTCAACCCGCCAAACTACGCGTTCAATATCGACCCATTAAACAAAACAGTGGCAGATCCCATCTGGGAATTTCTGGACAGAGGCGGAAAAAGATGGAGACCAGCACTGTTCCTGTTGATCTGCGAAATCCTAGGCAAGAACCCTGACGATTTCATTGATTTCTCCATAATACCTGAAGTAATCCACAACGGGACGTTGATTGTAGACGACATTGAGGATGCATCTGAGCTTCGAAGAGGAAAACCTTGCACCTACAAGACCTATGGCTTGGACATTGCCATAAACGCTGGAAATGCAATGTATTATCTGCCCCTTCTGCCCCTAATAGAACGTAAAGAGAAGATCTCTGCTCAAAAAGCACGCAAAGTCTACGAGATTTACACGCAGGAAATGATCAACCTCAGCCTAGGCCAAGCAATGGACATTGCATGGCACAGAGGATTGGCAAGCGCCGACGAACTTGATGAGAAGGCATACTTGCAAATGTGCGCCTACAAGACCGGAACCTTAGCAAGGATGTCCGCAAAGATCGCTTCTGTTCTAGCAGGTGCAAATGACGAACTTGCTGAAAAACTCGGTCGCCTCGCAGAAAGCATAGGGATAGCCTTCCAAATGCAGGACGATGTGCTTGATCTGACAAGCGCAGAGTTCGAGAAAAAGAAAGGCGGTCGAGGACAAGACATAACCGAAGGAAAACGCAGCCTAATTGCCATTCACACGTTGAGAGTTGCAAGTGCTCAGGACAAAAGAAGACTCATCCAGATCCTCAGCATGCATACTTCGAACCAGAGACTTCGAGATGAAGCAATCAAACTAATGAGGAAATATGACTCGATTGAATACGTTGAGAAGTTCGCAAAGAGAATAGTTGAAGAAAGCTGGAAAGAAGCTGAGAAACTTCTGCCTGATGCTATTGGGAAGGAAAAATTGAAATCGTTCGCCGAATTCTTGATTGAAAGAAAAATCTGAAACGAAAAGAAGCGCGAAACCTTTGCTTACAGATACTGAACTTCAAGAGATTGTTCGAAAAATAGCTCTAATTAACGCCGTGAAACACGATGGCAAAGCCCAGGAAGGTGCAGTTATTGGAAAGATTCTGGGCGAGAAGCCTGAATTAAGAAGCAAGGTAAAAAAGATATCAACCCTAATCCGCAATGTCGTTCGAGAAGTCAACGGTCTTTCACCTGAAAAACAGAAACGTATGGTCGAAGAGAAATGGCCTGAAGCGCTTGTCAGAGAAAAAGTAGAAGAGGAAAAGCATCTTCCACCTTTGCCTAACGTTGACAAGTATGCCTTTGTAGTAACACGTTTCTCGCCGAATCCCGACTGCGTCCTTCACTTGGGCTCTGCAAGAGCTATAATCTTATGTCATGAGTACGCGCGGTTCTACAAGGGCAAGTTCATTCTGCGCTTCGAGGACACAGACCCAAAAATCAAGAGACCCGTCCTGGAGTTCTACGACCGCATAAGAGCAGACTTGGCTTGGATTAACTGCAGACCAGACGAAGAGTACATTCAAAGTGACAGAATTCCAATCTACTACGAATATGCAGAAAAACTGCTGAAGGACGGCAACGCCTACGTCTGCACGTGTCAGCCACAACTGTTCAGAGAAAAGGCCCTAGCCAACCAGCCCTGTGAATGCCGATTCTTGCCAGCTGAAGAAAACATACTTAGATGGAAACGCATGTTACAAGGTGAATACGGCGAAGGCAAGGCAGTAGTCCGCGTGAAAACTGACATGAACCATCCTAATCCAGCAGTTCGAGACTGGCCAGCACTCAGAATAATAGACACTGACAAATTTCCACATCCGCGAGTGGGAAACAAATATCGCGTCTGGCCATTATACAACCTAGCGAATGGCATCGATGATCACCTTCTCGGCATTACGCACATAATCAGAGGAAAAGAACACCTCACAAATCAAGTCAGGCAGGAATACATGTACAAGCACCTAGGATGGAAGTATCCTGAGGCAATACATTATGGTCGACTAAAAATCACCGGAGCATCCCTTAGCAAATCAAAAATCGTTCAGGGCATAAAAGATGGGCTTTACAAGGACTGGAACGACCCTCGACTCGCAACTTTTGCAGCCTTGAGAAGACGAGGAATAACGCCAGAAGCGATAAGAAAGATGATAATTGACGTCGGACCCAAAACGCAGGATGTTGTCCTAAGCTGGGAAAACCTCTACGCGTACAACCGCAAAATATTGGACCCCGTCACTGAAAGATACTTTTTCGTCGAGAACCCAATAGAATTGATGGTGGAAAAAATTCCAAAGGCGTTTAATGTGAAGCTTCTTCTGCACCCTTCTCATCCGGAGGGAAGAAGCAGAGAGTACCTAATAAAGCCAGAACAGGGCAATGGCAATGCGAAGTTCTGGGTTTCCAAGAAAGACGTCGACGCTTCGAAAATTGGAAGCATCGTTCGCCTTATGGAATTGTTCAACGTGAAAATCAAGAATGCAAGCGTATACGCGGCTGAAGCCGTTTTTGAAAGCGAATCCTACGAACAAGCTCGTCGGATGAAAGCTCAGTTGATCCATTGGATACCTGTAGGTAGGGATATGCCATGTCAGGTCATCATGCGAGATGCAAGCGTGGTGGAGGGAATCGCCGAAAGCTATTGCAAACAGTTGAAGCCCGACGCAATCATACAATTTGAGCGCTACGGATTCGTTAGAATCGATCAGGTTGAAGGAAAACTTACAGCTTACTATGCTCATAAATAGCCAAAAGTGGATGGAAGATGCGCAAACAAGACAAAGTGGTGGTTTGGCCAAGGTATTTCGACTCAACGAGAACGAGAAAGGAAGGAAGGCGAGTTCCAAAGAACCTGGCTGTGCCTTCTCCTGAAATTCTAGAAGTGAAGGATGCAACTGATAAGCTTCATATGAACAGCGAACTCATCGCGGATGTTGCCTTCCCAAGATCTCCCTGGCTGAAATCAGGCATGATCCTCGTTGAGAAGAAGCATTCAAAGGAAGAGACAATGAAAGAGATTGCAAAACAGTTACTGAAGATTCGAAGTACGCCATTGGCAAAGTAGAATATGGCTAACTTTTTTCTTCTTTCATCAGGACAGCATTCAACAATCCATGTTGCCCAGGCCGGGACGTGATCCGAGCCAAGCCTAAAGAAGTTTCTATTATTGCACCTTTGGTTATTACGCCCCGACGGTCATAATCAACGTTAGCAGGGTTCTTGGCTACTCTTGTGATCTCAACTTTCTGTGTTTTTCCTGTTTTCGAGTCAATCACGCACACTTGCTTGTCTCTCAGCACTTTGAGTTTCCGGGTTCCGCCTCTGCCTCTCACGGTTTTTCGTTTCAGTTCGCCCAAAGTGGTTTCAGCCGGAAATGAGCCGATCTCAAACCTTCTTTTCTTCTTGAAATGTCGTTTTCGACCGCCAGAGGGCTTTTTCTTGCGCATGTCACCGTGCCAAACCGACACTCATCATTTCTCCATGAATATTAAACCTAGGCGGTCATTATCACCGTTGTTTTGCATATAAATCTATCCGTTTCAAGGCTGAGAAGTTTCCTGTTTTTCGATGTCCTCGAAAATGTGCTTTAATTCTTTCTTTATAGTGGTTGTATCATGGCTCAGAGCAAAGTAATCTGCGAAATATTCCGTCGTTCTTAGAACTGATGAGCGGCCGCTTCTTTCACTGGCAATCAAACCCATTTCCCTTAGTAACTTAACGTGTCCGTAGGCATGATGACCCCGCACGTCGATGACTCTTTTTTGGGACACGGGCTGCCTGTAGGCTATGTAGGAAAGCGTCTTCAAGGGTCCAACGGAAAGCAGAGGTCTGTTAACGAGCTTTCTGACGCGTGGCGTAAAATCACTTTTCAACTGCAGGACATACCTTTCGTCCTTTAACGCTAGAATCTCAAGTGCAGTGTTTCTGCAGGCATACTCGTGCATAAGTGCCTTCACGAGTCTCCAAGTCTTGTTCTTTGAACGCGTGTTAAGAACTGAACACAACTCGTTTATGTCCAAGGGTCGACCTGCAACATACAACGCCGCTTCTATCAAAGCCAGATCAGACTTCACCTTTCCCTCAGCCTGATCCTCTTGAAAACCTGCATCTACGTCAAGTCTCGGCTTTTCTGCTTTCTGCAACGTTCAAATCTCCAACAGTTATGTATATTTCCTCAGATTCCTCATTCTGCCAAAGATCTATCTTGCCCTCTTGCGCCAAGAAGAGCAGAAGGATAAATGTTCGTATTGCCTCAAGCCGCATCATCCCTCTTATCAAATTTGAAAATTCTATTATGCCTGCACCTTTAACCCTTTCAGAAAGATCCGTGTAGAGTCTTTCCATCTGCAGTTCGATTTCCATTAGATAGAAGTCTAGCTGCGGCAAAATCTCCGACGGAGTGGGAAGAAGAGGTTCTTGAACGCCTTTTTCAAGATGGATCAGTTTTTCGCCTTTTAACACGTCGTCCAGGGCATCGAGCAGATTGTGAATCGTCGTTGAAGTCAATTCGTATCTCAGCGGCAGGAAGAGAGGCGGTGGAAGGAAGTCCTGTGGGGCCTTTGCTGGAGGCGGCGGCTCCTCAAGTTTCAACAGGAGTCTCGACTTCATCAGGTATATGAGAGCTGAAGAATCCAGTGCCACGCCTGATGCTCTAAAATCGACTTGTCCAGATTTGTTCATCTGCTCGAGAAATGATGTTAGCAAATATGAAATGCTAACGTTCCAAGGCGCAATTTTCTCAAGCTTATGGAACTCGAAGAGAATGTTCCATGGAGGATGAAGATAGAAGGGTCTTTTCATCATCGCCGATGGCACTAGCTTGGCACCTCGAGGAGATTTGTTGCGATGACGTTTGAAACGCCGTTTCGCCCATACACTCCGTACACTTTTTGCGCCTTGTTGACCATTTCAGGCTTCAGAGTAATTGCGATGAACTGAGTTTTCTCTGACTCTTCCAGCAGAAGATCGGCAAGTTTTGACACGTGAAAAGCGTCAAGGTGAGCGTCTACCTCGTCAAGTATGTAGAAAGAAGCCGGCGTAGACTCTTTTAAAGCGAAAATGAATGCTACTGCAGCGACGGAACGTTCGCCGCCGCTTGCGCCACTTACGACTATTGAAGGTTTGTTGAGAAACTGAACTATCATGTCTATGCCTCCTGCGAAGGGTTCGTCCAAGTCTTCGATCTTCATCGTTGCTGTCCCACCGCCCGTGAGTTTAGCGAAGTATTTTTGCAGATCAACGCTGATTTTTTCGAAGGCTGTCATGAAGACTTTCCTTTTCTTCTGTTCGATTTCATCCATAAACTGGACTATTGCCTGCTTTTCCTTTTCAAGTTCATTCATCCTTATTGACAATTCCTTGTAGCGGGAGATCTGTTCAGCATAGTGAGAAAGGGCAAGCTGGTTCACTGCGCCTATTCTTTCGAGTTCAAACTGCATCATTCTGATCGATGTTTCGGCTTCCTCGACCTGCTTAGGCGTCACTTCAAGAGGCTGCTCGTAACCAAATTGTCTAAGTTGACCGCGATACTGGTCAAGCTGAAGCATGGAGGTTTGGACGTTTAGCTGAAGCTGATTCAGCAGGCGGTCAACCTGCTCGTATTCAGAATCAAGCTTGCCCAGATCTTTGTCTATGCCGTCTATCTGACTGGTGAATCTCTTCGCTTCCTCTCTTGCTGAGAAGACACTTTTAGACAATTCAACGCGGCTTTTCTCCAGCTCCGACAGCTCCTGTTTCAGTCCTTCCCTTTCTCTCAGGGCCTCGTCCACATCCTTCTCTACTCTTCTTTGCTGTTGTTCAACTTTTCCAAGTTGAATCTTTGAGTTTTGATAGCCAACTTTCAGAACGTTGTCGAACTGGGACTGAAACGTGGAGATTTCAGTTTGAAATGTGCCGAGTTTCTGCCTGAGGGTGATTATTCCCTCAGCAAGTCTCTCTCTCTTTACCTCCATCTCCTGGATGTTCGCAGGATCCGTCTTCCGTCTTAAGGCGCCAAGTTCTGTTTGAAGCTTCCTAATATCCTTCTGGATGGAGCTTCTTTCAGCTCTGTGAGTCCACATTTGTGATTTTTCGGCTTCTACTTCCTTTTCAAGCCGTGCGGTGTAATGTTCTACCCGTTTTACGTTGGACTTTGTTCTTTTCGTGCTTCTTCTGACCCGAGCCAGTTCCCTTTCAAGCGTGACTATAGCGTCTGAAAGCCGCGCAATTTCAACTCGTGTCCTATCGATTTCGTCTTCGAAGGTTATTATGTCGCTTTCTCTTCTTGAGAGATGCTGCTGAAGAGCCGTAACAGCTTCGTCCAAGCTTTTGATAGCTACGTCGCTTGGAATAATCGCTGAAAAGTCTATCGGAGCACGGTAGTACCCAGTTTCGAAGGCATTGCCTGCTTCATACAGATCACCACCAACTGTGACTACTCTGTGCCCTTCATTAGATAGGGTGAGAGCCGTTTTGTCATCTGAGACTATCAAGGTATCACCGAAAACGAAGTGGACAGCAGGCTCATAGTTCTTATCATACTTCATGAATAACGGGGCTAAGCCATCGACGCCCTGTTTCTCAGGCACCTTTGAAACCTTGGGTTTTGTCGTTCCTTCGATTGGGATTATCTTTATTCTTCCAAGCTTCATCTTTCTTAGAGTCTCGGTGCAAGTGAACGCCGCGTCAAAATCCTTCACAATTACGGCTTCCAGCCATCCTATTGCAGCTGCCTCAATTGCCTTTTGATATGTCTTATCAATCTTGACCAAACTGCGCAGACGACCGTAGATACCTGGAATAACACCCAGATCGCCTAATTCCTCTATGCTCCGGAGAGCTTTTTCCTCAGCCGCCACGGTTTCGGCGAGTTCTCTTTGCGTCGCAAATTCCACAACTGCCTCCCGTGCTGAATCAGCTATTTTTCCAGCTTCAGCTATCTCCCTCTGCACCGCTTCTCTCTGTGCTTTCCTTCGCTCAAGATTTCGTTCCAAGTTCTTTAGCTGAACCTTCTGTTCTTTCTGCACGGTCTCCAACTCGAGAAATGATTTTTGAAGTTCAGCAAGTGTTGCGGAAAATCTTTCCTTGCGATCATTCAGATCCTTAAGCCTTCGAAGTCGGACTTTAATCGCCGTCTGGCTTTTCAGATATTCCGACCTGAGGAAAGCAAGTCTCTTGTAATGATTGTCGAGACCTAACTCGATATCACGGATTTTCTTACTGTTTTCTCCAAGATTGTCCCAAATTTGAGCAGTCTCCTGTGCAATAGCGTCATGCTCGGCTTGTTCCGAGTTTATTTGGCCTGAGATCCCTTCGTATTCACTTCTCAAATGCTTGCTTTTCGAGCGATTATCGCGAATCTCTTTTCGAATGGACTCAAACTGCTGGGCACTGTTTTCTCTCACGCGTCTGAGGCCTTCAAGACTTATTCTTCCAGAGCTCATCTTTGTCGTAAGCTCTGTGAGCTTCGATTTCAGTTCTCCAATCCGTATTTGGACCTTCAGTACCTGGGAACCGCCTTCCTCGACCATTTCCGAGCTTACCTTTCTCCATTCTCCCTCAATTTCCCTTCTTTTTGACCTGTGACCATCACGCAACTGTCTTAGTTTTTCAAGTTTGCTTCTGACTTCTTCGGCTTGCTTCGAACTCCCTTCCACCTTCTTTTGCATATTTGCCATGTCATGTGAAATCTTGACAGTTTCAAATTTCTTTATCTCGTCTTGGATAAAATTGGCTCTCAACAGTTCGTTGCGCTCTCTTTCCAAGTCATCAAGCCTTTTTTGAACTTCATCAATCCTTCCCATTGCCGTACGAATGGATATGTCTGCCACACGCAGCTTCTCCTCGGCTTCAGCCTTCTCAGCGTCGTACTGGCTGATTCCAACCAGATCTTCGATGATTCTTCTTCGTTCCAAAGGAGATATGTCTGTCAATCGAGTTATCGTGCCCTGCAAGATGATGTTTTGGCTCGTGCTACTAATTCCAGCCATGGATAGGATTTCCAGACTATGACCCCTTGAAATTCTTCTGCCATTAAGCCTATACACGCTTTGACCGTTCCGGTAGACCTCACGCGAAATGGTGACTGTGGTTGTGTCAACCGCCATGCGACCGTCCGCGTTGTCAAACTGTATAATCACCTTAGCCATTTTCGCTCTTTCTAAGCCTGCCATTTCTGAACCGTGGAAAATCAGTTTAGCAGCGGTCTCTGCACGAAGCCTTCTTGTACTTAGCTCGCCAAGAGCAAACAAAAACGCATCTAAAATGTTTGTTTTGCCGCTTCCATTAGGACCAGTTATGGCTGTGAAGCCCTTATCGAAGGATACCTTAACGTTCTGCGGCCCGAAAGATTTGAAGCCTTTCAACTCGATTTTCTTGATATAGGGCATTCAGCTTGCGCCCTCAGCTTCTCGGAAGCATACAGGCTTCTTATCTCGACAACTCTAATATATTTTTGTAGAAAACTACTGCATTGTAGGGGTTTAACGGTTATATACTTTTAACGCTATTTCTTGTCTTTTAGTTCGTATTTTGCAGTCATTTTCTTGACAAAGTCCTTAACACTCTCTCCTTTGCCATAGACAAGAAATGAACCATCATCCTGAGTCTTGTATGAGAGATCCGAGTCCTCAGCAAGTTCCCTCAATCGCTTGACTGTCAGTTCTGCTGAAGGCTTAACGCGAATCCACTTCTGTTCTCTCGGCAAGCCGGGAACAAACCTTGTTTCGTCCTCTTCTTGAACTGCTTTTCTGCTCGCCTGACTCAAGCGGTTAAGCCACTCAGTCGCATATGCCGCTCCAAAGACTCTTTCCCCTTCAGAAATAAGGTAGGATTCAACGCTTCCCAGATATTCCTCGATTTTCTGAACCGTCTCTCCACAGCGTGCATCAGCCTTCAAGATCCTAATCATAGTCTTCGCCGATTTCAAATCGGTCATAGCTTCTGTCGGTATGTCTTTCCCTTTCCTTCGAAAATCTGCAACCATTTCTTCCAGCACTTTCCAAGCATCCAAGTATCCCACGTTGTGCATCCCCATCGCCAATTGCAGAGGCACAGCATTATAAAGACATTTTCGATCTTAACAGAGATCAAAATTCTCTTGCGAACCTTCCTGAATGGATGAGAAGGGAACTGGTAGTTTCTGAGACAGCTATTGAAGGCCCATTAATAGTCTTTAGAATGTTCACCTGCATCTTTTTATGTTTCTTCCAGCCTAAAGTGTCTCGAAAGGCATAGACATGCTTTGTTACAACCGTAATATCACTTCAAGGTGAAAAAATGAGTTGGCGAAACACTCCCAAAATGTCGGAAAGCGTCTACTGGGTAGGAATCAGAGATTGGAACAGAAAACTGTTTGACGCCCTAATCCCGCTTCCGAACGGAACAACCTACAACGCTTATCTGGTAATTGGCCAGAACAAAAAAGCGCTAATTGACACCGCAAACCCCGGTTTTGAAAAAGAGCTAGAAGACAAAATCAGGAAGATCACCGATCCTGCCACAATCGACTATGTGATAATGAACCATGCTGAACCCGATCATGCAGGATCCATTCCACATATTATGTCGATTAGCACTAAGGCTAAGCTGGTGGCCACTGCGAAAGGGACCAAGATGGCTCAGATATTCTACAAAGTGCCTGAAGAACGAACAATCATGGTTCACGACCAAGAAAGCATCGATCTCGGCGGCAAAACCCTTCAATTCATCGAAGCCCCGATGCTCCACTGGCCAGAAACCATGTTCACATATCTCAAAGAGAACAAAACCCTTTTCCCATGCGACTTCTTCGGCTCACACGTAGCACAAGGACTCTACGACGACGAAGTGGAAGATCTGCTAACCTACGCTCAGAGGTATTTTGGCGAAATAATGATGCCGTTCAGCATCATGGCTCAGAAAGCAATGGACAAGATAAAGGATTTAGCAATTGAAATGATAGCGCCGAGCCACGGACCGATATACAAAAACCCGAAGCGTATTCTTGACGCTTACAAGAAATGGACGAACGGGGAAACAAGACGTAAGGCCATAATAGTGTACGTGACTATGTGGAAAAGCACTGAAAAGATGATTCAGCAAATTGCAGATACGTTAATGACTCAGGGAATAGAAGTTGCCTTGCACAATTTGTCTGTTGCTGACATCGGCGATATTGCAAAAGACTTGGTCGACTCGAGAGCTATTGTCCTTGGAGCGCCCACCGTACTAGGCGGTGCACATCCGATTGCTGTCTACGCCACCTATCTTGTTAAAGCCCTACGCCCGCCTCTGAAATTCGGAGTCTTCCTGAGCTCATACGGGTGGGGAGGAGGCGCAATCAAGCAAATTCAAGAAACCCTTGGACCGACAAAAATGGAGATTGTCGGGGCAGTCGAAATAAACGGTCCGCCTTCTGAAAGCGACACGAAGAAAATAGTAGAACTCGGAGAGAATCTTGCCAAGAAAATCAGCGGGAATTAGCAGCCGCCAAAACATTAAGGGGCAAAAAATCCTTCCCGAAAAACAGAAACTCGGACGATGAAGGATATGGTTCAAACAGGCAAGAGAAAGCCAAAAAGCCTTAACAACAAATCAATATAAACCATAGGAAGCCAGAAGAGTGGGAAAGATGAGCGAAAAAAAGAAAAAAATGCTGAAGGAGATAATTTCCCAGTTGCATGCTGGGATTCCGCCTCAGGAAGTTAAAGAAAGGTTCAAGCAAGTTCTGGAGGGCGTAAGCTCCGAAGAAATCGCCAGAATTGAACAAGAACTCGTGAAGGAAGGAATGCCAAGAGAGGAACTGCAAAGGCTATGCGACGTACACATGGCCGTTTTCAGTGAGCAGCTCGGAAAACAGGAATTGAAGGTTCCTCAGGATCATCCTATTAACATCCTGCTAGAAGAGCACAAAATCCTCTTGCAACTCTTAGAGAAACTATCAACCACTGCTGACATCGTGGCGCAAGCTTGTGACCTAGTTTACGTCGGAGACGATATAGTGCAGATGAGGAAGATAGTGGAAGAGCTATCAGATGCCGAGAAGCACTATTTGCGAGAAGAAAACGTGCTTTTCCCCGTTTTGGAGAAGCATGGCATCACAGAACCTCCCGCAATAATGTGGATGGAGCACGACAAGATCAGGGAGAAAAAGAAGCAAATTTACAGCATGGTTCAAAAATACGATGCAAGGGATTTTCAAGAGTTCAAAAGGAACCTTATCGAGAATACTAGAACGTTGAGCAGTATGCTTTCAAGCCACATTTCTAAAGAGAATACCGTGCTGTATCCAACGGCATTGAAGATCATCTCAAAAAAGGAATGGAATGACATCAGAAGAGATTTCGATGAAATAGGCTATTGCTGTTTCACGCCGAAGCATTTGACGAAGACAGCAAGAACCGCAAAAGAGAAGACGTATGCTGCTTCGGCAGCTGAAGACACATTGCAGTTCGACACAGGAAGCCTGTCAAAAGACGAGGTTGAAGCCATTCTGAACACTATCCCGGTTGACATATCATTTATCGATGCAAATGATGCAGTGAAGTACTTCAACAAAGCTGACAAGCGAATCTTTGTGCGGACAAAGGCGGTGATCGGAAGAAAAGTGCAGCTATGCCACCCACAGAAGAGCGTTCACATCGTGAACAGGATCGTAGAAGCCTTCAAAACTGGCAAAAAGAACTCAGCTGAATTCTGGATTTCGATGAACGACCGTCTAATCCACATCAGATACTTTGCTGTAAGAGAAAGGAATGGCAAGTATCTCGGAACGATCGAAGTAACGCAAGATCTGACAGATCTCAAGAAAATCGAGGGACAAAGAAGACTGCTGGATTGGGACGCATGAGGGCGGCAACGACTCCCCGGTGCGATGTTTCGCGTACGGTCGCAGGTCTGCCCAGTTGATGTTTGTCAACCGTTGATTTTTCTTCCACCAAGACACATACTGCTTGGGAATGAAGAGCGAGACAGTAGTCTAGCTCTTGATTTAGTGTAAAGAGAGCATGTTCATAATGGATATTTTCTTGTCCGACACACGTTGGATCAACCCAGTGGTAGATTTGGCGGTTCGTACGAATTCAAAGCTGAAACTGATGACTCTGATCGTGACAATGGTAGCCAGCGCGTTGTTTTTCGGTCTGAAGTTTAGCGTGGGGGCTCAATACGTTTCTGAATATCAAAGATATGTGCACATGTACGTCAATTCAGGAACTTTAGGAAACTGGACCTACATAGAGAAACCAGTTTTTCCTGTGATCTTGAATGATTTCCAAGTGGCAGTGGGGCAGAACTGGAGTATAGTGTGTCCTCTTCAGGCTGCGCTTTCTTATCATGTTTATCTCTATGGCAAATGGATTAACAATCTTTCTGGAAACAAGACTGACTATGACGTATACGTTTACAACCCTGATGGGACAATGGAAAGCTATCACACATCATCTGCAGGACTGCCTGAACACCTTGGAAATGCACCCGACGAACCCTTTCTTGTTCCAAAGCAAACCGGCAACTACACCTTCACGATAGTTAATGATGCTCGAGACAGTGCCGGATCAAGTCAGGCAACTTTCATGATAATTGAAAATATCGAATGCAACACTTGGTATCAAAAGTACATGGAGGGAAATGACGACAAGGGCTTGCCCTTGTTTAACGCAAATTGGGCATACGAGTTCGTGGCGGAAAGCCAACACGTTGAGATTCGTGTAAAAGTCCCAAGTACATTAGACGTGTACGAGGCTAGACTTTTCCTAATGGCCTATCCCGCACAAACAAACTACACGACTTTGGACGGTATTCCTCTAGCTTGGGAACAAGGGCTCTACGGCAACAGGAGCAACAACCTAGGCGGCTACAACATCGATAGTCAAGGATACGAAGGAGTAACGTACGCAAGCTGCGAGAACTATGGCCAGGATATGACCCTAGGCTTCGATCCGCCACATGGAAAGTGCCTCTATCACCTCGTACTAATGGGCGAGAGCGGTTACGGGAATGTAAGTTTTCTAGTCAAAACGGTAGACTCCGGCTTGCAGCCTCTGCATAATCCTGACAGAGTCTTTCCCGATGAGAATGCTACTATCACCTACGTTTCGAAATCCACCGACTTACGAAATGCGAGCCTTCAATATTCTGTAGATGACTGGAAGACGGTCAACGCCACTGCGATGAACATTTTGGACGATAACAGAACGTGTACGCAAATCATCCCTATGCAAGCTCCAAACGCATTAGTATGTTATAGAGTTGAAGCTGTCGACTCGATAGGAGATGCTCTTGTTGCCACAGGAAACTACTCTGTCGGGCAACTAGCAAGGACCTACTTGCCCAAGCCCATGGTGCCAGTATTTTTCAACGAGTCGCAAATTCCAATAGGACGCGAATGGAGCATCGTGTGTCCACTTGAGGCAAATCACAGCTATCACGTGTACTGCTATGGTGAATGGGTAAACTTGGGACCAGATCCAGAAACAGACTATGACATCAACATTTATGATCCTCTAGGCGAGATGAAGGGGTATCACACTGAGTCCGCAGGACTTCCAGAACATCTTGGAACCACAGTTAATGATCCTTTCTTTGTACCAGACCAAACTGGCAACTACACATTTGTAATCGTAAATGACGCGATTGAAAGCAATGGAACCCAGCAGGCAACTTTCATGATAATAGAAGACCCAGGGTGCAACGTCTGGCACGAGCGCTATATTGAAGGAGAAGAAGATCATGATCCGTTCGCCCTTAACACTAGATGGGCTTATGAGCTTGCCACTGAAAGTCAATTCGTGGAAGTGTACGTCAAAGTCCCAATAACTCTAGACATGTACGAGGCTAGGCTGTATTTAATGGCAGATCCGCAGTCACAGAACATATCGATCCTGAATGGCGTCCCATTGGCCTGGGAACCTGGTCTTTATGGCAACCGAAGCGGAAACAACCGCGTCATTGGCGGCTATAATCCCGAAACCAAAGGATATCGCGGTGTAGCGTGGGCCAGCTGTGAGCAGTATGGTGAAACCATGTTCATGAACTTCACTTCACCATTTCTTGGAGAGAACCTGTATCATCTGGTCTTGATAGGCGAAGTTGGCTCTGGAAAAATAGAGTTCCTGGTCAAAACAGAATTCAACCAAACCAGCTTAATACCTTCAACAATGCCGGAAAGAGTGTATCCCAACGATAACGTCACGATAGCTTACACGTCGAACTCAACAAGCCTGGAACAAGCAGTCCTAGAGTACTCTACTGATAGCTGGAAGACGGTGAATGAGCTGAACATGGAAATCCGGGACAGAACATGCTGGGGAAGCATTCCAGGACAAACTGCAGGCACATTAGTCAGCTTCGCAGTCGAAGCTAACGACACTCTCGAGGATGTCCTTGCCGCAAACGGACAGTTCTCGGTTAAGCAGCCTTCAATACTGAACGTCACTACAAGCCAAGCAGAAGTGCGGGTAGGAGAAAATGTCACCATTTCAGGCTCATTGCTTCCTAGGGCGGGAAACATGTCGATTATCGTTTCGGCCTTTTCTGAAAACTCGAGCAAAGAAATAGAATGCAACACGCTTGAAGATGGAACTTTCACAACCAGTTTCAAAGTTGAAACAGTTGGAAATTGGATCGTGTCCGCAAGGTTCAACGGAAACGATTCAATCTACCAAACCGAAAGCTATCAATTAGAAATAAGAGTCGATGAACCACTTCTCGCAAAATACTCTCTCTACATATTCGGAGGAACAGGCGCAGCAACTGCAATTGTCATTGTCCTCTACATAAGGAAGTTGAGAAGATAGAAGACTCAACGGGGAAGAACTGAAGCAAACTGGGTTCTTACGCGCCTTTGCTGGCCTTCGAGAATCGAATCCATCGCAATAAATGGCCCAATTTAGCGCGCATATTTGAGATATTGATCCTGAATTCATTAAGACTATAAACGCCAAGCTTGATTCTATGATAATCACTGTCAACAAGAGAGGCGTAGACAAAGGATCAGTACGTATGCGCAAGACTATAGGACAAGAAGCCTCGCTGTAAAATTACCTATAGGAGAAGTCACGATTGGCGACAACCCTGGAGAAGAAACCTTATCCGCTAATTACGCCAGCTGCGGTTCAAGCGAAAGCGCTGAACGCCGAAACGGTCACAACTATCGCGACGAATTTTCTCAAAAGGATTGGAAACAAGGGAGGCTTGAAACCGAAAAGGGTCACACTAGAAGAAGCACTTTACGTTGTTGAAATAGAGCTGAAGAAGTTTACAGCTACAATTAGGGTCGACTCGGAAACTCATGAAATCAAGGGATACGAGATACAACCGAAGAGTGAAGAAACTTCATCCTTTTCGATCTCTCCAAAAACGATAGCACTTGTATTTGGGATTTCTGCAGTCGTCTATGTTGCCTTGTATTTTGCGTTCAGAATGTTTGGTATATAGACTTCGATTCTGCGTGCGTTGTTTCTGTTGCCTTCTGCCAAATTCATGGTGTATGCAGTTACACAGATTAGCATCTTCGTTTAAAATCAGCCCGAAACAGAAGGTTCGAAATGGAGTATAATTGCTACTCACAATCATATTTGAAATACAGAACGTCGATAAGAACCATTCTCTTGTTGAGATAGGATTTTTGAGGTAAGAAGTGGTAAGGATTAGCTGAGGTGAGCAAGCGGATTGGTTAAAAGCGTAAGGATCTTGGCTCCCTTTGATGCAAGCAGAATCTGCGTTAGCCAGAACCCCGGCTTTCCCGACGCTTACGTGGTTGATCTTCCGTTGGATTCTGTTCCCGATCCAGAATGGCGAGACGCTTTCGAGGCAAAGTGGAAGTCAAGCAGAGATCTGTGGGATAGAAAGCTTTTCCTGATCGATGCTAAGGTGAGGCTCGTAACGACTTCAGACGAATTCGTCGAGAAGTTGGCTTGGGTTGAAAAGACGATAAATGAAACAAACGATGCCATCAAAGACCAACATCGCATGATTGAAAACGAGAAAGAAATGATACGAAACGCAACGGCAAAACAACTGCTACAGCAAGAGAGACCACGTACTGAAATGATCGTGGAGATCCTTAGAAGACGATTTGGCACGTAGAAAGCATTCACAGAGTGCAAAGGTTTGAGTCTGCTGCGCCCGTCTAATCGCAGTTCTTAACGCCTATCATTTTTCTGTAGCTTCTAAGACCAATAGTGAGCTGTTTCAAGAAGCGCAGTTCAACCATTTTTGCGTCAAGCAGCGACATTTTTTCATCGATGCTCTTTGAAGGCACATTCTCTGCGTGCATTATTCAATGTCCCTCACTTTTTTCCAAGAATTTACTTCATCCGTTCTGACTCGCTTTCAGGTTCATACGAGGATTCTTGAACTCCAGTTCTCTCCCTTGCTCTTATCTGGCTTATGAATTGGGCATCAATATTCAGCGTACATTTAAGCATTCTCGGGCGCGAGACCATGTCCTGCATTTCTAATCTCTAGTACTGAAATCCCAGCATGTTTGGTCTGATCCATAAACTGATCCGCTACGCGTTCTAGAGAATGTAAGTCTCGCAGTTACAATTTTCGTGTTATCCGTGCAGAATCTGAAGCCCATGTTCGACCTTTACAAGAATGTGCGATCAATCATTCACAGGATTGATTTCGATCAACGTAGCATCTGGCCACGTCAATGTAAATTCGACATGCAAAAATTCCAGCCAATTCCTATTTGTATTTTGACTTCATAATTCTTTTTAATATCGAGCTTTACAGCTTTTGACAACTATTGAATCGGAATGGCCCTGGAACTTGCAGGAATTTGATGAATTGCTGGTGAGAGTTATTGATGAAACTATAAGGTATTGCTTAGGGGATGTGAACGCTCTAATACTGTACGACTATTTAGAGAGGAAAGCCTGTCCCCTAAATGAAATTCCTGAAAAGCCCGAAGTTTTCTCCATGGAACTGAGAAACATGCTGGGTGTTGGAAGAAGGCAGATGTTGGGTGCTGCTTCAATCTTGGAGGAGATTATTGTCCAAGCACTGTGCCAGAAGCTAGGGATACCTTTTGAGAATGGACCGGTGGTTTTTGCTGACTGCGTTAAGAAGTTAAGGGCCTATTATGAAGGAAAGAAGGAGGTTCAGCGAGCTCATGTTGATACATGTAATGGAAGGACATTTGCAATTGGGTTACTGCTCTCTGATCGTAATGGAGGTGAAAGCCATTGAAGAAAGGAAAGGCGAAAATACTCATGGTAGATGATGATGAGAGTATCTGTAGAGTGATGAGTTTGATTCTGGAAAACGAAGGATACGAAGTGGAAACAGCTCACACAGGAGAGGACGCTGTAAAGAAATCGAGAAAGAAACCCTATGACGTGGCTATACTAGACATTAGGCTTCCTGACATTGAAGGCACAAAGCTGTTGAAGGTAATGCGGGAGACATCTCCACAAATGGTCAAGATAATGCTCACTGGATATCCAAATCTGCAAAATGCAGTTGACTCGCTGAATTCTGGAGCTGATGCTTACCTTGTGAAGCCGCCAAATCCTGAGGATGTCATCAATTCGATAGAAGAGAAGCTGCAGAAACGGAAAGAAGGTGAGGCGGCGACGGAAGAGAGAATCTCAGTGTTTCTGAAAGCCAGGGCAGAGAAATTCCTTCAAGAGTCGGAATGACTCCCGCATTCAGTCATTGCTCTCCTCTGTCCCTTGCCGTTTAATCTTGGGCAGATTAATCCAGCAATATTACTAATTCATCTGTCGACGCCGTTAGCTGTATGCTGAAAATTTGATGACGTGTCCCGCAGTTGCATTGAAGTCTTTATTGTTGGATTGGTGCAGATTTTTTCCGTCCAGCTAAGCGCGAATATAGATAGTTAAACCTTAGCTGCACTTTTGAGGTAGAAGACATAAGCGGAATATGAAATCTTGCGACATAACGTATTTATGAACACCAACCTTATGCATAGTAAAAGTTGAGTTGGTGAAGAATGGTAACGTTCAAGCTTCTCAAGAATCGTTGGGCCTTGAGTACAGTAGTAACTACACTGATCATCTTAGTCGTATCAGTGCTGTTGGCAACCATCGTAACGTACTATGCCATAAACGTAGTCAGCACCAGAGTTCAAGAGGAGAACCTACATTTGACCAAACAACACATATGGCTTAACGGCACCGCAACACCAGGCACATCAGCATACGCTGTAGGCGCTCTAATGATAGTCAACACAGGGGGCCGCGACGTTGTGCTGGACAAGATCGCTGTGAGAGGCCAAGAATGCCCATGGAACGAATCCTTTGCAGGGCAGCAGAAGTTTGTATTGTATTGCACAACCACCGGACCGATAGAACAAGATCTGACTTATGTACCGAATTTCAACTATACAGGCAGCCCCATTGTCAACTACAACGTGATAGGTAGCACGCAGTACAACTATACCGTCGCAACCAATGATCTGATCCTGAAGTCAGGCTACACTATGCTGATCTACATTGTCAACCCTGACAGCATATCCGTCAACGATGTAGGCTTAACTGTCGGTATTACTGTCCATACAGCTCAGGCAGTCAACTACTTAGAGACCAACGTTCAAGCTGTAGCCTCATCATAGCGTAATCCACTTTTTTACTCATTCCCCCATAATTCCTTGTTCTATTTTCTCAAACAAAACTATGTGTAGCTCTGTTCTACACACAAATCGTCTTATTCAAACTCTTCGTTATTGGGTGCAAGGAGATAAAAAATGAAGAGCCTAAGAAAGAATCGTTTAGCTCTAAGCACTGTAGTAACAACGTTGATCATTCTAGTGGTTTCAGTGCTGCTCGCTGGAGTAGTGACATACTTTGCCATCAACGTAACTAGCACAAGAGTGCAAGAAGAGAACCTGGCTATGACAAAGCAACACATATGGAACAACCAAACTACATCTCTAGGCGCCATAATGATCATCAACACTGGCGGTAGAGACGTAGTTATTAGCAAGGCAGCAGTCCGAGGTCAAGCAAGTGACTGGGCGAATGTTTTCTACAACATAACAAGCGGTGCAATCGCAGCTGACTTACAATTTAATAGGACAATATGCGATGCAAATGGCACCACCGCCACAGTTATGGTTGGTTCCACCCCATACATCTTCACCAAAGGAACTTCGAACCAGAATCTGGTCTTGCCATCAGGTCAGACAATGTTGATGTACATAAGAACGCCAGATAGCATATCAGTAAACGACATAGGCTTGACAGTTGCCATTACGATATTCTCATCGCAGGCAATGTACTACAGAGAAACCAACGTTGAAGCAGCAATAAGCTAAGCTGACTAAAACCTCCTTTTTCTATTTTCTTTTTCTGGAATGCGCGCGCTGGAAGACAGCTCAAAACAAGTGCAGTTCTCCATATTGCAACTAGCAGTTTTCTTAGGATCCTTGGTAGTCTTCATGATCAGATTTACCCTCTCAGGAGGGTTCCTAGAAGAACAGATAGAGCTTCACACGGTAGTGGAACAAGCCAGTTTTTGCGTAGCATCAGAAGGTTCGCTTCATGCAGGGTCATCTGTAGCTGTGGCTACGCACAAATGGTCTAATCCATTCTTGCGGCTAGATCTTAGCAATTAACCTACGAAAGAGAAAGAAGAATTGACAATAAACGTATTTAGACGAAAATTGGGCCGATTGCGCCATTCAGACAGCGCATTGACTATTCCAGTGACTTTTCTCATGCTGTTTGTTTCCATGCTGGGCATCATAGCAACCACATACTACTACTCAGTCGAAAGAATTGAAGCCAGAAGCCAAATCCTGAAAAACTCGATGGCAAAACATGACATGACCTCACTTGATGAGAACCTGCAGGCTATATTGTGGCAGACAGGTTCTTCCAGAACCTTGGAAATTAGCGATAGCGGCGGAGAACTCAGAGTTCAGCCCTCCAAAAATCTTCTACTCGTTTCCATAACGGACAACAATAGCATTTCAGACACCGTTTTCAACGCCACGATCGGCCAAGTCGCATATGATCTTCCTTATTCAGAGACGTCCGACGCTGGACTCTATCTGAAGGGAGACTATCGTTCGATAGTGGACCAAAGCGCCTCAACTATGGCTCAGCTCTACATAAGAAAAGGAGCCGAACACGATGAAATCCTACTTCGCGCCCGTCCACTAGCATCTTCAACTACATACTTAGCTGAAGACAACGAAACGATCAACAACTTACGCATATACATAGTGAACCTCAATTCCTCCCAAGATATCGATTTAATGGGAAAAATCCCACTAAGAATTTCGTGCACTAACATTGAAGATACTACCAGAACCTACAACGTACCATACCAAGTAGACGCTCTCAACGTCACAGCGAGCCTGGACGGCATTCCGGGACAAATCTCAATTCCTATTTCAGGAAACGCTAGTGGAACGATGATCAATGTGGAACTAGTAGTTTGTGAGATTAAAATTGAAACATGGATAAGGTGAAACTTTGCCTTCGATAGTTCCAAGCTACGTCTATACCCTTTTTGCATCAATGATAGTAGGGGCCCTGTTAATCTACAGTTTCAACGTGTCTACCACTAGCATCAAAGCTGAAGCAGAACAACAACGCTTAGGAAATCTCGCCAAATATGTAGCAGTCAAATGCATTGAGCTTCTTTCCTCAACAACAATAGAGAATCTCTCGACAACTTTGGGATTAGACATTCCTTCTTCTGTTGGCAATCAGAGGTACTGGGTCCAGCTCCAAAACGATTCTTCAGTCGCATGGGTCGAAATCGGTTACGGCACAACACCTTTTCCAACTGACCAACGAGTGCTGATACCAGCAAAAGCCTACACTTCAGGCGAATATGCAAGCGGTTCAGGCATCGCCATTTTAGAGTGCCATTCAAACAGTTCGGGTATATACTTGCAAATTGGGGGAGGTACTTGACGTGAGACTCTCTAAGAGCAAAACAGAAAGAGTTGTTGAAGAAGAAACTTCGGCTGAGGATCTCGCGGGGTATTTAGGCATCCAGGGGTGCAGAGTTCCTGAAGGTTATACCCAGATAGAAAGCTATCCGTTGAAGGCACCGTTCTCCTATGCTTGGATCTTCCAGAGCGAGACTGAAATGAGCTATCTATACGTTGTTGACGAATTATCCATGACCAAAGAAGAGAAAGAGACCTACAAGAGACTCAGAAACATCTTAGAATACGAGCTCAAAGCCCCTGATTCCGACGAGACACTTTCCCAATCATTCCATAGGCAACTCCCCGAGATAATAGAAAACCACAACAAAGCCTTTGAAGCGACTTCCGAAGTTGGAATGCGCAAGATTCTGCACGGCCTTGAAAAAGACATAATTGGTTATGGCAAAATAGACGCGTTAATGTATGATCCTTTCGTCGAAGACATAAGCTGTGGTGGAGTCAACAAGCCCATATATTTATGGCATAGAAAATACGAGAGCATAAGGACAAACCTGATTTTTCAGGTTGAGCAGGAACTGGACGACTTCATAACGAGAATTGTACATAGGGAAGGAAAACACGTAAGCATAGCCCACCCTATCGTGGATCTGACGCTTCCTGGAAAACATCGTTTGGCAGTTTCTTTTGGGAAAGAAACAACCCCAGCAGGCACGAGCTTCACCATCAGAAAATTCAGGGAAGACCCATTCACGATAATCGATCTAATAGTCAATGAGACAATTGATGAGACTATTGCGGCTTACCTGTGGCTCTTGATGGAAAATAAGATGTCGACAATGATCGTCGGTCCAACAGGAGCTGGGAAAACAACCGCTCTCAACGCTATTGCCTGTTTGGCAAGACCTGAGTTCAAGATAATTTCAGTTGAGGAAGTTGCGGAAATCAATCTTCCACAGGAAAACTGGATTTCGACAATTGCGAGGCCAGGATATGGTGCAGGAAGCCAAGGTGAAGTCACATTATACGACTTGATCAAGTCAGCAGTAAGACACAGACCAGCCTTGATCCTTGTAGGAGAGGTCAGAGGAGAAGAAGCCTACGTGCTTTTCCAAGCGTTGGCAACTGGACACGGCGGACTATGCACCATGCACGCTGAGGACGCAGAAACCGCCATCAAGCGTTTGACTCAACCCCCCATGAACATTCCATCATCAATCATTCCACTGATGAATTGCATCATAGTTGTTAAACAGGTCAGAACACCGAATTTTATCTCAATCGGCCACAAAGTCTCAAGCCGAAAATTCGTAAGAGTCTCAGAAATGGATGCCACGGGCAACACTCATGACATTTTCTCATGGAATCCTTCAGATGATAATTTCAAGCAAGACCTTCAACAAAGCTACCTACTGGCAAAAATAGCCAAGGCTTTAGACGTCCCCATAAGTGTGGTACTGCAGGAACTTGAAAGACGAAAGCAGCTTCTTTTGAAAATGGTTGAGAAGAATCTACGCGACTTCCGAAGCGTACACAGGGCCCTGAGCACGTCTCTAAGCCTTTTGGACCCAATCGACAAGAAAATTTTGGAGGAAGAATAGAATGCGACCTTCCGGCGGCCCACTTGGGACACTTTTCGGCTTCTTGACCAAAGCGACTAGCGAGGAAAAGGAAAGAATTGAGAACGAATTACCCTTCGCGTTGATGATATTCACGCTGATGGCAGCCAGTGGAATATCGGCATATGACAGTTGGAAAAAGATGCGGAAGCTGACTTTTCTTCCAACATTCAAGAAAGAGGCAGACGAGGTTGTAAGACAGGTTGAGGTCCTAGGAAAGGACCCGCTCACAGTCATGCATCATAGGGCAGATGCAACCAATTCTAAACTCTATAGAAACTTTCTCGGCGGCTTTGTCTCTTCAGTTAGAAGCGGCGGAAATATAGTTGACTACATGAGAAGCGAACTCAAAACAGTCTTCGAGCTTCGAAACATTTCCATGACCCGTTCAATTGAGAGAATCGCAACTTTGGTAGAGGCTTACGCTGTCATGCTGATAGTAACGCTGTGCGCCTACATACTTTTCGTCGTATTCTCTTCTACGAACGTATTGCAGCTTCTGGCTAACACGTCCGTTCCGAACTCTCCGATAATGGCTTACCTGATTGCCTTCCTTGCAATGCCAATAATCTCCCTCGTATTCATTTTGGCAGCTCATAACATGCAGAGAAGTTCTTTTCCAGACTTGAAAGATGTCTACAAAAAGGCGATAATTCTAATAGTAGCGATTGGTTTGCCATTGTGCCTAATCTTCTTCGTTCCATCTTTATCCTTTGTGGGTAAAACTGTTGGAATGGCTGAGATTGTGACAATAGGTCTTGTTGCAATATCCGCACCTTTAGCTTTCCAATACTACAGGATCGCGAAAGTGAATTACAATGCCGAAGATGCTGTTCCAAACTTCATTCGAGAAGTTGCCGAAACACAGAAAATCGGGCTGTCACCAGAAAAAAGCATTATCCAAGCAACAAAGCGTAAGGACTACGGCCAATTCTCAAAGTTCCTCGAACTTGTTCGAAGCCAAATTGAGTGGGGCATTCCCTTAAGAAAGACGTTCGAAAACATTCGACAGAAGATCAGAAGCTGGTTCGTGGTGGTGAATTTCGCCATGATGATTGAGACAATAGAAATCGGCGGTGACCCAACACAAGCGTTAGAGATACTTTCAGAATACAGTGAGAAGGAACGCGAAGTTCAAATCAACAAGCGCGCTCTACTTAGACCCTACGTTATCCTTGCCTTCATATGGAGCATACTGATCGCTGTCACGACGACCATCGTTGCCCTGACCACTTATCTAATGTCGACCATCGTGAGTTCGAGTCTCTCGCCAGTAACGGCTATGGCGATGCAGGACCAGATGAAAGTTTTCTCCATAGGAATCATCCTACAGTGCTGGATCTCAGGGTTCTTCATAGGGAAAATTAGCGAAGGAAACCTTGCAGCTGGATTTAAGCACTCTGCGATGCTGGCCTTAACAGCTTATGTATCACTAGTTCTATCACAAATATTCCTTGCCGGCGCATTTGGAATATCTATATCAACATAGAGAGGGCAAAACATGCCGACAATTTCAATCGATACGTTCTTTGCTTGTTCACTCATGGTTGCAGTCGTAATGGCTGCAGCAGCCTTATCAACGCAGATACTCACCGCCCATATGACGGACACTAAAGACCTTAATGAAAACGACTATCTTAGGGCACTGTCTGAGTACATCGTTTTCAACACTGGAACTCCAGCCAATTGGGGTTCCAGCAATTCGGTTCTTCCAGTGATTTTCGGCCTAGCCAAGAGCGGTTCACTTGTTCCCAACGAACTTGACATTGACAAAATCTGCAGATTAAACTACCAAAATGCTTTCTCATTGACATATCCGAACATCCTAGATTCTGTCAAGCTAACTGACGTTGGATTGGGATTTTCCATGTCTCAGATTATGGATATTTCAACCATACTGTACTCAAACACGACCTTGGAAGATTCCACCACCTACACGTTCAGAATCTACGTGAACCAGGACGGTGCACCCGTAACAGCTTCATTACACTGTTACATTGTTGCCAGCAACTTTCTCTCAGACATCTACAACAATACATCAACTGATGGAGTGAGCTATGTTGACATAGAAATCCCGAACGCCTCCAACGGAACCGCTTCGCTTGTTGTTTTTGCAAGAGCCTTGCACGATGCAAGAATGACCGCGTATGAAGTCTATTCTTTCAACCATCTGTCGGCTGAGCCCACGGCAAGCAACGCGTTTCTTAATCTGAACCCACTTAACTACATATTATGGCTAAGCTCGAATTCTTCCAGCGTAATCATCGAAAGAGCATATGCTTTCTCTTACAAATATCAATTCAACCTTGCTCCACTCTCTAATTCGACATACGAAATTCCGGCAATTGCGGAAAAGAGCCCCATCATACTCGTCATCACTGGGTCAAACGATTCAAGCTCCTTTGTAAATTGGACTGCGTATCCGCAGATTCCACTCGATGCTGGAGCAAATTTCACGGATTCTGAATGTCACGCTTTCAGTTACGTTGTGAGCGTAAACGGAAACCTCTATAAGCTGACTGTTCGCCTAGCAGGTGCAAACCAATGAAGTTTCTAGCTGACAACAGAGGACAAATCCGGGTCATAGAAGCGTTCTTTGCATCGGTCCTTTTGCTTTCTTCATTGATGCTAATTCCATCAGATCATCGCATGGAAAATTCAAATGATGAAACGCTTCGCAACGTGGCACAACGCACTCTAATCACGTTGGACGGCGACGGTACTCTTTCAAGATTGATCGAAAACCAGAGTTGGGCCACTCTCAGAAAATGTGTGCAATCATTACTACCCTCCCCAGCTACGTGGTTCAACTTGACGATACTTGATGAAAATATGAATCCCCTTAACCTTGTTCAAATCTGCAGTGGGACTTCAATCAGTGGAAATATGGTAGCAGCAGAGTACGTTTGTGCAAGCTCAGACATAAGTTTCAATGTTTATGTCGTTCGTCTTCAGCTTTCAAGCGTGAGTTAAGATGAAAAGAAAAAGCACAAGATCGAACAATTCGGGTCAAGCACTGATAATAGCCTCCTTAGTTATTACTATGCTTCTCTTATCAACCGTCTACTATGTTTTCGAAATCAACAAAGACGGATTGAAAGACGAAATGACATTCGAATACGCCTTCTTGGCAACAAAGCTGAGCGCAACAAATGCGATAACAAGCGCACTTGCAAACATCTCAAATGGAGGAGAACCAACCGTTCTGTTGACAGATCTGAACAAATTGGCTTCAGTCATCAGGAACCACTACTATGAAACAAAATGCGATCTCTCTTCTATACCTCTGAACGTCACCCCATATCAGGACGGAATCAGAATATCATGGAATTCCAACGGATCAGGAATCACAAGCGCCTACGTTGACTTCGTCATGAACTTCTCAGAGCTCTCAACACAATATGATTCGGAATACAGCACGAACATAACTACCACGTTGAATATCGAAGGAACTAGCGCAGGCAGTGGCAACGTAAAGAGCGTAAATGTCACATGCAGAATGTATAATGAAGGAGAACCAGCGCTTGCTAATAGTATCAGGTTATTCTATCAAAACGAAACAGAAGGATCGTGGACAGTAGTTGATTTATCAAACAATCTGAACACGATCGATTATGGCAATGGCACGTATTTCATGTCATTTAATGTGTATGCCCAAAACAGCTTCCAGATTTCCGCACGCTCACAAGATCTACGCGATATATTCGTAGTGGCGAACACCACGTGCAGTTTCGTCTAGTTGAAGAAGTCCCCAAAAAAAAAGATGATTAAGCGAAATTCCTTAGAGAGATGTCCTGAGCCCTTTTTTCAGGTCTACTCAGCTTGGAAAACAACACTTGCATCGTCTCGACAAAAGCATTGTAGTTTGTCCAAAGAGCGACGACTCTGGACTTCTTCTTGTCACTTCCATGCTCTGTTTCATCGCCTTTTTGAATAACCATCAGCAGTTCATTTCCATCTGAAATTACAAGACAGGGTATGTTCTGCGCATCCATTGTATGGCAATCATAATTTGCCAACTTCATTTTCTCCAGGAAGAATCTGCTCTTCGAGGAGTCATCAGTCAACAGTTTGACATTAATCCTCTTCGAGGCCTTCTCAAGATTGTCCGTGAAGTCACTGTGGTAAAGCTGTGCCAAATACTCGCCCGACGCTAGAATCTCGATTCCAGTCTTTGTCCTCTTCAACAGTTCGGTTGCCTTCAGAACAACCTGTTGCACACCTTCAAGTATCTGGAAAATCTCTTTTGTACTATCTTCGACTTTGGGCTGCGGCATGGATAGCCAAAGCTCAACCAATCCGACCTTTTCCTTTTCCAGAAGTTTTATCCTCATTTTTTGGGCTTCAATCAGAAGCTCGATCGCCTTTTCCAGAGACACCGCCGTGAATTTTAGAGGCTTCTGAAAAGCTGAAAAGACAATTCCCTTCTTTTCCAGATCGCGCAATATTCTGTAAGTCTCGGTTCGATGCAGAGAGATGGCTTCAGCTATTTCTGAGGCCTTTTTCTCTCCTGCCCTTGCAAGATAAATGTATACTCTTATCTCGTTCTTGAGCAAACCGAATCTCGAAAGCGTTTCTTCCATGAGCGCCAGTTGCTTGAGTCCTCTATCCTTTTTGATAAATCTCCATACGTCACTTTTTTCGTCATAGACTTTGACCAGATCATCTGCTATTTCCATCGACAGCTCCATGTGCTCATCCACCCATTCACATCTTGGCTAAACTTAACCACCAGTTCTGACCCAGCATATACTTTATACTTATGAACGAGGAATCTGAATCAGAAATTCAGTTCAGGGCAACGATTTACTTCGGAAAAAGCTGAGCGATCTGAACCAACGAGCTCCTTCGGTCGACTCCAATGGGGTTCAAAGCAGAGAACAGAATGACCAAACCATGATTGTGCTCTGCGACGCTCATATTCTTGGCTTCAAGAGTGTGACGATAGACTAGCTAATAGCATGAAGTCTCGCTTAGCTTTCGAGCGCTGCTGCCGATGCGTTGACGTAGATTTTTGCGAAATTCTTTATCAGGTCTTTCTGATCGTAGATGATGGAGCTGATCCTGAACAGATTCCGCATCTTGTCTGTTTCTACTCCAACTCCGATGACTATCACACCCTTCTTTTCTAATGAACTAATAGTATTTGATAAGACCTCGTTTATGTCTGGATACCCAAAGGGCGTTCCATCAGAAATAATCACTAGAAACCTTTGTTCATCGTACCGGCTCGCAAGGATTTTCCCTGCGACTTGAATGGCATCAGGCATATACGTTAGACCTGCGAATCTTAGCCCCCCGATTCTTGCCCGCACCCTACGCGAATATGCTTCTGAAGGATCTTTTAGAACATAGAAACGGTCGCTGAAAGCAAAAAACGCCCAAGAACCTGGATCCATCAGCAGTTCCTTTGTAGCTTCAGCTATGCATATGGCTAGGGCCCTGCCGAGCTCGCCTCTCACCCCCATGCTGGTGCTCACATCAAAGAGTATTCCCCATGCAAAGCTTCTGCTTAGATACTCGTCTCGCACAAAAACGTCCGTCGCAGGTTTTCTGCTAGCCATCACCTGAATTATCGCAGGAAGATCCAATTGCCCAAATTCCTTCCCAGGGTCCTCGTCCAAAGCATCTTGAGCCACTCTTAAGCTATCAAGAAGTCGTCGGCTTCCACCCAAAAGGAGAGTTCTTGCTTCGAGATATTGAGTATAGTCTTCCTCGGGAAAACTAACAGATTTGAACCTAGTTTCTGCTGTAAATTCCTGAAGCTTCTCAAGCATTCTTTTTTCGCGAGCTTTCTGCTGAAATTCCGTATCGAAAGCCTGTGAAGTCTCCATATCTGATTCCTTCTTCCAATACGGCTCAGTTGATCCCTCAGATGGGGCTGAACCACCTAAAGCTGTAAGACATTCTCTGAAGAGATCACCTCTCTCTAGTTCAGTCAATGCCTCATTTTTGTAAAATAGACTGCATGGTCCAATTTCGTCGGTGTACGGCAAAGATGGGGTTTCCAAGACGGGACCGTTTGCCTCAAGAGTCTCAGCTATGCTGTCGGAGACTTCATTGAAAAAATCTTCAATCTTGACTTGCTCTCCTGACAGCGATGATAACATCATCTGTTTAAGCAGGAAAATTCTTGCAGCCAACAGGTCGACCGTTTTCTGTTCCTCCGGCTGCATTGCTCCCCTTACGATTCCCACGTTAACTTTCGACAGCAAAGCTGCCATAATTCTAGTGGCTGGATTGAAAATCCTTTCGATTGGCTTCATTCTTGCAAGGGCAAGCGAATTTGCATAAGCCATATCGGGAAACCTATCAGGAGCACGTTTGCTAATATATGCGCTGACGTAGATGTCGCTGACTAGAGACTCGGCAAAAACTTCAATATGAGTACTTTTTGAGGTGCAAGGGCATCTTTTATCGTTGTACGCGGGCATCAACGTATGAGCTGTCAGGTGAGAAATGCTAGCCCTGAACAATCTTCCAACCTTGACCTTCTCGTCAAAGTTCGCTGGGAACTGGTATCCCAGGAAAAGCACGTTTCCTTCCTCTGAGACCTGAGGCGTCGGCAAGTTTATGCTGAATCTAGTTCCATTCCATGCAAGAGATGGCTGGTGCAGAGTTGGATCTAGTCGGATTCTTGCCTTCATGTAGTCCTTTTGAAAGGACACCATCCAAGCATAGTCGAGAAGTCCCATGTAGACCGCCGCGTTTCCATGAAAATCCAGATCACTTGGGCTTAGGAAAGACTGATTCGACGATTCTTCTTACGTCATCTTGCACCTCAACGTTGTCGCTGGTCACTGCAACAATGGTTTCATCTGCAGAATCATTCGACGTGTTACCATCATGAATCAGCGTCGCCCAATTTATCAGATCTCCCAGAGATGGGCCATAAGGAATATCTCCAGCCTTGTACTGTCTTCTCAGTTCAGCACCCACCTTAACAACCTTGTAGGCAGTGTCTTCGTCAATCTTGGCTCGCTTCATGAGCATCTTCACTTCTGTGGGTGAAATCTGCTCGCCAACACTTGTGTAGTCGAAGTTGATCCACACGGCCATCCGTCTTCTCATGGCAGCGTTTAGCGGTTTTGTTCCGGCAAACTCTGCTGAATACGGGTTCATGCTGATAATCAGATATCCAAAAGCGTGTCTCTCCACCACTTCGTTGTCCTTCTCATTTAGCACAAGGTGACCTCGTGTGTCCAGAACAGGGTTAAGTCTGGTGGCAACATCTTGTTTCATCATGTTCGCTTCGTCGAGATACATTATTCCTCCCAGCCTGAGCCATTTGGTTAGCAGACCATCAATCCAATTCTCTTTCCCTAAGCCGATAAATCGACCTATAAGATCATAGGAAGACGTTTGCAGACCGCAGTTGACTTCCCAAACCGGTAAGCCGCAGAGCTCTGCTACAAGATAAACTATGTGGGTCTTGCCAGTTCCTGACGGCCCTATTAGGGCGCATTGCTTGAAGTAATAGAGAGCTCGAACCATTCGTTCTACATAGTGTTGTCCACTGTCAATGAATTCAGGAGTGTTGGTTGGGATCAAATCGTTCAGATATGCAAAGTTGTAGTTTGGATGAAGGTCATACTTCTGAATGGCATATTTGTTGTAAAGAGGAGACTGGGACATGGGGCGTTCCTTGTTCATAGCCACAGTGACTTTGAACTTCTCGCGCCGAATGGACGAGACTACCTCTATTCGGCTGGTTGCTTCAGTTTCCTTTAGGCCCTGATGTCCATAACTCAAAAGTGTCTCGCCCCAACGATACTATACGGGCGGGACAAAATATAAATATTACGTATTACGACTCGAGACACTTCTACACGTGTAACCCTGAATGCGACGCTTCTGCTTATCTAGCCTATGTGTGTAGAGGCATGCAACATACAAGCACTTTTTTGACCTAGACAAACTAAACAAGGGGTGACACATATGAGCCAAGAAACTAACGCCGTAGCAGAGGCAGTGCAGATTCCGCTGAAGGAGAAGCCAAAACAGACAAAGATGGTTCCGCCTTCAACCCAGGAGCTTCTCGACTCTCTAAAAAGCGTTCAGGATGACATTGGTCAAATCTGCGAACTAATGTCTGAAGAGAGAGTCTTGGTAACAGAATTCTTTGAATCGTTTCTAAAGCTCATGCAACCGTTTGCAGCAACACTGCCTGTTTCCACAACGACGCTTCCGGAAGAAATCGGACAAGTTGCACAGGCCTACGTCGATCCTCTAGGTCACTTGATGCTTTTATATCAAGATGGGCACGCAGAGATTGAGAACTTGCGCGAAGAAGAAAACCGCGATCTGATGATTGCTATCATCAAGGATGTGATGCCGAAATTTAAACAACTCACTAATGCTCGCAGACAGAAAATTGAGGAACGGATGAAATTCATGTCCTCAGTCACTAAGGAACTTCAAAAGATATCGAGAGCATTTTCCGCGGCAGATGCTGACGAATCTAAGTGACAGAATCTTCAAACAGTTCTCAGGAATGGCAATCTAAGAATGATAAAGATGGATTTCTCGATCGTTTTGCAAAGACCTGTCAGTGACCGTGAAATATCCCAGAAGCCTTCACGCCTGACTCTTCAGCGAACACTTCCAGAATGGAACCAGTATGTAGCAAATATGATATACAAATTCTCTTATTGCAAGATGGCCATCTATTCTTCACTCGATGTAGCGACACGGCCTAGTCGGAGGTATCATCAAGAAAAATGAAAACAGATCCAAAAAAAGGACAGGTTGTCTGGGTGGAAAGTATCAAATTGAGTGATGCATGATGGGAACGGAGATTCGTACGTTCTATTCCCTTAAGGAAATGAATGATAGCTTGGTTGAACAAATTAGCCAGTACAAGGCTTTGGCTGAAGACTACAGCCAGTGGCTTGGCTCTCTGCTGCGGAGTTGCGAAGAAATCTTCGGAAATCAAGACTGGTTCCAGAAGTCAGCCGCATTACAGAAGAATGTGCGTACCCAGGCCAAGAAAACCGTTGAAACCGGACAAGCTACAAAAAAGGGGGGCAAAGGAAAAGGCAAGAATGCCGAGTCGCCCTGTTGGATTCAGTCAGGCGGTATTTCATTGTGCTCAACCGAACAGGGGGAAGCCGAAATCCTCTTTGAAGCGATTGAAGAGATTAATGGAAAGATCCAAGGTATGGAGAGATTTAAAGCTGCTATGCAGCAGCTCGAACGGATAGGACTTGGAAAAAACGTCAACTACATAACCTACATTAGAGATGACGTCCCTCAGAAAATAGTTCTGCGCACAAAGAAAAATTCGCAGATCGCTGAGAGCTTTGTGTTTTCAACCGACCTCACCGTCCAGGGAATTTATCAGTAACTCAGGTGTCAACCAATAGCTCCATCACGTTAGGATCGTGCAAGTATGATGGTATCACACATTAAAAAGTTAAATACAAAACAGCCGAAAGAACTAAGGGGAATCAATCATCTGCCCAAAATATTCTGTTTCAGGAGTAATAGTCTCAATTCGCATAAATAGCCTCCAAGGCGAAAGAATGGGCGAGGCCAAGTCTGATGAAGAACTCTTTTTCGACGTCAACGCAAAACTTGAGGAACAGAAGAGGACCAGCGGGCAGGTCGCGCTTGCTTTCAATCTCACCATCACTACGAAACCCAGCGTGGCAAAGTATGCGACCACGGGGATAGTAACGCTTGAAGGAAGCTTACAGGATATCAATAAGAGGCTAGAAACAAATCCCAAAACGAAAGTTCCCCAAATACTATTCACCGTGTACCAACACGTTTTCAGCTCAATATACTTGCTTTCCTCAGTCCTGGATATGCCTTACCCGCCGCCTGACCTTCTACATCCTATGCAGGAAAGAATCCAGATTCTTTCTAAAGGGGTCCAGAATCAAGAAGAACAACCTCAACAAGAAAAAGCAACCGAATCTGTGCAAACACCTAAGAGCGAAGGACCAACAGAAAAGGCAAAAACGAGTGCTACTTAGCTCAAACAAACCTCTTTTCAGATTCGAACATAGTGGCCGATTCCACCTGCATGTTGCATTTTGAAGAATGAATCTCAAGAGTGATAATCCGTCAGTTTACGAGTTCCACTTGTCTGGTGTATAGTCTGAATTGACGAAGAAAGCGCGTGCGTCTGAATGGTGATTCTATTGCAATAGCAAAAGGCATCACTATACTGTGACCGCTAGTAGCATCAAAAAGACACTTCAAACGAACAAGGTTCTACAATGCAGTTGAACTTGCAAGACGGGCAAAGTCACCTTGACTATACTCTCACAGGCAAAGATCAAAAAGTGCGCTTTAGGTCGAATTCAGATTGCCAATTCATAATTCATTTATCTGTTGCCAACACACTTTCAGCAAGCTTGGTGGTATGTACAGGTGAGAATCGGTTTCTTTGTATGGGAATATCCTCCAGCCCTTGTTGGAGGTTTGGGAACTTATGCAGAGTACATAACGCATGAATTTGTTTCCATGGGCAACGACGTGACGGTCTTCACGCTAAATCCAGGAAATTTAAAAACCAGAGAAATCATAAAAGGGGTCGAGGTTCACAGGCCGCTCATTGCAGACGCAAGCAACGTTTTCCCAATGTTTGTAATTGATGACTTAAAGAGGTGGGGCACGAACATACGAATGTTCAATGACATTTTCATTTACAACATCCTAAGCGCAAACAAATTCATAAACAGCATGCTGAAGAAAGAAGGCATCAACTACGACATTGTCTGCGTTCATGATTGGCTAAGCAGCATATCAGGAATTATGGTTAAGAACGTCACGAAAGTTCCTGTAGTCTTTCATGTCCACAGTACCGAATGGGGGAGAGCCGGCGGACCAGGTTCCGAGGTCGTCTCACACCTTGAATGGGCAACATCCCAAAAGGTGGACAAGATAATAACCGTGAGCCATGCTATGCAAGAGGACCTGACTAGACATGGGTGGCAAAAATCAAAGATAAGCGTAGTCTGGAACGGCGTGGACCCTGGAGAGTATGACCCTAGAAACTGCAAGGCTGAAGATGTTCAGGGAGTGCGGAGAAGGTACGGAATAAAGCCTGATGAACAGATGGTGCTGTTTCTAGGCAGGCTTACATGGGTTAAGGGCGTAACAAGCTTGGTTCAAGCAATGCCAACGATTCTTGAAGACTATCCGAAGACAAAACTTGTGATCTTGGGCAAGGGCGAACAGCAAAACGACATAGTTGAAGCCGCAAATAGACTTGGAATAAGCAAGAATGTAATCTGCAGATTTGAGTTTGTGCCCGAAAAGGAACGGATTCTCCATTATGCAGCCGCAGATGTCTGCATCTTTCCATCCACCTACGAACCGTTTGGGATAGTAAGCCTTGAAGCCATGTCAATGGAAAAGCCGATAGTTGTCGGAGCGCAAGGCGTAGTCGGCTTCAGAGAGCAAGTCGTACCTTCAGGACCAGACCAGAATGGACTCCACGTGAACGGCTCAAATCCAACCGACATTTCATGGGGCATCAAAGAGACTCTGTGCGATCCTGATAGAGCTAAGAAATGGGGACAGAATGGCAGAAAAAGAGTGCTACAATATTTCACGTGGCGAGAGGCTGCAAAACAGACCCTGCAAATATACGAGGCCCTTCAGCATCCTTCGAAGCAAACTGAGTTTGCAGTCGCTGACCTGATGCAAGAGCTGTCAAGGACGTAAAGCACTCGAAGCACGCGCCAACCTCACGGTTCCCTCAGTCTCATTTTTCAAGTAGCCATACTCGTTTTGCAGAAAAGGTCAGAAACATCACAACACATGCATTGCCCGCATAATGTTGACAGAATTAGCTGACACCACAGCCAAGTATATCAGCACCAAAGCAAAGGCGGCATAGTAGACGACCTGAGGCCTTTTGCGAAAACAAATGTAGAGAGCAGCTGGAGCAAGAAACGTCCAGAATATCTTGACCGGAAATATCACGTTGGGAAACTGCACAAGAAGTGGATTTGTTTCGTATTCAAAAAAGAGCCACGTCTGCGCCATGTCAACAGCATTCAGTATGGAAAAAAGGCCTAGCCAAAGCCTGAAATAGTCAAGCCTCTTTGAAGCCGAAACAGGTCTCCAGTTCACTTCCCTCACCAATACAATATGCTTATTGCCCTGCCTTAACTATTCTGCCGTTTCGCTCAATAGGATATCTAAGTAATGAAGAACCAGATTTCACGTTGTTCTTTGGGGTTCTTTCGGCTTACCACGTTGAACCTGCGTGTAGATTCATGTATGTTTAAAATGCGCTTTCCAATGTTGGCTGAAGGTAGTGCTTTGGGAATTCCTTTCCTGTTTTTCTTGGAATCACTATGCGTGAAAGATTGTTTTTAGCTGTTTCTTTGGATTTCAGCTTGAAGCAAAGTGCGTTTCAAAGAACGATGGCTTTCCATATTGGTCTTGTGTTGTTGTGATGTTTGTGTGTTGCTGGTTTGTGTCCATAGCGCTTTGTGTGCCTCTGTGTTTTTGCTTGGTTTTGTCTGTTTTGAACTTGTGTTTGAAGCCCCGCATGTTAACAAGGGATTTCGCATGTTGGAGAAGCGCGCGTTATGAGAAAACACGGCTTTTACCATCAAATTGTTACAAATAATGTTGCAATCTGTTCCTTTTCTGGTTTTTCAGGAATTCGCAAGAAGACAATTAATACAATGAGGAACCCCGAATTTTTCACTTTCTGTAACAGTGAATGTTTCTCGAAGAAATGAGCTTCTTCTAGTGGACAAACGATGAACTATTCCGGGAATACAGTACAAGTTCAGTATCAGGGAATTTGTGCTGGTTTTTAGCTCGTTCGCGGTAGCGCGCGCTAAATTGCCGGATTAGACCGCATTTTTGTTCTCCCAGAGCATGTACGACAAGGAATTGGAACCCTGTTACTCAACAAAGTTATCAGAGACGAGAAATGCAAAGGGATCAAAGACATCGTTGTGAGCGCTGGCAAAGAAGAAATCCATGCTAGAAGATTCTTCGAAAAAAATGGTTTCAAACCAGTGAAAGAAGCAGTTGCAGAAGCGCCATGTGGTAAGATAATGCTTGTCACGTACCAACTTCAACTATAATCTGCCTATAGCGTGCTCTACCATGGCTGAACTTTCTCTTTTCTCTATTTCGTTTCAGAGGTATTAGCGCGTGCTCAGAATCGCTTGGGACGTGCTTCTTTTACTAGAAATATGGTTATGACGAACGCAGGGATAGTTAGCGCCAAGGCCGTATAGAATGGCAGTTGCGGTGCAAAAGCTATGTACAAATAGTTGCCCAGAAGCATGCCAAACCCCATTGCTATGTAACTCATGAAGTTTATGAACCCGTTCACTTTGCCTCTGTATTCTGGTTCTATCAGGTCTGTTGCCAGAGCCATCGAGGAAGCCATTATAAGTAATTGCCCTAGACCGAAGAGAATCATCGCTATTGATACTATAAGAAGATCGCCTGCAATGAATGTTGCAAGACCAGCGTCGAACACGACCAGTCCAAGAAGCAATGGGACTTTTCTTCCGAACCTATCAATCGCCTTACCTACTGGAATGGAGGCGACGATCATCGTAATTGTCAAAGGTATGAAGACAAGCCACCACTGGGATTTGGAAATCAAAAGCACGTCTCTTGCATAGACAGCGTTGATTACGAAGAACATTGATAGCCCAAGCATCGTCAGAATCTGCGAGACGGCAAGCCAAAGCATTGAACGTGGCAGCGTTTTCCACATTCCGAAGCTCTCTTTTATGGCTTTGGGGTAAGATGAAATGAAGTAGCGGAAGCGGATCGGCTCTACGCTTTGCAGGGTCTCCTTTAGTCTCAGACGCCAGACTGCCGCTGTAAGAAACAGAGCCGTCATCGTCAAGTAGATTATTCTCATGCTCCATTCTAATCCAAACTGCAGAAGGAGGAGACCAGCGATTGCAGGGCCTGGAGTGTTGAAGGTGCTGTGAATGAGCTGAATGATGGATGATCCCATGCCTCTACGTTCAGGGGGAAGGGAATCTTGAACCATCGAAAAAAGGGCTGGCTGATAAATGAGACAGAGACTGTTTACCGCTGTTCCCAAGAGAACAAAGTGCCATGTCGGGGCGAACGCAAAAAGAAGAAATGAAGACGCCATCCCGAAGGTCATAGTAGTGATGAGCCAACGTCTGCCATACTTGTCAGCCAAATAGCCGCCCGGAAAAGCCACAGCAGCCATACAGAGGAATTGAACAAGCCCTATCAACCCAAGCGCCAGTCCACTACCGCCCAAAACCTCTTGAACATAATACTGAAAATTCGGCGAGGGCATTTCGCTTGCAAGATCCATTATTACCCAACTGATGATTAGAATTCTGTAATTGCCAGTTATGAACGAAAATTCCCGCCGAACAGAATCTAATATTCCCACGGTATTTCCTCCCGCAACCCTTTGCAGTCATCGATATAAGCATTGGCGCCCGCATCACTGTTGAAAGTACAAAAACAAGAACCGTTCTGACAGCTTCGAAAGACACGAACTCGGTCAAGAGGAATGTGTGCGCTAAGGACTTCGCACGAATTTTCTTTGACTACGCTTTTTGTTACAAACTGAAACTTGAGACCTCTTAGAGCAATGTTGAAAAGAACATCAATTGTTACAAATGATTTAGCGCGCTATTAGCTTTGATGTCGTCTGGTCTAAATGCGGTAGTTGTGAGGGGCAAGACAGTTTTACGGCAGTTTGGTTCAGGTGGCAAAATTGGTGATGGGCTTTGATCATAGTGAATAACGCAGAAAACGGTGTGCATATCTCTCCAGATCGAGAATATAATAATGTACCGCTTAGGCTCTTGTCGAATGTCGAGCACACTGAATTGCGATGCGCAGGCGTGCCTAACAGGATCTGAGAGCCATTAGTTCTCATGAAAAGATGTCAATGCGAAAACAAGCCCGAAATAAAGGCGAGGAGACAAGTTTGACTTTTGCAAGAAGTGATGCTGGAGAAGCTAGAAAGAAGCTTCAGGCAATGGTCGACAAGACGAATCAAATGGGAGATTACGATAATAGATGCAGTGGCTGTGCACTGTTATCAAACATAAAAGCTGGAAAAGGAACCCAAAGTGCTCTCAACATACTGCAGCTTTGGCTCGAAGGTGAACTCCAGTAGGACATAGCTGCTTCCGATCACGGTAGGCTGATAATGAAGGCAAACGACACGCTGATGATGAAATTCCTTGAAGGCAGTAAGCAATTGCGCACGCGTGTTTTCTCTGTTGCCAGGATCTCAAAAGATAAGAAAAAGGGGGTTTGGAGGGCGAAAAGAGGGGCCGACCTCGGTTTGTGTGTAGCGCCGCCGATAGGACTTGAACCTAATGCAAGTGGCGATATCTCCCGTATTCCCGATTGACATAGATATCGCCAATAAAACAATGAAACAGCGAGACTCTTAAAGAATATGTCGAAAGTGTAGCACAGAAAAACGCCAGCTAATTCATGCTTCATGTGGTTTTAGTCAGTATTCTTGGTTCTTTCCATTCTTCTCTGAGGATACTGTACAGACAATCGTCACACCATTTTCCTCGATTGAAACCACTCTTTCGAATTATCCCTTCTTTCGTGAACCCAGTCTTTTCAAGAACCCTCTGAGAAGCGATATTACTCACATCAGGAGTGGCTTGAACACGCATCAGTTCTCTTGAAAGGAACAAATAGTCAACCATAATCATTATAGCCTCAGTACCGTAGCCTTTTCCTCTTTCACTTTGAACGAGATAATAGTATATTTCTAAGAGTTTTCCGAACATAAAGTGACCTATCTCCCCGATTTTCGTACCATCTTTTTTCTCTATGAAGAACCATTTGGTATCAGCGGTGAGGTTGTCGTATCTCTTCTCCCATTCTGTTTTGGACAACTGCCGAAGAGGACTGTATTCGCCATAAAACTCAGAATTGCTATTCCAATCTATCAACAACGGCAAATCCTCTCTTTCCACGATTCTCAGATTCACAGTCTTGCCTTCAAGCAACTCAACTCACCAATCCGCATAGTTACTTTCGATTCAGCTATAACTTTTCCGCAAAACCAAAAACTGGCTTAAGAGAACTGATAGAAACGTCTCCCGTGGTCTTCAGTAGTTCACGTACTTAATGTGGCGAGACAAAGGTTTTAAAGAAGATTTGGTTAGAATTTACGAATTGAGAGGAACCGAGCATGAATATACTGGAGATATGTTGTAGCCCTAGGGAAGGGAATACTGAATGGTTGATGAGAAAATTCATGGCGAAGGCTGAGAATAAAGGTGCCAAAACCGAGTTGATTACGCTCAAAGACAAGAACGTCAAGATGTGCGACGGCTGTTTAGCATGCGAAAAAACAAACGCATGCCACATCAAAGATGACATGCATGGAATCTACGACAAGATGCTTTCCGCTGATGCCGTCGTGTTAGGTTCTCCAGATTATATGGATGCTCCTACGGCGTCAGCCATGAACTTCATCCATCGGATGTATCCTCTCTATGGCAAAATCAACGGGAAAAGATTCGCAAGTGTGGTCGTTGGACAGGTTACTGGTGCGGATGGCGTTGCTTCCCGAGGAAAAGTTGAAGATTACTTCAAGTCAATCGCAGGTCTGTTTGGATTAGATTATAGAGGGTCAATAAGCGTAGCCGCTCGAGACCCAAACGACGCCTCTAAAATCACAGATATTGAAAAGCAATCCGAAGATCTTGCCACAAGAATCTTGAAATAGTGACAATGCCGCCGACGAGTCCCTAATGGTTCGGCTATAACTTTTCCGCAAATCAGAAACTGGCTGGTCTAACCTCTGTCATTGTAACTAGGAAGCTGACCAACCGCCGCTGAACCCTAGCTGCCTGAATAAGAGACTTGGTATTTTGTGTGATTCATTCTTTCCAGTAGAACATGTGGTCGCAATAGCTGTCTCCTTGCATCAGAGTCTTCGTGCGTTTCATCTTGATTTTGGGATGGCAAGCTTCAGCATAAGCAAAATCTGGTTGACAAAACAAGACGTAGCCGAGGTCAGTAGCTTTCATCTCTTTGAACACTTTTGCCCACAAGCACTCAGTAACATGAAGTGTCAACTTGTTTGAGGTCTCCTCTGGATAGGTAAAGGTTATAGTGTGAGAAAAATAGGGAGAGGCGTTCTCGGCTTTCTCACTTGCTTTGAAATCTTCAAAACTATTGGCTGGTCCTCTTTCCTCTTTTGTTATCTCAACGATGTATTTCTCACGGGCTTTTCCCATTATCTCTAATGCCTTCTTCCGACCTAGAACTCGCTCCAGCTCTTCTGCCAAACAAACCATTTCGTGGCATCTGTCACGAAAATATTGCTCATAAGTCATTCCACTCTGCACTCTTTCCTGAAACTTGTGAGGTGATTTGCTCATAAACCAATATATTCTGGTCCGCTATGGATAAAACTTCACTCTGACTTTCAATGGTTGTTCAGGTATAACTTTTCTGCAAAACCAAAAACTGGCTTAGAAATAGTGGTAGAAGTTGCTTCTAAAGCTTGTATACGATTGGTCTTGGAACGAAAAGCTAGCTATAATGTAAAGCTTTAAGGTGAATCCGACATAAAGAGAATCATGTCGCTTGTTCCAGCTTTTGAGTTAGGCTTATGGAACGCTTGGATTTTCACTCTCCCTATCATAATTATTTCCATTCTTGGTCCCAAGATATTGGGTAAAAGGGCGTCTGAAGAGGTCTCAAGTTTTACTAAGAAGGTGAAAACAGTAAGCAATCTATCTTCTTTAATTATACTCTTACCATTTGCTTATAGTATATTCTTGCCATTGAAACTAGACACTATTTGGTTCGTTATTGGTTTACTCATTTATTTGCTAGCCATGTTCTTTGTAGTCACAGGGTTATTGAATTTTGCCACTACACCAGTAAATGAGCTAGTCACTAGAGGTGTTTATAGTATTTCAAGAAATCCTGGGTATCTTGGCATGTTTTTGGTAAACGTAGGCATCGGTATAGCCTGTCTTTCCTGGGTTTTTCTATTAGTGGCAATTGTAGATCTCCTTTTGCTACGCTGGTATGTAGTGGTTGTTGAGGAACCCTTCCTTATAGAAAAGTATGGAGTTACATATCGTGAATACATGAATAGAACTCCAAGATGGATAGGAATACCGAAATCAGCGAAAGGAGACTGATAGAAGACAATTCTACATGTTTTGTTACTCTGGAAAGAGTTGCTTTGCTTTTTCTGTGTATTCGATTAAACCGAGTTGTTTGAGGAAGTCGGACCCGTCATAGATTTCCCATATCCAATCTACAACCTTACCCTCAACTATGCGGAAGATGTCAACCAGCGAAATTTTTACCTTTTTGCCAGTAGGTGCTAATGTTATCTTGCCAATCGAAGGTAAATACTCTTGATATTCACCCGTATGCGTTCCAGTAAATGTGAAACGAACCCACACCTTATCCCCTTCAGCGATGATGTCCTCAATTGTCTCATGGAAATCGGGGTAGCCCTTGCGAAGCGTAGTTATGAATTGTTTGTATTCTTCCAGACCCCTTAACTGATGTGCATGGTCAAAGAAGTCAGGTGCTATAAACTCATCGAGTAAGGCTAGGTCTTTCTTATTCTCGGCTTCAAACCATCTTCGTATAATAGTCTTATTCTCTTCTAACGACATAGAACATAGCCTCTATTATCAATCCTACAAGTTCGGCTATAACTCTTCTGCAAACTCAGAAATTGGCTTAGAAGGACTAATAGAAGTTAGTTCTATAAGATATAGCGGATATAATCATAGCGTCTTTAGAAATGGCATTCTTGAAGGGGGGATGAAACAAATATGCCTTTCACTCCGTTTCATCTTGGTCCGGCCTTAGGTTTTGGGCTTCCTCTCAGAAAGTATCTTCATGTGCCCACGTTCTTGGTGGCTAATATTCTTGTCGACGTAGAACCTTTTCTGGTCTTTTTATTGAGGGTGGACTACCCTTTGCATGGCTATTTGCACACATTTATTGTAGCCTTCATCTTGGGTCTCGCTCTAGGTTATGTGATGTTCCTTCTCGAAAGGATTTTACGCCTACTCTACAAAACACTTCTTCTGGAATCAAATGTTACACCGAAGTTGAAGTCTTTCATTGTTGCGGGCGTTCTAGGCACGATGCTTCATGTTCTGCTTGACTCTCCACTATATGATGACATACGCCCGTTCTATCCATTATCAGCAAATCCGTTGCTTCACTCTGCTTCATCATCAGAAGTGTATGGTTTTTGCACGTGGGCAGGAATTCTCGGAACTGTTTTCTATTTGGGCTTGCTACTTTTTTCTGTGTATCGTGGATTGGGGAATAAACGCCATGGAACCTATCCTAGTCTTCATGCTCTCTTCGGCAACACTATTAGGCGATATAGGAAAAAGCCAATCAAGACCAAGCAAACCAGAAGCACAGCCGTAAGAACACCCGCTTCCACACCCATGAAGAAAACATCTGAATGCGTAGGATAATTAGCAGTAAGCAACTCCCAAACAATCGAGATACTGACAATCGTCAAAAGGGCAATAGCAGTTAAGAGAATGTAGCCTCTTGGGAACATCACTAATCACTCAGAAACATAGGTTTGATAACAAGATTAACTTTTCGCAGACGTGACCTCTCCGTTCGGTTCAGCTATAACTCTTCCGCAAAACCAAAACTGTCTCAAAAAGGACTGATAGAAGAATGCTCAAGCTTACTCATCAAGATTTTTCTTGAAGTAGGCTTTTTCAACTGTTCTTGCATCAAGGTCGTATCTATTTGCTATTTTTCTCAGTTCTGCAAGGAGTTTCAGATAACACCCAGTCCCAATAAATATTGTAGAAGGCTCATCTCCAAAGAATTCTCTCCAGACATGAATATCATGAACCCCATAGTTCTTAGGGTCGTAGAACGTGAGTATTGTGCTTGCTAACGCTGGACCAACACCATGAAGACTATCGAGGCTTCCTATTCTTTCTGAGTCATCACTCATAGCGAAAACTTGACTGCAAGTTTGCTGAACTATTTCATTTGTATTCTTTTTTGCTAATTCTGTCACTCTCTTGAGTCTGGGTGGCACTTCCTTGAATTTCCAATAAACTACTTGAAGCAAATCGCTTTTTGTTATCGTTTTTGTTTTTCGAAACTTGTCACCCAATCTTTTTTCTTCTTGTGTCCACCATGGATGGTCTTTATCATATTTTCTATTCCAGTTCAAGATCTCTTCTTTGTTGAGCATTCTAATTCTCCTATTCTTTGGAGTTGTATCGTTTCTCCAACTATAACTTTTCCGCAAGACCAGAAGAGACGAATGCAGAGCCCTTCAGTGTCTTTGAGTGTCTACTAGTAGACAGTGTGACAAAGCCCCCTTTGGGCAAGATTTTTAATCTAAGCCTAAAGACCTTCGTTACCAAGTGAAGAATAGAAAAGAGAGAGGAGAGGAAACTTTGCTATTTTTGTTTCCTGAACAGCTTTATGCCATCTATTTCTGTGACGTATTCAAAGCCCTGTTCAACTAGAGCCTTAGCTTCATTTCAACTCCACTCTCTACAGCCAACTCAGGTCTTTTCGACAATGTCTTTTTATTGACTGCCTAAGTAGTGCTCATTGAGGCTTGTTAGAAAATGAAAGCCAAATGTCCTACTTGTGGAATTGAAGGATTCATAGAGCAGAGAGGCAACAGCTACAGAGTCAAGCACTATGTTGGGTACGATGGGAATCAAAGAAAGTATCTGATACACAAGCTGAATGAAGATCACGTTGACAGGATGGGAATCAATGGGAATCAAAACATGGGAATCAATAACCCCAATTTGAGTTCTATTTTGGGTAATGTGGCGCCGCCGATAGGACTTGAACCTATGACCGACTGGTTAACAGCCAGCCGCTCTACCTGGCTGAGCTACGGCGGCTCTTGCGTGACGCTAAGTTTTGATTTTTGTGGTCTTATTTAAGTCTAGCCATTCAAGGTCAAGTTGATTCCTGACTGTTTTGCCTTGAACTTCGCTATGGATGCAAAAAGCCTGTAGAATGGTACCAAGACCTTTCCTTGCCAGTTTCCGGAGAATGCCATATCGATCAGTTTGTAGACCCAGTAGTAATCATGCTCAAAGCACTTTACCAGCAGTTCGCGATGCAGCTCTGTCATTTGTGTTCGTTTGAACCAGTCCTCGTGTTTCAGTCTGCCCATGGGAACAAAAAACAGCGGGACGATGAGGCTTCTGACGTCTTTCAGGTCGTCTATAAGTTCCATGGTCTTCATGACGTCGTCTTCTGTTTCTTCAGGACTTCCCACGATCAGCGTGCCAGCTGGGACCAGGTTGTTGTCATGCATCAATCCCATTCCGGTGCGCACGATTTCTGGCCACTCTTGCGGCTTGAATGGGTGAGCCTTTGCATGCATGATTTTCTCCACAAGTCTCGGCGAGCCAGTTTCAATGCCTATTTCAACACCCCACCATGGCTGCTTCTGTTTTATGATTTCAGCGATCTTCGCGAAGAGCCTTGGTTCTGACGCGACAGCCGCAATGGAACAGTGGCTCCAAGTGATGCCTTCGCATTTCTTCACGACCATTTCATGAAGCTTAGTGAGCTTTTCGCCGTTTGGCAGAGTGTTGTTGGAACCGTATAGCATGACGTCTTCTCCGTGAAGACATGTCGCCTTCATGTCACCGACCTTGATGTTCACGTCTATTTCCCTGCGTATCTTCTCAATCGGATACCATCGCAGAGGTCGTAGAGTCACACTGCAGAATTGGCAACCTCGGCAACATCCGCGACCGATCTCTATCAAACCGTTAACGGAAGGATTTACGATGTCTGGAATCTCATCTAGCTTGGGAGTTTCCTCAATGCTTGTTTCATAATATCTTGGAAGCGGTTGACCCTCAACTGCGGCTTTGAAGATTTTTCCAGCAACATTCTCGGCTTCCCCGGAGACTATGCAGTCTATTCCGTATCTTTCAGCGAATCTTGGTCTGTACTGGAATTGCCAGACGCCGGGACCGCCGACGATTATCCTTAGGCCTCGTTTTTTGGCTTTTCTGACCTCTGGCTGACCCAGTAGCGCCCGGAAGCACTGTGCAAGAAAGGGTTCTTTGTTGAGAATGAATGCTAGAGTGCTTGATGCTGGTCCCAAGCCAAACGGATCCATCACGTGTATACCTAAAACTCTGGCCTGGGCTACGTATTTCTTGAGGTGGTTCGGCGGGACAGTCTGGACCTTAAAGCCTTCGCCCAACAGTTGGGCTTCGACCTTTCTCAGACCGTACGGCGCAGCTGCAGGAACATCCTTTTCCGTTTTGATTGGAGGAAAAAAGAGCCACTTGAATATTTGGTCTGGAATGAAGTTCGGAGGTGCACACGTTCCAAACCCTAAAAACTCGTTCCGATGATAATCACTCATCAAAGTGCTATCAGCAGTCAGAACAATATCTGCATCCAAGTCGTGGCTCTCCACATTAAGCGAATACTTTCTTTTTCTTAAAAGATTTGCTTTAGCCTAATATCATGATCTTCATGTTTACCCAGAAAAGTGTATATGCTGGATTTTCCAATTAGGTTGAAACGCCATTGGAGTGTATACTTACTTTGAAGAAGATCTTGGAAGTCAGGTGGCATGGTAGGGGCGGACAGGGCGCGTGGACGGCGAGCGAGCTTCTGGCAAGAGCCGCTATCTCCGAAGGAAAACACATTCAATCATTTCCAGAATTCGGGCCTGAAAGAATGGGTGCACCCGTGACTGCCTTCACAAGGATTAGCACCGAGCCTATTCGCTTGCACTGCGCAGTCTATAACCCTGACGTCGTAGCCGTTTTGGACCCAACATTGCTGAAGTCAGTCAACGTTGCTGATGGCCTGAACGAGGAAGGGGGAAATATAATCGTTAACACGAAGGATGAACCTGCGAACGTTAGGAAGCAGCTCGGTTCGGATAGAGGTAAGCTTTGGACCGTGCCAGCTACGGAGATTTCCATAAAAGTCTTAGGCATGCCTATAACGAACACGGCTATGCTTGGAGCTGTAGCACGTGTAACAGGAATTGTCAGCTTGCAGACCGTCGAAAGGATGGTTAAGGGAAGGTTCAGAGCGGATGTAGCTGAGAAGAACTTTACGGTTGTGAAAGAGGCCTATGAGGAGGTAAAGTCTGAATGAGTTCTAAGGAAAAGGGATGGAAGGAAGTCTCACTGGCCGGTGTATGCTGGAAATCAAGCATGACGTATTTGACTGGCGATTGGAAGACGTATCATCCGGTGAGGGATGTGGAGAAATGTACAAAATGCTTGTTGTGTACGCTTTTCTGTCCGGATGGAGCCATTCATTGGAAGTCAGAGAAGGGCGACATTGAATTTGACCTCAATTTCTGCAAGGGCTGCGGAATATGCGCTAACGAATGCCCAACGAAGGCTATTGTGATGAAGATCTAGAGGAGCGTATGAAAAGTGAAAGATGTTGTTAAACAAGAAACGATGGGGCTTAACGGCGACGAAGCTGTTGCGTTTGCGGCGAAGCAAGCGGATGTTGACGTGGTGGCAGCTTATCCTATTACGCCTCAAACCATAATTGTTGAAAAGTTCAGCGAGTACGTTGCCAATGGCGAAGTGAACACTGAGTTTATTTGTACAGAATCCGAACACAGCGCCATGACAGCGTGCCTTGCCGCCGCCGCGACTGGCGCCAGGACTTTTACTGCTTCGGCTTCCGCGGGGCTAGCCCTTATGCATGAAATGCTCTTTGTGACCTCGGGATGCCGTGCCCCAGTGGTTATGGCGGTTGCAAACAGGGCTCTGTCAGCACCGCTGAACATTCACGGCGACCACTCGGACACAATGGCCCAACGTGACAGCGGCTGGATACAGATATACGCTGAAAATGCACAGGAAGTCTACGACTCAATATTTCAGGCGTTCAGAATCGGCGAACACTTGGACGTTCAGTTGCCCGTCATAGTCGGATTGGACGGCTTTACACTCAGCCACACACTCGAAGACATACATGTTCTAAGCGACGGCGACGCGAAAAACTTCGTAGGAGCCCGACTGATGCCGACTGTGCTTACGCATGACGGCAAAAATGTCCCGTACAGACTCGATCCTGCAAATCCTATGACGATGGGACCTGTGGCCATGCCGAACTACTATTTCGAGTTCAAGCGGCAGCAAGAAGAAGCCATGAAAAACGCGTCAAAAGTAATCCCGAAAATCAATGAGGAATACGGGAAGCTGAGCGGAAGATACTATGGCGACGGATTAATTGAGAAGTATGAGCTTGATGATGCTGAAATAGCCATCGTATGCTTAGGCTCAACTGCTGGAACAGCCAAGACAGTTGTAGATAAGCTTAGGACAGAAGGCGTCAAGGCTGGACTGCTTAGAATCCGCACTTTCAGACCGTTTCCAGCTGAAGAAATAGTCAAATCTCTTGCCAAAGTGAAGGCCGTCGCAGTTATGGAAAGAAGCATGAGTTTCGGAGGAAATGGTGGAGCAGTTTGTCATGAGACCAGACATGCACTCTACGACCTGCCAAGTCATCCTCACATCGTGAACTACATTCATGGACTTGGCGGAAGAGACACAAGCCCAACCCAGATACGCAAGGTCTTCGAAGACCTGCAGAAGATAATTCGAACTGGAGAGATTGATGAGAAAATGCGTTACGTTGGATTGAGGGAGTGATGAGGAGGAGAAGATGAATGAGTTTTTCTGAAGGCAAATTTACCGCAAAAGACATTGCTGAAAAACCAGATCTGTTCACGTCAGGACACAGGGCATGCGCAGGATGTGCCCCAGCTACCGTTTTGAGACTGATCATGAAGGCCACGAGAGGACCAACAATCGTGACGAACGCAACTGGCTGCATGGAAGTGTCTTCAACCATATATCCATACACATCGTGGGCTGTGCCATGGCTACACACTGCCTTTGAGACCGCAGGAGCAAACGCGGCTGGAATCGAAACGGCACTGAAGATTCTGAGAAAGAAGGGAAGAATAAAAGACGAACAAGTTGACGTCATTGCGTTCGCTGGAGACGGCGGAACCTTCGATATAGGCATCCAAGCTCTTTCTGGGGCCGTTGAGAGAGGCCACGATTTCTTGTATGTACTTTACGACAATGAGGCTTACATGAACACGGGGATCCAGAGAAGCGGAGGCACACCTTACGGAGCATCCACAACCACTTCACAGGCTGGCACCGCTGTTCCTGGAAAGCTTGAGGGAAAGAAACCCATAGCCGACATTATGGTGGCTCATGACATGCCCTACGTGGCGACAGCATCGCCCCACTACTGGAAAGACTTGATTATGAAGGCCAGAAAGGGAATTGAGGTTAATGGACCAGCGTTTCTCCACGTGTTCGCGCCTTGCCCAAGAGGATGGAGAAGCGACCAGGCAAAGTCCATAGAGCTTTCACGGCTAGCGGTTGAAACATGCGTGTTCCCTCTATGGGAAGCAGTGAACGGCGAATATCAGCTGTCGACGCCGAGCAAAGTATTGGCCTTGGCTCCGCAGAAAAAGAAGCCCGTGAGGGAATACTTGGAAGTGCAGGGGCGGTTTAGACATCTTTTCACTCCGAAATACGAGAAGATGGTTGAGGAAATCCAAAGCTTAACTGACGCGAAGTGGAAAAGGCTGCTCAAGAAATGTGGAATGACTCCACCGGCATAAATCGCGCAAATCCTAAGCCTTATTTCCTAAACATATGAGTAATTCTTGGCTAGGAGACGCAATCTTGCAAGTTGTAGCTCTGTACGACCGTTGGGAAAAGCAGTTTTGGAACCACATCAAAGAGGACGAGCTTGACCATTACTTCTTCGTTTTCGACTGGAAATTGCGGAAAGAGCAGACGAAGATACTAATGGCCATGGAAAATGAACAAATCGAAGGTTTAATGCTGATCTACAGGGACTACGTGATTCAACTGCGAGGAAATCGCGCGGCAGTAAAACTGCTGCTTGACGGCCTCACTTTGGAAAAGGTCGAATTGCAGGCACCTTTGGACTGTGAAGACATAGTTCTCAACAAATTTCGTAACGCGAAGATCAAACAGAAAATGATGCTCATGCATTTGCGAAAAGGCGAAGAGAACATTCAGATCACAACTACTCCTGTGAAGCTCGGCCTGAATAATGCTGAGGAGGTTGTTGAACTGCTGAAAAGGGCCGACCCCGGATGGTGGGGTGACACTTCAGTTGAGAACATGCGAAGATCCCTGCAGGATGCTTTGTGGATGGGAATAAGGCAGGATCAAAGAATTGTCTCGGCAGGCATGACTCGCCTCACAGATTTCGGCAGCAACGTCGGCGTTGCAGCAACGCAGGAAGAGTATAGGAACAAGGGCTACGCGACCTCCATTGTGTCAGCATTAGTTGGCGAAATCCTGAAGACTTCTTCAACTGCAATAATCCACGTCATAACCGATAATACTCCTGCTGTTCGCGTATATTCCAAGGTCGGGTTCAAGCCCTACAGAACTTATTTCTCCATAAGAAACTAGAAGCGAAGAAAAGCACAGGATTCATCCGCTTTCTTTGAGGTACTTTTCTATTTCGTTCTCTGCGTTGTCTGCCTTTATGAATATGGGCACGTTCTCCATGCCTGTGGCAATGTAGCTTGAAAGGAGCCATTCGCCCGGCGCAAATTCCAGGGTTTTTTCCAATATGCCCTTGTCTACCATGAACGTTTCACTGATTAGGTTGCGGTCGTATGGTCTGGGCAGGGTCCCCACGAAATATGTATGTATCTGCTGTAGCGCGTTAGTGTTCAAGTAAGCAACTCTTTGCGTAGCTATGCAGACTCCTAGACCATATTTTCTTCCCTGCCTCAGCAAAGTCTCGACTTGTGCTGAGCATTTGCCCTCGATTCCGCCCGTCAGGTTGGGCATGAACTCTTGAGCTTCGTCGAAGACGAGCAGTATGTATGGTTTCACTGTGAACTTCCGTTTCCTTCTTATCAGCAGGTTCTGCGTTAGCTCGATAGCCAGATCTTTTATTGTGTACGGGTCAGAGATCGAGATGCACACGAGATTGGTTGTCTTGTCTTCCAGCAGTTCCTCGATCTTTTCGATTGTAAGGCCGCCTGTCTCTCTTGTTTCTTCTTCTTGGCCTTTCTTTATTACGTCAAGAATTGAGCTTCTCGTGGTTGCCCAAGCGTATAATCCGCTTTTGTCATGTACCTTGAACTGCTCCACGGTTTCAGTTGCTGCTTGGTCTATGTGTCGAACGAAGTCTTCAGTTACTTTTTGGTTTTCACCTAAGCCATGTTCTTCCACGTATTCAAGTACAGCATCGTGAATCTGGTCGATGGCGTTTAAGTAGTGTGGCTTGTCTATGTTGCCTCCTCTCTGGCCGTCCAGTTCATCTAAGAACTGGCTGTAGGTTGGAACTTGCTGTCTGGGTCTCGCGTAATAAGCCAGCTTGTCCTGCTCCATTATGCACTGCAGTCCGCGTTTGGTTCTTTCGTCAGTCTCATATTCTCTGGGTTTGACAACGGAGTTGAAGAATTGTTGCAGTGAGTCGATTCGGCGTTCAAGAATTACCTTTGCGGAAATGTTCGGGTCAGCGAGTAGATCTAGTAGTAGGAAGACGTATTCGCAGCTTATGTCGAAAACAACGATTTTCGTGTTGTTCGTATGCAGCGACAGCCTGCGAAGGACATTTGACATCAGGTTGCTTTTTCCGCCTCCTGTGAACGCGAAGACTCCGAAGTGGTAGCGGACGAGTTTCTCGAAATCAACATAAATCGGAATGGCAGTCTTGTTTGCTTCGAACATTTTGATCAGACCAAGCCTCGGGTCTACGCTGGCGTCTTCGACTGTTTTGGAAGTGTCGACATTGAGTTGTTCAGCGATTTTCTGGTTGTACATGTGGTTTATCATTTCACTGTTCAAAATGTAGCCTGAGCTTCCTACAACTGGATAGGAGAAACCCTTGACAAACTCGAATTCGCAACTTTTGTTGAGGATTAGGTCATGATTTATCGGGATAGCGTCTATTTGGATCATCATTGTGGACTTGTCATCCGTCTGCCAGTCGTCCTCTGACTGTTCAATAATCTCGAACTGCATTGGATAATAGCTATGGTCTGACAGGCCTCTTAGGCCGAAGTGTTCTGGCCAGACGCGGCTGACCTCCATAAGCGTGTATCTTTCAGAGGGCTGTTCGACATGTTTGAAGTTTCTGACGGCCAGCAGCATGCCTTCTTCTAGGAGTCCCATCAGATCCCTTTGGTATTCAACTTTGATTCGGCACTGGTAGCGTGCGCTGGTGCCGGCTACTTTGGTCTCTTCTGCCGTTGCGAAGAATCTCGGAATTACTGCCGCAAGTCTTGCGTTGAATTTGCCTTCGAAATCTGTGAAGCAGGTTTGGTTAATCTTGTTCTCGCCTTGTTGCTTCAATAGCGGCTCTCCTTTCTCTGAATGTGCTCATGTAGAATATGAACTGTCTCAATTTATGATTATTTACTATCCACGTTGCGGTGGTGTCGACGACGCATTTGAATTGACCGCAGTTCCATTTTGCTATTTTGTCAGCTATGAAAAGCGGCTTGTTGTGGCCGAAGGCTTCAGGTATGCTGGCTGGAGCCATAGCGGTCAGAATGGTCATCGTTAAGGTTTGCAGTTTGTTTGTTGCGTTCTTGTCTCTGTATAGGATCGCTTGAACAGGCTCTTTTGCTCCTCCGAATTCTTGGCAGAATTCTACTATGTTTTCGGGCTTGCAGTCATATTCCGGGTAGGCTAGGCGGTCTATGAGGAGCACGTTGCTTCTCAGCTTAGGGTCTGATTTGGCTTGACTTAGCTGGGTGTACGTCTTTAGGAATGTTTTTTCGAGGCTTATTCTGTTTTTTATGGCTCCCGAGACGTAGTTTTCGCGTTGTTGCCTGTCTGGAATCATGGTTCTGAAGGCTGAGTCGTATTCTATTAGGGTCCATGGAGGCTTGATTTTTTCGGCGCTGGAAAGGCTGGCTGACTGAAGTATCATGCGGTCTGTGTTGGGCAGTTTCTCAAACTCTACGTTTGAGATGGCCGTCTTCAGCAGGCCTTCATTGTGCATTATTGGGATTAGCTGACGTTTGAAGTCTCTCGCGGCTGTGTCTTTCGTTATGCCTATCAACAGGATGTGTTTTTTCCAGCATTCTTCTATGAGCAAGTGCAACGTGAAGAGTGTGAGAAAGGCGATGTCTATGGTTGTGAGCCAATGCTCTTTTCCGTCTCTTAGAATCTTCATCGGGCTGGATGTTTCGGCTTGTGACGTTTTCGTGAAGAAGAAGCGATTGCCCAGGTTGACCACGAGCTTTCTTATTCGTTCTGATGTGGTCGTATACTTGGGGTTTAAGGTGTATGTCTCTCTTCTCTCGGTTAGTATGTCTTCGTTTACTAGGCGTTTGAGGTAACGTTCTGCTCTTTTGGTTCTTTTTTCGTCTGTTAGTGCCAGTTCGGCTAGAATCTGTTTTTCAGTCAATGCGCCCTTTTGCTTGATGAGCTGAATTACTGCGTAGCTCAGGTAGTCGCCTCTTGGCGGCGGCAAGCCTAAAGTCTGGTTGCAGACGCATTGTCTTGCGATTGTGAAGTCGTTTATGTCAAATGGTTCGGCATCGTCTATCTTGTGGCCTATTAGGCTGCTTTTTGTTTTCCACAGGTCGCGTTTTGCTGTATCATAAATGAGGCTTGCGTGTTCGATTGATAGGCTTCTGTCGAGGAGGATGATGCGAAAGTCTTGTTTTGTGTCTGTGGCGAGTTTGTAGGCGAGGTAGAATTCGGCGAAGGTCATTATCCAGTTTGCTATTGTGGAATTGTCGATTATTGACTGGTCCGTTAACGGTTTGCTTAGGCTGATTTCTTCGGGTTGTTCTGCTTCCATGAAGGCTTGGTCTATGTCGGGGATCTCGTTTATGTAGACTGGGACGACGCTGGATATTCCTGCGCCCTGTTTGAGTGTTCTGTCGTCGTACTTGACTGTGGGCTTGTTCTTTTCTGAAAGTGTGATTGTGCCGGTTGACGTGTATGCTCCGCCGAAGAAGATGACTAGGTCGAACAGCGGCCTTGAGTACATTGTTCCGTCTATGCCCGCGAAACGGACGCTTGAGGTGTTGAAGAGTTCTTTTGCAGTTTCGTAGGCTTCTTTTTGGTTGAATTCCATCCTTATGAGGTTCATGAGCAAATCATCGTAAAGGTTTCTGAGGGATGAGAAACGTTGTTCATAGTCTAGTACTTGAGTTGAGGCTCCATGCATGAGGGCGTCGCTCGTGCGTTTCATGGCGTCGCTTAGTGAAGACAATTCCACTGCTTTTCACCAGTTTTACACAATGTGGTGTTTGTAAGTAAAAAGATTGTTAACAGATTGAGTGCCAGCTGCGTTGACCTTGTGTTTGACTTTCTGTATCTTGAAATGCTATTTCCATGCTGGCTGAGGTCGGAGACCCAGAATTTCTATCCATTCTTGATTAGAAATCACTATACTCTGATGTTTTGATCCGGTGGAAACTGAGTACTGGAATGCGTCAGTGTCAGGAATAAGCTACGAACTGAATGGAACATGTTTTACAGTGGGTCTTCTTTTATGAACCATGGCTGCTAGCATCGTTGCCAATATGAGGATCAACGGGCCAAGGATCGTTTGGAGTTCTGGAGCTACTTGGTATTGGTATTCAAGTCCCATTTCCTGCGTTGTTATCGTGTTGTTGAGGTTGTCTTCAGCTATGATTATGTATGTTACTTTGGTGCCGTATGGGGAAGCAGGTATAGTCGCGTTCCAGATGTTTTCCTCGACGTTCGTCATGTTTATGGCTGTCCATGTTCCATTCTGATTCGTATAGTTGAGAATCACTGTCCTTACTCCGCCTATGTCGTCAATGACTGTGGCGTTGACTTTGACTGGGTCTTCAGGCGTCACATTGTCTGGAGAAGGTGTTTGGGACACGTTAATTACGTTTAATGGATGGGTGTCAAGTGCAAAGTAAACAGGGGCAATGGTCTCTACGGCTTTGGCGTAGTCCCAATCGTAGAATGATTGAAGGGCATTGTTCAACTCGCTTTCCAGAACTGTGGCCTTCGTCAGATTCTTCGACAAGAGCACGATTGCCGCGTTGTAATATGATATGAAGCTTATTCTTCGTCTAGCGTCTTTGCAGAAGGCGCAGAATTCGTCTGTCACTGAACGCATTGAACAGATGATCTTCGGATAGTCCTGCCCATAGTTGGATGAATGATGATTGAGGCTTACCCAGTGCCCAATTTCATGTCTCATCAGATGTACCGGCAACAGAGGGCCGGCTTCTCCCCATCCTGTGATGGCACTTCCTTATGCACCGATAATTACTACGTTGTGGGGAAACCAAGAAACGCCCGCTTCCGGGCTTCCTCCAAATGCCGTATCGTTGCTGAGCTGCAACAAGATTACGGGAATTATGGATTTATCCGCCAGATCTGCAAGACTGAAGTAATTCTTCACTTGGTTGAAGAAGTAGCGGTTCACTGGGTCGTTTTCGCCGGAGTTCTCAAGAGGATTCCAAATGACGTTCCTTTGGGCTTCAATCGTGAAGCTTGTTCCGTTTGAAAGAAGTAGCGTGGTGTTCAATGGGGTTGAGAGTTCTTCGGTGTGACTTTCTATAAAATCATTCAACGTGCTGTCCGAGGGTCTTGTTTCGATTGTCACGTTCCAGTTAGTCCATGGCATTAGATCCTCGAAAGCTGCCTTTATCTTTCCAAGTGGAAGCTGCTCTCCTGTTCCGTTAATCCAAAGTATTTTCACTGTGTAATTCTGATATCTTTGAGTGTCAGCCGTGATCATTCGAGAATCCGTTGCTCCCAACAGGTTTCTGAATATGTCTTCCAAGCTGTTATTGATGAGGTTGGCAACGTTGCCGGTGACAAGTGACTCAGTTGGTGATTGTTCCATCGTGTTGCTCACGTCGAAGTAGAGCGCTCTTCGAATTCCTCCGAAATTTGGAGGGAAGATCCAGGATTTGGATGGCACGTTGTTGAAGTAATCGGTTCTGTTGAGGAAAAGGTCTGGTCTTTCTTGAACATAGAACCATGAGTGGTCAGTTGCGTTGGGAATCCACATGAATGCCAGGAGGTATCCACGTTTGGGAATGGTCAGATCGTTAAGCTGAGACAGCAGAAAGTCCAACAAAGTTATGTTGAAATATTCAGAGCTTCCTGAGTGAAAGGCATTATTGCGCAGTAAATCTGATATGTTGCTTGGAAATTGGCTGAAAACAAAAGAGAAGTTGAGTGCCCAAGAGATGGTGTTTGGATAGGCGAACTGATAGAACGTTTGTGGGAGAAGTGGCATCAACTGGGTTTGGTTTATGTATTCTGGGGGAACACCTAAGAAAGCCAATTTCATGTCTGCAGTTTGATCAAGATTGATACCCGATAATTCCGACGTACTTGCTTTCTCGACGTTGGCGGCCAAATTGATGACACCAGAAAGCGCTGTAAAGAGGCAGGATATGAGTATGAGAAAAGAAAGGTAGAAACAAGCCGACTTGCTTGCCATGACTCACCAAATGTTATGAGTAGATGCTTATTCTAATACTTAACGTCAGCCAGAATCCGGATCCTGCCAAACGACCTCTGTATAGTCGTAGGCCCCAGATTAGTACGCGTTACGACTATGACCTTTCGGCACTACGTTCTTGTCAAGTGAGCTCATCATGGAGTTCGTCGTTTCACTTTCAGCAAAGTTCCTTGGTGAAACTGCAAGCTCGCATGAGATGCAGCCATCTTCCTCGCAGTTCAGCACATAGCCTCTTTTCTCTATCGCACGTGAAAAGAAAAGTGGGGTTTTGAATTCTTTACTGAGCAGGTTGAGTTATCGTTGGAGGTGGTGGTTGACTGGGAGCACCTGTTCTCACTGAGAAAAATGCCGCAGTCAGCAATATCCATCCTATCCAGATTAGGACGAAACCGATCAGTATCGGCGTTAGCACTGCCCCGATGAGCAAAAGCAGACCTGAGGTTCCAAAGAGTCCAACACCAGTTTTCGTTGACAGTATTCCTAGAGATCTTCTAAGGAAGAGCATCGCAATCACCGCGAAAACAAAGAGGACGATTAAAGCTAGAAGCACGGCTCCAATTAGAGTAAACAGGGATCCAAAGGAGGCTGGGTCCATGGCCCGATTCTGAAACGCAGTTGCTAGACCTTGCCAATCTTGTGCATCTACGAAAGGTCTGGCCCAATCGGGAAGATTTCCAATGAAGAACAGGAAAGATGCAATCAAGGCCCCAATGAAGGCAAACACTCCGACTATGATGACGATGAGCGAGTAGAGACCGTTATTGAATATTCTTCCGTCGCTGAATGTGTCAGCCATACCTTTTAGGGCAATGAGGATCAGTATTATTCCCACGAGTCCAAGCAAAGCGAACGCTGCGTTGGCAAAGAAGGCTAAGCCAGCGATGACCAACAATAATGCGCCGACGCCGCCTAGGTTTTTCGCTGTTTCCAAAATCATTCTTTGACCTCGCCAAATTGGTTGAAACAAGCAGAATAAAAGCCTTATCACTAACAGCGCAGCGCGCGCATGAAAATGTCTACTAAAAGAGTGTTTAGGTTCGTGGCCGCTCAATTCCTTTGCTTATTATGATCTGAGCGTGTTTGCCACTCGTTTGCCAAGCTCGGGGTCAGCTTTGCTGAGGTTCTCGACCATACGTTTCTGAATTGGCTTCTCCGCATGGCCCAGCGGATCCGCGATATTGTCAACCAGGTGGTCTTGATCTTTCTTGCTGAGTGAGCGGTAGCGTTCGCCTGCTTGTTTGAAGTCGTTTGTCAAATTGATTCTCTGGCGTCCGATGCCTCCGTCGAGATGCTCATGGATGGTGGCCGTTGCCGGAGCTTCGCGTGGCAGTCCATCTGCTAGCGTGTTGGGTTCGTAATTGACTGTTCCTCCGCCGTAAGGCCCGTACTGCATGGCACCGTCGCGTTGATTGTTACTGACGGCTGCCTGCGGTCGATTGATTGGAAGCTGCAGGTAATTGGTACCCAACCGATGCCTCTGTGTATCTGCGTAAGAGAAGGTTCTGCCCTGCAAGAGCTTGTCAGCGGAGAAATCGATTCCTGGGACAATAGAGGCCGGGCAGAAAGCTGCTTGCTCCGTTTCAGCAAAGAAGTTTTCTGGATTGCGATCCAACACCATTTTGCCCACAGGCATAAGAGGGAACTTGTCTTCAGGCCAGGTTTTTGTGGCGTCAAGCGGGTCGAAGTCCTGCTTCAACTCATCCGCGATTTCCATGATCTGAATGCACAATTCGTATTCAACTGTCTTCCCTGAAGCGATGGTTTCGTACAAGTCGCGAGTGGCAATGTCAGGGTCCTCACCAGCCAGGCGAGTGGCTTCGTGACGGTCTATCGTTTCTATTCCTGCTTTTGGCTTCCAATGATATTTGACGTAGACTGTTTTGCCCTTGTCGTTTACCCACTTGTAGGTATTGACGCCAAATCCTTCCATCTTCCTGTAACTCTTCACTGTTCCTCTGTCCGAAAAGAGCCAAGTGATCATGTGAGTTGATTCAGGAGTCAGCGAGATGAAGTCCCAGAACCGACTGTTTGCCGACGAGCTTGTAGGATAACCAGTATCAGGAGCAGGCTTGAAGGCGTGCACCATGTCAGGGAATTTGATGGCGTCTCGGATGAAGAAAACTGGCAAGTCATTGCCTACCAAGTCATAGTTGCCGTCTTCCGTGTAAAACTTCACTGCGAAGCCCCTGGGATCTCGAGCCGTATCCGCGGATCCTCTTGCACCGACAACTGTGGAGAAACGAACGAACACAGGCGTCTTTTTCTTAGGGTCTTGAAGGAATTTTGCACAGGTGTATCTTGCCATGCTCTTGTATACTTGGAAGTACCCATGTGCACCGGCACCCTTCGCGTGGACCACACGCTCAGGGATACGCTCACGGTCAAAGTGTGCGAGCTTCTCAATTAGATGCACGTCCTGCAGCAAAACGGGACCGCGTTCGCCTGCGGTAAGTGAGTTCTGGTTGTCAGAGACAGGAATGCCCTGATTCGTTGTGAGATGTTTGTCTTTCATAAGCGTACGTCTCCTTTTCTGTTGTTTTGGAGTACCTCAGCATGTGAGAGACTTGAACGTTTATTTAAGACTTATTATTATCTAATAAAAATAGTTTTTCTCTTTTAAAATAATAACCTAAGGCTACTAAAAGTGTATGAAACATCTTCTCAACCTCTAACAGATAGAAGTGTTCTTCAAATACTTAAGCAATTTGCTTTGAATGTGATAACGCGTGCGCTATTAATTCTTCGGCGCGCGCTTTCTATGAGGATATAACCCTTACTAGATTCTTACATTCTTTTGATTCTATTCCTCTCTCCTAAGGCTTGGAACTCATGTTGACTGAGAAGCTAAATTCTTCTGTTTTCCTCTCGAAGTCTAGCTAGAGCCTGTTCTATGCCGTGAGTGATAGAACCGATAGAAGACCCTTCTAGCCTAGAGGGTGCGCAAAGTCAAGTTTGAGATTGTTACACTTGAGGAATTCTTCCAGTTCTTCAGAGATTTCATTTCTCTTCGATACGGTTATTTGAAATAAAGTCTTGGCTTCGTCCAGTTTCTCTCTCAATGAATCCATTACTTCAAGATAGGTTTTATCTTGTTCTGGAGTAGTTGATGAGTCTGAGAAATGCTCAGAGTCTAGGTAGTGTCCTATCTTCCACTTATTGGGTTTTCCGACTCTTTTCTCGGCTACTTCAAGGATTTTGTTGAACTTATCAAAGAAGTCTTCATGAAGAAGCAAGAAGTCGTCCAGTTTCTTTAGTAACTTACGTGGAAACAAAGCAATAGTCATGAATCTTGCATGTCTCTTTAAGTCATCTCTTGCTTTTCTGATTTCAACTTGAGGGAACAAGAGTGAATCATATTGTTGAAGACGGACTAAGAGATGGAGAAAAATGTTATCATCCATGTATTCGAGTTTCTTGGATAATGAATCTCTCAATCTTTCCCAAACGAGCAAAAAAACCAGAATCGAAGACAGAAGATTCGAAATCTCAATGATCAAAGTTCCGTGAGTGTAGAAAACTATCATGTCTAAGATTCCTAATAGGCTGATAGGTAAAACCAACAAAAGTATGGTAAGTTTAGTGCTTATTGCAAGCATTCTAAACATGCTTCTTTAGGCATTTTTCAAGATGCTGATTCAAAGTGTCTAGGAGACGTTTTACCTTAGGGTCTTCTGTCTTTTCACTATCTTTTAGCACGAATTTTCGATGGTGTATGTCCAAAAAAGCTGAGAACTGTGTTTTTTCCAAAACCCATCTTGAAACCATTATAGTTGGTTCAGTTTCATCAATGTCGTATTGAAGTTCTTCTGAAACTTGGATTGCACATTTTTTGACCCTTTCTATTCCTTCACTCATTCTTGAACCTCTAGCTATCAATGTACTTCTTTCTAATATCCTTGAATCTTTGTTCTTTAAGATTGTAGACTCTTACGATAAAGAAAGATGCTAGAAGTAGCACTCCGTCTGTTGCGATGCTTCCTAAGAGATTGTCTTTGAAATAGGAAAACAGAGTGTATCCAATTGCGAACATACCAATAGAAAGAGCGAACCAAAACTCAAAGTCCACTTGAACCTTCGTCAAGGCGTACTGAAATTTCCAATTTCTCTTCTCATCTTCACTCATTTTTGAACCTCTAGTTTGTCTTCTGTTGCTATGCAGATTAAAGATTTCTATCTTTATGGTGATTTAACAGTCTAGGTGATCCATATCTCTTGTAGAAATATATGAGCAACAGAGAATTCGACAAATATAAAATAAAGGCTAGACCCATAATCAATGACGAGAGGAATATCGCAGGCAATGCTAGAATAGTCGGAAAGAAGGTTGGAAAAAGTAGTAGAGCAATTTCAAAAGCATACGAAGTTGCACCCGCTGCGAAAAGAAAAGCTGAGAAAAACCTGTAGTCAGCTCTTGATTTAATTTTGGCATATGCTCTAAATATGTAGAAGGAACCTGTCAAAAGCGAAAATGCCAGACCGAGGATTATCTTAGAATATCGGTCACTGAGCAATGTATTTACATAGAAAAACAATATAGCGGAAATGAAAGTTGCACCCTGTAACAGAACATCATCTTCCTTCCTGATTTCCTCATCATCCGCTTTAGTGAAGTGAAAACGGCTCTCGATCCTTCTCGCCAAAAACGGACAAACTTCAGTCCACAAGATAATTGATGACAAGATTAAAATGACATAAAAATAAACTCCGTCAAATTCGAGCAAGCTTGCAACTATGAACCAACCTATTACAATAGAATAGATAGCGGCGAACCTTCTAAAAGACATGTCCTTTCTTTTTGTCGGTTCATTCACTTTGTGGTTCAATGAGTTCTGTCCTTGACTTCATTCATGTATTCAACTAATAATAGTGTTTTTCTATTCTACACTTTTCTCATAATAATGTATCAGAATCCTAAGACTTAGAGTATTTCTACTCTTAATCCGTCTCGATCAGGACCATTTCACCATGTACAACAGACTATTCTGGTTGAAACTTCATTTTTGTCTCTGCTCTTAGAGAGAGGCCGAGTTGAAGAGACTCGGCTAATCAGTTTTGAGTTTGTAAACTAAAATCCTAGATGTGCGGTCGACCGTGATTTGATTTGTCTTCTCCAAAGCAAGCGCATAGTTCTTGATTCTACTGTCGTTGTAGTCTTGCCATTTTTCAGGAAGACCTAGCTTTTTGCGTAATCCGTGCGTTGTCAAAGGTCCGTCTTTCAGAGCCTCTAAGAATCCTGCTGCTAGTTTGGCATCAGCATCCTTTATCTCTTGTGAAACTTCCTTCTTTTGTTTGGTCGGCTCAGACATCGGTTCTTGATCGTGCTTCTCTTCTAGCCTGTTTTCTCTCACGGCTTTCTTTCTCTCTTTCTTTGTCTTTTTCTTGCTCAGCTCGTTTGCACGTTGAATTGCAGCGTTGCCGTTTAACTTGTTATTGATAACGGCAAGTTTCTTCTCCTTAACATTCAACTGCTCAGTTTTCTCTTCAAGTTTCTGTTCTGCACTCTTTTCTCCTGCGAAGCCTTCTTCCTCGTGTGAGAAGGTCGATTCTTGAGAATTTTCTTCCTCGGTTTCAGCTTCTTTTTTCTTCGTCATATTTTATCGCCTCCTTGATTTGTTTTTGTTTGCCTAAGCTAGAGATTTGTTTGCTTGTTGATATGTTTTACTCACGGTGCAACCGTGCCTTACATAAAGAAACGAGAAAAACCCTACCTAAATGAGCTAACTTCAGTCACTCATCACCATAAGGTCATAACGCGCGCGCGAGCAAGAAGCACGAGCAACATATTGTTTTCATGTTACTTACCTGTTACGGTACTTACCTGTTACGGTAATACACAATCACGCACGCGCTGTCTTTTTGTCTTCTTGTTGATAGGTGACTTAATAAGCTAAAAGAAGCTAAGGTATAATCACAAGACTCACGGCAAGGTTAATTGTTGGTGTGTCAGATCCTGAGAAAGCGCGCGCGTTATGTTTGTTTTTCCAAGCAGCGCGCGCTAAAGGTCAAAATTGCCTATTTTGCTGTTTGAGAAAAAATGGTTGATATTCTGCACGTTCACATTTTGGTTTGGATGCAATAGCAATTTATCGCCACGGCGGGCGTGCTCCTTCTCCGTAAGCGTGTGCGCGCTCAACCATGAGCGCTCCATAAGGGCAAACCGTGAAAGCTTAAAAGCATGCAATTAGTCGAGCCTCATAATATAGGACCTATAGGCTCATTTCTCAGAATATTCTAGCCGCGCGTGCAAGTCTCTTATTGCTTCTACAGACACGGAGAAAGAAAAGATAGTAAATTATTCAGTAGTTTTACCGTCGAATTCTTCTGGTTTCGCCAATGCGTCAGCTTTTGTCTTGCGCACCGTGCCGTCTTGGTGTTCGGGTGGCGAGTATATCGTGTACAGTTTGAGTTCTTTAGTCTTCGAAGTATTCGTCACGTTATGTCTTGCACCGGCAGGCACTATGACGACGTCTCCATCATTGACCTTTTGCTTGATGCCGTCTATGGACACCAATCCCTCACCTTTCTCGAACCTGAAGAACTGGTCAACTGTCTTATGAACCTCTTCGCCTATTTCCTCACCAGGTTTAAGGTTCATCAGTACCAGTTGGCTATTCTTGCCTGTGTAAAGTACACGTCGGAAATTGGTGTTGCCCAAAGTGTCCTTCTCGATATTAGACTTGAAACCTTTCAAATCTGATACCTCGCTTATGATTCGATGGCCTTTTGTTTATAAGTTCACCGCTCAACTCGCGCTTAGGTTCAAGACATGTTAAGATGATTCTCTGCCAACAAAAAAATGCGGGGAAGTTGACTTATTCTATGCCCCATTTCTTGGTTATCTTCACGATGAGGAAGATCACGAACGCCACGATGATGAAGGTTATCACCGCTACCAAGAAGTCTCCTATTCCGAATATTTGCCCTCCGTAACCAGCAGGCGGGTTTCCTTGCGCATCGAATGTTGTTGAGGGAAACGCAATTTTGAAAGTCGCTAGGTTTCCAAGTCCAGGTATTGCAAGGCCTATTATTGGCATTACCAAGTCTTTGACCAATGCCAACACTACTGCACCTAGGTAAACGCCGATAATGAAGGCAACAGCAAGACCCATGACTTTGTATTTCGAGATGAAGTCCATGAATTCTCTCCACATGCCTTTGGGCGCTGCAGCAGGCGGGGCGGGTTTTGGTTCAAGCAGTGTTCGTATTTTCTTCAATTCTTCTAGCATGTCGTCATCTTTTGCCAAAGAATCACCTGCGATGGTTTTGGTTCGATTCCATTTATAAGGATTACCACTCGTGCCAATAGAAAAAGAAGGGATTAGGTAATGTTGTTAGGGCATGCTATTGTTTGGTTTCTGCTATTTTCGCAATGGGAGCGTTCTTCTTCACTGATTCGATGCCGTTGACGCATGCTTCTTTTGAGGAGTAGCCTTCGCTTACTGCAATTATCTCTCCATTGGCTGCTAGCAGATGGAATCTGAATTTTCCAGCCTTGTCTTTGAACCATTCAAATTTGGGTTCTGGCAAAGATATCACCTGCTGACAGTTATCTGTTGAGTTGACGGAAAAGGTTTTCGTCGCCCAAGGAGAGCCGTTCATTAGATTCTAGTTAACATGGTGCGTGCCCTTGTTATATCCGGCACGTCCAATTAGTGCGCACACAAAACATAGCGCGCATGCGTGTTCCTAAAATGGTCAAAAATGGCCATAATTCCGTTTTGCACATTTCTGCCAGTGCTCAAGAAGACAGTTACTCAAAGAAATCAAGAACAGATACGAAGCCCAAGACCTTCCTTGAATCATGGAAGGTGAATAAAAACCATTTTAGGCCAATTTCGGAACAAGCATGCGCGCTCTTCCAAAAACAAGCGAGCAAGTCTTTCCAGGCTCTCTCAAATCCATGAAAGGAACTTTCCTCGACACCCGCAAAAGACTCGCAGAAACACTGCAAAACCCAAGACTTCTCAGAATAAGCTTCCACACGTTCAGGCATTGGAAAGCAACGATGCTATACCATCAGACGAAAGACCCTTACTACGTGCAACATTTTCTAGGCCATAAGAAACTGGAATCAACCGAGATATACATAAACATCGAACACACTCTATTCGAAGCCGGAGCCAACGACGAATTCACAGTAAAGTCGCTGAAAAACCTGAAGAAATCAAAGCGCTGCTAGAAGTCGGGTTCGAATACGTCCTTCAAAAAGATAACCTAATATTCCTGAGGAAACGAAAATGACTTCTAACGAGAAGCAACATCGCCAGCAACGAAAAACCTGGCGGAGTCTGGCAAAAACGGGGCGGGGTTGCCCTAGCCTGGTAGGGGGCAGGCCTGCTAAGTCTGTGGTCAGAAATGGCCGCGTGGGTTCAAATCCCACACCCCGCGCCAAATCCGCGTGTTATCAGCATCTTCATGAGGCGAGAATCATCAATTAGCGCACTTGGTGCAGTTGTTTGGATGATTTGAGGAAGAATTGGTTGGATAGAGTTGTTGAAATCCTATGGTGCATGCTAAGTCATTCGATTGCGCGCGCCATACATCGTTCTGACTCCCAAATCTATGCATGGAGATTTTTCACGATGGTTTGGCCAAAAAGAAGAGGGTTTAGGGGTAGTGTTTTCCGTAGTTGCAGGCTATTTTGAGTATGTCCACGAGATTTATGACGTCCCATGGTTGAGCAAAGTTTGCATTATCATTCCATCGGGCGTCTCCGGGATGTGAGCCATATGCATATGCGCCTAAGAAAATGTCTATGAGGTTGACTTTGCCGTCACAATTTGCATCGCCGACTAGCCCTGAGACTCTCGTGATGTCGCTTCCCTCGAATGGTGTCCCGTCATTGAGCTGCCCAGTCACTGTCACCGTAACGTTCACAAACTCTACACCTTGAGAAATCATGTATTGCACTACCGCCGTTCGGTTAAATTTGACCATCAGGTCTGGAATAGCATCATTGTCGTGGTCTCCGATGGCCGCGGGACTTGGTTCTGCCGGAACCGTGCCATTCAGCATTATGGTTGAAACGTTTATGTCAGAAACATTGTACGCTTCAGGAAGCTCAACATAGCAAGTAGCCCAGTTACCCTTGCTCTTCAAGTTTAAAGTGTCCGGATCAATGTCAACCCCAACAGGTATGCAAGGCACATAGGATATGGCGAGACCAAGTCTATTGCCATATGGAGGCGTGTCCTCTCGGCCAACATAGAACATCAGCAGCCTGTTACCTTTCTGGATAACGCTCGGATGGTAAACATGCCGCGAATCCCATGATCCTGACGGGCCGGGTTCCAGCACAGGGTTGGTCGCGTATTTCGTCCACGAAAAGCCATCAGGTGAAGTGGCGAGTCCGATCTTTGTTGTTGAGGTAGCCCATTCTTGCCCATTATACCACATCATATAGTGGCTTCCATTCCACAGCACCGACCCCACTTCTGCATGACGATTATCCCATTGGGCGGGTCCAGCAACGAGGACAGGGTTGTTCGGATATTTTACCCATGATATTCCGTCAATAGATGTCGCAATACCTGTTCTAATGGGCGTATCCAGATCTGGCTGGCCTCCATACCACATCAAATAGTGTGTTCCATTGAAAAGCACTTTGTCGACTCCAATATTATAATCATCCCATCCACTGTTTCCGCCTGGAGCCAGTACTGGGTTCCCAGCGTACTTTGACCAGTGCACTCCATCTGTGGACGTTGCATACCCAACCATGCCATAGACGCTCGCGGACTCTCCGACCCCGACGTACCACATCTTGAATGAACTTCCATCATACAGTACGCTCGGCGAGCTTGCAGCGCGACTGTCCCATGAACTTGCCCCTCCTGTGTCCAGCACTATTCCATATTGAATCCAGTCGAGGCCATCAAGTGAGGTCGCGTAGTAAATCCTGGGTAGGCCATCTGAGCCTTCTGCCTGGTACCACATCTTGAACATAGAGCCATCATAGAGTACGCAAGGTACGGACATGCTAACCGTTCCCAGATCCAACGGGTTGCCAGAGTACTTAACCCACAGAGTTCCCTGGCTGGATCCTACTTGCGCCCAAAGACACGGAGCGAAAACCGTTCCGACCACAAAAACTGCTACCAAGACTGAAATCCTCATCTTCCTTTCTTCTCCCTCCTGCCTAGAAGCATTCCAGTCTCGCTGAATTGATATATATGCCTTGTGAAAGCATGTTCTATCCGCATTGAAACAAATCTAGTGAAACCTGCAGAGAATCAAATACAACATTTCTGGCTAGCCAGACAAATGTGGACACTCTGCTGACAGTCTTCAGACACAGAGAATTGCCCAACGCCGCATCGTTTGATTAGATCGCGCGCGCTATCTTCTACTAGAGTCATTTGGTGATGAATTCGCGTGTTAGGTATAAAAAACTGTAGAATTAGCGCACTTACTTTGCTATTCCTCAAATGGGCCAGAGACTCAGCTACGCACTATGGGGAGCGAGCGGGGCGCGAGGTTCCTTGAAGGCGGTTGGATCATATAACCCGCTGATTATTATCGTGTTCAAATCCCACACCCCGCGCCAACAAACCACTAGACGAATCTAAGCGTATTGAAAAGGTTCCTTGAAAGGCCTGCAATCTGAAGATTTCGGGCAAGCTTTTTAGACTAGCTTGGGAATCGTATGAATTCGTTGTTCGAGTTGACTATTATCGTTACTGGATCGCCGATCTGTAGTTTTTCGATCCTGCTGACTGTTGTGAAATCCAAGGTTTGCGTGTACGCTGCATATTCGGTCTGGTTGATTGTTAGAACGTAGATGGTGTTGCCATTGTTAACGTATGAGAATTTATCGTTCAGTGTTCCGCTTATCGTCGTCTCGTTTGAAGGCTGAACTGTTCCTGCTTCAAATCTGCGTTTTGTCTCAGCAACCAAAGCCGCGCCTTGGTATCCTTCGCCAGTCATGAGTATCGTGTAGTGATCCAGGTTCACCGCATCGACGATTCCGAGGCCAGCCAGCCTGATGGTTTCCTGTGCCGATGTAGATTGGCCCTGTGCGGTGCGCCAGTATATTGGCACGAACCAGACATTTTCGCCGTTCATAGGGTACATCAAAGGCATTTCTGCCTCATACGCACCCGTCGTCGGCATCAAAATATGTGACTCGATGACGTTCTGCGCCTGCAAGCCACTCTTGATGTCTAGGCCCCTCATGTCATAGTACTCTATTCTGCTGCCATTCGTTTTGAAAATTCCTGCCATCGTCTGCGCTTCGCCAACGAAGTCGACCGCGGTCAGAGCGGTTATATTGCCTGTGTCCGGGTCAACGATCCATCGGACATCGTCCGAGATCTCCACCCTGTTTGTCGATGCGGGTATCCAAGCGAAGCCGCCTGCGAAGATGTCGAAACCGTCACCTCTCCTGTAGCCACCCCACGCCGCGATCATGCTTTTAAGCCAACCTTCGTCGTAGCGCTGGGTGACCCAGTCAGGGATCTGATCCATGCCATAGAAGTTTCCGACCTGGCCAGACTCATTGTATGCATATACTCCCTTGGGAAGCGCCACGAACGACCACTGCTGAACTTGGGTAGCGGTCAGCACATATTTCCAGTCGCCATTTTCATCTGGTGTCAGCGTAGCTCTGCCATACGCATCGGCAGTGGATTGTCCCCAGTAAGCGTTTCCCTGAATGTTTCCAGTGTAGAACGGTGGAAAATACATCAGCCCCTCGCCGACTTTGAAGGGTTTATCAATTATCTCTACGTCGAGTTCCGGGTCGTTTGCGTCAACGACCACTAATCCCTTAATGGTGTTGTCACCCCACAAGTTGGGCGGGATCATCGTAACCACCCAAACGAGACGACCCTTGTATATGGTTATGTGCGCAGATCCAACCCGTACGCTTCCAAAGTGTGCAGCGCTTCTCAACGCAATGCTCTTGGCCAAGTCCTCGGTCGTCAGCCTTAGCATGTTGTTCGGGATTTCATGCTGAAAAAGGGGTGTTCCAGCTGATTCGAACGTCAGCATCTGATTGAAAACACTTGCATTGTTGATTTTCGATGCAGCTTGGGTCTGCCACAGCATCAGACCTGAAAACACGATTATGGCTACCATCGCAAAAACCGCTGGCCACTTGTAAAAATTCCTTCTATCCGCTCGACCAAAAAGCCACCTGACTCTCCTAGTTTCAGATCTGACTCGTTCCCCGTAATCGTAAAATCCAATATTCATGTATGCAAACCACCACTCTCCTGCCATGATACACAGTTTAAAGAAGACCAGCCAGAGAACCATGTACACGTCGATCGTGACCGCTGCAATGGCGACAAAGCCGAACAGCGCGCCCAGAAGTCCGAGCAGCAAGTATCGCCAACCGTTCTTGATCAAATGCTCAGTCGTAGGAAAAACGAACACAATTATCCATGTCAACCACCATAGTAACGGAAACATTTCATTCCATGCCTCCTTTTCCTTTCATTCTTTGCTCCGAATTCTCCCTCTTTCGCGGGGCCCCATCTTGACCGAATTCGATTCCTAAGCGCAAATCGGGACATCGCATATCTCTCCCTTCGAGGTGATTCATGGAGAGATACCGTGCTTCACAAGTTCTAGTCGAAAGGTCGATTTATCCTTTGCTGGCTCCGAAATAACCTGACCATCTAAAAACTTTCGGCAGCGCAATTCCAACAGTAATTTATGCAGGGAACGCGTAGAAAAAACACGGACATACTTTACTAGGTGACAGAATTGCTGAAAGATAATTGGCAAATTGTTCCAACGTGGTGGGATAACTGTGTACTGTCCTAAATGCGGCGCCCAGCTTCCGGATGATGCAAGCTTCTGCATGAAATGCGGAACCAACCTTGCCGCTCCGCAGCCGAAGCAGGCGACAGCCTCAACAGGACCGATCCTGGCTCCTTCAGGCGCAACGGCACTAAAGTGCCCCAGCTGCGGTGCCCCCATAAAGCCGAAGTTCGGCGAGATGATCATAACCTGCGAGTACTGTGGAAGCGGAATAACGCTGGAAAACGACGGGTGGAAGGGACTACAGAAAGAGACAATGCTTCCCCTGAAGTTTCCAGAAAAGAACCAGATCATGGCCAAGATGCACGACCTCATGGACAGAGGGCTGCTACACAGACACCTTCAGGAGAATTCAACGCTCGAGGAAATGAACCTGAGCTTTATCCCATACTGGATTGTTTCCGCCTCAGCAAGGACTTCGGTCATAGCGAGTGACATGGCAGTTCAGGCGGGAGAGATCGCTACCACCGCAACCTTGGCCGGCGTGATGGGATCCGCGATGGGCGGCAGGCGAGGTGGAGGATTCGCTGGACCCCTTCTTGCAGGAGCGCTACTAGGTACAGTGATGGGGTCTGGTCAAGGCGGCGCAAAGAAGACCTACGAGATGGACAACAACTACAATTTCCCAATAATAGCCCTCAAAGCCCTCACAGAGCACCAACCTAGAAGCTACCAGTTCAGCCTCGACGATAGAGCCCTCTTCGACGTCTCCAAAGTCCCAAAGGGCATAAAGACACTGAACGGCGATGTCGGAGAAGAAGCAGCCAAATATCAGGCCAAGACGCTCGTAGACCAGCTGCAATCTGAAAAGGCACACGCACAGTACCACATGATCCAGCAGCTACACACTGATGTGGATGTCGCAGACACAGAACTGCTCTACGCGCGAATATGGTTTGCCCAGTACGACCACAAAGGGCACAAGATAATCCTAATCATCGATGGCAACTCAGGCAGCGTGATCAACAGCATCGGCCTCCAAAAACCACGAGAGAATTCTAGCAGCTACCTGTGAATCACAAGGATGCCAGAAAGCGACATGAAATGATTGCGAAGAACTGGACTAGACGGCACACTTCCCAATTTAGACCGAAGAGCTTTCATAAGAGGTTATAGTCCACAGAAGAAGCATCTACGAGTCGTATGTAGATTCTCGAGAATAAGGTGAACGTTGCTGAAGCAGAGAAAAGGGTACAGACGCGGCTATCCTGTCGCAATGCTGGTAGGATTGGAAGATGACCGCGCGGTCTTATGGAAGGTCTTCAGCAACGTTGTTAAGCCTGAAAAGACAGTCTGGCTTGACGGAACGTGGAATGACCTCAAAGCCGTTTACAACTTCTGCGAATCGATCGTCAACGCGTTGAGACCGACGCTGAAAGAAGGCGTCAGAAGCATAATCCTTGCATCCCCAACGAGGACTGATTACGTCCGAAGATTCACAAATCACATTAATGGGCACCATTCATGGCTCGTTCAAGGTTCAAACAAAGCAACCTTCTCTGAAGCGACTGGACCTGCAGGCACGCTTTCCGAAGTAGCTGCATTGACAAAAACGCCTGTGTTCCGCAGACTCGTCTCCGAAACCACGTCAGAAGAGACAGAAAACCTTGTTGAAATACTGGAAAAACGTCTCAACGCTGCAAACCAAGACACGGTTATATTGTATTCCCTCAAGGAAATAGAAGACCTGATCCTTACTCCACAGAAGCCGGGCAAACCCAAGCCTGAATACGTAATGCTCACTGACAAATACCTCTCAAACAGCCGCGAGAAGAACAGGATGCACAGGCTACTGCAGATCGCAGCAAACAGGAACGTCAAAACAAGGATAGTTGAGTCTGAATCACCATCAGGTCTGCGCCTCACGCAACTCGGCGGAATGGTCTGCTTCACGAAGCTTGAATAGGCGGAATTTCGGAAAAAGCCAAGAAATACCTCGCTAATACTGATAAGAAATGCGTTACAAGTTCTACTTCAGGCCGAGTTTCTGATTACGCTCCAATAGTCCAATCGCCTCGGTGAGACGCCTCTTACGAGTTTCTTCCTTCTTTGCACTGTCAACCCATCCGACGAAATTTATCCTGTAGCTCTGAGCCAGTTTGTCGAAGTTTTCCTTAGCCCTCCTTGCCGCCAATGCATCCTCGAAATATGAGGGAATCACAAGTTTCTTTCTGTACCGAATAATAAGAGGAGTTTCGAACCATTGCCCAGTCCGTTTTGCTTCTCTGATTTGGGCCAGTCCAGCTTCTGTCATCTTTCCTTCTTTGATCATGCTTTCGGCTCTTTTCTTATTTGATTCTGACCAGCCGCTCTTGCCCGTGCGCGGTGAAAATTTTCGAGCGAATTTCTCATCATCAATCTTCTTTATGATGCTGTCAACCCAGCCAAAACACAATGCTTCTTCAACTGACTCATCATAAGAAATACTAGGTCTTCCAGAATACTTCCTGTAATAGATCAACCAAACCTCTTTCTTAACGTCATAATTCTTTTTGAGCCATTTTCGCCAATCTTCTCTGTTCATAACATATAACTCTTCAGCCATTCCATCTGCACCAGTCGCCAACACGTCCACTTCACCATTTTGAGCACATTTTGCCAATATAAAGCATGTTTGGCTGCAACATGAATGCCAGTCAAAAAAAAGATCCTCAGCAAAGAACGTGCCCGCACATTCAACACATGCTGCCAAAATGGCATTTACAGAGAAGTCAGTAACGGCAACCCGAACCTCAAAGGTCAAGCAAGCATTAAGTATTACAACCCAAGACGATAGCACATTAGTTGATGTGATTGACGTGAGTGAACGAACTGGAAAATGGATAGCAACCCTGATAGATGGCTTAAATGAACACGTTGACGAGAAGACGCGGGCAGCCATACTGGAGCAATGTGGGCGACAATGTCAGTCGCCAGCTTTCATTAAGAAGGCCAAAAGCATCTATCAAAAATCCGAAGACATTGATGACTTTTTTCAGAAATTGAAAGGTGTCTACAAGCATCTGCACATCGAAGGAAACAAGATCTACATCGTCTACTCTAAATGCTATTGCTCTCAGGTTAACAAAATTCCCACAGGAAAGCTTTCTGGATCTTACTGCAACTGCTCCCGCGGATGGGTCAAAGCCTTGTTCGAAGGAGCTCTAGGACGACCTGTTGAAGTTACAATGGAAAAATCGATAATAAACGGAAACGATCAATGCAGGTTCAGAATAGGGCTATGACCCCACACTTTTTTGACGTCTAGAAGGTGTTACTGCCTTGGCGGACTCTTTTCTTGCCACAGAGCGCTTGCACGCGCGTTACAACTTGTTACCTTTCACCATTCTGTCAACATTGCTGAAAAGTGCTTCAAAAACTCTGATTGTCACCGCTTAGTCGTGAAAAAAGATTTCGCAAGCGCGCGCACCAATAATAGCGCTAGGCTCTGGATATACGACAGACAATACTCAGACGACACAAAACTAGCGCGCGCGCTCAACAAGCCTTAACCCCAACTCAAGTCTGACTTCCTTTTTCTCGACATCCTCATTAGAATAGGCAGCAGCGTCAAAACCGATCAATTCAAACCCGAATTTCAGATAGAAATTGATTGCGGGAACGTCGCATGTCTGCGTTTCGAGAACTAACATTCTTGCTCCTCTTTCTTCCGCAATCTTGACAGCACGATTCATGAGCAATGTGCCTATTCGTCTTCTGCGAAATCCTTCTTGCACGAGAAACTCCCAGATCCGCATTCGGTTATTCCACTTTTCATAACCGAGCTCGATCCAGCCAACTTGCGTGCTAGACTGCTCAGCGGCAAGAAGCCTGGGTTCTTCAACGTGATCTTCAAACAGTTTCCCTTTATAATTCTTATCCAATGCCTTCTCGAAGGATCTCAGAATCAATCCTACTTTCCAACAATTGGGTTCTCGGTTAATTGACAAGTCATAATAGCCGAATGTTAGGTACTTGGAAGCCAGCGAACTCGGGTACACATCATTTTTCTTCAGTTCAACTATCTTGATATCGTTGTCCATATCCATGATAATCTCCGACTTCGTATAGAAGAAGAGGTTTATGTTTTAATCTTATGATAATATAGCGCACAGGTTGGCTACTATGCACTTGGAGGAAATGAAGAAGGAAATCGAAACGCTAGTCTTGCGGAAAGGTTTCTACAATAAACCCGAGGACATTCCGAAGAAGTTGCTGTTCGCATTTATTGAGCTTGGCGAGGCTAGCGACGCCTGGAAGAAAGGTCTCGGCGAAAAAAAGATAGCCGAAGAGCTGATTGACGTCATATTCTATGTTCTAGACGCAAGCAGATTAGGTTGCCCTTCTGTAAACATGGACGAAATGTTCATGAAGAAACTAGAAAAGAACAAGAATAGAGAATATCAGTACGGCGAAGGGCACCGCACGCAATAGGACAGAGTTGGCGTGTGTTCGCATGAAAGTCTTATTCGTATGCACTGGAAACGCGTACAGAAGCCCTATGGCAGAAGCGTTGCTCAAAAGACTAAGACCTGACCTGGAAATGGACTCTGCCGGGACGCAGGTGGAACCCAAGGTTTCAGACGAAGCAAGGACATACTCGGCAAAACAGAATGCAGAACAATACCTTAAGAAGACTCCTGAAAGCTTGGATGCCAAGAAGTTGAATGACTATGACATCATAGTAGCAATGGAACAGAGACACATGGACGCAGTCCTCAGCAAATGCCCAAAATGCCGAAGCAAAATTGTTGTGTGGAACATTGAAGACTTGGGCAACAGACCACTTAGATACTTGGAGAGAATAAACGAGCAGATCAAAGACAAAGTCAAAGAACTGGCCCGCGCGGGCTAGAATACTCTGATATCATAGCATTCGTGCAAGGAACACTCAAGATGGTAAAGAATATGCGTGTGTCAGGATGAATCTTCGCTATTTTTCAAGCGCAACAACTGCTGTCATAATCACGAACTCCGCTACGGCTAAAGCAACGAAGACTGGCAAAACAAGAGACGAAGAGAAGAAAGACGCCGCAAATGCCCCGACGATCGGTATCCCTCCTAAAACATATCCGGGAATAACGGTCACGATGTATGTGGACATTCTTGAATAGATGTTGCCGACTGCAAACCCTTCTCTCCAGAACTTCCTTGTTAGGATTGACAGTTCAAGCATGACGGCTGCGGCAACTGAAAACCCATGCACCGCTCCGAAAATCAGGATCAAAGAGAAGTTTCTCCCCATGAAAATTGCTACGATTGAAAGCACAACTAGAGAAATCAGGTATGTGAACGTTGACAGGAATGCCTTCGCCGCGATCATTGTAAGTTTTCTCATTGGAAGATGCCTCGTGTAGGCAGAGGCCAAGCCTTCTATTGACAGCAGAGTAGGAGGAAGAAGAAGCGTGATCATGGATATTCCAATCAGAATCCCCAGCGTGCTGGCTAACGCAAGTTCGCTGAACGAAGAGAAAGACAGAGCAAGAATGGCAGTCTGTATGACTGGCAGAAAGAACAGGCTTGCGTAGGAAGGCGATCTCGAGGCCACCCGCAAGTCTTTGCGAATTATGCCAAGCCACGGAACCTGAGGCGTGATCATCGTGTCCTTCACGGCCTCTCCCAAACCCCTAGTTGTTGTCGCAACCCCCATTTTCCTCACGGTTCGCGTAACCCACTTCAGACAGTAGTATGCAATGCCCACGTAGACTAGAGAGGCACCGATGGAAAGCCCAAGAAGAGTATAGTCAACTCCGCCTAAGAAAGTAACTCCGGACACTAAGAACCCGTAAGAAAAGGGATAGAGCAACACGAGAACTTGAGAAAGAGAGGAAAGACCCTGCATCAACGAGGCGAACGACTGAACTATCTCAGTCGCAAAACTCATTACGAAATAGGCTGCGAACGTTGGAAGAATCCACACAAGCATGAAAGCAAACCTCAAAAAACTCTGCCACATAGACCTGCCTCCAGCACTTGCGACCTTTGAGTAGAAGAACCTTGCCAACACAATTGTGAGAGCCAGACCATAGATTTCTGTGACTAGGATGCCTAGAACAGAGATCATTCCTCCTAAAGCTGAACCTCCGATGAGGAAGTAGATCGGCAGAAAGACCGCGACTGCAGCAACGAGGGGTATATCGAAGATTCTTATGAAGCACAAGAAGACAATCCTTGAAATGTCACTTCTTGAAAGTGGAAGAGGACTGAGTACGTCCACGATCTTTGACGAAACGAACGATGTTGACATCTGGAGCCCCATGAACACTATCAAGAACAGCACGACAGAAAGAAACGCTGAGACACTGCCCAATACGGCTCTTTCTCTCGGCACGGCTGGAACCACGGAGCTCATCGTAACAGGAAGGAACACGACAGCAGCAAATACTCCTATGAAAAATGCCGTGATAAGTTTGCTTATCAACGTATTAACTCTGGCGCTGGCAACTATTTTCTTAATATCCCTTCTGCCGCTTCTTGGTAGAGCTGAACCAGAACGAAGCGAAAAGATAGACTGAAATGAGACCTCCTTGTAAACCTTGCTTGTGAGTCTCCAGAGTTCAGAGAACTTCACAACGCTTACTCCTCTTCCAGCGCCTTTATCACGTCCTGCATACCGGCTTCCTGTTCAGTCACCTTGAGGAAAATATCCTCCAGAGAACCTTCGGCGCTCCTGACAAGCTTGCGGAGATCTTCAACGGTGCCTTCTCCAACGATCTTCCCTTTGTTTATTATTCCAACTTTGGTGCACAGTTTTTCCGCGACTTCCATGATGTGCGTCGAAAATATCACAGCTCCGCCCTTCTTCGCGTGGAAGGTTATGAGTTCTTTGAGAATCTTTGAGGAACGTGCATCCAACCCTATCAAGGGTTCATCCAGCACCAAAAGCTTTGGATCGTGCAGTAGAGCCGCGATGATAGCGACTTTCTGTTTGTTACCCATGGATAAAGCTGCAATCGGCGTATCAAAATACTGTTTGAGCTCAAAGGCAGAGGCGTACCTTTCAAGCTTCAAATTGACCCCTTCCTTATCCAACCGTCTTATTGAAGAAACAAACTCAAAGAACTCCCGCGGAGTAAGCGAGTCCATCAGAACCACTTCTTCAGGAACGTAGCCAATCTGGCTTTTCGCAGCAACCTCGTCGGAAATAGGCGTATTGTAAACCTCGACCCTTCCGGACCGAGGTTCCAAAACCCCAACGAGAACCTTAATCGTGGTCGTCTTACCTGCTCCGTTTGGACCGAGCAGCCCGTAGATTTCCCCATTTTTCACGGTGAACGATAGGTTCTCAACTGCCACGAAAGAACCGTAGTTGACCGCGAGTCCTTCAACCTTGACAGCCACTGTCTCCAAGTGCAACCCTTCAATGCGTGAATCATAGCTTTCTTGATTGGGTTACCTTAATACATTTCCCTCAACGGTTCTGTTAACTCTTCGGGACTTGAATGATGGAAGATTTTCCTGAATTACTAGCCAACTCAAAGTGGAAAAATAGAGACTTGCTATGAAAAAGTGCGCGCGCTCCAAAGCCAAAAGTTAAGGTTTCAATCCCGATATATGAACCTCTACATGTTTCTAACAGCTAGAAGAATGGGAAGGTTGTTGTTTCTTAGAGTTATGTCAGTCTACTCACAAGGACCACGAGTAATCTTTGTGTGTTCAGGTAGTATGTCGAATACTTTTGCTTCGATATTACTTATGGCTGGATTGCTTTTTAGCCCTGCAACTATTTCTCCTTTCAGGTACGCCTCTACTGAGGCATCATCTTTAAACAGGTAGATTCCACCTGCTGATTTTTCAGACTCATTCATAAGCCAGATCTTCCATAGAAGTCCCTTGACATCGCCACTAGGACCAAATCTAGGGGCAAGCTGCAGAAAGGCTTTCTCAAGTTCGGATCTTGGCATCTTGAACTTAAAATTAACCTGCAGAATCTTCTTCATTTTCATTTCTCCTTCAATCTGTTGCTTACTGGAAAGTTGTATTTAACTTTTCCCAGTACCCCTAAGAGTTAACAGAATCCTAAAAAGCTTCTAAGATTAACCATTCACCTTCCAGCCTATTGGTTTGGTTATGGTTATTCAGGCGTTATGAGCGGAATATTCTTTCAATCAGAACCTTATCCTCTGATTGTTTCTGGCTTTTTCTCTGCATCATTCATACTCGGCAGTTTCACCTACTTTTTGATTGTTTTCATTGAATACGAATACCAAGAATAGGTAATGTGATTAAGTTGTTACCAGAGCCCTTTTCTGTAATATGCCCCTAAGAGTTAACAGATCCCCCTCAACAATAATCAGTAAATGCGATTGCTAATGTTTTCAGGTTGGCATGCACTAAGGTGAACAGCCGCATACGCGCTATTTCTGCTTCTGATGTTTGGGATCAGCGATTTTGCCCTGTATTTTCTCTTTCAGCCACGTTTTGGTGCCAACCTTTTTTCTATAAGCTAATTGTCCAGCCCTGTAGAAGACTCGCCAAGCTCCTTCACTGGGATCATACGTTGACATGAAATATCCGCATGGAAAGTCTAGGCACAAGCCACAGTGTTCAACGTTCTTCTGTTTTGCGCAAGAATAGAATCGGCACTCGCCCCAGAACGGTTTCCCCTTCACGTATCCGCAGCCCGCGCAGTTTTTCTGGTAGTTTTGGCATTCACCACAATATGAACCGCAGGGAGTAACCAGATCCAAGTCAGCAACAGCGTCCATTGTCTCGTACCTTGTTTTCCCAATGAGCAAGTGATTGATATAAGCCTTGATGAAAATTAAAGTGTGCCAATGTTATGACTTCAGCAGTTCATCAAATATGCTGATCTTGATCCCGGTCCTTTCGCTCAAGACTTTGACAACGGCTCTAATGTGTTCTGCCTGTTGCCTCATAATGTTTGCAGCTTCAGGTCGCATTCCGAGTTTCTCTGCGCCCTCGCCCAAGGAAAGATAGATAGAACCCAACCTCCTGGTTGCCGCCACAACCTCAAAGTATTCAATATTCTCCACCTTGTTTCCTTCAGTTCTCTCATACATTTCGAGAACGGAATTTCGCATACCGGGCCTACCATACGTGCTAGTCAACAATAAGGTCCAAGCTAAATCAACTCTGAAATCAGTAACGTCAAAGTTCGTCCAGTCAATCACAAACGGTGCTCCATCCTCTCTGATTAGTACATTGTAAAAGTGATAATCAAGATGGACAGGGGACAGTCTTTTGCTGGGAACATTCTCCGCCCGTTCCTCAAGCCAATCCATTACTTGACTGAATACCCCAAGCGCCGCTTGATCTGCCTCAAAATGAACGAGGTACCGCCGGAAACCAGCAAACAGCCTAGTCAGATAGCCAGAGGGATCACTGATGTCATAAGCGAACGAATCAGCAACGATCGCAGAATCAGAAACGAAAGGCATGATGTCCAACCTATGTAGGTCAACGAGCACCCTGCAGAAAAGACTGAGCATGTCATTCCTCGCTTTTTCTGACGCTTTGCCAAGCTTTTCTCCCATTGATCGTCCGTCAACCTTCTCCATTATGACAAAAGGCTTGCCGAAAACTGACTGATCCGTCTCTAGATAGTAGACGTTAGGCACAGGAAAACCTGTTTCATGCAGCTTGGCCATTACTCTGAACTCTTTGGTTGCTTTTTCCTTCACGTCTTCGCCTAGGTACAATCTTAGAACTAGATCTTCAGAGCGAGGTTTGCCGTTGCTTTGATACTTCAAAGTGAAAGCGTAGACGTCGGTTTCCCAACCGTCAGATATCCTGACTATGTCTGATGCTCTAGCATGCTTCATCTCCTGCGAACGTGCCTCAAAGTATTCCGAAAGCCTTCGTTGAAGTTCTCCCTTTGAAATTGCCACAAACGTCGCCTTGAAGTAAAAAAGCCTACACGTTCACTTGAGTATCAGCCCTAGTTCCTTCTGATTGGACTCAGAAAACCCTGCTTTTCTGTAAATGCTCATTCCTTCTTCAGAAGCATGAAGATGCAAATACTTGAGACCCAATGACTTAGCTTCCCTAATCAGCCTGTTTAACAGTCGCGTGCATATGCCTTTTCCTCTTGCTTCAGGAACAGTGTACATGTTAAGGACATAGCCAAGCTTTCCAGATTCGAGTCCTCCATATCTTGCCGGCATCTGCCACACCACCATTCCACTCGTGCCGACTATTTTTCCATCACATTCTGCGAGCCAAGCGACAAACGAGCGGGAAGGAATTGCCTCACGAAAATATTTTCCCAACGATCTTCTCAGAATTTCTGTCTCATCATTTTCCAGATGGCCATAGAGCTCATTCAAAAACCGAACTCTAAAGTCGACCAAAGACTCAACATCATTAATATTCGCTCGGCGACAGCACACTCGATCTCCTTCGATTTCCATCAAGCGCCTCCTCAATGCACCTGCCTCAACTAGTATTATGACTATATTGCATAGATATCTGTCTAACGTCAACGGCGACTCATACCTACGCGCGAATCAAAGGCGTAACACTAAAGAAAGTGTAAGGGCTAGAAACCATGAAGAGGTTGGCCAAGACAGAGGGACACAGAATGCTGTTCATGGTAATAGAGCGATTCAAAGACGCAAAAGCAGTATACCGCAAAGCACGCGAAAAAGGCAGAATACTGCCAGAAGGACTAAAATACGTTGAAAGCTGGGTAGAGGCCAATTACAACCGCTGCTTCCAACTCATGGAATGTGATGACGCAAGCTTATTCCAGAAATGGGTGATTCAATGGCAAGACCTAGTTGACTTCGAAATAGTTCCAGTTGTCGAATCAAAGCAGACAGCGAAAACTATTGAACCCTTTCTGTGACGCTTATCTTAAGGGACCGCACGCGCCCAAGAAGAAGGCATAGTGATTCCAAAAAAAACAGCAAAGAAATTCCCAAAGTACTACCTTCAGCCAACATGAAAAAACGCATTTCAACATGGGAAAATTGAAGAGCAGGTTGAAGAAGCGAGCCTGCGTTCGCGGTTTCTTTGAAACTCACTATCGGAAAAAAAAGGCGCACGCGCCACTTCTCGCAGCCTCCTCACCGCTTCCTCAGTAGACAGCACAAATGTAAATCATTTATAACGAACTGCAACAATATCAATCCGATGTGATCAACCATGCTCGTTACGAACAAAGACCTGATGGTTCCTGCCAAACGCGGAGGCTATGCAATCGGCGCCTTCAACGTGAACAATCTGGAAGCCGTCTTGGCAGTCGCTGAAGCTGCGACTGAAGAAAAGTCGCCTGCAATAGTAGCTGTTACGCCAAGCGCCATCAAATATGCAGGTATGCTCTACATCTCAAAGATCGCCCGAACCGCTGCAGAAACCTCGCCCATCCCATTATCTTTACATCTTGACCACGGCGAAGACTTCGAAACAGCATCCAAATGCATCGGCGCTGGCTTCACTTCCGTCATGATTGACGGATCTCACCTCAAATTTGAGGACAACGTTGCTTTAACGAAGCGTGTGACCGAAATAGCACATCCGAAAGGAGTGTCCGTTGAAGCTGAGCTTGGGAGGCTTGCAGGAGTAGAAGAATCAACGGTCGAAGAAAAGGACGCCATTTTGACTGACCCCAAAGCAGCCAAGGAATTTGTCGAACGAACAGATGTAGACGCCCTCGCAGTTGCAATAGGCACATCACACGGCGCCTACAAGTTCAAGGCAGAACCAAAACTCGATTTTGAAAGGCTAAAACTCATCAGCAAACAGATCAACCAACCGCTTGTTCTGCATGGGGCCTCAAGCGTTCCTTCATGGATCATAGAAAAAGCATCCAAATACGGCGCCGAACTCGGCGGGGCAAAAGGAATTCCCGAGGAACACATTCGGAAAGCCATCTCCTTAGGCATCGCAAAGATAAACATAGACACGGATCTTCGCCTCGCGTTCACAGCAGCCGTGCGTGAAGTTCTAGCAAACTCACCAAAGGAATTCGACCCGAGAAAGATACTTGGCCCCGCAAAAGACGCGATGAAGCAAGTTATCAAAGGCAAGATGCAGCTTTTCGGTAGCTCAGGGAAAGCCAGCTAGGACGCATTGCAAGATGAGAATCGGAGTATTAAGCGGAGGCGGCGACGCACCAGGAATCAACGCCGTAGTAAGGGCCGTTGTCAGAAAAGGAATTCAGAACTACGGCTACGAAATTCTGGGCATAAAAGACGGTTGGCACGGGCTCCTTGAGAATGAACTCCTACCTTTAGACCTGAAGTCCGTTTCCGGCATTCTTCCCCGCGGAGGCTCCATTCTTGGCACATCAAGGATAAACCCGTTCAAACGCGAAAAAGGCCCTGAAAGAATCCGTGAAAACGCCAGAAAAGCAGGGATCGGAGCCATAATCGCCATCGGCGGAGATGACACCCTGAGTGTTGCGTCAAAGATGGGCAGCTATAGACTCAGGTGCATCGGAGTGCCCAAGACTATTGACAACGACTTGTCGGGAACAGACTACACCTTCGGATTCATGACTGCAGTTTCAACTGCCACTGAAGCCCTTGACAGGCTTCACACAACTGCAGAAACCCACCAAAGAGTCATGATACTTGAGGTCATGGGAAGATACACTGGCTGGATTGCCTTGGAGGCAGGTCTGGCAGGTGGCGCGGACATAATCTTGATTCCTGAAAAACCGTTCACCATAGGCGAAATCTGCAGGTACATCAAGCGCAGACAGAAACGAGGTCGAAACTTCAGCATCATCGTCGTTGCAGAAGGGGCCAAGCCCAGAGACGGCAGCGAAGTGATCTACAGTGACAGCGTCGACGAATTCGGACACGTCCGCCTAGGCGGCATAGGCTACTATGTTGGAAAAGAAATCGAGAAATACATGAACATAGAGACTCGTGTCGTCGTGCTAGGACATATCCAGCGAGGGGGTTCACCAATAGCCTTCGACAGAATATTAGCCACAAGATTTGGAATAGCAGCGGTAGATCTTGTCCATAAGAGAAAGTTTGGCCTCATGGTTGCCATCCAAGGAAACAAAATAGTCTCAGTGCCGCTGAAAGAAGTAGTTGGCAAGCGGAAAACAGTAGACTTAGAACTCTACGACATTGCAAAAGTGTTTTTCGGCTAGCTGCTGCCCACCTCTACGTCGCCAGCACATTTGCCAACTCTAAAATGCCTAAGTCTAACGGTTTCTCAGTTTTACACGCTTTCTCCAACTCCACACTAGTCACTTTGCCATTGCCCAGTCCAACCATTTTTTTTCCCTCTTCTCTTGATAGCAGGTCCACAGCTTCTTTTGCGAACAGGCTAGCCAGAAGCCGGCTTCTCGCTGTGGGACTTCCTCCTCTTTGCGCATAGCCTAAAATGCTCAGTCTGACTTCTGTTCTGGCGGCTTCTTCAATTTCAAGTCCGAGCTTGCGCGTATCTCCTATTCCTTCTGCAGCAACAATTATGCCTGACTTCTTTCCCTTCGCACTGTTCTCTTCTAATCTTCTGACTACTTTTTCCCTGTCAAGCTTAACCTCTGGCACTAGTATGACTTCTGCCCCGACCGTCAGCCCTACTGCTGACGCGATGAAACCCCGCGTTCGCCCCATCACCTCGACAATGAAAACTCTCTCATGCGAAATCGCCGTGTCACGAATCTTGTCAATCTCGTTGACTGCCGTGTTCACCGCAGTGTCAAACCCAATCGTCTCATCGGCCCCAAAAATGTCATTGTCAATCGTCGCCGGAACCCCAACTATCAAAGCGTCAGTGAGCTTGCTCAGCTGCAACGCCGCGTTAAACGAGCCGTTTCCACCAATGACTACTAGTCCGTCAATGCTGTTCCTCGCAAGGTTTCTGGCCGCTTTCAAACGTCCCTCCTTCTTCCTAAACTGCAGGCTCCTAGAGGTATGTAGAATTGTCCCACCTAACTGTATTATCCCTCCTACGGAGCGCGGAGTCAAAGGCCTCACCAAGTTCATCATCAGACCTTCCCATCCTCGCTCAAATCCAAAAACCTGAAGATCCTTCGAATAAGCAATGCGGGTAATTGCTCGAATAGCAGCATTCATCCCGGGCGCGTCCCCACCGCTGGTAACTACACCAATCCTCTTCAACTACAACTCCTCCAAACACACGTTCTGTCAGTACAAGAGTCTGCTTAACTGAAGATAAATCCTGCCCTCATTTTCAGCACAAAAAGAGACTAACTCATTACCTTTTTCCGGAGCGCGCATGAATTCAAGCTCCTGATGTGTTTAAATGTATGAACCGAAAGTTACTTAGTGAAAACGGAGTTAGTCAGATGTTCAATTTGTGGCGAGACATCCCAAGCGGTCCAGATCCTCCTCACGAAGTCTATGCAATAATCGAAGTGCCAAACGGAAGCACCAACAAGTACAAGTTTGATTGCGAAGCAGGATTTTTCAGACTTGACAGAGTCCTGTATTCTGCCCTTTACTACGTAGGCGATTATGGCATAATCCCTCGTTCATGGGCATTAGATGGAGATCCCCTAGACATTCTAGTACTAACCACAAAACCTACCTTCACAGGATGCGTGATCACTGCACGCCCTATTGGCGTTTTGACAACAGAAGACGAAAAAGGACAGGACGACAAGATCCTTGGAGTGCCCATAGGTGACCCGAGGTTCGAGGAGATTCAAGACATCGATGATATCGGGAAGCATTTGAAGACAGAAATTGCCGATTTTTTTGTGAGCTATAAGAAGCTTGAACCAAAGAAGTGGGTCAAGACTAAAGAGTGGAAAGGCGCGAGTGCCGCCAAGAAAATCATTGAGTCGGCCTCTCAACTCTACAAAGAGGAATTCCGCCCCACCTAGCTAGGAAGTGTGAATGCTCTTCTAGCGCGCACGGAATTGTCAACATGCCTTTGAGAAAAGTGGAATGTGGCAGATATCCTGCGTGTTTTCTCTGGTGCGGTCGCCGGGATTTGAACCCGGGATCGCAAGCTTGGAGGGCTTGTGTCCTAACCAGCTAGACGACGACCGCGTTAGTTTTGACATTAGTTTAACGTGGTCAGCTAGATAAGATTTCTTAGGCAGGTCTGCTATCGCGGTTTCTGGTCGGGTTTGAATAGTCTCTTCTCGTGCTTGGGCTTAGGCCTGAAACTGCCGTGGTACGTGGGCATAGATGTTCTTTGTCGCTCCAAGTTCCTGATGCGAGCGTACAACTTAGACGCCTTCGTCTTTGAAGGCAACTTTGGCCTTTGAACACGAACAGGGACGGGTGTGAAAGGCTTCTTGATTTGGCTATCGGACACTCTTTTGCCAAAGCGCCGTGCCCCTGCGGTTTTGAGTCTCTTGAAGACCACGCAGCCTGCTTTCATATTCACCTCTTGTGTCTCCCAACCAGCTTCCAGCCAAGCTCGGGCATGAATGTGACTAGACGTGTTCTCCCACCATTTTTCGTTTCTATAGGCATCCATCGGCAGGTTATCTCCGATAATCCCGTCAATCCGAGCGAATCCAAGCTTAACAGTATCCGTGAACGCTCCCCTAAACTTCAAGTAGCCTCCAAGTCCGGCATATTTAGAAACTGCTCTTGGAGCAACAGTTCTTCTTGCACAGTTTAAGCATAGCAACTTTGTCGGATCGCCAGTAGAAACATCTGGCACCATGCAGTCTCTGCAGTATAGCTTGCGGCATCTTTGACACCGTCTGAGACGGCTGTATGAAAGAACCCTTTTGCATATTCCGCATTCATCTTTGAAGGGCATCTCAAATCACTGATGACATCTTGACGCGCCACTTGTTTGATCATTGAAGCTCTTGATATAAATGTCTCCGAAACCTTCGAAGCGTTGAAAGAGCTTCGGAAAGCCCGATCCGCAGAAGAGCGTCAGATGCTTGAAAACAAACTGAAGGAGCGCTGGAAGTTCAACCTTTCACAACTGCTATAGGAACAAGCCTTGCGACCTTCGTGGCGATTCCAATCTTGTCACTGACTTCGGCAACAGCGTCCACGTTCTTGTAAGCAGCGTCAGCCTCCTCGGCCAGAACAATAGAGCTTGCAGCTCGGACGTAGATCCCGCGTTGTTCTAAAGCGCGTTTAATGTCTGCACCCCAATAGTTGCGTCTGGCTGCAGTTCTGCTCATCATTCTGCCAGCTCCATGAGCTGTTGAACCGAAGCTGACTTCCATCGCTTTCTCGGCTCCGACTAGCAGCCAGGAACTCGTTCCCATGCTTCCAGGAATTAGCACTGGTTGGCCTGCGGACCTGTAGTCTGCTGGGACCTCGGCATTTCCAGGTGGAAAAGCTCGTGTTGCACCTTTCCTGTGAACCCAAACCTTCTTCTGACCACCATCAACCTTGTGAGTTTCAATCTTGGCGATGTTGTGAGCTACATCATAAACCAGTTTAAGCCCGAACTTTTCAGGATCTTCCTTGAAAGCCTGTTTAAAACTCTGCCTGACCCAATGCATGATGGCCTGACGATTTGCGAAGGCGTAATTGACAGCACAGGCCATAGCCTGATAGTAGTCCTGTGCTTCATTGCTTTTGCCTGGAGCACACGCAAGTTCACGGTCAGGCAGGACGATCTTATATTTGCTCACTGCTCTTTCCATTACCCGCAGATAGTCTGAACATATTTGGTGGCCGAAGCCTCGAGAGCCACAGTGAATCATCACAGTCACCTGCCCTTCATGGGTGATGCCGAAAGTTTTAGCAGTTCTGGCATCTAAGATCTTGTCCACCTTCTGGATTTCTAGGAAATGGTTTCCTGAACCTAGCGTGCCGATCTGTTGCAGTCCCCTGCTTTTTGCCGTCGCTGAAACCTTGTCTGGATTGGCATTCTTCATGCAGCCACGCTCTTCGCAGTGTTCAGCATCTTCATGCCAGCCTAGCCCCTTGTCAATGACCCATCCCACACCGTCAGTCACCGCTCTTTCGAGGTCAGCGATCGTCACTCTGAAGTCGTTTCGACGGCTTCCAAGCCCGCAGGGCACATTTTCAAAGATGGTGTTCGTCAAGGCCGCAAGCTTTGGCCTAACGTCTTGTTCTGAAAGATTGGTCGTTAATAAACGAACTCCGCAGTTTATGTCGTAGCCTACTCCGCCAGGACTGATTACGCCTTCATCATAATCTGTTGCAGCCACGCCGCCGATTGGAAAGCCGTATCCCTCATGTCCATCTGGCAGAGTTATCGCGTACTTGTAAATGCCTGGCAAGTGGGTCACATTCGCACATTGTTCAAGAGTCCTGTCCGTCAGCATTTTTTCCAGAAGGTTCCTGTCAGCAAAGACCATGCCTGGAACATGCATGCCAGGTCTGAACTTTGGAATGCGCCATGAATAATAATCATTCTTCTCAAGTGGCACCCTTTCAGATGGAGGGCGGCTTTCTTCTTCTCCCATATCGTTCGCCTAGCAGAGAAAATGTAGAAGCGACAATATAAGGAATTTTGGTGCAAAAACCAAAACGGGCTTTCCTCTACGTGACGCCAAACTTCTCTACGAAGTCAACTACACCTTGCACACTGTTTGCCAGCACAGTCTCACCCAGGACAGGATGAGCCCTAACATAGTCCAGCGCTCGTCGAAGAGAATCATCATTTTCAATTATATGTTTGCTTATTGCAGCTAATCCTTCACCATTGTCTATTCCCTGTTTTGCGATTTTCTCCCACAACTTAAGCTGCCTTACGTAGGTGTTCAGCTTCTCGACTCCGTTGATGGCTTTGCCGAAATGACTGTAGTAAAGATCTCTAGGTTTCAGATTGATGAGTTTGCCCAATGAAGAGAGGGCAATGTCCAAGCGCAACGGCGGCGGCGTTGTCGGTACAATCTTGTTAATTTCACCGAGGTATATGCCAGCCGCGTCTCCAGGAAAAACTCCTTGACTGAGCTTTTCATAATAGCTTTGATGGTGCGAAGCATGTCCCAGAGTCTCAACAACCTTCAGCTCGACTCCCCCTCCAAGGTCAAAGGTCATGCCGTCTGATGCTACGATAATTCGATCTTCTGGAATTGGCTCAGGCTCACCGTACATTTCGGTTATGCTTCCAAGAACAAGCTTTGACTGCTCCCAAAGTTTTTCCGGATGGGCCAAATGAGATGCTCCCCTCGGATGTACGATCACCTTTGCATTGGGCAGGTGTTTCAATAGAGTTCCAGCGCCCCCAGCGTGGTCGAGATGAATGTGCGAGACAGCAACATACGCCACGTCTGCAAGTTCTACGTTTAGTTTTTCGAGACCTGCCAGCAAGTTGGGCACAGAGGAAGCTGGACCTGTTTCAACCATTGCGACCTGCCTTCCCTTCAACACGTAACTTGCTATGAAGCCCTTAATTCCAGCGGTCTCAGCGTCAATTAGATGAATGTGCTCTTCGACTTTTGTTAGGCTCATACACAGCAAACCTACTAAGCGGATCATAACATCCGTCATTTGCCTTAAGGATTTTCATCGCAAACCAAAGAAAAGTGTTCCAAAGACTCAGCTTCCGCTTTTTGCTTCTTCGTCACATGAAGAAAGTTCTCTCTTTCATACTGGTGGTTATTTGAATGGTTAAGCGCGCACGAAATGGCAGTCTATATGTCAAGAATGAACTTCAAAGTGGTCCTGTCGGGTTTTTGAATGATTTCCATTCTATGATAGGTTGCAGCCTTTACGCCGACCTTCTGCATGTGCTTTCGGGGGTTGAACTTCTCACCCCAGATTCTCGCTTGAAGCCTGGATCCATCAGCTTCTGTGGTTAGTTCTAGGATTTTGAATTTTGAGAATAGTAATCCTTCGATGTCGAACTTCACTAGCAAAGCTTCAAGCCAACTGTAAAGCAGGGCATATGTATCATTGGCTTCGAGTTCCACGTGAGCCTCGATTTCTGGCTTCACTTTGCCCACGTCAGTCATCACTTGAAACATGGCAAGCGCCGCATTTTCGAAGGCCTCTTTCAGGTCTTTGCCGTATGCAGCAATGTATGCGTCTGCAGTGTGTTCTAGAAACTCGAAGTGTTTCTTTTCGTTCGCGGAACTAGCCATACTTCTAGTAAAGGATTGTCACGTCTTAAAATGGTTCTGTCTATTGCGTGATATGCATAGAAAATGAGAAAAGTGTTTGGATTCTGCAATCGTGAGTTTGAAGTGGAACCAACCAACTGACAGTCAACGGGGGAAACCGCAACTAACGAATGCTATTTGCTGAATACCTGATCAAGGACGATTGGCGTTAACAATCTACTTACATTCTTTCTAGGGTTCGCTAAGGTCCGATAGGATTTCAATGACAGTTCGGACAAAATTCGGACATTTTTCCTCGAAGACTTTGGCATCGCGGGCCTTTTCAAGTTGTTTGGGATTAGAAAGTTCGTAAGGTATGAGTTCTTTGCAGTAGACGCTTCCATGTATGAGTTCAAACTTCCTGTAAAGCATTTCGGACAGCTTGTAGCATTGGAGTTTCTTCTTGCCAAAAGGTCTGTTTGTGCCGTATCTCGTCCCTATTGCCATCACGCCCCCGGTCAGGGCTCCGCACACGGAACCGCATCTTCCTATTCCAGCCCCGAAACCCGTGGCAATCTTGGGGATCAACGAGTTTTTGCCATTCCAATGCTCAAACATGGTTAGTAGGACGCTTTGAGCACAATTGTAGCCATCGAGGAAGCGTTCTACCGCTTTTTCACAAATGGTATCTTTCTGAGCCATGTTTCCACGAGCAGAGCTGACTAGAAGGTTTTGGGGATTTTCTGAATAATGGCGACCAGCAATTTCACAGTGTTTTCCGTGTCTTCTAGGTCCAGCATGGATGTTGGGCTGTGGATGTAGCGCGTTGGGACAGAGATTACGCCACTCGGCACTCCTTCTCTTGTTATGAGTATGCGCGCCGCATCCGTCGATCCACCCATGAGCGTCTCAAGTTGATATGGAATCTTATTCTGCTCCGCAGTATCGATTAAGAGTCGAAGGATCTTCAATGGAACAATCATTCCTGAATCCGCAACGGTCAACGCTGGCCCCTTGCCCATCTTTATTGGTGCTTCAACTTCTTTTACTCCCGGCGTGTCTCCCGCTATGGTCACGTCAAGAGCGATGCCGATATCGGGCTGGATACCGAAAGCTGACGTCGCCGCTCCTCTTGAAGCTGCTTCCTCCTGAACTGTTCCAACCGCATGTACGGTGCAATCAGCATTCTTCAGCCGCTTCAGCGCTTCAATCATGACGGCGCACCCGATTCGATCATCTAGAGCTTTGCCAATGACAATTTTCTTTCCGATTCTTGCAAATCTGATGTCGAAACTCACGGTGTCCCCGATTCTCACGCCCATCTTCTCCGCGCCTTCGCGGCTTTCTGCTCCAACATCTATGAAAAGCTCATCGTAGCTGATCACTTTCTGGCGCTCTTCAATCTTCTGTATGTGCGGCGGCCTAGAGCCTATGATTCCATGCATAGGTCCCTTCTCAGTGTGAACGATGACCTTTTGAGCTAGAAGGATGCGGTCGTCCACTCCGCCTATTTTCACAAAGTGCAAGAAGCCTCTTCGGGTGATTGTTTTCACAAGCAGGCCTATTTCGTCCATGTGCGCTGCAAGCATGATTTTGGGACCATCTTTTTTTCCGCTTTTCGTGCCAATGACGTTTCCGAGTTTATCTTCTTTGACTTCATCGACATAGGGTTTCAAGAATTTCTTCATCAGACCTGCAATTTCCTCTTCTCGGCCTGTCACTCCGCAAGCGTTTGAGAGTATCTCCAAATTTTCGATAAGCGTCATGGTGTGTTCCTCTCGGAGAAGTTCAGAATCGGAGAGATCCGTATTAAACGATTGCGGTGCGAGACTTCCCATGTTTGGTGTATCTGAAACAGAATTAGACCCAAGAGGAACAAAGTCAAAGCTTTTCTTCAAGAGTCTTACTAGTAGGTTGTGTGATCAAATGCGGAAAAGTCTGCAGTTGAGCCTAATCGCGGTCTTTGCGGCATTGCACGTCGTCTTGTATTTTGTATCTTTCGGGTTATGGCGAAATTGGGGAATATACTTGGAAGCCATCGAAGGCATAATTCTGGGGCCGAGAATAGGCTTTCTGGCGGCGTTTTTTGGCAGTTCAATAGCTCGATTCGTCAAACCTGATCCGCTCTGGATGTTTGGCATATTTGCTGAACCTCTGAGCGTTTTGATGGCAGGATTCCTTGCCTGAGCCAAATGGAAACTGGTTTCAGCATCGTACGTTATGATGCTCTCAGCATACTTCATTTCTCCATATGGCAGGACGCTTCCAATTTGGACAATACTGGACATCCTGTTTGCCTTTTTCCTCATTTATCCGACTGCAAAGGTAAGCCATCACTTAGCAGGAACTGATGTCCAACGCTTGTCGTTGGCTCTCGTTCTGGTTTCTTTCATCTGCATAGCTACAGATTCACTGGTTCGGGTCTTCCTTCTTGTTCCATGCGGTTTGTATGCCCCTCTAGTGTAAGCAGAGAGGTATTTATCGGGGGAGCTGTCAGCTCTTATCTGGAAGATGGTATCGTTGTACTCATCTCGCTCATTGCAGGAGTGCCTGTGCTGATAAGCGCCTTGAAGCTGAAAATCATTGAAGACCTTAGCCGCTGATCATATCGTCACTGTTGTTGACGTTAAGATCAGAGCATCATGAAAATTCTTAAATGTTTACACAATGTCTAACGATGTAAAGAGGACTGACATTGCCAGAGAAGGAATTCAAAAATGTCTTTATTTTCTTAGACACAGACAAGCATGCAAGCCCATTTGACATATTGACAACTATAGATATTTTTCCCGACGCTGCAATTCTGGATTATGAAGATGTCACGGCTGAAGAAGCTGAGCAGATAATTCACGATGCAATGTTTCCACGAGGACCAGAAGGTGCAAAACACACGAAGGTCTTCATAAATGGACGAGATTTCGACCGCGCCAACGACATTCTGCAACGTATCCAAAAAGCCCTGTTCCCCCCTTTCGAACTGTCTGTGATAATTGATCCAAGAGGCGCGTATACGACTGCTTCGGCCGCAGTTGCTAAGACTCTGGAGCTTTCACTCAAAAGAGGTTTAGGAAGCTTCGAGAAGAAAGCTGTCACTGTTCTAGCTGGCACAGGTCCAGTCGGACAGACTGCTGCATGGCTCTTCGGCTCTGAGAAAGCGGAAGTTACTATCACGTCCCGTTCACTTCAAAAAGCCACGTCGGTAGAAGTGAGAATAAACAAGGAACTTGGGAATGAACGAATCAAGGGTGTGGAGGCTCAAACCCCTCAACAAGTCGGAAAAGCCATAGAGAAGGCGGAAATTGTCCTTTCTGCTGGCGCAGGTGGAACTCAGCTTCTTCCAGTTGCAGTGCTTAGAGAATTCGGGAAGAAATGCAGGACTGTGGTTGACATCAATGCTATTCCACCTTTAGGCGTGGAAAAGTTGGGGTCGGATGCTGATGGCACGGAGATCTTGCCAAACGTTTTTGGAATTGGCGCTTTGGCTGTTGGGAAACTCAAGAACAAGATCGAAGCTGAATTGATTAGGCAAGCCGCTAAGGAGTCGAAAGGCACATTTGACTATAGAAAAGCCTACGAAATAGCGAGGAGATTAGTGCTTGAAAAACAGACAGAGAAGAAAACGGTCAAACCAGAGCCTGAAAAACACTGGCTCCCTTAGCATAGCCGATCTATTTCATGGCTTTTCTGATTCTTTGTGCGGTCGTATTGAGCTCTTTTCTGTTTGGCCTGTAACCATAATTGGGTCCGAATTTGAACCCGAAGCCGTCGCCTCTGAACCTTGGAATTACGTGCAAGTGAACATGAAATACGTCTTGGGATGCAGCTTCACCGTCCGCCAGGTGAAGGTTTATTCCTTCGCATCTTAATCCTGAGTGTCTCAGAGCAGAGGCAATGCGCACAGCAACCTTGAACATACTTCCGCCTGTTTCTTCGTCAAGTTCAGTCAATTCTTCAGCATGGACCTTTGGAATGATCAGAACGTGTCCCGAGTTAACTGGTTGAGCGTCCAGGAAAGCCAAGACTCTCTCGTCAGAGTAAACAGCGCTTGCAGGTTCCGCACCTTTTACGATATTGCAGAAAACGCACTTGCCCATCTTGAATCTCCAGATCAGCTAGGTCTAGCTGACTAATATGCATTTCAGCATGTGCTGTATGCTTTGTCTCTGAAGCCGAGAAAGGGGGATCGGGAAGATGTGCTGTCAAGATTGGCGCACGGGGATTTTCAAGGTTCTTCTCAGCCGAGTGTGTTCTAGTTTAGACTACGTTTCGAATGACATGTTGGGAAACCTAGAACACAATGATTATTGATTTTTGACGTTCGACTGATGGTTAAGTTAAATACTAGTTGATCTATAGGGCGTTAGGAAGGAGGCGAAGAAAACTTTGAATAGCAAAATGATGTGGATGGTCATTGGTGCATTGCTGATTATCATTGCCTTAATACTGGGTGCAGTGCGGTATATGGGTGCTTACGATTTCGGAGTAAGCTACGGTTCTGGCTATGGTTGGTACTTCTACGGTCTAGCCGGAGTTATCGGCCTAATCGGTATCATACTTGCCGCATGGTCATTCATGAAGACAGAGCAGCCTAAGAAAGAACCGGCTCAGTAAGAGACCATCAGACCCTAATCAGTAAGATTTTTCTTTTTGGCTACCATTTTTTCTATGTGTCTTTTTTGCATCCATTTTTCTTGGTATCTCTAGCGGTTAATTGATGAGCCTGAAAATTCTTCTTGTGACTATCCCCGCCCATTTCTGTGTATTCTATGCATATCTGCACTAGGCGGTTTTTGCAAGCCATAAAGGTTCTTTCATTTTGTCGATTCGAAACGAGGATATTATGTAGTTGCAGCGAAAATTCTTAAGGAAGACGAAGATCATTGAAGCAGGGTTTGAATATGCAATCGTACACGACCGAGCCAAGATCCACAGCAAGCAAAAGCAACTTGGAAGTCACGGGCTACAATGACAAGGAGAAAACATTCATTGTGAAGTCGCAGAATGGGAATACTCTGAAAATCTCGGACACTTACGCCGAAATGTTTCCAATGTGGGCGGGGAGGATACTGATTACCGCTGATAACGAAGAATGGGCTCTAACGGCTGCTACGGCTGCTACAGGTTTGGCAACAAGTGTGATAATGTCTCCAGCAGAAGCTGGGATAGAAGGAGTCTTATCAGCAGACAAGACTCCGGACAACCGGGTAGGTGTTGTGATCCAGATATACAATCGTAACAGGTTTGATCTGAAGAGTCAGATGATTTTGCGCATAGGACAGTGTATAATGACGTGTCCAACAACCTCAGCCTTTGATGTCATGCCAAACGCAAAGAGAAAATTGAAAGTGGGCAGAAGCATTCGACTGTTCGGCGATGGGTTCCAAAGAAAAGCTCTAGTTGGAGGCAAAAAAGTCTGGAAAATCCCAGTCATGGAAGGTGACTTCATCGTTGAAGATGCGTTTGGTGTGGCCGAAGCCGTGGCTGGTGGGAACTTCATCATCCTAGCGAAGGACAAACCTTCAGGGTTGAAAGCAGCCGAAGAAGCAGTGAAGGCAATAAAAGATATGGCAAGCGAGGTGATTTTGCCTTTCCCCGGCGGAATTTGCAGGTCAGGCTCAAAAGCAGGTTCATTAAAGTATAAGCTCAGTGCGTCTACGCATCATCTTTTCTGTCCACGTTTGAGGGAACTCGTATCAGACACACAAGTGCCTGAGAACGTGAATTGCGTCTACGAAGTTGTCATTGACGGCTTGAGTGTAGACGCTGTCAAGGGGGCTGTGGGCGAAGGGATCAAAGCTGCTGCGGCTATCCCGGGTGTCGTAGGAATTTCAGCTGGGAATTATGGCGGAAGGCTAGGTCCATACAAGGCTGTCTTGAAAGAAGTGTTAGGCCTAGGCTAACGTTTCTTTCCAGGTTCTGTTACCTCTCCGTCGAATTTGTGAGGATGCTTACTTTCATCCGCGCACATTTGGTTTTGGGTTCTTGGCCGGCTTCAGCGTTTCGCGTGCGTTTTGCCCGTTTGAGTGCATAACGAGATGTTCTTTGAAGTTTTCTTTGGGTGCGCGTGTTCGCGCGCCTTCCGAGAGTCCTCTTCTCGCTGGGCGGGGTCAGTACCGCTTTTCGTATTTCCATAGTGAGTTTCAAAGAAACCGCGAACACAGACTCGCTCATTCAACCAGCTCTTCAATTTTCCCATGTTGAAACGCGTTTTCTGATGTTGGCTGAAGGTAGTACTTTGGGAATTTCTTTCCATTTCCGTTTGGAATCACTATGCCGCAAAACTCGACCTCCGCGTGCTCGTGTTCCGTGGATGGGCCTTGAATCACGTGATCAGTGCTGTTCCAAATCGCTCCGCCGGGTTGCGGTTCGTTAGGGTCGTATATTGACAGTGTTCTTTGGGCGTTCTTTCGGCTTGCCACGTTGAACCTGCGTGTAGATTCGTGTATGTTTGAAATACGCTTTCTCATGTTGGCTGAAGGTCGTAGATCAGGGTGTTCTTTCCTGTTTTTTTTTGGAATCACTTTGGCGACGCGCGGTTCTGATACGGCACTGACGTGCAATACGCGGAAAAGAGAAGACGCGCGCAGAACGCCATTTGTGTGGTTTAGCATAGGACCTTTCTGTAAACCAGAATCAATTATCAACCGAAAGGTAACAACAGTGCGAAACGGCTTAATCAACCGAAGAGGTAACAGAACCTTTTTCCAAATCATTTATCTGAACCTTAATAGTGTAACCCTAAGATCATAGTATCTATCGTGAGTATAATTGAGCACGCCCAAGAAAACATCGCTGGAGCTATTTAGGCTGAAAAAGACGTTGAATACGCTGGCGACTAAGGAAGGTCGTGGAACTGAGCTGGTTTCAGTGTACGTGCCTCCTGGAAAACAGATAAGTGATGTCTTGAACATGCTCAGGGACGAGTATGGCACAGCATCAAATATAAAGTCTACAACAACGCGCAAGAACGTTATGGATGCCATCGTTAAGGTTCAGCAACGGCTCAAGCTGTTCAGGGAACCGCCAGAGAAGGGACTCGTAATATTCTGTGGTGCAATCCCGCAAAACGGGCCGGGAAGCGAAAGGATTGAGACCTACGTAATAGACCCGCCTGAACCGATAAACATTTATCTTTACAGATGTGATGCGAGGTTCCACACTGAATACTTGCAGGAAATGCTTAGGGAAAAAGAGACTTATGGGATACTTCTCATAGATGCTTCGGATGCCACGCTTGCCACGCTTCAGGGGAGAAGACTTGAAATAGTGAGACGGCTGACCTCTGGAGTCCCGGGTAAAACACGTGCCGGTGGGCAGTCAGCCAGGCGATATGAACGGCTCAGAGAGATGAGGCTTCAAGAGTATTTCACCCGAGTGGGTCAACATGTTGATGAAGCGTTTCTTCCTATAGAAAACCTCAGAGGTCTGATCTTAGGTGGGCCTGGTCCGACGAAGTATGATTTCGAAAAGGGCGACTATCTGAACTATACGTTGAAGGACAAGATCATAGATGTGATTGACACTTCGTACGTTGAGGAGCAAGGCGTCAAGGAAATTGTTGATAAGGCTCCTGAAATAATGCGTAAAATACGCTACATTGAAGAGAAGAAGCTCATGCAGCAATTTCTCTATGAGATTGGTCATGACACTGGACTGGTGACGTATGGTGAGGAGGATGTTAGAAGAGCGTTGGAGTCAGGAGCTGTCAGGACACTGCTTCTTTCGGACGAACTGGACATAGCGCGGGTTACATTGAAATGCAATGCTTGTGGGTATCAGGAGCAAAGAACTTTCAAAAGTCAAATGCTTTCAAGCCTTCAGCAAGACCTGTCGGGGAAATCCTGCCCGAAATGCAAGGCGCCAGCGCTAGGAGTGGCCGAAACGCAAGACCTCGTAGATAATCTTGCTCAACTGGCCGAATACACTAACGCTGAAGTAGAGATAATATCGGGCGAAACCGAAGAGGGCCAAATGCTCAAAAACTCCTTCGGAGGCATAGCAGCGATACTGCGTTTCAAGGCCCAAGGTTAGATTGGCTTATCTAGCAATGCGAGTTCAACTTCACTCTTTTTGACATCTCTTATTAGTATCCTTTTCTGTCTCGAGGAGAAGCCTGAAACAAGTTCTACTTTTCTGTGAAATTGTTTAGAAAGTTCTTTGACTAGCTCTCTGTTGACTTTGCCCTTGGTTGGTTCTTCCCTGCAAAGGGCAATGATTTCGTCGTTCTCCACGATAATTTTGAAGGTTTTGCTTCTTGGTTTAACGAGAATCTCTAGCATCGAACCTTCTTTTGTCTCTATTACTTTCATGTCTTTCACTTGAATGTTTGCCTAATCAAATAATAAGATGTTCAAATAAACAGCAAGAGAAAAAGATAAGGGTAGAGCTAGTTCTACGTTGGTGGGGCGCCAGCGATGAAGCATCCGTCAGCATACTTGGACTGGTATGTTCGTGTCAAAGAGGTAAAATACGATTTCAGATCAAGCGGTCTAGCATTTTTCAGGCATAATCTTGACCTAGGCGAGGTTGACCTGAGCGCCAACTACCCACATGGCAATCCTGAGATCACTGAGCTGTTGGCTCGGAGATATCGCGTGCAGCCTGAAAACGTGTTCATTTCAAGCGAAGGTGCTTCAGGTCAGAACGCGCGAATAATCCGACTTTTGGCAGAAAGTGACAGAGGAAAAAGCGAGGCTATAGTCGAATATCCGGCTTACGAGCCGTTGTTGAGACTGGTTCAAGAGCATTTCCCGAAATTGAAAAGGTTGGAAAGGATTCCTGAAGAAGGTTACGGACTTGATGCAGACAAGCTTCGAGGAATTGTTTCGCAGAAGACAGGGTTGCTCGTATTAACCAATCCTCATGCGCCAAGTGGAGCTATATCGAGTAGTAGCGAGCTGAAAGAGATATGTGACATGGCAAGCGAATTCGGCTTCCCTGTTATGTGTGATGAAATATATGCGGAATTCGATCGGAGAACTGTGCCCACAATTTTTTCGGTTGACCCTGAGCATAGCATAGTTACGACGAGTTTCACAAAAGCTTATGGTCTGGGCGGATTGAAGCTTGGAACAGCATTAGCAGGCAGGGAACTCGTAGATGAGCTCTACAAGGACGTGTTGAATACCGTTGGCAACAGCCCAAACCTTGTGCAAATGGCGACAGCTAAGCTTCTGAAGAATGATAAGGAAAGCATGGAGAATCACAAAGAAAAGTGGATTCGCCTTAAACATGAAACTGAAGAATGGCTGAAACATAGAGGGCTTGAGTATTTTCCAAACGCTGCCGGCGTCACTTATTGGGTGAAGCTGCCGATTGAGGACACTTACAAGTGGGTGAATGAACATGCTATGCCGATGTGCAGTTTAGCCCCTGTTCCGGGAGCTTTCTTTCTTTTCAAAAACGGCTACGAACTTGCGAAGTCAAACATGATTAGACTGGGCCTTGGAGCTGTGAACCCGGACAAATCGAATCTTTCTCAAGCACTTGAAGTCTTGGAAGAAGCAATTGACATGTGGATTGCGAAGTAGCCCAATTGCTTTGAGTGGTAAAAAAGATAAAGGTCTCGTCTCCCTTTTACAGAAGGTCCTGAAAGAGCGGATGCGACCTTGATGTCTAGATGGGCAGGCTACATGCGAGTTCTATCCCTCGGCTTCCCATTCAGAGCGTTGACCCGCGACCTGTGGCTGATCTGCCTTTCCAACGTGATTGGAGCCTTTGGTGAAGGTCTATATTTTTGGGTTTTTCCCTTGTACATCGGTCAGTTGCACGCAGATTATGTACAGCTAGGTTTGGTGTTTTCCGTACTGTATGGGGCTTCAGCGTTGGCGCCTCTTCCTGGCGGGTTGTTAGCTGATCGATTTGACCGCAAGAAGATCCTGATCCTGGCTTGGACACCATGGGTTTTTGCTCCTTTGCTTTATTCTTTTGCGCAGAATTGGCTACAGCTGATTCCTGGAGCGGTTTGTTGGGGGATATCGATGATTGGCGTTCCAGCGGTGAACGCGTATATTATAACGTCCGTCAGTGACGGTAGGAATCTGGCTTCTGTTCTATCATTCGTATGGGCAAGCTATTCTTTCAGCTACATTTTCGCCCCAACTGTGGGTGCTTTCCTAGCTACAATTGTTGGAATGCGATGGGTGCTTCGTCTCGCTGCGTTACTCTGCGCCGTGGCCACTATTGTTTTCATATTTCTTCGCAGCCAACAACCTAGGAAGCACGAGTCGACAATCCTGAATAAGCCTCTAGTCAAGGGCAAGCAAATGTGGCGGCAGATGCTGATCTGGTCAGGCTTCTACTCAACTGTAACTTTTTTCGCCACTGTTGTCAGGCCTTTTGTCCCAGCATTTCTCGATAATCAAGTGGGCCTCAGTGAGTTTCAGATCGGATTGTTCGGTTCGCTCAGTTATGCGGGCATGACGTTCTTGGGCATTGCAATGGGAAGATATGGGGATAGGCGGCGAAAGTCAACTGCAATCAGCTTATGTTTGATGCTTTACTTGACGTCTTTGGTATCCATGGCGCTGATCCGTGAACCGGTTACGCTTATGTTCATGGCATTTCTCTATGGAAGCCCAATGGTTATGGGATCCCTTGTAAGCTCTTATGTTGGGGCAATTGCGCCGGAGAACAGGCGCGGTTTCTGGGTTTCCATTCCTCAAACTCTCAGTCTTTTGGCTGCAGTCGCAGCGCCTTATATTGGGGGCTATCTTTTTACGCAGTCGGTGTGTTATGCGTTAATCGTTTCCATCATTCCTATGCCTCTTCTCGCGTTGATTGCTTTCACAAAGCTGAAAGAATAGTCCAGCAATCATGTGTGTTCTGTTAGTTGCGGTTGTGGATTGACAATACTGATTTTGGCTTCTGAAAGTAAATATGTATAGTAAACTATTCGAAAACAGGTGCCGCGATTGAAAACTGATCATAAGCAAGTAACAGAAGCTAAGAGTTCCACGTCATCCAAAAAGAGTTCGAAAGGATGGAGAACAGAGGCAAGGAAACCATTATATCTGCTACGTTACGAGTGAATCTTCTAGCAACGCACTAAAAGGACTCGGTTTGCGATAAGGAAATTGACACATAGGCTCCTTCTTCTTTTGGCGCGTGCTTGGAGAGTACCGGTTTTTTGGAGGCTTTCAGACTAAGCGGAAGTCCTCTTTTATCGCCGTTAGGACAACGTGCGTGTTCGTACGTTCCACGTGAGGTAGTGATAGGAGATGTTTTGTGAATCTGCTCAAGTCCTCTCGGCTTTTGAACTTGGCGATTATCGCGGCGTCTGTAAGGCCTGTTAGGTCGTATACGCAGCAGACGTTAGGTATCCGTGCGATCTCGTTCTCAGTTTCGAGAAGCCTTCCTTTTGAGACCGTTATTTCGGTGACGACCGTCAGTTCGTAACCGAGTTTTTCCTGATCCAGCAATGCGGCGTAGCCCTTAATTATGCCCTCACTTTCCATCTTCTTTATTCTTGACAGCGCCGTGCCGATTGAAACGTGGCACTGCTTCGCGATTTGCCTCGAAGAGAGTCTGGCGTTTGCGGTTAACGCCTTCAGGATATTGACATTTATTTCATCTATTAGCACGCTTGCACGCCCCCACCTGCACGTTCATCCAATACTCACGCCAATTATTTAACGTTTGTCTTTCATTTTCGCAACAAAGTTTTTATGTGTACACTTTGCCTTTATTATATTATTAATTTGCACATTGAGGCGAAGACTTGACGCACGTTGAGCTTCATGGAATCCCGAATCATGATTTGGAGGCTAAGCGTCTCTGATGAAAGTCGCCTACGAGAGATATCACATCGCGGTGAAAGAAGCCCCGCCCAGGGTCAAATTGCCTCCGAAGTTCATGGTCACTCGCTACAACAACTGTACGAACGTTCAGGAATGCATGCAGGCCTGTGTGTATGGCGTGCATGAGGCAGGCAAGGATGGCAAGATCGCTGAGCCCATCCATGATCTGTGCAGGGGGTGCTACATGTGCGTCTTAAAATGCCCCAAGAGCGCCATCTCGATCGGGATGAACCCAGAATTTGAGAAACTGGGAAACTCTTATTTCTCTCCAGATATGATAAAAACTATTTATTTTGAAGCAGAAACAGGCCGCGTCCCTGTTTCCGGCGCTGGCTACACGGGCCCATTCGCTGGAGAGGGTTTTGACGGTATTTGGTTCGATTTTTCGGAGATAGTTAGACCGACGCGAGACGGAATCCATGGCAGAGAGTACATCTCAACTTCGGTAGACCTAGGAAGAAGACTTCAGTCGCTTAAATTTGACCAGAAACACGAGCTGGTATCCAACGTTCCAAGGACCGTAGAGATCCCCATTCCGATGATCTTCGACGCTCCGCTCAGCTGCAGAACAGGCCCCAACCTCCAGCTGGCCTTAGCCAAAGCTGCCTCCGAGCTCAAGACATTCGCGATATTAGATGCACGTGAATACTCGTCAGAGCTAACTCGTTACACAGCGAGCCTGATACCCAGAATCAAGCCTGACGAAATAGACAGCTTTGAGAATCTGGTCAGAATGTCGCAGATCGTCGAGGTTGAGCTCAGCGATGGCGACGTAGAGGATCAGTTGAGAAACATCAAGGCGATTAATCCCTCAACGCTAGTCTGCTTCTACTTCCCCTATGATGATGAGGCTCCCGAGAGGGCTGATACGATAGTGAAAACAGGAGGAGACATCGTTCACCTTCACGTCGAGGATGACGCTGTTGAGCGAGATCCCGACGTGATTAAGAACGCCATACGCTCCGTTCACTCGTACCTTGTTGAGAAACGCACACGAGACAGCATTACGCTAATCTCCAGTGGAGGAATAGGTGAGGCAGCCCACGTTCCAAAATCAATAATCCTCGGGGCCAATGCTGTAGCGGTTGGAATAGCCTATCAGATTGCCCTCGGATGCAGAGTCTGCCACGGAGGAAAGCACAGCGAAGACTGCCCGATCAATGTGGAAGACGAGGATGTTGAACTCGCAGCCCAGAGAATTACGAACATGATAGGCGCCTGGCGAGATCAACTGCTGGAAGTACTCGGAGGAATGGGCCTGCGAGAAGTGAGGAGGCAGACAGGCGAGGTTGGCAGAGCGATGTTTCACGAGGATCTTGAAGCGAAAGTCTTCGGTGAAAAAGAATGATGCAGGCGGAACTCCTCTTTCGGACGCCCGAGACAAGGCCCATGCCTTCACCGTATCCGGGGTCGATAGAAAAGTATGAAGTAATCATCGACAGGCCCAAATGCTCCATGTGTGGGATCTGCGCTGAGGTCTGCCCCTCGTGCATAGGATCTTCGACGATCGATTACGAGGCCTACCAGAAACCCGATGGGTACCTGCGCTTAGCCGTGCCGAAGATTTCTTGCACGGGTCTCTCATGTAAACGATGCGTCGACAAGTGTCCAACCAATGCTATATCAGTTAAACTCTCCCCGCAGTACGTGGCTCTCGGCGACCTGCGATGGACTGGCGACTTGATACTATCAACCTGGGAACAGGCAGAGACCGGAAGAATATCGAGAAGGTACGAGAGCAGGGTTGGGAATTCCGGAGGGGGTTTTGACAAGTTACGGTTTGATTTTGAACTTGATGGTGAAGGAATCTGTCAGGACGGGCTGCTCGATGTTGAAGACCGTGACACTTCTTTGGCTCTGAATAAGAGAAGAGATGGAAGACCCGAAATCAGGATTCCTATTCCGGTCTACGGTGCGGACATGTCTTTCGGCTCGGTGAGCTTGAACGTCATGCTTGCGAGGGCCAAGGCAGCTGAGGCTTGGGACACGTTTACGAGCACTGGTGAGGGAGGCTACCCAGACGAGCTGATCCAGTACATGGATCATGTCATAACGCAAGTGGCTACTGGGCACTTCGGAGTGACCGCTGAGACGATCAAGAGGGCGAGGATCATCGTGTTGAAGTATGCGCAGGGCGCGAAACCCGGCTTGGGTGGGCACTTGCTCGCTGACAAGGTCACTCCGGACGTGGCGAAGATACGCGAGGTAGTTCCGAACATAAGCCTGTTCTCGCCGTTTCCGTTTCACAACGTTTACTCGGTTGAAGACCACTACAGGCACGTTCAGCTGATGGAGGACATAAACCCTAAAGCCTTGATCTCCGTGAAGGTTTCAACTCCCACGGACGTTGACATGGTCGCGATCGGGAGCTATTATGCGGGAGCTCACATTCTGCAGATTGACGGGGGGTTCGGGGGAACAGGAGCAGCCCCTGACATAGCCAAGAAAAACATCGCCATGCCGGTTGAATATGCGATTCCGATCGTTCACAATTACTTGGTGAAAGAGGGAGTCAGAGACGAAATAACGATAATGGCCAGCGGTGGGATTAGGACTGCGTTCGACGTGGCCAAGGCCATCGCCCTAGGAGCTGACGGAGCGGTAATCGGGACGACGGAGCTGGTTGCACTGGGGTGCAAGAGATGTGAGAACTGCGAGAGAGGAAAAGGTTGCCCAGCCGGCATAGCCACTACAGATCCAGCGCTGATGTACTTCATCGACATGGGATGGGGCTCCCAGAGGATAATCAACCTTTACAGTTCCTGGAAGAAACAGTGGAGCTACATTCTGCATAAGCTTGGACTTAAGAGTATCAGAGAACTCCGACCGCGCTGCGAAGTGGAGTTCAGAGGAGGCCGATTCAATCACATGGCCCATCTCGATCATTTGAGGTGAACAGCTCTGAAAAGGAACTCTCAGAGCCTGGCGGTTTCAGCGAGAGAACGTGTAGCCAATCGCTATGATGATTCGGCTTATGAGAAGGTCGCTGAGGGAGGATGTGGAGTACTCGGAGTGGCCAGTTCTATCCCGATAAGGGGAAGACACATGCTACAGCCACTTATTCAGATGCACAACAGAGGAAACGGCAAAGGCGGCGGCATAGCGGCAGTCGGGCTCTCAGCTGAACAGCTGGGCGTTTCAGAGAGGATCTTGGAAGAAGACTACTTGATGCAGGTAGCCTACATTGATCCGAAAGCAAGGTTAGAGGTTGAATCCCGATTCATAAGTCCCAACCTCAGCGTTGATGTCGCCGAAAAAGTGCCCACGATTGACGATTACAGAACCTTAGGCCTAGAGGTCAAGCCTCCAGAAGTTTGGAGATACTTCGTAAGGGCGGAAGAAGAAAAACTGGCGCATTTTACTGAAAAGAATGGACTTGAAGGACAGGAGTTGGAGAAGACAGAGGACGAGTTCGTTTACAGGAACAGTTTTGCTCTCAACAGAGAATACTATGCTTCTCTAGGCGACAAGAAGGCATTCGTTGTTTCCCACGGGAAGAACATCATCGTCTTCAAGATTGTAGGGTACGCTGAGCAAGTTCTGCGCTATTATCAGCTTGAGGATCTTGAAGCTCACGTTTGGATTGGGCATCAAAGGTACCCAACGAAGGGAAAAATCTGGCATCCTGGGGGTTCACACCCTTTCATAGGCATGCACGATGCCCTAGTTCATAATGGCGACTTTGCGAATTACTATTCGATAACGGAATACTTGAAGCAGAGGGACATCTTTCCCATGTTCTTGACGGACACCGAGGTTGCTGCCCTGTACTGGGATCTTTTGACAAGAGTTTACGAGTATCCGCTGGAGTATGCGATTGAAGCTGTTGCGCCCACGACCGAAAGAGACTTCGTCATGCTCCCGGAGGACAAGAAGAAGATCTACAAGGCTATCCAAACAGTGCACGTTCATTCTTCTCCAGACGGACCTTGGTTCTTCATCATTGCCAGGAACAACCCTCACAGAGAATTCCAGCTAATCGGCATCACTGACACTTCGATGCTGAGGCCTCAGGTCTTTGCACTCCAAGAGGGAGAGGCCAAAATCGGCTTCGTTGCCTCGGAGAAGCAGGCGATAGATGCGATGATGCACAGTCTAGCCGAGGATGATTCAAGGTTCTACCCAAGATGCGACAAGTACTGGTACGCCAGAGGAGGCAGCTACACCGACGGTGGCGCTTTCGTTTTCACCGTTGACAGATCAAAGAACCTTACGTGCACCGACAAATTCGGGAAACTTGTCTCGGCGGCGAAGTATCAACACCATTCCAAGAGAATAGATCGTTATGATTCGCCCCGATCTCCAAGCATCGACGCGAAACTGAAAGAAAGGCCGACAGCCATCAACCTGTTCGAGTATGCGGCAAGGAACATTGAAAGCTGGAGTTTCGACGAGGTATGCTCGTTTGCAGAAGCCATGAAGGAATATTCGGACGAAGGCGACCAAGAGAAGTCAGTCGCCATCGAGGCAATCACCCTGCTGATAGACAGAAGGTACGATACCGGCAGCAAGAGACGAAGTGATGTCGTCTCCCTGCATGAGGACAAGCTTTTCGAGATCTTCGATTCACTTCGTTTCACCGAATCAGCAAAGGACAGCAACTATCGTTTTGTCGACTTTGAGAGCAGGAGGGAGCTAAGAAGTCCAGTAGTTCTGGGCCAGACCCTGGTGATAGATGCCTCTGAATTTCGCCCTGAAGGAGCGGGAGGAACATGTCAGTTTCTTGAAAGAGCTTACGAGCTGGGTTGGAGGAACTTCATTGCCTACAACTTCAGAGGTCACAGGAATTTTGGAGCCGGCCTGATCGCAAGAGACAAAGTCAGAATCGACGTGTACGGAAGGGTTGGCGACTGTCTTGCTGCTTTTGCGGACGGCCCAGAATTCTACGTGCACGAAAGCGCCCAAGATTCCGTAGCGTATTGCTTCAGGTCAGGGAAACTGGTGATCTTCGGGGATGCGGGGAAAGCGTTTGAGTACGGGGCCAAGGGCGGAGTGACCTTCGTCTTGGGTGATCTGATAGATAGACCATTGATTAACGCCGTCGGCGGAGCCACAGCCGTGATTAACGGTTCATGCAAGGACTATATGGGCGAATCCTGCATGGCGGCGAGAGGGTTTGCAGTTTTGAATGGAATAGCGTTTGATGACCACGGAAAAATCGTCGAGCAAGAAACTCCTTATCAGGGCAGCAACCTGTTTCCTCTCGCTGCGGCGAGCACTCTGTACTTGAGAGACCCCAGAGAGACGGTTGGTGAAGATCAGCTCAATGGCGGCAGAATTACTACGATCTTGAGGGAAGATTGGGAAAGAATTCTACCTTTGCTCGTAGAAAACGAGAAGTTATTCGGGATACGAGTTGAAGACCTTTTGAACGTTGATGGAGTGATAAGAAGGCCAGAGCGCGTGTACAGGAAAGTTGTGCCGATCGAAGTTGCTGCGCTGGCGAAGTACGAAAATGGAATCTGAATTCGCGCGTGCGTCTTTCTCGCCAAACCTGATGGATTCGAACCTATTTGGATCTTGGTCTCTACAGGACTCAAACCCGATTAGGAGTGGACCGGTGGGGATTTGAACCCCAGACCTCCTGAGTGCAAGTCAGGCGTTCATACCAACTGAACTACCGGCCCATGTTTTTCTGCATTGCTTTCACGTTTCGATAATATTTAGTTTTTGTTAAACATGCTGGAATTCACGTTTGAAAGTTTACACTAATGTATTAGAAAAATGGAAAAGATGATTTTTGAGAATGACACTGTTAGCTTAATCTAGAATCTTCTTCTTGTGTCTCTTTTCTTCGACCAACAGTCTCGGCAGTACACTGGCCTGCTGGGGTCAGGCTTGAATGGGACTTCACATTCTTTTCCACATTCAGCGCAAACTGCCTTGTGCATTTCTTTTTCGGCCATTTCTGATTTCAACTCCTTTATGCTGTCTGTGCAAAAACTGCTTCTTGCACGACGCATTTATCCATGGGTTTGTGGCTTATAAAATTTGTCATCATTATTTCGAGCAGATTTCTGGGGATAATCCTCAAACCTTTTACCTTGCTCAGCTTTATTCATATCTCAGAGAACATGTCAGCAGGCATAACAGCAGGATTTGTAATTCAGAAGCATGAGGCAACGCATCTGCACTATGATTTCAGATTGGAGATGGATGGTGTTCTGAAGAGCTGGGCTATCCCAAAGGAACCTCCCACGGAACCTGGAGTGAAGAGGCTCGCAGTTCAGGTTGAAGACCACGAGTTAAGCTACATGTATTTTGAAGGAGTAATACCTGAGGGCGAATATGGCGCTGGGAATGTTGAAGTTTGGGACAAGGGCACTTACACGCTCAAGCATAGGAGCGCAAACAAGATAATGTTCACGTTGCACGGCGAGAAGCTGAGTGGTGATTATACGTTGCTGAGGTTCAAAGAAGATAAGAATTGGCTCTTCTTCAAGAACAAGCTCGGCGGCAATGCCTGAGTTGAAGCTTCTGCCAGAAGGCGTCAAAAGCTGGATTGGAGGATCCGTTAAGTTTTAAAAGCAAGTTCAGGTAGAGTTGGCATCAGGTTTTCAGCATGCTCGAATTTAAGACGGTTAAGATTGAAACGCCGAAAGACTGCAACGTGATATTGGGCATGGCACATTTTATCAAGACTGTTGAAGACCTTTACGAAGCTTTGGTGAACGCTGTTCCGAACATACAGTTTGGGATAGGTTTCTGTGAAAGCTCGGGCCCGTGCCTGGTAAGACATGAAGGAAATGATAACGTGTTGCGGCGTTTGGCGATGGATAAGGCTTTCGAGATTGCTTGTGGCCATAGCTTCATAGTTTTCGTCAAGAACGCCTTTCCCATAAACGTTCTCGACAAGATCAAGGGAGTGCCGGAGACTTGCACGATCTATGCTGCAACATCGAACCCGCTTGAAGTAATTATCGCGGAGACTGAGCAGGGGAGAGGAATAATGGGCGTTGTTGATGGGCTAAGAAGTAAAGGAATAGAGGCTGATGAGGATATTAGGTCAAGAAAGGAGTTTTTGCGAAAAATAGGTTACAAGCTCAGCTGAGAAGGCTCACAGTTCAGACAGGCATATTCTGAATTTTGCAGAAAAATAATTTGGCAGGGTGAAGAGTGTTAGGCAGTTCGCGTGAGGGGAAGTTAACCGTGAACCGCACACTGCAACGGTTAGTTTGATGTTTGACTGGTTTTTCTACCTGTTTATGGCTAGTTCATGCTGCAGTTCAAAAGGTGTTTCTTCTTCCATTTTTTCAGCAGCGTACGTGACTAGCTGTCTGAACTGTCTTCCTGGTAGAACGTGACTTGCTCTTGACAAGATTTCTAGGCAGATTTCCTTGAAAACGAGTTCTGCGCAGCCTGTTTTTGCGTCGTCAATTAGTTGCCTGCATGCTTCAAGGATTTGTTCGCTCAAAGCTGTTTCACCCTGCAAAGAGCACCTAGGTCTTTAGACATTAAAACACTTATGAATCCCAATTCCTAATCCGCAGTTCACGTCAGTGTATACGTGGAATGTTGGGGGCGCGCACACGTGAGACTCACTCTTGAAAGCGACAAGAAACCCAAGATCTTGGGTGTCTACGCAAGAACTGGAAAAGAACCATACGGCAACGAGAACAATGAATTGCTGAAAAAGCTTGGTTCCAGACCTAAGTAGATCACTACTCTTTGCGGGCGCACATTTTGATGGAGAACCAACTTGAGTGTCTGAAAGATTGATACGATTCTCTTGTAAGAGGTGCGTTAGGTTAAATTAGCAGAAACGGAGACCTCTCTTCTAAGCTAAGGTTGATTGTGTTGGAAAAATGTACGACAGTTGAGTTGCGTTTCATCGGAGTCGTGGAAAAGGCAGGAGAGCAGGAGGCTCGAATACGTATTTTCAAGCAATATTGCGCAGGGCTCAAGGGCGTAGAGGAGTATTCGCACCTGATAATTCTCTACTGGTTTCATCTAAGAGATAACGAGAAAGAAAGACAGACGCTGCTTGTTGTTCCTAGAAGGCATTCGCTGTGCGTTGAAAAGGGAGTCTTTGCTTGTAGAAGTCCGTCCCGCCCTAACCCACTTGGTCTCTGTGTCGTGCGGCTTCTGAAAGCTGAAGAGTGCATTCTAACCGTCGAGGGACTTGACACCTTAGAAGGCTCGCCTGTGATTGACATCAAACCATATCTTCCAAGAGCTGACTTGTTCCAAAACGCTCGTGCCCCAGCATGGACAGAAGAAGGACCACCTACATAATATGTGAGGTTGCTGCTGGATGACGAGGCCAATTAGAGCCCTAAAGATCACGACCCTTGCGGAGAACATGGCTTCGATGGGGTGTCTTGGCCAGTGGGGTCTCTCCTTCCTCTTGGAGTTCGTGGACTCAAAAGGCGCTGATAGGAAGGCCATCTTCGACGCTGGAATGCAAAAGGAAGCACTGTTGCACAACATAGACAAATTGAAGGTTGATCTGTGTAACTTGGACTGTGTAGTGCTCAGCCACGGACATCTTGATCACACAGCGACTACAGTTGAACTTGTGAAAACTACTGGTGGCGTAAAAGTCTATGCTCACCCTCATACGTTCCTCCCTCGGCTCTTCGTAGACAGAATGGGAAAGCGACGACAAATTGGGGTTCCCAATGGAGAAGGGCTGGATGAAATAGAGAAGGTCGGAGGAGACATCCAGCTATCTGCAGAACCTAGGGAAGTGGCACCGGGAATCTCGACAACGGGCCAGATCGAAAGAGTAACATCCTTCGAACGCCCCCTGCCTCTCGCTGAAAAAGAGAAGTTGATCATTGTTATCGACGGGAAAGAGAGCGATGATCAGATACTCGATGATCAAGCGCTCTGGATGAACGCAGACAAATTCGGGTCAATAGTAATCACTGGATGCGCTCACGCTGGACCTGTGAATACACTCTTGCATGTTCAGAAGATCGGTCAGTTCCAACACATACGCGGACTCATAGGTGGAACCCACCTCGTGGGGCGCTCAGAGGAATACGTCAGTAAAACGGGCAAGGAGCTGAAGCAATTCGGGCTAAGTCTAATTTCACCGTGCCACTGTACGGGATTCAAAGGGACGGTCAAACTTTGGCAAGCATTCCCAGAAGCCTTCGTGCTGAACTTCAGCGGCAGAGTCATCGAAGTTGGAAAAGAACAAGTAGAACGCGTGACCTAAAGCCCGCGCGGTGCGCATGCATAGCGCATATTGCTATCCCTAAGGCTTGTTTGAGGCTGTTTCTTTTTGAACGACAATGTATGGAGCTTTTTTTCTGAAGTATATGGTCGTAGCTGCAAGGATCACGGTGGTTATGCCAAGGATGTACATCAGGTTTCTGACGATGCTCAGCTCTCCTGTGGAAGAATCGTATTTGGTTCTTATGTAATTGTAGGTGTCTTGCATGGAATTGTAGTTGGATGCCAGTGAGCTGTAGGTCGTGTTTAGCGTTTCGTAGCTGGAGTTTAGCGAATTGAAGCCTGTTTGAAGAAATGCAAATTGGCTAGCGAGAGAACTGTAAGTTGAGTTAAGGAAATTGAAGGTTGCTTGCAGCTGATTGTAATCAGCCTGCAGATTGGTAAGATTGTTTTGAAGAGCGTTATATAATCCAGAGAGTTCATCGTAGGAGATCGGCCTAACATATGTTGCATAGAAATCTGTCTTGCCGAAGCTGCTCGTTGCTGAAACTTCGATAACGTAGTGAAGCCTTTCAGACGTGTTCTGTGGCAAGGTCACCGACACTTGCCTCGTAAGGTTTTCACCCGCCGCCATGGAATATGATGTTATCGGCTCTATCCGAAGCGTTTGCCATTTGGCTCCAACAAAACCTGAGATAGCAAGCGTGAAATTGTAGATAGTCACATCAGCAAGCGCTGATATCGTCAGATTGCACGTGACAGTATCAGTGGCGTGAGCCTCTTCTGGAAAGTCGAGTGTACCCTCGACGTACCCATACGTAAATGTGACCATACATGATGGCGAAGCCTTCACGATGTGGCTTAAGCTTAATAGCAAAATTATCCCGAGCACCAAAACTAGAGTCTTGCTCCTCACAAAGAACACCTTTTCAACGTTAATCCATTTCCGTATTTATCGTTAACTGAACCGGTTTAATAGCGATGAGTTTCTCTGCACGCTTTAGCATTACAGATGAGAAAGATAAGACGGGCAATAGTCTTGTGGATTCAAAATGACGTGATTGACGCGCATGACTAATGTATGTGTTCAAAGCTAGAAGCGCGCGCTCAAGGCAATTAGCTTATTCCAAACAGGCCAAGCAGCCCTATTATGATGAAAGCACTTCCAATCAAGTACAAGAGAGGAGCTTGATAAAGGAATCTTAACTCTAGAACATCATTGCTCCTCGGTTCTCTTCTTCTCCTTCGATCATATAGTGCAGTGTAAACGACCGTTACGATGCCGAGCGCAAGAAAGGCAACACTGCCAGCCCAGTTCATTAAGCTACCGACGAACAATGTTGAAACTTGGCAAATAAGTCTTATGAAAGCCGACCCTAGCGCACCCTGAAAAGCGAGTATAGAAAGGAGCTTAGCCCTGGCCACAAGGCATAGCACGTGTTTGCGCCATATGAAGTGAAATTGAAGGCCTTGGCTTCAGGTTTGCGGTTTGTTGTCTAGAAGATGCTTTTTTACGTATTCTTCTTGGAGTTTTTGTGACAGCTTGCCATCTTCAACTATGAATGCCCCATAATAACCGCAGTTTCTGCATTCCCAAATAGACCACAGCTGGGCTAGACCACGAGCCCAATAAATGTCAGCTGACCCGCATTTTGGGCAGAATTTCACTCCGCGTTTCCTATGTTTAGGTTTGATTTCATCTTTTCCAGGTTCATTCACGTATAATCACAATCCTGATTCTATAAGCGCAACCTGCGACTGCATAAGGGCGTTTCTATCTTCTTTTCTGCTTCTTTCCCCCACGAGCCCTCCTAGTTTGATGACCTTTCGCTCTGTCACGGCGAGCGCTGTCAGTGGTCTTTCTGCGTCGATCTTGCTCTGTGCTAATGTTTTGTCACCTCCATCCAGCGCGCTGGAGCTGCTGCCTGGTCTATATATATTGGTCGGTCTGTTGGTTTATTGTTTTTGCTCTTCCTGGTTTTGACAAAAGCGAACACGTGCTGTTCCCCCCTCCCCCTTGAACGTGCGCACGCGCTAGGAACACAGTGAACGCAAAAGGATGTGTATGAAACAGTCTCTTAGAGATGCGTGCGATGTCCCTTTTCAGCCAGGTAGTCGAGGAGTGCTTTCCTCCAGTCTCTCATCTGCATGCCGTGTTTTGGTAGTTTGATGCTTTTCAGTGCCGAGAAGCTGGGCCTAGGGGCCTTCGTTTGCGACTGACTTGCCTTTGTCGGCGTCAACGTTGCTTTTAGATCTGCGAGTCTCAGTATTTCTTTGGCGAACTGGAACCACGTGCAGTATCCCTTGTTTGTCGCGTGGTACGTCCCATAGGGCAGTTTTGCTTGTATTACGTTTCGTATTGTCGTTGCTGCGTCTCTGGTGTACGTGGGGCTCATCCAAATGTCATCTACGACGCTAATAGGCTCGTTCTTCTTAGCCTTCGCGATCATGGTTTCGACGAAGTTTCCTCCCTTGCCGCTTGCTCCCGCCGTGCCGAAGAGGCTTGCAACTCTCACCGTATAATGCTTGGGGTTTTGTTTTGTGTACAATTCTCCTGCCAGCTTCGAGATTCCATAAGTGTTAATTGGGTTTGGCACATCTTTTTCGCCGTAGGGTTTGTTCTTGGAGCCGTCAAATACATAGTCCGTGCTTATGAATACGTTTGTGGCTTCGATCTCGGCGGATATCTTCGTTATGTTTCTGGCACCTATAGTATTCACAGAAAACGTTTTCAGTGGCTCTTCTTCGCACTGGTCTGTCTTGTGAAATGCTGCAGTGTTTATTATGATGTTGGGATGATGTTCCTTCAGCCTGAGACAGCTCGCGTAGTCTGCAACTTCTATTTCATGGTGCCCCAAGCCTACGACTTCATGCTCGCCGCGTAGCACTTTCACCAGGTCTGTCCCAAGTTGTCCGTTTGAACCTATGATGACTATTCTCATAGAAGAGCTCCATTGATCTCAACGTTCTTGAGAAAACTGTGCATTTCAAGCAGGTTGCGATACCATTTGACCGTTATCGTTTTCGGGTCGTCGGCATTCAGTTTTCCTTCCTTGAGTGCTTGAAACACTTCCTTTGACCCCTCTCTTGGCGTGTAGCTTGGTTTGTATTTCAGTGTTTTTTGGATCTTGTCAAAGCTTACTCTGTAGCTTCTTGTGTCTGGTGAGCCGTACCATTCATAGTTGAACGGCATGTCGATTGACTGCGCCACAAGCGCAGCTAAGTCAAAGATTTGAACGTTTTGTTCGTTGTGGCCTACGTTGAAAATCTGGCCGTTAACCAATTCTGGGTCTGACTCTAAGACTTTGATGAAAGCATTTGACGTGTCCTTTACGTGTACGAAGGGACGCCATTGTTTTCCGTCACGCATGATTGGTATTTTCCCGTTTTTGAAAAAGCCTAGAACCATGCCGTTAATTGCAAGGTCAAACCTCATTCTTGGCGAAAAACCATACACCGTCGCCTGTCTGACCACTGTTACGCTGAATGACTTATGTGCCAGTGGTAAAACCTCTTTTTCTGCCAATTGGTTGGCTTTCGCGTAAGTTGTCAACGGGTTCAAACTGGATTCTTCCGTCAGCGTTCCTTCTTGGAAACCGTAAACGCTGCAGGTGCTTGCCAAAACGTATTTCTTCACTTTATACTTCTTAGAAAGAGCAGCCACTCTTGCTCTGCCTTTGTAGTTTATTTCAAGCGTCTTCTGTGGATCAAGTTCCCCGCTGGGATCATTCGAAAGAGATGCTAAGTCAAAGACGGCGTCTACGTCTTTCAGGATCTTTGGGTCGAACCATCGTATGTCATCTTTCACAAGCGTTATCTTTTCAGCTATTTCTTTTATTGGCTCAACTCCGAAAAAGAGCCTATCCAGACATGTTACGTCGTAGCCTTTCTCAAGAAGAGTTCTAGAAAGAATGGAACCTATGTATCCGGCTCCGCCTGTGACTAGAACTCTCATTGTCCTCTCTTCCTACTTGTGGGGAGGAGCAAACCAGTCCCATGGCTTGCCGACGCGGGGGTCATCTTTTTTGCCGTTTATTTCAGTCGGGATCATTGTTTGATCGTTCCACGACCGGCGGATTTCGTCCGGATCTTTATAGTCGTAAAGCCTCGTTACGAAGTATACTGTCAGCGAGGGCTCGTTGCTGACTGTTTTTGTGCCGTGCAGGTATTTGCCTGGTATCCTCACCAGCGTGGGTTTTTCCCCGCTAGCTATGACCTCCGCCATTTTTCCCGTCTCTTCTTCGTAAGCACAGATCTTCATAGCCCCGAACAGTACTAGGAAATAGTCAACTTGTCCTCTCACGTGTTTGTGCCACGCTCTGATGATGCTTGGGTAACTGAAGCTCATGTTCGCCTGTGTTAGCCTGTCGTCTCCAAGCAGTTCCTTCCAATCTTCTCTAAATGCTTCAGCGAAAAAGCCTCTTTCATCAGGGAGCACATTTATCTCGTGAGTTCTTACTCCCTTAAGCGAATACTCTTTCATGTTCCCGCCACAGCTGTACTCTTAACCCATTAGAGAATAGTTAAATTTAAAAGCCTATTTGATCCTCGCCGTCTTCAGAAACAATAGCGACCTGTGGTTTTTCCCATAAGAAAACAGAGCATAAGCTAAAAAGAAGGCTCACGTTGCCTACTATAGCCAACAGTTTTCTTGTTCGATGTCTGGCATCATTTTCTGGCCATGTTGTATGAGAGGAGGCTAACGTATCCTAGGGCGGTGAAGACTGTGAACCATTCTAGCAGAGGTAGACTGGGTATGAAGATTAACATGAGGTTTATCGCGGCGACGATGAATCCGTAGTACGCAATAGCCCTTATGTAGCGTGGATGCGTGAACAAGGCAATTCCTACAGCGACAAGGACTACAAGGTTGAGTAGGAAGAAGACCTGGGACCATAAACTGTGAAGCCAGCCAGAGTCTTCTGAGAAAACCCCAATCATGATCAACGAAAGGGCTGCTAGGCATCCGACGATCTGCGTGACCACAATGGAAGTTCTTCTGTGTTTCTCTTCGGTGTACCATTTGTAGAATCCGACGAAGAAGGGGAAGAGTGCTATTCCCGTTAGTATGCAACCGAGATTGTATAGAATCGCGCCATTGGGATTGTCAGTTGAGTTTCCTAGGTCGCTTAGCCAGTTCGCTACTGGATTGTAAGCTGTGGGATATAGTGCCCACGAGGAAAACGTGAAGACGCAGTAAAGGACTATTACTGCAATGCCTGCGAAGGAGCTTATTGGCCATTTCATAAAATTCGACCTCAGCTCACTATCACAATTACCGCGTTTTGCTAATAAACGTCCTTGTTCAGAGCCCCTTCCATCCCATCGGAGGCGGCTCAATGTTCATTTGCCAAAGAAGTGCTATCAGCTCGCCTCTGTGATGAACCTCTTCTTCGAATACATGGATTAGGATATCTTCGGCTGTGACTTCAATGGTTTCGCCGCCATCGCAAGTGACCTTGTGCTTTCCTTTGAGGTCCCCAGCCAAAAGTGAGTCCAAGTAGCCTACCATCCGGTTCTCAACGTGCTCCATGTAAGCCCTGACTTCGTCAAAGGTTTTGTATTCGTCGAATTTTCTCTTGGAGAGAAGCTCTTCATTCTGGACAAAATCCAGCCAGTAGTCCATCGCGTTTAAAGCATGAATAAATATGTTCCTGATTGAGTGGAAGCTCGCTTCCCTATTCTTAGTGAATTCTCTCCAAGGTATGCTGGCAAGTTTCTCAAAATATTCGTGTCTCACGTTCTGATTGTATTCTAATAGTTCTCTGACCTCAACCATCGTTAATACCACGAATATCACATTGGTCCATGTTAATATAAAAACTGTCATCAAGAAAAACACGCCCCATACCGCGCGCAACATGGCTTGCACCAGTGCAGGTAGAAATCACACCTGTAAGCGACGATTGCAGCGAGTAGGCCAAAGCCTTTTGTGAACAGCTAGCGGCACAGATGTAAGAATAGAAATCGATGATAGCCTAGCTACCGCGCGCGCTAAGTTACTACGCCCATTCTGTGCAGTTCCTGCTCCAAGCTATCCTTTGTTATCTTGAGACTTTGTCTCTTTTCCACATATTCGTCGCCGCCAATCTTGCCGGACTTGAAATCCTCGTCCAACTGTAGCATTTCCGCATCTATTTCTTCTATTCTGGTCCTCAACTGATCAACATATGATACGGCTTTCTCCTCGCCGATCATTTCTGTTGGAGCTAACGCAATCTTAATAACGCCGTCTTCTATGCGCAAGATTCTGTCGGTTCTTCTTGCAACGCTTGGATCGTGGGTAACCATTATGATTGTTTTGCCCAGTTCTCTGTTCACCTTCAACAGATAGTCCACAACGATCTTTGCATTGACGGTGTCCAACTCGCCCGTTGGCTCGTCAGCTAAGATGACCGGCGCATCATTCGCAAGTGCTGTTGCCATGGCGATTCGTTGCTGTTCTCCACCGCTAAGCTCTTCTGGCTTGTGATTGGAACGATCGGTTAGGCCGACTATTTCAAGAAGGCTTTGCACTCGTTCTTTCCTTTTTCCTCTTGGAACACCGCGCGCAATCATTGGAAGTTCAATGTTCTCTACGGCAGTCAGTGTTGGAATCAGGTTTAGCGTTTGGAAAATGTGGCCAACAGTTTCTCTTCTATAATCAACGAGCTGTGTTGGGGTCATGCCAGTCACATGTACACTTCCCACCTGCACGGTGCCCGCGGTCGCAACGTCTAAGCCGCCCAATATGTTGAGCAGAGTGGTCTTTCCACTCCCGCTTGGCCCTATGATGGCAATGAATTCGCCAGCGGCGACATCCATGTTTAGTCCTCTCAGAGCTTGCACCTCAATCTTGCCAAGCCCGTACGCTTTGACCAGATTATTGACTCGCACATCTAGACCTTTCATCTCAGTCTGACCATCCTCTCAAGATTGGTTACGTATCCCTTTGATATGATCAATATCGGCAGTATCGTTGAGACGAATATGAGCGCAACGCATGAGATCACCATGAGGATCGCGTCTGCTGAGAATATGAACCGATGCTTGATTAATGCAGTGGACGCTATGAAACTGTTGGTGGCAGAAATATTCCCATACGCGGCAACGAACCCTACGAAGATCCCCAAAACTAAGGCGAAAGTTACGACTGCAAGGTTTTCGGTCAGGAACATTACTACAAGCTGCTTGTACGACAAGCCTTTAACACTCATTATCGTGGCTTCGCGGCTTCTCTCTCTCATGCTTACTACACTGACAAGTGCTGTCCCGACTGATGCAGCTAGCACTGCAAAGACAATGCCCAGTCGCTGAGCGTCCAACGACCCGACGGTAGCAACGTCTGATTGAGAACTCGCATATTCCTCAGCGAACGAATCCACTCGGCTTACGTTCAAACCAAGACTGCGAATGTTTTCAGCAACGGCTGTCCCGTTCTCTCCATGTTTAAGCTTTAGCAGTATCCTTGTATTGTAGGGGCTGACAGAACTACTGACCTCCTCATAGAGCTCTTCGGAAACGAAAGACCAGTACAGCGAGGTCGCGCCCTGTTCATCTCCTGGTCCAAAGTAGCCCACCACATTCATCCTCTTTGAAGTGTCGCCAATAGTTAGCGTGATGAAGTCGCCGACATTGAGATCTAGAAGTTTTGCAACGCTTTTTTCCAAGATGATTGCGTCTTTCTTGGTTAACAGGCTTTGGAGGGCAGCTTCGACGTTGGTTCCTGTAAACATGTCGCCTTCGTAGTAGGCGACTTTGAGCCATGATTCAGGCTCAACTGCCTTCATGTTTACGGCTATGTAGTTGGCCCCCGTTGATGTGCTGCTGAGAGAGTATTCTATCGTGGAGTTTTGTACACTTGTGGAAAAGTTTGCAAATATCATGGACGAGATGTTTCTTGCCTCATTTGGATCATTGACGTATACGCTGATGTCCGCGCCCACCTGTGCGTAGATTGTTCGAGTGTTGAAGTCTTGTCCACTTGCTAGTTGAGTGGTAACCTGGGCACCGTAGCTTATTATCAATGCTATCAGGAAGGCGATTGCGGCGGAGCGTGCCGGATTTCTCCTTACGTTCTTAGTTGCCAACGCGCCTAGATCCCCCAGAGATTTCACTGCTCGCGCCGTAAGCTCTTGAAACTTCAGCGAGTTTTGAATGAACAATTTTGTGGTTCCCCAAAAGAACAGCAAGGGTCCGACGTAAGTAAGAGCATAGTCAACGCCAACGGCGAGTCCGATGAAAATCGCGAGAATGAAGTTTTGTCCTATCATGCTCATCTTGGTCAATAGAACCGTCACGTTCAGGCCGAAGATGAAGATGACTAGCTTGTACGTTCCCAGGATGAACGCGATCCAGGGTAGCCTTTTCCTATAGGATTTCATCTCCTCACTAGGAAGATATTCTCTCAGTGCTTCGACAGCAGAAAGTCTGGAGGCTCTCTTTGCAGAGCTGTAAGTTGAAAGCATGGCCATTATAACTCCGAAAATCACGGTTGAGACAAGCGTGTAGGGACTGATTACTTGCGGATTGAGCAGCATTTGAGTTCCAGATTGAGAGAATACTGGATTTAAAAGAAACCCCACTAGGACGCCGAGTAATCCCCCAAGCAGTCCCAGCATGATGGTTTCAGTCAAAAATATTCTCTGAATTTGTCCTCTTGAGAAGCCCTTAGTGGATAAAAGCCCTATCTCTCGCCTTCGAAGGTTAAACGATACGTCTGAAACCGTGGTCCCCACGTACCATGCGACGAAGAATACAGGAAGAGAAAGAAACGTGAATGTAAACTGAATTCCTAAAGACTTGGGTTGAAAACCACTGATGACTCCGCCTAGGTAGTTTTGAAAGTAGTAACCTGCCGCGGTTCTGGTCTGGATTTGAGCCTGCAAGGTTCTGATGTTATTTATTGATGTATCCATATCCCATGGATTTATCAGGGCATTTCGATTCAGGTATATCAAAAGGTCTGTTTCTGTTCCAATCTGCGCTCCAGACGGGTTGAGCTGAAATTGCGCCTCAAGAAGCCTCTGCATAGTCTTTTCCCAATCAACAATGAGAGCGTTAGTTCTCATTTCCCCATAGGGCGGTGCATACACGACTTGATAATAGGGAATGGAATAGCCTCCTAGAACAATCGACTTTGATTCGTCATCAAGCTGAGCAAAGCCCCTCACGGTCAGATTCAAGGCAACTTCATACGGGTAGATTGAAATGTTCAAAGAGATAATGTCTCCCACAGCAACTCTCTGCGCTAAGTCTGAATCCTTGAGGACATAGGTTTCGTTTTCGCCTATTTCATCAGGTCGGTTGAGCCAACCAGCATATACACGTGAGTGATTCTGAATTCCAACTAGTCTTGCATAGTCAAAGAAATTGGTGCCGTTTGCTTCAGAACTCGTTTGTACGTTAAACGTGGAAATCGCCTCAACTCCTGTCACTCCTGACAACCCTGCCACGTCTTTAGAAACGTTTGATATGTCTTCAGGGTGCATGCTTGGTAAACTTGCAACCATGTCAACGTAGACTTTGCTGAGGTCTTGTTCTAGAGCTTGCCTTGCGGTTGCGTTTGCTTTGATGTCGATACCCGCGAAAAATGTGGATGCCAACATTATGCCAATCAAGAGTGCAAGGAAGAGTTTCCATGAACGGAAAACATGCGTCACAGCATATATCATTGGCATGCGCAAATCATGTGCTATTCCCCTGTGGGACTTTTAAGTCTAATGTTTAGTACAATTGCGTAGCATGCGCGAACATCTAGCGTTGCCCAAAGAATTCTCGCGCAGGAGGAGGTAGATGCGTTGCCATTCGAAACCACAGCGTTGGGACAAGCAAATCCCCGAACTATCAACAACACAGTTAAAATCAGGGATTGCTGACTAGTTACGTGAGAAGAGGAATGAACTCGTGAAAACAAGGTTCTGGAGAAGAAAGTGGTTCATCCTCTCAATAGTCATAATAATAGTGACTCTTCTTTCACTCTTCGCTGCCCTTAGGATAAACTTTGGCCAGAGAGAAGACCAAGTTCTAACATATTTTTCGCAAGAAAAAGGCATGCCCGAAACTTTTGCCGAACTGCAGCAACTGACGCCTAACAACTCGATCATACTCTGCTGGTGGGACTACGGTAGAGCAGTCATACAGTGGAGCCACAGAGAAGTAATAGAAGCTTACCCGTCAAGAGACGTTTGGAACAGTATAGGAAGCAGCCGAGACCCTCTGAATGCACTGGAAACTCAATTGTTTGGCACTTGGGGCTCATCAGAAAAGATCCACGATCTGGCAAAAATGTTCATGCTACCAGAAGATCAATCCCTACAAATCATGCATGCTTATAATGTCTCATACGCGCTTGTTTTCACACCTGACGAGCTGCAAAAATTCAATTGGATAGCCTCCATCGCAGGTTACAACAGTGCAGACTATCTGACCGTGAATGGCACCATCTATGAGCCGACAGCACTCGGTTCGCAGGTAACTCTCCTACGATTACTGTTTGATGAAACATTGCACCCCATACACTTCACCAAACTCTACGACAATGCCAAGGGCAAGATTTACCAAATCAATTATTCGTAAAACGACTCTTTTTGAAGAATCTCTGTTCAATAGCACTCCCACATATTGCTACTCAAGTGTAAATCCTACAAGGAGGATTTGCCTAATTCTCGGTTCTAATCCTCTAGAGGCTTGAACCGAAGCGTGGTGGACCCACCTCATTTGAACTCGTCTGATTTGCTCATTTTGGACGTGTGTTTCTGTCTTCGTGAGAGTCGGTGCTATTTTAGTTCCCGATTGTGTAGGCGCTGATCTTCCCATGTTGCGAAGTCCAAGGGCGGGTCTACAATTTCGCCGTTAGGCTTCCTTTTGAGTTCTGCTGCACCGTTTGGGCATCCTGTGGCGCATAAGCCGCAGCCAATGCACTTCTCACGGTTTACAACCGATATTCCGTCTTTTTCTGAGATGGCTTTCACTTGGCATCTCTTTCTGCATGTTCCGCATCCTACGCATTCTTCAGGGCTGATTTCGGCATAGTAGTTGGCATAAGCCACTGATTGCTGTATGCCCCATTCGGTAACGCCTCTGAGTATGCCGCAGCAGCACCCGCAGCAGTTGCAGACGTAGCCGATGCCTTTCATCACGTTGCTTACCGTGTGGACAAGACCCATTTCTTCAGCCTTGTCGAGAAACGCCAATGCTTCTTCTTTCGAAATAGTATATCTGTGTGGAGGACGTTCGAATGATGAAAAGAATAGACAGGTTCTCAGCGGAAACTCACATTTGTGACCGATGTGCTTCTGTTGAACCCTGCAAATGCAGTCCTGCAAGCCAAACGATTTAGAGCTTAGCAGTACTGCTTTGACATCGTCATACGGCAGTATCCACTCTGACTTCACAGCTTTCTGTGCAGGGATGACACGGTGAATGGCTGGCTGAGGCTTCATTATGCCAGCTGCTCCCCCTCCTGCCAGGTATTCTTCAACAAGATGAGCTAGCTCGTGATCCATGCTTTCCAGCTGTGCTTCGTAGATTCCAACAACAAAAGGTGCCAGCCTACAGGATGATTTCCCACCTTCGTTATCGTACCACAGAAGCCCACGTTTAACCATCTTCTTCAGGTTTGCTTCTGTCTCTTCAGCAGATAGCCCGATCCGTCTAGCTATCACGTCAATCGACTCCATGGACATGCTCAACTGACCTGCCAGCGCTGCTTCCTCAGGCGAGAATATCTTCTTTAATACTTTTATCTCAACTCTCGAAGGCGTTCTGGGAAATCCGTTTGGAAGTCTGTCCAAGGCTTCTGCAAGTTGCTCATAAGCCTCATCGGCCATTGCTCGTGCCCTCTCTGTATTAATGCTGGTGTCGAAGCGCTTATTTAACGATATTATTCAATTCCTCAAGAGAAAACAGGATGCAAACTCGAAAAATCACGATACGAATACCGATTGGCACAACCTGGAGACGCCCTTAGGCACTCCCATCCTTTTCTACCGTCTAAGAACCACATGCAAGAACATGGGCGCTATCTGCTCAATGAGTGCAATCTCAAGGGATCAAGACTTGAGCGGGGACCCACAGAAAGGACAATAAGTAAATTCACCTTCTGGCAGTGCCTTTCCGCATCGTGGACATGGCACCGCACTTTTGGAACTCATTGATACGAGCTGCCCCACGAATCTCAAATATACGCGCGCGTAGTAGAGATACACAATAAACCCTATCGCAGCAACTGTTATTCCCACGATCCCAAGATTGACAGAGTTCCCGGCCAGCCACGTGGGCGTTGAGAAACCGGCGACCGCCACAATAACGCCAACAATACAGACTACAAAACCGCCTCTTTCATTTCGTTTTGCTTCTTTCATTGCTTCTTGAAGAAGTGCAATCTTCGCCGCTTCAGACAAATTTATAGCCTCCACTCGGATATTGCTAAGTCAAAGATTAAAGGTTTCGCAGAATGCGGCTCTGCGAAGTACTGTGCCAGCACGCGCAGCAATCCTTGGCGTTTCTCTATTTTCTTCTGACGTACCCCTTAACGTGAACTATCTTGTTTTTTCCGCCTGGTCTAGCTCGCTTGTACGCATGTATTTTCATTTTCTCACTCATTCTAGATGAGAAAGCTTGAGCTAGAAAAGAATTGTGAATTGACAATAAGGAGTTGAAGTTTATGCTTTCGAAGCGCGCGCGATTTGGCCATTCGTTGCAAAGAGCAAGTGCCAAGTGCTTGAGATGTGGAAAACCATTTTAGATTCTAAGGCGGAATTGATTTGGCAATGAGGGTTCTGATGAACAGCGTGAAGGCGAAGTTTGATGAGTTTGTCGTCGAGACGTTAGCGAAGCTTGAGGATCCTGGATGTTTGTTGGTTGGTGCCAAAAAGGATGCCAAGTGCAATGTGATGACTATTGGGTGGGGCTTTGTGGGCGTGTTTTGGCGAATGCCTGTTTTTCTTGTGGCTGTTAGGCATTCGCGGTTTACGCACGAGTTCCTTGAAGACAGTGGCGAGTTCACCGTGAACGTGCCTGGTGAAGGCTTAGATAAAGTTGTGAGCTATTGTGGTGAGGTGAGCGGCAGGGACCATGATAAATTCAGGGAATGCGAACTAGGCTTGGCGAAGGGTAAGAAGGTAAAGGTTCCTGTGATTGAAAAGTGCAGGATCCATTATGAGTGCAAAGTTGTCTATAAGCTTGAGGTCAAGCCTCGCATGGTTCCAGCCAATGTGAAGAAGGTCTTCTACCCGAAAGACGACTATCACACGTTGTATTTTGGAAAGATTCTGGCAGTCTACTAGAACGTGGGTCCAGCGCCGACGCTAGGGTTAGTGCAGTACAAGCGGTAAAAGCGCTTCAATACATGGGATTACTGAGAACAAGCAAGTTTCTTTTGCACTTACCTTTAGCGCGCGCTCATTCAGGAAGCGACTCTACTTTCTTTGGTTCCTTTGCCAGAGAGACGTGACTATCCAACCGCAAATCATTCGTATAATTAACTTCGCCATTTATGCGACAATGCGACTCAATTGCTATGCTTTCGCCATAGACATCTTGCGCTTCTGCGCCCGTCTCAAGCAGGATTTTCTTGCCATGAATGCTCTCCACACGTGCATTCTTACCTATGACCACCTTGTCTGCTCTAATCGGTCCCTGAACTCTGCCGTGTCTGCCTATTTCGACATAACGACCAATCGCTCCCTCTTCGGTTGTGATCGCTCCACCGACCGTGATGCCTTGTTCTGCCGTTGCTTTCCCAGCGCTCAGCAGTCCCCCAACCTCGATTGTTTTGGCCGAGACTTCATTACGCACTTCTACCCTGCCTCCTACATCAAGACTGCCAGCGATTTTCAGCGATCCACCTACCTTCAGCGTTCCTCCCACGTCAACCTCTTCTCCAACGCCTGATCCTGCTATCTGGACCTTGCCTCCCACATCTATCTCTTCGAATTCCAAGTCACCGTCAACTCTCAGCGAGCCCCCCACGTCTATGCTTCCTCCTTTGCTTTTGCTTCCAAGATGCACAGTTCCACCGACGTCAATTTCTCTGAATTCCAGTTGACCTTTGGACTCGAAGCTGCCCCCCACATCTATCTCTAAAACTTTCCCTCTTGCAACCCTCGCAGTGCCGCCAACATCCAACTCTTGAATGTTCGCTTCAGACTCTAGCACAACGCTTCCTCCGACGTCCACCTTCTTAACCTCTGCCTCTCCACGTACCACAAAACTCCCCCCAACGTCCACGCTCCCTATTTTCACTTTGCCATCGACTTCCAAGCTTCCACCCACATCAACGTCATCCGCTTGCAGGTCTTGGCTCACGTGCAGAGACTCGTCGACATCTGCACGCCTCACCATCAGGTTTCCATAGACCGACATCTGGCCGTCTTCAACTTGTATGTCATCTGCTACCGTTAGGTTTCCGCGAACTACCAGATCACCCTCTGCTTCCAACCTTTCTGCCGAGAGATCACATTCAAAAACGTCATTTCCATCACAGTAAACCGCGCCCAACACTTTCACTGTAGCCCGCGTTCCGCTACCACTTATTACTGTATTTCTACCTACTATTAGATCTCCTTCGACTGTGTCGAATATTCTTCGGCTCCCAGAAGGAACGGTTGTTCTAGCAGTCATATATCTCACCGACGACTTCATAATTGGTTTGGCACATAAAAACAAGACTCACATGTTGTGACCACAACTTGAGATGATGTTAATTCATTGGATCTTCATGGGTTCGCTCAATGCAGCGAAGAATTTCTGCATTCTTCTGTATGTCTCCAGATATTCCAGCCCCCATTTAGTTGCTTGGTATTTCTTATGATCTTCAGTGTAGATCTCTCTTACGAATCCATGGGAAACCAGCAGCTCCAGACTCTTTTTTGCTCTATCAACCGGGAGATTTGACGCATATGAAATTCTCGTTAGAGAACAGAGCCCTTTCCTTGAAATCACGTCTACGATGTCGGCAAAAATATCGTATTTTGTCCTTCTTCCTTCACTCAAGAGCCGAATTCTCCGATCGCTCAATAGGGATATTCGCCGAAACCTTAATCTTGTTTACGGTTTGAAGTTGCCTAAGATCTTGGCGCGTGCTAGGTGCGCGGCAAGCTGACATGGGGGAAAGAAATGGGCAAGTTGAGAATAGTGTCTTTCGACATGGATGGGACTGTTACTGATATTGCGTTTGTGGATTCTGTGTGGTTGGAGGGGATTCCTCATTTGTATGCGCTTGAGAATGGTCTATCGTTTGAGGATGCGAAAAACGTCGTAATGAGTGAGTACGGCAAGGTTGGCAGAGAGAGGCTTGAATGGTATGATATGAGTTACTGGATTAGGAAGCTGGGCCTTCACGTTTCGCCCCAAGAGGTTTTGGGTTCTTTTCAACACAAGATTGGGACTTATCCGGAGGTGCCTGCGGTTCTGGAGGAGTTGAGGGATAGTGGGTTTAGGCTGATATTGGTGACGAATGCTAGGAGGGAATTTGCTGATTTGGAGCTTGAGAAAACGGGGATCAGGAGCTTTTTTGAGCGTGTTTTCTCTTCAACCTCCGATTTTGGGCTTATCAAGAAGACGGTTAGCCTTTACGAGAAAGTGTGCAGTATCTGCGGTGTTTCTCCTGTCGAGGTGGTTCATGTGGGTGATGATGAGTATTTTGATTTTGAGGTGCCGAGCAAGCTGGGTATAACAGCCTTCTACCTCGATAGAATGGGCAGACAGTCAGGAGAACATGTAGTTCACAGTTTGGCAGAGCTGAGCGGAAAGCTGGCAGAGAGCCCGCTTCAGAATGACCGTAAGAAGAGCGCGCGCGAGTAGTATAGCTTTTATTTGCAAGAGGGCTACTAGATTGTTGGTCAGAGCGTTGTGAGGAGGTGACTCGATGACAAAATGTGGGCTTTGCGGTGGAGAAGTGAAGGAGCAGCCGAAAATCACTGCTGAGGGTAAATGCTCAGTTTGCGGAACAAAACTGGCCACGATAAAATCGTACAAGCGAGCAGGATCTTAAAGATATTGATTGCCTTTTGCGTTGGATTTTCCTTGCGGGAAAAAACGCGCTAAGACTCATAACCTCTCTGATCTTTTTCAACATGTTGTTGGTGTGATTTGAACAAAGTGTAGCTGGCAATTGGAGTATTTGTTCTGATCAGCGGCGTACTCTTCGCTTATCTAGCTTATTTGAGCGCGCGTTTTTTGCAAAGCCCACAGTATACTACTGAAAACCAGTTTGTAGCAATTGCGCGCTGGCTTGTCCCTAAAATGGTTAAAAATGGTTTTTATTCTTCTTTTGTCTATTGGCGTTTGATTTGGGCTTGTTTGGTGAGCAACTCTTGGCCGTGTTGAAAGATGGCAACTAGTGGATTCCAAAGAATCTGAAAGAAAGTAGAGTTTTTCCATGAACCGTTGAGGCTGTATCTAGCCCTTTTGGAGCGTCGCGGCATGCAACAGGGCTAAAGATAGGTGTGCGCCTCAAAACTGTCCCTAAACCCAAAAACAGGAACTAAGACCATTTAAGACCAATTTCGGGACAAGGCAGCGCGCTATTTTTCCTTATATTTCGTATCCTGATACATTACGGAATTGGAACAGAGTATTAAATATTGAGACATACTATATAGTTAATAGAGGCACGTGCTTTGGGTATCCCAACGTCAGAGTGCAGACAGTATTTCGGATATTTGAGTGAACGTTCAAGAGAGGTGGAGATACCTGAAGAGTGTATAACGTGTCCTAAATCACTAGGTTGCATGCTTCAAAAAATAAGAACACCCAGCAACATGGATGAAGAAACTGGAAAGTGGCATTCTGCGGGACCACGCCTCGCCAGATATGAAGCATTTAGCCAGCGTCAACCGCTTCCCCCTCTTGAGAGCCTTCTGCTAATAGCATTCGGTTGAAAGCATGCACTCTTTACGCGCTACCGGAGGCTCTTGATTATGCCCAGGTCTAAGTGGGGGCAGGTGGTTCGCAGTTATCGTTGATGGTTACGAGAGCTGATTTGCCGGAGAATGCTCATCGTGTCATATTTAACCCATTCTTCGATGATTTTTCCACATTTGATGAGGGCCATGTCCACGCGCGCTAAGCTGAGTAGGCACTGAGCTCGTTACTTTCGGAAGCAGACTTAGATGTCCACGTTTGCCTAGGAGCTTACGTCGTATGTGAACCGACGGCGAATTCGAAGGCGCGCATCAAGCTTTCAATGCTTCAACGGCCTTTTCAGCCCATTTCGGATCTTTCCAGAGCGCTCTGCCCACAGCCACTAGGTCGACTTTGCCGTCTCGAACCAGTTTGTCAGCATATTCAGCATCGGTTATTCCGCCCACGCCGATAACAGGGGCCTTGACGGCCCTTTTTATTTCATAAGCTTGGGGAACAAAGTATCCCTTGACGTTTCGAAGCTGTTTAGGCTCGCTTCCGCACAAGCCGCCGGATACATCAATAACGTCGACGCCATACTGTTCAAGCTTCGTGGCAAAAGTGGCCGAGTCTTCTACCCGCGTGCCATTTGGGTCCAAGTCGTCTGCGCCCAACCGGTAAAGCAGAAGCCTGCCTCTAGAGCTCTCTCGAACCTTTTCAACGACCATGAGTGGAAAGCGCATCCTGTTCTCCAAAGAACCGCCATACTCGTCCCCACGCTTGTTAAGCAAGGGCGAGGAAAACTGGTTTAGAAGGAAACCATGCGCCCCATGAAGCTCGACCCCATCAAAACCAGCCTTGATCGCACGCTCAGCGGCCACAGCAAACTCTTCAACTAGCGCCTCAATCTCGCTTCTTGTAAGCTCACGAGCGTTCCTAGTCGCCGAAGGTCCGGCAGGCTCAGCGCCGATAATTTGTCTATTCGCAACGCCGCCGGCATGCGTAATCTGCACGACAATAGGAGTGCCGACCGCATGAATGCGGGCTGACAGCTTCTCCAATCCGTCGATCAACTCGTCATTGTATATTCCAAGCTGCTTCGGGCTTAACTTTCCGCCTGCAGAAACGTAAGAGTGCTCAACAATCAGCAAGCCCAGAGCTGCCGAACGCCTCACGTAGAAGCTGATCAGTCTGTCCGTGACTGCGCCTTTAACCGTGGCTCGACCTGTCTGCATAGGAGGCATAACTATGCGATTCCTGAGAGTCAGTCCCTTCACTTCCAAAGGGTCAAGAAGCCCCGCCAACTTTTAACACCCGGTAGCCTACAGACTAGCTAGCGCCTATAAGAGCATAACACGCGTAATGACCATTTCTTTGACGATTGAGTTATTCAAGTAAAGACGGGGAACAGGTCTTGCATTTGGTTACAAATGTCTGGAACAGGTGTCTTTTGTCGAGTGTGAGGGTTTTGCGTGCGCCTGCTGGCGAATGCTTTTGCAGCACGCGGGGTTGTCGTAGTAGTCTCTGCAGACTCGAATAAGATTTTGATCTTGCGTTAGCATGGCAACCTCGTCGAACCAGTCTGATAACGTCAGGAGTGTGCTCATATCGGTGATGAGCATTCCGAGGGACTCAACTGATGGTCCGATCGAGCAGCATAGCAAGCGTATTTCGCCAAGGTTTAAAGAGTCTTCTTTTTCGAAGACTTCGCGTGTCATAGCGATGTTTAGTTTGACTCTGCGTTTTTCTCTTGCTTCGGTCAATGATTCTTTTAGTCCATTGAGGACTGCTGGGTGCGAAATGAAGATCGTTATTTCTTTCCGTGCTGCTAAAATTAGTGTTTTCATTCTGTTAATTATGTTCTTTTGTCCCCTGATAATGTAGGCTACTTCAAGTTCCTCCGGCTTTGCAGCGCTCTCGTACATTGGCGTCAGCATGTCGACCAAAACGTCTGCTTCTTTGGTTTTTTCATTGAGCTTTTCGGTAAGCTTCTGTTTCAGATTGGCAACAGCGTCCTTTGGGGGGGCAGGTAGATAGATGTTTGGATTGCCCCGCTGAACTATGAGCATGTTTTTCTTAGAGAGTCCGTCCAGAGCGTAGTAAATCTTCGAGTCAGGTATACCTGTTTCCTTGCACAGCGTACTCGCTGTTATGTTAGAATGTCTCAAGAGCGTGAGGTAAGCCAACGCTTCGTGTGTTGACAGTTCCAACTCTTTAAGCCGCGAAACCATCCGGTCTCGGGCGACTGTTTCTTGCATGTTCGCAATTGTTTCCTCCTTCTTCTAATAAGTAGTTGTCAGAGAAGACTTAAATAGTTTTCTACTACTCTTCTATAGTAGATAACAATCGATTGGGATGTTTAGTATGGAAACAAAAGAAAACCAGCGCAATGCGCAATTTGAGAATGAGCACCCAAGCAAGCTTAGAAGACGTGCGATAGACCACTTAGCCATTGGATCGACAATACTTCTATGGGGCAGTCTGTTGGCACTAAAGCAGGTTGGAATAATAGACAAGAACGTAAGCACGTGGCCCTTTCCCTTAACACTCTTCGGCGTATTGCTCGTAGCTGGCGGCATCTATAGATTGCATAAGTCGAGATATCTGCCAGTAAGAACATGAAGGCGAGTGAAATGCAACAAGGAGGCGATATGTTATGGAAGACAAAATAAAACTGTTAATAGCGGTTGGAGCTTCTATTACAGCGAATTGCCAGCCTTGCCTCAAAACCGCCGTCACGCAGGCTCAGTCAGTAGGAGTAGATAAGAAGGAAATCCTCGAAGCAATCGCAATAGGGAGAGTTGTTAGAAGGGGTGCGTTTGGCAAGATGGACAAGTTCGCCTCAACCCTAGCAGGCAAGAATGTGAACAACTCGGATGAATGTCCATTTGGTTCGTCGGAGGAGGAAGTTAAAGAATGGGTAGAGCAAGACGATCAATGTGGTTGCAGTTGAAAGATTGGTCCTTTGAAGACTTCATTCAAGATGGGCTAAACATCGCTAACAGATCATCGTGTAGGAGGTGTGCGGTATGAAAGAAGAAAAAGTCAAGAAAATAGTTCGAGAAGGTTACGCTAAGATCGCCAAGAACCAGAAATCATGGAGCGAACCAACTTCATGTTGCGCTAATACCTCCGATATGAGCGAGGAGATCAGCAAGAGAATAGGCTACAGCGAAGAAGAAATAGGCTCAGTTCCAGAAGGCGCAAATCTGGGTCTCGGATGCGGCAACCCTGTTGCGCTGGCTGCTCTGAAAAAAGGACAAACCGTGCTGGATCTCGGTTCTGGCGGCGGTTTTGACTGTTTTCTGGCAGCGAACAGGGTTGGCAAGAGCGGCAAGGTTATCGGCGTGGACATGACTCCCGAAATGATTGACAAGGCCAGAAGGAATGCGCGGAAAGGCAAGTACGAGAACGTTGAGTTCAGGTTAGGAGAAATCGAGAATCTGCCCGTGGCGGATGGCACGGTTGACGTTATTATCTCAAACTGTGTGATCAACCTCTCGCCGAACAAGAAACGCGTGTTTGAAGAGTCCTTCAGAGTTCTAAAGCCGAACGGTAGGCTGATGGTTTCAGATATTGTTCTGCTGAAGAAGCTTCCAGAAACGATAAGAAAGAACGTCCAGGCATACATTGGATGCATCTCAGGCGCGGAAATGAAGAGTAAATACCTGCAGATGATAGAAGACGCTGGTTTTGAAGAAGTCAAAATCATTGAAGAGAACCATTTCCCAGTTGAAAATATGGCTAATGATCCAACCGCGCAAGCAATCGTCAAGACTTCAGAAATACCCGTTGAAGAAGTCAAGAAAATAGGCGACATCGTGACAAGCGTGAAGGTCTCTGGCGTCAAACCTAAGAATTAGCGGAGAGAATAATTGGGATGATCGACGTGCCAGTGGACAGCACGCGCGCGACAGCTCTAGGACAAGTTTTCGGCATTCTGTTCATTGATTTGACACCAAGATAGCATGGGCTCTTTGACATTTCAGTTTTCTACCGCGTGCTATTTTGAGTATTAATTGTGGCTTCATAATTGCTTTATTGCATATGGATCTCGATGTGATTGTTCTGTGTCTTCGCACAGTGGTGGTCACGGAAGTGGTGAGAATGAAGGAGTTTGCTGTTGAGTCTTCAGTCAAAGTAGTGCTTGATTTGGATGAGAAGATACGTGTCTTGCACGTCGATGATGATTCTGCCATTCTTAGGATTACTAAGCAGCGTCTGGAGATGGAAGGACCGCTTCAGGTTGAAACGGCTCTCAGTGTTAAGGAAGCGCTGGCGAGGTTGGAGAAGGAGAAATTTGACGTTGTCGTTTCTGATTATCAGATGCCTGGGAAAGACGGTTTGGAATTTCTCAAAATACTGAGAGAGAAAGGAAACATGATCCCGTTCATATTCTTCACCGGGAAAGGCAGAGAAGAGGTCGCGATAAAGGCGCTTAACCTGAGAGCCAACCAGTACCTCAACAAAGTTGGAGAAACTGAAACCGTCTACGCGGAGCTAACACACAGCATCATGGAATTGATTAGAGTAAGGAAAGCTGAGAAGGCGATTCAAGAGAGCAATAGTAAGTTTGAGAGTCTGTTCTTCGGCAATCCTGAGGCAGCTGTCTATTTAGACTTGGATTTTCATATCCTGGACGTTAATCCTTGCTTTTCGAAGCTTTTCGGCTACGCCTCAGACGAGGCCAGGGGCAAGACACTGAATGAACTGATAGTGCCTGAAGACAAATCCGATGAAGGAAAGACTCTTGACCGAAAGGCAGCAAACGGGTACGTTTACCATGACAGCAGTAGGAAGAGGAAAGATGGTTCTCTTGTACCTGTTTCTATATCTGCTGCTCCAATAATCATTGAAGGGAAGCTTGCTGGCTACGTCGGTATCTACAAAGACATGTCCCAACAGAAGAAGATGGAGCAGTCTCTGAGAGAAAGCGAGGAAAAGCTGAAGGCGATCATAGAGCACACTCGCAGTGTTTACTATTCACATGGATTGGACAACGTTCTAACCTATATTAGTCCGCAGGTGAAGGAGCTTTCTGGTTATGAGCCTGAAGAAGCGTTGGTCAAATGGTCGGATTCTCTGAGTGACAACCCTGCTAATCTGAAAGGCGTAGAGCTCACGCAGAAGGCTATTGACACGGGTGAACCCCAACCGCCTTATGAGTTGGAATTAGTTAGAAAAGATGGGCACAAGGTCTGGGTTGAAATACGCGAGAACCCCGTGGTCCGCGACGGGAGAACCGTAGCTATCGTTGGTGTTGCAACTGATATCACGGACGGCAAGAAAGCGGAGCAGGGGTTCCAAGAGAGCAAACACAAGTTTGAGGGGTTGTTTTTCGGCAATCCTGAAGCGGCGGCTTATCTTGAACCAGACTCTCGCATACTCAACGTTAACCCTCGCTTTGAAGAGCTTTTTGGATATTCTCTTGAGGAGATCAAAGGAAGACACATCAATGACGTGATAGTGCAAAAGGCCAAGAAAGAAGAGGCAGAGACCCTTGATAGAAAAGCCGTGGAGGGATACGTTTACTTCAACACTGAGAGAAGAAGGAAGGATGGGTTTGCGGTTCCAGTAGCCGTGTCTGCTGCCCCGATTAAAGCTGAAGGCAAACTCGTAGGTATCGTGGCAATGTACAAGGACATATCTCAATTGAAAAGCGCTGAGAAAAGGTTGGTGACGCTGAACGAGAAACTGCAGGTTGTTGGCCAACTGACGAGACATGATGTTCGAAACAAGCTGTCGACAATAATTGGAAACGCTTACCTGCTGAAGAAGCAATTCGTTGGTGACGGAGGGGTTCTTGACAAGATTAAAGATATGGAAACAGCGGTTCAACAGATAACGAAGATTTTCGAGTTCGCAAAAGCCTACGAATCGCTAGGCGTTGAAGAGCTGACGTACATGGACGTGGCGAAAAGCGTTGATGAAGCAGCTTCGTTGTTTCCAGACTTGAAAGGCGCAAAGATGACGAACAACTGTTGTGGACTGATGGTGCTGGCTGACTCGCTGCTGAGACAGCTGTTCTACAATCTTGTTGACAACTCGTTGAAGTACGGCAAGAAAACCAAGATGATAAAAGTATATTATGAAGCAGACGGCCGAGACAAGCTTAGGCTCGTTTATGAAGATGACGGCGTCGGCATACCTGAAGCAGAGAAGCCGAAGCTCTTCAAAGAAGGCTACAGCACTGGCGGAAGCACAGGTTACGGACTATATCTGATTAAGAAGATGACGGAAGTCTACGGTTGGACCATAGAAGAGATAGGTGAACCTGGCAAAGGAGCCCAGTTCACCATAACGGTGCCTAAGGTTAATCAGAACGGAAAAGAAATCTATCGAATTGCCAAATCCTCATCATGCGAGGCATCTTCAACGTCTTAGACCAATTCTTCAAGCATGTTGTGTTGTTTGATTCGTGTCGACGTTATTTTGAAAGTCGGCCATTCGTGGCAATTTCGCGCGTGGGACAATGACTAATTGCAGCACGGTTTCTACTAACGCTTTCGTTTCTCTTGTCGTTATGATGGAGGAGGAGGTGGCGGAGGCGGAAGCGGTCGATTTGCATGCTTGCTCGTTTGGATTTTCTGCGCCGTGACGCCGTCGAATTCCACGGCCTTTTCTTCGCCTGTTTTTGTGTTCACATATACGATTTTGAACCTTGGAGTGTATATTATAGCTCGCTCGTTAACTTCAAAGAGTTCGCTGACAAGTCTGTTTATGTCTTTTGGGCGTTTGATTACTCTTGATCGGATGAGGTTCAAGTCTGCGTCTTGTTCGATTTCTTCCACGCCAAATGCTGCTAACACTTTCTTGGGATTTCTCTCGGAAGGAGCGGATGGAAGTTTTTCAAGTGTAACGTCCTGTCCGGATCTGTCCAGGATAAGAGAAGCTTTAACCTCATTGATCAGCCGCTCCTCTCCATCAAGTTTGATCACTTTATCATCTTTTTGGGACGGGTCTGTCGGCTGAATCGGATCAAGCTTGTGATCTAGAATAATGATTTCGCGGACTTCTTTGTCAACGTTAACCGTGTATGCGCACTTGCGATAGTAATCGATGCAGTATCTGCCACTGATCACCATGTAGGGTTCGTAGTATTTGTCAATGGAGACTAGTTGGATGTCTTCTGGTTTAGGCTTCAGGAATCCGAATCTTGCAAATATCTGGTCTTTAAGTTTCTCCCCGGCCACCTTTATTACGGTTGGGTCAGTCCGAGTTTCGTAAACGATAGTTTTCCTTTCGGCTATTTTTTCGCATGAAGGTGTAGCTTCAGCTGACAGAACTATCTTTTCATCAGGTACTGTTTCAGTCAAGGTTGCCCCCTTGATACGTTCTTTGCTCTTCGTCTAATATTGGTTATGAATTGAAAAAGTGAATCTGGAATTCGCGGACATCTAGACTTGTTCTTGTGACAGTTTAGTCTTGTCAAAGCATGTTGGACAATATCTTCGAGCTAAATATGTTCTTGCGCATTTATCGCACACGAGCATCCCGCACCTTTGGCAGGTCTGGTAGCCTGTTGCTGGTGTTCTGCAAAGCTCGCATTGTCCTTCAATGACTTCAAGAGTGATTCTTGCTCTGACTGTGTGGTTTTCATCAATTCCGACGTCTTTCGCCATATGATTTGGGTCGACCCATTTGGAAGTAAGTAGATCTATTCCGGTCAAGTCATGCCTGAAGATACCGGTGACAGTGATCTTATTCCTCTTTTCCCTGGACACTTGCAGAACTCCTACTAGAACGTTCTTCTAGTTATGATGTATGGTATATTTTACTTTCGGTTATCATACGCAATTTTTTGTGGTGGAAGTAAAGAACTACGCTGGAACAGAAAGCCCACTAAGGATTGATCGGAGTTTTCCGAGGTAGAGTTCACTATTGTATTGCCACTTATCGCCTTTGAAATATTCATATGAAATTGTTTGTCTTTGCGTTTTGGTTGAGTCTTCAATCACATATTGGTAGGTTTTCAGAAATCCGGTTCTCACAAGTTTTGCGAGTGTTTCAATGAAATTTCCGAGTTGCTCGCGAGGCAGATAGATCCAGACGAACAGCTGGTTCATGTCGTGGACCTTTCCCATAGCTCTTACGAAAGGCTTGTTCATAAGTGAGCATGCAAACTTGCTGAAGCTCTCATAGTTCTTGAAGGTGAATGTGAAAAGACAGGTGTCTGGAGAGAGCCCTTTGTAGTGGTCTGCTAGTATTTGGTGGCCTTCAAACATTTGTTGCTTGATGACGTGGTTTCCGAAATGGTACTTTACTCTTTGTTTACTCACGTTGAGCTTCCTTGCTATTTCCTGCAGTTTGATGGTGCAATCTCTTTCTAATTCCTTCAGAATCATGATGTCGATCCAGTCCGCTTTTTGGACGTAACCATCAGGCTCCTTAAGCGTGTAGGGTAGATCTCCTTCGCAGGTTTGTGTCTCTTCTAGCCACATGTCCCAAGGGAAAATCCAGTTTTCAGAGACACCGTCAAACCATGTGCTCGTCGTGTTCACGCTATGTATGCATGTGGACCAAAAGAAGCTGACTGTTGCTGTCTGATCCAGTTCTCGCAACTCATCTATGAAGCTTTCAAACTCTTTTTCTTTACCTGCAGGTATTCCGTAAGTCGCCACACATTTTGGTGCTCCAATACAACGGCTGACATAAAGCCAGTAATCGTTGCATTTCAGACAGCGATAAATGAAATCTTCGTATCCTGGCTTTGACTCTGCGAATACCATTGCCTTTCTGAGGCCTATGTTAGTGTGATACAAATTTCCTTGGAGATATAGAGAAAAATGGGAACGCAAATAGCCGATTCTATGTCGCAAAGTTTCTCTGGGCATGTTGAGTTGGGCGGCAAGTCTCGTCTTATTTCTAGGACTGTGAAGCGCTAAGCCTTCCAAAACCTTAACGTCAATGCTCCGAAGTTTCTTCTGCCTGAAGGTCTCTTTCGGTTTTGCCACTTGTGCACCGTCTACGTTCTATATCGAGAGGCTGTTTTTAGAGCTTTTGTTCTAGCCTGGTTAGTTCAAGGTTTCGTTTATGCTCTTTGGACAAGGAGGTCCCCCGCCAGGAACTGGATCGCCGAGAAATTCTAAGCTGTAATGCTCGTCATGTTTGAAATTGCTCGCGGATTCTTTCCACGCGTTATTGATCGTATAGTTTATCGAGAATGCTGTGGCAGCAAAGAGCGTCAGGCACAGTAGGACAAGAACTGGTAGGAACCTTGTCATCTTGAGAATCATATTGTCATCCACCTCCTTTTACAATCGGTCAGTTCCTTGATGTGAAGTAGGCGAAAATAAAAGATATATGAAACCAGAATCTGAATCAGCGCGTGCTGTGTTGTTCAGGAGTTATGTGCTACAGGCGCGCGCTCTGGACCTATAAACTGCTGGGATACCAAGCGTTGTGGTGCAGGTTCCAACGATTCGCTAGTTAACCGACTTCAGTGGTCCTAAGAGCTAACAGAACCGTCGAAGCTATTTCCTTCGACTTTCCTCATCATCAGTTCTGTTGTTTCTTTTTGAAGCTCCGAAAAAGTATTGCCACAGCATGGTTACGTGAAATTGTCGCGTTTTGACGGACAAAAGCGCAGATTCTCTTATAGAACGCTATCTGGTTACTTGCGTCTCTCCTCTACTCTGATTTCAATAATGATGTGGCCCCATCCTCCGCAAGCTACACCGACATCGAAACACCCAGCTTTATTGAATCGGATTTTGCTAGGTTCAGCTCCTGCATAGATGAGTTCGTTGATGGCGAAAATGAATTTAGGTAATTCCGCAAGAGCATATATGCAGATTCTCTTAGGATTTTTGGTGGTTAAGAGGTTGCCTGCGCCATCAAAAAGGAATTTGTCTCCAACTCGATGGTGGCTGTTACAGTTCTTGGATTCCACCACCTCGGCAATGATTGTCTTGTTCATTAGCTGGGATGCCTTTGCCAGGACGTCAGCGTTGCGGGGATTCTTCCTAAATCTTTCCATTTCTTCATCATCATAGTTAAGATGCGCTTGCATGAACTTCCAGAGATTTTCGTCAACTTTCGCGGGACAAACCTCCTTCGAACAATCAGCTCTTCCATTTTACCAATATTGCGTGCTAAAGATCAGTAGTATCTTTTCAGTGGGTTTTGGGGGTCTGTCGCCAGTTTGACGTGTCTGGGGACGAGTATGCCTTTCCAGTTTGGTTTGTGTGCGGTTTTCGTCGGGTTCTCTGGTTTGATGCTATGCAGGTCAAGTGTGTAGGTCATGGCTTGGTTTTGTGGGTTTTCGAGTTGGAGCATTTGTTTTAGGGTTAGGTGTTCGAAGGCTTTTCGTATTGGGCGCAGCGAGTTTCCGTGAAGGCTGATGGCTACATTGCCTGGGTTTCGTTGGAGCCATCCTTCTAGCTCGGTTAGGAAGGCCAGGGTGCGGTTTTCAACCATTTTTAGGCTTTCGCCTTCCGGCGGAGGAAAATCATAGCCACGATGAACCTCAGCGTACCATTCAGGCTTTTCTTCCTTGACTTTTCCTTTGCTCTTGCCCTGAAGCAGGCCATAACAGCGTTCGATAAGCCGATCATCAACAAAAACTGGAACGTTAGGATGAAATTCAAGAACGATATCAAGAGTTTGTCGAGCGCGCTTAAGATGCGAAGTGAAGGCATAATCAATCTTTTCTCGCTTGAGCTGCTCAGCAATCTCACGAGATTGGGCAATTCCCCTCAAAGTGAGTCTTGGGTCACGCCACCCCGAGAAAATTCCCCGGGCATTATCGGTAGTCTCAGCATGCCTGAACACGAACATCTTGCAAATGATCAATCGTCTCCTCCACGGATGCTTTTCACGGGCGTTGAGATTGCGCGGCGTTTTTTTGGGTCTTGCTCTATGGCGGAAGAACTTTGAGCCATTCTGTCTGTTTGCAAAATGGGCACTCAGCGTAGACTCGGAGTACGAAGGGCCATATGACAAGGCCATATCCGGCGCCGGCGCCTGCATGAGTAAGGCCCAGGGATGCATACTCGTGCATGGCCTTCTTCTCAAATGTGCTTCCACAATTAGAGCATTTGAGCTTAGCCAAACGGCTTCACAGAGCGCTAGATCATCTGTTTAAGTTGATTAATCTACCGCTAGCTGCGATTCCATGCGATAAAGCATAAAGGGTTAGCCACGCTTACGCACGCTTCGGTTTTCTCACTGCAAAATACGCTGTTGTGAGCGCGCGCTAATTACGGCGCGTGTGACTCAGAGGTATTGGAACTCTAGCGCGCTAGACTCCGAAAATCACAGTGTAAATTCCCATTTGCACCGTAGAGTGGAGATATCTCCTGCGCTATCCCCTTTTTTCTATGACGTACCTTTCTACAAACGCTGGTTTCTGGTTAAGCTCCGTATTAGGTCATTTCCTTCATGAGAGAAGTGAGTTCATCCAGCTTGTCAGCGGTCAGTAGCATGTACGATGTAATCCTGCTGTTCTTCACGGGTATGATGCTGTTTATTGATTCCTCCAAAACCTTCCACTGCTGGGGCTTTGCTGTCCTTTCTTTCACAAGCTTTGAAGTGTCAACTATCTGAATGAATGTGACAGAATCATCCATTCCAATAGGTTTGTTCTTTTCAGAAGTGTGAATATAGTAGTTAGTCAAAGCTGACGTAAGGAATTTCCCGCATATCTGTGTTGGTTTGACATTCGATTCCTCAATCTCGACAATCATTTTGATCTTGTTTTGCTTCAGAACAAGGAGGTCGACGTTGCAGTACTCTGTTTTTCGGGATTTCTGTGCAGTGTTGAATAGAGGAATGCGCTGCCTCCCACCGCAAGCTTCGTCTCTTATCAAGCGATAGTGAGGCTGCTCGCGTAGGGCTTCTTCGAAAATATCCGCTATTCTTTTATGCATAGAACTAGGTTTCTTGTTCATTACACATCAACCAACAATGTTGGCGTAGTGCTAGCTTAAAGATCTGTGCTTAGCTCGGATAACACCACGCATTCTTCAACATGGTGGTGCGAGGGCTAGCTTTATACTGTCGTCTAAAACTGTCAAGTGATGTTTCTGCACTAGCTTTCTAAGTAGAGTATTATTGGTTTAGTGTCGTAAGTTACTCCAGGCATGTTAGCAAGAAGAGCAGCTACATACGCTGGGTTAAAATTGGAGAACCCGAGACCTCGGATTTCTTCTCTAGTCAATTCCTTGCGCTGCTGTAGATGTATCCAAGCTCGTTCTAGTTCCTTCAAGGGTACTGGTCTCTCTGACCCAGTGGAAGTACACAAAACCACTTGGCTACTTGAAACCTCGCGAATTTCAAAAGGTTTTTTCTGATCAAGGGTAAACAAAGTCTTGCCTTGAAGTTTCTTAAGCTCGCTCCATAAATTCAAACATCCACCTCATACCTAAGCGTCTCTCGCATATTCTGTATAAAAATCATTTCGAAAACGAACCTTATCAGCATTCAAAATGCGAGGGTGGGATTTCAGCACTAATTTACCAGTAAAATCTAATGGTTGTTGGTTCTTAGAATCTGTGCATAAATTTCATTTGTCCCATGAAGTGGCGATATCTCCCGCATCTTCCCTTTTTTCTTTGTTGTGACATGTGGGACTGACTGCTTGCTCGAATTATGTCTCTTTCTCGTTGTTTTTCTGATGTAAGTTGCTGTGGGTTTAGCATGGACTTGGTGGAGCAGCATTACAGGGAATGGGTTGTTGTGCCTTTCTACGTGGTTGTATCAGGGTATAATGAATATGCCCATGAGCAGGAGTACGCCTGCTTCAGAAGTGCCAAGTGTGGAGATAGGAAGTACTCTGACAAGGTTCCGCGTCGGTTTATAGACTGCGAGAGAGGGTTCCTTTTAGAGCTTATTTTCCTTGGGGTACCAAAGATAAAAGCGTTATTCGTTCTCCATGTGTGTTTGCGACTTTGGAGTATGGTCCTCATGTGGGGGTTGAGGATTCTTGGAGATTGGTCGAGATTGACGTCAATCTTTGGATTACAGCGATGCGTAAGACATACGGCAAGATTGACGTAGTGCGGGTTTTTGAGTCGCACGTATCGGGCTACGTTCATGTTCATATGGTGCTGTATTTTCATGAGAAGGAGTGGAATGGGTTTAGATGGGACTGCAAAGGCAAGATTCGTTTTCGGGTTGATGATCGGGAAGTGTTCAGGAGGAATTGGAGGGGTGGTTTCTCTGACATTCTTCTGCTACAGAATAGTCATGCAGGGTTCAGGTATCTATCGAAGTATCTTACTAAATGTGTAGCCTACGAGAAAGATGATGTAAAAGGTACTCGCACTCTAAGTATGTGTTGGTTCTTCCGTAAGAGAAGTTTTGCTATTTCAGGTGCTTTGACACGTCTATATAGTGACGTGATACAACAACTTGATAGTATTTCAAACTTGACATGTGATTTTACAGTACGATTTGACAATTCAATCGTGTTCTATGGCGTTACAGAATGGTCTTTGTATGGGTTTGTTAAAGGCTTCGTTGATGGTTGGCAAGACCATTGGCATGAAATTTCTAAAGAAGAATTGGAAAGACTAGAAAGTCAAGGCAAGCTGGAAAGAAGAGATCTATGATCTTCATTGCGATTTAGATAGATCGAAAACAGAATTTGAATAAGCATAAAGAGCATTGAGGGCAACTTTAAAATGCAAGGGAATTGTAGCAACAAACCGCGGTGTAATTGTGACAGGCATATCTTCAAACATCAAGAGAATCGACGAGGAAAATAGCGAATTCTTCAAAGGATCGATAGAAGACGTTTTGAAAGGAAAAATGACAGTAAAGGACATATTAGGGTTTGATGTGAAGGAACCAGCGGTTCTTATTCCTTCAACTTGTTGCGGCCACTTGGCTCCGTCAGTCGCGTCTTATTGCGGTTCAATCAAGGAAAAACCAGCTACTTCCATCTTTACCTTACTTCCAATGTATGACGCATTAGTCTATCCGATTCAGCCCAAGATTGGAGGTAATAAAGTATCCGAATCAAATTTCCATGAGGCTCATGACATATCCGCTAAAGACTTTCTTAACATCATTGACAAGGACAGAATCATTCCGTATTTTCCTACCAAATACTGCAATTATGATACCGGCTTGATGGAACAGTTTTTGGAACCTGGACGACCAAGAATCTCAAGTATCCATATGACTCTCATAGAGAGAATTAATGCCTGTTCTATCTTTGGTGACTGTGAAAGCTGCAAACAAAACGCGGCAGTTGCTGAGAAGGATATTGTTGATGTGCTAAAAAAACCTGTACAAGGCAAAAATAGAGATTGCTATGGTTGTCTTGCCAGAGCGTATAGCAGCGGGATTACTAAGGATCAGATCTTGCAGCTGTCCCAGCCAGCACCTACACTCTGTATGTTCAACGACATAGTTGCTTCAAGGAATCTTGGTGGTGTTTTTAAGAGTAACTGCCCGCTAGCTCTGGAAGCTCTTGGCTTATTTTCAGGTTTTGGTAAAACTGAGAAGGCAATTGATACGATTGTGAGTGGACTGAGAGTGAAATACACGACTGAGTTGGATCTGGAGAGTTATTTATCGGTTCTTGACGGAAAGACGACACGTGCTGTGCGTGAAGTTGTCAAAAAGATTCTAGAAGACCCATATGCTTCCAAGTATTCTGAAGCATTGAATTCTAAGATTTTTGAGTTCAACCGTGAATTACGCGAATTAGCCGTGTCTAGGTCAGCAACTTTCTATGAAGCTGTTTCAGAAATTGCTGTATATGGAGGAACAAAATTTGTCGAGCGACAGACTCAGGGGCTTCTCAAGTCGAGCAGAAAGAATCTTGGTAAGGTCGAGGAGTGGATTGCATCCAAACTCATGGATGTTCACGCAAAGGTGACCGGAAAAGATTGGACAATTGCTCAGCTTTACAAGGCGCGCTGCAAGATTGAGCAGTGTGGAAAGCAGCAGACAACAGCGTAAGCCTCTTCTTAAGAGGCGCTATCCCAGGGCCTTGCTCGGATCGTTGGAGTTTGGCGAGAGCCAAACGACTTGAGAACATAACGCGCGCTATTTTCTTTCCTATAATATGTGGAGGTTCATATTCGAAGAGGGAGGATAGGAACCTATGGCTAGGGCCTGAGGGGTTCCGTAAGGGAGGAGAAGGGCATCGCCTCCCAAAATCATAGTGTGAATTCCCATTTACACCATGAGTCTTTTGCATGCTTGTCCGGCGGGCAAACTAGACAGTTCACTTTCACATTCGGGTTCAAGGTCTTCGCAAAGTTCCTCAAGTAGCCAAACCTCACCTTCTTGCACGGAAATTCGGCTAAGCCCTTACTCAAACGGGCTTCCTGTGTCCTGCATCGGTCTACGCCTAGAACCGCTTGCTTACTGCTTGCTTCAACAGTCTTGAAAGGCTGGTCCAAAGCCCAACTTGACGAGCGCAGAAGACTCATAATCGTCGGCACATCTGGGTTTTCGCCCACGTTAAACATTCTCTGAAGACTCTTCGCCTCAATCTCCGCCATCGCCTCCCAAACGCCAGCATCAACCTCAGTCGCAGCCTCCGTCCCAAGCTTCTTCTCAATGCCCAAGAAGTACAAGCCATCAACCCTCCACAAGTTCCGAACCTGCAAAAACAAGAAATCCAACACCCTTTCAACAGGCATCTTCGCAAGCATCTCTCGATCCTCAACACTTCCAGCGGGATAACCACTCATGCACAACACCATCAACCGAATAGACAGGTACCATACTAAACTTTTAAACTTAATCTGAACATTACAAGCAACATACGCGACGAAGCAAAACCAAGCTTACAAGGTTGAGAGGCGACAGATTGCCCAAAAGGATCATCATAAAAACGACCCTCATACTTTTACTTGCAGGCATATTCATGCTGGCGTTCGCCAGAAACGCCAATGCCACATCACAAACAAGCTATAGCAGCTATCAGACAACGATCCCCACACGCGGAACAATCAACACCGCAAACCCATCTGACACAGCCCAAGCCATACCACTCATCAATCCATTCAACATCTCGATCATCACCCCCGAAAACACAACCTACGTCACAGGCAACGACATCCCACTGAACTTCACACTCAACGCGCCAACTCTCTACATCATGTACGATCTGGACATCCTAGGAAACGTAACAATCACAGGAAACACAACCCTAACCGGCTTGCCAAGAGGATCACACAGCATAACCATCTACGCCAGCGACACCTTTGGCCATTTGGCAGCATCCGCGACCATCCACTTCACCGTAACATATCCGCCGTTGCTCGTAACAATTCTTCTAGGATTAATACAGGGCCTAGCAGAGTGGCTCCCCATCTCCAGCACTGCACACCTCATAATAGCCGAAAAAACCCTGACCCTATACGTCACACCACTCCTCAACGTCACACTACACTTAGGAACACTAATCGTAGTCATCTTCTACTTCAGAAAAGACGTCAAAAACATACTCGCAGCCCTCGTTCACTTGGACTTCAAATCAGAAAACGGCAGCCTAATACCCCCCATAATCGTCGCAACCATACCAACAGCCATAATCGGCATATTCTACGTAAAATACCTCGAAAACACACTCCAAACGCTCCTGATCATAGGCATAACATTCCTCATCGGCGCAACCATGCTCTTCACCTCAAAAATCGGAAAAGAAAACAGGGACAAGATAACATACTCTGTAGCCATCCTCATGGGCACGGCACAAGGCCTTGCAATCTTCCCAGGGCTATCAAGAAGCGGGATAACAATCTCAGCCGCCTTGTTGCTCGGTTTGAAAAGAGAAAAAGCCTTCAAATTTAGCTTCCTTCTCTCAATCCCAGCCATCCTCGGCGACCTAGCAGTCGAAGCCTACAAAGACCGCGGCCAACTAGGCCTACAAGGCATAGGCCCAACAGAACTCCTCATAGGCATAATCATAGCCATGATTGCAGGATACATAGCCATAAAAATCGTCCAAAAACTAGTCACAACCAAGAGATTCCACTACTTCGCCATCTACACCGCAATACTCGGAATAACGCTGATAGCCCTTGTGCTTATGCGCTTAACCAGCTAGGTTTGCCCGACAAAAACTCGGTCAAAAACACGGCGAACTCTTTATTCTTCGCATAAACATCCGCAATCTCCTCATTAACCATGATTTTGAAACCCTTCTTAACAGCCAGCGAGAGACCCTCAGCCACACCCGCATTCTTGCCACCATCCTTCAGCCTTCCCCTCAGCAGCTCACACGCGTCAGTAATCTTCCTCCGAACCAGAACAACCCACCTACCATCCTCCACATAAGGCCCACAAACCGTCTCAGAACTATCCACATATTTCGCCACAAACTTCTCACACTCTTGCTCCTTGTCCAATGGAGGACCCAGATGCCGCTTAACAGGCGAAATGCAACATGCCTCAAGCTCAAACACAAACATGTTCAAAGCCGCCTCGTCACTCCAAGCCTCGGCCCTCAACAAAGAAAAATCGTTCAACTCAACAAGCTTACGCAACGAACGAAGTGATTTGTAAAGCTGCCCCCACAAAATATCAGGAACAGCACTGACTTTCCCAAACGTGACAAAAACGATTTTCGACTTTCGCTTCTTCAGCTCTTGCCTCACCCTGGCTGCACTCAAGGGAACTGCGCCCGGAGGAAAGAAGAATTTCAAGCCCGGCTTACTCAAAAAAGCCTGAGCAGCAGCAACCATAGTCCAAAGCCTTTGCTCTCGTACAGCGGAAGCCACGTTTCTACCCTTATCCACAGGATCAACGACCACCAGAGGCTCATCAAACAAGAGGTCAACCTCATTCCGCCTATCGTCGTAGAACCCCTCGATATCAATGACCAGTCTGCGCTTGCTTTGCGCGAAGGCTTTAAGCGTGTCTAGAAGCGACCCATAATGCAAGACCAGCAGCTCGCAGAGATAGCCGCTGAAACCTCCGACTTTGATCTCGGCGCCGTAGACGCTTATGCCCTTCATGAACCTCTTCAGCAGCCGCACTTCGCTTCGCATCCGCGCATCAAATCGCTTGTTAACGTAATCCGTGTGGAACGGCGTTCTATCTGTGGCACTTATCCATTCCCCACGCTTAGCATCATAGCATGGCACGATGTTCACTCGGACACCGTCAACAAACGCCTCAAGATACGGATGCTCCGCAAACCGTTCAACTTGCTTACAACCCCTAGTAGCCGCTCTAGCCACCTTCAGGCACACATCGCCCAACGACATGCGAAGAATCGCCGTCGGCACCCTCATAAAAACGTCAACATCAGGGTCCCCATTCAGCCAGGTGTCCTTAGCAACCGAACCCTCAACACGAACCCTCGCCTTGGCGCCGAGTTTCTCAGCCGCCGAAGCAACCTTCTTCTCCAGCTTCTTGGCTAGTGCTTCTATCTTTTTCCTCTCAGCTTCGCTAGGCGTAACCCGCTTCAAAACCTCTGCACAAATTTCCTCCACGCTTACAGCCATAGAAGCGACCCTTTTCACCAATTCGTTACGGGCAGACTTCTCGGAGAACCGAGTAGATCGGACCCTTCGGCGTCAAATCACTCTTCTTAAGCCTCAAACACCGAGCGCTGATCTGCCCGAAATCGTAATTCGCATTGTCAACTAGGCATTTGGCAAGCTCAGCCTTGTTCCGGCCAGACCGCACCCGCGCAATCGTCAAGTGAGGACTAAAGCCCCTGGGATCAGGCGCAAATCCGATGCTGCGAAGATGAGGCTCTAGCTGACTGAAAATGCCGTGCAGCTGATCTGCACCTTGAGTTATTCCAGCCCAGCAAACCCGCGGATACCGCACGTCAGGAAACGCGCCGAGACCATGAAGCTTAACGTCAAAAGGAACAAACTGAGCCTTCTTCATCTCCTCATGAATCTTATCAACCATTTCAAGGCTTATGTTGCCAAGAAAACGAACAGTAACATGAATATTCTCCGGCCCTACAGGCTTCAAGTCCGCGCCAGTCTTGACGAGCAGGGTCTGCGCCTCAGTCAGCTTCCTCAGAACCACTTCGTTCTCTAAGTCAAAAGCAATAAAGCTCCTTATCCCCTCTGCCATGCCATTACCTTCAAGCTATCACTCATTCCCGTCCTTTCATAAATGCTTTTAACGTAAAAGATTATTTGCCCTCAAAAACACATTAGACACAAGTGTTCACTATGTCAACTCAGAAGTTCATCGTTGCAGTTGCAGGCATGCAAGGCGCAGGGAAGTCTCTAGTTGGAGATGTCGCAAGACAAGACGGTTACGACGTTGTAATTATGGGCGACGAGGTGCGAGCAGAAGTCAGGAAGCGAAACCTCGCTCCCACACCAGAAAACATCGGCAAAATAATGCTTGAACTGCGAAGGCTGGAAGGAGAAGCCGCTATCGCGAGAAGGTGCATCCCGAAGATAGAGAAAACACTGAAACCAAAAGTGTTAGTGGACGGGATAAGAAGCCTCAGCGAGGTTGAAGAATTCAAAAAACGCTTCGGCAAAGTCACACTCGTAGCCGTCCACTCTTCGCCGGAAACGAGGTTTCAACGCGTGTACAACCGTAGAAGAAGTGATGACCCAGCGAATTGGGTAATCTTCCGTGAACGGGACCTGAGAGAATTAAGCGTTGGACTAGGAAACTCTATAGCCATGTCCGAACATATTATAGTAAACGAAGAAACGCTGAAAACAGCAAAAGACAAGGCGAGACAAATCCTCAAAGAGATCGAAAGAAAATGGACGAAATCACAGTACACGTAGATGCTGAAGTCAACCCGACAGAATCAGAAGACAAAGTAAAAAAAGCCATAGAAAACATCCTAGGACCCATACCAACAATCACAAAACCATTAAGAAAAGGAAGCATCCTGCTCGCGGAAGCCCACGGAACAGAACCACTCACAAAACTCTACAGCCTGCTCCGCAGAGAACACATCCGCTCCGCAGCCAGAAAAGTCCTGTTTGAAGGCTTGGACAGAAAAACCATAACCTTCAGGCTAAACAAGCAAGTCGCATACGCCGGACACATCTCCTTCGCCCAAGAAGCCACAGAATCCCCCCTCGGACCAATAAGAGTCAAAATCGAATGCGAAAACCCCCGCGAAATCATACACTGGCTCACCTCCATAACAGAATAACGGTGAACGAATTGTCGTCGAAGGCCTCAGTAACCCACCGCGGCGCCGTTCAACTCGGAAAGCACGTCGCCTGCGACTCCTTCGACGAAACCAGACCCTTCAGAATAGTCACGCACGCTCATGCCGACCACATGATAGGCCTACAGCAAAGCCTAAGAAAATGCCAGAAAGTCCTAATGACCCCCGCAACCAAGGACTTGATCGATGTTCTGAGAGGACCACTTTTTCTCATGGGCGGCTTCGTGGAAACACATGACTATGAACAAACATTCCAGTTTGAAGACGAGAAGATAACGTTCTTCAAAGCCGACCACATCCTGGGTGCAGCACAAGTGCTAGTCGAAGACGCTGAAGGAAAGCGAATCGCGTTCACTGGAGACTTCAGAATCGACGAAACGCCAGTTCTGGATGCTGATGTTCTGGCCATGGAAGCCACCTACGGAAGCCCATCCTGCAACCGAACCTTCAAGACCGACCTTAAAGCTCTACTCGTCTCACTTGTCGAGGAAGGACTTAAACAGGGCACAGTCTACGTTTTCGGTTACCACGGAAAACTCCAAGAAGTCATGCAGATCCTGCACACGGCAGGCGTAAAAGCACCTTTCATCGCTTCTGAGAAAGTCTTCCAAGTCTCCAAAGTCTGCGAAAACCACGGCATGCGCATCGGACGCCTAATGCTTTCCGAAGAAGACGAAGCAAGAGAGCTGCTGCAAAAATGCTCGCCCTGCGTGGTCTTTTACCACATGAACGCCGCAGGAAAAACTGGCCTGGAAAACTTCCGAATCTGCGTAAGCGGCTGGGAATTCAACCAACCAAGCCGACAAAAAGCAGACAAGGAATACATCGTAGCGCTAAGCGACCACTCAGACTTCAACGGACTAATAGAATACGTACGACGATCAAAACCGGAACTCGTAATCACAGACAACTTCCGAGTCGGCCACGCAGAAACATTCGCAAGAGAAATCCACAACCGCTTCGGCATACCTGCCATAGCACTTCCTAAAAGATAACGCTACAAATCACAATTGAAAATACGCGCGTGCATCGTGAGAAATGGCGGTTTTTCCATCGTTTTGTTATAAAACACTGTTACAAACCCGTTACAAACAAGGTTTTTCATCTGTTCTCAATTCTCCAACATAAATGCTGGTCCTTTTGAGTTCTTCAACTCTTGCAACAGAGAACAATTCTCGAAGGAATAAGCTTCTTTTGAGGGACAAACGACGAATTATTCCGAGAACACGGTACAAGTTCAGTCTCTAGTAGCTTGTGCACGAGGCTTCTGGCACGTTCACTGCAGAAACGAGGAACGGCTGGAGGAACGGAACTGAATACATGTCCTGCGACTCTTTTTCTGCTTAAACATCGAAAAGCAACCTCCCTGCCATTAGTACCCTCTTCGCGCGCGCTGCTGTGGTGGGCCAGACCGGACTTAAGCCCAAATGGGGTCAAGTCCCACAACTCTTAGCGCGTACTAAGCGCGCGCAAGAATAAAAAAGAAAAAGGGAGGTTATGCACAGTTCAGTATGTCTTTCCGAAGTTCAGAGCAGTCATGAATACGTCTATCAGGTTGATTTTGCCGTCCTCGTTGATGTCTGCTACTGGGTTCCACCGTGGCCGGGTTTGATTTTCCCCGAACGCAAGTGCCACTGCGAAATAGTCCAGCAGATTCACTTTACCGTCACCATTTATGTCTCCCCGCATATTTACTCGGATTTGTATTGACAAAGTGTTGTCTAGGATGTCCGTTTCGCCTGGCAGTATGTCTGCAATTGCTGTGATGTTGAAGCTTCCAAGATTCACGCCGTAGGTGTTCCATGTGAATGTCAGGGCCATGTTTTCTCCAGGTAGCAAGTTTGAGACTGTTCGGACACCAATGATGTCTCTCGCAGTTATGTTGGAGTACAGTGTGACATTGAAGGTCTCGGCTGGTTCTCCCTGATTTGTGACTGTAACGTTGATGATGATGGTGCGCCCTGCATAGGTCCAGTTTGCGGGGGGTGAAACGTCGATTATAGCTACGTCGCGTATGTACACGTATGCCAGTTGCCATGTTGAGGCGTTGAGACCGTCGCTGTCTTCTATTGTCAACGTCACGTTGAACAAGCCGCTGCCAGTGTATACGTGGCTCATTGTGGGGTCTTTCGAGGTCGCGGTGTTCATGTCACCAAAGTCCCAATAATAGTTGACGATTGTTCCACCGTCGGGAGTTGAAGCCGAAGCATCAAAGACCACGTTTTCGCCGGGTTTAGGAAATGCAGGATACCAGGTGAACCTCGCGACTGGCATCTTCTCTATCTTCACGATTCCGTCCGTGTAGACGTTGTCTGCTGTTTCTATTTCATGTGGGACAGCGCTTGCCTCGGCCCATATCTGGTAGTCCATTGGCAAAACGTCTGTAGTGTCCCATGTGAAGTTCAGAGTCATTCTTGCGCCAGGAGCCAAGCCAATCACTTCCGCGGCTCCGATCTCTAAAGCTCCAGATGGAGTTGGAGGTGGCGTGCTTCCCCAGACGATCATGTAGTATCCATCCTCCTCGACCACGCCTGGAATTAAATCGGCGTTTGGGTCCACAATGAAGGTGCGATCGATATTGCCCTGCGCGTCCCCGCTAATGATTAGCGGGGTTGAGTAGTTTCCCTGTGGGGGCGGGATAGCCATTACTTCGAATTCAAGTATGCAGATAATTCCGTCATGTGCCCATGGCGAGGTAGGCGGTAGGCCACCTTTTGTTACGGACACTTCGATGCTGCCGTCACCCGGACTAATATGGTGGTAACCAGGGTCTGGCGGTTCTGGAAGAGCTTGGATGGGTAATCCATAAAGTATGAAGTTCGGGTCGTTTTCAGGCAAAAACCATCGGTCAACGTGGACTACATCGTCATCAAAGTGGAGGTAGATATTCGCTCCAGCGAAAATTGGGGCTCCTTGGATCCACACGCTTACGTTGAATCGGAAACCTAGGTAGGTCGTGTCTGTGCCATAAGTATTGTTAGATGGTTGCAGGTATATTCTGGTCAGATTTGAGGTCGCATGTCCAGCTCCTGTGATGCTCTCTTGAGGAGATGCCCAAGCCTTTAGTGTGAAGCTCTCTGTGAAGTTTCCTTGGTTTTCGACTACTGCAGCGACAGTGACGTTGTCTCCAACCATAGCTTTATCGACAGAGGGTTCGACGTTGACTACAGCCACGTCATGCACAACCCGTATGGGTTCAAACCTGATTGTGTTGATGTAGCTGAGGTCGGTCAAGTCTTCAGCTAGAATGTCTCCCTCGCCATTAGAAATGCCCACAGTTGCTGAAACGCTTCCATCGCTAGATTCGTAGTTGAATTGAATCACACCGTCGCTGCTTAGAATCGCTTCAAAGTCGGCGACTATGCCCGTCGAATAATGTCTAACGTGCCACATTATGCCCACCTGAGTCGGACTTTGCCATACGAATATGTCAAACGGGTCGTACGTCGTCCAGTCGTCCCATGCAGGTGCTATTGCGAGCTTTGTAGCTAATGCGGGTATGCTGTTCCCTAAGCTTGAATCAAAATCGACTAGGCTTATTAGACCGTTGCTTGAGACGTAGACTGTTCCGTAGTGAACGGAGTAGAACGGAAAGTCAAAGGGCAGTGTCAAAGCCCAGCAGTTGTCATCTCCGTGCCAGTTCATGGGGGTTCCTCCATCGATCCATTCATGTGAAAGGTATGTTCTAGTGTAAATTGAGACGTAGACAATCCTCGTTGCTTGATTGTTTAATGAAAGGTTCTCGCCCGGCACTAGGGGTGCGAATGCTGTTATGTTGTAGTATGTTCCAAAGGCTGCTGGGCTCCATGAATAGTTCAATGTGTAGGATTGGCCTACCAGCACTTCAGTAACTGCAGACGATTTCACAGCAGTGCCGTCAATAAGGAGAGACAGTTCCACGTTGGTTTCGTTGCTTAGTCCGCGGTTACTGACTATTGCGTTGAGCAGAGTTGGGACACCATAGCCTGTAGCAGCGGGCGCCTGCACTGTTACGGCTATGTCGTGTTCCGGTCGAATCTGGATTGTCAGCCAATCTATCATGTTGTTAGCAAGGAGCAGGTTGTATGCCTGGTTGATTCCTCCATTAATCAGTGAGTCTTCATCAGCGAAGCCCATGACCTTTCCATATGGCAGTTCTGACACAGCCAGCATGACGCTACCTTCAACGTCTCTGACCAAGCCTTGGGCATCTCCAGCCACGTTCATCTCGGCTATGGGTGCGCTCAAGTACACAGAGGTTACTCCGGTAGTAACAAAGTGAGGTGTTATGTCAGTCGTGATGCCACTTGTCCCGCCGGCTAACCATGTTATACCTGCGAAGTCAGTGAGGCTTGTGTATATTGACGGGTTGTCGTCTCCTATTACGAGGAGTCCGCCACCGCTAGAGACGAAGTTCTCAATGGTTGTCAGTTCATCTTCAGAGTATGAGGAATAGGCTTGCGGGATTATGAGCACGTCGTGCCCTTCTAATGTGATAGGTGTAATAGGATATGCATTGTTGGTTTCGACAACGTAGCCTCTTTCAGTTAGGCTTGCTACCCATGTACTGTAGCTTGCGATGTTGTCAGTTCCATGTGTTTGGTCAAACAGAATATACTTGATCTGTCTCACGCTAACGCTCTTTGATGCGACGTTGTTTGCCGTGTTCTCTCCGCCGGGTACTGGTTGAGCGTAAGCTGTGATATTGTATGCTCCCTCAAGTGTTGGGGTCCATGGATAGTTGAGCGTATATGACTGTTTGGTTGCCAGATCCGGTATGGTGATGGAATTGACTGCGGTTCCGTTGACCAGCAATTGCAACTCAACGTCGGTCTCATTGTTTAGTCCTTTGTTTCGAACGGTTGCGTTTAGCAAAGCAAGATGACCAGGCTCGAGGAATGCTGGGGCATCCAAGGAAACGAGGAGATCATGATCATATTGTGCGGCCATCCAGTCAACTACGTTGGCGAACATTATGTCGTTGTCTTCAGCATAGACATCATAGCCAAAATCATCTGACATACAGAGGACTGTTCCTCCACTTTCTGCTCCTGCAATCAGCATGTGTACGTTACTGGCGTCGTTCGCGATCCAGTATCCTGGAGGAGTTGCCCGCAGCGAGTCGGCAGGGTATGATGAATAAATGTAGTTTACGTTGTTCATTATGGGGTGCGAATGGTCAAAGTTGCTTGTACGTCCAGGTTCTCCGTAGTATCCGGTGTATCCAAAGCCATATTCCATAAGGATCTGCATGACAGACTGCGCCAACTCATCTCCAATGCCAACGAAGCCCTTTCCTGAACCGATGAATTCTTGGACCGCCGCAATCTCTGATGGAGTCCACTGGTAATTGCTCCAGTCCTCACCCACTACCAGAATGTCGCAACCTGCCAGTACTTCGGGCGTCAGCGTAGAGTGAATGGTAACCGTAATGTGGCCCATATTCTCGTAGAAAGTCTTTAGGTCGCTGCTGTGCAACGATTCGCCATGAGTTTCCACGAAGCCAATCACTGCGGCATATGAGACTCTCAAATACTTCATTTTCACGTTGTCAAAAGTTTCATCTTCGCCGGGTAAGGGAGGTGAATAAGCGGTTACGTTATGAGTTCCCATTGTTGGTGTCCAGGGATACGAAAGTGTCGCTGACTCGCCCGAAAGCAAAGTGGGAATTGCTAGGCTGGCTACTTGCGAATCGTTTGAGAACAAGAGCAATTCTACATTAGTTTCAGCGTTTATGCCTATGTTCGCTACAGTCGCGTTCACTAGAACGCTTTCGCCGGGGTGCAGGTGAACTGGACATTGCAGAGACACTTCAAGTCCATGTTGGGGTTTTTCGTAACGCGACCATGTTATTGCGTTGTAAAGCAATTGCAGGTGATGTTGATAGTATGGTGGTATGATTTCTAGCCACGGAGTGATGTAAACGAGGCCTCTGTGAGCAACTATCATGCTTTCTTGATAATGTCCGAGTGCAAGATATTTGCCGCCGGCCAATTCGTTTGAATCCCATCGCCCGTCGGAAGGATAGTTAGTGCCGACTGTGGGAAACACGAGGGGGTTTGGGACATTAGTGAACATGGGATGAGTAGTGTTCACCAAGTGTAAAAGATCCGTTCCGGTCGCGCTGCACATGATAGTTTCGTTTAGTCCGAACAGTGGGGCAAGTTTGTTGTTGTTCGGAACATTGAGGTATAAGGTTCCTGCTGTGGCTATTAGCCCGTGGCCTTCATGAACATACTGCGTTATTGCTTCGATCTCAGAGTCGGTGAACTGCCAGCCTTGAGACGGATCATACGCGCATGAAATAATTAATACGTCTGCTTCTGTTGCGGCAATGTCTTCGTAAGTGATGCTTTCTTTGTTTAGAGTTGTGTAGTCAATGTAGACCATTGTGTCACCAAAAATGTGCCATTCATTGTTGAGTGCCTGCCAATTGGCTATCGAGTTGCTCTCAATATTGCCGGCTGAATGAAGGACAACAGCCTTCACAGGAAACCCAACATAAATGTAACCGCATAACGCATTGTTTTCGAGATTCGTCTCCTCGGGCACGGGCACGACGTATGCTGTGACATTGTAGGATCCAACGATTGACGGGCTCCATGAGAGACTAACCGTTTTCGAGCTTCCACTGGTCAAACTATCTATCACTGTCGAATCTATGATAGTTCCGTTTGCTAGAAGTTGTACGCTTACATAAGTTTCGTTGGTCTCTCCAAAGTTCAACACAGTAGTGTTGATTTGCTGAGAAGTCCCTGGCCTCACATAAGGCGGCGGGTTCCAATTGTAGACCATTAATTCGTGTGTTGGCGGGGTTTGCTCTACAGCCTTTCGAGCATTTACTCGTCCGTATCCGAAATTGACGTCGAAGCCAGGGTCGCCCAAGTCGTCAACAGCAGATCTCAAGAACAGTCTCACCCAATCTCCTGATTTGCCCGGGTATTTGCTCCAGATGAGTGCGGCTACGCCCGAGATGTGGGGACATGCCATTGAAGTGCCGCTCCAAGACTCATAGCCCCAGGGGACTGTAGAATATATATCGACTCCTGGTGCTGCAAGTTCAATCCAATCGCCCCAGTTTGAAAAGTATGCCTTGTTGTCAGATTGGTCTGTGGCAGCAACGGCGACGACTTCTTCATATCCTGCAGGATAAGACTTTATGTTTGTGTCGTCATTTCCCGCAGCAGCAATTATCAGTACCCCCATATCATAAGCGTATCTAACAGCATCATGGATCAGTTCGCTGTCACCATAACTGCCCAGGCTCATGCTGATGATCTTTGCACCTGCGTCGACAGCATGTTTGATTCCATTGGCCACCCATTCGGCATAGCCTGAACCTCCACTGTCCAAAACCTTTTCAGCCATGACTCGAACTTGAGCGAGTCCAGCTACGCCGACATTGTTGTTAAGTTCTGCAGCGATGATGCCTGCACAGTGAGTTCCGTGTCCATGATCATCCATTGGATCTGTGTCGTTGTTCACCCAGTCATAACCAAGAGGCACATAGTTTGCATCGAGGTCGGGATGAGTGTAGTCGATACCTGTGTCAACGACAGCGACGAGGACATCAGAGCTACCTACAGTTGTATTCCACGCCCAGTCTGCTTGTATCTTCTGAAGGCCCCATTGCACATTCCAATACGGATCGTTCGGGACAGAAAAGGCTTGAATTCTAATGCTTGGCTCAACGTAACTTGCCAGTCCTGAGGCACGCACGTCTTCCAGAAAACCTGTTACCGAGGTCAGCATTAACTCAACAACAACCGCCTTGACCTTGCTTCTTATCGAAAAATCGCTCACGATTTTCGCTCCGTGCTTAGTCGCCATGCGCTCCAATTCAAGGATATTGGGTTTTTCACCGTTGATCCCAATTATCAGTCTGGTTTTGTTGCCATCCAAATAAGCAGACTTGCTCCATTCGCTAGTGTCATTGAGGTTCCAATTGTCTCCGCGATCACTTGGAGTCTGCCCTCCACTGGTCAAGACTGCTTCGTGCTTGACGGCTAGTCCTGTTACAAGGGTTTTGGACGAACTGTCGTCAGAGCGATCGCTCAGACTTGTTTTGTCTGATTCCTCAGAAGGGGCCAATCCATTGAAACCCGCATCCTCTCTGCGAACGTTTTGCACTTCCTCCGCAAACGAAGGTCTGAAGGTAAATACAATGCTTAGTGTATTAGTTAAGATCAGAGTTACCATTAGTAGACTAATTATTGTTTTTTTCATTTTCCTTTCTCCTTTCCCATATTTTGAGAGTTTGCAAGATTAGGGTATTGCAGATCTGTGTATTAATGCTTTATGGAACCGTCTTCTATAGAGTCAAAATAAATCCTTTTCCAATGAGAGAGTATCAAATGCAACATTAAATATGCCACCCAGACAAAATGGGACGCTTTCGAACAGCACCATTCATCAAAATGAATTAATGAAACATATCACCTGATTCAATCTAGAGAATAACAGGGATCCGGTACTATCACAAGATCAGCCAGCTCTCATGACAAGTTGAAACACTCGAGTAACTTCAATACCATAGGCCGCCTATAGTCCTATGAAGGTTCGGATATAGCGCCGCGCGCGCTGAAAGTCTTGATGCAGTCAGAGCTGCTCACTGTTTCCGAGATAGCGAAAAGGACTACTGTCAACTATGTGTCAGCTAGAACGCATTTAGAAACTTTGGAAAATGGAAACATACTTACGCATGTCCTGTTTGGAAAGAGGATTCGATACTACAAGTTCAAAGATTCCCCAAGCGCGTGCAACTTGTTAATTCTCTTGGTACCACGTGCTGTCTATGAGGAAATATAAGAAAGATAGAAAAAGGGTTATGGGTCTGTTTTTCCATAGTTTAGTGCTGTTGTGAAGTAGTCTATTAGGTTGATTTTGCCGTCGTTGTTTATGTCGTAGTTGGGATTCCACGTTGGATGTCCAGGATAGCTTCCATACGCTAGGGCCACGGAGAACACGTCTATCAGGTTCACTTTTCCATCACCGTTAACGTCGCCAACAATGGTGATTTTCAAGAGGCTACCAGTTAGCATGTTGTCAGCTTTGTTTGTTTCGCCAGGAACTGGCCAAGCATAAGCGCTTATCGTGCAGTAACCTTTGGCAACGCCTGCAGTGCTCCACGTGAAAGTAATATCTTTGGAGTTGCCGCTTGTGAGATTGAATTCTCTTGTTTCTATTATTGTTGTGTTGCCGTAGACCGTCACGTTGAAGGTTTCTGTGAGGTTGCCTTGATTTGTTACCGTGACGTTTATGTTTGCGCCGTATCCCTGACCAACAACAGTTTTGGAACACGCGATGTTCTCTATTGCTATGTTGCGCCCAAGTGGGAAAATGAATGGATATCTGTCCTGGCTATTTGCATCAACGACATATGGTGCGTCGCCGATTCCATCACTACCTGGGATATCCTGATTCGGACCGCTGTATGTGTCACTGCCATCATAGTTGCTCCAATAGTTGCCGCCTGAAGGATAACCATCATCCCAAGAATTTGTCGAATTATAAGTGTTCACTTGGCTAGTGTTATTCCAGAAGTTATTATGATAGATAGAGTTGTTTGAAGACTCGTAGAAGCTAATTCCACGATTATTGCCTCCTACAATGTTCCCGCTTATATTGTTATGATCTGATGAACCGACGAAGTCCATACCGGAGAAACCATTTTTGCTTAGAGTGTTTGCTTCTATGAGGCTGTCGTTGCTATCAACGAAGCAAATGCCATGCCACCCATTATTCAAAACATAATTGTGTATTATTGTGATGTCGGTGCTTCCTCCTTGTGGCGTTATGCCGCATTGTTTGTTGTTCAGTATCGTGTTGTTTTCGATAAGAACATGGTAAGCTGAGTACAGAAAAATGCCATCAGGTTGATTATGCTCGATTGCGTTATTCGCAATCAAAGCGGGGGCGGCTGTGCCATCAACTCTAATCCCTGGGTGTGCGTTGTATTCAATCACATTGTTGAGCAAGGAATTGTTAGTGCCCCACATAACAAATATCCCATGTCCTTTGTTGTAGGAAACAGTGCTACAAGTGACAATTGTATCGTCTACATTATTCAGAAAGATCCCTGAATTAGGATATGCCTCGCCACAATTAGTAGCTGTCAAGTTGCCTATCAAGACGCCATTAGCAATCACAGATATTGTGTTTCCAGCAGATTTTCCATCGATGATTGTTCTCTCTCTATTTTCTCCAAGAAGTGATATCTTTTTGTTCACGACCACATTTTCATAGTAAGTTCCTGCACCCACAACTATCGTGTGTCCATCCTGTGTGTCAATGGCGTTTATTGCCTCTTGAATTTTTTCATACCTCAAGCCTGTATCAATGTTGCGGACCAATCTTGGGCTGCTTGGACCAATAATCGGGTCCCCGAGGTAGACGTAATTCCATGCTGTGAAGATACGCATTAGATTCTCGTTGAACCAATATTTGTAAGCTTCACCATAACCACCGTAAGGATTCGCGTTTAGATAATCAGTGAAGAATTCCAACAAATTGAAACCACCGACACCAGTAAAGCCAATCGCACCAAGGCCATAGTCTGATTCGCTTTTATCAAATACATACATCCCTCCAAGATAGTTTGGATTCGTCGGCGATGAAACGTATTGATCCCACCTGCAAGAAGAACAAGCATTCAAGATATAGAATACAGACGTTTTGTTAGAGTTGGCCAGTTCATCAACCATCAGATTTGCATCATACAGACAATGTACTTGTGGTCCTGAATGTGCAGTGAGGTAAATGAGTTTACTTCCGTTCGGGTTTCTCAAACAATTCAGATAATCATTTTTCGTCACATATTCTTCCTTGACAATTGAATCGAAAATAGACGAGTAGTTCATGTTTTGGTCATTGTAACCTGAACCTACTGCGTTTAGCAAGTAGACTCTATCCTCAATGCGCTTCCGTTCTGTTCTAAATGCATGATCCCAATCCAGAAATCCGTTGATTATGTCTGCTTCGTTCTTTCCAAGAATGGCAAGATTGTGCCCAATTATCCTTGAGACCCAGATCTCCGCTTTGTATTGCGCCTTGTTCTCGATCGCATTGTAATCCCATTTCTTTGATTCGTTTAGGTAGACAATGTATTCATTGTAGAAAGTCTGGCAACTCTCGTAAAGGAAGACCTGTCTGGTGTCACCTGGAGGTCTATGTGCATAAAAATCTGGGTGTGTCACGTTCTCCCAGTAGCCATCCAAGTCCATGTAATACATGTCGGTGGCATCGAGAGATATCCAAACAGACGAACTATCTCCTGTGCGGAATTCAGTATAAGCTGCTCTTATGTCTCCTATTAAGACACAGCCTGTGATGTTGTTCTCAGTGTAATACGAATTGATTATGCTTTTTATTTGGCAAGGGTCGAGACCGTTGCTAAGCAAAGAGATAATAGCATCATATCCGTCAAATGATAGATCTTGTTTAAAAACCGATAGGCGATTAGCAATCGAAGGATATATTGTCTCATTGACAAGTAGTAAGATCGGGGTTTTTGGTGGTACTCCTAATGAGACGATTCTTGCTTTTGTTGTGGTCAGGCCATCGCTTTGATAAGATGTTATTGTAATTATGTGGACTCCGTTATTAGGATACGTGTGAGAGTTTGCGAACCAGTGATCCTCGGAATATCCATCATCCCAATCCCAATGGATTTTTGTGATATCGGTTCCAGGCATGCCGGGAGTAGTCACTCCGTTGATGGTTACTGTCAAGCCATTAATTTGCGGACTGAACAGCGTGAGGCTGGGGGGTGTGCCTCCGAATACTTTTAAAACTGAGCATATTGACAGCAACAGTAAGATTGTCATCACGATTGATGGAATGCTTCTCACTTTTTTCCCTCGACCACATATTTATCGTACGCTAGATAAGGTTTATGGAACCAACTTCTATGAGCATTGGACACAAACCAGATGGAACAACAAAGTATCAAACGCAACATTTCTGCCCGCCTAAATATCTGGAAACGGCGCACGAGCGCTTCTCAAACTCACTCGCCGTGTGCGTGTGTGTTGTATGGGTAGGTAGGTAGGTAGTGGTATGTGTAGGGGTAGGAGTTGAGAGTGGTAGTCAGTGGTAGTTAGTGGTAGTAGGAGTGGTTGGTTGGTTGGTTGGATAAAACTTTACCCCCAAACCCAAACTGGCGCGCGTATAGAACCTTCTCCCAAAAACCATAATTCTACATCCAAACATAAGTAGTGTATGCCAAGATGCCCAAAATGCAGTAGCTTGATAGTCTTTGAGATCGAATCCTACACTTTTGCCTCAACAAAATACAAATGCCTAGAGTGTGGTGCATTTTTCGCGTAGCACACTTTCAACCAAGCGCGCGCTAAGCAGACTTGAAAGTGTTAAAGAATGTTTAGCGCCACCAGAACAGATGTGGCGTATAGAACCGTCATTATAGAGAACAACCCTATTGACATTAGAGCGCGTTTTTTCAGGGCTGGAATGGAGTCCCAAGGCTGGTTGAAAAATCTGTCAGGATGCATCACAACCAAGGCGCCCAGATACCCGAAGATTATACTTCCAAAAGCAAAAAGTCCTGCCAGAAGCCATTTAAACCATCCAAGAAATTGCAGGGTTATTATTACGATTATGCCAGCAGCCGTTAATAGAAACCCCACAATCTTGTTTACCGCGCGGCCCATAGACTGTCCAGTTTATACATTATCATGACAACTCATAAGAGTTTGGGACAGAGTCACTATCAACGCAACTATAGCGCACGTTTCTAATGGTAGTGGACTCTGGTTTGGAGACAGGGATAATCTGCAGTTTTCAGCAAGAATAGAACTTTCCTTCACAAATGCTCCTGGACATCCAACGTGGAACCCCGACTACGACATAAACAACGACGGCAAAATCAACCTCATAGACTACTTTACAACAGCATTGAACTACGGAAAAACAGACACCTAAGCCCCTACTCTTTTTAGGTTCCAGAAGACAAAGCAAGGTTAGAGAATGATTTTTGCGAAAGCGCACGCGGTAAGTGAGTGTGCATAAACTGAAGGGAGAGAAAAGGAACTTCCATCGGGGTTCTCGCATACACACAATTCGAAAATTAAACTTCTTTCTAATCTTCTTCTAATGTCAATTGAAGTGATATGTGGAAAGATGGCGCGTCATAGAATTGACACACAATTTTAGAGCGCGCTAGCGCGTTGCTAAATTGGGGGAATTGACATGAACTTGTTTGGTCGTGCTTTGGCTTGATTAGATGCCCCTGATTTGTACGTGGAAGTGTTAGGAGAATTCAACTATGCTTGGAAGGTGAGCAGAAATTGACACAAACAATTCGATTTAGCAACACCCTAGCGCGCTCTGAGAGAATGTGTGGCAATTGATGGGAAAACGCAACAATCTAACGTAACAGTTGTGAACTATCAGCTTTTTCGGATTTTTGCCGTCTGAAGACGCGCACCAGAGAAAAAAGGAGGATGCTAAGGGAATCTCAGGCGAGTCAAATTCACCTCGCCGGCGCCCCCAGCGCGCGTCTGGGCATTTCAGCGGTGTGCTCTGCGACAATCATAAACAGCAATTCAAAAAGCACATTAGAGTTAAACGTGCTCAGCACGGGCGATCGTGACAGACGAGTACTACATTGAAGCCACGATAGCGATGCCACATTGGCACGTTAGCTTTTAAGGTGGATATAGAAACAGTTTTAGAACTTTCATCTAGAGATAAGTTTCACAAGTCTTAACTTCTCATACGACACACGTGTTGAATAAGAAGGATAACGATGAAAAAGCGGGCATCATGCACAGTCTTGGCTCTGATCTTGATAAACATGCTAATGCTGGCACCTAACACGGCATGGGCAGGCATGTTCGTCCTGAGACTCGAAGCAAACTACACCACGTCTGAGAACGTGCCAGCAGGACCGTTTGTGATACTCCATCAGGATTTTAACAATGAAACTCTAGGCGTCGTCCCCAAGGGTTGGGCGTACAATCCAAGCTACGGGAACTTCACCGTTGATCATTCCACCGATTCTCTTGGAAGCGGCAACTCGGTGAGATTCGTCGACAGCTCAACCATGGGCGCACCTGGCGCACAAACATACTTTCTACAGCAAAAAGGCGTCTTTGCCGTGACATTCTCTCTACTACTCGTCAACAGCACTGGTATAAATACAGGGCTTGAAGTTCGCGTCGACGATGGCTCCGGTGCAGGCGCCAACATCATCTTCGGAGACCACGTAATCCAATACCGCGACCATTATGGAGTTCTCACCACTCTTCGAAGTTCATACGTTTCCAACAGATGGTATAAGATCAGGATGTTACTGAATGTACCTGGAGGAGTTTATAGTATCTTTATCGATGACCACTTGGAAGCCAGCGATGCAGGTTCTGCAGGAGGCAACCCCAGCCAGATCAGCAGGATAATCGTTGACGAGACCATGTCTGGCAACCCGGGATCATTGATGCCTGTGGGAAACATCGATGACATTGAAGTGAGAAGATGCATCATCATTCCCTCCGACTATCCGACAATTCAGGAAGGAATAAACGTTGCCGGTCCAGGAGACGTCGTGTTCGTGGCCAAACAGCAACGCTACTTCGAAAGCCTAGTCATAAGCAAGGGAAACCTGACACTTGTCGGCGAGGACCCAAAGACGACCATAATTGATGGACGCTTTTACCACGCCACGCCGAATCGAATCTCAGCGTCAGACTGCTCTTTCGTGTCTATCTCAGGGTTCACGATAACCCTTTCCGCGGCCGTCGGGTCACAGGTCAAAGTGGTGAACTGCAATAACATGGTCATCAGCAACAACATAATAGTGTCAGGCCTCGGAAACGGCATCGAGATCAGCGGCTCAAACGATACCGTAGCAGGAAACACGATCCAGTCAAACCTCGGATGCGGCATACGCATCAGCGGCCAATATCACAGTCTATCCAGCAACACCATCGATTCGAACGATGAATGCGGAATACACTTCGACTGCAAAGACTCAAGCATCACAGACAACGTTATCCAGTCAAGCCTCGGAGAAGGCATCAACATGACCTCTGGCACAGACAACGTCGTCGTGAACAACACGATAAGGAACAACAAGATCGGCCTATCGTGTGGCGGAAACACTTACAGAATAACTGTTTATCAAAACAGGTTCGTCGGCAACACCGTCCAAGCTCTTGACAACGGGCACGACAACAAGTGGGACAACGGTTACCCTTACGAGCCCACAGAGAAGAAGGGCGGAGGAAACTATTGGAGCGATTACAACTCGAGCCTCGACGTGTATTCAGGTCCAGGCCAGAATGAGCAGGCCTGTTGCCACTATCCCTCGCCTGACGGCATCTGCGATCAGCCCTACAACATAACATCGAACGGAGTAGACCATTACCCACTGTATCCGATACAAAACGTGTCACAATACCCGAAACCTGGAAACATCGACTACATCACGAGCGTGTTCGTCACTGCCACTATGCTGCACTTAGTCAACGTACTGAATGCAACGATCAACGTGAGTTACATCTCCAGCAACGTGACTGTAGCGAATGTATCCATGCAGAAAAGCAGCGACGACAACTGGACGGGAACGATACCACGCAAGCCTTACGGCACACAGGTGAACTACACGATCAGTGTCCAAGCAGAGAACGCGTCCCGGCTGAACTCCACATATTATCCTCAGAGTGGCCCATACTTCGTGGATGATTTCACGCCTCCAACTTTCCCTACAGGTAGTATCATGTGGGTCCCAGGCGGACCGAATGCGAATGATACCATTACTGTCTACGCAAACGTGACCGAGCCTGCGGACGCAAGCCAAGTTGGCAGAGTCCTCCTCTCCTACCCAGTTGGAAACAGCACCTGGTGGACCCAGATGAACAAGGTAACCGATTACAACTCCACATTGAACAACACATCAACGTTTACGGCCACGTTTCCCAAGCAGCCAGGAAACGCAACTCTGAACTTTGGCATCACCGCTTTTGATAGGGCTGGAAATAACGCCTCAGAAAGCAGCTCCACCTTCATCAAGCAGGTTGCCCAGTTGTCCGTTCAATACAACAACGGCACGCTTGCTGACGATCCGTGCATCATCGACTTTGGGACCATGGCACGGAAAAAGCAGAACAGCAACACTTTCAGGATCAGCAACGCAGGCCAAGACACACTTGGCTGGAACATAACCATCGTAGGCGGTGTCAATTGGCTCTCTCTTAACCAGACCAGCGGCAACACGGGAGTAGGCTCAACTGCAACCGTAAAAGTGACAGTTGACACCACCTCGCTTACCCAGCCAACTCTCTACGCAGGAGAAATGTCAATCACTGCAAACGGAACCGTCACCCATTGGGCAGTCGTCCTAACGCTCACAATCAGATACATAATCATCGATCAGTCATGGGCCCAGGTGGAAGCGTCAAACCGCGTTGATGTCAACGCACCCGAGTCAGTCGCCTTCCACGCAGAATGGGCCGGCAACTGCTCAGACGCTACAGGTGGCACAGTAACAATCAATGTTCCCCCGTCGACCGGCACGACGAACAGCACGAACTCCACGGGGTGGGCAGTCTTCACTCCAACTCCGCCCCCATACGCCAAGCAGGTAACTTTTTCCGTCAGCGGAGTCAGCTTCGGCGGGATAACGGACTTCACTCAAACAGCCCCGAGTCCCACGATAATCTGGGACCGTGTTAACATCACACTGAGCATAGCGGACCCGTGGATAGACGTCGACTCTAACGCGACTGTGACATGGAAAGGCGTTCACGAGTCTGACAATTCCAACTTCACAGGCCAAGTCTTCCTCAACGACACGACAGTTCATGGCAACGTCGGCAGGTGGGCTCTCAACGTTTCATCCATTATGGACTCGCAATATCCCAGCTTGACAGGCTTCGACAGCAACAACGTTTCATGCATATGGGACAGAATAGAGATCATCGCAGCAGGCGTTTCCGATTCGCAAGTAGAAGTGAATCAGATAGCATCAGTCTGGTTCATAGCCATCTATAGATACCAGAACACAGTGTTCAAAGGTTGGAACGGCACCCTATTCGTTAATAACGAAACTCTAGTCTGGAACCCCGACACGGAAGTGTGGACAAAGAACTTTAGTTACGACACACCAGGGACCAGAACGCTAAGTGTCACAGCGGTGGACGATGAAACCCACGGTCTCACGAAGATAAAAGACGATGTTGGACCACAAAACATAACGTGGGGACCACAACCGGCATGGTGGCAAAAATGGTTCAGCACAACTTCTAACCCTTTTGTCACCAACGATCAAACAGGCAGCACTTCAGCCAGCGGCCAGACGACTGAGGCTCAGGACACAAACACTACGCCTCAGGCTCAACCATCTCAGTCACAAACTGTAATCGCCGCATATCCCTGGCAAATACTAGCCATCATACTTATAGCAGGAGCCGGTATGGTAAGCACTTTACTCGTTCTCATGAAATCTGGAAAAAAGCGCTCACAAAATGCCTACAGGAAATAGCAGCATTTCCCTTTTCGCAAAATAGTCGAAGCCCATACGCACTCAAAAAGCTCCAACCCGTCGACGCATAGATTAAAGTTGCGATGCACACTAGTTGTAGCTGTGCATGCAAAATTCGCATCAGTAGTAATCCTGCTTCTCGCAATAGGCATGTTGTCGCCACCATTCAGAGCGGTGAGCAACGCAGTTGATCAATCGATTCACATCAGGTCTGACGGCCTTGTTTACCCTCCGATAGCTGCAATAGCCACCGCCGACAATGAAACATACACGTTAACTGGTGACGTAAACTCTCCAATAACAGTCGAAAGGGACAACATAGTCATCGACGGCAACGGCCACGCCATCCAAGGCACTGGAGGCTATGGCAGCAACGGGATAAACCTGAACGGGAGAAGCAACATAACGATCAAGAACACCCAAATCACCGAATTCTGGCAGGGCATATCAATCGTGGCGTCTTCAAACATCAATGTCAGCTCAAACCTCATAACATACCACTATGACGGTATCGTGATAACCACCTCATTCAACGACACGATAGCCGAAAACACCATAACCTCAAATTACGACGACGCCATTTACTTTGAAGGATGCGCTAACAACAGTATTCACGGAAACCAAATAGTTGGAAGCGAACTGACAAACCACGACTACGGCATCACCTTCTACAACTCCCCATCCAACACCGCCTCAGATAATAACATATCAAGGATTGAGTACGGCATCGGCATCCAAGACTCTTCAAACAACAAGATAAGGAGAAACGAAATATCAAAAACCGATCAGTACGCGCTGTGGCTTAGCCAGGCAACGAATAACACCTTATGGGAAAACAACGTTACAGATAACTTCATTGGTGTCTGGCTTTCAAGCTCGGCAAACAACGCCTTCTTCCGAAACAACTTCATAAACAACAGCCTCCAAGTCCAAACCGAAAATGCAGTCAACCTTTGGAACGACGCCTATGCGTCAGGAGGCAACTACTGGAGCGACTACAATGGCAAAGACTCGAACAGCGGAGAATATCAAAACCAAACAGGAAGTGACGGAATCGGCGACACACCCTACTTCATCAACCCGAGCAATCAAGACCACTATCCCTTCGTGAACGCGATCCCAGAATACTCGTCACCCATCGTCATAGCCCTATTAATAACAACAACCTTGCTCTGGGCAATTACCAAAAGAAAAACAACGAAGGAAACAAAAACAAGGAACCAGGTACGGATAGTCTGTCAAAGCTTAAAAGGTAAAATCTAGGTATCTTCGTATTTCAGACTGAACATTAAGTTGTGGTAAAATTGCGCAAATCATCCGTGATTTCAGGTTTTTACAAGCTCAAACCAGAAGAACGTTTGAAACTTGTCAAGGAATTCGCCGGCTTATCAGATGATGAAGCGGCTTTGCTTCAGAACACTGGCTCCCTGCCAATGGACATGGCAGACCGCATGATTGAAAACGTTGTTGGTGCTTTCCCGCTGCCTTTAGGAATAGCTGTAAACTTCCTCATAAACGACAATGACTACCTCATTCCCATGGCCATCGAGGAACCCTCAGTAGTGGCTGCTGCAAGCTATGCGGCGAAGATGGTGAGAGACGGCGGAGGATTTCACACGAGCAGCACGTCTCCAATCATGATCGGTCAAGTACAAGTAGTAGGCGTCAAAGACCCTCACGCTGCAAAGATGAGACTAATCCAAGCAAGAGCAGAGATACTTCAGAAAGCGAACGAGCAGGACCCAGTGCTTGTCTCAGCCGGAGGAGGAGCCAAAGACCTAGAAGCAAAAATAATCGACACAAAACAGGGGCAAATGCTCATTGCCGAGTTGCATGTAGACTGCCGCGACGCCATGGGCGCCAACGCTGTGAACACTATGGCTGAAGCCGTGGCTCCCATGATAGAGCGCATAGCTGAAGGAAAAGTGTACCTGCGGATAATCTCCAACTTGGCAGTAAAACGCCTGGTAAGAGCATGGTGCAAAGTACCAAAAGAAGCAGTAGGAGGCGAAGAAATCGTAGACGGCATAGTAAAAGCCTACGCCTTCGCAGCCGCAGACCCCTACCGCGCCGCCACACATAACAAGGGGATACTGAACGGCATAATAGCGGTTATAATGGCAACGTGCAACGATCACCGCGCAATCGAGGCCGGAGCACACGCGTACGCAGCCAGAAAGGGTCAATACACATCGCTTTCAACTTGGGAGAAAAACAAAGACGGCGACCTCATCGGCTCAATCGAGCTACCCATGGCCGTAGGCCTCATTGGCGGCGCCGTAAGAACACATCCCATAGCAAAAATCGCCGTGAAAATCCTTGGGGTGAAAACCGCGAATGAGTTCGGCGAGGTCCTAGCTGCCGTGGGCCTCGCTCAGAACCTAGGAGCTCTAAGAGCGTTGACAAACGAGGGAATCCAACGAGGCCACATGTCACTTCACGCGAGAAACATTGCTGTAGCAGCGGGTGCAACAGGCGAACTGATCGACCTAGTTGCAGAGAAAATGGTTAAGGAACGAAAAATCCGGATGGACAGAGCAAAAGAACTGATCGAACTGCGCAAGGCATCTGGAAAAATCTAAAAGACAACTAAACCGCATCTAGACTCGGCGAGAAAATGAAGATAATTCTCGGGCCAGCATCAAAACAGCTAGGGGAGAAAATAGCTCAGCTTCTCAGAGTGGAAACGGTGCCCGTGACCTTCAAAAGCTTCCCCGACGGCGAATCATACATAAAGCTAGAAGGCGACGTGAAAAACGACGAAGCAGTCATCGTTCAGACCACAAGTCCGCCGCAGGACTCAAGGCTCATCCAACTAGCGTTGATGGCAGACGCCGTGAGAAGACTTGGAGCAAAAAAAGTGCAAGCAATCGTGCCCTACCTCGCCTACGCACGTCAGGACAAGATCTTCCTGCAGGGCGAAGCCCTAAGTATCGCAACAATCGCAAACATGCTCAAAGTCGCAGGCATCGACAGCCTCATAGCCGTCAACGTGCACGAAGAAAAAGCACTGGGGAAATTCCCATTTCCAGCCAGAACACTGTCAGCAATACCTACGCTTGCTGAATATTTCAAGCAACGACACCTCAAAAAGGCCTTCGCGCTTGCCCCAGACAAGGGCGCAAGACACATCGCCGAACAAGCTCAACAAGTGCTGAAAGGCGATTGCGGCTACTTAGAGAAGCAGAGAGACCGCTACACTGGGCAAGTCAGCATGGAAACAAGAACCCTCGACGTGAAAGGCAAGACCGTGATAATCTTTGACGACATAATCAGCACCGGCGGAACCATTATCGCCGCAGCCAAAATCCTGAAGCAGCTTGGAGCAGAAACGATCTATGCTTCTTGCGTTCACCCGCTCCTGATAGGAGACGCGGAAAAACGCATACTCGACGTTGGAGTGAAAGAAATCGTCGGCACTGATAGCGTGCCAAGCCACGTCAGCAAAGTGTCACTCGCACCATTGATAGCCAAGCAGCTCCGCAGCTGAAGGAGCATCACCGTGACAAGACTCTTCTTCCTTCTCTCAGGCGAACATGAAAATCTTCCCGCTTCCGAGCTGAAGGCCATACTCGAAACCGATGGATTCGCCTACGAAGTTTTGGAGAAACTTGACCAAGTCATGAGGCTTGAAGCTGAACCCGCCTGCGTGCAAGCCGTAAAACGCAGAGCAGCCTTCACGAGAATATGTGCAGCCGAGCTTTTTGAATGCGAAGCCGAAACAGCGACAATAATCAAAAGCATGCAGAAAGCAAGTTTGGACGAAGTTCTAGCAGAAGAAGAAAGCTTCGTAGTTCGCGTGAAACGCGTAAGGAACTACGCTTCAAAAATCAACGGGATGACACTTGAAAGAACACTCGGCGAGCTCATACTTGATAGGAATCCCGGCTGCCATGTGAAACTGAAAAACCCAGACAAAACGTTCACCGGCATTCTAACACACAACAAATTAGTCTTCGGCGTCAAACTCGCCGAGATCCCAGCAAAACCTTTCGTTGAGAGAAGACCTAGAAGGAAACCTTTTTTCCATCCCTCAGCTATGCAAGCAAAACTTGCAAGGTGCATGGTTAACCTGGCCAAACCCAAAGCCGGAGAACTCGTCTTAGACCCGTTCTGCGGTACAGGAACCATGCTCATCGAGGCTTCGCTTATAGGCTGCCGCATTGTTGGGCTAGACATACAGCGACGCATGGCACGCGGGACAATCAGAAACCTCAAGCATTTTAACATTAGACCAGACGGCATCTTAATCGCCGACGTGCGAAACATGCCAATAAACACGATTGACTGCGTTGTAACAGACCCGCCTTACGGAATATCCTCAACCACCGTAAAACGAACCACCAAACAGCTAGTTGAGGAACTCCTGGTCGCCGTCAGCGGGCTGCTAAAAAAGGGACAGCGCATCAGCATGGCCTCTCCGAAAACGTTGAAGATCGGGCATATAGGCACGTCGCTAGGCTATAAGCATCTTCAGTCCCATTTTGTCTATGTTCACCGAAGCCTAACAAGAGAGATAGTCGTATTCGAAAAGGTGTAAACCATGAGTCTACGAGTCATCTTTCTAGGAACGGGCGGAAGCGTTCCAACATCCAGTAGAAACCTGCCATCCGTTCTGATAAAACGCAAGGATGAACAGATAATGTTCGATTGCGGCGAAGGCGTGCAGAGACAAATGATAAGAACCGGAGGCGGCTTCCACCGGAAAATGAAAATTTTCATAACGCACATGCACGGAGACCATGTCCTGGGCTTGCCAGGACTGGTACAGTCTATGGCTCTGCTTGGCCGAGAGAAGAAACTCGAAGTTTACGGGCCAGTTGGCATTGCGAAGTTTCTAGAATGCATTAAAGAAACGGTGCAGTTCGCCCTGACGTTTAAGATTGAAATCCACGAAATAAGAGAGTCAGGCATCATATGCGATGAGGAAGAATACGCCATCGAAGCAGCATGGGCAAACCACGTTATCCCAAGCTTGGCATACGCTCTTGTGGAGAAGCCAAGACCAGGAAGGTTCCACCCTGAGAAGGCAAAAGCCCTAAAAATCCCAGAAGGACCGTTATGGGCAAGAATCCAGCAAGGTCACCAAATCAAACTCCCAAACGGCCAAATTGTGAAGCCCGAAAAAGTCGTTGGCGCCGCCCGAACTGGAAGAAAAATCGTGTACACTGGAGACACAAGACCGTTCAAAAGCCTTGCAGAACTCGCAAAAGGGGCAGATCTACTCATTCATGAGGCAACTTTGGATGATGGCCTAGCTGACAAAGCAAATGAAGATGGGCACTCAACACCCAGCCAAGCTGCTGAAGACGCAAGAAAAGCCAAAGTGAAGCAACTGGTCTTAACACATGTCAGCGCAAGGTATGAAGACCCAAGCATACTACTGAAACAGGCCCAGAGGATCTTCAAGAAAACACGAGTAGCAGAAGATTTCATGAAAATTGAGATTCCACTTGCAGACGATTAAGCGAAAAGCTCTTTCAGCTTCTGAAGGCTTTCCTCAACGTTCTCCACAGACTCGATCACCGTGACCCCGTTATAATGCAAGTTCTTCATGATGTTCACAAGCCCCTTCCAGTTAATCGTGCCTCGGCCTATGCCCAAGTGCTGATCACTTTTGCCGTCATTATCACTCACGTGCATGTGAACGATCTTGTCCTTGAAAGTTCTGAGGAAACTCTCGATCTGCCCGTTGATGTTTGCATGCCCCACGTCCAACGCCAAACCTATGTCCTCGTCAACCTTGGCATAAAACTCTTCGAACTCCTTGACACTCTTCATCAAGCCCGGATAGGGCTCAGGAACATTTTCTATCGCAATCTTCACTCCATAATCGTTTCCAATCTTGGCAAGGGTTCGGGCAGTTTTCAGGTTCTGAAGCCAACCCAAGCCCGGATAAAACGCGCTAATTCCAGTTCCCGCCCCGGGATGAAAAACCCACACATAAGCATCCAAGGCCTGAGAATGCACAATCGACCCTCTGAGCCGCTTCACCACTGCCTTCAACATGCTGCCCGATAGGGAAGCAATATTCACGTCTGCGAAAGGAGCATGCACTGAATACTTGAGATTGAACGAAGCCCCAACGTTTCTCAGAGTTGAAATCCTCCGTTTATTCAGCTCATGAAACCCATCATCCACGATCTCAACATAATCCGTCTCAACATTGTCCAGCTGGTCAACCATCTTCTGAAACGGCATGCCTAGACAATAGAGCATCGACAAGCCAACCTTAGCTGCTGCCATAATCTGAGCCTCAACAACGCTTGAGCTAAAACGTATCAGGTTCTCACGCTTATATATTGCCCAGCACGTTCTCAACACGCCCTAAAAGCTTCGGCCTAGACTTCTAAAGCCCTCGTAATGCAGGGGCAAGCTGACGCTTGCAGTTGTCCTATATTGACTCCTGCGAACGCCCACCATGATTTCCGCAAACTCTTTCAGAGTGTAATTCGTAAATTCATACGTCGGTTTTCCGTATCTGATGCCGTTACACATAGGATCAGCGTAAATGAACAAGCTAGTCCCCTGATGCCAGTATGCTGCTTCAGCTGGATACCCGTATTCTGGCCGCTGTAGCACTTTGAAGGGCCAGATCTGGCATGCCTTAGGCTTCATGTATTGTATTCCGCAGGCGTACCTGTTCGGAAAACCGTTGAGGAAGGCACATGAACCATCTTCTCTTCTTTTTATGAAAAGCTTATCCAAGCCGGGCGCGGTTTGTTCAACGCCGTAGGTCTTGACGATTTTGAGCCACTCATGAAAGCTCAAGACTACGCTGTAGAGCTTGCAGCAGTCGCCGCATGCAACGCATCGCCAGTTCGCAACGTATCTCCATGGAACAAACTGCATTTTCCAAGCCACGAAAACCTACAATCAAACGATGGCTAATAACCTATTTGGAGAAAGACCTAAGCTTTTCCACGATTTCCTGCGGGATGTTTGTCGCTTTTCCAGTCTGCTTGTCAGCCGCAACGGCCACAACGTAGCCGGTTGCAAGCAGCTCCGTGGTTGCCTTGTTGAAAACCCTAAACTCGTACTTCACCGACTTCTCCTTCAGCTCTCCGATCGCTAATTCCACCTCAAGAAGATCATTGAATCTTGCCGGCTTCTTATACTGGCAAAAGGCTTCAACCCTAGGAAACCACAGTCCTCTGCCGCCGAACTCTCTGAAGCTGAAACCCAAATGCCCATAAAACTCCTCTTCAGCCCTCTCGAAAAACTTGAAGTAATTGGCATAATACACGACCTGAGCAGCATCAGTGTCGGCCCAAACAACTCTGAAAGAAGCTCTGAAAGCGGACGGAGGCATACGGCTTCACCGGCTTAATCAAGCTTTCCTGTAAAGGTACAGCGTGTGCGAGGGATAACCCAGTGACACGTTCTCGCAGTAATTCTCAGTCGTGAAAGGCTTCCAACCGACAATCTCGTAATCGTGCGAAACCACCCGAACACTCCGCTTAAGCTCAGATTCAAGCTTCGGCTTAATCTTCTCATTCGCGCTAGTCGTCAAATAAAGAAAAACCACGTCTGCCGATGTCAAATCCACATTAAACATGTCACCATTAACGATAGTTATCCTGTTCTGCAGACTCTGCTCATAAATCGTCCCCAACGCCTTCTTCACAAGATCCTCCCGCAGCTCAACCCCCACAGCCCTCGCACCAAAATCCTTCGCAGCCATAATCACGGTTCTACCATCACCACAACCAAGATCAAAAAACACCTCGCCAGCCTTCAGCTCCGCCAAATTAAGCATACGCTGAACAACCTGCGGCGGACTCGGCACAAAAGGCGCAATGTACAGCCTGCTTCAGCCTCCAGTCAAACTTCCTTCAACTGTTACCGTCTAACGAATGAATCCATTCTCTTAAAAGATTTCCCATCTACGCCCAATCCACGCCAACGACTGATCACTCCCACCGAACCAGAGTACACTGCCGCACACAAAACGCAATGGACACAAACCAGCAACACACAAAGATCACAACAACACAAAAACAATATGGAAAACCATCGTTCTTTGCAACACACCAGGCTTCAAGCCCAACTCCAGAAAAACAGCCAAAAACAACCCTTCACGCATAGTGATTCCAAAAAAAACAGCAAAGAAATTCCCAAAGTACTACCTTCAGTCAACATGGGAAAGCGCGTTTCAACATGGGAAAATTGAAGAGCAGGTTCAACACGCGCATCCAAAGAACATTTCAAAGAACATCTCGCTATGCGCTCAGACGGGCAGAACACACGCGCCACGCCGAAGCCAACTACTCTCTGGAACAGCCGACCATTGAAAGACAAAGTCGACACTAAACCACGACGTACGCCAACATGAAAAATCGCAATTCAACATATGAAAATTCAAAAGCCAGTTAAATCAGGCATTCTGAAACAAGCGTTTTCTAAAGAATTGACTATACTCACGGCCCACCTAGGCCACATACGTAGACCTGCTCTCAGAAGCAGCAGGCGACGTCGGCTTACGCGCCTCACCACATTTCATGCAGCTCTGAGCACAAAGATCAAGATACTTCGCCTCATCACCAGAACCCACAGCATCAGCAGCCTTCTGACAAGCCTCACTAGGCTCCTTACAACCCTCCTCCTTACAAAGCTTCGAAATAGACAAGCACATGTCCTGAACATCCTTCGGATTCAACACAGCCCTATTCGTACGCACAAGCAAGCAAACTTCTCTCGCCAAGACACACGTCCTAACGTATTTAACTCTCTCCAGAACCTCATCCCTAAGCTTCTTCCGACTTATCTCCAAACCAGCAGACTCCAAACGATGAAAGAGGCACTTCACGCACAAGTAAGCAACGAATCATTTAAGACTTGCCATAACACAAAACCGAACTCACGACAAAAAACCACAAGCAGAAACACCCCGAAAAACACGAGCCCAAACGTCTACCAAAACCTCTTACTAATCGCCTTGCGCTCCGCCTCAAGCACCAACTCATAAAACTTGTCAGTAAGCTTCCGCTCCTTCCCAAGAACCCCCTCAACATCCGAAGCCTGAACCTTCCGAGCAGACAAAGCCACAGCAGCAGGCTTCCCAAACTTCTCAATAAGCCGAGAAGACTGCAACGCATGCTGCTTCAGCTTCTCCTCAAACTTACCCAGCTTCTCACCCTTCTTCTCAACCAGAGGAACAATCTTATCCTCCTCAACCCTCAAAAGCCCAATAGCATAAGAGCCACACCTTGGACACTTCGGACGATCAGGCAAATCCCTAGGCTTCAACATCTCCACATAACCCCAACAGTTAGTACACAAGAACCCGCTAGTCTCATCGAGCAAACGCGCCTTCGCCGACTGAACCAACACCGCCCGCATCCGCTCAGGAGGAATCAAATCCGTCTTCATACTCATACGCTCAATGCCCAAACGAGCAACAGGCGAAGCATTTCCGCCAGTCTCAATCTTCTGAACCACAATCTCGCCGTCGCGAATCCTGCCCAAAACACGCACAAGATTATCCAAATCCAAATCCTTAGTAAACACCTCCTTCAAAGCCTCCTCATAAATCGGCGTCCCCTCAAAACTCTTAACAAGCCGCTGAAGACTCACACTGCTAAAATCAGCCCACTTCTCTAATGCCCCAAAACGCCTCGCAACATGAACCATCCGCCTCTTAAACAACCCCGTCTTCACAACTGCAAGCGTTAACATGTCCCTAACCGCATGCTCAGACATACCACACATTTCGCTGAACAAAGAAACAACCTGAGCCGCATTCGCAGCCCCAACCGTCTGCACAAAAATCCTGTAAGGATCATGCTGCACAACAACACCATGCCCAACCCTGTCAGAAAGCAACTGCCCCAACAGCTGAGCCAACGCCCTATTCGTAAGCGACCCGAAGTTAACCTGAATCAAAACGAAGTCCTCCCAATCTTCGACAACAATTCGCTTCTCATTAGGAACAGGGAAACCTGCCAACACATGCTCAACTGTCTCCTTAAGCGCACGCAAAATCGCATCCTTGTCAGAAGGATACTCCTCACTAAGCCTAGTGGCTATTTCTTCAGACGAAAACCCTTCGTTCATTTCTTTTTCAACAAAACCTCTAATAGCGCCAACTTCCTGCGCGATCGTGAACGGAACAGGAATCTCCTCTCCGATCCAGCTCGGGATAGCTCCAGTCGGATCATCAACAGGCTTAACGTGAACTTTCTCCTCAGAAACATGCTCAATAATCCAAGGCGAACCTCTAATGATGAACTTCGTTCCTGGCTTGCCATATTCAGCCATAAACGCCTCATCCAAAACACCGACCGCAGAGTCACTCGTCGAATCAATCACAAGAAACTGCTTTTCCTCAGGAATCATAGACAGATTGCCGAAATAATATTCGAACAAAGCCTTCGACTGCCTCGGCTTCAACACCGCCTTATCTTCGAAAGACACCCACGCCAACCGCGGAAAACGCTGATGCATATACTTCAAAACCTTCTCAACATCCTCCACCGTCAAATCCTCATACGGAAAAGCGTTACCGAACACATCCAAAATCTGACCAAACTCAAGCCGCCTATTCCTAAGCAGCAACCCCGCAATCTGATGCGCCAAAACATCATAAGGCTTACGCGGAATATCAACAGGCTCCAACTCCTCCCTCAAGGCCTTCTTGGCCACAGCCAAAGCTTCCAGAGTATCATCAGAATCCAACGCAATGATAATCCCATCCGCCATCCTGCCGATCCGATGCCCACTTCTCCCCACACGCTGAATAAGCCGAGTTGCCTGCCGAGGACTCATATACTGAATAACTAAATCAATGCTACCGACATCAATGCCCAGCTCCAACGAACTCGTACAGACTAACCCCTTCAACGCACCACTTTTCAACCCCCTTTCAGCCGCTATCCGAGATGGCTTCGCTAATGAACCATGATGAATCGAAACTGGAAAATCAATATCCCACACCTTGAACCTGCTCGCCAAAACCTCAGATATTGCACGCGTATTCGTGAACAAAAGCACAGACTTATGCTTGCTAATGTACTCACGGATAATCCTAAGCCTCGCGGCAACCTCCGGATGAGTGTAAAGCTGTGAAGCCAACTGCAAATCCTCATCATCAGGCACAGGATACAAGATCTTCAGACGCATCATCCTCGCAACTGGAACACGCACAATTTCGACACTTCTCCCCCTTCCAACAAGGAACTGGGCAACCTTCTCCGGACTGCCAATCGTCGCCGACAAACCTATCATCTGAAAATCCATGCCAGTCATTGACCTGAGCCTCTCCAAAGCCAAGGCAAGCTGACTTCCACGCTTACTATCAGCCATCTCATGCACTTCGTCAACTATTACCCAACGCAAACGCTGCAGATGTTGCCGCATAATCCAACCCGGCAAAATAGCCTGCAAGGTCTCAGGAGTCGTGATCAAAATGTCCGGCGGACTCCTAGCCTGCCTGACTCGTTCTTTCGTTTCAGTATCCCCATGTCTGACAGCCAGTTTAACGTCCAGATTATTACACCACCATTCAAGCCTTTCAAGCATGTCACGGTTCAAAGCGCGCAAAGGGGTAATGTACAAAACCTTAATCCCAGGAACACCCTGCTGACCCTGAAGAAGCATACTCAAAACTGGCAGAAAAGCAGCCTCAGTCTTACCCGTAGCAGTAGGTGAAATGAGAAGAACATTCTTCCCTTCAAGAATCAGAGGAATCGTCCTTTCCTGAGGCTCAGTCGGCTTCAAGAATTCCTTCTGTTCAACAAGCCTTCGAACTGGCTTAACAAGAAGCCCAAAAGCATTTTTCAAAGACTGCGACAAATCTGCTTAGACCTCAACACTCAGAGGAATAAGCACAGAACCAAAACTAAAAGCATTTTGGGAGTAATAGTCCAGTAGCAAAGGTAATATTACAGTCACATTCTAGCCGGATCGCATTAAGCATTTTCTACACATTCAACGTAATATCAGAAGTTCACAACGTATTCTTTTCCAAAGATTTTGAGACTCTCAAAAGCAGCAACACGATGCTAGTCATAATGGCAGAAGCCTCCACAAATAACTCATTAACCATGGAACTCCTGCAGACGACACTTGAATTGAGTTTTGATCGTAATCGACCAGCACGAACTGCAGATTCCACGTAATAATGCCTTACGCAAAACCATGTAATGTTTTTGGTGGTTTGATATAAAAGTCTGAAATCGATCTTCATGATTAATTGCCGCTTACGCGTCTAGAAGCAACCATGAGGCAGACGATTTCTATCCGAAAACAATGGAAAGTTTTTTATCTATCATCATGAGAACCATGGATATCGAGATAATTCGGAGGAAATCAAATGGCTAAATGTCCAAAATGCGGAACAGTTGTCACTACCCCCAAGAAGAAGTGGACAATGGCAGGACGCCCAGACAAGCAAGGAAAAAGGACCCAACTAGAAATCGGATTGTTCGACTGTCCAAAGTGTCACAAACCATTCCGAGAAGTACTGAGCAAGAAGAAAATCTAGACGCGGCTTGGAGCAAAGACGACGTGGGGAATCAGTTCCCTACACTCCCCCTATTTTTCAACCTTTCCAAAACGGTAAGCTTTAATGTAGAGAAGCCCACATCACAAGGAGCAATTCGCATAGCAGAAGGCGGACGATGGCAACAACGCTAAGACGACTATGGAAAAACGAGTACTTCAAGACGGCAATAATGATCGTCGTGATCGTAGCAGTGGTTTTTGGCTTCTGGTTCGGCTTTCAAATTGTATTAGGAACGCCTTACCCTGCCTTGGCAGTCGCATCTGGAAGCATGTGCATGACACAACACATGTCCTGCGACGGGTGGTCACACCCGTTCGACCGAACCCTCCACGTAGGAGACCTAATAATCATTCAAGGCATAGACCCGAAAACGATCAAAGTAGGCCCTGATCCCGCAGGCGACATAATAGTGTTCCACCGACTGTCAGACGGTGAACTAATCGTTCACAGGGCCATAGCGGAGCGGATAGTTGGCAATGAAACGTATTTCACCACAAAAGGCGACGCCAACTACAGCCAAGACCCTGACGAAACACCACAAGAAAACGTGGTCGGCAAGGTAGTTATGCGAATTCCCTGGATCGGACATTTATCACTTTTCATGCGCGACTCTTCAGCGATCTACGTAATCATGGCCATAATAATAGTGTTAGTTGTCTTGGAATTCATAATTCCAGTGCTCAGACCCAAGGAACCCACGGTAGAAGCAAACGCAAACGTGAACTAGTGACCGGCTTGCAACGTCATCTACGGCAAGACAACCTGAGAAATAGCTATTTGTAGAATCAAAGAAAAAACCAAAAAATCACAGAATACCCCTTGGCAGAAACAGTCGTTCACATTAAGAGAGCTTTATCATAAAGCGCGCGCGCTCAGATATCAGACCTTCAAGGACAGCTGACTTCTCTTACCCAAGGCAACACAGATTTAACAATCCAAAAAGGCATCCTCACAAGCTCTATGAGCTATTTTGAAAGGCAAGTAATTCAGCAAGAAATCGCGAACGCTAATACAGTCATGCTTGCCGGATCAGGTGGGCCCGCATCCGCTAGACCGAAGACTAGCAGGGCACGTACAATAGCCTCCATTATTCCCACCTTTAGCCGCCGAGCGCGCGCGCAAAGACGACCACGTTGATTTTCAACTCTGGAAAGATGGTGTGCACGGGTGCAAAGTCGGAAAAAGAGGCGCGCAGAGCGGTTATGAAAGTAACCAAGGAACTGAAAAAGGGCGGGATAATTATCATCAGTAAGCCAGAACTGAAAATACAAAACATCGTTGCTTCTGCAAGCTTAGGCGGAATGATAGATCTAGAGAAGGCCGCCTACACACTGGGAAAGACAATGTACGAACCGGAGCAGTTTCCAGGCTTGATTTACAGGATGGACGAGCCTAAGGTGGTCATACTGATATTCGCAAGCGGGAACCTTGTTTGCACAGGGGCAAAGAAAGAAGCAGATGGTTACACTACAGTGCACAAGCTTCATGGAATATTGGAGGAGCAGAATCTAATCTTCTACGAGTAACCTATTCGTACGCCATCAGTTTCAGTTTTTTTTCTTTCTCTTCTTAATCTGTTTCAGGATGGTTTTCATTTGCTGCTCGTCTATCGTTCCAAGCTCGTTTAGGGTGTTGGCTATTTCGCTGATGTTAAGAAGCGCGTGGAGTTTGATTCCTATCCTCTCAAGCTTTTCTCTGCCGCCCTCCTGCCTATCTATCAGCACCACTGCATCTGTGACAATTCCACCTTCTGCCGTAATTGCCTTGGCTGCTTTTTGAAGAGACAACCCAGTTGTTATTAGGTCGTCGATGAGCAGAACATGGTCCCCGGGCGCAAGCACCCCTTCTATTCTTTTCTGCCTTCCGTGAAGGCTAATGCCCTTGCGGGTGAAAAGGAACGGTTTTCCAGTCTCATAAGCGATTAAGGCCGCAAAAGGTATACCTGCAATTGGAATCCCAACGATTCTGTCGAAATTCTTCTCCCCTATTTCGTTTCTTATGAAGCGCACATAGAAGTTGCAGATTCTTTGAAAAGCATCGGGAAAGCTTGGAATTACGCGCAAGTCTATGTAGTATGGGCTTATTTTTCCACTTGAAAGTTTGAAGGCCCCAAACTGCAAGCCGCCTATTCTGTTAAGAATCTTGCAGAGTTCAACCTTAACTGCTCCGTCACCTTTCTCGTGTGCAGCCAATCTTTCACTTCCTCTTGGAAACCTGATAGATTTTTCCCACCTCTGGAATCAAACATGTGACTTTAGGCAGATCCTTCTTCAACAGTTCGGCGAATTTCTTCTGATCAGCATTTGAACCCGTGTGATATGGGACGGCTACTTTGGGTTTTGTCAGTCTGACAATATCAACGCCAGTTTCAGGTGAAGTGCCAGGTGCGATTCCGACCGTGCAGAAAACAACGTCGAACTTCTCCCTTTCACTTATGGTTGCCATTTCTGGAAAGGGCAGGCTGTCCGCAGTGTGAAAAAGCTTAACTCCGTCCTCGCTTGTAATTATGAAAGATATTGGCGTCGCTGCTGGCGGATGATTACTTTTCTCAACTCTCACAGAAACCTTGTCAAGGCTAATTTCTGAGCCAGGTCGAGCTTCATTCAGTTTCTCAGGGGGAATCACATTTCGCAGCCTTCTTGCTGACGTCGGATCAGCTATCACTTTGCATTGTGTCAGATTGTAAATTTCTGAAACCAAGGGCTGATCCAGATGATCGTAATGCTCATGCGAGATCAGGATTGCATCAGCGTCATGAAAGTTGCGCGCCTTGAGGTCCACTGGGTCTACGATCAGAGTCTTTGATGAGGTTTTCAGCGTTATTCCAGCGTACCGGTTAAACCACACAAAGAAAACTTCATTTTTTGAAGGGGTCTTTTCAATCGACATGTCAAGTCCTCACAGCTGATAATATGCTGTTTGGATTTTAAAGAATTTGTGATAACATCGGGCTGTTGACTTGACAAGGCTTAATAGTTTCTGGTGAAGTGTGTCAATATCTAAGTGGTACTTGATGGTCGATGTTTGGCTTCCTTATGGGAAGACTGAAATCTGCGCAAGAGTTCCAACTAGGAATTTTCTGGGCTCAATTGAACCTAAAGAAAAGGCTCCTGTTCCAGATGGTAGAGCCGAAGTTGAAAGAGCCTTGAGAGAACCTATAAGTTCTAAGAGGCTAGGCGAAATCGTAAAACCTGAAAGCAAAGTCGCTGTAGTCGTTGATGATGCTACAAGACCTTCGCCAAGCCACATTATGGTTCCAGCGTTGCTTAACGAATTGAATTCTGCAGGGGTGAAGGATGAGAACGTAGTGGTTGTCTTTGGCTGCGGAACGCACAGACCTGTTAAACACGAAGAAAAGGTCATGCTTCTAGGTGAAGAAGTGGTTAACCGCGTAAAATCAATAAGCCATGATTGCAGGGCTCAGGATCTGATCCATATTGGTACGACGCAGAAACATGGTACAAAGGTATACTTGAACCGCACTTTCGTTGAGGCCGACGCGAGAATTCTGACTGGAGACGTGTGTTATCACTACTTCGCTGGCTATGGTGGTGGAAGGAAAAGTGTTTTGCCAGGCGTTTCAGGCGAAGAAACGATAAAGCATAATCACTCCATGATTTTGGAGGCCAATGCAAAGACTGGTGTCCTAGAAGGAAATCCCGTTCATGAAGACATGGTTGAAGCCGCGAGGATGGCTAAAGTCGATTTCATTTTGAACGTCGTTACTAACAGCAAAGGCGAAATCGTCAAGGCTCTTGCAGGTGACATGGAGCAGGTCTTCTTCAATGGAGTTAAGGCTGTTGACGAGACGTATCGCGTGACTGTAGACCGTAGGGCAGATATAGTCGTTGTCAGTTCGGGCGGAACTCCCGCGGACCTGAACCTATTCCAAGCCTATAAAGGTGTTGATAGCGCTTTGGGAGTCGTTAAACGTGGAGGAGTAATAGTCTTGATAGCTGAGTGCCCAGAGGGTCATGGAAATCAGGTGTTCTATGATTGGATGGTTAAATGTAGTGATTTGAAGGCGGTTGAACACGAGATTAGACGGAATTTTGTCCTGGGCGGACACAAAACCTACTATTTGCTCAAGGCATTGCAGAATCATCAGATAATCTTGGTCTCATCAATGCCCGATTACTACGCGTCAAGCACATTCAAGCTAAAGACAGCGAGGGCCGTAAATGACGCCTTAAATGAGGCTTTCAGTATTGCTGGGAGGAACGCCAAAGTATGGACCATGCCTTATGGCAATTACACTCTGCCAGAGGTTAAAGCAGTTGAGGGGTTCAGCGCATCAGAAACCAATCAGGAACAGAAAAATGTTTAAACAACCTTGAATTCATGCTTCAAGCGACTGGAGACGGTAAGCTTGCAGGGAACCTACATGCTTCGAAAATTCAGCGTAAATGACTTGCAGGGTGTCATGCGCATAAACCGATCTTGCCTGCCTGAGAACTACACAGACTTCTTTTTTATTGACCTGTATCGCAGGTTTCCTGAAACCTTCATTGTCGCCGAGGAAGATGGTCAAGTCACAGGCTACATAATGTGCCGAATAGAAGTCGGTTTGTCCAACCTTGGCCTGACTGGTCTGATAAAGAAAGGCCACTTGGTCTCAGTTGCTGTAGTGCCTGAACACAGACGCCGAGGCGTTGGAGAGGCCCTAGTGAAGAATGCCTTCGAAGCCATGAAACTCTATAATGCCAAGCAATGTTATTTGGAGGTTAGGACGAGCAACGAGCAGGCGATAAGGCTTTACAAGAAGCTTGGTTTCGATGTCACCCGCAGGAACCATGGATACTATGCCGACGGTGAAGACGCGTTCGTTATGACGAAGAAACTGCAAGAAGAACGCGATAACCTTCGGCATGTTTGAAAAAACCGCAATGTTAGGTCACAGTATGGTTGAATTGTTTCCTGTTGGCATTGATTGAACCCAATACGTGCAACTCACGGGGAAACACGCCTTAAGGGCGTTTTGCATGCTAGATTGGGGTTTGTTCCGCCTTTTTACTCATGAAGTTTATTACCTGAAGCATTGATCTGCCAAGCCCTAGAAGGCTAAGAAGCATTGCGGCTACTATAAGTATGTGTAGATCAACCATTAGAACTATGCTCTCGTAGGTCACGCTGATGATTGGACTATTTAGGGAAAAAACGAGGTAGGAAATTATGAATAGGGCATTGGCGACGCTGAAGAAATGCTGGTAGACAGTTCCAGCCATAAGCTCGCCGAGGACGATTAGTGTGATGTATACGGTAAGGAAAGTCTCAATGGACTTCTGTAAACCTGGGATCATGGCGGCAGCAGGGGCCAGAAGCAGCCAACACACATAATAGAGTGCGTAGAAAAGAACTCCTTTCACGGCTGCCTTCAACACTTTGAATAGGATGTTTCGACGGAATATTCTGGAACCATTTTCGCTAACCATATGGAATCACCATGGGACCGTAACTGAAGAGCCGCGTATGGAAGTTGAGTTCAAACCATCCTGTTCGAGTGGCTGATTGAACTGCAACGCAAAACATGACACTGCCATCATAATGCGATTGCTGAGCAGCCTCGATTTCTACCTGACCCTGCCCAACGAGTTGGTCAGCGACGTTGTACATGCTTGTTTGGACTTCGCCTGCAATGTCAATTAAGGCATGATTGTCGAAGCTGATGGGCACAGTTACCTGCATATGGGTGAGGTTAAGCTGGGCATATCGTGGTTCTCCAAGCTTGAAGTTGTACAGAGGCGCACCCCAAGGGATAGAGAGATTTCCGGACACTTGGACAGGAATAAACTGTCCAAGCTTCATGCTGATGAATTCAAGAGTGTTCAGTTCAGTGTCGTTAAACAGGTAGGTCTGGCTGAGCTGCAGCAAACGACTTATGTCGAAGGTCATGTTGTGTAGAATCGCTAGGCTTTCCCCTTTTTCTATTGTGGGTATAAGCGTTGAACCTTCAGTGATTGTAGAACCATTTTTGTCCAGAACCTTCGTAGTGATGTTGAACAAGTCTATGTTGTAGTAGCCTTTATTTGTAATCTCTATTGGCAAGGAAAAGAGTATTTTGCCATCAGATGTCGTTTCCATTTGCGGTTTTCCCAGGTTTAGCGCCAGATCTTTGACGGAGTATACTGCAGAAACGGAAAGAGTGATTAATAATATCCAAGAAATTGCTGTAGCAAGATCTATCATTCTGATTGGAATATTCATGAATCTCTCCTTCTGCCACGGCTCAGTACGCGGATTCTAAGATTCAGAATGCTGTGGTTCGGCGATACTTTCAGTGGGGATGACAACGATTTCCGTCTCTTGAGGCTTTGGTTCTGGTTCTTTTTTCTCGTCTTTCGTCTTCTGAGGCTGCGGTTTCGGCTCCTCCATTGGCTGCTGCTTAGAAATCGTAGGTGGTAATTGTGGTGTATGTGTGATTACTGTTACTCCTCTTATGGTCATAAGTGAGGCTACCCATCCCATTACTCCCAGGTACATCAACCGTATGCATGTTGCAATCAATGGAGCCAACGATTCGCCGAATGTTCGAGCCAGATCAGCAGTTGCTATTATGTTTACATTCTGGGTTAGAAGTCCATAGGCACTTATGAAGGTGAAGATTAGCAGGGCTACGCCGATGGAGAGCACGGCCAGTCCAGAAAGGGCTATTTTGTCTCTGAAGCTCTTGAACATATTGCTGACACTGTCTTAATGATTGCAAGACTTGAATATTAAATCTTCCTATACACTAAACAGTATACACATTCACTACCAAAAATCAAGACGGAAAAATAAAGGTTGAAACTAAGGCGATATGCCAAGTTTTTGATAAATCTTCTGCTTGTTTGCTTCAACAGTCTTCTGAACATCGGTGAAAAGGTTGTTTCCGTGCGAGTCTATTGCAACCGCCAGCGGGCCGAACTCCTCAGCTTCGAAGACCCACATGGCTTCAGGCATGCCCAGGTCAAGCCATTCAACGCTCTTGACAGCCTTTATGGCTTTTGCAGCCAATATCGCCGCTCCTCCAGTAAATGCGCCGTAGATGGCACCGTGTTTTTCCATCGCGTCTGTCGTTTTCTTGCCCATCCCACCTTTGCCGATGACAACCCGGACTTTGAAGTTCTTTATGAACTCGTCTTCAAACAGATCCATTCTGGTGCTCGTCGTCGGTCCTGCGGCAATGGCAATCCACTTGTCACCCTCTTTGCTCATGACCGGACCGCAGTGAAAAACAGCCAACCCTTCAAGGTTTAAGGGCAGCGACTTTCCCTCTTTAAAGTATTCCAGAGCCCTCCGGTGAGCCTGATCTCTTGCAGTCACTATTGTTCCAGTTACATAGAGCACATCGTTTACTTTCAGTTTACGGACATCTGCTTCTGAAATTGGCGTTTTAAATTTGTAAACAGCCATTCTTCTTCACCTTACCATTTCAGTTTATGGGTCAAATACTCGACAGTTCCATCAGTGCTGATCCGTGCGGAGGCTCTTCTAGCAGCCCAGCAGTTGAAGGCAACAGCAGCTGGAAAAGAGGCAGGATGCCTAAATGCAAAGTCAACGTGCACGCCCAAGACGGTCGTTTTTCCACCGAGTCCCATTGGGCCGATTCCAGTCATGTTCGCCGCTTCGAAAATCTCTTTCTCAAGCGTCGCAATCTCTGGGTCAGGATTATGCTCGGTTAGTGGCCTTAGCAAGGCTTTCTTCGCTAGCTTCATGGATATGTCGGCTCCACCTCCCATTGCAATGCCCAAAATGTTGGGGGGACATGGTTGGGCACCTGCTTTTACTACGGCGTCAACGACAAACTTCTTCAGACCCTTTATCCCCTCTCCCGGAACTATCATTCCGCCTGTGCAAACGTTTTCGGAGCCTCCTCCTTTCGTCATCACAGTCAGTTCCAGACCCTCTCCAGAGGTGATCTCCCAGTTTACGTAAGGTATGTACCTCCCCGTGTTGTCACCACTATTTTTCCCGTTGAATGGGTTCACAGCATTCGGACGCAGTGGAACTTCTTTTGTGGCCCTCTTCGTGGCGCTTATCAACGCTTCCTCAACCTTACCAAGGTTTTTCACCTTGTCTCCAGCTTTCACGTAATAGATGATTGTGCCTGTGTCTTGGCAGACGGGTGCTTGATATTTCTCGGCAAGCTCAATGTTGTCCAGAATCGTCTTCAGTTGGGTCTTGCCCGGTTCTATTTCTTCAGCATAAGCCTTCTTCAACGCTTGCTTCACGTCGTCTGGTATATAGATCACAGCCTGCTTTAGAATATTGAAAGATACATTTTCAACAAGTTTTGTTGTCTCCAATGTCTCATCCCTCGTATTTTTGGTCGATTTCTATGAAAGATGCGTATACTTATGTCTTGTCTTGTGCTGTCCAACAAACTTAGGGACGTATCCAAGAGCGCCAATGATCTAGGCGTGAGATTTGGGAAGAGAACGTGATTAAGGGTTCACTTTAACCCGCCTCTCCACTGACTGGTCGTTAGAATACTTCGTGTGTTTTAAATACATCGAGCATTTATGTTTCATGCGTCAAAACTGGGGAGAAGTCGATGACTGAAGAGGAAGAAATGAAAGCGAGTTCTGAGAAGAAGAAATACGAGTTCTTGGAGGATCTGCCTGGAGTTGGCCCAGCCACTGCGCAGAAACTGAAGGAAATGGGTTATCACACAATTGAGTCCTTGGCCATGGCAACAGCACGCGAGTTGGAACCTGCGGGCATCAGTGAGAAAAAAGCCTTCGTGATTATTGAAACTGCGAGGTCGTCAATCGGCGTTTCCTTCATTAGGGCAGATGAACTGCTTAGGAGGCGAAAAGACGTTTTGCGGCTGACAACCGGAAGCAAGGTTCTAGATAGGCTCGTGGACGGCGGACTGGAAACTCAGACAATTACGGAGTTTTATGGCGAGTATGGCACTGGAAAGAGCCAGATGTGCCATCAGTTGTGTGTAAACGTTCAGTTGCCTCCTGAGCGGGGCGGACTTGGTGGTTCTGCATTATACGTTGATACTGAGAACACTTTTAGGACCGAGCGGATTGTTTCCATGTCCAAGTATTTGGGGCTTGACCCAGAACAAGTTGTCAAGAATATTATTTATGCTGAGGCCTACACGTCTGATCATCAAATGTTCCTGCTTGATAACGCTGATGAAGTGATCAAGCAGAACAACGTCAAGTTGATCATTGTTGATTCCCTGACTGCACACTTTAGAAGTGAATATATTGGGCGGGAAATGCTGGCTCCCAGACAACAGAGATTGAACAAACACATGCACAAGCTTATTGGCTTAGCCAGAGCCTTCAACGCCGTGGCAGTCGTGACAAACCAAGTTATGGCCAAGCCAGACGTGTTTTTCGGCGACGCCATTTACCCAATTGGCGGTCACATCGTTGGTCACACAAGCCACACCCGTTTCTATCTGCGAAGAGCAGCACATGGTCCTATTCGCATAGCACGCTTGGTTTCAAGTCCGTATTTGCCCGAGGGAGAAGAAATATTTAAAGTAACTGAGAACGGCATAGAAGATGCTTCTGAAGAAGAGAAGACGAAACCTCGTGGTCGTTAAGGAATGCCTATTCCCTCAGCTTTGGTCACACGCTATTTTCAGCTTCTGGTCAGCAGGCAGTTCACTGAAGCTGAGCGCGAGTTGGATAGAATAAAGCAGAAGATGCAAAAGACTGAATGGAACAGAGGCTATTTCAGGGCTCTGTACGGCATGTTTCTTTCGCGCAAGACAAACGGTGACGCTTATGCGTTTTTCGGAAAGCTAGATTTCAGCGACAAAGCAGCTTTACACTGTTATAGGCGAGAGTTTCTAGATCATGTTGGAAATAAACTTCACGGTGATTTTGACCGCGGCTACTTCTCGGCATGGGCAGATTGCATGCGAGTGTTTAGCCGAATGGACATCGCAAGCACACCAAACGTGAATAATGGACCATCAGAAAAGGAAAAACTTGACACGATCAAAACTGACCAAAGTCAAGCAACAATGGAGAGCTTTCTCAAAGAGGAAGAAGCCTAAACAGATCCAGCGATTGTGGTATAGAGCAGTGTCCAAAACACTATCCATGAAAGAAGGTATATGCCTATTCCAGTAGTGAAGAGTTTCTGAGGCTTCTGCACCTTGGTCTTGAATTTGGACTTTATTGGATAATAAGACACAATATATGTGATCAGGGCCAGAGACATGCCATTCATGAAGTTGCTAAACTGGAAACCTTGGTTCACTACTGCATTCGTTGCTATTCCGAAGCCAATGCACAGGAATGCGGCAATTACGCCTAATCCAAATCTCAGCCAATAGACTTTCTCCAAAGGGCTCATGGATGTTCAGCCTTCCCAACTTATGTTTTGAATATGGATTTAAAGTTGCCTATCATCACGTGACACGCTCGGCTGATTGCTATTTCCTCGAAAGGTTTCTGAAACAGAATTTGTGCGATCTCGTGATGCCAGAACTGGCGAGCATTACGGGTTTTCATCCATGGCCTTCAACAAGCTTTGCACGGCTATCTTCTCTTGACCTCTTAAGGGTAATGCTGGCATCCGAGGGTAACCGCCAGGCAATCCTCGCAATCTTAGCGCTTCTTTGATCGCTGAAAGCTGATTGTACTTCTTTACAAGAACCTCGTTCACCATAGTGATGCACTCTTGCAGCCGATTTGCCTCTTCAAATTTACCATTTCTAAAAGCCTCATACAACCGAGTGCACAATGAAGGAAAAACATTCGCGACGGCGACGATAGCTCCGCGACCTCCTAACGAAAGCGTGGGCAGCACCACATCAGCTGAGCCAGCCATTACTGAAATCCTGCCGCCAACCAACCCAAGTATCTCTGTTATCGTGTCGATGCTGCCGCTACTGTCTTTGACTCCGACAACCCTTTCATTTGCAGATGCAAGTTGACTAATAAGGGTTGGATCCAGAGAAAAACCCGTGAATTTGGGAACATTGTAAATGACTATTGGAATATCGACAGCTTCCAAGACTGTCCTGTAATGCTCATAGATTTCTCGATTCGTCATTTTGAAGTAGAAAGGAGTTACTATGAGCGCTGCGTCAACGCCCAGGTCCCTTGCGTCATTGGTGAACTCGATGGTTTCTTTCGTGCTCATGGTGCCTGTCCCGGCGATCACGGGGACCTTTCCGCCAACCTCGTCCACAACAGCCTCAATGACCTTGCTTCTCTCCTGCCGCGAAAGATAAGGAGCTTCTCCATTGCTTCCGCAAGGCACTAACCCGGAAACTCCGCTCTCAAGCCAGAACCTCACACAAGTTCTGAGAGCCTTCACGTCGAGTCCGCCTTCACGCGTAAAAGGTGTTATGTTTGGGACGAATATTCCATCCAAGACTAGCTTGTGCAAACGTTTCCACTCAAAGTATAAGATGAAAGCGTTGTTATATAAGCCCAAACCAGTTTGATCCAAGCTTCTACTAGGGCGCACTCTTTCGTTACGTAGGAGATTTCGCCAGTCGATGAAAGAGTGCCTATTTATAGTGTTTCAAATCATACCTTTTGTAAGTGGTGGCGCTTGCGGAAGGAGTTTACAAGTTTTGACGTAGCTGTTGTTGTTCGTGAGTTGAAAGACATTATTCTTGGCTCTCGCGTTAACAACGTTTATCAGTTGGACAGCAAGACCCTGCTTTTCAAGCTTCACAAGGTAGATAGGCCTCCGCTGAGTTTGGTTTCAGAGGCTGGCAAACGATTTCATTTGACCTCCTACGCATTGGAGAAGCCTTCCGTACCACCTGCTTTTTGCATGGCTTTGAGGAAATACTTGCGGAACGCTTGGCTGACAGGTCTTGAGCAATATGAGTTCGAACGCGTTGTGATCTTAAGCTTCAAAACGGGGGAAGGCAATTTGCAGCTTGTTCTGGAGCTCTTTGGGGACGGGAACGTCATCCTGATTGACGAAGACAGAAAGATCCTGCAAGCCATGTATTACAAGGAAATGCGGGATAGAAGCATTCTTCGCCACGAGGTTTTTCAGTTTGCACCAGCCGGTGGAAAGAATCCGTTGAAAGCTTCCAGAGAGGAAATTTCGGAAGAATTTAGGGCTTCTGGCGAAGTGGAAGTTGTCAGAGTAATTGCCCGTCACCTAGGTGTTGGAGGAACCTATGCGGAAGAGATTCTGCTAAGGGCAAAGGTAGACAAGAACAAACAATGCAATATTCTGAGCGAAGCTGACGTCAACGCGGTTTTTGAGGGCATGCAAAGCCTGTTGTCACGAGTCGAGGAAGGCACATTGGAACCATTCATTGTCCTGAAGGAGGAGGGAGGCTTCGTCGATGTAGTGCCTTTTGGGCTTCAACGGTACGAGGGCATCGGCTTCAAGCTTCAGCGTTGCAGCAGTTTCAACGAGGCCTTGGATGAATATTATACCAAGGTGGCTTCTGCTGAGAAGGCTTTGGTTGGCTTGAGAGTTGATCAACTCAAGAGGGAAGCCGAAAGGCTAAGGCGGATCATTGCAGATCAGAAAAATGTCGTGGCTGAAGCCGAAGCCAGTGCCATCAAGAACAAGAATGTTGGAGACGCTATCTACGCTCATATTTCTGAAATACAGGCTTTGATGGACAAGTTCTCTTCAGACGGGAAAAGGGGGAAGGATTTGGAAAAAGTTGTTTCAGAGGTTTTTGCTGAAAGAAAAGCTGGATTGATTCCTAGCGTTTTCTTTGAATCTCTTGACAACAGAACCTCTATGATTAGCCTTTGCATAGATGGCTTACGTTTCGCCTTAAGCTTACGCGTGAACCTATTTGGTAGTGCAGCAGATTACTACGAAAGAGGGAAACGCGCAAAGCAAAAACTCGACGGCGCCAAAGCAGCGCAAGAAGATACGCAGAAAAAGCTAGCAGAAGTCGAGACCAAGATCGGCGAGGCTGAGGCTTTGGAACACACCAGGCCAATTGAAGCAATAGAGGAGCTTGCAAGGCTCAAAACCAAACGGAAGAAATGGTTTGAAAAGTTCCGTTGGTTTATTTCCTCTGATGAATTCTTGGTGGTTGCAGGCAAAGATGCAGTCTCGAATGAGGTTTTAATCAAAAAACATTGTGAAACAGGAGACATAGTCTTTCACGCTGAAATTGTCGGTGCCCCTTTCGTCGTCGTCAAGACGGGCGACAAACAACCCAGCGAGCAAGTTCTGAATGAAGCAGCCGAGTTTGCAGCCGCTTTCTCGAAGGGGTGGCGGGAGGGCTTCGCAACCATTGATGTCTATTGGGTTGAGCCTGAACAACTGGAAAAAGGCGGACCTTCCGGCGAATATGTGGCACGCGGAGCCTTTGTTGTACGCGGAAAACGAAATTGGATGCGAAATGTCCCACTTAGAGTGGCGGTGGGCGTTCTAGTTGGAGAAGACGAATCAGTGAACTTCATCGGTGGGCCGGTTGACGCTGTCAAGACTAAGACACAAATCTATGCAGTCATTGTGCCAGGAGACTCTTCCGGCAAAAAGTTCTCTGAGCATGTTCTGAAAATGCTATCTGAAAAGATGCCCAAAGACAAACGTCAAAGCATCTTTAAGGCTTCAGCCGAAGAGATAAGAGAGTTCATTCCATATGGTGTAGGCAAAGTTGCAAAGAACTAGATCAAAACGTGGTTCCGCATGAGCATTACGGACTCGTAGGCGATGCGTCTTGCCGAAGACAACAGCTGATCCACCAGCCCTAGACGCACAAGAAGGCGACATATTGCAATTCTCACAATTGATACATGCTGAAACCCATTCTGCAATGTTAGAAGAGCATTGCCCACATCCCTTTTGATCCTCGTTGAAAACGAGAACCAGTAAAACCCTCTCGTTCGCTGGAAAACTGTATGCAACAACAATATTTAGAATTCATAAATGATATGTATCTCAGAAACCCACTCGGAACTTCTGACCATATATGTCCGAGAGCGCTTTTGTAACACAAGAAACGGTCGAACGATCTAAATGCATCAAATGCGGCAGAAGAAACGCCACACAGGAAGATCAACTCTGCGACAATTGCCGGTTTCTGAAAACAATATGCAATCTAGTTCAGGATAGGAAACAATAGCAGCTAGAACCTTTGAATCTCGAGAGAACAAGATCGTATGCCTAGCTGGAATTCTAGAAGGCCCCAAATGTTTTTCTAAGACTAGCCCTAATCGAATCAATGCTTGCCTGTTCTTCCCTAATTTGTTTGTGTGTTTCCTCCTCTTTCTGAGCCTTGCGAGCGTTGATTTCCTTGTTATACTCATCGATACCCTCATTTGTTCGGTCAATGACTTGCTTTATCCAATCCAGCTTGCCCTCAATGTCGTCAAGAGTGGTCACGAGTCTAAGTTTGTCTCCCACGACAAACAGTTTCCTGTCCCACAGGCGGAGACTAGCCCTCCATTCTCGATCCAGTATGTCCTGCCACGCGTGATCTGGCACAGAATCCAGCGGAAGATCGATGACATACGCGCTACGGAAGTATCCATCTCTATTTATCGTGATAGTGTTGGCATCAACGTATTCTTTGAGCTTAACTTTTTTGGCAACCTCTTTCAAATTGTACCCTCAATAGAACAATTGACGCTTCGACCTTAAAAATTCTGTGCAAGACTCACACTCGCAGTGCCTCAGATCTCATGTACGCCAGACATGATCAAATGCGACTCAAACTCAACGGGAATTGGCAAAGATGGCAATTATGATTGGGCTCTGGCGTTTCTTAATGGCTGTTCCTTGCCTTTCTCCTCCAGCCGATTTTGCATGGCTTTTTCATAGGAGGTGATCCGGCCGCAGGTTCCCCTACGGCCACCTTGTTACGACTTTTCCCCCCTCACGAAACCTGGATTCGACGCAGTCAAGGAAGACCACGCCTCACCCAAAAGTCGCTCGGGTGGAACGACGGGCGGTGTGTGCAAGGAGCAGGGACGTATTCACCGCGCGATAGTGACACGCGATTACTAGGGATTCCATGTTCACGAGGGTGGGTTACAACCCTCGATCCCAACTACGGCAGGTTTTCGAGATTGCCTTCCCCTTTCGAGGTCGGAACCCATTGTACCTGCCATTGCAGCTCGCGTGTGGCCCGGGAGATTCGGGGCATACTGACCTGCCGTGGCCCGCTCCTTCCTCCGTCTTATCGACGGCGGTCTCCCCAGTGTGCTTAGCCAAAGGCTAATAGCAACGGGGGATGCGGGTCTCGATCGTTGCCTGACTTAACAGGACACCTCACGGCACGAACTGGCGACGGCCATGCACCTCCTCTCAGCTCGTCTGGCAAGACCTTTAATCTGGCTTTCATCCTGCTGTCGCCCCCGGTGAGATTTCCGGCGTTGACTCCAATTAAACCGCAAGCTTCACCCCTTGTGGTGCTCCCCCGCCAATTCCTTTAAGTTTCAGCCTTGCGGCCGTACTCCCCAGGCGGCAGGCTTAACAGCTTCCCTGCGGCACTAGAGCGGCACGTGGCCGCCCTAACACCTAGCCTGCATCGTTTACAGCTGGGACTACCCGGGTATCTAATCCGGTTCGCTCCCCCAGCTTTCATCCCTCACCGTCGAGCGCGTTCTAGCCGGCAGCCTTCGCCACTGGTGGTCCTCCCGGGATTATAGGATTTCACCCCTACCCCGGGAATACCGACGGCCTCTCTCGCCCCCTAGCCGAGCAGTATCCCCCGCAGACCAACGATTAGATCGTTGGGTTTAACAGAGGACTTGCCCAGCCGGCTACGGATGCTTTAGGCCCAATAATCGTCCCCACAACTCGGAGAGCTGGTATTACCGCGGCGGCTGACACCAGACTTGCCCTCTCCTTATTCCCCCAGCTATCTATACTAGAGAAAAGCCATCCTCAGCGGATGGCACTCGGGATAGCCCCGTCAAGCTTTCGCTTATTGCGAAGTTTTCGCGACTGCTGCGCCCCGTAGGACCTGGGCCCTTGTCTCAGTGCCCATCTCCGGGCTCCC
>Ga0315279_10000081_pt1 | contig 201460 bp, 160 predicted proteins | sample YL17G06_20_MG_FD_203694 | JGI IMG/M metagenome (GOLD analysis project Ga0315279, IMG submission 203694) | Sediment microbial communities from Yellowstone Lake, YNP, Wyoming, USA - YL17G06_20 | ecosystem: Environmental > Aquatic > Freshwater > Lake > Sediment | place: USA: Wyoming | collected...
GGTGCTGTGGCGGAAACGAATTATTACAATGTTCGGCAATCATACCGTACCTGCACGAATTATCGAATTCTTTATCAATGCCGTAGCTTCGGCAGCATAATCGATTATGAAAAATGCGAAAGTTCACATATTGAAAAGGCCAAAGTTTACGCGAAGGATGTATCAACGTTTGATGACTTATACAAATCCAGGAAGTTTGATGACTTATACAAATCCAGGAATCCGCATTTCTACGATGGGATTGAAGGATACCAGATGCTCAAACGGGGGATGACGGAGAAGGAGCGGATTGAGAATGGATACTACGTGGCATACCAGATTGCGGAGGCGCTGGAGAAGAAATTGAAGTGATATTAGAATCAGCACCGCGGGGGTATTCCAAGGGTGTTCAGTCAAGCGTTTTAAGTTTATTGGGGGAAAACTGGATTCCCGTTCCCTCGACCCTGCTCGGGACAGGTTTCACGGGAATGACCCTTCTTCGCTAACGCTACGAAGGGCGGGCAACCCGCCATGAAACGGCGGGCTAAATAAAAAACCCCGCCTTAAAAGGCGGGGCTAAATACGAGATTGCCACGGCCACCTTCGGTGGCCTCGCAATGACCTCTATTGTTTTTTGAAGGGTCGATAGAGAGGGTCGCCGATTAAAATCAACTGCCAGGAATTGAACGGATTTGTGCGGTAGTATGCCTCGACAAGACATTTGCCATCAAACAACTCCTCAAAAAACGCCTTCGGCTCAGGAAATGAATGAAGATATGGTTCAGCTACCGCCCCCAATGTCGCGGTAATCCCATCCCGCAGCATAGCCGGACACCACTGGCTGCTGTTCGGGTCGCGAAGGTCCACCGCCTCCCAGCTTGAAATATGATACCCTACCGCACCATCGACAAAATCAAAGGCGTCAACATACTTCTGTAAGCTGTACCAGCCACAATAAATAGCTGTCTGCGGACAGGAATTCGGTTCGAAAAGTTTTTCTGTTTGTTCTTCTTTAACGGGCATATTCGTCCGCAATTTTATGAACATCGCCAAATCAAGCAAGGACTGGTCAAAGAAACCGAACAAATCTTTTTTGTGTGCGATGCCCCGCGAATCAATATAAGCGATGCCCTTTAAGCCCGTCTTTTCTGCGGCTATCGCCTTATCAACAAGGCCTTTGACTATTGTGTAGTTAGGTCCATCAAGGCGACTGACACAAAGAATCCTGAAATCCAGACCCATCACTCCGCCACGGCGGATAAAATCATTTTTGAGCATATTCGGCTGCCACCGATACAGCTCATAGGGACCAAACAGCACCATCGACAATTCGCTATCAACCGCGGCATTAGTTTCTTTGCCGCTGATATGGTCGATTTCCATTTGCATCTGAGCCAGCCGGCGAGTACTATCCTGATGTTCGGGCGAGTCAGCGTGACCATCCTGCTTCAACCGGTCAAGCTTGTTTTTCTCCTGTTCGGCCAATTCTTTTAATTCTTTCAGTTTCCCCTCCATACCTGGTAATGTGCCACGCGGCCCTACCTTGATTGGCACACCGTAAGTTGTCAGCAGACACCTGATTTGGCCGGGCAGGTAAGCAGCAAGCAACCTCTTGCGAACAGGTCCTGCAAGGTGCTTTTCGTAATCGTCTCTGCTGATTGTGTCATTAAGACTCGTTCCTAAAGATAAAGACAGGATATTTTTGGGCGGCACACCTCGCTTTTCGCAATAGTACCGAGCGATTTGGCCGGATGCCGCAACGTCCTTGTTCGCTATGACCAGAATCTCGTTGGGTTCTAATGCAAATGCTGCGGCGCAGAACATTAACATCAGCAACATAACCCCGCAACAACCCCGATAAAAGGCATCGGGATAAACTTCAAAACAAGTATCTGGATTCCCGCCTTCGCGGGAATGACAAATTGATTCAGCAGAATGACAGCTCATTGTTGTTTTTTTTCTCCGCGCGTGTGTTCGGTTTGCGAATACCTTTTCTCATAGATACCCTGTCGCCGGAATACCAGGGCGATAGTGGCCAGGATTATCTTGCAGTCCTGCCACAAGTTTGCCGTTTCCACATATCTAACATCGAGTTCGAGTTTTTCTTCCTGTGTCAGCTCTGCCCTGCCCTGGATTTGTGCCAGGCCTGTCAGGCCGGGCTTGACAAGCAGGCGTTTTTTTTGCCGCTCACTCCATTCAGGTATCTGCGAAAGATACAGCGGCCGGGGCCCAACAATACTCATATTCCCCTTCAGGATGTTAAAGAGCTGCGGCAATTCATCAAGAGAGTATTCCCGCAGGAATTTTCCTATTTTGGTCAGCCTGGGGTCTTCGCAGGATTTCGGACTCGGCCCAAAAGGGTCAACATCAGCTCTCATTGTGCGAAATTTATAAAACGCAAACGGCTTGCCATTTTTGCCTGCCCTTTTCTGCTTGAATATCGCCGGCCCTTTACTACCGAGTCCGATAGCTACAACTATAACGGCAAGGGGCAGCGAGAGAACGACTGCCGCCAGCAGGGAAATGAAGATATCAAGTCCCCGCTTACAAATATTATAAAGGTCCATATAACCTCAGCAAAGCATTAAAGGACGCGGCGTTATAGGCCGACTTTAAGAAGCAGAAAACAAGTTTACATAGACACGCTTTCTGTATCAACATTATAGTGGCGAGTCTGGACAAGGCCGGTTACGTCTGGTAAACTATCCGAGAGATGGCAAAATAGCGTTCGGCCCAGGAATCCTTCAAACAAAGGATAAAAATTATGCTGGATAACATCATAGGCCCGGAAAGGCCCATAAGCTGGGTCATCCAATTTTGGCCTGTGTTAGTATTTTCATTTGTCTCGGCCCTGGTTGCCACGTCATTGTGCAAAAAGATTGCACTGAAGTTCGGAATCGTTGACAAGCCCGACAACCTGGTGAAAACTCACAAGGGCTCAGTCGCTTATCTTGGCGGCGTCGGTATGCTTGTGGGATTAAGCGTCGGCATATTTACAGGCATCTACCACATTTACAACCTACAACATTTCAGCTCAGCGTTCACCTGGCTCATCGGCGTGCTGGCAGGCGGAGCAATAGCTTGCCTTGTCGGTCTTGTCGATGATATATTCAACCTAAAACCCTGGCAGAAAATATTGGGCCAAATCACAGCGGGCGCCGTTTTAGTTTTGGTCGGCATCAGACCTGCTCTTAATTATTCCCTTACCTTTTTCGACATAAAAATCCCAGAAGCGACAGAAGCGGTCTGCGGAATCGTGATAGTAATTATCTTTGTGCTCGGTGCAACGAATTCACTAAACCTTCTGGATGGTTTGGACGGTCTTTGCGCAGGGGTTACAGTGATAATTACCTCTGCGATGCTACTATTGGCAATTCATTTAGGCACATGGGGGTTCAGCGAGGTTGGCGACCCTGTTCGCGTAATAATATGTTTGGGACTTGTCGGTGCGGTGTGCGGCTTTTTGCCCTTTAATCGTCACCCTGCCAAGATATTTATGGGAGATGCCGGCAGCATGCTGCTTGGATTTACAGTAGCAGCTCTTATGATTTTGTTCGCAGAAAGTGTTCCGAGATGGTGGATGGCTTCCATAGTAGTTTTCGGTCTGCCGATACTTGATACAGCGGTCGCACTTCTGAGACGATTCCGAAATTCGCACCCGTTGTTTGTTTCCGACCGCGGCCATATATACGACCAGATGATTGACAGGGGGATACCGCTGAAAAGAACCGTCGCTGTCTGTTACGGATTAGCCGGCATGTATGCAGTAATCGGACTTGTTATGAGCCAGGTCAGGACCAGATATGCTTTGATTGCGTATATAGTTGTATTTGTAGTTTCAGGTATTGTGGTTTGGAAAAAGGGCTATTTGCAAATGGAGGGCCTCCGCGGAGCAATCCGCAAGGAGCAATAGTCTATTATACCCTTATATTCGGCCAGACTGAATCGAATCGGTTTGCGCCGAGTAAATATTACTGATAACGCCGTGATTATCAATTTGACCGACAAGCTCAAAACCGCAGTTCCGATACAATTTATTTGCCGGTTCATTGCTCGCTCCAACCAGCACCTTTACTTTTGGAATTCCCCTTGTTCTACACGCTTCTAAACCCTTTTTAACCAATTCGGCAGCCACGCCTCTGCCGCGGGCTTCTTCCGCAACTACGAGAGAAAGCAGTTCAGCACAGGGCAAATCCATTTTCTTTACCCTGCTTGGATAAAACAATGTCTCGAACATTTTTTTTATTTGCCTCAGTGAGAACATCTTGCCAGCCAACAACAAAACGAAGCGGCAGCCCTTTTTCAGAATGACTGATTTGTAAAGTTTACTGAGATTTGTAGTAAACGCTACAAACCCAAGCACCTTTCCATCTTCCTGTGCCACAAAACCAAAACTATGCTTATTTTGAGCAATGGCTTCATATAAAGATGTTACGAAATTAATACCCAGCGAGCTGATAAAGCCGGTGCTGATGCCTTGAATGTGGAGTTTTGCTACTGCTTCTGAATAATTGGTGTTTAGGTCAGATATGACCATCGTTTTTATCTCAAGCAATTGTTTATATGTATCGAGGACTATTTTACAAACTTTCTGCTCATCTTCGGAAAATCTGGGTTGGAGAAACATTATATGGATTCAGTATAAATCTTTCTCAAAAGTCCCAACCGATGCTTAACTATCGCCTGCATCATATCTTGCCGGGCAAACATTTGCTCAACCCTCTGTCTGCCTTTCCGGCCCATATTTATTCTCAGCACCGGGTCCAGAATAAGCTTTTTCAACGGTGCGATGAGGGCTTTGCTGCTCCGTGGCTCAACGAGGAATCCAGTTTCACCGTCCTTAATCGATTCTCGCGGGCCAATCACATTTGTTGATATAACAGGCAACCCTAATGCCTGGGATTCCAGATTGACCTCGCCAAAACCTTCTCGATAAGTAGGCAGGCAAAAAATATCCATAGCCATATAATACGGTATGGGGTCTCGCTGCTGTCCCACTGCATGAATTCTTGGATGAGCTTTAATGGTCTGCTCCGTCTCGGGGCGCAACCTGTCTTTCTCTTCCTGGCCTCCTACAATAAGGAGATGCACGTAGCTAATTTCTTCTGCAATTTCTACAAAGGCACTGACGAGCTCATTAATCCCCTTGTCGCCGGTGAGTCTTGCTACAACTCCAATGACAACAGCTCGCTCAGGTATCTGATATTTATCTCTTATCTCGTTACGAGCCTTTGACCATTTCTTCGGGTCAAATCTTTGCAAATCAACCCCACAGGCGCTGCCATTTAGCATAACGTCGCACTTTGAGGACTTTGCCAGCCCTTCATTTTCCACCAAGCTCACCATCTCGTGCGCAATGGGCAGGATATGAGTGCTAATCGAACAGATTTTTTTTTCAAGCGACTTAAGTATAAATCTTTTTACACCTGTTTGACCTGTGTAGTAAAGCCCCCAAAGAATATAAATCCTTAGCGGAATCCGGGCCGCAAAACTCGCGATAGAACCAAGTAATGACGCCTTGGGTGTACTATACTGGACAATATCAAATTTACCCCTCCTGAATATTTTGTATAACTGCCATAAGACCTTCAAATCCTGATACGGAGTTAACGCCCTCGTGAAGCCAACCGGAATAAAAACGGTTTCTGGAGGCAAAAAGTCTCGCAACTCAGCATCATCTGCACAGATAACGGTGGTTTTTATGCCGGCTTTATTTAACCCTTCAAGCAGGCCTTCATAAAACGATTTGATCGAACCGGCGACGGTCGTCAATATACAAAGACTATACTTGCGACTATGTTCCACAAATCACTTTACAAACCCAACTTGCCTTCTCGACTGCGGCTTATTCAAATCTCGAAAATAGATTTGGCTCTTTATCTACCCTCGGTCCTATTACTTTAGCCGGCACTCCGCCTGCGAAAACATTATCGGGCAAGTCTCCTGAAACAACCGCATTTGCCCCCACTATCGTGCCTGAGCCAATTGATACGCCCGCTGCGACTACCACGTGTGAGGCCAACCACGAGCCTCTACCTATTCTCGTAGGCAATGCCCTCGCCCCCCCAAATCTCACGGAATTGTCTTTAAAGCAGTGCGAACTTGTTGTTATGACTACAAATGGGCTTACCTTAACCTCATCCTCAATGGTAAGCCCTCCAATCCCATCAACCCAACAACCGGTTGCAATATACACATTGCTGCCGATTTTTATACCAGATGAATTTAGAAATGTCACGTAACGGGCCAATTGCAGCTTCCTGCCACATTTACCCATAAACGGTGCAACTAAAGCCCCCCTGATTCGTGTGCTAACTCTATTTTCCGGTAACCAGTTAGTCAAAAACTGCACAAACCACAAGGGAATAGCATATCTACATTGATAGGCAATTTCTTTGAGTATTCGCCTCATAATGTCAAAGAGCCTTCTCGCGGCTAAAATTTCTGATATACTGCCAAAATTCCAATTTTCGCTGATTCATAATTTCCAATTTGTATTCCATAGCTTTCCGAAAGTTAGTTTGCGACATCATCGCAAGCCGTTCAGGGTCATCTATTACTTCCGCCATTTTTTCTGCAAGGGCCTCATAGTCTCTCGGCGCCACTCGGCACTCTTCTGAAAGTAACTCTTTAATGCCACCAACATCGCTGCCGACTGCCGGCAATCCGCGCGCCATCGCTTCTAATAATGCTCGGGGCATACCTTCGGTAAAGGAAGGTAGGACAAACAAATTGGCCTGGTCAAGACTCGCAAATAGTTGCGGTCCCCAGGGGATTGCTCCACAAATATTAACTATTCCGGACAGTCCCATCCTCTCGACGGAATTTTGCAAACTATCAATCTCCTTGCCTGGTCCTATGATTGTCGCACGCAGCTTGTATCCTCGCCGGAATAGCTGCTCAACGGCTTTAACCAGAACGAGGTGCCCTTTTTCCGGCTCTAACCTCCCGACGGAGATAATATGAAAAGGTTCGACCTGAAATTGCTTCGCTGTCCTGGCACCAGTAATAACCTGCTCATCAAGATTAACGCTGCTGAACACCCACTCTTTGGCCCTGTTCGAGCTTGGATAAAGAGTTTGCAGATAATGACTCGTGTAACTTGCACAAAAAGCTTTTTTGGTTTTCAACCTGCTAAGCTTATGTCCCACATACGCTATCAACCTGTTAAGGCCAAGTATCTGCAAATTTTTTAGTGTGAGAACCGACTCACCCGCGTCACCGACAGTCTCAACAGCATAGGGCTGCCGTCTCATCCGCAGATAAGACCAACAAAACGTCCCAATATTCCCGCCCCTTAAAAGGTAACAACCATCCTTGCCGGCAGTTCTAAAACAATCAAAAAGCACCCGCGGCATCTTGCACAAAAAATCCCAAAAACCTATATAATCCGTAACGGGAATAAAGCAAACATCTGGCCCATCAGCCCTTTGCCATCCTTTCGGTAAAGTGGTTACGTTACGCACTCGAGCAATCGGACAAACCTCATCAAATACTTTCAGATACTCTTGCCAGTAAGGATAGGCAAAGGCAATATCCGTATATACAGCGCCTTGGTATTCAACAAAATGCTGCTCAATAGCTATCATAATACGCAACTTGTTATTCTCCCCATAACTGAGACTGGCAAGCCTTCAAAGTATAGAGGATTACCGACCACTGTTCACATTCAACCCGATTTCCTCGCCCGAGCCCACTGGAACATAGTCTTCATATTTCTGGCCATCGTTTTGGTCCACTTCGGCTTCATACTCTGCCTGCCCGGCACGAACCCACCGCTTGTACGCCAAATGTGCCAAAAGCCATGTCACCAGAATGGGATAAACAATAAGCCGCTTACGCGGTGGATCACCTATCGGCGCACCTACCGCATACGTAATCATGATATACATGAACAATCGCCAGTTGATATTTCCCCACAAATGCCTGAAGAAAACATATAGAACATAAGGCAACAACAGCCAATAAATCGAATAGAATGGAACATTAAAAGGTTCAGCTTGAACCAAAACCCCCCACGGAACTGGACTGAGAAAGGCTTGAAGAATGCCAAGTAGGGTAGGGGTACCCAGGGGAATCTCACCCCCACTCATTTCCTTCATAGCCGCCACGATGCCGGTACTGAGCGCAAATAATACAACAATGATAGAGGCCGCTAACAATGCTACCCGCCCTTTAATTCCTATACGGGGGGTAGTCGCAATGGCGTGCATCATGAGCGATATCACTATCGCGGCAGCAACATACAGCCTGAATATCGAGATTGTATAGAGCAGTATCAAAAGCACAAACCAGCCGAGCGCAGTCTTGCCGGTACTCCTCGGACGCAACTGGTCTTTGCGAGGACGAAGTAATGTGTCCAGCAGTGCCATAATAAACATAAATAGAGCCAATATAAGGCTGTCTTTCAGGTTTCGGTAATTGTAGTAGAACACAGGCGTGCATACGATGGCCATGAACGCAAAGCCCCCCATAGCCAGCCCAGAGCCATACGCTGTGCGCCAGACACGGATAAGACAACTCAGACTGGTGAAAAACAGCAGGGTCTTCAACAGACGCATAGCAAGCATGGGATTTGACGTAATGGTCCATAATGTGCCAAGCACGAACTCATAACCGAAATGCCTCGAACCTTGCGCCGCATCTATCGCAGCACTTCTCGTGACACTAAATGGGGGCTGGTTTGCAAAATGTGCTGTGTTGTCGTAATACTTCTGCTCATCATCATGCACGTCAATAACGATTGGGAGACCAGTCGTGTGAACCAGCCGGTAATGGAGTAGAAACATCCCTATCAGATGCAATACAATTACCATCAGAACCAATGCCTTTTGCCCGCGGCTGAACGGCCACAATATCACAAGAGGAAGCAGCAGCGCTAAAACGGTCAGCAATATGACAACTACCATATTAACCTCCACTTTTCATCAAAAGACCTTACCAGATATGTTTCGATATCAGAAAAATTACAGCAATTATTCATTCTTGTATCCTGAAAGAGTTTACCTTAAGAGCCAATTTCTCGCCACTTGTTCCTAAATTCATTTTTGCACCATAGGGATTGCAAATGTTAATCTCGCCTGTGACGTCAAAAACGCCTTTGCCGGCCTCAACGTCAGTAATTCTCATAAAAGGACGGTCCTTTTCATCATAGACGTAGCAGTTGACAAACTCAACTCCTCCCGTTCGACTGACGGTTCCTTTTCTTTTCAAATCCAGATAAATAGGAAACTCTTTTGGTATCTTGGCAACGTTCTGCCATTTGCAATCACTAAACCGCAACTTCAGCGAAGAATTTACTTTCCCCCAAATGGCATAAGAACCGGCATAACTTATATTCTCACAAGTGCAATTTTTGAACTCAATCAGCCCATTCGGGTCATTATCAGTATATTTACTAACGGAACGAAAGCGCAGGCCCGGCGCCGCACAATTCCTGGCATAACAGTTGACAAAAAGAACGGAAACCTCGCGTGACTTTTCAGATAAACTGCCTACACTCGCTATGAAACCTGAACCGGCATTATTCTCGGAGATACAATTACTTATCACAACATCAACCAGCATATCCACTGCATCATCCGGCTCCAAATCTATACCTGCGGACGGCGAGGTCCCCATGGTATTTTTTAAGACACAGTTTTCTATCCGCAGTTTATCTACAGAAATTACACTTATCCCCTGGCGGTAATTGTCATCACAAATGCAATCTCTAATCAGTATGTTTTTACAAGGCAAAAAATGCTCATCCCTTGTTATGAAAATACCATCGCCCCCAGAACTAGCAAACCTTAAACCCAAAATATTAATATTGCTCGAACTCATTAATTCAAGAACGTGTCGATGTTCAGATTTTATGTACTGCAAACTTTTATAGTCATCTTTTCGCATCATCAGAGTAGCACCATAACCTTGGAGGGTCACATTACTCAAATTACGCGCCGAAAAAAGACAATCGAATCTATCTTTAAAATCACCTTTTTTGGCAGTCACTACCACACCTGGTTCAAAAATGACCTCCTGATTGCTCGCAAGTTTTATCGGTTGAACAACCCATTCCTTTCCCATATAAGGAATAATCACTTTTGCAGCTCCGGAGTTTATTGCCCCCTGTATCGCCTCAGTGGAATCGACCGCGTTAAACCCCCACCAAGCAGCGTTTGCCACCGTTTCTTTACCAGAGAGAACTCTTTGCACTGCATCCGGATTCTTAAAATTGCCAGACGAGGCCGGAGCTTCCACTCCCCGCGCTTCATGATTGATCAAAAGTCCGGCAATAGCGCAAAGGCCCATTGTTAGGAAAACAACTCCCATAAGACCAAAGGACAGGGAGCCAAACACGCTATCCGGTTTGCGGAAAGCACCAGCTCGACAGACCTTGAATAAGCTACCGATGAACATGGCCAATAAAACCAAACCCAGAAGAGAAAACATTCCTGCGATACAATATAAAACTCTCATAAACCACCTCTAACATAAAGGTGGACAGGATTCTACTTCGACAGCAGCTCAGTTAATGCACCGACAACCATTTCAACATGCTCTATTTTCATATCAGGGAAAAGCGGCAAAGTTAAAACACTTTTGGCAATTTTTTCCGTCAACGGCAACAAACCTTCCTTTGTTCCCAAGCGGGACCTCATATATGTAAATAAATGTGCGGCCGGATAGTGAACACCAGTTTGTATCCGTTTTTCTTTCATCCTATCTATGATAGAATCACGGTCTATTTCTGAGTTGAGCAAGACCGGAAAAAGATGATAGCTGCTTTGACCTGGGTGTTCCGCAAATGGTATGAATAAGTTTGGGACATTTATCAGTCTCTTTCTATATTCCGCAACTAATTTGGCCCGTCTTTTATTGCTTTCAGCTATCTTCGATAACTGAACTATCCCTAATGCAGAGCGTATTTCATCAATCCGATAATTGTAACCCAGCTCTATAACGTCGTAGCTTGATGCATGTCCCTTATGCCTCTGCCACGTCATAGTCGTCATACCGTGCGAGCGAAGGAGCTGAGCTTTTTTTGCAAGCTCATCATCATCAGTAATAATCATACCTCCTTCACCAGTTGTCATATTCTTATTTGAGAAAAAGCTAAAACAACCAAACTGCCCAAATCTTCCCGTGTGTACACCCTTCCAATAAGCGCCGGGCGAATGAGCGCAGTCTTCAATCAAATAAAGATTACGCTCTTTGCATAATTCCACTATATCCGTCATATTAGCCGGGTAACCAGCATAGTGCACAACCACAAGTCCGACCGTGTTGGGGCTGAGCAATGATTCAACAGTCCTGGCGGAAATACACCAATTATCAAGGCTTTCAACGTCCGCAAATACCGGCGCAGCACCTGTCGCAAGAACAGTATTTACCGTTGCTATAAAAGTCAAACTTGGTAAAATTATTTGAGCACCGGGCTTTGCTCCCAAAGCAGTGTGGGCAATATGCAGCGCCGCTGTGCAGCTGGAAACAGCAAACGCATGCTTGGCCCCAGTAAAGGCAGCAAATTCCTTCTCAAAACGCTGCGTTTCCGCGCCCATACTCAGCCAGCGAGACCTTATAACATCGAGAACTGCTCGTTCTTCGCTATCATCAAAAAACAAATCACTTAGAGGGACTTTCCACTCCACGTTTTTCTCCTTGCCTAAAACGAATCGCCCAAAAACAGGTGCTTCTGGGACTCAAAGACTTCTATTGCTTGCTGGTAGTCCTCCTGACGACCAATGTCAAGCCAGTAATCATCACTCTGGAAGGCATAAACCTTTTCTCCTTTATTAAGCAAAATCTGGACAAGGTCGGGGAAGTCAAGATATTTGTCTCGCTCGATATACTGCAAAACCCTGGGAGAGAAAACATAAACTCCCATACTTACGAAATGATGATATGTGGGTTTTTCAATGTACTTGGTAATATTGCCCTCCTTGTTGAATTCTAACAAGCCAAGATCAATCTTTACATCTTTTTTGTGGACTCCAATTGTTGCAGCAGCTTTTTGCTCCTTGTGTGCCCTTACCAAGTCAGAATACGGCAAAGTCGTCAACAGGTCGCCGTTCATCACAATAAAATCAGAATCAAGCCCACCAATAAGCGCCAAAGGCCCGGCCGTACCGAGCGGTTTATCCTCCATAGAATAGGTGATGTTTAACCGAAGCTTGCTGCCATCGCCAAAAAACGCCTGGATCAACTCGGCGAGATGCCCTACTGCGATGGTGATATCACAAATTCCACAGCGCCTAAGCTGCCTCAACAGAATTTCCAAAACCGGCATGTCTCCGACTGGCACGAGCGGTTTAGGAAAAACTGTTGTATATGGTCTCAATCTTGTACCCTTACCGCCGGCCAAAATTACCGCTCTCATAACAACCTTCCAAGATGCTGTTTCTGTTTACTTTAACAATTTAAATCGCGTAAGTATCGGGCCTATACCTGCTAATGTTCCTTTTTGTCCACTCAATAGTTTCAATCAACCCTGCCTCAAAAGCATATTTTGGCGCCCAGCCGCAAACCTGTCGCGCTACGGTGTTATCACTTATCAGATGCATAACTTCGCTTTTTGCCGGTCGAACTCTTGAAGGCTCTTTTACGACCGGCATATCCGGCTTCCCCAAGATATTCAAGACTGTCCTCACCAGTGCGCCAACCGCCTCCCCCGAACCCACCCCTAAGTTCACAACCTGTCCTATAACCTTATCACAAAGCCCCACTGTGATAAGGCCGTTAACGGTATCTTTAACGAACGTCATATCACGCACCGGTTCTTGCGAACCTATACTGATATTGTCACAGGTAAGAGCCTGGCTTATAACCGTGGGTATAAAAGCTCTTGCCGACTGACGAGGGCCAAAAGTATTAAACGGCCGAACAATCACCACGGGCAAATCAAAACTCCGGTAATACGACTCGGCCATTTTGTCAGCAGCTATCTTGCTGGCGGAATAAGGCGACTGGCCTTGCAGCGGATGTTTCTCATCAATAGGTACATACTGAGCCGTGCCATACACTTCACTGGTCGAGGTATGGATGAGGCGGGGGGTTCTCTCATCGCGGCAGGCCTGTAAAATGTTAACGGTACCGTAAACATTAACTCTCACATAATCGCTCGGTGCGACGTAACTGTAAGGGATGCCAATTAAAGCGGCCAGGTGGAACACATAATCGCACCCCTGCACTGCTTTTCGCACGAAGAACGGGTCGGTGATGTCACCAGAAATAATTTCGACGCTGTCCTGGGTCTCTCTGGGCATATCAGAAATCATCCCTAAATCGCCTCGTCCATTGTATTTCACAAAAGCCCGAACATCAGCACCTTTTTCCAACAGCACCTCCACAAGATGTGAGCCGATGAACCCGCCAGCTCCTGTAACCAAAACTTTACGCTTTCTTATATCCATTCATCCATTCCCCAAACCTTATTCGTTTCCGGGGGCTCTAACCACTATCTTAATCCCTACATATTTATCCGCAGATTAGCGAATATTCATTAGTCATATCGACCTTTGCAGCGAAGCAGAGTAAATTTTAGCCAGAGCATTAGTAGAATTGTTAATTGAAAAGGGACTTGATTTAACCTTTGCGAGACTCTCTTTCTGGTTTAGCGGCTCCTTATCTAATAATTCCAATATGGCGTGGGCCCACTTTTCAGCGCCAGCTTCCAGCGGCTCAAACCTTACAGCCCCGTCAACCACCGAAATCTCGCGAGTAACCGCTTCTGAAGTCAATATCCGCAACCCCGCTGCCTGCGCCTCCATCAAAACCAAAGGCAGACCTTCCCACATAGAAGGCAAAATAAGCGCATCCATCCCGCCTACCATTAAATCAGCAACGCTATCAACCGGCGGCGACATTATTATTCGGGAACCAATCCCTGACTTTTGAATCTTTTCCTCAATACCACTTTTTAGGGAACCATCTCCTCGCAATACAAAATATACGTCGTTTGTCATCTTGAATACTTGCTTAGCCACCTCGACAAGAAATGTGTGATTTTTTGCAGACCTGAAACTCCCAACGTGTCCGATTACCCTGGCATTCACTGGTATAGAGAATTGCTTTCGTATCTGCTCGCGATTAAATTCTCTGTCAAATACATCTAAATTTATTCCGCAATAAAGGAGTTTTCTGTTATCTTTCCTTTCCCAGTTTTTGCCAAATAATACTGGCATTATTGTTCTACTGCCGCCCAGCCCTAAAGTCGCATATCTGTCAATATGCCACCGCATAAGTTTGCGATAAAGCCACCGCCGGATAGTAAATCCATGCCAATCACGGGTTGTATGACCGTGGGCGATTCGCACCGGGACATTAGCGTTTTTGGCCACCCGCAAAACCAAACCGGATGCCAGGTATATATGACTGTGAATAATGTCGAAACTCTCTTGCTGCAAGAGCTGTCTAAATTCCTTACTGAACCCCGGTTTTCTAATAGGGCAGGCCATAAACCTTGCCCCAAGCTCACGTGCCAACGGACCATAAGCCCCTTCGTTTTCCGTAGTAAGGCCAAACGTGAACTCGAACCTCTCCCGGTCAATATGCCGAAGCACATCTAACAGCCAGGTTTCTACACCGCCCCTTTGCAAACTGGCCAGAACATGTAGGACGCGAATCTTTGCCATTCTTTTTTAATGCTCTATATTGTCGTTGCAGCGGACCGTGTGTGACCTGAGGGCGAACATTATAACAACAGTGCTTCCTAAGCACTGTGTTAAAGTTGCCGCCAGCATCGCCCAAGCTGCACCTTTCATTCCATACCGCGGTATAAACAACCAACTTGCCAACACACTTACGCCGCAAGTTACTAAAAAGACGGGAATCTGTGATTTGAAATGCCGAGCTGCGGTCATAGCATAGCCCAGCATTGAAGCTAACATTATGCCGCCGGCTGCGACGAGCAGCCAGACGAACACATCCTGTTGCTCGGCATATTTCGGCGTATAAACTATCGACAAGAATGGTTTTCCCAGATATATGCCAAACAGAACGCTCACGACAGCAAAGACCGAAGCTACTGCGAGCATTTTTTCAAGCAGTCTAATATAAGCCTTTCGGTTGGAAAAATAGTATTTGGCCAGCCGGGGTGAAGCAGCCTGCCCCAGGGCCATAGTCGCTTGCGAAGCTCCAACAACGACGTATGCCATTGCACCGAAATAAGCAAGTTTTTCACTTCCGAGATACGCCTCAACAAAATAACGCGTCATATTGGAGTTGGCACTCATAATCCCACACGCTATACCTAATGGCAACCCAAGCCATATAATCGAGGGCATAATTGTGGGGTCGAAACGGGGCACAAACGGACCAAATTTTTCAACATTACGTTTATCGAAGAAAAAAAGAGCCAGCAGCCACCATATCCCTACCGAAGCTACAGCAAACCATAGACTACCTGTAAGTCTAACCGCGACAGCAAGCAAAATCAGTGCCCCTATATTTCTCAGAATCAAACTTTGAGCAACTTTGTCCAGACGTTCGTGCTTCTGCATCAGACCATAAGCTATATCACTTGTAGCCTCAATTACCTTGTTTAAGGCTATCATGAAAATAATAATGCAGACCCCGAAATCGTATCGCCCTGCAAGAATTACTAATATTCCAAAGACAATTAACACGGCTATGCAGTTTGTTATTAATCGCACGCCGAAAAAGTCTTCAAACTTGTTTAGATTTTGTGCATCGGTAACCTGGACAGCTCTAAGCTCTAACATCGAAAACAGAACAACAGGCGCTGTAATCGCCAACCCAAGCACGTAATACCCTACCTCCGTTGCAGGAAGCAATTTTGCTATCACCATCAGCATTGCCCATTGGCATCCTGATGCTATCAAGCTCCCAGCAAGCGTCCAGGAAAAGTTCTCCTTAAGTGATAAAGGCCTGTTCATAGTTACGAAAAGTATAATGGTTTTTCCCGCACTTAGCGTGCCATCTTATGAAAAATGGACCTTTAGAAAAACAGCCAAAGGCACAGGAGGATTTTCTCTGTGTCTTCGGCGTTCATAAACTTATAACACTGCTCTCGCCGCATTGCTCGGTTCGCCTTCGCTGGATTTGCTCACCGTGACGACGCGGTGCTCCAACTCCCTTCAACTCTAAAGCCGTCTGTTAGCGGTAGATAGGTCTTTCACCTACCCAAAAATAAAGCACGCAGTATCATTAAGGAATTACTCTCATATCGGCAAATTATTTAGTCCACTCCACGCCTCAGCGATAATTCTTGCGATTTTCCGGGTCGCCTTGCCGTCCCATAATTTCGGCCTCTTGGGGCCGATATTGTTGCCCCCCACCTTTTATCTTTCGGTAAATCCTCACAACATTCCAGCAGAGACAATCTGCCCAGACTTGCCGGTGTGCATATCTCTTGTCTTCGCTGACTTACATACCATTCTTTTTCCGCTCAACTACACGCCACAGGACACCTGCCGGGACTAAGTCGTAATTATCGAGCACAAAGGCCGGACAATACCCTGGTCTGCGTGAAACTACATATACCGCCCGCTCCTTCAGTAATCGCTCAAAAGTCTGCTCATCAAATCTCGGTGCATTTTCGCTCTTTATAACGCCTGAAACAATCTTTACATCAGGCCGCTTTCTCTGCACTTGCTGAGCATATAGCAGGGGACCGACGGTGGTCAGGTCGGCGTAAATAATGGCCTCTTTCTCCTTTACCTCCAACGCCTCCTGTGCAAAACGCTCCGCTCCTCTGTCCCCTGTTCTCCAGGGCTGCAAAAAATATCTGTAATCGTCCCGGTAAGGAATGTCACCCCTCGTGCCAATACTAAACTGCATCTTCTCTGCCAGTGCCGGCGCAGCTGCATATACACCAATAGGCAGCAGACTGAAAACTGAAACCAGTGGTCCAAGGACTTTGCCGCCTATGTGTTTCTGGAAAAGATGTGTTCCCAAACCTATAAAGACCGAAGCCATACAGTAAAATGGTATAAAGAATGCGTACCTGTCGGGCACAGTATATCGAAACGCGAAAACAAAGAACAAAATAGCCACCCCTAACAGAACGTTTCTCAAAGCCCGGCTCGTCGAAAATCTAAATATCGCGAAGCAGCCTGCAAAAAACAGCACAATATTCGGCGTGGGGAAGTTAAGCAGAATAAACAGGATATTCTCTTTTATAATTTTTGCCGACAGGGAAGTATTAAGCACATCTCCCTGCCAGCTATTGGCAAAAGCGGCGGATGCCAAGGTGCCGGCAATATCTTTGGTTTGTATTATGCTTTTAATTATCAGGTACTCATACGGCAGCGCACCAATAATCCAACACAGAATGACAATACCCAGATGCCTGAATTGTATTTCTTTCCGCAGCAACAAAACAATGAGAAATACGCTGTAGCACAAAAGCGGCATCGAAGCCAGCATGTGGTCTGCAATCGCAAGACCGTTAAGCAATCCCAGCCAGTACAAATATCGCACTTGCCTGGTTTTTGTGAACTCCAGGAGCATTATCAATTCAGCAAAAAACAACGCCGCCCACAGAGTATATGTTTCAATGATGCTTGCGTGAGCCCAGAAAGTATGCGAGAGGGCTAAAGTGAGCGCGGCGATTACTGCCGGGAAGTTTCTGCCCAGCCACAGCCGGACAAATAAAAACAAATTCGCAACTGCGACAGCCGCCGCGACAGCCGAAACAAGGTTGACCCTGTAGCCAAATTCGCCGAGCGGCACATACTTTGCCACGATTGCCAATATGTAAAAGAGCGGATGCGAAATGGCGAGTCCGAGAAACCCCTCAATATCATTATGCCATATCCGGTACTGGATTAGGCCGCTATCCTGCCACAAGGCCCCCGGCGCACAACTGACAGCATAAAGCACAAGACCACTGCAAAGAACCACAAAATATGACCAGCCTAATTTTGGTTTTGTTACTGCCACAGATGTGCCTTTACGTCCCCCCGCTTGCACTCGCGATAAAAACGCCCGAGGTATTTCACTGCAATGCTACAACCGCTTACGGTTTGCTTTATACCAATCTATTGTCGCCTTAAGCCCCTCGTCAAAGGAAGTTTTTGCCTCGAAGCCAAAATATTTTTTCGCTTTTGAGACATCCAAACGCCGCCTCGGCTGACCATCCGGATTAGAGCTATCCCATCGAATCCGGCCATTAAACCCTGTAAGCTTGACAATCTTTTCAGCAAGCTCCTTTATCGTTATCTCAAATCCCGCGCCGATATTGACCGGCTCGGCCCCATTATAATGCTCTGTTGCCAGAAGGAGCCCTTCTGCGGCGTCAGCAGCATAAATAAACTCGCGCGAGACTTTGCCTGTCCCCCAGCACTCGATATACTCTGCGTCACTCTCGACAGCATCCACACATTTTTTTATCAGAGCCGGTATTACGTGACTGCTGGCGGGGTCAAAGTTATCACCGGGCCCGTAGAGATTTACCGGCAGCAAAAATATCGAATTGAAACTATACTCCTGTCGGTATGCCTGCGATTGAACAAGCAGCATTTTCTTTGCCAGCCCATAAGGTGCATTGGTTTCCTCCGGGAATCCATTCCAGAGGTCCTCCTCCCTAAACGGCACCGGTGTAAATTTCGGATATGCGCAAACCGTCCCAATCGCTACAAACTTTTCAATATTCCGTAGTCTGGCTTGCTCAATGAGCTGAACGCCCATCATCAAATTCTTATAGAAAAACTCCCCCGGATGCCGGCGGTTAGCACCAATGCCGCCCACAACCGCCGCAAGGTGAATAACAATATCCGGCTGCATATTTTCATACATCCTGGTTATGTCTTCCAACTTAACCAGGTCGTAGTCCTCAATCTTCGGCACAAGGATATGTTTACAATGCCGTTTCCGCAGCCCTTCGGTAACATAACCCCCCAGGAAACCCGCACCGCCGGTAACAACAACGCGCTTATCCTGGAAAAAATTGCTCATCGTCCTTCACTCGCGTATCTTAATTCCTGCGGCCTACTTTCCGTGGTCCTTCAAAATCTTCTCCTTCTCCGCCAGTTTCATATCGGCATCGGTCATCATACGCGCAAGCTCTCTAAATTTTACCTTCGGCTCCCATCCGAGGACTCGCTTTGCCTTGCTCGCGTCACCCTTAAGGTAGTCAACTTCGGTAGGCCGAAGATACCGCTTGTCAATCTCAACGTATTCCCGCCAATCCAGACCGAGATAACCGAAAACTTCCTCTACAAATTCCTTGACCGAATGGCTTTCGCCTGTTGCCACAACATAATCGTCGGGATTATCCTGATGCAGCATCAGCCACATCGCTTCGACATAATCACCTGCGTATCCCCAGTCCCGCTTTGCATCCAGATTGCCTAAATAGAGTTTGTCCTGCAGGTCTAATTTAATTCGTGTGGCCGCTTGCGTAATTTTCCTCGTAACAAATGTCTCCCCTCGCCTCGGCGATTCGTGATTAAACAATATCCCGTTACACGCAAACAAACCGTAAGCTTCTCGATAGTTCACCGTCTGCCAGAAGCTATATACCTTCGCACAGCCGTAGGGACTGCGAGGATAAAAAGGCGTCTTTTCAGTTTGTGGTATTTCTGCAGCCTTGCCGAACATTTCACTGCTGGAGGCCTGATAAAACCTGGGCCGATTCTTGTTGGAACGAACCGCCTCGAGCAGCCGGAGCGTTCCAAGCGCATCCGTATTGACCGTATAGATAGGCATATCAAAACTTACCCGAACATGGCTTTGCGCCCCCAGGTTGTAAACTTCATCCGGCTTAATCTCATTCATGATTGTCGATAGGTTACCGCCGTCGGTCAAATCTCCGTAAACTAACTTTAGCCGGGGATGCTCGTGCGGGTCCTTATACAAATGGTCAATCCTGCCGGTATGAAATGAGGAGCTTCGCCGCATCAGACCCCAGACCTGGTAACCTTTTGCTAATAGTAATTCCGCAAGGTATGAACCATCCTGACCCGTAACACCTGTAACCAACGCCTTTTTCATAATGCAGCACTTCTCCGACAAAATAGCAGTTGTTTCAGATTTTGTTAGTGCACTCCTTTTGGTTTCTGCTTTTTAGTTTCTTCGATAATTATCTGGAGCGTCTCGGTCAGAGCTGTCTTCGGCTCCCAGCCGGTCGCCTTTTTGATTCGCTCCAGGCTCGGGATTCGCCGCATCATATCCTCCATAGGCCTGCCATAAGCAACCTCGTATGGCACAAATTCCTTCTTGCTTGAACTATCCGTCATCTCAATAACTTTATCAGCAAGCTCTTCGATGGTAATCTCTTCGTTAGAACCGATATTATATACCTTACCCGCCGCATGCCGGCAATTCATCAAGCCGATGATAGCCTCAACAAGGTCCCGCACATAGCAAAAACATCGCCTTTGCCTGCCCGTTCCATATATCAAAACCGGCTCATTCCTTATCGCCCACCGAACGAATCGCGGCACCACCATCCCATACCGACCTGTTTGCCGTGGTCCAATCGTGTTAAAGAATCTGGCAATTACCACAGGCAGACCATACTGTTGATAAAACGCCAGACCCAAAAACTCGTCTATTGCCTTACTACAGGCATACGCCCACCGGGGTAAGCTCGTGCTGCCAAGCACAATATCATCGTCTTCGCGGAAGGGAACCGCTTCGCTTTTGCCATAAACTTCGCTGCTGGAAACAATCAGGATTTTCCTGCGGAATTTGTTAGCTGCCTCGAGCACTCTTTCTGTGCCGCCGATATTAGTCTCTATCGTATGAACCGGGCTGTCGGCTATCAGCTTGACTCCAACCGCCGCAGCCAGATGGAAGATTACGTCAGTGCGATTTGCGAGAGCTTCCATCAATTTGGCATCACGGATGTCTCCTTCAACGAAATCAAATCCGGGATGTTTTTTGAAACTCTCGATATTCGTCAGACTGCCTGTGCTGAGATTATCGACAACGATTACTTGGCTGCCATCCTCAAGCAGCCGCTCTGCTAAATGAGAGCCGATAAAACCTGCCCCGCCTGTAACCAATGCCTTCATTTACTGGGTCCGGCAAAAATAAAAAAGTAACCGCTGACTCCTTTGGCTGATGTGTTTTGTCAGCGAATGTATGGTAAATAACCAGTCACCAATAATCAATTATCAATTTTGAACAAACTCCGTCCCTGTGGGCTGCGCAAAAAAAATAAATGCAGCCTTACTATTCCTTTAACCCCTTTCTGCGGAAACTATCCTGCGGTCAGAATATGGACTTGACCAGGGCTTCCTATACCATAAGTATCGGCAAATAAAGGACATAGCTTTAGTAAAGCTGTTCCGGCAAAACCTCCTTGACCGCCCGCTCCGAGTCAATAACCATACGCCTCCAAAGCCCCAAGGTTCGCCCGACCGCCATCCTTCTATCAGGGTCAAGAAAGCTCTTTTTATAGGACGGCTACTCTTATCAATCCGGAATCTGTTTTGATTTTCTGGTTAAAAATGATATGAAATGTTAGGGTATGTTTAGAAATTGTTTCAAAACTATCACTCTGATGCTGCCAAGGCAATGTCTTCGATTGTCTCCCATCCGTCTTCTGTTATCCGTCATCTGCTTTCTGCCTTGCGTAGAAACTAACGAGTTTAACTGCCGCCACACAGAAACCTGCCCACAAAATAAGCCACAGACATAATAGCGGATAAAACAGCTTCTTTGAATTCGAGGGCAGCATACTTTTGGCCTTGAAGGGAAAGAAATTGACACAGTAAGTGATTCGGACGGCCTGTTCGCTGCGATTATATTTCAGAAGCAACGGCTCTTCATCCGTCACCTTCGCGGAGCTAAAATTTCTTTTACCGGCTATGTGCCCGGCAATATTCTCAAATCGCATCCGCAAATGCGACTGCGGCCAGTCCCAGACCCAAGCATCGGGGATGAGGTGATGATTGGGATTTTGCACAAACTCAAGATTGAAATTATATACCACCGATGCTGCTTGTATAACGCAGCTTACCGATATTAGCGATATGACGAGAATCTTTACTGCAGTTTTCACGGGTTTGCTGAACAAAACCACCAGCGGCAAAACTAAAAAAGGCAGCACCGGCACTTGGTATCTGATTGACCATGCATAATCACCCGCCCAGGCCGTGAAAAAGCTGTGAAATACGAAGCTGCTCAGAATGGCTGAAAATATAGCCAGGGCCACTACCTTGTGTCTGCGGTAAAAACTATAGACGCACAGCGGAAACAGTAGAAGAACCGGATTGTAAAGAAATATACTCTTTCCCGGACTGAACAGCATCGCTGCCAGAGTAGGTAAAGGCGAACCCTCAAATAATTTATGCCCGCCCATAGATGTAGCGATTGATAACCCGTAACCACTCTCAAAAATACTGCCAAATCGGATATAGTTATACCAGCCGCAGACAATTATAAATCCCCCCGTCCCCAGAACTCCGGCCAAAAGCCACTTCGCTATTATTTTCAATATATCCTTTTTGCCTGACTTCAAAATCTCACTCCCTGACGCAACAAGATATACAGGCAAAACTGTCACTATAGAAGCAGGCCTGAATAAGAGGCACATTCCGAGCGCAATGCAGAAAAGCCATGCGTAAACAAAACGCCGCTGCCGGTAATGCTTAACCATCAAAAATGTCGCTAACACCAATAGCAAACCATCCTGTGTCTGCTCCTGCGTATTTACCGAATAGTGAAAATTCATTGTGGCAAAAGCAAATACCGCGGACGAAAGAATGGCGGTCTTCTTGTCATAACCCAGCAAAAGCACCAGCCTGTAAAATAACCACACAAGCATTGCGCCAACTGCCGGGAACAAAATCGCGCTCGCAAGAAATTGTGCCGTCAAGTCAGCGTTTTTCGCATTTATGCCCCCCACCTTTTCAATCGCTAATCCTATCACTGCAAACGGCAGCATAGACAGTGCTTGGCCAAGCCCATAAAATGAATATCGCTTACCTCCTGTCCCAATCGCGTAATTGTTAGTCTGCAAGTCCTCTTCAAGGGATATTCCGTTGGCACGGACTATTTGCCGTGCAACCGACCAGCGGACTTCCGTATCGCCGGGTAGATTGCCGGGACTTGCCAGACTGTATAAAAAAGAAGATGCCGCAAACAGCAAGGCACCGCCGGTTAGTTTATATTTGGTCATCCGTCTTCTCGACATAATGAGTTTCCGGCAATGCCTGCCGGATCGGAGTTACATTAGCTGCTGTTACTTTAGCCGTAATACGAACTGAACGTCTTATCGGTCTCCCAGACAGTAATACAATGAAGCGACGCTTTGTCGAATTTACCCACAAGCTTATCCCACGCGAAAGCCGCGATATTTTCAATGGTGGGATTGGTTTTGCTAAACGCAGCAACATCGGTATTCAAATTTTTGTGGTCAACCACTTTTATAAGCTCATCGTCAACTACTTTCTCAAAACCGCCGATACGAAAATTATTCTTTCCTGCCGGCATCTTTATCGTAACCTCAACGATATAATTGTGTCCATGGCCGGTAGGGTTTGCGCACTTGCCGAAAATCTCAAAATTGCGCTGCTCGGAGAAATCATCGTTCCACAGTTTATGCGTCGCCGCAAATTCAAACTTCTCGCTGAAATAAAGCATCTGTAAATCCTTTGAATCTATTGTTACTTTTCTGAAGGGATTCAACTCCAGACTCAATGTGCCCAAGCGTGTCCTGCCAAACTTGTCACTTAGAAGCTGCCACGCAGTTTTCAAGAGCTTGGCTATATCAAAAAAGTCGATATGCCTGCCCCGGCGAAAATCCGTCCTTATCCGCTGGGCAAATACCGGCACCACAAATTCCCGAACAATCCTATCTATGTCCGTGACATTAACAACGAATCCGGTGGTCGGCTCGACCTTGCCAACAACCTCCACTAATAACTCCAGGAATATTGATAATCCTTCACCTGCCGGCTTTGATGCGAACGAATTAAAACCATCAGCGTCCTCCGGCAAAAAGGGATTGACCGAAAACCTAACTGCCCTGCCAAGCTTATACATCAACGAAACCCCTTTTCTGCGGACTGTCGGTATTTTGTGCGTTCTCTGACTATTTGCGTTCGCCCATCAGTTCGGCAACTTTTGATTCGATAGCCTCAGCCCAAATCTTGTAGCCGGCCTTGTTGGGATGGAGATAGTCCGGCATAATATCCTTGGTCAATAGGCCATCCTTTGTCAGAAACCTACTATTGATATCAAGGTAATGAATCATTTTGCCGTCAGCAACCTTTGAAGCCAACCGGCTGGCTTTGGCATTCTTTTGACGCTGAGCCGAGGGGTCAGCGTTTCGTGGGAATATCGCCAGCAGGAGAATCTTGGTCCTGGGAAGCTTTGTGCGCAGCCGCTGACATACGGTGATAATTCCGTCGGCGATTTCTTCGGCGGTGTTGTCATTCCCGTTGGAATTGTTCGTGCCAATCATAACAATCGCGAGCCTGGGAGACAGACCTTCGAGATTCGAATTATCCAGCCGCCACAACACGTGCTGCGTCCGGTCCCCACCGAAACCCATATTGACCGCCTTGCGCGGTGCATAATAGGTATCCCATATTTCCTTGCCGGTATTTTCCCAACTATGCGTGATTGAATCACCGATAAAGAGCAAATCGACGTTTCCCTGTTTGAGCCGCTCATTGACCGCATCGTTGCGTGGGCCCCACCATTGGTCGGCCCGTTGCGCAGGTATGACGGCGGAGTGATTCTTGCCTTCGACCGATTTGAAAGCAAGCTCCTGCTGGCTGGCACACCCGACGAAAATGGTACTGGTCAGGAACACAACGACAACGGCTGTTATCATTCGTCTCATTTGGTTTTTCCTTTTTCGCTGCACATTTATTAGCTTATTCGACAGTCACCGTTTTCTGTTACTGTCCCCATTATCCCAGAGAACCCCGGTCGCTGCAACGGGCTTGACTGGCTTACACAAATAGGTTACAGTTGTGCTGTCTATGTCAAGAAACAGCAAATTCGCAAGAATCCTGCTGTACATAATAGCAGGCTGGGGCATTTTTTCTACCACCGTTGTTGTGTTCCTGGTTTACCTCGGCGAGACCGACCCCGATAAAAGGGCAATTCTCGGTATGGGTGTCAGTCTCATCCTTATCTGGTGCGTAGCCGGCGGGATTGCAATGCGTCTGGGGCGAGACCGCCTGGCCGGACTGGCGAGGAAAATCAAAATCGACTGGCGGGTCCGCTTTGTCCTGTTGTGCATTGTAATGGCCATGCTGGAAGAGGCAGTCACAACCTCGCTGACCAACGCCGCACCGCTGTTCGGGGCCGCCACCGATGCAGCGAGAATCACCGCATCCAAGAACTACCTTGAGGTCATCCTGTGTCACAGCGTCATTGCCTTTGTTCCAATGTTCGTATGCTGGGCCTGGCTGTTGCATCGCTACGACTTCACGCCGGTGGAAGTCGTGCTCCTCTTCGGCCTTAACGGCACGCTCGCCGAGACCTTGTCGTTTGGCCCACAGAACCTGCTGCAGGTCGGGATGTGGGTGTATGTCTATGGCCTGATGGTGTATCTGCCCGCTCATACCGCCCCGATGGAGCGCAGCGCAAGACCCGTGCGCCTGAGGCACTGGATATTGGCCACATTTCTCCCTTTGGTGTTTGTCATTCCGCTGGCAGTATTCGTTCTGGTAAAGATATTTCTGCTCGTCTGGCGTGCTCTTACGAAAGCATTTCGGTCGGCCCATTCAGATGCCCCGACCAATACGCCCGAACATCCAGACTCCAATTCATAGCTATCGGAGACGGTCAGTAAAGACGGCAACCGTTTTCTGCGGACTGTCCCCGGCCATTAGTAGGTGGCTGTGGGGCTGTCTCTATTATTCTGGATAACCTCAATTGGTGGGCTAAAGCCCACCCTACAATCTCTTATACATAAACAAAAAACCTTCTATCCTCGCATCAGGCCCAGGACCTCACTTCGGCTTTTCGGGTCTCGCCTGAATATGCCGCGAAGTGCCGACGTTACCATCACCGACCCCGGCTTTTTTATGCCTCGAATAGTCATACAGCTATGCGAGGCCTCCAGCACTACCGCCACGCCCTGCGGCTTTAAGCTGTTCATAATAAAATCGGCTATCTGGCCTGTAAGCCGTTCCTGCGTTTGCAGCCGGCGAGCAAAGCAATCCACAATACGAGCGAGCTTACTGACCCCAAGTATGCCACCACTCGGCAAATATGCGACATGAGCTGAACCGATGAACGGCATCAAATGATGCTCGCATATACTGTAAAAAGGTATGTCACGCAACAAAACAATTTCATCATAGTTTTCGGTAAAGACGCTGCGAAGATGCTCTTTAGGGTCCTCGTGCATTCCTGCTAAAAGCTCGGCGTACATCTTTGCCACCCGCTCAGGCGTTTTCTTTAGCCCCTCACGCTGGCCATCTTCACCGACCGCTAAAAGTATTTCCCTGACTGCCTTTTTGATTTTCTCGATATCTATTGTTTTGCTTTTTTTGCTCATCTACTTCGTGGTTCCACAGTTTTGAGTTTTTAGTTTTAAGTTTTGAGTTTCTTCTGTTGATTCAGTGGGTCTATCCTGCTAAATTCATAAGATAAGTAGTAAGTAACCGGACCCCAAATCCGCTTGAGCCTTCTGCGGTAAACTCCGTCGCCTTCTCGAATATGTCCACCCCTGCGATATCTAAATGCGCCCACTTTGCATCCCCTATAAACTGCTTCAAGAATGCCGCCGCCGTGCAGGCGCCGCCCCATTTGCTGCCGATATTTTTCAAATCAGCTATCTTGCTTTTCATTTCTTGCGCATACTCATCACTGCTTGGCATAGGCCAGACCTTTTCGCCGCTGTCCTCTGCTGCTCTTTGCAACTGTTTTATCAACATCTGGTCGTTTCCCATCAGCCCGGCCATATATTTGCCGAGAGCCACCCTGCAGGCGCCTGTCAGTGTCGCTATGTCAATAATAATGTCACAGTTTTGCTTGACGGCATAGGCAATCGCATCGCAGAGTATCATCCTCCCCTCGGCGTCGGTATTCAACACTTCAACGGTTTTGCCGCTAAAAGTTGTAATAATGTCTCCTGGCCGATAGCTTGTTCCGCTCGGCAGGTTCTCCGCAGACGGAATTATCGCGAAAATGTTTAATGGGAGCCGCATCTCCGCCGCTGCCTTTATCGTCGTCATCACCGCGATTCCGCCGGTTTTGTCTAATTTCATTTCATCCATATCTGCCGCCGGCTTAATGCTTATCCCGCCGGAATCAAAGGTTATCGCCTTGCCGACCAGCGCAACCGTAGGCCGACTCTTCGCCGTGGGGCTTGGGGGACTGTATTTTAGAATTATAAATCGCGGCTTATTCTGTGAACCTGACCCTACCGCAAGAATCCCGCCCATACCCTTCGCAGCCAACTGTTTTTCGTCGAAAACAGTGCAGCTCAAATTCTTTAAACCGCCTGCCAATTCTTTTGCGATGTCTGCCAGCTTGGCCGGATTAACCACATTGCCCGGCCGATTTGCCAACGTCCGGGCGTAACTTTGTGCCCTGCCGATAATAATTCCGCTCGCAACTCCTTCGTCTAACTTTTTTGCCTTTGCGGCATCGGAATCAATCACCTCGACTTTAAACCGCTCCGGCCGCCCGTTTTCGCTCTCGGTAACAAACTCATCATAACGATAACTGCCAAAATATGTCCCCTCCGCCATAGCCCTGCCCATCGCAGACAAATCAAACCGTCCTCCGAATGCTCTATGCAGTGTCAGACTAAGGTTTTCCGCTTTCATTTCGACCGACTTCTTCGCCGCATTCGCCGCTGCCTTGCGAACCGTATCAAGCGTCGCCTTTTTCCTTTCACCTAAGCCGACCAGCAGCACCCTCTTGGCACCAATTCGGCCATTGCCATACACCACTGCATTTGTTCCCTCTTTGGCCTTGAAATCCCCCAGTTTAATCAATTGCTCAATTGCCCCGTCGAGGTTGCTATTAAGCTGTGCGTTCAATTTATCCAGCCCTTTAACATCGGAAAAAAGCCCCACCGCAAGCACGTCTGTTTTGCATTCGCCAAAATCCGCCTTCCGCGTCTTTAGTTCAATATCAATAATCTCTTTCATTTTCTCGCCCCTTATAAACTATCTCAAAACTGTCACCCTGACCCTGAGCGAGCCGTAGGCGAGTCGAATGGGGAAGGGTCTGGCCAGCCAAAATGAGAGATTCCTCGCTGCGCTCGGAATGACATTTTGTGTTTTGAGATAGTTTCTTATTCCTGACAAATTCTCATCCATTACTTTTTACTTTCGGGCTTTTTATTTCCCACACCCACAGCTTTCGCCCTGTGCCGCGAATAGCTTTCAATAAATCTGTCGAGCTCTCCATTCAGCACCGCATCCACGTTACCGGTTTGAAAGTCTGTTCGATGGTCCTTTACCATCTGGTAAGGCTGCAGGACATAGCTTCGTATCTGGTTTCCCCAGGCGATTTCGCCCTTCTCACTATACAGTTTTGCAAGCTCAGCATCGCGCTTTTGCTGTTCGAGCATATACAACCTGGCCTTGAGCATTTTCATTGCCTCGGCCCTATTTTTGTGCTGGCTTCTTTCGTTCTGGCACTGCACTACAATACCGGTCGGCCCGTGCGTAATCCGCACCGCCGAGCTGGTCTTGTTTACGTGCTGTCCCCCGGCCCCCCCGGCCCTGTAAAAGTCAATTCTCAGGTCGTCCTCTTTTATTTCAATATTGATATCCTCATCAAATTCCGGCACGCAATCCACCGCTGCAAAGCTCGTGTGCCGCCTCTTCTGTGCATCGAACGGACTTATCCTGACCAGCCGATGCACGCCAATCTCACACGATAGTTTCCCAAATGCGTAAGGCCCATTGACTCGCAATGTAATCGAGCGAATTCCCGCCTCTTCGCCCGGCGTAATATCAAGCTCCTGATATTTGAACTTGTGCGCGTCAAAATACCGCGTGTACATCCTCAGCAGCATACTTGCCCAGTCGCAGCTTTCCGTCCCTCCTGCGCCTGCGTGAATGCTGAAAAAGCAATTCTTCATATCTTCGGGTCTGGACAAAAGACCCGTCAATTCTACTTGCTCACATCGCTTTACAAGTGCATTCAAATCATCTTCTAACTGTCCCAGCTCTTTCTGGTCTGACTGAGTCACCAGTTCCGACAATTCTTTAAGGTCTTTAACCTCTTGGTACAATTCCTCTGCCGGCTCAACCACTGCCTTGAGCGCACTTAATTGGGATATTATGGCCTGGGCTGCCTCGGGATTGTCCCAAAAGCCGGCCCTGGACATCTTCCTTTCAAGCTCCTGCAACTGGGATTTCTTGCTCGGCAGGTCAAAGCCAGTCCCGGATTTCCTTAATCCGGGCCGACAGTTTCGATACCGCTGATTTTAATTCCGCCACTTCCATTTACCTGCTCTTATTAACCTTATTTTCAAATAACCGCTCTGTTGGCAGTTACAAGCCGTTTTATATCACATTCGGGGTTCGGATGCAATGTGCTTATCTTCTTGTCATCCCAAATTTGAATAAAAATTTTTCTGGACAACGCTTAGCGGCATAGTTATAATTACGTCTGTGTAAATGGTCGATATTATAGTTGTGTTAAAAGCAGAGGTAACTGGCTATGGCACATAAAAAAGGACAAGGCTCTACAAAGAACGGCAGAGACAGCAACGCAAAATATAGGGGTATAAAGATGTTTGCCGGCCAATCGGTAAGGAGCGGCTCAATAATCGTCCGGCAGTGTGGAACAAAATTCTTCCCTGGCTCCAACGTCGGCATTGGCAGGGACTGGACATTATTCGCCACCGCAGACGGGACAGTCCGCTTCCAGGGTCGAAAAGTTCACGTCGTTTAAGTCCTCCCAAGCACCAGCTTACACTTATAGTCTGAAGAAGGCAGCTAAAGGAGGGGGTGAGATGATTTTTAACAAGCGGATTATTTGCTTTCTAATTCTTATCACTTGCTACAATGAGATTGCGTATCCTCAGGGCGTAGATGCCCGGGTAATGAACGCACGTCTCGGCAGAGCAATAAATTTAGGCAACGCTCTTGAAGCTCCCAACGAGGGTGAGTGGGGGGTGACACTTCGTGAAGAGTATTTCCAGATAATAAAAGACGGCGGCTTTGATGGCGTGCGAATCCCCATAAAATGGAATGCGCACGCCGGCACAGAACCCCCATATACAATCGACCCGGCCTTCTTCAATAGGATAGACTGGGCCGTGAACAACGCTCTTTCCAGAGGACTTGTCGCCATCATCGATTTTCATCACTACTACGAGATGCACAACGACCCCAATCAATATCATAAAGAGCGTTTCCTTGCTCTGTGGGCACAGATTACCGACCATTATCAGAATTATCCTGATGAGCTGCTCTTTGAGCTGTTAAATGAGCCCAACGGCAAACTCACCGACACAATATGGAACGGATTACTGCTGCAAGCCATAGAAGTCATCCGGCACACAAACCCGGACCGAAATATCATTATCGGAGGGACCGGATGGAACGGTAAATGGCAACTCATTAATAAGCTCAAACTTCCTCCCGCGGACAGGCACATCATAGCCACTTTCCATCATTATGACCCGTTCCATTTCACTCATCAGGGCGCCGAATGGGTATCAGGCAGTGATGCATGGCTCGGCACAACGTGGGAAGGCACACAACAACAAAAAGATGACATCACCGATGATTTTAATGACATATATGACTGGTCTGTAGCAAACGATAGACCAGTCTTTATGGGAGAATTTGGAGCATATAGTAAAGCCGATATGAACTCCCGCATACTCTGGACAGACTTTTCATCCCGCCAGGCCGAGGTAAGAGGTTTTAGCTGGGCGTATTGGGAGTTCTGTGCCGGATTCGGGGTATATAATGACGATACAGGAAAATGGAATCAGCTTCACAGGGCCCTTGTCCCCAACGCGCCCGTCCAGAACCAAATCCGGAATTATGAATTCGATTTCGGGACCGACCATTGGTGGAAGTGGACTTCGGGCGGCGGTGCTGCAAGTATATCTGCAGTAACAGGTGCGGAATTATCGGGAATGAATGCACTGAAAGTGTCTATCGACAATGGTGGTTCCGCCTCCAGCTCTGTTATGGCTATACAATCAAACCTTCAGCTTGAAAGCGGAAAATCCTATAGAATCAGCTTTATGGCCAAAGCAGATTCCTCTCGAACCATACAAACAAATTTGCAAGAACGCGGGGGTGACTGGACTGTCCACTGGCAACGCCAGCAGCAATTGACAACAACACCAAAGACTTTTTCATACATTTTTAATTGTCCCGTGACCGATTCTAAAGTGGACATGAATTTCCTGCCTGGCGGCAATTCCGTTAATGTCTATATTGACAAAGTGATAGTAAAAGAAGCGTGGAGCTGCGAGCAAATTATCGAGGCGGGATTGCGATTGCCGGCTGACATTAGAGGCCCCGGTGAGGCCGCAGACTGCTATGTCAATATGTATGATTTGTCTGTGATTGCCGAAGATTGGCTTACAGACGACTCGCCTGCAGACATAAGCGGGCCGGACGGCATTCCCGACGGTATTGTTGATTTTTATGATTTTGCGGCAATTGCAGAAAAATGGCTAAAGTGCAATAACCTTCAAGATTTGGGGTGTGATATTTGAAAATCACTAAGAAAACAGCTGCACAAACCAACAAAAGGTTAAAAGGATGGTAATTACGCCATCCTTTTTTTATATTAAAGACGCAATACGACATACGCAGAACGAAATACGAATGTTATGTTTATAGATGAGGCAAAAATCCAGGTCAAGGCGGGAGACGGCGGCAACGGGTGCGTCAGCCTCCGCCGCGAAAAGTTCATCCCCAAAGGCGGGCCGGACGGGGGTGATGGCGGAAAAGGGGGCGACGTCTATTTCCAGGCCGATGAAAATCTCGACACGCTGATAGATTTCGCCGGCAAGCATCACTGGCACGCCGAAAATGGTCAGGGCGGCTCAGGAAACAATAAGCACGGAGCAGACGGCGAGGACCTGATAATCAAGGTCCCGCCCGGCACGCTCATTTACGATACCGACCTGGACCTGCTCCTCAAAGACCTCAACGAGATTGGATTGAAGGTCTGTATCTGCCGCAGCGGAAGGGGCGGGAAAGGTAATAAGGCCTTTGCAACCTCAACAAATCAAACGCCGAGATGCGCCGAACCCGGCAAAAAAGGTCAGGAAAGAAATATCCGGCTGGAATTGAAACTCATCGCCGATGTCGGCATAGTTGGTATGCCAAACGCCGGCAAAAGCACACTCATTTCACGCTGCTCTGCTGCAAGGCCGAAAATTGCCGACTATCCTTTTACCACGACCGAGCCGGTGCTCGGCATCGTCGAACTAAGCGACTACCGGCGGTTCGTTATGGCCGACATTCCCGGCTTGATTGAAGGCGCCCACAAAGGGGCAGGACTTGGCTACGAATTCCTAAAACACATAGAAAGAACTCGAATTATTGTCCATATTCTTGATGTAATGCCGTTGGATGGCTCCGACCCAGCGGCGAATTACAAAACCATCCGCAGCGAACTTGAACAATATAGTAAAGCTCTTGCGCGAAAACAAGAAGTCATTGTTGCCAACAAAATAGACCTCGACCCGGATGGGAAAAAAGTAAAAGAGCTGAAAAAGAAACTCAAGAAAGAGATTCACCCCATTTCCGCAGTTACCGGCCAGGGCATTAAAGAACTGACGGAATTCTTGTGGCAGAAGGTTAAAGAAACAAAGACTGAAAAGTGAACCGATACAAAACATCAACAAAGAACTCTTGCGTCCGGTATGCAAAATGCGTCGGCTGCAACAAAGACGTGGGACATGGGCTACGTTTGCCAACTCATGGTAGCTTTTCGAGGTCGGCCAAGTCCTGATGTCTGCCGGAGGCCTTCTTGTTGGCTTTCAGGTGCTTTAAGCTAATCAAGCTAACTTTCACGCCGTCCAGAACATCCACGACTCGTTGGGCGTAACATTCATTGAAATTGACGCCGGAAATCGTCGTGGCGAGCTCTATCCTGATAGGCGGCACACCCAGACGGATGATTTGCCATTCCTTCAAAAACAATTCCGGCGATAACTCGGGAAGGTCGAAGCCAAACTCTTTCAGGACTGTAACTATTCTCTCTGAATTAGCCGGATTCATAGCAATCCAGATATCCATATCGGCGGTAGCCCGCGGATAACCATAGTAACCAACCGCATATCCGCCGATTAGAAGATACTCAGCTTGATGAGCGGCCAGTAATTTCAAGAACTCTTTGAAGTCGGGTGGCAGATGGGTCGTAGCCATAAATGATTTGCCGCATTAACTCAACGGCTTCCAGACGTTCATAAGGGGTCTTGGAAAGCCAATACGATTTTTCATCTGATTGGTCGAAAAGCGATGCTACTGTAAAAGCAGTTTTGTCTATCTTTGGAAAACCGAACCTGTTCATAACTCAACTATACCAGATTTGCAGATACCCATCAAGGAAATATAACGGGAAATGCCTGTAAATTGACAATTTCCAAAGAATATGATAAAAAATGGTATAGATGATAAAACTGTACCAGTCAGGATGCGGGCGACGGACGATGAATTATGAACATAATCGCGATAGACATCGGTAACACAAATATCGTCATCGGGCTTTTCCTCGACGGCGAAGAGCGGTTTATAAAGTCCTTCACGGGGCAGGCCCGTGAAAAACTTACAGATTGTCTTAAATCCGCCTGGCAGAAAATTCCTGTCGCCGAAAGCTCAAAAGAAAAAAAACACGATGGCGTAATTGTCATAAGCAGCGTCAAGCCCGCCTGGACCGAGCTTGTTACAGAGCTAATAAAGGACAATCTCGGCGAAAAGGTCTATATCATTGGTAAAGACGTCCCGCTTCCAATATCTCTGTGGGTGGATGAACCCGATAAAGTCGGCACCGACAGGGTTGTTGCAGCCGCGGCGGCTTATGCTGTTGTCGAGGATGCCGTGGTCGTTGCCGACCTTGGCACCGCCGTTACCATTGACTTAGTTGACCAGAACGGCAATTTTCTTGGCGGCGTGATATGCCCGGGCTTTGAAATAAGCGCCAAAGCCCTGAATGAAAACACCGCCCAGCTGCCACATATCAAAGTTACCAGACCCGAAGCACCTCTCGGCAAGAATACAACCGAGGCCATAAATTGCGGGCTGTATTATTCTCTCATCGGCGCACTGGAGGAAATCATCCGACGCTACGCGGAAAAAATCGGCAAATGGCCCCGGACAGTCATCACCGGCTCCGGCGCCAAGCTTATAAAAGATGATTGCAAATTTATAGACAATTACGTGCCAAACCTGGTCGTAAAAGGTATCGTCCTGGCCTACCAAAAGTATATCGAGGGGAAAGACACGCTCGCCTGACCTATGAGTGTTTTCGCTGCAGTAATGACCGGCAAGGGCACCGCTGCGATATCGACCATACAGGTATTTGGCGGTGCGGCAGAGCCAATCATAAAAAAAATATTCAAACCGGCAGGGGTGAAACCCTCTGAATTCAAAACCGGCAAAATTCTGCTCGGCACAATCATCGACTCGCTCCGGCGGGAGACCATCGACCAGGTTACAATCGGTTGTGAAGGACCTGAAGCTATCGCAATACACTGCCACGGCAATCCTCTGATTGTTGAAATGATAATGCAACTGCTCCAGCGTAACGGCGTTATACTGCTGACGGCAGAAGAGCTTCTGGCCAAAATCCTGACCGCGCAAAAACCCGCCGGCACTATCGCCTTCGAAGCCAAATTGGCCCAGTTGAAGGCACAGACACTCCAGGGCACCAAAATAATCGTAAACCAAATCGAGGGTGGCCTAAGCAAGATAGCGGCACAGTGGCTGCAGAACATAGACGCAAGAACCCTTGAAGAAATGAAGTCTGACGCTGAGCAGATACTTCGGGACAGCCAGATAGCAAAATTGATTATCAACGGCTGCACGATAGTTTTAGCAGGTCCGCCGAATACCGGCAAAAGCACTCTCTTAAATTGCTTAGCCGGCCGACAGAAAGCAATCGTAAGCGACCTTAAAGGCACAACCCGAGACTGGGTATCAGCCCGATGCCAAATCGAACCTCTTTCCATAGAGCTAATCGACACAGCAGGGCTGGATGAGAATCTCGCAACAGTCCCAGCGGGGACTGTTGAAAAAGCTGCTCAGGAAAAAACGGTCGAAATATTGGACAGGGCAGACCTGATTCTATTAGTTCTGGATAATAGTCAGCCAGAAACCTCTCTCGACAGCCGGCTCCTAAAAAAAATCGCTGACAAACTTGTCCCGAGCACAGTCGAGGGAAATATCATCACGGTATTAAACAAATCCGATTTGCCGGCCAGATTCGATGCCGATAAGCTCCCCCCAATTTTAAGCAACACAGTCCAGATAAGCGCCAAATTCGGCACCGGAATCGAAAATCTAACCCAGAGAATCCTGCAAACCTGCGGTGCCGCTGACTTCAATTTGCAAACCCCTGTCTGCATAACCTGCCGACAGGAAAACCTCCTAAAACAACTAACAAAAACTAATACAAAACGCAAGGCCACCTCACTGGTAACAGAGTTGTTAAACGGCCAGCTTCGTGTATAATCTTATCTTGTCAGTTACTCAATAGTCTAATTTGCTAAATAAAAGGAACAATAAATGGTTAATAATTTTGCTGCACATTTAGATATATTGGGTTTCAGAAATGTAATATGTAGAAAATTTGATGAAGCTTGGGGTGCCTTGTCGGACCTTAAGTCTGCAATGGACAAAGCACTTAGGATTACAATAATTCCCCAAAGCACCGGCACTCCCATTGGTGACAGAATACGCGCCAAATTTTTCTCAGACACTGTATTTCTATTTACAGCAAATGATACAGACGAGGATTTACTTGCAATCCTAATTACATCTTCAAAGCTTTTTGCTAACGCTCTGAAATCATGTGTCCCTTTACGCGGCGGGATAGCGCATGGAAAATTTTGTATGGATCCAAATAACGAACTGTTTATGGGAGAGTCTTTGGTGAAAGCCTATGTAATAGGTGAAGATGCTCAATGGTTAGGTATTGTGGCAGACAAAATTATAGCTGAGAGATCTCAGAAAACGGTATTGAAAGAATATGTAGTAAATTGGAATGTTCCGAGTAAGAATGGACGTAATGAACCTCGAAGTGTACTTAACTGGCCTAAAGCTTTTGCTGCTGGATTTACAAAAAAGCCACCAATTTCTGTACTTGATTATTATGAGGCCTTTGAACCAATGTTTGGTCCTTATGATGATCTTACCCCCGGCGTAAAATTCAAATATGAGAATACTGTTATGTTTGTTAATACCCATTTGCCAAACGATTGATGTAACAAACCTATTGCAATGTTCTTTTAAACTATAAACATTATGGCGATAAACGAAAAGCTAACGCCTGCGATGAAGCAGTTTCACCAGTTCAAGCAAAAATACCCCTGCTACATACTATTTTTAACTATTTTTATAAGAATATTCCTTCCTTAACTGCCTCGCTGACGATGCCTATCTGGTTTTTCTTGGCTTCAAATTCCTCAGGTGTGTAACATAACGGCTCTATCTCAATAGGCCAATGCTGCCAGAAATCGTACATTAAAGCAGAACGCTTGCTAAAGAATATGTCTCTAAAATCATCTGAGACCAGGATTATATCATAGTCACTGTCTTTCAAATGCTCGTCTTTGGCCCTGCTGCCGAAGAATATGGCTTTGTCTATATTGTACTTCTTTCTTACTTTTTGTAAGAAATCAGCTATTCTTGAATCTGCTTCTTTACCCATTCTATTACCTGTTCAGCGGTCCTAAGGTGGCGGGATGCGATACTCTCATCATATAAATCAGCAGGAACACCCGCTGCCATATCGGGATAGCGGGTGCTCAAATACTCCGGATTCAAATCTCTTATCCCAGAAAGCATATGCTCTGGAACATCAGCTTTCTGGGCAAGATAGATTATCGAATGACCCTTTGGAAACTCTCTTAACTTGTATAAACACAACGCCTTTAACGCCTTCTCAACCCCTTGAGGGGAGATGCAAAAACAGACAGGTAAAAATCGTATGATTTTTTACTGTTCCGCGCGCTCTTTAAATCAGCTTCTGCCTGCTTGAACCAGTTTGTGACTTCTTCTCTCATATCAGCTTATTATAACACGATATGGACTTTTTAGCCATACCGCCATTCGTGACAACCACCTAAATCAATTGCCCCATTAAAGCCAAACCACTTCGACGATAACATAGCAAATCCAAAGATTACTATCCTGTTTTATTTTCTCTAATTTCTTCTTGTTGTAAAGAAATAAATATAAAAAGCCTCTTAACTTGTTAAACGGGCCGCTCTGTGTATAATCTCGTGGTATGGCTATCGAGAGTGAAAAGCTGACCCCTGCGATGAAGCAGTTTCATCAGTTCAAGCAAAAGTATCCCGACTGCATACTGTTTTTTCGCATGGGCGATTTCTACGAGACCTTTTACGAAGACGCCAAGGTCTGCTCGAAGGTCCTCGGCTTAACTCTGACCAGCCGAAACAAAGGCGACAACCCTATCCCTCTTGCCGGCGTTCCGTATCATGCTGTCGATGGGTATCTTAAAAAAATGTTGGAGGCCGGCTACAAAGTCGCCGTCTGCGAGCAGGTCGAAGACCCCAAAACCGCAAAGGGCGTCGTCAAACGCGATATCGTGCGGATTGTCACCCCGGGCACGCTCACAGACGATATCCTGCTGGACGCCAAAAAGGATAATTTCCTCTGCGCAATCAGTCTGGGTGCAAAAAACCAGACCGCCATCAGTTGGGTCGATATTTCGACAGGCCACTTTTTCGTCCAGCAGTTACCTGAAGGAAAGCTGCTCGATGAACTGCTCAGGCTTAGCCCAGCCGAATGTCTGCTGGCCGACAGACGAGGCGAACTATTTGAAGCCGAGACCAAAAAACTCGCCAGGGACATCACACAGTTGACCAAAGCCAGCTTAACCGAACGGCCAAGCTGGTATTTCGACCCCTATCAGGCAAGGCAGCGGTTACTGAAGCACTTCGGCACCGCCACCCTTGAAGGATTCGGCATCGGTGATAATGACGATGGCCTTATCCCGCCTGCCGGCGCCATCATCGAATATCTCAACGAGACGCAAAAGACCACGCTCGGCCACATCCGGAATTTGAAGAAGATTGAGCGCCAAAACTATCTGCAAATCGACCCGGCCTCTCTGCGAAGTCTGGAAATTCTGCAAACTATTCGCACCGAAAGCAAAAAGGGAACGCTGCTGGACTGTCTCGACCAAACGCTGACCGGTATGGGCGGCAGGATGTTTCGGAACTGGCTGTGTATGCCGCTGTGTGACCTCGGCGCTATCGAGCTGCGTCAGGAGACAATCGAAGAATTAAAAAACGCCGACGCCGGTTTATCCGACATTCGCAAACTGCTTTCAAATATATCCGACACCGAAAGAATCGCAGCCCGCATCAGCACTTTTCGAGCTACTCCCAGGGACATGTTGGCCCTGGCAGCAACGCTTCGCCAGATACCGAAGCTACGACAAATCCTGCAGCAATTCGGTGCCGACCTGCTTATACGATTGGCCGGCCAATGCGATAGTATGGACGAATTAGCCGACTTGCTCGAAGCCGCAATTGAGCCGGAATGTCCCTCACATCTCCGCGACGGCGGCGTAATAAGAACGGGTTTCAACCAGGAACTCGATGGGCTGCGCTCAATTTCCAGGGACGGCCAAAGCTGGCTAAAAAATTACCAGAAAGAGCAGTCCCAGCGAACCGGCATCGCAAATCTGAGAATCGGTTACAATCAGGTCTTCGGCTACTATATCGAGGTAAGCCGTTCTGCAGCGGACAAAGTCCCCGCCGACTATGTTCGTAAGCAGACAATCAAAAACGCCGAGCGTTACATCACCGAGGAGCTTAAAAAATACGAAACGCAGGTCCTCGGCGCCGAGGAAAAGGCGCTCGAATTAGAGCAGCAAATCTTTGAAGACCTCCGCGGGCAGGCCTGTCAATATGTTAGCCGAATGCAGGCCCTCGCCGAGACCCTCGCACAGTGCGATTGCCTTGCTGCCCTCGCGTATCTGGCGAAACGCCGCAATTATGTCCGCCCGAAAGTAACAGCCGGCGGCGAGCTTATCATTCACGAAGGAAAACATCCGGTCCTCGCCGAGATTATTGGCTCGGAGTTTGTGCCTAACGACATTGAGATAGGCGATGGCGCCGGCGACATACTCGTTATCACAGGCCCGAATATGAGCGGCAAAAGCACATACATTCGTCAGGTCGCCCTTTTAGTTTTGATGGCGCAGACCGGCTCATTTATCCCCGCTAAAGACGCCCAGATAGGGCTGGTTGACAGAATCTTTACCCGCGTAGGTGCCTCCGATGAGCTTATCCGGGGACAATCCACATTTATGGTCGAGATGACCGAAACCGCCAACATCATCAACAACGCTACCGAAAGGTCGCTGGTCATCCTCGATGAGGTCGGACGCGGCACAAGCACTTACGATGGCCTGGCGCTCGCCTGGGCGATTACCGAGCACATCGCAAACAAAATAAAATGCCGAACGCTCTTTGCCACGCACTATCATGAGCTAACTGAACTGGCGGAGCTATTTGCAAACGTCAAAAACTGCAACGTAGCCGTCCGCGAATGGATGGACGAGGTCGTCTTTTTATATAAAATTTTGCCCGGCGGAACCGACAAAAGTTACGGCATCCACGTGGCAAAACTCGCCGGCGTCCCTCAATCAATTCTGGAACGCAGCAGGGAAATCCTCGAAGAATTGGAGAGCACCTTCACCAAAGAAGCTACCAGCGACCACCTTGCAAAACACAAAACTAAACAGCCCGACAAAGACCTTCTATTCGTTGAGAAACACAAGAGCGTCCTCGAAAAACTGGCGTCAACAGACCTAAACAACTTAACGCCTCTTGATGCGATTAACCTACTCAACCAGATAAAAGGGGAAATTGACGAGAAATAGACCACGAGCAGTTAAGGTAAAACTGCCTCCAAAAGCATTTGAAATTCCGGCTCTTGCGTTTATAATTGTGTTTATGATTAGCGATGAACTAATTCAGAAAATAAAAGACCGGCTGGTAAACGGTTTTCACCCTCAGAGAATCATCCTCTTTGGCTCACAGGCGAGGGGCACAGCCGATGACCGCAGCGATGTTGACCTTCTCGTTATTTGTCGCTTCAGGGGAAAACGCATAGAACTAATGGTGGAAATGACCAGAGCTCTGATTGAGCTGGATTATGCCTTCGATGTCGTGATACTCAGGCCGGAAGAACTGGAACGAGACCGTGATATACCGGGCACGATTGGCCGGTACGCGTATAAGGAAGGAAAAATTGTGTATGAACAGTCGTGACCGCAATGTTCGGGAAAAAGTAAGAGAATGGATTAGTTTTGCTGAGGACGACCTGCGTATGGCCCTGTGCGCCGAGCGACTAAAAAGTAATGTGCCTTACCGGCTTATCGCCTTTCATGCTCAACAGTGCGCCGAAAAATACCTTAAGGCATATCTGGTCTATCAAAACGTGGATTTTCCCTACACCCATAGTATTGCCACTTTAATGAAATTGTGCGATAAGCACACGCCGTAGGTTAAAGAGATTCAGGATGCCGATTTATTGACTCCCTACGCGATAACAGCGCGATATCCCGGCATAGAGAGGAAAGTTACAAAACAGGAAGCGATTAGAGCAGTAAATATAGCCGAAAAAGTCCGCCGGACGGTTCGAGATGCCCTTAAACAACTCGGCCTAAAACTGCCGGATTGACGAACGAGAATAAAAGATGAGACAGGTCCCGCCCAATTCAAATGATTATTGATTGTTGATAATTGATTATTTATTTTTCTCTGTGAACTCTGTGGCCTCTGTGGCTAAATTTATGATTGAACTATTTCCCAAGATTTACTAAATGTGCTTTTAGGAATTTTTCTATGGCCTTGACGGTTTCGTCTTTGACGGTGCGAGGGCTCTGGGCGACCCATAGGGTAAAGTTATAAAGCTCCTGCGTATCGACCTCGACCCATTTTTTATTTCTGTATAAAAATACAAACAATGTTGTCATCGCGACCCTTTTATTACCGTTTTGAAAAGGGTGGTTTTTAATCAGAAGATAAAAAAGAATCGCTGCCCTGGAGACAAGGGATGGATACAGACTTTTTCCTGAAAAACTTTGGAAAGGCGTAGCCAGGCAGCTTTCCAGGACATTGGGAAAACGGCTTGAGAAATCCGGAATCGGCTCATCGAAAGAAAGTTTCTCACGGGCCAGCTTAAAGGCAATGTACTCTACTTCTTGTAAAGTGATGCTCTTCATTATTCGCTGCCTAAGAGTTTCAGCACTTCGCCGTATTCTGTAACTACTTTATTTACGGCGTTGTCGATTTCCTTTTTGTCCTCTTGGCGCAGGACCTTTCCCAGAATACCCGCTATCTGTTTTTGGGGAATAGCAAAGGTCCTTCCAATCTTTACCGCCTTAATTTGGCCTTTCTTTACCTTTCTGTAAACGGCAATCCTGCTTATACCCAGAATCCTGGCTAACTGCGGAATGGTAATATATTCGGTTTTCTTCATAAAAATCGCCTGCCTATTTACTATAACCGCTTGCCTGTTATTAACTTAGTCCTTGCGTCTTCTTGTTAACTGCGATACATAAGGTTAACTTATGTTAACCACCATAGACAATCTTAACATAAAAACTCAAAGAATTCAAGCTAACAAATTCAATTTCCGAGGCTCGCCCATCTTTATTGGTGGTCTGAAGTCCACCTTACTATTACCAAACCTTCCTGTTGCTTCTGTAGCTGATTTATAATAAATTAAACGGAGTAAATCTGCGTAACCTGTGACCCAAAAATGGATTCCTGCCTCCGCAGGAATGACACGTTACGTTATTAAGGAATCCAAAAGTATGGCAAAGATTACCAAACTCGATGACATCGTGTCGCTGTGTAAGCGAAGGGGGTTTATATTTCAGTCCAGCGAAATCTATGGCGGGCTGGCAAGCTGCTACGACTACGGGCCGTTAGGCGTTGAACTAAAAAACAACGTCAAAAAGGCCTGGTGGAAAAACACCGTCCAGATGCGAGATGATGTCGTCGGCCTGGATTGCAGCATCCTGATGCACCCATTGGTCTGGAAGGCATCCGGCCACACAGACAAATTTGCCGACTTAATAGCCGAATGTAAAAAGTGCAACACAAGAACCCGCGTTGACCACCTGACCGGGCACGCCGAAGAACACACCGAGCACATCGCAATAGATGTGGCTATGGCAAAGACCGGCGATTTGAGCAATAAGGTATGTCCTAATTGCAGCGCGGTAGGACAGTTCACAGAGCCGATGCCGTTTCGGCTGATGTTCGAGACCCGGATGGGCGCCAACGTTGACGACTCAATGACGATGTTTCTCCGCCCCGAAACCGCACAGGGAATCTTTGCCAATTTCAGAAATGTCCTCGACTCCACCAGAGTCAAGATTCCCTTCGGCATCGCCCAGATTGGCAAAAGTTTTCGCAACGAAGTAACAACCAAGGCCTTCATTTTCCGAACCCGCGAATTTGAGCAGGCCGAGCTTGAATTTTTCTGCGAGCCCGGCACCGATGACCAGTGGTTCGAGCATTGGAAAGAGCACCGCTTTAACTGGTACACCGACTTAGGCATAAAGAAAGAGAACCTTCGCTTCCGCCCGCACGACCGCGAGGAGCTTGCACATTATGCCAAGAGCTGCGTTGACGTCGAATATAAATTCCCCTTCGGTTCCGGCGACTGGCAGGAGCTCGAAGGTATCGCCAACCGCACCGACTTCGACCTAAGACAGCATCAACGCGGAATGAGGACTATTACCAAATGGTTCGAGAATAACCGCGACCTTTCCAAAGTCGAATTGGCTGCCGAAGATGAGAATTACCAATCCGGCCCGCTCTCTTACTTTGACGATGAGAAAAAGAAACGATACATCCCTTATGTCATTGAGCCGAGCGCCGGCATCGACAGAAGCACGCTCGCTTTTTTGGTTGACGCTTACGATGAAGAAGAAGTTCGCGGCGAAACAAGAAACCTCCTAAGATTTCATCCTGCACTTTCGCCGATTAAGGTCGGCATATTTCCATTAGTCAAAAAAGAAGGTATGCCGGAGGTGGCAATCAATATCTATAACGACCTGAAAAAGCGTTTCAACTGCTTCTACGATGAAAAAGGTGCGGTCGGCAGACGCTACCGCAGACAGGATGAGGCCGGCACGCCATTCTGTATTACCGTCGATGGCCAGACCCTGCAGGACCAGACCGTAACCGTCCGCGAGCGTGACTCAATGGAACAGATAAGGGTCTCAACAGGCCAACTGCTAAACCACCTGCGCGAAAAACTGGATACATAAGGGGCGTAGCTATCAGGGGGCATTCTGGATCAAAATCAGCGTGGCGTCCCCAGATTTCCTTTGATCAATCCGATTGGTCTGTATTTAAGAATAACCCTCTGGATATTTCTGGAATACACTCGGAGGGTCTGGCAACATAAACACCCTGCACATTACAAATGAGATTCGGACGCTCAGGAGGACGAAGGCGAGGGCGAGTATGATTTATCAAACTTTCATCATTTGTAAGAAACCATACTGCTCCCAATGCGATTGCTTCAGCTAGGTGCCGTTTGTCTTTATCTTTTAGTTTCAATGGATGAAGTGATTTTTCAATTTGTGTAATCGTTTCCTCATCCGTATCATTAGCCTCTTGTTGTCCTGCTTCCTCCCAAACTTGCAGCAGAATAGAATAAACTCCTCTCTGGTTATTAGTTGGCTTGCAGAGCAATTCTTTCATCAAGTGCTTTGGAGCGCAAACATGCCATCCTTCTCCTAACTGTTCCAGTTCAACAATTTGTCGGAGCGATTCTAATTCCCTCAGTAACTTGGGTTCATTGACAGGAGATACATCATTCCATCCCCAAATAAAATCTTCGTAATCGGCACAGTATTGTGCCAGATTAGCATCAAGATAAATTAGCATCGTAATCCTTTGAATGTGATGAGTATTTTCTCATTCGTGGCCTAACATTGTATATATGATTTCAACCTATATCCTTTAGGACGCACAATTGCGATATAACAATTCATCCACTAAAACTACGCAACCAGTCTTCCTATAGATTGAACCGTACCACACGCTTTTTTGTCTGGATTAAAGGTATAACTCCCTCAGAAATCTGTCAAGCCCGGATTATGCAAGAAAATGCGGGAAAACCGAAATCACAAGCAGTGGAATCTTCAAATATGTGCTTTCCGGGAATTACTTGGGGATGTATAGTATAAGACAAGGCCAAGGTGGCTTGCGCATAAGTCCTGCTGACGACTCGGTCATCTGGCCGCGAAGATAAAGCCGGAAATCAAAAAGGTAAGATGCATATAAGCGAGAACATATACAGATTTGGAAGGGTGAGCCGGTGCCTGAGCAGAATCAAAAAAAGAAAAAATTAAGAATCGTTAAACAAATCCTCAAGTGGATGGAGTTGGGGATAATTACGGCGCTAATACTTGGGGCGCTTATCTTCGATGCTCCCTGGAAGGTGCTGACGCTTTTGCTGATTATTCTTGCCGCCTGCACCATCTTTCCGAAAGGGGCCGGAAAATGGTTCTGGCTTTCGGTTGCCGCGGTAGTGATAGTATTGATTATCTGGGTTTTTCTACCCGATGACGATGAAGGTTGGAGACCTTACACGTTCGACAAAGAGTTAGCCGCCCTCGAAGCCAAGTACGCAATACCTGACAGCGAAAACGCCGCAACAATCTACAACAAATTCTTGCAGGATTATGACTGGGAAGACTTTTACGCTAATCTATCCCAGGAAAAATTACCTATGCGCGAACCATGGCTGAGCAAGGAACATCCCAAAATCGCTGAATGGCTTAATTTGCATCAAAACACTATGCAGACATTACTTAAAGTGTCCAAAATGGAAAAGTGTCGTTTCCCAATAACCGACCCTACAAATTTTGAAAAGCAAATGAATAGAAATGCTGCTATGAGACAATGGGCATTTTTGCTTATCTCGGCAGTGAATAACGATATCGCCGAAGACCGCGTAGATGAAGCTTTGCAGAAAAATTTTACCCTTCTACAAATGGGAAATCATCTTTATCAACAACCAGCAACAGCAGATTTGTTAGTCGGCATGGCCATAAGAGCTCTTGCACTACCTGAACTTAAAAGATTCGTTATTACCGGCGATCCCAAAGAAACACATTTAAGAGCCATAGAAGAAGCTCTCGGGAATGTGAAATACGATTGGGGCCCTGATATAATAAGAATCCTTGAGTCCAATAAATTATCCACTAAAAGAATCCTTGCCAAATACTATGAAATAAACGAAAAAGGCAACATAAGACTGAGTCGAGACCCGTTGGCGGAAATGAGAGCTTGCTGGAAGCAACAACTTGAAAACAACGAAATTAAAGAGCAGCGAATGAGAAAGGATTTAGAATCGTATGTCTATTTGACTTATTGGCAAAGAAAACTCATAAAAGCAGAAACTATTTTACATTGGTTTTATATTCCCTCATCACCCCAAAAGGCTGCTGAGTTAGTTGATACCATCTACCAAAACTATTATGAGATTGTCAAACCTGATTTTGACTGGTCAAAGGAACCGCGAGAGCTTCCCATAACCGCACGATTTAAATTCATGCTCAACCGCTACCGCACGATGGAATTATTGCCAGGGGTATCAGAGAAACCCTATTACAGGATTCATGAGCAACACCTTCGACTCAGTACCATTATAAAAGCGAGCCAGCTTATAATTGCCTTGAGACGCCACAAAAACAAACATTCCCATTGGCCGGAAAGCCTTGATGAAGTAAAGCCCTTTGCCTCCGCAGAAATCTTTGTTGACCCCATTAATGGCAGTTCCTTTGTGTACAAGCTCGCCGATGATAGTTTCAAGCTATACAGCAAAGGCAAAAACAATATTGATGAAGATGGCAAACGCGACCAGTGGGGCTATAAACCAACGGGAGCAGACGACTGGCTAATCTGGCCGCCACGCGGCAGAAAGCCCAAAACAGAAGAAGAACCACAAAAATGATTGTCGATTATATCGAAAATGCTTATCTATACGCCGGCCTATCTGATGGACTTAAAAAGGCTTTTGAAATTCTAAGAGATAAAACTCTTTCGCAAAAGAACGATGGCCGATACGAAGGCGATGGCGATAACCTGTATTACATCATCCAGCATTACATGACCAAGCCGGTCGAGGAATGTAAGCTTGAGGCCCACAAAAAATATATCGACGTTCAGTTTGTCGTGAGCGGCCAAGAGATGCTCTATCACGCTCCGTTAAAGGGACTGAAAACAGAAACCCCCTACGACAAAACTAAAGATGTGGCTTTCTATAAGGTGCCTGTTGACCTCACTGCCATAAATTTAAGGCCGGGGATGTTCTGCATCCTGTTTCCGCAGGATGCTCATATACCCGGCTGCCAGCTTGACGGCCCCTTCAACGTCCATAAAGTAGTCGTAAAGGTGGGAATTGATACACAATAAACGCGGTAAAGACAAAGAAGAGGTTGCAAAACGGCCGAGGAAAAGAAAAAACACGGAATCGTAAAGCAAATCCTCAAGTGGATTGGGTTGGGGTTACTTACAGCACTAATACTTGGGGCGCTTATCTTTGATGCCCCGTGGAAGGTGCTGGCGCTTTTGATTATTATACTTGCGGCCCATACCATTTTGCCGAAAGCAGCCATAAAATGGTTTTGGCTTTCCGTTGCCGCAGTGGTGGTAGTATTGATTATCTGGGTCTCCCTGTCTGATGAAACCGAAGGCTGGCGGCCATATACTTTTGATGAAGAGCTTGCCGCCCTGCAGGCCAAATATGCCGTCCCGGACAACGAAAATGCCGCGTTGCTTTATGACAAACTATTTGAGACCTTGGACATAGATTCCAATCAGCCTAAATTCTTTGCAAAAGAAAATCCTTCGTCAAGAGATGGGCCGTGGCTTTCAAAGGACCATCCGGAAACCGCTGAATGGCTAAAAGACCACCAGAAAACAATCGATACATTGCTGCAATTCTCCCGAATTGAAAAATGCAGATTCTCAATAACGGCTAATCCTGTGGACACTGAACGTTGGGAACGTTTACAGAAAATGCGACGCTGTGCATTTTTGCTCGTCTCGTCTGCCAACAATGATGTAGCCGAAGGCCGAACCGATGCCGGACTCGAAAAGTATTTTTGCATCATTCAAATGGCCAAGCACATCCATCAACAACACGCTCTGATAGACTTATTGGTTGGTTCTGCGGTCGAAGGTTTGGCCTTAAAACAGCTTAATCGGTTTATGATAGAAGGCGAGTCCACCAAAGAACAGCTCCAATTGATAGCCAATTCCCTAAAAGACCTGGAAAATAACTGGGGCCCGGATTTCAACAGGCGCTTAGAATTCGAAAAATTACTATTCAAAAATATGATTAGATTCTTTTACGAAATTAACCAGAAGGGCAAAATAAGATTCAATCGCAGAAATCCAACAGAGGTAATAAAAGCGTGGTATTCGCAACAGGTCCCGACACCAACTTATGCACGTAGAAAACTTACTAAAGCATCTATCATTGTCGGCTGGTTTTTCTGGCCTCCTACACCGCATACGGTCGGGAAAACAATTGACTCAATCTATGAAAAATATTACGCAATGGCCGACCCTAATTTCGATTGGGGTAAAAAACCTCCTGAGGTTAAGCCGCAGTTAAAGTTAAATTACCGCTGCTTAATCGAATCGCTCACATATACAAACGGTCACAGCTATTACACTATACACGAAATATATTCAAGCCAGCTTGCCCAGCGGAGGGGTTCGCGGCTTCTGGCAGCGATAAGCCATTACAAAATTGAAAATGGCAGTTGGCCAGCGAATCTTGATGCAGTAAAATCGCTTGCGCCGGCCGAGGCCTTTATAGACCCGGTTGGTGGAAAACAATTTGAATATGAAAATCACGGCAAACGTTTTTCATTATATGGAGAAACCGCAAATATCTGGCCAAAATAAACTATGCTTTGAGAAACCTTTGACATTACACATCCTTATGAAAAAGGAATATGCTCTCTGGAAATTGTCATTGCGAGCGAAGCGAAGCAATCTAAAATGTGCAAAGGGTTTTCTACCCTTCAGGCAAGAGATTGCCACGGCCTGCTTCGCGTCGCTTCGCAGGCCTCGCAATGACTTCCTTGATTAAGGTTTCTACAGAGCAGAAGGAATATTGAACTATGAATAATGCGTATGTAGCAATTAACAGTTTATCTAAGTATGAAGGCAAGAAGGTTACGCTCGCCGGCTGGCTGTATAATTCACGCTCGAGCGGCAAAATCCAGTTCCTAATCATCCGTGACGGCACCGGCCTGTGCCAGTGCGTGGTCGAAAAAGGCAAAGTGCCTGATGAGATTTTCGAGCAGCTCGGTCGCCTCGGCCAGGAATCTTCGCTGGCCGTAACCGGCACCGTCCGGGCCGACGAAAGAAGCGTCGGCGGATACGAACTGGCTGCAACCGATGCGCAAATAATTTCACTGGCAGAAGGATATCCTATCACGCCAAAATCGCACGGCATTGATTTTCTCCTCAAGCACCGTCACCTGCACCTTCGCTCGCAGCGGCAGTGGTGCATCGGCAAAGTCCGCCATACCGTCATTGATGCCATCCGCAGGTTCTTCAACGATAATGGTTTCACGCTGATTGACACGCCCATCTTTACAACGATTGTCGGCGAGGACCAGCAGACGCTTTTCGAGGTCGATTATTTCGGCGAGCCACTGCACCTGACCCAGACCGGCCAGTTGTATCTGGAATCCGCCGCAATGAGTTTCGGCAAGGTCTATTGTTTCGGCCCGACTTTCAGGGCCGAAAAAAGCAAAACCCGCCGGCACCTTACCGAGTTCTGGATGGTCGAGCCGGAAGTCGCCTTCATCGACCTCGATGGCTTGCTCGAATTGGCCGAAAATTTTGTCTCCTTCATAGTTGCCCAGGTCCTGCAAAACAATAAAAGCCAGCTCGAAACTCTGGGGGCTGATATCGCCGCACTTGAAAAAGTCAAACCGCCTTTCTACCGGCTCACTTACACCGAGGCCGTTGATATTTTGACCAGCCCGAAGGCCAGGGATTTTCTTACCGGAGAATTACAGGAGCTGCAAAAACAAAAACAGCAGCTTGAATCTAAAATCGCCGAACTCGAAAAACAGCAAACCAGCCGGTTGAAACAATGGCAGGCGGACAAAATTGCCGCCGAGCTAATCGAACTGAGCGGCGACCTCGCCGAGATAGATACGAAAATCGAAAACAATCCCAAGCACGCCAAGTTAGCTGCCCAGTTCCAATGGGGTAAAGACCTCGGCGGCTCGGATGAAACTATTATCTCTCGGATGCACGATAAACCCGTATTTGTCACACACTACCCCAAAGAGGCCAAGGCCTTTTATATGAAAATCGACAGAACTAATGAAAAAGTCACCCTAAATTTTGACCTGCTTGCGCCCGCCGGTTTCGGCGAAATCATCGGCGGGTCAGTCAGAGAAGATGACTATGACCGCCTCGTAAACCGAATTCGCCGGCAGGGCCTCAATCCCGAAACTTACGGTTGGTATCTGGACTTGCGAAAATACGGCTCGGTGCCGCACGGCGGATTCGGACTCGGCGTTGAAAGAACCGTCGCCTGGATAACCGGCGAAAAGCACATCCGACAGTGCATCGCCTTCCCAAGAATGATGGACAAGATTTACATTTAGCAGGAGAAAATTTATGGAAAAGAAAATTCTTCGTTCGGTAGTTTTGGTTCTGGCGGCAGTGACATTGATATTTGTTCTTTGCAGTTATCCGGCCCCTGCTGCTCAACGAGATTCGACCGCATCTCCTCTTGCCGGTGAACGAGCCAATATCCCCGAGGCAGCCGAAAAGGGTAAGCTCCGCATCATTGCCTTCGGCGCTCACCCCGACGATTGTGAAATCAGGGCCGGCGGCGTCGCGGCAATGTGGGCCGCACAGGGCCATAAAGTCAAATTCGTCTCAACCACCAATGGAGACATCGGCCACTGGAAAACCGCCGGCGGACCGCTGGCACGCCGACGCATAGCGGAGGTTCAACAGGCAGCCAAAATCCTCGGTATCGAAACGCAGGTCCTCGACAACCACGATGGCGAGCTTATGCCCACCCTCGAAAACAGGCGAACAATCGTCAGGCTGATTCGAGAATGGAAAGCGGATATTGTTCTTACACATCGCCCGAACGATTATCACCCGGACCATCGCTATACTGGTATCTTGGTGCAGGATGCTGCGTTTATGGTGACGGTTCCCTTTTTCTGCCCGGATGTGCCACACCTGTCTGCAAACCCGGTCTTTTTGTATTTTCCCGACAACTTTCAGAAGCCAAATCCATTCCAGCCCGACATCGTGGTTTCTATCGATAACATCATTGACAAAAAGTTGGACGCTCTTGTGGCTCTCGAATCTCAGTTTGTTGAGGGTTGTGTTTCCGGGAATGAGGGATTAATCCCGAAAAATGAGCAGGAGCGGGCTGCTCGCCACAATGAGGTTCGCACCGGCTTTCGGAGTCGGTTTGCAGCCACCGCCAACAAATATCGGCCCAAATTGGTCGATGGATACGGAGAGGACAAGGGCAAGAAGGTGCAATGTGCTGAGGCGTTCGAGATATGCGAATATGGCCGACAGCCATCGGCCGCCGAGATTAAACAGCTATTTCCATTCTTCGGACGCCAGGATTAAGGTCTGGATGACCGGCGAAAAGCACATCCGACAGTGCATCGCCTTGCCCTGAATGATGGACAAAGTTTACACCTAACTCTTGGCATAGACACTGTAAATGCTACTGCGAAAAAATCGCGGGACATACCGATTTAAGCCATTCGTAAACTTTAGCAGCAGCTCTTCTTGCTTCCGCAGCATCCTGACCTGTGGGCATAAAGTAATCATCAGGGTATCGTATCTCCACAGCATACGGGACAAGCAAAGCGAGCGTATCGCGCAATCTTTCTGCTTCCGGGTCGAGCTGAAGAATCTGCTCGAGCAGCAGGAAAAGGTCATGAGTAATCGGGTAAGGCTTCTGATTGGCTATCAAGAATGCCTTGAGTATTTTTTCTGCTGCCTGCTGGCAGTGAAAACAAACCGTATCGAAGGGGATATTTTCAGATTTAAGATTGTTATCTGCGTTTAGCAGGTCACTGTCAGCTTTAGCTACCCATTGTCTTGCTGCCCCAATTTCGCCCTTTGGCATAAACTGTCTTCCCTTCACGCAGTACCATTGAAACAAACGACTGTGATATCTTACGGCCTCTTTCTATTTCCGCTGGTGTATAAACCAGGATATCCATCCCAAACGGATATGGTTTGAAGAGTTTGTAAAGCTCCCGGCTTCGCTTGAAACGAGGAAGCTTGCTTTCCGCTATAACCAAAAAATCGACGTCGCTATTTTCATTAGCGTTGCCTCTGGCGTAAGAACCAAACAGAATAACAGCCTCAGCGTTCGCATTACTGCCGATATGTTTTGCAACCTCTTCTATATTAGCCATAACAACCATGCTTATAGGATAATACATTTTATTGGATACTTCAACGTTTTTTCTCATGATTTACCTTTTTTGAATGGGCTTTAGCTATAAAAGGGTGCGATTCATCTTTGTAGGTAGATTAGACGTAGCACGGGCTTCCAGCCCGTGCAAACACGGCCAAGCCTGTCCTGAGCATAGTCGAAGGGATGGCCGTGCTATTTTCTTTACCTACAAACGTGAAGCACACCCGCTATAAAAAGTGAGAAATTTTATGGTGGACAAGATTTTATACCCAACTTAAAATCACTGGCAAATCTTGTTTGCGTTAAACAATATAAATAATGTGGAGTAAGACTATATCCTATCCTCTTGGAGAATGATTATGGCAACACTAAAGTGCAACTGTGGTTTTCAGGGAAATGTGCCAGATAGTGACATAGGCAAAGAGTTTTTTTGTACACAGTGTGGGAGGAAACTTATTGCATTAGAAAGTAAACCAAAAGATTCTGAACAATCTACACACTCTGAAGGATATAAACACCATGTTGCAAGCTATGACCAAATGGCGAAAGATAGGAGAATCAATGTTACATTTGACGGAGGTAATGGATCTCAACAATTAAAATTAAGCGATGATTCTAGTCAACCAAAGTACCTGCCAACTTTAGTAAGTTATATGGACTGTTGGAGAAAACATCCAACAAGTGAAAAATTTCCAGCAGGAAGATCAGGACCATCACAGTGTGTGTCTACAGTGCCAAAAAGTGACGGCATTCATTACAGATGCCTCACGGCTTTTTCGTCACAAAAACCAAAAGGATTTGCAAGGATAAAATATCAAATCTTTCATGCAGAATTACTTCGACAGGGAGATTGCCCGAAACCATATAGTAGAAGTATTACCCGTAGAATTCCTGGCCTCAGTTGGTTGTTATTTAGACCAGATATTTATCCTTTAGCAGATGGTGGTGAGTATGTGTTAAAAGAAGGGGGAGAACTTAAAAAAGTATCTGATTAAAAATGGATGGTTTTATATACAATGCATTGAGGGATATCGTTGTGTCGGAGATGAGTTATGAAAATCCCCAAGTGGGAGCAACTTGATTATCGTATTAGAAGGGGTCTGGAGAAAATCGGTTACAAGGGTTTTCTACCAACCGATAAAAATACTCTCCGACAGCTCGTTTCAAAGCTAATACGAGAAGAATATATTGAGTTTACCCTAGAGTTTCTTGCCCAGATAGGAATGTTCGAAGAGCTTGGAGAGGTTGTTTTAGAGAATCGTCGTTGCTGCGGAAAAATTTCAGACGGTATATACGATAGAACAGTATTTGCCAAAATTGCTGAGCTTTATCGCCAAGCAGGTAAGCTACAAGTGGCAGCTCTGTTGTTCATGTCGGTTGGCAATGTAGCAGAGGTAAAACTCTGTCTTGACAAAGCCCCAAAAATGCTAAAATCTATTCAACCCAAGTCCCCTTGGGACGTTCTTGAAGGTCATGGTTTCTCAGAGGCAGAAGCTGAAGAAATTGTCGGGTGTCTATATTTCTATCCATATCCAGAGTCTATCAGAAATATCCTTTTCAAAATTGATCTCGGTTACATAAAGCGCACCCCTGAGAACCTCTGGAGACGAAATATCACAGAGGGGTTGGGGCTTACATGGATTACTGAGTTGCCAATGTATCACACTCATAGTGCTGAAGCCGTAAAGGAGATAGAGGATAAGCGTAATTACCTGCACAATCTTGTAGTAAAATTCTCCGAAAATGAGCTGGTTCGTGAAGACTTGTGGCTACCGCAATTGCTACTTCATACTTCAACTGGTTCGGGGATGCGTGCCGACCACGTATGCTTTTCCTATGGAGCATACGAATTAGCCATTCAATGGGCTTTGGGTTACCTTCAACTTGATTTGGATTGGTTCGACTCAGTGGAGCATGGCAAATTCGCTTGGGCTTCAGAAGTCCAAGAAAATGTTTCACTCTATTTCGAATTCGCGGGAGATTACAATTCTGCAATTTCTTGGTGTGAAGGACACAAGTTTGGACACCCTCGGAATCTTGCCAGATTGAGCTTTATGGCTGGAGACATAGTAGAAGCAGCAAAGCAGTTGGAGCGTTCAAAATCTGATTTTGGTGGTTTTTATTACGGAAACGAATTACAAGTATCAAGTATGCTATCGGGAATAATCAAGAAAACCGAGGAGAACCTGTGTTGCCGAACATGTGGTGCCGAGCTTAAGAAGCACTGGAAATTGTGCCCAGAATGTCAGACGCCGGTGGATCTCAGGTGCAAGTGTGGGCAAAGAATTGAAAGCCATTGGACTCTATGGCCTGCGTGCGGTGCCAAATTGGCTTGATACGTAGGGGTCTTAGCTCACGTAGATTTCTATGGATAAAGAATACATCAAAAAACTCGCTGAAAACCCCAACTTCATACCCGGCATCTACAATTACTGCGACCGATGGTGTGAGCGATGCGCGTTTACTGCCCAGTGTATGACTTATGCGTTAAGCAAAGAAGAGGTCGATAATCCGCAATCGCAGGATATAAACAACAAGGCCTTTTGGGATAAGCTGCACGGGATATTCAAGGTAACACTGGAGATGGTCAAAGAGACAGCAGAGGAAATGGGCATTGACCTTAACGCAATTGACCACGAAGACTTTGCAAAACAGGAAGAACGGGTTCACAAAATAGTCAAAGACCAGCCATACTGTCTGGCTGCTCTCTCGTACATAAAAAAGGTTGATAGCTGGTTCGAATCAAACAAGGGGCTGCTCGAAGACAAAGCTGACGAGTTACAGACGCTCTCCGAGGCCAACATTCCAGGCACAAGGCCAGTTGAGGAGGCAGTAAGCATCAATGACTGCCTTGAAGTAGTCCGCTGGTACCAGCATCAAATATACGTCAAGCTTTGTCGCTCAGCAGGTGGATTAATACGCGGCGAGCTTGAAGGCCTCGAATACTTTCCAGAGGACGCAAACGGCTCGGCGAAAGTGGCTCTAATAGCGATGGACCGCTCAATCGCTGCCTGGGGACGGATGTACGAATATTTTCCGCAGCACAAAGCAGAGATTCTCGATATACTTTTGCTCCTTGACCGGTTACGCACGAAGTCGCAAATCCTTTTTCCAAACGCAAGGGCGTTCGTACGACCAGGATTCGACGACGAGAATCAGAATAGTTAAACCGACCTTTCGCCCGCGTGGCGAAAAGAGGTGCATTTCTGCTTCATCGCTGCTATAATCCGGCTATGCAGAACTGGACGATACAGAGACTGTTAATCTGGATTACCGAATACTTTACCGAAAAAGGTATTGACCCGCCTCGCCTGAGCGCGGAACTGCTGCTTAGCCACGTCCTGCAAATGAAGCGAATTGAGTTATATACCCAATTCAACAAACCTGTCACCAGTCAGCAATTAGACCAACTGCACGACCTGATAAAGCGTGCCGGCCGGTATGAACCTATTGCATATCTTATCGGCAAGACCGAATTTTATTCTCTGGAAATCAACGTCACTCCCGATTGTATGGTTCCCCGGCCGGAGACAGAACTGCTCGTAGAGCGTGCTATTGAATTTCTGCGAACACGCTCCGGCACCCAATTTGTCTGCGACTTGTGCACCGGCAGCGGCTGTGTCGCCGTCGCAATCGCCAAAAACTTCTCCGATGCCCGGATAATTGCAACAGACATCTCTGACGCTGCCCTGAAAGTTGCTGCCACGAATATCCAAAAGCACAGGATTGAGAACCGAATCACGCTGCTTGCCGGTGATTTATTTGACCCTCTTGTCCCCCAAATAGACACGGAAAAATTCGACCTGATAGTTTGCAACCCCCCGTATGTAAGCGCCTCGGAGTTTGAAACCCTTCCCAAAAATGTGAAAGACTACGAACCAAAATCATCTCTGTTTGCAGGAACCGACGGCCTGGATATTCATAGCAGGATTATTGAAAACGCCGACTCCTTCCTAAAGCCCGATGCCGTATTGATGCTGGAAATAGGTTACGCACAAGGGCAGGTAATTAGACAACTGCTCGAACGAACAGGCACTTTTGGCGAAATCAAGATCGAAAAAGACTTCAACAAAAACGACCGTATCGCCTTTGCAAGAAAAATACCATCCTGATTCAGCAGCCCTGCATCCTGACCAAAAACCTGCGTCAAAATTCTCGAAAAGGCTTTTTTATAGGATTTTTAGGGGAAATGGTAAATTTCTGCTGACCCTAACATCTTGTCCTTCTTATAGTTATGGGAAAACAATACCGGAAAAATTATTTTTGAGCAAAATTGTGAAAAAACTATTGCATTCTTTAGATGCTTATTGCACAATAAAATCAAATATCGTCGCCAAAATGGATTGATAGGGTAAGAATCTCAGGAGGAGATACAATGAAGAATAAAGTTGTAATTCTCGCGGCGGGGGTGATAGTATTGTTTGGTGGCATCGCTCAGGCAAAGTTAGTCAGTTTTTTCGCTGATGAGCTTTCTACGTGGTCCGACATTGGAGCCGTAATCGCTCAGGAAATCACGACAATGGCTCCTACAAAGGTCACTATGAAAGCTGACGCCGACTCTACATTTATTATCTCTTCATTTAGCGTAAATGAAACAGGATTTACGTGGAGCCGCTATATACTGACACTTGAACCTGTGGGTGCTACTTTCGTCCCTGGAAGCGCGGGCAGTACAAAGTTCCAGACGGTACTTTATCCAGATCTCCATACGCTCGATTTCTTGGCACCTGTTGCTGTAGAGCCTGGTCAGGGTGTTACATTTCAGTTCAATATAAATGTCCCTGACGGCCCCCCTTATACTTATACTCTGACGCACCAGCCGATTCCTGAGCCGGCAACATTCGCATTACTTGGTCTGGGCTCTTTGGCGCTACTGGCAGGGCGAAAAAGATAAACCGATTGTGCCTGAGGTAATTTGTATTCTGCTTGAACAAAAGGGGTTCAGGTTAGCGCCTGAGCCCTTTGTTTTTGGTCGAAATCTTTGACGCCCTCTCTGTGTGACATAACCTTCTCACAGATTGCGCAGAAAGAGGTCAATAGGATATAACGGTGTTAATTTTATATCCGCCGAGTTTGTTTCGACCGGCTAATTCCTTAAGCTCGATAAGAAACGCTATCCCTGCAACTCGTCCTCCTATTTTCTCGATTAGTTTACAGGCTGCTGCCATTGTTCCGCCTGTCGCCAGCAAGTCGTCAACCATCAAGACCTTCGCCTTGCTTCTTATCGCATCACGATGCACTTGTAATGTGTCAGTGCCATACTCCAGAGCGTAGCTGATGCTTTCTGTCTTAAAGGGGAGCTTGCCTTTTTTGCGAATAGGTACAAAGCCGACTCCGAGCGTTTTTGCAACTGCCGCCCCAAATATGAACCCTCTGGCCTCCACGGCAGCAACGTATTCGATACCAGTGCCTCCAAAATCGGCACATAAAGCATATACCGCTGCTGCGAACGCCTGAGGGTCAGCCAACAATGGCGTGATGTCGCGGAATAGTATCCCTTTCTTCGGCCAATCGGGGATGTCGCGAATGTATCTTTCCAGAACAATTCCTTTGTTCGTCATTTGTTTCCCTTCCCTGGTACCTATTAGCATTATAATCGCTCAAACGAAATGCCGTTTGGGCTTTGTATCTATTGTTAGCATACTACCGGCAAAATGCAAGTTTTATCGACTTATTATCCGGTGGCTACTGCTCGTTCATATAATCGTAGAGTTTGGTGAGGGCATCATGGCGAATCTGGCGGATTCTCTCTCGTGTCAGACCTAATTCCTTACCGATTTCTTTGAGAGTCATCGGCCTGCTTCCATCCAGACCGTAATGCAACCTCAGGATATTGGCCTCTCTGTGCTCGATTTTGTTGAGCAGCTTTAAGACCTTCACTTTTTCCTCGTCCGCAGCCATAGCATCTTCCGGCTTGGCTGCGTTTTGGTCCGCCACAGTCGCCTCAATCGCCTGTTCCTCGTCCGCCCCATCCATACCTGCAGTATCCGCTGTAGAGCCGAGAGTCTCGACTATCCGATGTATGACTTTCGCCTTTCGCGGCGGCAGGTGCATAATATCGGCCATCTCCTCAACCGTAAGACTCCTGCCAAGCTTGCTTTCCAGCCCTGCTGCTGTGTGTCGCCAATGATTTATCAACCCGACCATATAGGTGGGAATGTGCACCGGCTGGATATTTTCCAGCAGCGAACGTTTGATACTTTGCTTTATCCACCAGGCGGCATAGGTGCTAAAACGAGTTCCGCGGTCAGGGTCAAAGTAATCAACCGCCTTTATAAGCCCTAAATTTCCCTCCTCAATCAGGTCGCCTATACTCATCCCTCGTCCGGCATACCTTTTGGCGATGTTAACAACCAATCTGAGGTTGCTCCGCACCAATTTTTCTCTCGCCATTGGGTCGTTCTGCTCGACGACCAGTTTGCCTAACGAACGCTCCTGCTTCAGTGTCAGTAGCGAGGCGTTGTCGATTTCCTTAAGGTATTCTTTTATGGTGACATCAAATACTATAACCCACCCCCGCCCGGCTGAAAAGCCTCTCGGCTCCAGCCATAAGGGCAAATTGCATCTTGACCTTAACTTCTCTTATAGGACGCTATCCTTTTTGCCAAGCATAAGTCTATTGAGGTATCGGTCAAATGTGCCCCTGGGTTTAGCTGTGCGAGCCCAAAACCCCGCCCATTCCCACCATTTCACATCTCTACCAGAGCTTATCTCGTGTGGCAGCCTTATTGGAATCCTTTATCTTTTCCACAAGATTCTGCTTGCCCGGATTTTAGGCTGAAGCAAACAACTAAAGACGAACCTGATTATCAAGAAAATCGTGGCAGGCCCTCCGTTTGCTGTTACGAGGGAGCTCACCTCGAGGGCAGGCAAGTCCGCCGTAGGCGGGATAAATCGAGGCCAATTCAATGAATGACGTGCGGGCTCATAGGAGAGGCATTAGCGGTGTCCCTTGCAGCCCGATGTTGGGCTTTCCTTTTACTATTAACCTAAAGTAAACAACTCCAATACCTCAATAATAAGGTTCGCAGTGCGGGATACGTAAAAGAAGGATTACGAGCAGGACTGCCTGGGCAAAACCTTCTGCAAAATCACCAAAGACAATCCAGAAAAAGCCAGTTCGATGGCCCAGCGGCACTGTAGAGAACAGGACAATTAGTCCAATGAGAGCAGCAATTAAACTTCCAACACCCAGTATCCAAATCAGGGGGCGGTAACGTCTTATGTCAGCAGCGAAGATAAAACACTGTAGCCCTACAAAAGCATACATGAGCATCATCCCCCGGGCCAAATACGTCACCAGAATCCCTGTTGACATCCCAGGTTCTGCCTTATGGATCAGGAAGGCAAGCCAGGATTGAGGCATCACAGCCGCAATGAAAGCGGGTATTGTTGTGATGCCGATAAAACGCAACAGCCATTTCAATCCGGATTCTGCCGTCATAACACCACTTTTCTGCCTAACATAATAATATCCAACACTATTTGTTATGAATTTAGTCTATCGGAGATAGAATGTCAAGATTCTTGTATGGTTGGCCCTGCGGTCTTGTCTTTAGCTCTTTCGCCTGTTTTATACCTCTGTGTTCTCTGTGACCTCTGTGGCTTTGAAAAATCCGGGTTAAAATAGAACCCCCCTTACTGTGGCCATAATATTTCATCGAGCCAGCTATTCGCCAGCGAAGCAAAGTCCTCGAATTGATAATCGTTCAGCCAGTGGACTGTCATAATTCCAAGGTCTGCGTAGTCAACTATGCAGTCGTTATTGAAATCACCTGCAGGTTTTGCAAGAGTCGGTACACATCTGGGCGGATACAGCCGAATGTCGTCGAAATAGACTATACCTTTGCCGCCAGGGGTCGGATGGGTGTCTCTGTTACCAAACCCAATATAGACCTTCTTGACACTGTTGAGTTCGACATTGATAAAATCGGTGAGTTTAATATCCCACTGATGCCAATTTGGGTCCCTGACGTCATTAGAGTTACCGTCGTAATATACAACTGCCACGCTGTCGTTGTCTTGCAAAGCCACGGACATCCGCTCAGTGGCATTAGCATCATTGTCCGGGTCGCCATAGAAGTGCAGCGTCAATGCTTTGGCACCCTCTTTAGTCCAATCCGGGCCGATTTTCAGAGCAGCAGTTTGTGCCTCAGCCTCTGAATAATATGCTTTCCCTGCTCGGTTGTTGTCGTAATAATATGGCATTGATTTGCCGCCGCCGTGAATGATGGTCTGCTCAACATAAGGAGGATCGGGGTAGCCTATTGTTGCGCCTGTTCCATTGCCCGGTATCCACATCTCGAATATCCTGTTGGTCCCATCATAGTTCTCGAAATCATCCACAAAAAGGGGGTCAGCTCTCGCACTTTCCTCGGGACCCTCGCCTGACGGCACGTAATTTTCGTCGGTTGTCAGAACTATCTTGTCGATAATCACCCCATCCTCGCACATCCATATATTCACGGTGTGGATGCCTGCGCTCGGGACATCAAAAGTTGCGGGACCAGCAATCTTCCTGCTGGTATTAAACCAGCCCCAATTTGCAGCCGCGTTGAAGGTAATCTGCTCGCCGCTTGGAGTTGCCTGATAGTTCAAACCCAAATGGCAGTCGTCATCGTTCCAGTTGCCATTGGCGTGGCCGCGTACCCACACATAATGCGTGCCGGTTTTTACGAAGCTAACCTTAAAGTCCAGACGTGGACTGAGGGGCAGGTAGTCAACGGAGTCTCGCCGCCTGGTGTTGATGTTCGGCAGCGCCTGCATCGCCTTCGAACCACTGGCTCCGGCAGGCAAAGTTATCAATGTCCATGTGTGACCGCCCTGGGACACATTGTTATCGAAGTTCTCAGCCTCCATCGATACAATGCCGTCCGAACCAGGGTCCTGTAGAAATGGATAGGACGCAATTGCTTGATATGCGGGTATGCTCAGCGATAGGACGAGCGAAAGCAAATAAATCAATTTTCCGCACATAATGCTTCTCCATAAGCTGAAAATTGCTTTGGTTCCGTCCTAAAATACATCCCATCTCCTCGCATTTCGCACTTTTATTTATGCAAATCGGTTACCTTATACGCGATTTATACAGGATTGGCTACTTATTACTTTGCTTTTGGAAAAATTTCTCAAAACTATTGGCTCTTTTGGCTCATCCTTCAAGCGAATTTCGTGGGTAGTATTGGTACGTCCCAAAATATTAGCCGACCCGGATTTTCTAAAGCCACAGAGGATACGAGGAACGCAGAGAATTAACTGGTTTTTGTTAAATAAGTTACGACATTCGTCAGGTAGATTTCAATGTTTTTTGCAAAAAAATCATAAAAAAACTTGACATATTCAAACAAATGTTTTAATCTATTGTATAAAACAAGCGTTTAAGAGGCAAATATGGCTGTTTCAAGTGATAATATAATAGCAGACAGTGGTTCTCATAAGTCCGTTCAGGAGCGATTGCTTGACGCAGCGGAAGAGCTATTCTGTGAGCACGGTTTTGAGGGCACAAGTATTCGTGACATTGCCGGCGCTACCGGCTGCAATGTCGCATCGGTGAATTACTATTTTGGCGGGAAGGACAAGTTGTATGTTGAGGTCTGGCGGCGTCATTTGCTCCGGATGCGGGATATGCGGATTGCAAGCGTCGAGCGGGTGATGTCTGAAAGTGGCGGTAAGGCAACTCTGGAGGAGCTTTTGAGGTCGTATGCAATTGCATTTCTCGAGCCGTTGATGGAGGGGGAAAAAAGCTTTCGATTCATCCGGCTTATGGCCCGGGAGATGATTGACAGGCACTTGCCCGAGGATATGTTCGTCAAAGAGATGATTCTGCCTGTTATGGTGGCGCTGCAGAGGGCGCTATTGCAGATTTGTCCGGAGTTGGAAGAGGATAAAGCCCGGTTGGTGATACTTTCTATTGTTGGGCAATTGATGCATGCAGCCGCTGCGAAAACTATGTTTGAGCAGAGCGGTGAGCTGGAGGTGCCGAGGTTTGACCTTTCTGAGATAGTCGAGCATATTGTTGCGTTTTCGGCTGCCGGGATTCGGGCATACACTGAAACTAAAAACTCAAAACTAAATCCGCCGTAGGCGGATAAAAACTCAAAACAGTGGAAGGGTATGAACATAATGAGACGAAGAGGTGTTGAGTTTGCAGGTTGTGTGGTGATGGTCTTGATGTTAGCAGGGTGCACCAGCAGCGAGCAATTTTATGAAGATGTCAGTTTGTCCAGAGAGACAGCGTATCGGCAATGGGAAAATCGCAAAGAACGTCAGGAGACATCGCAGCCGCATATAAGCGGGCAGTTGAGCGTTGAAGACTGTCTGAAGCTGGCTTTGGCCAACAATAAGGGTCTGCAGCGTGTCCTCGAGGAAAAGCAGATTGCCCGCGGAGAAGAGCTAAAGTCGTATTCGGCGATTTTGCCAACAGTAGGTCTCACAGGTAATTATCAGCGGCTGGATATGGTCTCATCCATTAGTCTCCCTTTCGGCTCGGGAAAAATCACGATGGGTGATGTGGATAATTACACGGCAGGTCTTCGAGTTACTCAACCTATTTATGCCGGGGGCTCAATAATAGCCAGGCTGCACGCCGGCAGATTATTTTCCCTGCTGACCGACCAGACGGTTCGCTCGGCAGTTCAGGACTTAACTTATGCTGCCAGTCACGCCTATTACGATGTTCTGCTCAATCAACATTTACTCGAAATTAGTGCCGATGCTGTCCGGTCTGCTCAAGCGCATCTTGAAAGCGTCAAGCAGAAACGACAGGGTGGGGTCGCTTCTGATTTCGATGTTTTGCGAGCTGAAGTGGAGCTGTCAAATTTCCAGGCCGAATTGATACGTAACAAAAATACTATCAACGTAGCAAAAGCCAATTTGCTGAAGGTGATGGGCGTTTCGCAGGATAGTGACGTTACTCTGTCTGATGGATTGGCTTATGCTCTTCTGAAGGTGCCAATGGAAGAGGCCGTTGAAACTGCTTATCGCAATCGCCCTGATTTATTCGGGCGGGAATTTAATATTAAGTATCAGAAGGAATTGCTTAAGGTTGTTCAGAGTCGATACTGGCCGATTATTAGCGGCTATTATGACAAAACCTGGTCTAAGCCCGACCCGCACAACAGGATGCTGATTGAGTGGGGCAGGGCATGGGATGTTGGGGTTATGGCGACACTGCCCATATTTGATGGTTTTGCGCGCGAAGGCGAGGTCGTTCAGCAGAAAGCACGGCTTAAGCAGGCGCGGATAGACTTGATTGATGCAGAAGAGACTACTTTGTTTGAATTGACCAAGGCGCAATTAAGTATTGAGGATGCGGAGGAATTTGTCGATTCTCAGCGGTTAAACCTTACAAGAGCCCAGGAAGGATTGCGCCTCGCTGAGGTGGGTTATAAAGAGGGGACAAATACGCAGGTTGAGATGATTGATGCTCAGGCGGCTTTAACGACGGCCAGGGCAAATTATTATCAGGCCATCTATTTGCATATAATCGCGAAATTGGATTTGCAAAAGGCGATGGGCACTCTGATGACGTTTGAAGTCCCGGCATCTGAGACGGGGACCAAGAATTATGAGCTGCAACCCGCCGAAGGCGGGTTTGATCAAGCCGGCTTTCAGCCGGCCGGAGAGACGGTTTCAGCAGGTTCTGTTAAGTGAAAGCAGGGGGCATAAAAGATGAGTGAACAATCGCCTAAAACCAAACTGTTGAAAACAGCGTCGGGCTGGTTTCGCCGCAACACCGCCAAGACAGTCATCATTCTCATTTCGCTGGCGATACTGGCCGTAATCATGGTAATACCGAAGCGAAACCGCGATGTCTCCTCTGCTGAAGCGCCGCCGGTGAACGTCACGGTAATGACCGTCACTGCGGAACCTGAGATTGTGGACACGTTCGACCTGCCGGCAGTTGTAGAACCCAACCGTATTGTCACGGTTTCCGCCGAGGTGGCGGGGCGCATCGAGCACATCCCCTTAAAGAAAGGTAACCTGGTGCATGACGGCGACCTGCTAATCCGGCTCAACGAAGACCTCCTTCGGCCGGAGTTTGAAAGTGCCGAGGCACAGTTCAATCGCGACCAGATAGAGTATGAGCGTGTGGCGAATCTGGTTAAAGAAAAAGTCTCCCCATCCCGTGACTTGGACAATGCCACAAACCAGCTTGCTATCAGCAAAGCTCGCCTGGCGGAAGTACGTGCCCGGCTGGAGCGCACCAGCATCCTTGCCCCCGGTGCTGGCCTGCTGAACGACCTGCTTGTTGAGGAAGGTGAGTACGTCCAGGTCGGTACGCCATTGGCCGAGCTTGTGGATACGGATATGGTCAAGGTAGTGGTGGAAGTTCCAGAACGCGACATTACGTATTTTGCCATCGGACAAAAGGCAGAGGTATTCACGGATACCAGGGGCCAGGAGAAATCTCTCACCGGAGCAATCACATTTATCAGCAAGCTGGCTGACCAGCGGACTCGGTCCACTCGCATGGAGGTAACCCTGGACAATAAGGATGGTCTGTTTCTAAGTGGACAGATTGTGCGTGCCCGTCTGACACGCCAGATTTTTCGGGACGTCATCTTTATCCCTCTGCTGGCCGTCATTCCGATGGAAGAAGGCAAGGCCGTCTATGTCGTCAGTTCCTCGCAGGCGCAACGCCGCGAAGTCGAGCTTGGAGTCATAAAAGGTGACCATATCCAGGTGAAGCGCGGGCTGGCGCCCGGCGACCGCCTGATCATCGCTGGCCATCGTTTTGCCTCGCCGGGACAGAACGTAAACGTTGCTGGAGAAAACAAATAACTTTTATGCTAATCACCGATATTTCCATCCGAAACCGAACTACCGTGGCTGTCCTGGGCCTTATCATCATCGTGCTGGGCGTCTACAGCTATATGGCACTGCCCCGCGAGTCCTTCCCGGATATTCCTATCCCGTACATCCTGGTTACTACGACGTATGAGGGGGTCTCGCCGGAGGATGTCGAAACCTCCGTGACGATGAAAATCGAGAAGGAGCTCAACGGCGTCCGCGGCGTCAAGGAGGTTCGCTCCAGCAGCGCCGAGGGCCTCTCGATGATCAGCGTCGAGTTTACGCCCGATGTGCCCAGCGACGTGGCCCTGCAGCGGGTGCGCGACCGTGTGGATATGGCTAAGGGAGAGCTGCCGACTGATGCGAAGGAGCCCGTAATCAAGGAGATAAACCTCGCCGAGTTTCCCATCATGCTCGTCAGCATCTCCGGTGACGTTTCGCCCGTTCAGCTCAAGGAGATTGCCGACAACCTACAGGACATCCTCGAAGCGGTGCCCGGAGTGCTCAAGGTGGACGTGTTAGGGGCGCTGGAACGTGAAATCCGGCTTGAGTTTGACCCGGATCGGGTAGCGTCATACAATCTGACTATCCCGGAGATTCTTGCTCTGATCCCTTCAGAGAATGTGAACATATCCGCCGGAGGTTTGGAGACGCAGGGGACGAAGTTTAATGTTCGAGTCCCCGCCGAGTTCGTCACGCCGGAGGATGTAGATCATCTGCTGCTAACGGTGCGTAACGGCAAACCCATCTATCTGGCCGATGTCGCCGCCGTGCGAGATGCCTTTAAGGACCGAATGAGTTACTCACGCCTCAACGGGGCCGACAATGTTACTCTAAGCGTGCAGAAGCGTGTCGGTGCCAATGTCGTCCAGGTCTCCGATTACATCAAAACCGTTATTGACCGGGCGCAGCAACAGGTTCCAGGTGCCATGAAGTTCGATATTACCTTCGACATGTCAAAGTACATCCGAAACATGGTGGCCGACCTGGAAAACAACATCGTTGCGGCCCTGATAATGGTGACCGGCATTCTGATGGTGTTTCTGGGCTGGCGGCCGAGCACGATCGTGGCAATGATCATACCGCTGAGCATGTTGATTACTTTCTTTCTGATTCAGATGCTGGGCTACACGCTGAACATGATAGTACTATTCAGTCTTGTGTTAGTTCTGGGCATGCTGGTAGATAATGCCATCGTCATTGTGGAGAACATTTATCGCCATCTTCAGCTTGGGTACAGCCGATTGGAGGCTGCGATGCTTGGCGCCAAAGAGGTTGCCTGGCCAGTGACCACCTCGACGCTTACGACCGTGGGGGCCTTCCTGCCGCTGATGTTCTGGCCGGGCATGATGGGCAGCTTTATGAAGTACATGCCGATCACTCTGTCCATCGGTCTGATGGCCTCGCTGTTTGTCGCCCTGGTGTTTAGCCCGACGATTTGTTCGATTTGGACCGGCAGTTCACACAAGCCGCGTCAGACGGATCATCGGTTCATCCGGGGCTATCGGCGGTTCCAGCAGGCCGGCTTGCGAAATCCGGGTCTGGCGTTGTTCCTATCTATGTGTCTCCTGATAGGCTTGGCGGTCCTGTACGGCAAGATCGGTCAGGGTGTGGAGTTCTTCCCGCAGAGCGATCCGGAGAGGGCCATTATCAACGTCCGCCTGCCCCAGGGCGCGAATATCCGTGAGACCGACCGCATCGTTCGGCTTATCGAGCACCGCGTCGAGCCATACAAGCCGTGGTTCAAGCATGTAGTGACGAACGTCGGTTCCTCCAGCGGCGGCATGGACCTGGTCGCCACTGCAGGCGGCCCGCACCTGGCAAACATCACGCTTGTTTTCTATGACTTCGTGGAGCGAAAGCGTCCGTCCATGGAGATCATCGCCGCAATTCGGCGCGACATCGCCGACATCCCAGGTGCCGAGATCAAGGTCGAGCAGGAGAAGCATGGTCCGCCGACGGGTGCCCCCGTGACGGTGGAGATCGCCGGCGAGGACTTCAAAACCCTCGAGCGTCTGAGTGAACAGTCGCACCGTATGATTATCGACGTGCCCAACCTGGTGAACCTGCGAAGCGACCTGGAGGCCACCCGTCCGGAGCTGGCCTTCACCGTCAACCGACGCGTCGCCATGCTCCTTGGTGTCAACACCGCCACCGTAGGCAACTTTCTGAAAATGGCCATCTTTGGCACGAAGGTCGGCACATATCGACAGTTTAACGATGAGTACGATATCACCGTGCGCCTGCCGCTGGCCGATCGGGTCAGTATCGACGAGATGTCCAACCTGCAGATTCCCAACGGCACGGGCAACGCCGTGCCGCTCAGCTCGCTTGGTCGCTTCGAGTACCGGGGCGGGTTCGGCACTATCAACAGGGTCAATCAGAAACGCGTCGTCACGCTGACGGCGGACGCCGAGGGCCGGCTAAGCACAGAGGTGCTGGCAGATGTGCAGAAACGCATGAGCAAAGTGGAACTGCCGTCTGGCTATGAGATTCGCTACGCCGGCGAAAAGGAAGAGCAGGACACCGCTCAGGCATTCCTCTCGAAGGCCTTTATCATCGCGCTATTGATAGTGACGCTGATTATTGTGATTCAGTTCAATTCGCTGATGGTGACGCTGGTCATTATGACGACCGTGATACTCTCGCTGATTGGGGCGCTGATGGGTCTGCTCGTCTGCGACCTGCCGTTCGGCATCATAATGACGGGCATTGGCGTCATCAGCCTGGCCGGCGTGGTCGTCAACAACGCTATCGTGCTGCTTGCCTACACGCAGCAGTTACAGCAACGTGGGTTGGACCTCGTCTCTGCCGCTGCAGAGGCAGGCGTCACTCGCCTGCGGCCTGTGCTCCTGACGGCCGGGACCACGGTCATCGGCCTGATCCCGATGGCAGTCGGCATCTCGTATGACTTCCACACGTTCTCGTGGGCGACCAAGAGCGAATCCACCCAGTTCTGGCAGAACATGGCAGTAGTGGTGATCTTCGGTCTGAGCTTCGCTACTATCCTGACGCTGGTTGTGGTTCCCTCACTCTATGTGATGCTTAGTCGTCTTTCCGTCCGTCTGGGATTCAAAACATCATACGCCGCACGTCCAACGGAAGAATCCATACAGCCTGCCTGTGTTAAGCGTTAAGCGTGCACAACTTGTGTAAACAGGGTGGTAACGGCGGCAATAGAGCGTATCCCTGGCGTGACGGATATTGATATCAGCAGAAAGGAGAAGAAGCCGGAGCTTAAAGTTATCGTCGATCGTGAAAAGGCATCAAAACTCGGTCTTGACATACGAACCATCGGCAAAACGATAGAGACATTTTTTGCCGGCACGACGGCAACCAGGTACCGTGCAAAAGGCGATGGGCACTTTGACGACATTTGAAGTCCCGGTGTATGAGGGCAAGACTAAGAATTATGAATTGCAAACTGCTGGAGAGACGGTTTCGGCAGGTTCTGTTAACTGAAAGCAGAGGCAGAGAAAATGAAATTTAGAAGGATTTTGTACTGGATAACAGCGATTACGCTGGTGTTTGTTATGCTCTGGTTTGGATTTACTCGAAAAGAACCGCAAAAGGTTGAGCAAAAGCGGGTTGTTCCGGTTGAGGTCGAGGCAGTGAACACCGGTTCAATAGAAGAGATGACAGAGCTGACCGGCTGGATAAAAGCAAACCAGGTTGTCGATGTAGCATCTAAAGTGGCGGGAAGGGTCGAATCCCTCCGCATCGTATCGGAACAGGGTGCTCCAGTTCCGGTAGAAGAAGGTGTGGCGGTCAAAAAGGGTCAGCAGGTTGCTGTTATCGACCACGATGTTTATGTTGCACAGGTGGAGGCAGCTAAAGCAACCGTTCAGGCGAGCGAGGTTGGACTTGCGGATGCCGAGCGTGAAAAGAAGCGGATTACTGCTTTATACGAGGGCGGCTCGGCTACACAGCAAAATAGAGACAAAGCAATAACCGCAGCGGAATTGGCTGTAGCAAGTCTGAATACGGCCAAGGCGAATCTGGAACTTGCCCAAATAAATCTGAGAGAGTCAACAATTGTTTCACCCATCGACGGGATAGTTACGGCCAAACATATTGATGAGGGTAATCTCATTCGCATTGGTGACCGGATTGTTACCGTTGCGGATATCAGAATTGTTAAAGTTGTTGTGACTGTTGCGGAAAAATACGGGGGGGGCATTGTTGCCGGGATGCCCGCTAAAATAAAGGTCGATACATTTGCAGACAGAGTATTTGACGCACAGGTGTATTCAGTTTACCCGGCTCTGGATACGCAGACGCATGCGATACAGGTTGAGATTCGTCTGGATAATAACGAAATGCTGCTCAAACCGGGCATGTTCGCGCGGGTAACTTTGGTCATGCGGGCCAAAAAAGATGTAGTGGTTGTTTGGCGCGATGTGGTGCTCGGAGGCAAAATAGATGAACCCTACGTATATGTGGCGGAGAATGGAATCGCACACAAACGGATTGTGAAGCTGGGCATAACACAGGCGGACAGATGTGAGATAACCGAAGGATTGAAGCCGGGCGAAAAGCTTGTGGTTAACGGGATGCACTCTCTTAAGGATGGCGTTAGCATTGAGCTTGTTCGTTTAGAGGACATAAAATGAAACTTGCGCAGTTTTCTGTAAACAGGCCTGTAACTACGGTGATGATATTTGTCGCGACTATAGTTCTGGGCCTGATGTCGCTGTCGCTTCTGGGGATAGATTTGATGCCGGAGATTGAGATACCGGCTGTGAGTGTTTTGACTGCTTATGAGGGTGCTGGGCCGGAAGAGATTGAGACCTTGATAACTGAGCCGCTGGAGGATTCTTTGAGCACAATTTCCGGCGTGGATGAGGTAATTTCGATATCTAAAGAGGGCCTGTCGGCAATAACACTGCGGTTTAAGTGGGGCCAGAAGATAGACGAAACAGTCAACGATATACGTGACAAGATTGACCAGGCGAAGTCGCGTCTGCCGGATGATGCGGAGAACCCGGCGATTGTCAAATTTGATATTGCGATGATGCCGGTTGTGATTATCGCGGTTACGGCCGAGGAGAGTTATCCGAATCTGCAGACCATCGTCAAAGATAATATTGCGGACCCGTTGAAGCGAGTTAAGGGCGTTGCATCCGCCTTTGAGCGCGGCGGTTTGGTTCGACAGATTAGAATTGACATCGACCACGATAAGCTGACGGCTTTGAATCTGTCGGTTTCGCAGATAAATTCGACGCTTGCGGCTGCAAATATGAGCATACCAGGCGGTGACATTAAGAGCGGCTACAAAGACTTTCTTTTGCGGACGCCTGAGGAGTTTTCGAGTGCCCAGGAAGTTGCCGAGCTGGTGATTGCACAGCGAAACGGTATGGCGATAAAGCTTAAAGATGTTGCTGATGTGCGGGATTTCTTCGAGGAGCGGACATACGAGGTGCGTATCAATGGCCAGAAGGGGATGGCGGTTTTCATTCAAAAGCAAAGCGGCGGGAATACCGTGGAGGTGGCCAAAGCGGTCAGGGTCGCACTTGAGGAAATAAAAGGGACATTACCGCCCGATGTTAAACCCAAGGTTGTGATGGATGGTTCGGAGTTTATTCTCGCCTCCGTGTACAATCTGCGTGATACGCTTTATTGGGCGGGTCTTTTTGTTTTCCTTGTGATTCTGTTTTTCCTGCAAAACATCCGAGGGAGTATTATTGTTGCCATTTCTATTCCAACATCTCTGATAATTACGTTCTTTCTGATGTGGCTGGCAGGGTACACGATAAATACTACAACTCTGGCGGCCCTGGCAGTGGCGGTCGGGATGGTTGTCGATAATGCAATCGTTGTTGTCGATAATATTTATCGCCATCGCCAGAAAGGACAGCGGCTTAAAGAAAGCGCCATCCTCGGAACAAATGAAGTCGGTGTGGCTGTAATGGCTTCGACGCTGACGACGATAGCCATATTTGTGCCTATTGTTTTTATTGGAGGAATTACAGAGATTGTATTCGGTCAGTTTGCAATGATTATGACAATGGCTTTGGTTGCATCGCTGCTTACGGCCATTATGCTTGTGCCAATGCTTTGCTCAAAAATCCTCAAAGTAAGTCAGGTGCAGTCACGAAAATCAATGTTTCGATTCTTTTACATAGCAGGCGAGAAGTCGCTGGCGGTGATAGAGGATGTCTATGTCAGGGTTCTGAATTGGGCACTTGCGAACCGTAAGACTGTTCTTATTTCGTGCGTGCTTATGCTTGTATGCAGTTTTGGTCTTGCAATGCGCGTGGGGACGGAGTTTTTCCCGGAGGAAGACCAGAACAGGGTGATGGTGAATTTTGAGCTGCCTGTGGGGACACGTTATGAGCGGACAGGGGCAGTGGCGGAGCAGTTTGAAAAAATCGTGGAAAACAACGTGGCGGAGAGGAATGTCAGTTTTGTTCGCTGGGGCGTCTATGGTGCTGCGGGGGGCGGGCAGTTTGCGACAGAGGAAGAGACTTATAGGGGGATTATGTTTCTGGCTCTGGTGCCCAAGATAGAGCGCAAGACCTCGCCGAGAGACGTAATCAACAGAGTTCGCAAGGTTACAGACAAGATACCTGACACTACCATCCGATACAGTGCTGAGGACCCTCTGACGGGGATGATGTTCGGGGGAGGGACAAAACTGGCGGTTGAACTTTATGGTCACAATATGGCCGATGCTACGGCATACGCAGAGAGGGTTGTGGCGGCAATGGAGAAGATACCTGGTGTGACGGATATAGATATCAGCAGAAAGGAGGAGAAGCCGGAGCTTAAAGTTATTGTTGACCGTGAAAAGGCATCAAAACTCGGTCTTGACATACGAACCATCGGCAAAACGATAGAGACATTTTTTGCCGGCACGACGGCAACCAGATACAGGGAGAAGGGTGATGAGTATGATGTCGAGGTTCGGTTAAGGCCCGATGACCGGACTAAACCGGAGGATTTGCGGGATATGTTCGTTAGCATACCCGGCGGTGAACAAATCAGTTTAGCCAATATCGCAACGATTGAGCAGGGTGTAGGGCCGACGAAGATTGAGCGTAAGGACCAGGCCAGATATATCACAGTTTCGGCAGATATTTCAGGCAGAGACCTCGGCTCGGTGGTGGCGGATGCTAAGAAGGCGATGGATAAGATTCCTGCGCCGCCTGGTTTTAGTTATAAATTTGCCGGGGCCGAGAAGGAGCGAAGAGAGGCATTTCAAATGCTGATTATAGCTACGGCTCTGGGGATGGTGCTGGTTTATATGGTAATGGCGTCGCAGTTTGAGTCATACCGCGACCCATTTATCATATTTCTGTCGGTGCCGTTCGGTATCGTCGGGGTGATTGTGGCGCTGGCGCTGACCGGCATATCGATGAACATTGTAACCTTTATTGCATTGATTTTGCTTGTGGGGCTTGTAGTGAATAACGGCATTGTTCTGATTAGCTTCATCGGGATTCTTCGTCATAGGGGCTACGATACCTACAGAGCAATTATTGACGGCGGGCGTAGCCGGCTGAGGCCAATACTGAGCACGACTATCACTACGCTGTTGGGTCTTGCACCGCTTATGTTCACCAGAGGCGCCGGTTCTGAGATATGGGTGCCGTTTGCGGTAACCAGCATTGGTGGACTTACGCTCAGCACGCTTATTACCCTTATAATGATGCCAACACTTTACAGTATATTTGAGGGCGTTAAGATTCCGACGAGCAAAGGATGATTATGAAAGCTGTTTTGATTGTGCATAATGTTGCGATAGATAATGAGGTAAATGAGGCATTGGAGTCTGCCGGGATTCGCTGCTACACCAAATTCACCGATACATTAGGCCGTGGCGAGTTGAGCGAGCCGCATCTGAATACGGAGGTCTGGCCGGGAACCAATGTAGGCACTTTTATCGTTGCCGAAGAGGCCAAAGCCAGGGAAATAATGGATATTGTCCGCCAGATGCGAAAAAAGCTGGGTTCAGAGGGCATAAAGGCATTTATGTGGGAGATAGATGATGTTACCTGAGAAAATTTACGATTGCCGATTGACAATTGCCGATTGGAAGGTGTAAACTGGAATCGTAAATCGAAAATCGTGAATCGCAAATCCGTATGGGAACTGCTACCGGATATAAGCCGAATGTTGAAATTGTCTCGGACCCTGAGGGTCTTGCGAGAAGAAGTGTTGAGCTTTTTGTCGCCGATGCACAAAAGGCGATAAGAGCAAAGGGTGTCTTCTACGTAGCCATATCGGGCGGGCGCACGCCCAAGCGATTTTTCCAGCTCCTCGGCGAAGTCCGTCAAATACGTCCTGCCGGACCCGGCAAAAACGACTCTGCCGGACTGCCCTGGGAAAAGATACAGTTGTTCTGGGTTGATGAGCGGTATGTTCTGCCCGACTCGCCTTGGAGCAATTACAAGCTGGCTGCGGACACCTTCTTAACTAAAGTTGCTATCCCAGCAGAGAACATCCACCGAATTCCTACTACTTATAGTGATTTTAGAGCTGCGGCTCGTTCTTATGAGGAAACCATCCGCAAGGTTTTTGAGCTCCAGGAAAATCAAACTCCTGTGTTTGATTTGATTGTGCTCGGGATGGATATTGAGGGACATACCGGCTCGCTGTTTGCCAATTCCTATGCACCCTTTGATAAAGAGGATTTGGCATGTGTTGTATATGCTCTGGATGAGAGGCTAAACCGCATAACTCTGACACATCCGGTTTTATGTGCTGCGTCGCATTTGGCGGTGCTGGTCTCCGGGAAAGAAAAAGCGGGCATTTTGAAAGAGGTTTTGACCAGCGAGCCGGATGAGGTCAGGTTTCCTATTCACACTCTTTGGCCTGTCCTCGATAAGATTAGCTGGCTGGTTGACAGCGCAGCAGCGCAACTGGTACGGCTGAGGTGAATAGTCGATAGTCGTTAGCTGTCCCCGGCAAATACGTCCTGCCGGGTTTCGCCGTCCAACCGTCTTTTAGTCGTTAGTCGGATGCGAATTCCTATCTGTCAGGCCCTCTTTGCCGGGCTGATTTGCTCTTTTCTTCTTTGGTCTTTATGGCGAGCAACAATACCGGCGCGGATATTGCGATTGACGAATAGGTTCCTTCGACGATGCCGAAGAGCATCGCAAAGTTAAATCCCCGCAGCCCTTTGCCTCCAAAGATGTACATTACCAGCAGGACCAAAAGCGTGGTAGTGCCTGTCAGCAGGGTTCTGGAAAGAGTTTCGTTGATGCTGTTATTGATAATCTGCGGTGTCAGGATAGTCCCCTTGCGGCGGTTCTCACGAATGCGGTCGTAGACAACGATTGTATCGTTGATTGAATATCCGAGCAGCGTCAGGAAGGCGGCTATCATAGCAAGGTCAATCTTGAAATCTCCGATGAGAAGTTTTTGGCCGATTGTTGTTGCGGCTATGTAAGTGCAGGCGCTGACCATGCCGACCGTGACGCAGGTATCATGAAAGAGCGTTATGACGGCGCCGAAGCCGAATCGTAAATCTCCAAATCGAACCCAAATATAAATCAACATCGCAATCAACGACAAGACAATGGCAACCAGTGCTTTAGTTTTTGCCTCCTGGCCGACCGAGGGGTCTATCTGCGTTACACGCGGCAGCGACGTTTCCAGTTTAGCTGCAGTCAGGACTTTGGTGCTCTCATTTTCAACAAACCGTGTCCATTCATCCTCGGTCAGCTGGCGGAAAGCAGCTTCCGGGTGGACACTGACATAAACGAAGGACTTGACCGGCTGGTTTGGCTCTATCGGCGCCAAGTCCGGATTCAGTATCTTGTAAGAATACCAATAAAGATTTCGCGTATCGGGTTTGAAACGCAGGTCGTTTATTCTTTGGTTGATTTCTTCGACCGTGGCAGGTCTTTCGATTTCGCAGGCGATTTTGACACCACCGAGGAAATCGATAAGTTCGGGGTAGGACTCTACGAGCTGTTCGGTTATTTTCTCCTGGGAGGCGAATTTGGGTTGAAGATTTTGCTGAATTTTTAGTTCGTTCGCGAAAGCAGTTAGTATTGCGTTATTGACGATTTCATCGACTTTTGGTTCCGGGACGTTGGCATCGGGAAAAGCCGTTCTTAAGATGTCTCCTACTAAAAATGTATTCAACTGGCTTGTTGTTATGGTAAATTCGGTCCCGATTGTATCGGGATGCGGTGTTATCACAAGATTATTTAGTCCGCCACCTCTCTGCTTCGCAGTTTCTTTGATTGCCAAGGTTAGAGTCTCGATTGTTTGACCCGGCAAATCCGTCCTGCCGGGGAAGGTGACCGAAGCCTTGGTTTTATTTGTTTCTGTTGTAGTTATCTCATATTGTTTGCCCGACGTTCCGACACTATAAACGGTCGCTGTTGCCAGACCGCGGCTCCCCTCATCGGCTCCAACCTTGTGGATGCTGTCTTCCACGTTCTCTCTGGTGAGGCTGGCATCATCTTTTAGATTGATTTGAACGCTTGTTCCGCCGGTGAATTCGATGTCATATTTATTGTTCTTTGTGTTGTCTCTTGTCAGGAATACAATTACACCTCCGATGGTGAGCACTGCCGAGAGTGTAAAGAAAACCGGTCGCAGGCCCATCCAGTTTATATTCGGTTTGCGGATGAGGTGCAGCATAACTAAATGGTCTTTTATAATTCGTTTGTTCAGCAGAAGTTCAAAGATTGCACGGGTTACGGTCAGGGCGGTGAACAAGCTTGATGCCAGGCCGAGCATAAGTACGAGGGCAAAACCCTTTATATCTTCCGAACCGACCCAGTAAAGAATTGCGGCAGTAATAATTGTAGTAAGGTTGGAATCGAAAATGGCGCTGAACGCTTTTTCGTAGCCGTTTTTTATGGCGACTCTGAGCGAGCTGCCCTTCATCTGCTCCTCGCGGATTCTCTCAAAAATCAGCACGTTGGCATCGACGCTCATGCCGATGGTCAAAATGGTGCCGGCGATGCCGGGCAGTGTGAAAGTGGCCCTTAGCAGAGCCATTATTGCCAGTGTGAACAGCAGGTTCATAAGCAGCGCCACATCAGCGATTGCTCCGCCGAGAGTGTAATAAATCGCCATGCAAAGGATTACCCCCATAAGGCCGATGAAGCCGGACCTGATACCTTTGTCGCGATTGTCTGCGCCTATGGATGGACCGATTGTCCTTACCGAGATGGGCTGCTCTACGAGCCGGGCAGGCAAAGAGCCGGCATTAAGTTTGTTTATCATATCATCCTGCTGTGTTTGCGTAAAAGTGCCTGTTATTATGCCCTCTCTGCGAATTCTCGATTGAATAGTGGGTGCGGATATTGCAGTTCCGTCGAGCAGGATGCAGAGCGGCCGGTCGAGATTTTTACCGGTAACGTTAGCGAACAGCCTGCCCCCTTTTTCATCCAGTCTAAAACCGATAGCTCTGCGGCCCATCTCGTCCTGAGACGGTCTGGCTCCTTCGAGTTTCCAGGCCTTTTGGTCTATACCGTGCAACAAGGTCTCGTTTTCTTTGTTACTTGCCAGGACGTAAGATTTGTTGCCGAATGGAGCAAGGAAAACATCGCTCCTTTTCCATTCGTTGATATTTTCTATTTCGCACCATACGTATTTATTGTCTGAAGCGTATTTCGGTCCTCTTTCTTTGAGGGCTTCAACGTAGCCGCTCATTTCGTCGGCGTTTACTTCTGGGTGGCCTACTGTCGGCAGTATTCTAAACTCCAGTATGCCGGTCCCTTTTAGCATTCGCTGGAGGTCTTTGGGGTCGTCGAGTCTGCCCCTGAAGGGGTGGTATTGGTCGAATGCTGCGGCCAGGTTGTCAATTTTACTTGCCCTGTCAGGAAAGTCGGTTTTGAGCTTTTCGACGGCCTCTTTGCGGCTGGGCGACTTGGGAGGCGTTTCGAGGCAGGCATCTATCTGGTCAGTAGTCAGGTTTAATTTGTCGATAGTTTTTAGTGCATTTTTGTATTGGATGTGTCTGCTGGTTTCCGGGTCGGTCAACTGCTCAACAACTTTGGACCATTGAGCGTATGTTTCTACGTATTTTGTTAGCAGCTCAAGGTTATTTTCAGAGCCAAGAAATTGTTTTAGCGATTCTGTCAGTTGCTGACCATTGAGTTTGAGCCAATCGCCGATGCGGAGCTTCACCTGGTCAAGGTCAATTGCTGCCGATGACATCGCATTTTCCCTGGTTTGGAGTTCGGCATAGAGGGTGTCTCTTTTATTTTGCAGTTCTTTATATTCGTCATAGATTTTGGCGAGTTCGTTGAGGATTGTTAATCTCTCAGGTGAATTTTTAGCGAATTCTTCAAAGTCTTTTGTCCGGTCTTCTGCTGGTTTTTTAAGAGAGCGCATAATGACGGCGCGGCTTACGTTTTCTGCCAGTAGCTCATCGAGGGCTTTTTCGTAATACTGACGTTTTTGACGTGCCTCTACACTTGCCAGCGGCATCTGGATTTCGAAGCGGGTGTTACCCTGCGGTCGCCATACGAGGTTCAGGATGTTGGAAGGGTCTATTCGCCTTCGCAGAACGTATATCATTCTCTCGGCTAATTTCGCTGTTTCAGCTTCACCGAGACCGTGGGTGTCAATTTCATAGATAAGACTCGTTCCACCTGCCAGGTCTATGCCGGGCTTTAAGGTTTTGGTTGGCGGATATAAAGTCCATCCTGCCACGACCACCAGGACAATAATTAAAACGAATTTCCAAACCAGATTTTTGACCATAACTTTCCTCGTTCATAGTTCGTTTTTCGTAGTTCGTTGTTCATAGTTCACAGTCAAGTCAACGAACAATGAACTCATAACAAAGAACTAATTATTATCTTTCGTCAATTTCTTCCCAATTGCTGAAGCGACAACTTTTATTTTCGTATTGGTTGACTCATCAACCTTCAAAGTAACCTCATCATCCTTAATATCGACCACAGTTCCGATAATTCCGCCGATTGTTCGCACCCTGTCATTTTTTTGCAGCGACTGGACCATTTGTTTGTGCTCCTGCTGCTTTTTCCGGGGCGATCTGAAGAGCACAAGGTACATCACTGCAAACATCAAGACAAGAATAAGCAGGTTCCAATTATCGAAGATTCCTTTTCTCTGTCCTGCTGTTCCAGAAGTGTTGGGGTCGGATGTAACAACCGTTTTTGTTGTAGTTTCCTCGGTAGTAATCGGCCCTGATGTGATATCTGATGGTGTCTGGTTGGCTTCTGTTTGAGCTAATATGAATGTATTGTTCATTTCTATTTTCCTTTCATCAAGTTTTGAAATATATTTTTTGACAGCCTGAATATAGCGCAAACTACGAGGAGTTTGCTGAATTAATCTTGTCGTTTTTTAATGAGCCAAAGGTTTCATATTTTCTTATTTGCTTGGCTGCCCAGTCGGCAAATTCGTTTCTTTTCAGGCACTCTCTTATCTTTGCCATCAGTCTCTGGTAAAACCTTAAATTATGCAGGGACACCAGGATTGGGCCGAGCATTTCTTCCGAGTTAAAGAAATGTCTGATGGTGCCGCGGTTAAAGTTCCTGCAGCAGTAGCAATCACAGCCGGCCTCAATTGGTTCGGCAGCGTTTATATGGGTGTTGTTCCTTAGCCGCAGAGGACCGTTTTCAGTGAAAGCAAAGGCATTTCGCCCGTTTCTTGTTGGAAGGACGCAATCGAACATATCGACACCTGCTCTGACAGCGGCAATGATGTCGGCTGGGGTCCCAACACCCATAAGGTAGCGGGGCTTGTCCGGCGGCAAAAGCCCTGTTGTATGAGTAACACTTCTTATCATATTGTCGTGCCCTTCACCTACACTTAATCCGCCGATAGCATACCCGTCAAAACCTGATTTGACAAGCTCTAATGCGCAGTAGGTTCGCAACTGGAGGTTTATTCCGCCCTGGACGATGCCAAACAGCAACTGCTTAGGGTTGGAGTGTGCTTGTTTGGCGCGCCTTGCCCAGAAGATGGTTCTTTGCACAGCTTTTTTTAGCTCATCTGTGCCGACAGGAAAAGGTGCGCATTGGTCGAGGCAGGTTATTATGTCAGCGCCCAGTCGGTTCTGGGCATTTATTACGCTTTCGGCATTTAGAGATATTTTTGCCCCATCTATATGGCTGGCAAATTCGACACCGTTATCGCTCACCTTAGACAAGGGGCTGAGGGAGAAGATTTGATATCCGCCGCTGTCGGTGAGTATGGGGTAGTTCCAGGCCATAAATTTGTGCAGGCCGCCGAGCTTTTCGACCACATCGACACCGGGCCTCAGCAATAAATGGTAGGTATTGGCCAGAACAATATCAGCACCGGTTTCTTTGAGCTGCTGGGGCGTGATTCCCTTTACGGCACCGGCAGTGCCGACCGGCATAAAGGCTGGGGTTTCAACCGCACCGTGTGCCGTCATCAACAACCCTCGCCGAGCTGAAGAGTCAATGTCCTGATGGATAATTTGGAAATCAGCCATTTTAATAAATGTTTACGATATTACGGCCTTTGGAGCAGGTACTATTAGAGTGTGCTATGAACACCATTTTCCTTTTATACTTTTGTGTTCCAGCTAATAGCTCAATCAATAGTAATCTCTTTTATTAAGGGAAGGATATAAGGGATATGCTTTTCTATGGCTTGCCAGACCATTTGCTTATCAATGCCGAAATACTCATGAATTAATTTATCGCGCATTCCCGCCATTTGTTTCCAAGGTATATTGGGGAAATTGTCCCTAAAGGACGCAGGCAAATTTTTGGTTGCTTCACCAATTACCTCCAGACTCCGAATAACTGCACTAATGGTTTTTTTATCATCAGCAAAATCAGAATATGACATCCCCTGTGTAAAGGAAAGAATATCTTCGCAGGATTCTATCAGGTCGTTAATGTAATCTCGTAGGTCTCTATCCTTCATACCAGTTGGACTTCATTCAAAATGCGCTTACCAATATAAGGTTTAAGGGCGTTGCGCGATACAAGGTCAATTTTAATGTGTAGCAATTTTGAAAGCTCCTCTTCCATATCAATGAATTCAAAAAGACTTATGGGAGCTGTAAAATCAACAAGAATATCAAGGTCGCTGTCGCCGGCCTGTTCGCTCCGCACGTAGGAACCAAAGATACCAAGAGTATTTACATGATATTTGTCTTTAAGGACGGATTTATAATCTCTCAAAACCTTTTTAATCTCATCTAAACCCATAATTGACCTCGCTCAAATTGTAGCATAAATTATCACGGCATAGGAAAATAATTTATTTGCTGGTTTTGTCAGAGGCTTGCTCTGTTGAAAACGCGTAAGAAATGTCATTCTGAACAAAGCGCAGCCGGTGGAAATTTCTTGGTGGCACGGCCATTCCTTCGACTATGCTCAGGACAAGCTTGGCCGTGTCTTCACTCCACAGGACGCCTTACGGCGGGGCTGGAAGCCCGTGCCACATAGTGAAGAATCTAATAATCACTCGAAACCCAGATGCTTCGCTGCGCTCAGCATGACAAATGATAAGGTGTCAACAGAGCATTAGAGGCTCTTAGCTGCTGTTCATTTTTCAATCGTCAATATCCAATCGTCGATATTTTAGAGCCGGGATAGTAATAAGAGAGTATTTGTTCGGCGGTATTGCCTTGTCTTGCCATTGCCTGGGCGCCACATTGGCACATTCCCACGCCGTGGCCGTAGCCTCTGCCCGATAAAAATGCCCATTTATCGTCTAATTTGATGATTCGGCAAATTGTGCTTTTGATTTTGTTGCCGGTTGGGTCTATTGTCAGCCGCAGGTCTTCAGCTTTCAAAAAATCGCTTTTGCCGGTTGAGCCGAGTAGTTTGACCTCGGTTATTCTTGAAAAATTTTCGTAGTCGCTTTGTTTAGCCGAATTAATATCTATTATTTCTCCGAGCTGCGCCAGAACCGGATATCTTTGTGATAGTTTGGCTGTAACATTGGCGTTGTCGAATAGAACAATAGGCCAGAAAAAAAAGGTGGGTTTAGCCACATCCTTGCAATAAGGGCAGGGAACGCCGACAAGTGGTTCAAAGGAATCGCCGAAAACATTGGAGCTATTTTCGGTGTGGCCGCCGCAGGTGGAGCTGTAGTAAGCAGGGAAAATATCTTCGGTGCCGTCGGATTGCTTGCAGACCAAGACCTGGCCTTGTGTTTGATTGACGGCTTCCCAGACCTGAGCCGATTCACCTCTGACTCCGAGGTAAACCTGGTGGGCCTGTGTCTTGCGCACATCCCAGGTGCGGTTGCCGCCGAATCGCTTTTTTGCGTGCAGGCAGTAAGTTCTTGCTGCTATTGCCTGGGCCTTCAAGGCCTCTGGTTCCCAGTAGCGGGGCATCTCTGCTCCCACTACGCCGGCCAAATATGGCTCCATCGGAAGGATGTTCACCGCATCGAAAGAGTTGCAGTCAGGACTGAGTATGAGTTTTAGTTTGCCGCGATAATTGTCGCCATTTAGATTAAAGATGTGCGGGTCATCAGGCAGGATAGTTACCTGGTCGCCTGCGAAGAGCAGATTACCGATGGTAATCCTGCCGGTGGTTAACTGGATGCTTATCCCGGATTCGAAATTTGAAATTTCAAATTTCAGATTTTTTATAGCGGAATCTTCATAGGTAACGGTGCAGAGCGAGGTAGCCTTAAATGTGCAGGTCGTAATGTTGTCAAGGAGCAGAACTCGAACCTGAAACTGTGGCTCGGTATCCATCTGGGGGGTAGGGGTGGCAAGCTGCCTTGGCTTGCAGCCGGCCAGGAGCATCAAAAAATCAAAAGTCAAAATGCAAAATGCAGGTTTGATGTTCATTGTTCATCGTTCGTTGTTCATCGTTCGTTGTTCGTAGTTGATGAACTATGAACTCATAACGATGAACCCCGCCTTCGGCGGGTTCAGTCCAGGCTTCGCAGAGACAATCCGAGGTTACTGAGCGTTCTTTTGATTTCGTTCAGGCTCGTCACGCCGAAGTTTTTACAGCCGAGCAGCTCCGCTTCTGTTTTACGTGCCAAGTCGCCGATTGTGTGGACACCGAGTCTCTGGAGGCACTTCCGCGAACGCACAGACAATTGGAGGTCATCTGCAGGTTTGTTCATAATTCCTTCCTCTTCTGCTTCTACGGGGCTATTGTCGGGGGGTTCTGCGGAGCCGCTGCTGACGGTATCCAAAGCAATACCGAGACGCAATCCCTTTGGCTCGATGATGGCCTTGATTTCTTTAAGGGAGGTTTCACCGAAGTTTTTATAGGATAATAGCTCTGCTTCCGAGGTGCTAACAAGGTCGCCGAGCGTAACAATGTTCATTCTCTTGAGGCAGTTCCTGCTGCGGACCGACAGCTCAAAATCAGAGATAGGTGTCTCAAGGATTTGGTTTTTGCGGGATTTCTTCTTTTCCTTTTCCTCATCGTAGAACATTGTTTTCGAGCTCTCGATATCTTTCTTGAACAGGATTGCTCTTTGATGATTCGGATGGGACTCAAGAACCATATCGATACACTGAGAAGCCTTGTCGAAATCGCCTTTATCCTCGTAAAGCACGGCTAAATTCAATAGTGCACTTACATAAACCGGCCCGGCAGGCCCCGGCCTGACGGGTGATGTGATTTGCTTGTAGTAGTCAATAGCCGCCTCCTCATCGCCGGATAAGTCGCAGCGGTAAGCCAGGTGGAAAAGGGCCCTTTGATGATTCGAGGATAGTTCGCAAGCTATTTTATAATTGTCCATTGCCTGCTCGTATAGCCCTTGAGATTCCTGAAGGCGGGCAAGCTGGTAGTGATATTCGGCGCTTACATTATTAAAATTTCCTAAGTTTTTGAGTTCCTTGGCTGCGGCGTCAAAATTTCCTGCCTCACGATACGTGGCAGCCTTTTCCAGAGCTATGCTTAACGTGTCGGCACCGCAATTGAGACTTTTTTGCAGGTTTTCGATTGCCTGGTTAAATTTGCCCATTCGGCGAAGTGCAAAGGCCAGGTATATGTATTTCTCTTTGCAGTCGGCTGCTTTTTGTCCGGCCAAGACGGAGGCTGCTTCGGCGAATCTTCCCAGAATATAAAGGCCGATTCCTACTGATAGAGGAGCCTTTGGCCCGCCTCCGCCGGGTTTGCTTAAGTTCGCATCCACTTGTTGGCAGAAATGCAGCAGATTGCTCTCAGCGGAGTGGACAAACTCCAAAAGCTTCTGGATTTTATCCATAGATGGCAGTTCCTCGGCAAACAGGTTGATTTCCGATTGCGTAGTCGGTTCCATAGAAATTCCTCCCGTTAGTTTAATTATTTGACCCCGCCGTCGGCGGGATTACTTTTCTATAAATCAGTCCTGCACAAAGTCAGACATTATAAGACAAGAGCGGAGATTTGCAATAGTTTTTTCAACACCTCAAGGGCAGGGGGTAGGCTGAACCTGGGCCTGCCAGCCCGATTTAGGTATTTCCTTGCTTTTGTACGACAACCTGACGGCGGGAAGACCTCCCCACTTTTTCGCCGGCATATAGGCTACTGTTTCAACTTTATCAGAGCGAGCCAGTCTTTATCGGTCTCTTGAGGTGGGCAGCCAATTGCTACGGCGCCTGGGCCGGTTATTTCTGCGATAGTCCCGGCCTGTAACGGGCCACCGATACGCGGGTTGAACCATTGAACAGAGAAGGTTGCGGAACTGGCTCCCAGGTCGAGGTCTGTGGTGCCGCCGGAGGGTAAATATACCGCGTAGATTTGGCCGGGTTTGGCGAAGCAATAGTTGTCTTTGCCGGAGGTCAGCTCATCGTGGTGGGTCATTTCAGTGAAAGGCAGGTATTGGTGGAAAAACTCCAGCGCATATCGTGTCAGGTCCCATATATGGTCGCGGCTGCGCCAATCTTCGCAGGTAAGGTCGTTGTTGGGAAAGTTGTATCCGAAGTACCATTCGACCCCTGCGCCGCCGGCCATTAGATTGCCCCACAAATGTTTCTTGCGGACATCGTCGTGCCAGTAGTCGTCCTTGTCGGGTTTGACGCCGGTGTGGGCGGGACCGATTTCGTCTAAGCAAACGAACCACTGCCGCCCGCTGGAGGCTGAGCGGTCGAGCCACTTGATGGTTTGTAAGTGCGTGTCGTTGGTCTGCAGAGACGGTCCTTCGAAATACTGGTATCCCAAAAGTGGAGTGTAGTCCTCGTCATATCTGCCGGGGAAGGTGTGCATAACAACGGGATGGTCATAAGGGTCGAGGTCTTTGATGTAACGGGCAAAGGCCTTACGCTGAGCATCAGTATTGGTGTTTTCTTCGCCGAGGTTCCAGACCATCGCCAGGTGATGGGCGAAGCGGGCAACCAGTTCGCGGTAGTAAAGCTTACGCTGGATACCCAGTTCGCCGCCGTCCAGACCCTGGTCGTTTTCCTGTTCCTGGGTAATGATGTGCAGCATTATTCCCAATTTGTCCGTATGTGAGAAGACAATTTCCCACTGGTCGAGCTTGCTGCAGTCGAACCGGTATTTTCCATTAGGGCTTGTCCACGGCCAGACGTCTTTGCCGTCACCGCCGTCGATGTTATAAGGGATAAAATATACGCTGTTCATACCTTTGGAGGCGAGGTAATTCAGGGCGCCGATAATGCCCTTACCTTTACCGTTTTTCCAGGTTGGGTCGCCGGGCCTGAAGTCCTGTATGTGAGGCGCGTATTGGTGTAGGAATTTCTCACCTTTGGCTTCACCTTCGCGTTCCAGACCGGTGGTATCGAAGGTGCCGTCAAAGTCAGCGTAGGCGAGGAAGTTTTCGGGGCTGTCTGCACCGCCTTTTAAGAAATACTCGCCGGTTTCGGCGAATTGAAGATAGCGGCGACCAACATATTTAAGCAGTCCCTTGGCCCGGTGGTCTCGTCCGGTTTTATCGGTGGGTCCGACAGTAAAGGTTCCTTCGGCGCCGTCGAAGGCGACAGGTGAGCCGGCTGTCGGGTCGCTACTTATAGCGATGTCAGGGCCGTTGCGAAATGAAGCAATCCAGGACCATTGGCCCTGTTCGTCAGGGACGAAATGCACACGCCATTTGTTGCCGGCGGTAGCGCTGGTTTCGGCGGCGCTGCCATCAGCGGCGTAGTAGCCGGGAACGACATATCGTTTGTCACCTTTTTGGAAGGTGACATTCAGGCGATAATCCCGGAAAGGATTGGGGTCGGCGGTTTCGCTGGTTTCGGGCGGCCGAAGGCCGCCCTGACCAAATCCGCCTTCGGCGGGGGTGAAGGTGATAGTAACCTTGTGCCACTTTTTCGACTCGCCTGAGAGTATGGGACTTTTAGCCGCACCACAGATGCCATGTTCGGCAATAATTGTAAGACAAGTCACACACAACAAGATGTATTGCTTCATTCTTCTGTTCCTTAGCCAAAGGCTACCGCCGCATACTATTGTCGTAAGGGGGTCATTTTTTGGCGCGTTTGAGCGCTTCGTCGAGCGCTACGTAGCCATCCTGCCATTCATTCAGGCGGGTAACATTCTTTTTCTTGGCGATTTGCACAAAACGGTCGTAGGTTTCCTGTATTGAGTCAGGCATAGGCCAATCGGCACCGGCAGCTTGTGCCTTTTCGCGTATTTCGTCCCAGCGCACCATAAAGGTGTACATAACCGGCAACTGCGCGACCTGAACGCGGAAGAGTAGGTTCGGGTCATTCTGGACGGCTGCTTCGGCGGCCTTAAGATGGCCCCAGCCTTTGCTGAGCGTCTCGAAGGATAGAAACTTTGCCGTGTGCTCGGAGAAGCAGCCGAGCCAGTCGCCGCTTGTTTCGACGGCATCGTGGGTAACTTTCAGGTATTCCTCGATATGCGGGGCAGCGGGCGGCCGAAGGCCGCTTTGATCAAACCCGCCTCCGGCGGGACCGTAGTAACCCTCGATGAATTCATCGATGAGCTTTTGACCATCAATCGCCGGATTCCACAGCAGCTTGGCCAGCACCCACGCGCGGAGTTCGGCCATCTCGGCGCCGGCGGTGCCGTAGGCGCCCTGCTCGAAGATACCTTTGACGTTGTGGTCTGCGAAAAACTTGACGTTCGGTCCTAATACACGCAGGTTCGGGTGCGGCATAATGTGATGCCTGAAATTGGTCGTGTAGTCCCATATATAAAGCCGATTGCAGATATTCGACCAGCCGATAATGTCGTCACGGAATTTTTTATTTCGTTCGTCCGCCAGCGGCTTACTGAATGAACATTCGATGCTGCAAAGCTGGACGATAACATTGTGTCGAGGTTTTGTCTGCTTGGGCGGCTCGCGGGTGTACTGGTAGGCCAGCGTGCTGATTGCCACGTTGGGGAATTCCTGCTCGATATCGGCGGCGACAGCGTTGACGAATCGCAGCAGCAGGCCTGCGGGGCTGCCTTCCTCCTTTTCAATCGCAGAGCAAAGACTGCACTGGCAGTTGCCGTGCCAATCGTTCTGCGAGACCGAGGCAATGGTTGCGGCAGGATTGTTGCGGAGACGCTCTTTGAGATTCTTGACGAGTTCCTTACGCATTTCCTCGTTAGTCAAACACAGTTGAGCATGCTCGTAGGTGCGCTTGCCTTTGATTTCGCTAAACCACCCAGGATGGTCTTTGAAGTATTTTTCGGGCGGGATTAGGGGATAAAAGGTGTGGACGAATCCTTCATAGACGTGTTTGTTGCCGCGTTTAGTGTCCAATCGTTCAGCGTGACCGTTGCACTTGTTGCGCACCGCCCAGTCGCCGTCAAAGGCGTCAAACCAATACGGCTCACGATATTCCAGCGGCGGCACATAACGGATATTGAGATTGCCTACATTGAGAGTCGGTCTTTTAGGGATGGTGCTCTCAGTTGAGGACCACCAGCGGCAGCCGAGCTGGTCTTCGAGGAAAGTATAAACTGCATAGAGTGTGCCGCGTGGATAACCGCCGGCTAAGATAAGGTCGGAACCAACAGTCAGGTTAACTATACCCTCGGCCCCGAGCCCATCGGTGGAAAAGTCGGGGCAGGCCAGTTTAGCGGCTTTGGGTCCGACAAGTAAACGGGATGTGCCGGCAGCACAGGAGCTAACAATCTCGAACTTTGCGCCGGTTATCTGCTGGAGGCAATAGGCCAGTTCGGCGGCGGCGTGCTGTTCGGGTTCCGGAGCATCGGGAGCGATGACTATAACTGCTTTAGCCAGCCCGTGTTCTGCAATTTCTATATTTGCCGGTTCGGCATGACGGCCTTGCCGGGCTCGCCTACCAGCTGGTTCCGGATATTGGGATAGTTCCTGGCATCCAATCACAAATGACATTGCGGCAAGCACAATTGCGATTTTGCTTTTTTTCAGCATGATGTGGTTCCTCAATTTTTAGCTTTTTGCTTTTAGTTTTTAGCTTTATTAGAAGCTTAAACTGTAAAATGTAAAACTAAAAACTGCGGAATTCCCTTTTTTTCTTCGTGGTCTGCCACTGGTGCATAAAGATTTTTTCGCAGGGGTTTGGCCGCGATGGTGCGTAATATGTGGTGGGCACTCAGGATTTGCCTATACGTATCACAGGATTGATAGTATACTTAAAGAAAGTTTTGAATTTCAAATTTAGAATTTCAAATTCCGATTGATATGGGCGAGCTTGGCAAAGTTCTTTTGGCTGCCGTCTTTTCGCTTTATGGTTTTGGGGCAGTTTTGGGGTTGGCAGCTTGGATGCTTGCCCGCCACTTGCCCGCCATCTGTGTGGCGGGTCCGTCTGGCGGGCTGAAACCTGAAAGGGCTGCTCCGGCACTCCGGCTTGCCGGATGGGCGAGGCGTATTTTTGTTTTTGCTGCGGGACTTTCTGTAGCTTCGCTGATTTTATTTACAGTTGCATTTCTTACAGACGATTTTTCAATAGCTGCGGTGGCGCAGTATAGCTCCACGAAACTCCCTTTTTTTTATAAGCTAAGCGCCGTATGGGCGGGTGCATCAGGGTCGCTATTATTGTGGTCGGTTGCAGTGTTCTTATTGTTTGCCCTGTGGCTTCGAGATTCAAGATTCGAGATTACAAAACCCGGCAAAAGCGACCTTACCTTTAATGCCATTGCGTTATTTATCGGGGCCGGTGTTTGCCTCGGATTCTCGGCACTTTTGGTATTTGTAGCAAGGCCATTTGCGGGTGCGGAACTCTCGATTGATGAGGGGATGGGGCTTAATCCGTTACTACAGAACTTCTGGATGGTTATTCACCCCCCTTTGTTGTTTGTGGGTTATTCAGCTTTTCTGATTCCTTTTGTGATTGTTTCATCTTGCGTTTTTGCCGGGAGGACGGAGGAAACTGCGGTTTACAGCGAGCTTCGGCATTGGCTGTTGTTTGGCGTATGTTTTTTGAGCTTAGGTATCGCTACAGGTGCCAGGTGGTCCTATGTTGAGTTAGGCTGGGGTGGATATTGGGCGTGGGACCCTGTGGAGAATGCCTCGCTTTTGCCGTGGCTTGTGGCAGTTGCCGCCTTGCATTGCATAGGCGGTATGTGGGTGGCAGACAAATTCAGACTATGGGTTATTGCTCTGGGGCCTGTGCCGTTTATTCTGTGTCTGGTTGCAACTTTTGTTACCAGAAGCGGGTTTCTGACTTCTGTGCATTCTTTTGACCGCAGCGCTATGTCGTCTGCTTTGTCGGCGTTTATCGGATGCTGTGTTTTGCTCTGGCTGGTTTGTGTTATTCGAGCGGTGAAAAATATTTCTATCACGCCTCGCTCCAAAAGCCCGTTTCATTTAGATAAAGCTGAGATATTATCCTGGGCGGTTGTTACCCTTGTCTTTGCAGCGGTTATTATTGGAGTAGCTACATTTTGGCCTGTGATTTGGCCCCCCTGCTTTCTTGCGAAAGCAAAAAGGGGGGCGGGCTTTATTCCGACCTCCGTATTTTATAATGCCGTAATTTCGGTAGCGGGGATTCTTTGGGCTTTTTTGGTCGGACTTGCTGCACTATCTGATTTGCCGAGAGTAGGACGCCGAGGCTTTGCACTGAAGGTGCTTGTCTGCTGTGCGATAGGGCTGATATGTTTTGGTAGTATTTTCAGGCTGGGCGAAAAACAATTATTGATAAGCTTGGCTTGTGGGATATGTGCCTTTAGTTTTATTGGTGTTTTCCTGAAGCTATTGCACAGGTTGAAAAGTATGGGCAAAATCGGCGGCCAGATTGCTCATCTGGGGTTGTTGCTTCTGGTGGTTGCTGCGGGATTTACCTGGGGTGAGCAGAGCATTCAGACGCTATTAACTAAAGGCAAGAAAATTACGCTCGGCGGATATGGGTTTGTTTATGATTCGTTTAAGCATAAATTATCTGATGGAGTAACTCAAGCCGGCCCTGAAATCATTGTGAGGAAAAAGGGTTTGGAAAAGAAGCTGTGGCCTCATAGTAATTTATACCCGACCTCGCAGAGCGCATCTGAAGTGGCTGTTCATACGGGTCTGGTCGAGGATATTTATGTCTCTTTTGACGGTGTTGGCCGCGACGGCGGTGTGATAATCACAGCAAAGATAAAGCCATTTATGCTCTGGTTATGGCTTGCCGCTGCATTAGTCGTGGCCGGAGTGGCTTTGGCCTGGCTTTTGCCCACCGCGCGTATGGCGGGGAAACAACCACCAGGGAGGGGGGTCTGTGTTGTAGGTTTCGGGTTGATATTGATGGTTGCTGTGCTTACAATGTATTGCGTCCCGTTAGAAATGACATAATTTCTAACGGGATGCGACCGGAAACCCATAAAAGGATGGAAGCGGCAAAAATGAAGCTTGTTCTAAATAACATGACGTATCACAACTGCCCTGTAGAGGTCCGTGAAAAGATTGCTTTTACGCCCCAGCAGAGGCGTTTTATGCTCAAACAAATGCACGCTCAGGAGGAAATTAGCGAGGCGGCGATTCTCCAGACGTGTAATCGGCTTGAATTTTATACTTACGCCCGCAAAGGTTTCGATTGCAGAGGATTTCTAACGGCGCTCATTGGGCAAGTCCGGCCAGGTGCAGGTGATATGTGGAGTAAATATAGCAACGAGAGTTTGGGGATTGATGTTGCCCGCCATCTTTTTGAAGTGGCTGCCGGTCTTGATTCGCAAATGATAGGTGAAAATCAGGTCCTCTCCCAGGTCAAATCCGCTTATACCCAGTCGCTTGATTGTCGGACCAGCTCGATGATATTTCATCGGCTCTTTCACAATGCCTTTCGGGTAGGAAAGGCGGTGCGGACTGATACGAATATCAACTGCGGTGCGGTTTCGGTTGGCCTGGCCGCTGTGGAATTGGCCAAGAAAGAAATCAAGATGGGCAGGGCGAAGCCCTGCACCGGATCAAACCCGCCTTCGGCGGGCAGCGCAGCAATGGTAATAGGAGCCGGCGAAAACGCCGAGCTTGTAGCAAGGTATCTGCTCAAGGCGGGATTGTCGCGTTTGATTATAGCGAACCGTAATAAGCGAAGGGCAAAAGCCCTCGCCCGCCGTGTGTCTGGCGGGCGAGCCTCACGGCTGGGGACGAGCGAGGTTATTGGTCTGGGGGATATAGCCCAAAGATTAGATGAGGTTGATTTATTGATTAGCTCGACTGCCGCTCCGGAGCCGGTATTAACATACAAGGCTGTTAAGAGTAGTCTGGTTCACAGAGCCAAACCGCTATTAATAATAGATATCGCCGTGCCCAGGGACATAGACCCCGACATCGGGCGATTTAAGTGTGTTTCGCTCTACAATATCGATGATTTGAATGAGCAAATCTGCTGCAACAGGGAAAAACGCAGCAGGGAAATTCCGAAGGCAAGGGCAATCGTTGCAGAATTTACCGGCAGCTTCGCGAAGTGGTATGACTCGCTGAGTTTTGTGCCGGTAATTTCAAAACTGACGCGGAAAGGTCTTAAGCTGGCCCACAGCGAAGCCCGGCGTTATGCAAAAAATTTCGGCGAAGGTAACAGCGACAAATTGAAATCATTTGCCGAATCGCTGGTTAAGAAGGTCCTGCACGGGCCGATTAGTTTTATTAAAAATGGCGGCGGCGAGCAGTTAAGCCCGCAGCAGCTTCAGGCGGTTGACCTGATAAACAAAATGTTCCTTTTTAGTCACGAAGACACAAAGTCACACTAACCAATTAACCAATAGTGAGCAGTGAGTGGTGAGTAGTGTCTTGGTGCCTTTGTGGCAAATCGCAAGACGAAAGCGACTGATGAGGAAAGTTTTTACCGTCGCAACCCGCGGGGGGGAATTGGCCATTGCTCAAACCCAAATTGTAATCGGCTCGCTTAAAAAGATTTATCCGGATATACAATTCAAAATCACAAAGATAACGACCCGGGGCGACCGCGACAGACGCACAGCTTTGTGGAATCTCAAAGACAGCGGTTTTTTTACATCGCAGCTTGAAAATGCTCTGCTGGCCGGCAAGGCCGACCTTGCGGTTCATAGTTTCAAAGATTTACCCACCCGGCAGCAAGATGGGCTGACGATTGCAGCAATATGTGACAGGCGGTTTGTTGAAGATTGCCTGGTGGCAACCGAGGCAGTCGATTCAATTGGGCAAATTCGACCTTTGGCAAAGATAGGCACCTCAAGTTTAAGACGGGTGGCTCAGATAAAACATTTAAGAGCGGATCTTAAGATAACAGCCGTTCGCGGTAATGTTCAAACACGGCTGAAGTTGCTGGATACAGGTAAGGTTGATGGGGTTATTCTGGCACGGGCAGGGATAGAACGGCTGGGTTTGGGAAAGAGAATCTGTCTTTGCTTTGACCCGGTGCAATTTATTCCAGCGCCGGCACAGGGTGCTCTGGCCGTTCAGACAAGAAGCGATGATGCCGCCACAAATAAACTTGTTGCTGCAATAGATGACGAGGACGCCAGGATGACAACTTTTGCGGAAAGACAGGTCTTGGTAACAATGCAGTGCGGATGTCACGCTCCTGTGGGGGCCTTTGCAAAAATTATCGGTAAAAATATAGAAATCCACGCCTTTATTTCGGATGTGGAGGGCAGGAATTTTATCAAACGGCGGATAACCGGTCCCGCAAAGGAATCCGACAAACTGGCAGAGCAAATTGCCAACGACCTTCTCTCCTCCGGCGGCAAAGAAATCCTCGCATATCTTGAAAAATAAGTTTACTTCATCATTCAATATTCCTTGTTCGATATTCGATATTTCCCACATCATTCCGTCCTTGACACGGAATCCACTTTCATTTATCCTTTCTTTTAGCGGGCCGGTGGTTGCCTGCCCTGAGCGACCTGTGGTGAGCGAAGTCGAACCGGGTCGAAGGGTTTCGCAGGCGTCTTATCCACCTCTGGCGGATAAATATGGGAAATGTCAGCTTAAAATGAGTCCTTATAAGTATTGACATAGGGAGAGGATAACATTATCTTACCGATTGTGTAGGTCTTTTGCGTAATAACCAGAGCATACTTCTTTATGCAATACGGGTGAAACTATGTTTAAGAGCATAAAAATCAAAAATCTCAGGGCTATAACCGAACTGGAGGTGGACAATCTTGGCCAAGTCAATCTATTCGTCGGTCAAAATAATTGCGGCAAAACAACTGTTTTGGAAGGCCTGTTTTTTCTTATCGGTGCGACAAATCCACGTTTACTTCTTAGCGTAAATACGTTTAGGGGCCTTACCGTATTAAGCAAAGAATTATGGCGTACTTTCTTTCACAATATGTCCATTAAGATTCCGATAGAAATCTATGGTGAGGTTCGTGAGAGCAAAGAAAAACAGAAATTGTTGATACGACCCATGAAGAAAAAAGTTCCTTCAACAAAACCTGGAGTCTCAGATTTTGTCTCTGTTGAAGTCGAGCCCGGTGATTCAAAACCGCCATTTACACCAGATGGTCTTGAACTTGAATATACGAGTCCCCAAAACCCTGCTGAGAAAATCATGTCCACGATTTTCCTGAAAGGAACTGACCTTGGAATTGAAGGAGCTAAAGAACGTGATGTCCGGGGTATATTCATCAATCCATTAACAATTTACGACTGGAAGGATAGATTTGCTGCCGCACAGAGGAGAAAACAAGTGCCGGAAGTTGTTTCCTTTCTCAAGAAGATTGATCCAAATATATCAGACCTGAGACTTAATGAGATTGGGTTATTGGAGTGTGATATTGGGCTCCCTGGTCTTCTCCCGGCCAATCTTATGGGTGGTGGAGTCGCAAAGTTTTTGTCTGTTGCCCTTGCCATGCTTGATTCTCGTGATGGCATTGTTCTAATAGACGAGATTGAGGATGGTCTCCATTATATGGCTCAACAAAATATGTGGAAAGCTATTCTGGGATGGGCACAAAAGTTAAACGTTCAGGTTTTTGTAACAACACATTCTCACGAAAGTATCAAAACCTTCAGTAATTCCATAGACACGACTCTGTTCGAGTCCGAAACAAAACTATTCCGTATCGAAAGGAAAGACGAAAAGTTTAGAGCGGTCGAATATACAAAGGAGTTACTGGCTGAGTCTCTCGAGAGCAAATGGGAGGTCAGATAATGAATGGGGCCAAGGATGACTCTACTCCAATAAAATCAAAAAAAATACTTGGTGTTGAGGGAACTGATGATGTAAATTTCTTTGATGCACTGTTGAGTAATCTTGGCATCATAGATATTGATATTCGCGAGGTAGGGGGCAAAGACCAGTTTAAAAATAAGTTGCCAGCATTGAAAATAGCTTCAGGTTTCTATAATGCTGATGGTTCTCCTTTCGTCACTCACCTTGCCATTGTGCGTGATAGAAACAGTGGGGATGCGTTCAAGAGCATAGAGGGAATCCTTAAGAAAGAAGGATTCACACCGCCTAAGAAACACGGTCGATTTTCAGAGGGTAATCCGAAGGTCGGTATTTTCATAATGCCTGGTGAAACAATCGAAGGCACAATGCTTGAAGACCTGTGTTTGAAAACTGTTGAAAATCATCCCGCAATGAAATGTGTAAATGAATTTGCTACCTGCGTATCTGAGTTGGAGACCAAGCCCAAAAACATATCAAAATCGAAAGTCCAGGTATTCAAAGCACAAGTATTTCTCGCTGCACAACCTGAAGTTGTAGACTCAGTCGGATTGGGTGGTCAAAAAAAGTATTGGAATTTCGACTCTCCTGCTCTCAATGAATTGAAACGATTCTTAGGTAATCTAAAATGAATTTGTTTTGCTCGCTCCGGACTTATCTCTGTCTGTGGCATGAGAAATCTGGGGGTAAATCTGGGGACACCATACCGGGGAAATAGAGGGTCGGCCCTTCGACTCGCTCCCTTCGACAAGCTCAGGGCAAGCAGGACAGAGACCTTAAAATATAAAACAAGAAATCCGGGGTTTTTGTAATTCGAGGAAGATTCTGTTATTCTCGTGAAATTGAAAGGCTTGGTTACGTAGCCAAGCGTTTAATATGGGAAATCCCAATTGAGAAAGGCACATATGGCTCTTTCTGACGATGAAATCAAACGATGGTTATTGCTTCGCTCAATTGAGTGGCTAAATTTGCCGGCCTTTGTCTCGTTACCGTTTGCCCCAATCCTGTTCATTTTCTTCCCGTGGTATTGGGTCCTGGGCAGTGTGGTGTTGCTCGGCGTACTATGGAGCCCCATCAGGTATCGTTTTGTCAACGTTGCTATCGCAACAATTTTCTCTTATTGTGATTTGCTCGCATGGCCTGCCGCAATCGGGAGTGCCGTTTATCTTTTCATTCATCATCGATATCTCCCTGCCGTTATCGCCTTAGTGTGGCCACCGCTGGCTGGTTGCATTGGAATACCAGGAAAGCCCGGAATTATAGAACATGCTTTTGCCCAAAAAATAGGGCTTATTCCACCAGACGCCCAGTCGCACTCGGAAAAATAGGGACAGTGGGGCTGTTGAAAAAATTGCGTATGGAACGTTCTACCCTTTGGCCGGAAATCTGGGACACCATACCTATTTTATTTGCGTCCGCTTATCTTTTGTTGAAATTTGTTGCTGTGATAATTTGTGACACGAAGTGGCGGTAGCTAAGAGCGTCTCATATAATGAAAAAGACACGGATTGATACTGTTGATATTAGACACGGATTAACACAGATTTACACTGTTTATAATTCATTTCTCTGTGTCCTCTGTGTTCTCTGTGGCTAAACTTCTTTTTGTTAGAGTCTTTAAATCTGTGGTTAAAATTGAAAAACATAAGTCCGTGTAATCTGTGAAATCTGTGGTTAAAAAAGGTTTTGTATATCTGGTCGGGGCAGGACCGGGCAGGGCGGACTTGATTACCGTCCGCGGTGCAGAGGTCCTGCGGACGGCTGACTGTGTGATTTGCGACAAGTTAGCCAATCCGGCTTTACTTAACCTGGCCCCGAAAAATGCTGAGATTATATCAGTCCCAAAGCGAGTCGGTGACAGTTCGATTACTCAGCAGGAAATTAACAGGTTGCTGGTGGAAAAGGCATCTGAAGGAAAAACAATCGTGCGGCTAAAGGGCGGCGACCCCTGTATATTCGGCAGATGTGCCGAAGAAGCTGTCGCGCTTGCCGATGCGGGAATCGATTTTGAAATCGTGCCGGGCGTAACCGCAGGCATTGCCGCTGCCGACTATACCGGCATCATCCTAACTGACAGACAATATAGTTCGCAGGTGGTTTTTGTTACCGGCCAGGAAGCGGAAGGGAAGCAGCAAAGCAATATCGACTGGAAGTGGCTGGCTAAATTCCAGGGAACCATAGTTTTCTATATGGGGATGGGCAATCTCGCTTTTATCGCCGAGCGACTAATGGAAAATGGTTCGGCGGCGGATACGCCGGCAGCAGTAGTTGCCGATGCTACGCTGCCGACCCAGAGGGTTGTAAAAGCTTCACTTGGCCGATTGAGCGAAAAATGTAAGGAGGAGAAAATCGAACCGCCGGCGATTGTAATTATCGGCGCCGCTGCCGATAGCGACGCCCGCCTGGACTGGTTTAGCAGGAAGCCGTTGTTCGGCAAAAATATCGTTGTAACGCGGGACGTTTGCGGCAATGCCGCCTTTGCAGCTAAAATTATTTGCCGGGGCGGTGAGCCGATAGAATTTCCCACGATGAGAATAAAACCGCTGACGGGAAAGAATGAGTTTTTACGTGCACTGGCAAGAATTTCTGAGTTTGATTGGGTAATTTTCACCAGCGCCAATGGCGTAAGTATATTCTTTGATGCCTTGCAGGGTTTGAGTAAAGACGCCAGAGTTTTTGGCTCTGCCAGGATTGCTGCGATAGGCAGTGAAACCGCAGTCAAGCTGAGCGAATTCGGAATAAAGGCGGATTTTGTGCCGACTGTCTTTACGGGAGAGCAGCTTGGCAAACAACTAATGTGCTTTACGAATTTGCGGGACAAAAAGATTCTGCTTTTGCGCTCACAGGTCGCTTCAATGGAGCTTATCGAGCTTCTGGAGCAGGCGGGGGCTGATGTTCTCAATGTGGCCACTTATACTGCCATATCGCATAAAAGCGAAAGCAATTGGCTGATTGAAAAAATCGGCAGAGGCGAGATTGATTGGCTGACGTTCGCAAGTCCATCTTCGGCCCGGATGTTTTTTGAACAGGTTCCCATCGGAGTAGTAAATTCAGGAAATGTAAAGGTTGCGTCGATTGGACCGACAACTTCCGAGCAATTAAAAAGTCTTGGCGTAAGGGTTGATGTAACAGCCGGAGAGCATACCATTGACAGCTTGCTTGATGCGATAGAGAAAACGTCCTTATGATAAATATCTCAAAACTATATTGTGGGCTGGCCGGCAGCTCGGATGATTTGCGGTATGGGCAGGGCAGTTCGTTTGGCCCGGTTATTGCATATAACTGCACGCAGAGGTGCAATCTGCGGTGTTTGCATTGTTATAGTTCTTCGGAAACTAACTCGCCTTTGGTGGATGAGTTGACTACGCTCGAAGCGAAGCAATTGCTTTCGCAGCTTGCAGAAGTTAATTGTCCGGTGGTGTTATTTAGCGGCGGCGAGCCGTTGCTGCGGAACGATTTATTTGAGCTGTTAGCGGAGGCGAAGCGATTAAAATTGCGGACCGTTATTTCCAGTAACGGGACATTGATTGATTCGAAAACCGCCGGCAAGCTGTCTGATGCCGGCGTAAGTTACGCAGGTATCTCTATTGATGGCGGGGAAAAATTCCACGATACCTTCAGACAGGTAAGGGGGAGCTTCAAGGCGGCTCTGTCGGGGATTGAGAGCTGCAAAAAGGCAGGTTTGAAAACGGGAATGCGTTTTACTATTACAAAAGCCAACGCCAGCCAGGTCCCCATCGTCTTTGATATCGCAGCTTCGGTGAATGTGCGGAGAATCTGCTTTTATCATTTGCTCCGAACAGGCAGAGCAAAAACCCTTGAGGACCAGCACCTGACACCCGCGCAAACGAGAGCGGTCCTTGATGTGATTATAGAAAAGACCAGCGATTTCGCAGGGAAAGGTTTGATAGACGAAGTGCTCACCGTGGGTAATCACGCAGATGGGCCTTATTTGCTTGTGAGAATGCAAAAAGAAAAAAACGGGAGTTTCCACAAAGCCAAAGAGCTTCTGCTTGCAAATGGCGGGAACCGCATCGGCGAAAAAATCGGCTGCGTCGGCTGGGATGGCAGCGTCCATCCGGACCAATTCTGGCGCAATTACGCTATCGGCAACATCAAGGATAAACCTTTTAGGCGGATTTGGGAAGATTCGACACATCCGGTGCTGAATAAGCTGCGTAACAAGACGCAGTTTGCCGATGCAAGGTGCCTTCGGTGCAAATGGTTTGATTTGTGTAAAGGCAACTTTAGATTCTTAGACGCTGAAACTGATGATAAATATTGGCTTAATGAGCCGGCCTGCTATCTGACGGATGAAGAAATAACTGGTGGCAGAGAGCAATTTTTGCCGCTAAGGCACCAAGTCACAAAGGAAGTGTAGATAAAATTTGAAAAGCAATTTTGTTGCGTAATCTTGGTGTCTTTGTGCCTTGGTGGCAGGAAGGAGTTTTTGATGGTTTTTCCAAAAATTCGTTTACGAAGGCTTCGCAGCAGTGACGCTATGCGGAGATTGGTGCGTGAAACTACTCTGAGCGTGGACAATCTGGTATATCCATTGTTTGTCCGCGAAGGCAAAAAGCTAAAGGAGCCGATTAAGTCAATGACAAACTGTTTTCACTTTTCGCCTGATACGGTTGCCGATGAGGCGGCCCAGGTAGCTTCGCTGGGCATACCTGCCGTGCTTCTTTTTGGTCTGCCCAAAAACAAGGACGAAACTGGCTCGCAGGCGTGGTCGGAAGATGGCGTAGTGCAGCGCTCTATAAAGGCAATCAAAAAACGCACGCCGGAGCTTTTAGTTGTCACCGATATATGCCTTTGCGAATATACCTCGCACGGCCATTGCGGCATAATAAAAGACGGCAAAATCGACAATGACTCCACCTGCGAACTTTTGGCCAAGGTTGCCCTGTCTCACGCACAGGCCGGTGCGGATATTGTTGCTCCTTCGGATATGATGGATGGCCGGGTGCGGTATATCCGCGAGGCGCTGGAAGAAAATGGTTTCCACGATGTTGCCATTATGTCATACTCAGCTAAATACGCTTCCGCCTTCTATGGGCCGTTTAGGGACGCTGCTGAGTCGGCCCCTGCATTTGGCGACCGCAAGAGTTATCAGATGGATGTGGCAAATGCCCGCCAGGCGTTGGCTGAAATTGCACTTGATATAGAAGAAGGCGCTGATATTGTAATGGTCAAGCCCGCCTTGTGTTTTCTTGATGTTATCTATCGTGCAAAACAGCGTTTTGATTGCCCCATCGCAGCGTATAACGTTAGCGGCGAATATATGATGTTAAACTCCGCCGCCCAGGCCGGCCTATTAGATAAAGAATCCGCAATGCTCGAAGTCCTTTACTCAATCAAACGCGCTGGCGCAGATATTATCATTACCTACTTCGCCAAAGCGGCAGCAAAAAAACTAAAAGGCCATAGTCAATAGTAAATAATAAATAATCAATGGATAGTCCTCGTCTTATTGCCTTTGAAGTTACTCGCCGGTGTAAATACAACTGTAAACACTGCCGGGCGGAAGCAGAAATTGTAGGGTGTGCTTCGCACACCGCACAATCCGACGAGTTGACCACCGAACAGTGCAGGAAAATTCTACAGTCCGTCGCAAAATTCAATAAGTGTATGGTAATTCTGACCGGCGGCGAGCCAATGGAACGAAGCGATATATATGACCTTATCCGATATGGCCGGGATTTGGGACTGCGAATGGTAATGGCTACCTGCGGCTACACGATTACTGATGAATCCCTCGCCAAGCTAAAAGAGGCCGGCTTATTGGCTTTATCTATCTCTCTCGACGGTGCCTCTGCGCAAACCCATGATAAGTTTAGACAGACTAAAGGCGCTTTTGATTCGGCTATAAAAGCAGCAAAGTCGGCTCGCCAGACCGATATCCGTTTCCAGATTAATACTACAATCGCAAAAACTAATCTTACTGAGATTTCTGCGATAGCAAAGTTAGCTATGGAGCTTGGGGCTTATTGTTTTAATCCGTTTATACTCGTGCCGACCGGCCGGGGCCGGAAAATTGCCGACCAGATGCTCGTGGCTGTAGAATACGAAAAGCTTCTGTATGATTTGCTCCGGTTAAAGGAAGAATCGGCAATCGAGTTGCGTGTTACCTGCGGACCTCAATTCGCCCGTGTATGCCGTCAGGCCAAATTAGCTTCAGCAAAGAGGCCACAGACAATCGTCAATCATCAATCATCAATCGTCAATTCGGTTAGCGGCTGTATGGGTGGCAGAGGGTTTGGATTTATAAGCTACAGAGGCGATGTGCAGACCTGTGGGTTTCTTAACATATCCGCCGGCAATCTTGTTGAGAATGGTTTCGACTTTGCTCAAATCTGGCAGGGGTCGCAACTTTTAAAAGAAATTCGCAATCTATCGGCCTACCGCGGTAATTGCGGAATCTGCGAGTATATCGGCATTTGCGGCGGCTGCAGGGCAAGGGCTTATGCAATGACCGGCGATTATTTGGCTGCCGACCCCGTTTGTAATTTCAGCCCGGGAGGTAAAAGTTGACCTTGCGTTTGACAAAACTGCAAAAACGATTGTGCAATGCCCTTCAGAAGGGTCTGCCGATTTGTCCAAGGTCATTTGCCGAGATTGCAAAAGACTTGAATACCAGCGAGGAATATGTTTTAGAGCAAACCCGCAAGTTGAAAAGTGCAGGGATTATCCGGCGAATCGGCGCAATATTAAATTATCGTGCCCTCGGCATAAAAAGCACCTTAGTTGCCGCTCACGTTCCACAAAAAAACCTGCAAGAAGTGGTAAAGTCAGTTAATTCTCTTGAAGGTGTTTCTCATAATTATCTAAGGACTCATTACTACAATTTATGGTTTACCCTCCAGGCACAAACGGCTGAGCAGATTAACTCTGTGCTGGCGGGTTTATCTGGCCGTTTCGGCATTGATTTTCACAGTCTGCCTGTTCAGCGTATTTTTAAGCTCGATGTCCGTTTTGACATTGAGAGCGATAGCGAAACATTGCTGCAAGATGTCGAAGAAGTCCCCCCCTGCTTTCTTGCGAAAGCAAGAAGGGGGGTGGAGCTGGACGAAAATCAAAAGTCGATACTCTCAAAATTGCAAGACGATCTGGATGTAACTGCCGAGCCTTTTGCCTTTTTATGCAGCCAGGTTCTGGGAGCCGCAGATGTTGTGAGGATTATAACGCAGCTATCTAACAAAGGTGTCATTCGTCGTGTCGCAGGTGTTGTTGACCATCGTAAGCTTGGGTTTACTGGTAATGTTTTATTTGCCGGCGAAGTTCCGCAAAATAGAGTCATCGAAATGGGTAAAAAACTGGCTCGCCTCAGGATAGTTACACATTGTTGCGAGAGGAAGACTTTTGAGGGCTGGCCGTATAATCTATTCGCGATGATGCACGGCAAAAGCATAGACCGGATTCAGCGTGTAATAAATAAGTTTACTGAAGCCGAAGGAATAAGCTCATTTCAACTGCTGCCCACCGCAGCCGAGCTCAAAAAACAACCCGTCAAGCATAAGTTTTATTAATCGAGACAGGGTCCCTGGAGATAGACAATAAAAAAGGGCTGTGAGCAAAGGTTACTCACAGCCCTTTTTATCAAGGGTCAAATACTCGCGTCGCTACATCACGGGCAGTTCAGGCAGTCGGTTTTAACACCCGGGCCTGAAGGGATGGGCGGTGGAGCTGGCTCTAAGATGTTCCAGCTCGCAATCAGGATGTTCAGGTCGTTGAAGTGCACCCTGTAATATCCTGTCTTGGCGCCACCCTCTTGGTCATGCTTAAAGTCAGCACAGACGCAGGGCACTCCACTAGGTGCAGTACACGTAACAATGCCCGGACCTGAAGGGATGGGTGGTAGAGCTGGTTCTCTGACATTCCACCCTGCAAGAAGCACGTTCAGGTCATTAAAGTGGACGTAGTAATAACCTGTCTTTGGACCCCCTTCTGTCTTATTGTCGGTATCCCCGTGGCACTGCCGTGGATAACACCAGCAATCCGGCCTGCCAACATTAAACCATTCACAAAAATAACGGTGGTCTGTGGGAAAACAGTAAGAATAAGATGGGAATAAGACTCGCAGAAGATAATCTTCGGTTTCACCGTATTGGTATCCGCCAGGCGGGCCCGAACCACCGCTACCGCTGCCGGTCCATGGCTGCTCCGAGAGGGTAATACGCATCCAAATATACTGCACGTTGGGATCTTCCAAAGAATCCCAGGACGTAAATGGTTTAGACCTGACCGTGTAAATCCCGGATTTGGAAAACAACAACTGCTGGTTTTGCACTGCCCATTCTGGTGCAGAGTGTCCGCAGAACTTCGGTGCGTCATCCCAGTCGCCATCCTGATTCCAATCGAACCAGGCGTTGACGTAAAGCGGAACATTTGGGCTGACCACCGTCACCTCGAAGCTGAAGGTCTGCTGGGGTCCGTGGTCTAATAGCCATATAACAATAGTATTGCTGTCCCCAATACGGTCATCTGCACCATCCTTATCAGCACTGTCAGTTTGAGGATTGATGTTGTTGTTAGTGTCATCGTCCCAGCCATAGTCGGCCTCCTGCTCGCAAGTGACGCCTTCGCCGAGATAGGCAACTACGAGCGGCTGTTTGTGAATCGGCCCGCGAGGACCGGTGTCATTTCCGTCGTTGTAAACGGTGGGGTAATTGGCCTGGACACCACTACCGGGATAAGTGGTCATAAGCACGCCGGAATTATTGGTGCTGTCGGGTGCGTCGCCGAGGTCAGGTTCATTGGAGTCAGGGATAGTCTGGTGAATCGTAATGCTGTCAATAGTGGTTTCGTCATAGGCTTTGAGCTCGATAATGCAATCACCAACACTCAAGCAGCAAAATTCGGCCTCGAAATGTTTGCCAGGGGGAATTGGAGAAGTTGCTGACCAGACTTCAATGAACCACCATCCGTTGCTGGGACCCCACGGAGGAGGGTAAATTTGAATTCTACAAGGAGGTTCTATATAATCTCGAAAAACTCCTGTCCAGTCTCCATGAACACCTGGCTCAATAAGGCACAGCCACACTGCATAAGGGCCATCCGTGTCAGAGTAGACACCAATCTCTGCCAGGTTACCCACATTCATTGTGAGCTCACTAATACTGGTATCACCATTGACGCAAAGCGATATTGCCGCGTTTGCAACAGAAACCATTGCCAAAGCCGGTATTAAAATCGAAATCAATTTTAGATTGAGCGATTTCATCTTATAACTTCCTATTGCAATTTGTTCCCGAAGCATATCTGCAAAATCGCATTAAGATTCCAAGTAGAATAATATTATAAGTCTTTTTGCCCCCAATTCAAAGATTATTTTTATCAACCCTTGCTGCTGCCTCTGGGGGTAAGCAAAAGAAAAAGGGCTGTGAGCAAAAGTTACTCACAGCCCTTTTTATCAAGGGTCAAATACTCGCGTCGCTACATCACGGGCAGTTCAGGCAGTCGGTTTTAACACCCGGGCCTGAAGGGATGGGCGGTGGAGCTGGCTCTAAGATGTTCCAGCTCGCAATCAGGATGTTCAGGTCGTTGAAGTGCACCCTGTAATATCCTGTCTTGGCGCCACCCTCTTGGTCATGCTTAAAGTCAGCACAGACGCAGGGCACTCCACTAGGTGCAGTACACGTAACAATGCCCGGACCTGAAGGGATGGGTGGTAGAGCTGGTTCTCTGACATTCCACCCTGCAAGAAGCACGTTCAGGTCATTAAAGTGGACGTAGTAATAACCTGTCTTTGGACCCCCTTCTGTCTTATTGTCGGTATCCCCGTGGCACTGTCGCAGGTAGCACCAGCAAGCAGGTTTGCCCATAAGGAGCCAATCGAAATAATCCTTGTGGCAGGATGGGAAGCAGCCCGGCTCAGTGAACAGGACAAACGACATATCCTCTGTCTCGTGGTTCTGGTCCTTAAGCGGTATCCATTTCCACATGCCGGTATCATCCATCTCCCACGCAGCAGCATCGTCGTTGAAGACGTGCTTATGATTGGTCCAGCCCCAGGGATAGGTCGGGTCATTTTGGTCATACACTGCTACTACGCTGAACCAGAAGACTTCGTTGACGTCCTTCTGGCGGAACCAGCTTGTTTGAGGCAGTTTCACGGAATAGCGGAATACCGGCTCATAACCGCCAGTGCCCGGCTCACCCGGTTCCGGATGCTTGTCGTAGCCGACCAGGACTTCGTCATACTTATTGGTCCTGTACTCCCATTTCTTTTCGCCGGGATGGCTGAACGAGTTTGGTTCATGCGAATTCGCCGGCACATCGGTCCATATCGACAGCAGGAAGTAATCGGGCTTTGTCGGCCGAGGTATTGTTGTCTGGCACTGACAGGCCTCATAGCCATAGCCGATATAAGATCCCCACCATACGGCAGTCGTCACCGGTGACTTGCTCTCGCAGCGCCAATCATCAGCTACCTGACGACGGAGATTGAACTGCTCATACTGTTTCTGGGTTACAATCTCAAATGCCAGGTCAATCGTTTTTCCTGCATATGGGTGCCCCACAGGATACGTCAGTTTTTGCCATGGACCGGGAACCTGCATCGGCTCCACACCCTGAGCCCAAACCGCAGCATCGATGTTGTGCTCTTTCGATGTCTTCCAGCCGAACCTGATCTCGGGATTCGTTGCTCCTATCGGCTTCGCCTGAACGTCCAGCCAGTAAGTCGTAGAGACCTGTTGGGTGAATTCCCCTGGGTGCAGCGGGAAGTGATACCGCCAGCACCCCTGATGGTTATTGGGCCAATAGTTAGGCGTTGTTGGGATGCAGGGCACATAGTAGCCCTCCGGTTCCTGAGAATAAAGCATGGCCTCAAACTCACCAGGGGTGAACTGCCGCATCCACAGCAACTGCCCGGGTATACTGTACTGATAAGGATTACGCGGGTCACCTGCAGGTATGTCCGCATGAAGACTCAGCGTAAATGACACGTTCTGCGGACCGCCTGGAGGCAACTGGTCGTAGAACCACGAACCCCAGATGTAGATGTCCGTAATTGGTCCGGTCGCGGTGCATTTGAAATCATCCGCAAGCACCTGCGCCGGATACATACCCGCCACTGTTGCATCCACGTCGATACCATTGATGTCAAGTTCTGGCCGTTGAATCCACTTGGTCAAGGGCTCTACAACTGTATCCACCGTGGCCATAGATTCTTCGTCTTCGTAGTGCGGCCAGTCACGAAGACCTGTATAGGCCTGCTCCCATTTGATGTAGTTGGGGTCGGTGTCGAGCTCAAAGGCCGTATCGTAGCTCTGCCCGCAATACTTCAGTGCACCGATGGTGCAGGGGTCAGGCACGTAGCCCGGTTTGAAGTCGCCTGCTATTGTAAACGTTACCGCATCATCCATCCAGTGCCACGGCCGGGTCTTCCAGCCCCACGGATTTGGCGGTGGTGGACCCTGCGGATAGATAGCTGCTATACTCAGCCAGAACACACTATCAACAGTATTCGGCTCATGTTTGGCCTGCCAGAAGTATTCCTTCGGGAGCAAATTTACATAATACTGGAAGCACGTCTCCGGAATCATGTCTGGGACTTGGTCGCTGCCGGCCCACTCTTCCTTTACACGGTTGGCGGGCACCTCAATCTGCCAGAGCAGTTTTCCCGGATGACTGATGCCGCCAAAAGGAGAAGGTGGAACGTTGCTCCAGAACCCGATTCGCCAGGAAGTAGGTTTTACTGCAGGCGGGTTTTCATCTATCCCTCTTATGTATGAACCCCACCAGTGTATGCTTGTTATAGGCATGCTTCCTAAGCATCTAAAGTCGTCTGCAACAATATTCCAGATTAGTGCTGGTCCTTGTTCCTCTTTGAAGGACGGCGCATCCCAGCCGCAATATAAAGGCGGTGTTCTCGACTGCGGATTCCACTCGATAGGCGGCTGAGACCACTTTGAGTGCTCAACCAGCGGCTTCGGCTCATAAACTTTTCCGATTTCGAGCAGATAATCTTCCGTCTCTCCATCTTCAAAGGACCCGTCACCTTCCCAGGGAACAGGTACAGGCCTCTCAGTTATCGTGAATCTTGCCCATACGTAGCCCCGGTTGGGACCAATCAGGAAATTAGGAGGCATCAGGCCGGAGAGCGGCCCAATATATCCATTGGGCACAGGGAAGTTAACCAGAACGTGCTCAGGAGTAGCTGCTGTAGGACAACTTGACGAGCCACCCCACTGACCATTCTGGTCCCAGTCGATAAGGAGGTTTACATAACCGGTTGCCTGAGATGGCATAGTGTTATGCACATCGATATCTATATTGGTGCCCCAGAAGGCGGTCTGACAGATGTCACCGAGTGGCGTGCCACTGCTACACTGTGGGCAGGGAACTACGTTAAGCGCTGCGTCGATAGTGTATGGTTGAGGAACTATCAATCCCGCATCACCATCGGCGAAGCACTCATCCTGGTCATACGGCGGGAAGCAACCTGCTGGACATAATCCTCCATTCCCATCGCCCTCGAAATCAACGCTTGGTCCAAACCATGCACCGAAATTAGTGTGCTGAATCCACCCTGCCGGTCCAATCGTCTTGCATGTTGGAAACGCACCTGTTACACCGGTGGCTGGATATGCTATGGCGTTAGACCCTTCCGGCGCATCGCCAAAGTCCAGTTTAGTTGGCGGCACCTCAGGAACAAAGTAGTAATCTTCGGTCTCGCCATATATATAACCATATTGAGGTCCGCAGCCGCCATTTCCTAACACACCCGCAGTGGGATTCCACCTTTGCTCTGAGAGCGTAATTCGCATCCAGATAGGTCCTACATCGCCTGTTGCGGGGTGCCAGGGCATAAATTGCGGCGTAGTAATCTTATTTAACCCCACAGGCAGACCGACAATTACCTGGTTTTGAACCGCCCATTCGGGAGCAAGTATCGGCGCAGTAGTCCCGGGGCATTGCATCGTATCATCCCAGTCACCGTCGCGGTTCCAATCGAACCACACGTTCACATATAAAGTAGGTGTTTGTGGCATGGGCGGCGGCATGGGAGGCGCAATATTCACCCAGTAATCGAATTTTGCCTGCTGACAATGTGGCAGAACTATCGGGAATATTACACCATCATCAAAATTGTCCAGGTCCGGCTTGTCCTGCAGCGGAATAATATTGTTCGTTGGGTCCATGTCAGGACCAATGTCAGCTTCCGTTTCAGAGGAAACCATTGGTCCAAGAAACGCTATGAGCGGCGCTGCCCAATGAATTGGACCATAAGGGGGAGAACCTATTTGATAGACTGTCGGGTAATGCGCAATTACGCCCGGCGGTCCGCCCTTTGGATATGCCGTCATCGGTATAATTGGGGGCGGGAAGCTGAAGCTATTGCTGCTGTCCGGCGCATCGCCCAGGTCGGATTCGTGGGCTCCATGAATCATCCAGTCCCAGCGGATTTCGGGTTGACCTGCATTGTTTATGAATCTGACTCGTTCCCGGGCAACCAGGAACCCGCCCGGGGGAATTTGAATCGGTTCCATTGGGTGAATCATTCCACTGACATCCAGGAACACGTCAAAAAAACTGTCCGGCATCAGAGGTTGTGGGTTGCTTTCGCTGATAAGACCCTTTTCATTCTCCACTTGTACCCACGGTAATTCTGCTTGTTTCCCACCTACACGAAGTTCCTTGAATGCTGCGGGGATAGGACCAAGTTTGCTCTCTAATTCTTCCTTGGTTAAGCCGACCAGGTCCATCTGAACAATTTCAGTCTCGATGCCGCCGCTACCTCCACCGCCTCCCCGCGATTGGTTGAACAGCGAAATCATTTGTGGCATCCCGAGGTGAGGTATGTCCCGGACGTTAAATCCTGGGATGGGCACAGCTCCGCCATTCAGGGGAGGGGGGACAATATTAGGCGGAATAGGTCTGCCGTCTTTGGTCCACCAGCCAACCAGATTGACAGCGACATTGTTACAGGTTACGTCGAAAAACAAACCCAGGTGGATGATGCTGCAGTACGGATAATTCGTGCCTGACCAGTCGGCGGTAAAGTTGTACCAGTTCTGTCCGCACGGGTCGCTGAGGTCAGGTGTAATAGAATAGCTAAAGTTGGGGAATCCGCCGTCAATGTGGCTAATCAATACTGGTGGGTTCGACCAGTTGCCGCCCCAGTTACCCGACTCGAGGCGGCCCTGGACATGGAAATCATTGGCTATTACCCCAATCCCCGGGATGTCCATATGAATGTCGGGGTTGAAGCCGACCACCAGAGCCAGGGCTTTGGGCGACGTGCCCAGCAACAACATCATAACAGCACAAACAAATAGTAATTTCAATTTCATTGTTCTCATAATAAAGTCCTCCACAAAAAAACTATTTTCTCCAAAACAAAATACTCACCTAATAATTTCTCTTGCGGCAACACCCGCAAGTAGTTGTTTTGTTGTTCACTCTGGGCGCACAGTTGATGCGCAGCACATTACCTTTCGGCGGAAAAGATGCAAAAATTGAAAAAGAAAGCATTCTTACCGCTCCTCATTATTAAGTTCATCATTTTTCAATCTATTGAATTATATTGTTTTGCCATACTAAAATCAAGCGAAAAATTATAGGACGCCCAAATTTTTTTCACATGGCAGGGTATAAATCCCAAACTTCCGGTAAGAAAATTTAGCCGGTTGTCTTGCCGCAGCGGTGGTATTTCCCCTTTTTATAGACTTTTTCCGGCTTATAGGCCTTTTTTGCGATAAATTCCAGCTTTTTAGTGCTGCCTTTTTTCAGAGCACGGTAGAAGCAGGATTGGTAACCTACGTGGCATTGGCCGCCCTCGACTGTTACCTTCAGAATCAGGCAATCCTGGTCGCAGTCGATAAGTATTTGCTCGACTTTTTGGATATGGCCGCTTTCTTCGCCTTTTTTCCACAGTTTTTGCCGTTTTCTGCTGAAATATACGGCACAGCCGGTCTGAATCGTCAAATCGAGCGCCCGGCGGTTCATATAAGCCGCCATTAGAACCTGCCCCGTCCGGGCATCCTGGGCTATAGCCGGTATCAGACCATTTTCATCGAATTTTGGAGTGAACCGCAGACTTTTTTCGATAACTTGCGTGCTGCCCATTTGTCGGGTCTCCTAAATTGATATTTAGCCCGCCGTTTTATCGTCAAGATGCCTGACGGCACGGCGGGTTTGCTTCTAAATCATAAATCGAAATTCCCAAATCCACAATCCCTGCTTCTGCCCCTCGTAGCGAAGCGCAGACCCCAGAACGTTTTTATCTGGGGCCCAGTATCTCCGGCCACGACTCTTTTGTCATTTCGACCGAGGCCGCGAGGCCGAGCGGAGAAATCCATTCAATTCCTTGTAAATCAAACACCCGCTTTTACCCCGTGAGACTTGTCCTATGAGATGCCTTTTGGGCTATCTCTTTGGGATGTTATTTATCCCGTGAGGTGTGATAACTACCTCATCGGGACTATCTCACCGGCGTCGCATATTTATCCGTCCCCCGGCATCTTGAGATGAACAATCTACGTGGTCTTCTCGTGCCGGTTAAGCACATCACATTATTGTATTTTTCGCAATTCCTCAATTACTTTTCGAATGCCTTGGGCCACATCTTTCCAAGCACTGTCACGGTCCGGCCAGAGTTTGACCGCTTTACCGTCTTTGGGCAGGGCTTGTAGTTTGCCGAATGGCGATGAATGCCAATCGCATTCGCGAAGGATTACCGGAATGACGACCGCCTCTTTGTTCTCATGCCTCTCCATCGCACGCTTCATTTCCACGTCGTAGCAATAATCAGACGCGATGAAGTCCGCGCTGACGAGCAGCAGAATGATATCCGCCTTTTCCAGATTCTCGTCAATTTTCTTGTCCCATTCATCTCCGGGGAGTATGCGCCGGTCATGCCAGTTGGAAATTACACCCTGGCGCTGCAGGAGTTTTAGGTGTATTTCTAATTCATCTCTAAAATTTTCGTCCTTATGAGAATAGCTGTAGAACAGCCGAAGCGGCTCTTGCTGTCGTCCTCGTTCCTCCGGACCAGGCCGACGGCGGACATCAGGCAAGTCCACGCCATTTAGAAGGTCGGTAACGTTCACAGTCACAATGTCATCCTGAATCGCCTCTGGGAAGTCCTTGACGCCCTTTTGCTCCATCAACAGCAATTTATCATAGTCAATTGCAACCTCCGGATGCTCCGGCAGCGGAACTGTCCCTTTCACTTCCAGCTTGGAGATATCAGCATGAATCCGCTCGAAGTCACAGCGGATTACTGCCAGCAGTCGGCGTCGTCCATCGGGGTCATTGCCGCGAATCCGCACCACTACCCTCCGGTCGGCAGCGTCCGCCTTGACCAATGCCCTGCAGCCCTCCCATTGAAGCACCACGCCACTGCGCCAACGCGGCTGATTGTGGCTCAGGGGATGAGTGCGCACGATAAACTGCGGCAGCAGGCCCTCGGGCAATATGCCATAATGGTACTCGAAATTCAGACAACGTTTAGGTTCGAATTCATCTTTCAGGTCCGGCTCCTCTTTACCCAATAGCTCAGGCACTAAGTAACGATGCTGGACGTCCGGGAAGGCAAAGCACAGCCGGAATTTGCGCATCAATTCCATCAGAAATTCGTGTTTCTCTGGCGGATATTCCTTCGCGGGCAAAATCGCCGCCATATCCGCAAGCCGCAGAACACCCTTGTTGTCGGCCAATTGCCCAGCATTCAACAGACGGTAAATACCTTGTGTTACCCATCGCGGATTGAGCACGCTCGTATCGCGTAACCGCGGGTCATCCTTATAATTGAGTGCTATCCCTAAACAGTGCAGAAATCCCGCCAATTCCTCTTGCGCCTTGGCGTCTGTTTCCCCATTCGCCCGGCACACCGCTCGAAACTGCTCGAAACTTAGGTAATTCTCCTTCATCCCTGCCAGCTCGTCTTTTATGGCAAACCATGCTGAAGGGAAATCGGCCTTGACGCTTTTCATCTCGCCCAGTGCTCGCATAATCTCCTTGTGTAAATCCTTGATGCCGGTGCGCGTCTTGCAATCGGTATTCACAAACCCGCGGATTTGCGGGTACTTGGCCTGCAAGCCCCGGTAATTCAGGTCGAAGGGATGCTGGTCTATCTTATTGAGCACGACGATAACGGGCGAATCGCCGGCAAAGCTTTCAATAAGTTTAAGCCAGTATTCAGCGTCGTAATCCTCACCCCCTTCTCGCCCATTGAGCGTCAGAAGATATAAGCTGCGCTGGGTCAGAAAGAATTGGTGCGTGGCGTGCATAATCTCCTGACCGCCGAAGTCCCAGATATTCAACCGCACCTCATCCCCTCTTGCACGCACTTTCCAACCGCTTATCTGAATGCCGTCCGTCTTGCTCGTGTCCTCAAAGACATTATCAACAAGCCGGTTCACGATACAGGTCTTGCCTACCTCTCCCCGGCCTACAAGGATGATTTTGGCCTCATTGAGTGGTCGCCGCCCTCCGCGTGTGCGGAAGTAATAGTCCAGAATTCTGGCAGGTTCGACGGCTTCTTCCCTCGCTTTTCCATAGTCCTTTCCTGGGTCTGGGCCTAACAATTCCAGAGGGATGCCGAGTTGAGAATTGCCGTGCAGGAACAGGTATTTCAAAGAACGAATTCTCTTGAGTGATTCAGGTAGTCCGCTAAGTTGATTACGAGAAAGATAAAGCAGCGTCAGGTTCGTCAGTTTGCCTATCTCTGCAGGCAGTAAGCTAAGTTGATTACGGGAAAGATAAAGCTCCGTCAGGTTCTTTAGCTGCCAAATCTCTGCAGGCAGTGAGCTAAGTTGATTACCGGAAAGATAAAGCCCCGTCAGCTTCGCTAATTGCCAAATCTCTGCAGGCAGTGAGCTAAGTTGATTACTGGAAAGAGAAAGCTCCGTCAGGTTCTTTAGCTGCCAAATCTCTGCAGGCAGTGAGGTAAGTTCATTAGCGGAAAGATCAATCTTCGTCAGGTTCGCTAATTGCCCTATCTCTGCAGGCAGTGAGCTAAGTTGATTGCTGGAAAGATAAAGCTCCGTCAGGTTCGTTAGTTGCCCAATCTCTGCAGGCAGTGAGCTAAGTTGATTATTGAAAAGATAAAGCTCCGTCAGGTTCGCTAATTGTCCTATCTCTGCAGGCAGTGAGCTAAGTTGATTATTCAAAAGATAAAGCTTCGTCAGTTTAGTTAGTTGCCCAATCTCTGCAGGCAGTGAGCTAAGTCGATTATGGGAAAGATTAAGCTCCGTCAGGTTCGCTAATTGCCAAATCTCTGCAGGCAGTGAGCTAAGTTGATTACTGGAAAGAGAAAGCTCCGTCAGGTTCGCTAATTGCCCTATCTCTGCAGGCAGTGAGCTAAGTCCATTATTGAAAAGATCAAGATGCGTCAGGTTCGTTAGTTGCCTAATCTCTGCGGGCAGATGCTTAAGCCCCTGTCCTGACAAATCAAGGGTCTTTTTCTTTTTTCTCGCCGCATCCTTGATAATCTTAAGTAATTTTTCCTCAGTCATTCTTGTACGCCTCTAGCGTATCCGCCCTTTGCCTTCTTGTCCCGGCGTAGCTGAAAGCGAAGCCGGATTTCCTTTTACCTTTTGAATTGACTTATAATTTTACCCCCAAAATCCGACAAACAAAAGCAAAAAAACGGTAAGCAAATCCGCGTAAATCCGCGAAATCTGTGGTTATTGTGACTTCACCGCCGGCTGGTAACACCCAGCCGAGGGGCAAAGCCGAAAATCTGGCCGCAGATACCTCACCCGTCTTCTGCTGACTTAGATTATGAGTTTCATAAAATGCTTATAGTCTTTTTGATTAATCAAAAAGACTATAAGCCATATAAGATGAGCACTGCATACCAACGAACTATTTTCATTTTTTTGTGTCTTCGTGGTTTTTAATCTGTTCCAGCCAGCTTACATATAAGGACAACGCAGTTGACCTTTGCCTGCCCTCGAGGTTAGCTTCCTCGTAATAGCAAACGGAGGGTGGACGATGCAAGTTTCTGCGGCGAGAGTTTTTTATTTGGTCGGCTTTTAGAAAAAGAGGCGTTCCCAACGCATCTGTGGATGAAGTGAAAGGGTATCGCAGATGCTTGTATCGAGAATACCCTTAACTGAGAACACAAAAGCCGAGCAAAGCCCTTCGTGCCTTCGAGTCTTTGTGGCTACTAATCTGTGTAAATCTGTGAAATCTGTGGTTAAACAAGTGCAATAAAAGAGCCCCAAAACCATTTAATTTTGCCACTCCCGCCGAATATCGAGGTTTACCCGCCACTCCAGCCTGACCCGCGAAGCACAGCGAAGACCCCGACGTAGTTCCAAAACGAAACCTGGCCCCATTTAACCAATTCGCCAATTCTCTAATTCGCTAATTTTCTAATCCACTAATCACCTGATACCCTGCTCTCCTGATGTTCTGCTACCTGATACCCTGATTTCCTGCTTCCCTTATCTCCCAATTAACCAATTAACCACTCACCAATTAACTAATTTTTCTCAGTGTTTTCTGTGACTTTGAAAAATTCGGGTTAGTGTCTTGCAAGGAGAAGTTTTATCTGTTATTATCTGTGAAAACAAGTTTTTTTAAGGCAAACTGCTATAATGCCCAGGACCAAAGTTAAGGAACGTAAACGCATTTTTCTGTTTCTGCGGATTGGGGTGGTTGCGGCTGGGGTTACCTGGGCGATAATTTGGCTGTCGAGAGAACAAAGGTGGAGCAATTTAACGGCAGTTTTTCATCGAATGAATTTGGGGGTTTTTGCGGGAGTACTAAGTGTTTTTGTCATCGCCCAGATGATGATAGCTTTCCGCTGGTGGTTACTGCTGAGAACTCAATCTATCTTCATAAATTATTGGGCTGCCGTTCGGCTGCATTTCTTGGGCCTTTTTTACAATAATTTTATGCCGGGTGCAATAGGAGGGGATTTGCTTCGGGCCTGGTATGTTACCAAGCACACCGATAAAAAGTTTGAGGCCGTCTTGAGTGTGTTTGTTGACAGAGTTGTTGGCTTGTTGGGCTCGCTGGCAATCGCTGTTTTTTTCTACTCACTTTTCCTGCGGGGCCGGGGTTTGCAGGTAGATTTAGGTGGTGGAACACTAAAGTTATTTGCGGGGCATAAGGGGGTAATTCTTTGGGTGATTGTGGTGTTAGCAGCGGCTTTTTACGGCCTTATGCTGCACAGACAAGGCCGGGCGTTGCTGAAAAAATGCTGGTCATACATTCGAATCCGCGGCCAAAAAGCGATAGAGAAGTTTAAAAACGCGATGATTATTTACTGCAGCAAACCTCCAGCGATTCTTGCTGTATTCGGGCTGACGCTTTTTTTGCAGCTTCTGACAATAACCGCCTTCTGGTTTCTCGGCGTAAATCTTGGGATTTCCGCCGCTGCCGGATATTACTATGTCTTTTTCCCGCTCGGATGGGCACTCGGAGCATTGCCTGTCAGCATTGGCGGGGCGGTGGTAATGGAAGGGCTGCTTTTCTACCTGTTTACCCATTTTGCCGGTGTTGGAGTTGAATCGGCCCTGGCAATAGCTTTATGCCAGCGGATTGTATGGATGATTGCGTCCTTGCCGGGGGCGGCAATACATCTGCTTGGTGCGCACTTGCCCGCCAGAACAGCCGACTTGCCAGAAGACTTATTTCAAAGTTAGAGATTTTTTGAGGTCTTTACTATTTCACTCAACAATGGCGATTCTTGCCCGCCGTAATCCCTTTGGACGAAGGCGGGTCGTCGGCCGTCAGGCCGTAAACGCATTTGGCCAGCCGGCGTGGGCGGCGAGTATCTCGTCAATTATTGCTAACCTGCCCAGTCTTGGCACAAGAGTTCGGCTTGCTGAAGGACGGTATTTGTTGCCGATTCCTGCTTATCGGGTGGATAACCATATTTATTGAGAATCCTTTTAACCATTACTCTTAATTTTGCTCTTACTGCCTCTCTAACCGTCCAGTCGATAGTAACGTTCTTTCTAACCATACCCACAAGTTCCTGAGCTATGATTTTTAAGGTTTTGTCTCCCAAAACCTTTACCGCACTGTCATTTACTTCCAGGGCATCATAAAAGGCAAGCTCATCTTCGCTCAAACCCAAATCCTCTCCCCGCTCCGAGGCCGCTCTCATTTTCTTTGCAAGGTCAATCAGTGCCTCAATTACAGCAGCAGCTTCGATAGTTCTGTTCTGGTATGCCCGGATGGTTTTTTCGAGCATTTCCTTAAAAGACCGTGACAGCACAAGATTTTTGCGGGACCGCGTCTTAATCTCATCACTTAAAAGCTTATGAAGCAGTTCGACGGCCAGATTCTTATATGGCAGGTTTCTAACTTCAGCGAGAAATTCTTCAGAAAGAATTGAAATATCGGGTTTTTGCAAACCTGCCGCCGCAAATATATCTATCACTCCCGCTGGGGCAACTGCCTTTGAAATAATCTGTTTGATTGCCTGCTCGATTTCCTCAATTGACTTTTTCTTCCCACCTTCAGTGATTATTTTCACAAGACCTGCTTTTACTGCCTGAAAGAATGCAACATCGTCTCTAATCTTCAATGCCTTTTCATTGGGCACGGCAAGAGCAAAAGCCTTTGATAGCTGCAAGACCACGTCCATAAATCTATTCTTGCCGTCTTCGAGAGTCAGAATATGCTCTCTTGCAGCAGGCAAGAGGGATAACCTGTCTCTGTCGGGTCCAGTCTTCCAGATTGAATAATCAAACTTATGAAACATCTGGCGGCAAATCTCGCATTTGGCCAGCATAATCTCGACGGCCTCTTCCTGAAGAAGGGCGGTTTTGCCTTCTCCCCCGCTTTCAGTGTAAACTCGCATCGCGTATTTCAATTCCGCCGCCAGTCCGAGATAATCAACGACAAGGCCGCCCGGCTTATCTTTGAAAACTCTGTTAACCCGTGCGATTGCCTGCATAAGGGTATGTCCCCTCATCGGCTTGTCGATATACATCGTGTGCAGACAGGGAACATCAAAGCCCGTAAGCCACATATCGCGAACGATTACCATTTTGAACGACTCTTTAGGGTCTTTGAATCTTTTGGCCAGAAACTCTCTTTTCTGTTTGTTCCTTATATGCTGCTGCCAGTTCTGCGGGTCGGATGCAGAGCCGGTCATGACAATTTTAATCTGTCCCTTTTTATCGTCCTCATCGTGCCATTGTGGTTTTAACCTGGTGATTGCATTGTAAAGTTCAACGCAAATTCTTCTGCTCATACAGACAATCATTGCCTTGCCGTCCATTACTTCGAGACGCTGCTGGAAATGATAGATAATATCTTCGGCTATGAGTTTTATTCTTTTCTCTGTTCCGACAAGTGCTTCAAGAGCCGCCCATTTTGTTTTGAGCTTCTCCTTTTGTTTGACTTCCTCATATTCGGTAGCTTCGTCGAAATCTTCATCTAAATGAGGTGTTTCTTCTTCATTCAGCTCTATCTTTGCAAGGCGGCTCTCGTAATAAATCGGAACGGTTGCGCCATCCGTGACCGCCTGCTGGATATCGTAAATGCTGATATGGTCGCCGAAGACGTGGCGGGTATTTCTATCTTCCTTTTCCAGCGGTGTGCCGGTAAAGCCGATAAAAGATGCATTCGGCAGGGCTTCCCGCATATATCTTGCGTAGCCATCTATAAAATCATACTGGCTGCGGTGCGCTTCATCGGCAATTACAACGATATTTCTTCGGCTGCTCAACTGCGGGTGTTTGTCTTCATCTTCAAACGGCAGGAACTTTTGAATCGTTGTAAATATCACTCCGCCGCTTGCCACGTCTAACAGTTGGCGCAGTTTGGCCCGTGTTTCGGCCTGAACGGGCTTTTGCCGAAGAATTTCAGAGCATCGGGAAAATGTCCCGAAAAGCTGGTCGTCGAGGTCGTTTCTATCGGTCAAGAGGACGATGGTCGGATTTTCCATTGCCGGGTGCTGAATGATTTTTCCGGCGTAAAAAACCATCGTCAAACTCTTGCCTGAACCCTGCGTATGCCAGATAACACCGCACCTTTTATCGCCTCTGAAAGATGAGGCCTTGACGGTCGTTTCCACGGCCTTATTTACGGCGTGATACTGATGATAACCGGCGATTTTCTTGATGATTCCTTCATCGCCAAAATCTTCAAAGACTATTGATGACCTGACATAGTCAAGAAACCTTTTCTTTTCAAAGACGCCTTTAATAAGGACCTCAAGCTCAAGCTCTCCGGCGGAGGCCTTTTTCTCACCTTCTATCGTCCGCCAGGGAAGGAACCATTCCTTATTTGCCGTAAGTGAGCCGATTCTTGCATAGATACCGTCTGAGACGGCAAGGATTTCGTTACAGGTAAATAAAGACGGTATCTGGTCTTTGTATGTTTGAAGCTGGCTTATGGCCTTATCTATCGTTGCATCTTCATCGGCGGGATTTTTCAATTCGACAACGGCAAGAGGCAGGCCGTTGACGAAGACAACTATATCAGGTCTTCGGACGTTCTGGCCTTCGGCAACGCTGAACTGATTTATTACAAGAAAACTGTTTGCCTCTACGTTTTCAAAGTCAATCAGTTTTACAATTTCATAGCCGATTGAGCCATCGTCTCTTCTTATTTCAACCGGCACACCTTCAATAAGTTTTTTGTGAAAGTTACGGTTATTTATGGTTAATGAAGGCGATTCGGTTAGAAGGACTTTTCGGACTGCCTCTTCGATAGTTTCCTTGTCGGCTTTCGGGTTTATCTGTGCCAGCGAATCGGCTAACTTTTCCTTTAAGACAACCTCGCCGTAATCTTTGCGCAAGGCCGATAATTCACCCGGCGCAACATCAGGGCCGAAATAATAATCATAGCCAAGCTCTCTTAGCCAATCCACCGCAACAATTTCAACCTGTGCCTCATCTATGTAGTTCATATTTTAACCCGAATTTGGCCGGAAAGAAGTTTTGGCAGCAATGCATCACGGAGAGCAGCAAGTGTGCGGGATTGCTTTTCGTTTGCATGTATCTTTGTATATAGCCGTTTGACCAGTTTATCGAATAATTGCAAAATCTCCATGCTTGGCACTATCTGCTGGCTCATATAAGCCAGATTGCGATTTAGTCCGGGTACTGCCGAATCGGCAGCAATAGACGGCAAATTTTGGTCCTGCAAAGCATAAAAGAGAAAGTGCGAACTCAGTTCCGGTTTCTTGGGTATAACATAAAACGTCGTATCTATCGCAAAAAAATCAGTGTAGGCCCAAGTTATTATTCCCGGATTTCCTTTCCGACCAACAATAATGCCTGGGCCTTCGACAAGCTTTTCATCGTGCCACCCGACCTGACCATTTGAGCCGAAAACTGGAATAGAACCCACTTTGCGTTCTTCTTCTTTTAGAGCTTTGCCGTAAGCAAGCTCCAGAATGTTGCCAAGGTTATCGACTTTCCACCCTTTCGGAATTTTGCCCAGTTCGGAATCAATCATTTCACCGCTGGTTGATTTGTATGGTTTGCCTTTTTCATTCGGAAAATCAAAATCAATAAACCAGGACTTGAAGATTGCCTGGGCGATTTCCTCTAACGTCTTATTCATCCGCCGATTCAGTTCGAGCTTGTCATCCAAAGTGCCGAGAATGTGAGAAATGGCTTTTTGCTCGGGCAATAAAGGGGCAATTGTTTTGATAACTTTTAGCCCGCCTTGCGTCATTAGTGGTTGTGCACTTCCGATTGCTGTTCTTCGCAAATCCAATGACACAAGACGGTAATAAAGAAATCTATAATCAACACCATTTTTAGGTGAAGCAATAATCGCATTATCTGTCACCCACGATGGTTCATTAACACAATACACAGAACCACAGTATGCTCCGACTCGCCCGATTACAACAAGGGGCTCATTATTTAAAAGTTGGTCTGTCTTTGCAATTTGCCCATTGGCTCCGAATACCGGAAATTTGCCATAAGGAGTGTAGAATTCATTGGACAGGCTTTTTCCATTTCGAAAATCTGCCAAATCATCTAAAGTTGTTTCTTTCCAGTCAATGGGGTATTTCTGTTTTGCGGGCTGGATGGTTTCGTATTGGTTGGCTATGAGCGTCCGGAATTCGCCGGAGATGGCGTGCCAGTCGAGGACATCGACTCTAAAAGGGAGTTTGGATTCTTCAAACGCCTCCCGCAGCAGGGTCATAGTCCTGCGGTCAATTTTACCTTGAGCTATAATCGCCAGGTCAAGGTCGGAATAGTCTTTGGCCGTCCAATTGACCCTTGAGCCGAACGCGCGGACTTCACAATCCGCCGCATATTTGGCGAGAATGCGTTTTATAGTTTCCAAATTATATTCGGCTACATCAATCATTCTTTTTTTTCAGCGTTTCCAGAAGTTTGCGGGCATCCAAAGAGAAAGAACCCGCTATTTCAAAAATCTCAACGGCTCGCGATTCGTCGTAGGTATGAGAAGTATCATTTCTGGCATCGTGGTATTCCATCCACTCATCCACATCCGATATCAACTGATGTTCTGCGCTAATGCGGAACAACTCACGGCGGGCAACGCCTTCAGCAGAAGATGCGCCGATATTTACCTCAAGCCATCGTTTCATAAACTTCCAGCACAGCTCATAAGTGAACTCAAAGTTCTGGATAACACCCGCCCTTATGGCGTTTGCCTGGTCATCGCTCAATTGAGACATAAACTGGCTGTCATTGGCGACTTTTAACGTTTTTTCCAGTGACTCAACCGCTTTATGGAGACTTGATAAATCAAGTTTCATTACAAATTACCTCCATATCCTAATTCTTTAAGGTTTTTTCCTATTTCTTTTTCCAACTTCACCGACTCTTCAAACTGTCCGGCAAGGTCAGTTGTCAGACGTTTCATTTTTTGGTCGAACGGCTCACCGTCGTCTTCTATTTCTTCTGCTCCGACATATCGGCCCGGAGTAAGGACAAAGTCATGCCCTCTTATTTCTTCAATCTTTGCCGATTTGCAGAAGCCGGAGACATCTTCGTATCTGCCTTTCAAGTCTCCTCGCCAGAGGTGATATGTGTCGGCAATTTTCTTTATATCTTCGTCCGTCAATTCCCGATGCACACGGTCAACAAGCGTCCCCATCTTTCGAGCATCGATAAATAAAGTCTGACCTCTTCGATTGCGGAATCTGCCGTTTTTCTTATCACGGGCGATAAACCACAGACAAACCGGAATCTGCGTTGAATAAAATAACTGACCCGGCATTGCAACCATACAATCGACAATGTCGGCTTCAATGATATTTTTTCTTATTTCTCCTTCGCCGCTTGTATTTGAGGACATCGAGCCATTGGCGAGAACGAAGCCCGCCAGTCCTGAAGGTGCAAGATGATGGATAAAATGCTGGACCCAGGCGAAGTTGGCGTTGCCTGCCGGCGGAGTGCCGAACTTCCAGCGGACATCATCTCTTAATCTTTCCCCGCCCCAGTCGCTGTCGTTAAACGGAGGATTGGCAAGAACAAAGTCGGCCTTTAAGTCCTTATGTAAATCCCGATGAAAGCTGTCGGCGTTTTCTTTGCCGAGATTGGCTTCGATACCGCGAATTGCAAGGTTCATTTTGGCAAGTTTCCAAGTTGTCGGGTTTGATTCCTGACCATAAATGCTTATATCGCCGATTGTGCCGCCGTGTGCCTCAGCGAATTTTTCACTTTGAACAAACATACCGCCTGAGCCGCAGCAGGGGTCAAAGACCCGGCCTTTATAAGGGCTAAGCATTTCGACAAGGACCCGGACAACACATCGGGGGGTATAGAATTGTCCCCCTTTTTTGCCTTCGGCACTTGCAAACTGACTTAAAAAGTATTCATAAGCCCTGCCGAGTATGTCTTTTGACTGGCTTTCTTTGTCGCCTAAGGGAATTGAGCCGATAAGGTCTATCAGTTCGCCTAAACGCTGCTTATCGAGGGTGGGTCTTGCGTAATCCTTGGGTAAGACCTGTTTGAGGGTGGGATTTTCCTTTTCGATTGAAATCATTGCATCGTCAATGATTTTGCCGATGGTTATCTGTTTTGCGTTTGCCTGAAGGACTTCCCAGCGGGCGTTTTTGGGAACCCAGAAGACGTTTTCCATAGTGTAACAGTCGCGGTCTTCGGGATTATCGACGCCTTCTTTAACGATATTCTGGCGTTTTGTTTCGAAGGCGTCAGAAATATATTTCAGGAATATAAGGCCGAGCACGACGTGCTTGTATTCGGCAGCGTCCATATGGCCGCGTAGCTTATCCGCCGCCTGCCACAGTTTGGCCTCAAAGCCAAGAACTGCTCCGTTGATGGTCTTACTCGTGGTAATTTTCTTTACCATAGGCAACTTCTCCGCCATTTCGCACCTTTCATTCCGCCATAGAAGAGTCTGTTTTGAGTTAGAAGCGGCATTGGGTAATCCTTCCGCCAAACTGTTCAGCACGAGTCCACAACTGCTCCCACTCTGATAATATCACTTCCCCGCCCTCAAAACAAGAGGCCATAAATTAAAAAACCCTAACTTTTAGACATTTTTTATTGACTATAATAAGCCAGTAAATTAACCTACGGTGTCCTGAATAGGGTTCGCTTTTGTAGGCACCTTTGACAGAATGACAAATTAAGAGAGTGAAAGAATAAAAGAGATTCTGCTGTCTGAAAAAACAGTCAGCCCTGTTGGAAGTAAGTCGCGGAGTTGAGTTTATATGCTCATAGTTCGGACCTCTAACGGGGTCAAGGAGAAAAATCTTGCTTTTTACGATTAGTGGCAGACATGTCGATGTGCCGGAAGCTGTCAGAAAGCACGCAGAGGAGAAGACTTCTAAGCTTCCTCGGTACTATGATAGTATTAACCAGATTGAGGTAATTATCGGTGGCGGTCAAAGTGGTGCCGGCATCAGCGTGGAGATAATTGCAAGGGCCGAGCATGGCAAGGTTTTTGTTGTGAGTCAAACAGGTGAAGATGTTTACCGCTGCATTGATTTTGCTGTCCGCAAGCTTGAACAGCAGCTCAAAAGAAGAAAAAGTAAAGAACGAGACAACAAGCGCACAGGCGGCGCGGAGTTAACGTAGCTTGGTTTTTTGCGATAATATCTTTTTCATCTTTAAATTAGGCCGTCGAAGCCGAAGGAATGATTCTGGTCAGATAAAATGAAGTTTGCGGATTTTGTCTGTTTTAAGGCAACGATTCCCGAATTGCGGGCCAGAGACCGTGATGGTGCGATAGCAGAGCTTGTTTCGGCACTTGATAAGGCTGGAAAGCTCGGCAAGGGCAACCGTGAAGAGATTATCAAGGCAGTGGTTAGAAGAGAAAAGGAAGCAAGCACGGGAATGGGTAAAGGTGTTGCTGTGCCTCATGTCAAACACGCCGCGGTTAAAGACGTAGTCGCCGCGATTGGGCAAAGCAGCGCCGGCATCGATTTCTCTGCTCTCGATAAACGGCCGGTTTATACGATAATGCTTTTAATCAGCCCTGTGGACAATCCTGACAAGCATTTACAGGCGATGGAAAATATATTCAGGCATTTGCAGCAGGAGAGGTTTCGCAAGTTTTTAAGACAGTGCCAAAGGGCAGAGCAAATTGAAGACCTTCTCATAGAAGCCGATGAAAATCCGTTTTTATAGTGATGTAACTTGGCAGATATAAGGTGGATGGCTGGCCTGAGGATGCAGACAAGGAAAGATTCGGTCAAGAAGGTGGTTTGCGAGGCGGAAATTGAGATAAAAAACGCAGATGGGCTTCATATGCGCCCCGCGATGCAATTTGTTGATGTCGCAAATCAGTTTGACAGTGATGTTGCTGTCACCAGCGGCGAAAATAGTGCGGATGGTAAGAGCATCATGCAGATGAGTATGCTTGCTGCAACTTATGGCACAAAACTGAAAATCAGAGCCGAAGGTGCAGATGCTCAAAAAGTGGTCAGCGCTTTACGAGAGCTTGTGGAAGAGAAGAAGTTCGGTGAGCCGCCACCAAAACTGAAAGCTGAAAGCTAAAAACTCAAAACTGTGGAACTGTGCAGATGGAGATAAAGAAGGGAATAGCTGTCTCGCCAGGTATTTCTATAGCCAAGTCGCTGACTATTGATTCCGAGGACCACCGAATTCCTCGGCGTCCAATAAAGCCTTCACAACGGGGGACGGAAGTTAAGCGTCTCAGGAACGCTTTCAGGAATGCAATTGACCGGTTGTCTAAGCTCGAAGCGGCAAAGGACCAGGCGCAGGGAGGCAAGATAAGAGATATTTTTGCCGTGCATTTGCGATTCTTGCGAGACAGGAGTCTGCAAAGAAAGATAGCGGATTTAATTCGTTCCGACTTGGTAACTGCAGAGTACGCAGTATCTGCTGTTCTTCGGGAAGTTGCCTCGCATTTTAGCAAGGTCAAGGATGCTTATATCAGCGAACGAGCAACAGATATTTACGATATTGAGAGGCGGCTACTTAAACAGCTTGTCGGCAAAAAGCGTGAGGATGTCGGGCATCTGACCGAAGAGGTTGTGATTGTCGCCCGAGAACTGAGCCCTACTCAAACTGCCGGGTTTGATAGGCGATTTGTGAAAGGACTTGCTACCGATGCGGGCGGACGAACCAGTCATACAGCAATTGTCGCTCGTTCTTTGGGTATCCCGGCTGTGGTGGCGTTGGAGGACCTTACGGAAGTTGTCGGTGCAGACAGCACCATCATTGTTGACGGCAATCGCGGTATTATCATTGTAAATCCGGACGAGCAGACCATCCGGCAGTACGAACAGTATTCCCGCGAGTTTTCGGAGCTTAAGCATCGCCTTGATGCGATAAGGCAAGAGCCGGCCGTGACGCGGGATGGCGTTAAAATCACATTGCTGGGCAATATTGAGTTTCCAGATGAGGCGGAGCTGGTTTTACAGAAAGGAGGAGAGGGAATAGGATTATACCGCACAGAGTTCCTGTATCTTAACAGGGAAACTGAGCCTACGGAAGAGGAGCATTACCGTGCTTACGCACAGACCATAGCAGTTTGCCGGGACAGGCCCGTGATAATAAGGACTATGGACCTTGGGGCGGACAAATACACTCAAAGCAGGCGTTTTGCGCCCGAACCAAATCCGTTTTTAGGGCTGAGGTCTATCAGATTTTGTCTGCAGAACCTTACGCTGTTCAAAACACAACTACGTGCGATTTTGCGGGCCTCGGTTCAAGGTGATGTCAGGGTAATGTTCCCGTTGATCACAAATCTGCAAGAGCTTAAGCAGACCAAGTTTATTTTACGCGATGTGATGGAAGACCTTCATGAAGAATCTATAAGATACAATAAGGATATTCGGATAGGGATTATGATTGAAACGCCGTCGGCAGCGTTAACGGCATCCACACTTGCCCGGGACGTTGATTTCTTCAGTATCGGAACAAACGACCTTACACAATATACTCTGGCTGTTGATAGGGGTAACGAGCTGGTTTCCACGTTATATTCGTCTGCGGACCCTGCGGTGCTGCGGCTTATCAGGATGGTTTGCCAGGATGCGAACAAGGCACAAATAGAGACAAGCATCTGCGGGGAGATAGCATCAGACCCGGAGTTTATTATGTTGCTGCTGGGAATGGGATTTAGAACGATTTCCCTTGCTCCCCCAATGCTGCCGGAGATAAAGCAAATCATTCGCTCTGTTACGATGGAAGAATGCAACGGTGTGGCCAGGAAAGTCCTCGGTATGAATTCGGAGAGGCAAATTTCCAGCTTCTTGCGTAACGCAACGAGGAAGATTTTGCCCGAGGCATTCTAATTGGTGAATGGTGAGTTGTGAGTGGTGAGGGATGCTCGATACTTCCACCTTCGCTGAAGCTTCCGACTTCGCTTGCGCTTCCTCCTTCGCTAATGCTACGGAGGACAGGACGCCGGACAAGTCGGCGGACAAGCGATGCTCGATGCTTGGCAGGAGTGGCGAAAATAAAGGGTTTTGGGGTTTTGTTTGTCGAATTTTGGGGGTAAAATGGGTTTGCGGTTTCTGAGGATTTATAGTTGGTTTGGCGGAAAAGGCCTTAAAAATATAGACGGCGGATTAAAAAAAGGTGGATTACCGATATAAAGAAGGTTAGTTGTTGTTAATGAAGCCACACGTTAGAATTCATCAATGGAGAATCAACGAAGATATACAAAATAGTGTGAGGTTGAGAAATGGGTATAAAAATAACAAAGCACGACATAGGTGGGGATCTGATTTCTATTTTGACACGAGGAATGTACCCTGACCCCCGCGATACTCTTAGAGAATACGTCCAAAATGGAGTTGATGCTAATGCGAAAAATATAGAAATAAAAATCCGTGGCAATTCCATCGTGGTTGAAGATGATGGTGACGGCATGGACGAAGAGACAATATTGAAAGCGATTCGTGTAGGCATTTCTGATAAAAATCCAAAAAATGATGTAGGATTCAGGGGTATTGGCATATACAGCTCTTTTCACCTTTGTGACCAATTACATATTTACTCAAAAGCCCAAGGAGATGTCCCGCACCTTCTAACCTTTAATTTTGATAGAATGCGAGAAATTTTGGATCAACAACAGAAGGACAGACTAAAAGGGCATTTGACTGGAGATGATTTAGTAGATCTACAATCGCTCTTGGAAAGATATATAGAATATAAAACAATAAAACCAGATGAGTTTCTTAAAGAAACTGGAACAAGAGTCGAGATGGTGAATCTCGACCCAAGTTTTTTTAAATCTCTATCAAAATTTGAAGAGGTAGCAGATTATATAAGACAAGTTGTGCCGCTCCATTTCGATCCCGACAAATTTAAGTACACTCAAAAAATAGAAAACGAAATAACCAAGCTTTGCAAGGATCATAAGGCAGGATTCAGCCTTATAGACTTAACGTTACAAGTTGATTCGAGAGTTGAAAAGCTTTATAGACCTTATACAAATGAGCTATTTGATAAAGAACCACTCAGTCCTCGTTTTAGGGCAGTTAAGTATAAGAATCATTTTTTTGGTGTTGCATGGGGCTGTCTCAATTCAACTCGTAGAAAAATTAATGATAAGAAACTACGAGGTTTTCTAATTAGAAAACAAGGTTTTGCTATAGGCACACGTAGCGATGTCGCTAAGTATTTTGGGAGAACGACTTATTTTGATAGGTACATAGGCGAGATAATAATAGTTCATCCTGACTTGCTGCCCAATGCAGCTAGGGCGGACTTAGAGATGTCGCCTCTACGGGCCTCTTTTTACGAAGCGTTAACCGACGTGGCGACATTTTATAATGAACGTGCCAACGAATACCAAGAATTTACTAAAGGCGATGATGAATTAAACGAAGCGGTGGAAGATCTCAAGCAATTAGAGGCAAGTATTTCTTTTCAATCTGAAAATCTTGAACAGCTGATAGATTCTATTGTCAAAGTCCGAGATATTCGGGAGCGGATAAAGGGCAGATTAAAAAGAAAGGCATTGAGAGAAGAGAAAAAAGACGACGCGAAAAAAATTGTTAAATCCGCAGAGGCACTTGAGAAAGCTATCCAAAGTTTTATCAATCAGAGGCGAAAAGGAACGAAGACCAAAAAAGGCAAAACGCCAGAGACTAAATCCCAAGAAAGGGTAAAAGAATTACCTGAGACAAAACCTAAAGAAGAAGAAAATCTTCCTGAAAGTTTGTCCGAGGTATTTGAAATATTAGGTTTATCGGTATCAAAAGATATTAAAAAGGCATTAGAAATAATTGATGAAAAATTTATTCAAGCATCAACTCCTAACAAGACAGAATATCTTTTGGCCCTTAAAAATCTCAAAGATGAATTAGAAGACATCATTGATAATGGATAAATATGGGAGAGTTCAAAGACCACGTTTTAAAAAAAGTTATACGTGAACAATGGTGCAAGCCTTTGTTGTCATTTGTCCATGAGACTTTAGGTTATAGACTAATATATCTTGGGTTACCCGGGCCACAAGCGCTTGATTTGTTAACGTGGATTGATTCTATAGAACAAGTTATTGCTTTCCAATGTAGAGATTATCCTAAGCCATCATCTATTTCCCAATCCAAGTCTGTCGTTCAAAATCTGGAAAGTAAGCTAAGAGAATTAGAGCGTGTAGGCAAAATTAAAACGTTTGCAGTATACGATGGGTACATAGAAGAGGTTCTTTTGAGAGGTAGGGATACCAATGGTAATGCTTTTAATCAACAGGATATTGTAACAATTTATAATTTGGACTTTTGTAATGGAATTACTGTTCCTTTGGAAATAAATGACGATAAAGGAAATCTTCAGAAATTTTATAAGTCGGAAGCAATTAGAAAGTTATTGGAAATTCAAAGAGATATCCCTGCTAATACGCGGTGTAAAAAATTCATCATGTTTTTAACAATCCATTCTGGTTTTTGGTATGAGGAAAAGAAGAGATTTATTTCCCAGACGCAGGATGGAGAAGTAAAAATTTACATAAAAACATTAGAAAAACTACGTGGACCAGATCAGCGAGTAAAATTACTTAAGGCATATATATATCAGATAATAAAAAATTTCTTTTGCCATTGTGATTTCACGCCAGAATTTTTACCAGTACTATACTACAGGGGGATAGGTACCGATAGAGATAATTGGCTAATGCATTTCACATTTGTAGGTTCCCTTAATAAACAAGTGTCTGGCTTGGCCCCATGTTTTCAGAATCCTAACGACTTTTTATATCAGAAGTTTTTGACGGTTAATAACAGAGGTCTAACCCAAATGGCAATAAATGGAGTTGAAGAAGCTGATTGCCCTAGTGGTTTAATAGCAGCTTTTCAGAGTTCTGAATCCTACAAGCAGCTATGGACATAAAAAGAAATAAAGTAAAAATTTTACTTATTGAACCTGATTTTCCTATACCTACAAAGAGCAAGAATCACGCTCATTTTTTGCCGATTGGATTATTGAAAATCGGGACATATCACAAACAAAAAGGGGACAGAGTTAAATTAGTGCGTGGTTTGATGCGGTGTGGGTTTACGCCGGATAGAATTTTGATTACTTCGGTTTTCACCTATTGGTCAAAATATGTTCACGAGGCAGCAAGGTTTTATCATGAGGCATATCCAAAAGCACGGATTGAGATAGGGGGAATATATGCTTCGTTGATGCCTGAACACTGTAAGCAACATTCGCCTTTTGCGCATGTGTATAAAGGATTATATCGTGGAGGGGTGGCTGAAAAAGTCGTTCCGGATTATTCACTACTGCCGGAGAACCTTGATTATCAGATTATTCATACATCGAGGGGATGCACAAGGAAATGCACTTTCTGCGGGACATGGAAGATAGAGCCGGAGTTTAAATGCGTGGACTCTATCTGTAATCTCATAGAGAAGCGGAGATTGGTATTTTATGACAATAATCTCCTCGCGAATCCGCATATAGATAAGATTCTACGTGAAATTTCTGGATACCGATTTGAAAATAGATATAACCTGAGTTGCGAAAGCCAAAGCGGGTTCGATTTGAGGTTGCTCACGCCTGAATGGGCGAGATTGTTAAAGGCCGCTCGATTTGTGAATCCGCGAGTGGCGTGGGACGGGCCTTATGAGGACTGGGCGAGGGTCAAGACGGCAATCAAGTATCTCAAAGATGCAGGATATAACCACACGGATATTTTTGTGTTTATGATTTACAATTGCACGCTTTCATATAAGGAGATGAGGAAAAAACTTGAGGCCTGTCGGCGATGGGGCGTGCGCGTTATAGATTGTCGTTACAGGCCGTTGGATTATACTGAGGATAATTACCGGCCCGGTATGAGGCCACAAAAGGACGGGGAATATTATATTCATGGAAGTTGGACAGATTATCAGGTTCGTAGATTCCGGCGTGCGGTCAGAAGGCAAAACATCGCAATTCTCATCGACCTGCCAAAAGGACGTTATATCCCCGGATGTGAATTGCACAAAGTCGAAGCATAACTATACGGGAATGGTATGTGGAGTAATCCGCCGTGGAACGGCGGAGGAGTTTTGAGTTTATTGTAGCGGGGGAAAAATTGTGATAGGTTGTGAAAGGAGGTTTTTGGATTATGGAATGTATCAGAAGACCATACGTATTAGCCCTTGTAATCAGTATGTTTCTTTCCGGTCCGGTCTGTTCTGTGCTGGAAGCGAAGGAGGCACAACCTGATGTTCAGTTGCAGCAGGTATCGCTTTTCAAGAATGGCTTAGGGTTCTTCGTTTCGCAAGTGACCTGTCCCGATAAGAGAAATTCATTTAGCTTTGTTCCAGTTGCGGCGCCTTCCCACGGGACTTTTTGGGTTTCGTATCCGGTGAAAGTGAAGCTGGAAAGTCTTAATGCCAAAGAGATAGATGTGGCTGAATCGGTCGAGGCGGCAACAATAAGTGAATTGCTGAAAGCCAACGTGGGCGGCACGGTAAAGTTGTGGACTCTTGAAAAAGAAGAGCCAATCGAAGGGACAATAAAGTATTTTTCCGAGGACAAAGCAATGCCCAGGCCCGACCCATACGCGCCGGGAAGAACAAGTTCGAGTTACGGTGACAGAAATTACGTTCCGCCGTTTTCTCAGTCACATCTGATGGTGATTGAGACAAATAAGGCGGAGGTGGCTGTTGACCCTGCAACAGTCAGGAGAGCAGAGTTTACCAGTGACAAACCGAAGAAATCTTTTGTGCGTAAAAACAAAAGTATGCAGTTAGATGTCCAGCTCAATGCACCGGCTGGTGGTGAAAAACTTGTCGTAAGTTACTTGGCCAAGGGCATTACCTGGGCGCCCAGCTATATGGTGGATATTGCTGACAGTAACAAAGCACGGATATCAGCACAGGCGGCGGTAATAAACGAGGCCTGCGACTTAAATGATGCGACAGTGCAGCTTGTAACCGGATTTCCCAACCTGCAGTTCGCCGATGTGGTTAGTCCTTTGGCGCTGAAAGAAGACCTTGCACAGTTCTTGCAGGCGCTGACCAGGGGGCAGAGCGAACGAGGCAGAGTGTCCGTTATGTCCAATGTGATGGCCCAGAGTGCGGGGTATAGCGGTCGAGCAAGGGAGGAAATGATGCCGGCATACGGAGCGGCAGAAGTCGGAAAAGTGGCGGAGGATTTGTTTGTTTACCCGGTTAAGAAAGTGCATCTGGCAAAGGGGCAGGTCGGCTATTTGCCGTTGTTCACGGAATCTGTGCCTTACAAGCACATCTATCAGTGGAATATACGGGATTATATCGACGAGGAGGAACGGTATTCTTACGAACAGAGACAGCGAGAAAGAAGTGAGCCGGATGAACAAGTATGGCACTGTCTGAGGTTGGAGAATACTACCAAAGTTCCCTGGACGACCGCGCCTGCCGAGATAGTCGGGGAAGGTCTGCTCCTGGGCCAGGATACGTTGAACTATACAGCGGTAACAGGCCAGGCGACGCTGCGCATTACCCAGGCGGTAAATGTCAAGGCCGAGCAACGGGAGCTTGAGACCGACAGGAAACGCGATGCATTACAATTATATGGCGACCACTTCGACCTGATAACTGTGGAAGGAAAACTTTCGGTGGCTAATTTCCAGCAAAAGGCCATCACAGTGGAGATTACCAAGACCCTTTCCGGCGAGGTAAAATCATCCCAGCCGGAAGCGAAATCTGAGACTCTGGCGAGGGGATTGCGCCGGATGAATGCTCTTAGGAAACTCACCTGGACAATCGAATTAGGGCCGCAAAAGACCAAACAGCTCGGTTACATCTATGAGGTGTATGTCCGTCGCTGAGACAGTCCTTCGGAATGTGAATGAGATAACCTAAAAACATATTAGTTGATTGGTTAATTAGTGAATTGGTGAGTGGTTAGTGGATGCTCGATGCTTGATACTCGATGCTTCCGCCTTCGCTTGCGCTTCCTCCTTCGCTAATGCTACGGAGGACAGGACGCCGGACAAGTCAGCGGACAAGCGATGCTCGATGCTGGATTATAGATTTACAATTTTCGATTTTCGATTTACGGTTCAAAGTTTAATGCGGCAAAGTCGCCAAAGTATTTCTTCGCAGCCGTATCGTAGGCTTTAGCGGCAGCAATTTCGTTTTGAAAATAGCCGAGAAAAATAGACTTGCGGTCGGCCATTATCCGGACAGCCCACCGTTTTTGGTGCTTGTACCAGGTCAGGCCTTTGTATTTTGAGTGGAAGCTGTTTAGCCGGACCTTTCTGCGGCTGCGGTTGTTCTCTTTGCATGTTGCCGGCCGAAGGTTTGCCTTTCGATTGTCCAGGCCATTGTGATTTATGTGGTCAACGAATATGTGATGTGGGACTAAGAGGACCCGGCGGTGCATCTTGATGACGACTCGCTTTTTGCCGTTTTGCAGACGGGTTGTCCGCACGGCATAGAAAGTGCCACCGCCTGTTGCGATGTGCCATTTGTGTTTGTTTAGCCAGCCGAAATCGTCCGGGTCAACAATGGCGTATTTGCCCCTTGTTAAGGGTATGCGTCTGAATGGACAGCCGTAGCGCAGGCGGCGATACAACAGGACCGGTGGGACACATAGCCGCTCAAGCCAAGTGGGGATTGGGATTGTAATGGTCAGCTTGATGGGACACCGTTGCTTGTGAAGGACAAAGGATGAAGGGCGAAGGATGAAAACAGTGGCCTTCTATAAATGGTTTAATAGACCCTTCGACTCGGCCGAAACGGCCTCGGCCTCGCTCCCCACTTCGCCCTGGACGGCAGGGCTTCGCGGGGCAGGCAGGACAGCCCAATTAGAGGAACTTAGTTCCTCCATAATTGGGCTGAACTTGCGAGTTTGTGTCGAAAATTCCGCTATTTTTCCGGTCCTGAATTTGCGTAAGCTGCTGTGTGAAAAGGAATAAAAAAATTTGTAAATTAGAGATTTTTGTTTCTAACTATATGCGCATTTGATTGAAGACGCTTGTTTTTTAAGTAAAAAATGGGCATAATGCTAATGGTTTGCCGGGATAAGTTGTGAGCTTTGCAAATCCCTCCCGGCGTGGAAACCCTATGAATATGTTTTAGGTCAGATGATATGCGGTGTGCGAATAGTGCTGCCCTGACTATTACCAGGCGAGCGAGCATTAACTGGACAATGCTGATTTACTTTGCTTCTGGGGCGTGCGCCCTGATTGATGAAGTCGTATGGGTGCGGCTGTTGAAGCTGACTCTTGGTAATACTGTTTATGCGTCGAGCATTGTGGTCTCGATATTTATGGGTGGCCTGGCGCTTGGCGCTCTGATTATGGGCCGGTATTGCGACCGTGTCACCAGACACCTCAGGTTATATGCTTTATTGGAAACTTTTGTAACTATATCGGCGTTATTTCTGCCGTGGGTGCTAAAGTTTGTAGGTGCTGTCTATGTAGGGTATTATCGTGCGTATCATCCTGCACATACACAGTTGCTGATAATTCAGGTGCTTATATCAGCCGTGGTTCTGCTTGTGCCGACGATGCTGATGGGCAGCACTTTGCCGCTTCTGGGTAGATTCGTTACCGCTCTTGAGAAAGAAACAGGTCGGTTAGTGGGCAAACTCTACGCGGTAAACACCTTTGGAGCAACGGTCGGCTGCTTTTTAGCCGGCTTTGTTTTGATTAGAACCCTTGGGGTTATGGGGACCGTGTATGCTGCAGCGGCTCTCAACCTGCTGGTAGTATTTGGCGGATGGTTTTTAGCGCGCTTTTCCGGGGTTACAGTTGAAGGTCGGACCGACTCTACAGAAGTAGAAAGCTCGGAAGTTGAGCTGGTGGAGTCGAAAGCAATAGATGCAAGATTTTATCTGTTGGTTTTGGCCTTGTTTATGAGCGGTTTTATAAGCATCGGCTACGAGCTGCTTTGGATGCGCAGCATTATTCACCTGCTCAGTGCGTTCACCTACGTGTTTTCTGCGGTGCTGACCATATACCTGCTCGGAAACGTAATTGGGGCCGGTATCGGCAGCAGTCTGGTCGCTCAATTGAAGAGGCCCGCTGTCGGGTTTGCGGTGACTTTGTTTCTGTTAGGATTGTCCGGCGTTTTTTATCTCCCCCTGCTGATGTTGTGGGCGTCAAAAGTTATGCCGTCTGTCGATAAGGAAGTCGAGTTGTGGAGCAGAGTTGTTCCGTTTTCGACTTATCCTGTTAAGCCGCTCATCCAGGGTATGTTTCTATTTCTGGCGCCTTCTATTATTATGGGCATAGGATTCCCGATGGCTTTGCAGGCGTGGGCTAACTATGTTCACCGGGTGGGGCGGTCCACGGGGACAGCTTATGCGGCAAATACTATAGGTGCGGTTATAGGCGGGATTGTGACGGGCTTTGTCCTTATCCCGTTACTGGGGTTACAGCTTGCCATCTCGATTCTCGGTTTGGCGGGTGTCTGGATTGCCGGCGTTATGGGCATCGTATTTGTGCATCGGTCGAGGGTTATCGGGCGGTTTGCGCTTTTGGTAATTGCCGCTGCGTTGACGCTAATTGTCGTCAAAACCCCTTCCAACCTGTTTGTTGCTGTAATTAATAGCAATCCGAGACTTCCGCGGCAGCTTGAGCTTCTGGCGGTAAAAGAAGGCGTTGTCACAACCGTGTCACTGTATAGAGATTCGCAGGAGGACACTCTATATCTATATACATCGGGCCAGAGAGTAGCAGGTGACACTTACTTTTGGCGTAGCGACCAGAAGATGCTGGGGCATTTTCCTGTCTTGCTTAACAGCGATGCGGAAAAGGTGTTATCGGTGGGATTTGGCTCAGGAGAAAGTACAGCTTGTCTTGCCCTGCATAAGCTCCAGGTGGTTGATTGCGCAGAGATTGCTCCTGAGGTGGTTGCTGTTTCTTTGAAGTTCTTCAGACACATCAATTTAGGAGATAAACTGGATGACCAAGTAAATGTGATTTATATGGATGCGAAAAACTATATTGACCTTACGGATATTAAGTATGATGCGATTGTCAATGACTGCATTCACCCCAGGCAATTTGCCGAAAACGCGTCCCTTTACACAAGAGAATATTTTGAAAGTGCCAGAAAACACCTCAGTGACAAAGGCCTGTTTATGTCCTGGATACCTACTCACAATGTTGAGCCAACCTCTGTGCTCAATAGCATATTCGGCACGATGATGGATGTTTTTCCTTATGTAACAGTGTGGTATATGACGCCTAATCCCGCGCTGTATTTCCTCGTAGTAGGCTCACAGCACCCGCAATATTTTTCGCCGAAGCATATAGAAAATGAGCTGCTCAAAAATGGCGTGCGTGAGAGTCTGTCCCTGATAGATATCAATAACAGTATGGATGTGTTGAGCTGTTACATCGGCGACCAGGATGATTTAAGGCGATGTATTAAGTCCTTTATAATAAACACTGACTATTCGCCTTTCATTGAGTTTACCACAGACGACCTGCCGGCGGGCAGCCAGACGTTCATGAAATTTATTTCGGATGTCAGGAACGACTCTGTTTACAAGCACATCGATTGGACGGGGTTTACCGAGGAGGAAAAGAGCAAATGGCTTTCGGATTATAAGCAGCTTTATGAGGCTTCAACGTATCTGTTGATGTCAAACGGCACTGATAATTACATAGAGAGATTGAAATACTGCATGGATGGACTGCGTATTTTGCCCGCCAATCCGGCCCTTCTTGACGTAAGGGAAAGAACGGAAAAAGACCTGCTTTTTATTTGCACGAAAATGATAGACTCAGGCAGGGCAAACGAAGCTTTGTTGACGGCCAATGACATGCTCCAAATTTATCCCCAATCGTCTGCCGCATGGATAATCCGCTCGACTGCTATGCAGGATTTGGGTGAGATGCAAAGAGCCATTGATGCCGGCAGAATGGCAGTTCATCTTGCTCCTGATAGCGCCGGCGCGCACTTCCATCTGGGCTTTGTCCTGTTTAGTGTAGGGCGATTTGAGGATGCCATTACAGAATATAAAGATGCGTTACGGCTCACCGAACGACCCCTGAAGTTTGCCAGCTATAACAAAGCTCAAATGCTGAACGCTTTGGTAACTGCCTATGCTGCTGCTGGTCGGCTCCCCGACGCGATAGCTGCCGCCGAAAAGGCCCTTGACTTCGCATCGTCCACGGGTCGAAAAGAGATGGCTGAGGACATCAAAAAGCGTATCCTCTTATTTAAGGCAGCATCCCCTCCTCAACAGTAGTGTTAATCGCACGGCCGTCTCGTCTAATAAGTGAGGTTTTCGGTAATCATAGTTTGTTGTTTGCGGTTTATGTTTCGGATTTTGTGCTTCGTAGTTCGAGGTTCGGTGGAAACTGCGGCTAAAAGCCAGGGCTAACTACGGATGAAAGCGTAAAATGTGCTCCGGAAATTGCTCTTAATCCGCCAGACCCGGCAGCGACGTATTTGCGGGGGCGGATTAACATAAAATGCTTGTTTTTTTAAGTGTAAATGAGCATAATGCTAAAAGATTTGCTTGGATAAGTTGTGGGTTTTGCAAATCCGGCAGCGACCCGGCCTGGCACGACGTATTTGCCAGGTCCTGCCGGGCCGGAGATGAAGAAACAGTTAAGGGGATAGACATATAGACGTTTCAAAGGAATCTATATTAGTGCTGATTAGATTTGGGGTTCGGGGCAATCTGAGATTTCTGTCGCACGCTGAAACGGTCAGGGTTTTTCAGCGAGCCTGTGTTCGGGCGGGTATAAAAATCCAGTATAGTCAAGGTTTCAATCCTCATCCGAAATTGTCCTTGCCCTTGCCGAGGAGTGTCGGTGTCGAGTCGGATGATGATTTGCTGTGTCTTCGGGTAGATAAGAGCACAGGAGCACAAGAGCATAAGTGCGCAGGCGAGCTTTGTAGCTCGATTAAAACCAGGATTTCGCAGCAACTACCGGACGGATTTGAGCTGCTTTCAGTAAGTGCGGCGGAAACTAATATATCACCTCAGCCTTCTATGGCTACGTATGTGCTGGTGGTGCGGGAGGAATATCCTGACGAGAAAATGAAGGCCAGGATTGAACATTTGTTGGCGAGTGACACTCTTAATATGCAGCGAAGTATAAGCGCGGGAAAATCGAAAATTAAAAATGTGGATGTCAGAGGTTTTTTGAAGTCGATTGTGCTCAAGGATAAGTGTATAGTTGTTGAGTGCAAAATCAGTCCAGCCGGCTCGATACGGGTCGAGGAAATTTTGAATCTGCTGGAACTGGGTGTAGAAAAACTGGCAGCGCCAATCAGGCGGACCAGTGTCCAATGGCAGGATTGAAGCTTAGAACGTAAAATGCAAAGCTAAAAACTGTGGTCCGCTTATAGCGGATTTAGTTTTTCCCTTTTAGTTTCCTGTGAGGAATAGAACGATGACAAAAGAGATGCTTATAAATGTGGCCGAGGGCGAGGAGTGCAGGGTAGCTGTAGTTGAGGAGGGCTCGCTTGAAGAGCTGTATGTGGAAAGGATCAGTATTGGCAGCCATGTAGGTAATATTTATAAAGGAAGGGTGGTAAATATAGAATCCGGCATACAGGCGGCATTTATAGAAATTGGCGTGGGTAAGAATGGTTTTCTCCATATCAGTGACCTGCACCCTCGCTATTTCGCCGGGGCCGGCGCCGACCATACTGAAACCATAGGCCGACGCAAGTCGCTAAGCGAGCGTCCGCCTATCCAAAGTTGTCTTCGAAAAGGGCAGGAGATTGTTGTTCAGGTAACAAAGGAAGGTGTGAATACTAAGGGGCCAACCCTGAGCACATACCTTGCGCTGCCGGGCAAGTACCTGGTTATGATGCCGTGGATGCGAAAGCACGGCGTTTCGCACAAGATTGAGGATGAGGACGAGCGCAGGCGGCTGCGCCAAATTCTTGAGCAGAGCAATCCTCCAAAGGGACAGGGTTTCATTATCCGAACAGCAGGACAGGGCTGCTCGAAAAGAGATATTCAAAACGATTTAAGATACTTGACTCGGCTGTGGAGGGCTATTGAAAAACGGATAGACAGTGAAAGGACGCCCAGTGAGCTTTACCAGGAATCCGACCTGGTTATCAGAGCGATGCGAGATATTTTTAACAGCAGCATGAGCAGGATAATATGCGATTCGGAAAACATGGTTCGTAAAATCAGAGATTTTCTCTCCATAGTTACGCCGCGGATGAGACAAAGGGTGACATATTATGATGGTAAGGTCCCGCTGTTTCACAAATATCGAATTGAGGATGAAATTGTCAAGATACAGTCCCGCAGGGTTGAGCTTAAAAGCGGCGGTTCAGTTGTAATTGAGCAGACAGAGGCATTGGTGTCAATAGACGTCAATAGCGGCCGGTCTCACAAGCAGAAAGATGCTGAGGAGACTGCTTACGAGAGCAATATGGAGGCTTCGCCTGAAATCGCCCGTCAACTTAGATTGCGCGACCTTGGCGGACTGATAATTTGCGATTTTATCGATATGCATATTGCAAAGCACCGCAGGGAAGCGGAAAAGGCTTTTCGCACTGCTGTCAGGACCGACCGCGCTCGGACCAGAATATTGCCAATGAGCAGGTTCGGCGTGATAGAGATGACACGTCAGAGAATGCGTCCTTCGCTACAGTCCAGCACCTGTCTGGCGTGTCCCCATTGCGGGGGTACGGGCTTTGTCAAGAGCCACGAGTCGATGGCTATCGAGATTATTCGTCTGTTGAATCTGTCAGCGTCAAGAGAACAGATAAAGCGCATTGAGCTATTTGTCTCACCGGAAGTTGCCGACTATCTGCATAATGATAAAAGGGCAGCGATTGCGCAGATCGAGCAGCTCGGTGACAAGCGCGTAATCATCCATTCCTCGCCTGAATACACCGGCGAAAAACACGATTTGGTCTGTTATAATGAGCGGGGCAATGTTGTGAAGCTATAAAAACTAAAAACTCAAAACTGTGGAAAAATTTCGGAGGCAATAAGTGGAATTTGACCTCAACTACGCACGAAGCGTAATCGAAGCGGAGGCAAAGGCGATAAATTCTATTACGCCGATTGTTGATGCGTCCTTTGCTAAAGCCGCTGAGATGATTTATAACTGCACCGGCTCCTGTATAGTCAGCGGCATCGGCAAAGCAGGCATAATCGGGCGAAAGTTCAGCGCCACTCTTGCTTCGACCGGCACACCCAGTCATTTCCTTCATCCCGTTGAGGCCGTGCACGGCGACCTGGGCCGATTACGCAAAAACGATATAGTGATTGTTCTAAGTTATGGCGGCGAAACCGATGAGGTGATTCGGCTGATAAACATAGTCAAGCAGCTGGGGATTAAACTGATAGCAATAACCGGCGACAGCGATTCGACTCTAAGCTCGCATAGTGACGTAGTGCTTTGTATGGGCAGAATGTCTGAGGCTTGCCCTCTCGGAGTTGCTCCGAGCGTTTCTACGGCGTGTATGCTGGCAGTTGGTGACGCCCTTGCCTTTACCGTTATGAAGGCACGTAATTTCAGCGTGGAGGATTATGTCAGATTCCATCCCTGCGGCTCGCTTGGTGCAAAACTGATGACGGTTGAGCAGTCGATGATGTTCAGGCCGGGCGAAAAATTACCCGTAGCCGATGCTGCCGACACAGTAAAGCAGCTGCTGGAAAAGACCAAAGATGTAAAGCGTCACGGGGCTGTGATGGTCGTTGACAAAAATGGCAGATTAGCGGGGATAATCACCGACGCCGACTTCAGGCGTCTGATGACAAAGCAAGGGCATCGGGCATTTGAATTCAAAGCCGGTGATGTTATGACGGCTGATTGCAAGAAAATAAGAGCCGATGCTCTTGCTGCAGAGGCGACCGCCATTTTCCATAAATATAGAATTGATGAGCTGCCTGTGGTTGATGCCGATGACAAGCCTGTCGGCTTAATCGATGTGCAGGACATCGTAACATTAAAAGTTGTCGGATGAGTGAGAGTGTAAAATATAAAAATCAAAATGCAAAATGGCAAATAAAAATTCAAAAACGGAGTCTGCTTTGTCCAGATTCCCTTGCAAGAGCGCTTTGCATTTTGATCAGTCCGGCAAAGATGGCCTGACGGATATGTGATTTTGATATTTTTGATTTTCGATATTTAATATCGCTATGGCAAACCTTGCGGATATCCAAATGCTGGCAATGGATGTTGACGGCGTTTTGACGGATGGAACCTTGATAGTTAATGGTGACGGCACCGAAAGCAAATTTTTCAATTCGCAGGACGGCCACGGAATTCGCTTGTGGCAAAGAGCAGGACTAAAGGTCGCTCTTTTAAGCGGCAGGCTGTTGGGGCCGGCAAAATATCGAGCTGAAGAATTGGAGATACAATACGTATTTGAAGATTGTCATTATAAACTGCCGGTGTTTCAGAAATTTCTTGAACAGCTTGGTCTTTCGCCACAGAACGCTGCCTATATTGGGGATGATTTGCCGGATTTGCCGGTGATAAGATATGTTGGCTTTGGCGTAGCTGTGGCAAATGCAGTCGATGAAGTTAAGCAGTATGCCGATTATGTAACCACTTGCGCAGGCGGTAAGGGTGCTGTGCGTGAGGTCATAGAATACATTCTGAAAAATACCGGCAAATGGCAGGAGCTGATGAAAAGATACTTGCCGTAATGGCTTGATGAGTTTGTCCTTCGTAGTTCCTGCTACTCTGCGAAGTTCGCTACGTAGCACGTGGACTACGGAGAAGGAGCTGTTGTAGTGTTTGGACTGCGAAAATTATTTATAGCGGCGATTTCACTTGCAGGGGTGCTTGCAATATATCTGCTCTACAGCCACATAAGCAAAACACCCCCGATTAGTGTTAATCCTGGAGACGAATTCACCAGCGGCGCCGCCGACAGTAAGACAAATGAACTTGACGGCAAAATCGGTAAGATTGGTGACGTTGGAGTTGCTACCCTTAAAAAGCCCAAATTTCTGCATCGCAACAAAAATAAAGAGGTTGACAGGGAATTCGGCTTCGAGGTGCTTGTGCACGAGGAAAAGGACCGATGGGACATCGAAAAGCCGTATCTGAATATTTTCCAGCCTACTTTTACCTGCTCCATCACGGCGGATAGAGGGAAGGTTGGGGTTGAAACCGCTGTCGGCAGGCCTACCCCGAAGGATGCGACATTTACCGGAAATGTGGTTTTTCACATCTTGCCTGAAGGTTCAAGCAGCGTTAAAGAAGGCATTCTTTATCTTGACGAGATTGCTTTTCTAAGCGAGAAGACACAATTTTCAACCGCTGGCCGTGTCAAATTTGTCTCCGAAGATGCACAAATGCTCGGCACCGGCTTAGAACTCATCTTTAATGACCAACTACAGCGGCTTGAGTTTCTTAGAATAATTGATTTGGAACGTCTCCGTATAAAGAGTTCACGGGCGACTTTGCATCCAGATGCGGGCACGGAAGTCAATGAACCGCCTGATGCCGGTAAAAAAACCCAACCGGACCAGCAGGACCGCTCCGCTGATTCTCAAAAAGCACAAGTCTTAGTCCAGCAGGGTGAAGGTGAATACTACAAATGTATATGCAGCAAGAACGTTGTTATCGATACTCCTGAGCAGCTCGTTTTCGCTGACCAGCAAGTTTCCATCAACAATATCTTCTGGTCAAGGGCCGCTGGTTCGAAATCAGAAGCGAAGACCGCCGACACAAATGATGTTAAGCCGCAGCCCGCCGATGACGGGTCTGTTACAAAACGTAGCGAGCCGAATGAACTATCCCAACAGGTTGTTGATGTTGTTGTAACCTGTGACGGCGGAGTCGTTGTTACGCCGATGGATTCTGCGGGAACGCAAGGAAATTTTGATAAGCTCGATGTCGAGCCAAATATTCCTGGCGCCAAAGCTCTCCCCGACTTTAATGCTCCCGCCGGTCGGACAACATTCGTTACTCGAAGAATCGACTATGATGCATCTACCGGCGATGCTGTTGCCAATGGCCCATCGGCGCTTACGTTTTATGCAAGTAATGCAGCGGGGGCCGAAGTCAACGAAGCCCGCCAACGGCGGGTTCCGGTAAAGATAACTGCCCAGAAGGAAACTAAGTTTCTATCCGCGTCAAACCAGGCTATCTTTGATGGTAATTGCCTGTGTATAATGCCACAGGGAAATTCCCCTGACCGGCGGGATTGCACGCTTTCTGCGCCAATGCTTATTGTGAATTTGCCCGAAGATAAGTCTAAAAAGTCTTTGCCGGATGTTCTTGCGAGCGGGCCTGTGGAGCTTGCGTTTTATGTAGATGATTTTGGCGGCACCCAAACCAAGAAAAGTGCACTGCCGGCGCAGGTAACAGCTCGAAAGCAAGCCAGATTTTTGGCAGCATCAAATCAAATTATCTTTGAAGATGATTGTCTGTGCGCAATGCTGCGAGAGGACCCAAATTTCCAGGGGAAATACATACTCTCGGCACAGACACTTACTGTGGATTTATCCGCCAGACACTCGGCGGATTTACCGCAAGATTTATCCGTCAGAAGTGCGGCGGATACAAATGACCGGTCTTCTAATCCCGCTGCCGGCATCGGACATATAAGTGCTGCCGGGGGGGTGGTTCGGCTTGCAACCGTCAAAACCGCAGGAAAAAAATTGCTCGGCGGTATCGAGTTAAAATGCCGCAGGTTTGACTATGATGCTGAAGCGGAGCTATTTTTGGCTGCGGGGCCGGGGATAATAAAGGTAGATAATTCAGGTATCCCGGAGCCCAATACAGGGCCGCGTGGATTCAGTTTGCGCCGTCCGTGCTACGCATTTGTGAAGAACTTTGACACATTGAAGTATTTCTCAAAGTCGAATCGGATAACCGCCGATGCCAGGTCTCAGGGGACACTACGCATCGATTACATCCCAATTGTTAGAGGTAAGTATGGCGAGCAAGTTGTGGCTACTGCCAATCATATACAAGCCGACCTTGTGAAGGCTGCTGATGGCCAGACCGAACTTTCAACCATAGCCGCTTCGGGAGGAGTTACTTACGAAGATGATGATAATCAATTCGCAGGCAGCCAGTTATTCTACGACCACAATACCTCTATAATAAAGGTTAAGGGCGACAGGGTTCAGCCATGTTATTTCAATGGCACGCTTGTCGATGGAATCGAATACAACTTAAAAACGCGCAAAGTCAAGGCTCGTGTTGTCGGCCCTGGGACGCTACAGATAAAATAAGTAGCGGATGGGAAAAACCTAAGCACAAAGTTGTTGTAAATCGCTTATACTCAATTCACTCAGGCGGGTAACTATCTTTTCTGCCAGGGCTAATTGCTGGGCATCGTAGGAATTTGTCACGGCGATGGTGTGCATTCCTGCCGCCTTTGCTGCGGCCAATCCCCAGTGAGAGTCTTCTATTACCACGCATTGAGCGTTGGTAATAGAAATTTGACGGCCCTTATTAAGTTTCCGCAAAGTTAATAAAAACCCCTCCGGACTGGGTTTGCCTTTTCTTACCTGCTCAGCGGAAACTATTGTCTCGAAGAAACGGCGTAGCCGGGCCTCTTCCAGTATAAGTTCGATTTCCGTTAGCAACGCCCCTGAACATATTGCCATCGGTATGTCGTTCTGGCCGAGCATCTTCAGGAAACCCTGCACGCCTTCGATTATTCTGCCTTCGGTTTTTGCCAGTTCGTTAAATATCTGGTTTTTTTGTTTTACCAGCTCCTCGATTTTTTGTGTGCCGGTTTTAAGACCGCCTTCACGGATAAGCAGATGGAAGCAATCGACGTCGGTCAGGCCGAGATAAGTCTTGTAATAATCCTTCATTGTTATCTCGGCGCTGAACCGAGCTAATACCCGATTAAAGGAGCGAAAATGTAAAATCTCGGAATCGGTTATCACGCCATCAAAATCAAATATAACTGCCCTGAGCATAACTTCTCTCTTTTAATCGATAGATACAGGCCCGACCAGAGCCGCGTAATCGGCAAATGTCGTCTTGTCGCCGGTGCGAATCAGTTCTGCCAGAGTCGCAATCTTCGGTGCGTTTCTGGTAATATACCTGCGGGCAACCATTTCCTTGCGTTGTTTCATAGTGATTGTTTTGCGATTGTTGGTAGAACCGTCTTCGGCGGCCGGGGCAAAGCCCCGGACAGGATCAAGCCCGCCTTCGGCGGGCACTTGCATATCTACTTTCGTGCCGGCCTGCCCGCAGAATAGGTATCCGTTAATCAAATCGATTGCAATATCGACCAACGCCCTGCCATAGAGGTCCATATATTCATTGCCCTGCCCTTTTACAAAGGCGACCGCCTCTTTTAATTGTTCTGTTCCTTTAGCAAGCTTTTCGAGCAAATCTTTTAGCTCGTTATCACAATTTTGCTCGGCAAGCTCGGTAATGAATTTCTCGGCTGACCCGCTGCAGACGCCGCGCACCGCAGCGACAATCTGCAACTGGCTTGTCCCCTCATATATGGTTGTAATTCTCGCATCGCGGGCGTGTCGTTCACAGGGGTAATCTCGCATATAACCGCTGCCGCCGAGGACCTGAATCGAATCATAAGCGACCCGGTTGCACATCTCGGAACAATAATATTTACTCATCGGCGTCAATAGCCCTGCATATCTTTTGTATTTTCGTGCATTTTCTTTTAGTTGTTTGGATTCTTCTTTGTCTTCGGGCGGATTTGTTTCGAGCCGTTTGGCGTATCCTATTTCCATATCTACTACCCGCGATGTCTCATACAAAAGCGCCCGGCCGGCTTCGATGGCAATCTTCATATCAATCAGCATATCACGGACGGCCGGCAGCTTTTCGATAGCCACGCTGAACTGGTATCTTGTGGCGGCGTAATCGCGGGCCACGCGGAAAGCAGCTTCGGCGATGCCGACCGATTGGGCCGCAATGCCGATGCGCGCCCCGTTCATTAAAGCCATAACATAAGTTACAAGTCCGCGCTGGCGTTCGCCGATAAGCCGGCAGGGAGTATTGTCAAAGAATATCTCACAGGTTGGCGAGCCGTGGATACCGAGCTTTTCTTCCAGCCGGCGGATATGGACAGTCGGACCTCTGTCGCAAACAAATAAGCTCAGGCCCAGCCCTCCGGCTCTGTCCGGCTCACTGCGGGCAAGGACCAGAAGCACATCGCCGCAGCCGTTGGTTATGAACCTCTTTACGCCGTGCAGATACCACTGACCATCATCTCCTTCGAATGCGCGGAGCTTGACCGCCTGCAGGTCGGAGCCGGCATCCGGCTCGGTGAGGACCATTGCACCTGTAACTTTGCCGGCGGCAAAATCGGACAGGTATTTTTGCTTTATTTCCTCCGATGCGAAGGCATTGATTGTCTCGGCAATTCCCTGCAGGCCGAATATGTTCATAAGCGAAGCATCCGCACGCGAGACAATCTCGACGGCCATCGAATAGACAAGATTTGGGAAATTCAGGCCGCCGAACCGATGAGGCAGCGTAAAACCCATAACCTCCGCCTGGCCGAGTTTTTCAATAGATTCGCGTATTCCCTTTGCATAAGTTACCGAACCATTTTCGTTGAGGGTATTGCCTTCTTTGTCCACCTGCTCTGCGCGGGGGGCGATGAAATCTGCGGCCAGTTCGCCCAGCGAATCCAGAACCATATCATAATTTTGAATTGCCTCGTCCGCGTTGGCGGGGGCGTAGTCAAATTCGGCTGCGAACTTAAAATTCTCCTCACATACCACTGCCAGTTTGCGCGGGTCTATGTGCCTGAGCAAAAATTGTATATCGCTATTGTCTTTGTAGAAATTAGCCATACTCGATACTCGATACTCGATACTAGATACTCGATTCTCGATGCTAGATTCTCGTTTTATGACCTCCATCCACAGATTTAATAAAATTGGATATCATCTTACCGAGGTGGTCATATTCTTCGCAAAAATATTCGTATTTCTCTGTATCACTCAGTGATTTACTTTCGTGTAAGGTGTCTAAATGGTCCCGCGTTTCATCACAAGATGCTATGGAATAAGTGAGGAATTTGATGAACTCTTGCTTATATCTGCGTCTTCCAAATCCCTCAACTATATTACTTTTTGCTGATTTGCTCGATTTTCTTATTTGGCTTCCTTCCTCATACAGTTCAAACTGAGGCAGCTTCAAACTCATTTCATGGATTTCTATGGCCAATTTATGAGCCTTCTTGTAAATGTCCAAATCTCTATAACTCTGATACGCCACAGGTCTTCTCCTTTTACGAGTATCAGGCATCGAGTATCGAGCCACGAGCACCGGATTTTATTGTCTTTATCATCAGGGGCACAACAACGTTCAGGTCGCCGATTATCTTGTAATGTGCAATGCCGAATATCGGCGCATCCGGGTTGTTATTGATTGCGATAATTTTTTGGCTCTGGGACATTCCGGCCCGGTGCTGAATTGCGCCGCTGATTCCGACGGCTATGTAAAGAGAAGGCCGGACCGTTGTGCCGGTCTGGCCGACTTGATGGTCGCTGTCGATAAAACCTAAGTCAACCGCTGCCCTGGTGGCTGCCGGCGCTGCGCCGAGACAATTTGCCAAATCCCAAACAAGTTTGAAATTCTCTTTACTGCCCACGCCGGCCCCGCCTGCAACGATTATTTTTGCAGCTTTGAGGTTGACCTTCTTCGGGCGTTTGTGCTCGGCGAGAATCTCCAATGGCAAATCCTGCTGAGTGAGTTTTATATTTTCTGTAACAATTTCTCCCCGGCGTTTTATATCCGGCTCCGGCGGGAGCATTACGCCTTCACGAACAGTGGCCATTTGCGGCCAACGCTCGGGATTTATGATTGTTGCAATTATATTTCCGCCGAAGGCAGGCCGTATTTGAAACAATAGATTCTTATGCAACTTTTTATCTGATGCTGTTGTGTGGTTGCCGATTTGCAAATCTGTGCAATCGGCGGTGAGACCTGCTTTCATCGCGCTTGCGATTCGCGGCGCCAGGTCCCGGCCGGCGATAGTTGCCCCGTAAAGCACAATCTGCGGCTTATACCTGCCGATTAACTCGCACATTACTTTTGCGAAACTGTTTGTCTGATAGGCCCGCAGTAATGGATGCTCGACTAAATATACCTTGTCAGCCCCGTAATGTGTAAGTTTGGTCGCAAGCCCTTTGACGTTGTCGCCTAAAAGTGTTGCAGCTAATTTCACGCCAAGCGTATCAGCCAGCCGGCGTGCCTTTCCCAGAAGCTCAATCGGAGTATCTTCCAACTGTCCCTTATGCTGCTCGGCAAAAACCCAAACTTCACCTTTTCGATTTACGTCAATCATTTTTTCGTCACTCGTCGTTCGTATTTCGTATTGCGTATTCAGTCATCAGTTAATTTTGCTTGTTCGGGCAGAGTGGCACGGATGGTTGCCTTCAATTTTGCTGCTGCTTCTTCTATATTTTTCTCATCCCAGGGTATTGTCAAATGGTGGTTTGTATCAAAGTGGGGCGGGTCTTTTTCAAACTTGCTTTTTTCGCAGGTATAAATAACAGGCTTGCCCAAGCCCTCGGCATATCCCGCTTCCCAGTAGGCACCAAGGTTGTTGTGCGTAAGGTCTGCGATTAGGAAACGAGACGTTTGTATTTCTACTCTGAGTATGTCATCTATCAGTCCGGCGGGTTGGGGCCTATCCACGAGTTTGAACAAATCAAAGCCGGTTTGTTTGACTGCTGGCTTGAACACTTCCTCAACGATTTTGTCTAATTGTTCGTCACCATATTTCATCGCCATAAATGCCTTCCGGCTATCAATAGCGCCGCGTTTTAGTTTTTCATAATACTGCCAGCCCTTGAAAGACAGGGTAACATGTGCTTTGCCCGGTTTATCGTTATATTGTATCCCGGTTACAATACCAGCTTCAAAGAGGTGGCGGATTACAAGAGCAAATCCATTTGGTGTCTCTGCACACATTATTGATTGGTGAGTGGATGGTTCGATTAGGATTTCCTCGCCAGGCGCAGGGACTTTGTCGCCGAGCCAACGGACAAAATTATCTGCCTGTTCAGCCGGATTTGGTGGAGGGTTTTTGAGAATCTGCTCAACCAATTGCTTCGTCAGTACGAGTGTTGAACGTTTTTTAGGGTCCGTGCTTAACCTCTTTTCATCTTCTGAGCGTATCCAATGACTGAGGACGGCTCTCTTTCTATTGTCATTTCCGAGGATTTCCAGTAATTCTCTAGAAAAACTATCTAAAACATTGAAATCACCGCATCTGGCACACGAACAAAAAATGACATAGTCACTTTCGTACCCATGTTTCTCTGGTTTGGTAATATCGGAGTTGCACACAGGACACTTACTACTCATATTCAATCCTCCTGCTAAGAAATTCACGCTATTATCTTATCCTCAATCAGTTCGTGTATCAGACCTGCGATTCCGTTCTGGGTTGGCTCGATGGTTTTGCTTTCCTTTGCGGCGAGGACGACGCTTTGAATCCGGTGGACCTTGGTCGGCGAGCCGCTTTGCCCACACCAGCTCAAATCCGCCTCGATGAAATCGAGGTTCCATTGTTTTACGAGAACGCCTTTCTGTTCGAGCTCAGCGGACTTGCGGGCGGCAAGGGCCTTTATCTCTTCAGGGGCAGCGGTAGGATTTTGGGTTTTCAGCTGCTGCTCGATTTCGCAGGGGGCAAGAGCGATTTTGTATTTCATCATTTTTTTTGCAGCGGCGACCCTCGGCTCATTTGCCTCGCCGGTAACGGTCAGCAGGACCGGCAGGGTGGTTCTGACCTGCTGCCAGCCGTTTCCGATATTCCGCTGAGCTGTTATGGTTCTGTCGGCCAGTTCAATTAGCTGCTCAACGTAGGTAATTTGCGGGACGCCGAGTTTCTCGGCCAACTGCGGCCCGGCCTGTGCAGTATCGCCGTCAATTGCCTGTCTGCCGCACAGAACAATGTCGTAGTCGATTTTTTTTACTGCACAGCTTAGAATATAGCTGGTTGCTAACGTATCGCTGCCCGCACATTTGGGGTCGGTTACCAGAATCGCATCGTCGGCTCCGCGGAAAAGCGAGTCGCGAAGAATTGCGCTTGCTGCCGGCAGTCCCATCGTGATAACTGTTATCCGACCGCCGAATTTGTCCTTAATCTGCAAAGCCAATTCGAGGGCGTTGAGGTCTTCGGGATTGAAGATGGCCGGCAGCGCAGAACGCCGCACCGTCCCGTCATCGTTCATCACATCGCCGGTAATCCTTTTGGTATCAGGAACTTGCTTAACCAGAACAACGCAATTGTAACCCACCTTTTATCCTTCCTGCGGGTTGTTTCTTTAAGGATATCAATGTTCAAAGGAAGGTTAGTTTAGCGGTATTTGCCGCCAAGTCAACACTAAAAGTCAGTTGGTCAGTTAGTTAACAGGTCTGCGCAGGTCCAGAAAAACAGCTAAACTAAAACGGCGGAAAGGTCGATTTATTTTTTAGGGTTGTCTTTCCGGCAGAAACAGGAAATTTTTCTTTGACAACGCTTCTAATAATCCGATAATTAGCGCGTAAAAGGTTTTGTTATAGGATGTGAAAGCTGACGCCAGAGAATCGGCTGCTCAGCGCAAGGTTCCCAGCTTCGCTGGGGGATTCTAATGCCAAACGAAACAAGTTCTGACACGTTATTCGGCAAGATGGCCGTAGAGCAGGGTCTGTGCACAGACCAGGAGCTTCGCAGCTCGTTCTCATCGCTGGGATCCCGCCTTACAGTTAACCCTATAACACTTAAAGACCTTATGATTGAGCTTGGCTACCTCACGCGTACCCAGGCCGAAAGGTTAAAGGAAAGCATAAAAGAGAGCAAGACTGCCGACCACCAGATTCCCGGCTATAAAATACTCAGCAGGCTCGGTGCCGGTGCAATGGCGGTGGTTTACAAGGCCAGGCAGCTGAGTCTGAACCGGATGGTTGCGATAAAGGTTTTGCCGAAACGATTCACCGAGAATCGTGAATACGTAGAGCGATTCTATAAAGAAGGCCAGGCCGCCGGCAAGCTCAACCACCCGAACATCGTCCAGGCCATCGACGTCGGAGAGGCGGGGGGATACCACTATTTTGTAATGGAGTATGTCGAGGGTAAGACTATAGCGGATGACTTATCCGCAGGGAAGGTCTTTGATGAGCGTGAGGCACTGGAGATAATCATTCAGGTTGCCCATGCCCTTGCTCACGCACATGCTCGCGGTCTTATTCATCGTGATGTCAAACCCAAGAATATAATGATAGGTAAAGACGGCACAGTTAAACTTGCCGATATGGGCTTGGCTCGTGAAACGACAGATATCGAGGCGGCGCAAACCGAGGCAGGCAAGGCTTACGGCACCCCATACTACATTTCGCCTGAGCAGATTCGAGGCAAGGTTGACATTGACGGCAGGGCCGATATTTATGGCCTCGGTGCGACTTTCTATCACATGGTAACCGGCCGGGTGCCGTTTATAGCCGAGGATTCTGCCGAGGTTATGAGGAAGCACTTGAAGGAGCTACTGGTTCCACCCGACCATATAAATACAACGCTATCGGCGGGAGTATCCGAGGTCATCGAAATTATGATGGCCAAGCGCCGAGAAAACCGCTACAAAAATGTTGAGGAGCTATTGATGGATTTAGAAGCTCTTCGTAAGGGCCAGCCGCCTCTTCAAGCGCACAAGAGGTTTGATGTCTCCGTGCTCGAGCAATTAGGTAAGGGCGATACCGTCGAAGTTGAAGAAAAAAGCGTTTACACAGAAGACATCGTTGCCCGCTACAAGCTTGCGATATTGGTTCTAAGCACAGTGACAGCAATAGCCGTTTTGATTATTATTCTCCTCCTGCTATTTTAGCCGTCTCACCGAAAGTAATTGTCCCTAAACGTTGGTTGAGTATTGGCTCGAAGGTGCCGCACCTTAGGACCGAAGACAGAGGACGGAAGACGGACGAGAGACGATAGGCGAGGGACGATTCACCCGTGTTTCGCCCCGCCTTCGGCGAGCAAGCTTCGGCTACACAGGGCAGGCGAATTACACTTCACGCGGTTTGGCGTGGGCTGCGACGATTTGCTGCTGGATATTGGGCGGCACGACTTCGTAATGGCTCAGAGTCATCGAATAGCTGCCGCGTCCGCCGGTAACACTTTTCAACTGGCTATTGTATTGTGTAACCTCCGCCAGCGGCACTTGTGCTTTGATAACGATAAAATTGCCCGCCAGCATTTCCTGCCCGATTACCCTTCCGCGCTTGCTTGCCAGGTCGCCGGCGATATTCCCGACATTCTCGCCGGGGACCGTGATTTCCATATTTACTATCGGCTCGAGCAAAACTGGTTTTGCTTTTTGAATGGCGTCAGTAAAAGCACCCTTGCCCGCTGTGCGAAACGCAACTTCCTTGGAATCAACAGGGTGGCTTTTGCCGTCATAAATAGAGACCTTTATATCCTGCATCGGGAAGCCTACAACGACGCCGCTTTGCATTATGTCATTAACCCCTTTGAAAACAGCCGGCTCAAACTGGCCGGGAATTGAAGCGCCAAAAATGTCCCAGCTAAACTGTAGCGCCGGGTCGGAATTGCGCTCGGCCGGCTCCACGCGCAGATAAACTTCGCCGAACTGTCCTGCTCCGCCGGTCTGCTTTTTATGTCGATAATGCCCCTCAGCTTTGACGGTAATTGTCTCACGGTATGGAATTTTCGGCTCCTTTGAAACCACCGACATCTTGGAGCGGTTTTGCATTTTCTCAAGCGTTATTCGCAAATGCAAATCGCCCAGGCCGCTGATGACTAATTCTTTTGTTTGCTGCTCTCTTCTGACCTTGAAGCACGGGTCTTCGTCGCAGAGTTTCTCAAGTGCGGCGCTGATTTTCTGCTCATCTCCTCTTGCAGCCGGCTCGATAGCTAAAGAAAACATCGGTTCAGGGACTGCCGGCACGTCAAACCTTCCCGTCACCTTACCGTCATGCACGAGGTCGCCGATTTTAAGCTCTTCCATTTTAGCCAGAGTCACGATGTCACCGGCTATACCCACATCGATTTCCTTGTTTTCACCGCCCTGTGCTTTTAAGATATGGCCGGGGCGAATACCCTTCTTCTCGTCATTTCGCAACAGGTTGGTATCCGACCTGATTGTCCCGCTGAAGAGGCGGATGGTGGTATATTTCATATTTGACCGAGGGTCAAAGCCGACACGGAACACTAATCCGGCCAAAGGGCCAGCGGGGTCGGCCTTCGGTTCCGTCACACCATCCCCATCTTTGAGCTGAACAGTTTTTGCCTGGACAGGCGAAGGCGTGTATTTTACGATAATATCCAGAAGCTCGGTTATCCCGATTTCTTTACGGGCGTCGGTGAAAACTATCGGGATAAGCGTTCCGCTTTTGAGCGCCTCTACGAATACGGAAGCTATTTTTTCGACCGAGATTTCTTCGCCTCCAAGGTAGCTTTCCATAAGCTGGTCGTTGGCCTCGATGACACTTTCTATCAGCTCTGTGTGGGCCTTGCCTACATCCATCAGCGGCGAATTTCCGGTTTTATTTTCAATACAGTCGATAACGGAGGCCCTGTCCGCAGTGGGCAAATTGGCACAACGACAATGCGGACCGAAAGTGTCCTTAATACCTTTTATCAGGTCGGCGAACGCGACATTTTCAGCGTCCATCTTATTTATGACGATGACCCGTGGTTTGCCGGCCTTTGCAGCTAATTCGAACAATTTGCGGGTATTGGTTTCTATACCTGCTGCCGCGCTGATAACGATTAACGCCGTTTCGGCGGCCGGTATCGCCTTTATAGCTGAACCCATAAAATCAGGAGACCCGGGCGTATCAATGATATTTATCAGTTTATCACCGTAGTTGGTATAGACCACAGTTGATTTTATTGAATGCTGATGTTCTTTTTCTTCATCATAGTAGTCGCAAACGCTTGTTTGCTCATCAACGCTTCCAAGCCGGCTCGTTGCGCCGGTCTTGTGCAGAATTGCTTCGGCTAAAGAGGTTTTGCCGCTTCCGCCGTGCCCTAAAAGAGCAACGTTACGAATGTCGTTAGTACCTACCACTTATTGGCCTCCAAAAAGCCTATTTCTGGTGTTTAGATAACTTCAAAACAATCACTTATACAATAATAGACAAATAAATGGCAAGGATTTTTTGGCGTTTTTCTTCTAATTTACTGGCGGGTGCACGTCAAGTTTGTAGTGGGATTTTTATACTGTAAGCGGCTTTTGCGACCACAACTGCTCCCATCCGCCATTCAGCTAAATCATCCGTAATGCTAATACTGCTGTTCCGCCGGAGGAGGCAAATTTGTGCTATGAAGTCAAGAAAATGATTGACAGAAAATCGCCGGTGCCCTAAATACGCTTAATGATATTTGGAATCAGTTGTTTCAAGGAGACTGTATGGCATCTTCAGAAAAGGTTCTTGTCATAAATCTCAACGATAGCGCCGACTATCAGAAGCTTTTGGATGGTGAGCCGCAAACCCAGGGAATGCGTGCAGGCAGAGTATATTTACGTCCCGGCAAGACCTGCGGCCAGCATACTACCGGCGCGAATGAGGAAGTGCTCGTTTTTATATCCGGCCAGGGCGAGTTGCTGATTGGCGAAAATGATTCCTTCCCTGTCGGCAAAGGCAAGGTATCCTACATCCCTCCAAACACGGTCCACGACGTTAAAAATACTGGCACCGAGCCGCTTGTCTATATTTATTGCGTTGCCCCTATCGGCAGTTGATTTCGCAAATAACGACTGAGGAGACCGGCTCTGGTGGGCCAAAAATGGCGGAATTGGGATTCTGGACTGGTAATTTGGGGGGAAAGTGAAAAAAATTTGGAAAAATTGCAAAATTTTCAAAAAAATGCTTGCAAAAAACGTAGCGGTCATTATAATAAAGGAAGTTATAAGAGTTCTTTTCTTCCTATATCTTGGTTTTGGTGAGGCAGTAGTTTTATAAGGGTGGTTATATTCCTTTGACTCAATACTGTCTCACAGAGCTGGGGTTGTTAACGACCCCAGCTTTTTCTATGCGCTTCGCACGGCTGACTACCGCGCAATAAAATTCTCACGCCCGCGTGCTTTTAATTCTAACGCAGTTGCCAACAGCTTGATGTCTCGCTTTTCCCGCAAGTGGCCTGCTCCCCGAAAATTGGACCAGTGCGAATTGGAGAGTATCCGGTAGGATTAGTGGTCCTTAACGTCTAACCTTTTCTTGACATCTCTGGTCTCATCAGATAAAATGTGGGTAGTAATTTAGAGAGGAGCCAGCCGAAGGCAGGTCTCTGACGGACCTTCGGCGGGGCAAAATGACGATGAGAATAGGCAAAAAAACATATCGAAATGCTTCGCTATTTACCTCGGCGGCTGCACTTGTGCTGATACTGCCCTTACTTGTATGGGCGCCGACGATTCCGCCATCGCCATACTGGAAGAACCGGATAGTCTTCCCCGATGAGCCGTTTCGCGTCCAGAGGACATCGGCCAACGACCCTGGCTGGGTTAAGCTCACCATTCTTCTATCGCCTTACGACCCCAATATCGTATATTTCCAGGACTGCCGTAAGTATGCCTTCCACTACAATTTTGCGGTTGAATTACTTGAGCCCTTTTATGGTATGACGCCGCCGCAGTTCGACCAGGCTACCCTCTACCGGCAAGGTCAGCAGGCCATTCTGGGTGCGGTTATTATGCCGCCCACCAGCGGCTATCCCCCGTCAGTTGCCTATCCGGAGTATGGCATCCAGTTTGTTTGCCGCGACCCCTATACCAGAGAAGAGGTTGCGCATCTATTCAATGTCGTCAAATCGAGTATCTCCGCTGACCCGAATGTTCGTGCGTTTTATTTTCCTGCTTATGAACAAGTCGCGACAGCCGAGGCCAACCGCGACTGGTTTGAATCACAAGGCATCCCTATCGGCTCTACCGCACGCTGGGCTGAAGGCAGCTGTTGCTACTCCGCCGGATGGGCACTCGGCAAACTAAAATACGTCGATGGCGACGACATACAGAGCGCTTACTTAGCCGGCCTGCTGAGGCCTGATGACATCCTGCTGACGGACGGCGTTCCGGCAGGGATTCCCCTCGTTTCCGGGATTATCAGCCTGTCACCATCCACGCCGAATTCACACGTCGCCATCCTTGCCAAAACATTTGGCGTTCCTTTTGTTTACCTGGCAGTTGCCGAGGATGCCGACCGCGCCAGCCAACTTGTCGGCCACAGGATTATCCTGCGTGCGTTCGAGAATTACAGCGGCTGTGACGTCAGGCTTATCGATACTGAAGGCGTTCTTGATGAGCCAACAATTGCAGAAATTCTCGCTTTGAAGAAGCCATCTGCTTTGAACATTTCGCCGATGGCCGATTATGGCGCTTATAGCGCCCCTACTGATGGGCTGTTACCCTCGGACATCAAATACTTCGGCGGCAAGGCGGCTAACTACGGAATACTGCGAACATCTATCCCTCAGAACGCTCAGGTTGCTGTGGCCTTTTCGTTTAAGCTGTGGAGTGAGTTTCTCGACCAGGAGCTTGCCGGCGGCAGGAGTCTGCGTGAAGAAATCAACAGGCGTCTATCGCCTTATACCTATCCGCCTTCTAATATGGCAGCTCTTTCTGCCGACCTCGACGATATCCGTGATATGTTCGCTGATACCGGCGTTACCAGTTTCACCACGGCCCAGAAGAACGCTACCATAAACATCCTTGAGGACCCACGCTATGGGTTGGACCCTAACAAAAAAATCCGCTTCCGAAGCTCCAGCAACGTTGAAGACAGCAATCAGTTTACCGGCGCCGGCCTTTACGATAGTTTCAGCGGATGCTTAGCCGATGATTTGGATGGCGATGACAGCGGACCCTGCCTTTGTGACCCGAATGAGTCCAGAGAGCGGGGCGTCTTTAGGGCGATACGCAAGGTCTTTGCCAGCTTTTACAACGACAACGCCTTTCTCGAACGCCTGCGCCACGATGTCAACGAGGTCCAGGTCGGTATGGGGCTATTGGTTCACCACTCTTATCCCGATGAAATTGAGCTGGCCAACGGTGTAGCCACCATCAGGCCAAACGACGGGTCCAGTTGGAGCATCCAGCTTGTAACACAGTATGGCGCAATCTCGGTCGCTAATGCCGAAGATGGTTCTATCCCTGAGGAGGTCAGCGTGGGCGTCTATTCCTTCGGGACATACCCGACATTGATTCGCCAGTCAAATCTTGTGCCTCTGGGTGCAACTGTTATGAACTGGCAGGATGATTACATTAAACTGTCGCAGCTACTGGTCATGGTCAGCAACCGATTCAGCCAGGTAACCGGCAAGGCAGATTTTCTGCTCGACATTGAGTATAAAAAAATTGCGCCGAATGGCGACCTCATCATAAAACAGGTCCGCGAAATCCCGCAGCCCGACAATACGATGACCATCACGCCATTTCTTATAAACGAGCCTGCTCAGTTCTGCACCTTCCAGGGCGAATTCGGCGATGTCTTTGCCAACCACCGCCTCAAGTCGCAATGGCTCTTTGAAACTGGGAATCTATGGCTGACAAAACCAAACCTCGCCGACAGCTTCTATGCAAAGGTTGCGCTCGAATACGCCGACTCCGGCCGAATCCGAATCATCAGCGGCATCCTGTCCCTCTGGCCCTTCGCCAACCATACCGTCGCGGACTCTCCCTATAAGGGCGTGGACACAAACGACACTTGGCTTATGCATCACCTGCCGAATCGTCGCTTGTGCGGGTTGCACACCGACAGTATCCCGACCCAGGCGACAGCGACGGAGAATCCGATGTTGACACTTTCTGACCTCGGCCGTTTGACTATGGATGTCAAATACGATAGGCCCGTCCCTACCCGTGACTGGAACGGACCCACAACCACCACCGAAGAAGAAATCCAGCTTTGCCCCTGCCCGAAACCTCGAATGGATGACCTCCTTCAGCGTCGCACCTTTGCCGGTCCCAAAGGCGTCTTGATAAAAACTACCTTCTATTGGCCGGCAGAACCGTCTGGTGTAATCATCTACACCGCTCCGCTCATCCGATGGGTCGAAACCATTATCGAGGGTTACACAACAAGACCCATCATCCTTCACGGCTATTACTCCCAGACCCATCGTCCGGACCATCATAATTTCGGCGAGCACTTCATCTTTGAGCCTCAGCTCGAACCAGGGCTTTCCGCGGATTTGCTTTCTGAACTGCGGACCAAAAATATTCGCTTCATTTACATCCACTCCGGATCTGGAGACCCAACCATTACCATTTACGGCTTCGATGACAAACCCTTCCTTGTCGGTGACATCGACAAAGACAAAAACGTTGACCTCGAAGACCTCAAGCTCTTCACCGCCCGCTGGCTCGATACCGTCTGTGATGCCTGCTTTGGCGCTGACCTTAATGGCGACGGCCAGGTTACACTCCTCGATTTCCAGACCCTCGCCGAAAACTGGCTCGCAACAATTCCATAGTCTTTACCATCCTGCCTTGAGCCGGTATCTATCTATTCTTGCCAGATGCGAACCGATAACCCATCCTTTTACCTGCAAATTCGAGATACGACCTCCTGGTGTTATTTTTTTGCTCTGACCAGCCAAATATGCTATAATGCCGATAGTTTTGGGTTGATGCCGGATCTCTATCTCCGCTGAAAGAGATAATTGTCGTTTGTTACGACCGATAGAGTTTGCTATTATTCGGAGGACATACGCGAACGGACACAAGCCAACTTAGTGACCATTGTGCCGTGATTCTAATCGTCTCAGTAGCATTTCTGCAGCCCCTATATGCGACTGGTTCGATTACCGGCCAGGGACGCTTCGAGAAAATAGCCGGAAACCCTTCGGCTGGACACGTGTATCTCTATGAGTGGGACCTGTTTCTTTCGCCCCACGACAATTCTATGGTCGGTCCGTGCCGTCGGCTGGGAGCACCCCCCGGCCAGCTACCTACATACGATGGATACTATCGTATCGACAATTTGCCCGCAGGAGCCTATTCGGTATATGTGAACCAGCCGGATTTCTTTGCCTCACCCAGAGTTGTCCCAAATGTCCAGATAATCGATGCTCAACAGACTCTGTTGAATGTTGACCTCGATGTCGATTACTCAACTTACTTTAAGAACACAGCCGGGCAGCAGTGGACTGAATGGAAGTGGGCCTGGTATCAGACATTTCTGGCAACAGGAACATCCGTGCGCGGCGTGTCCTGGGTAATGGCAGGCTGGGACCAGTATATCGGCGACTGGGCAGAGGTAAGCATTCTCGAAGATAACGCAAATCCGGATGTCCGCAACTGGAAGGTGCTCGGCACAAAAACTGAGAACAGTATCGCCTCAGATTCGGATGAGTGGGTCAGGTGGCCTTCAGGTCAAATCCTGCTTACGCCGGGAAAGAAATACGCTGTAAAAATCTGGGTCAACGGCGGCTGCGCAATTTATAAGCGAGACAAAGACGCCAGCAGCTACCAGCACGGCATAGCATACGACGAGAGCGGCAGCCCAAAAAATTATGACCTCAATGTCACCGTCTTTGTGGACCGAAATAACCAGATGGTTACGCACACCCGGCTTAGCTACGGGCCGGGCAGCTTCGTTGATACCTTGAACGACACGCAATGGGGCCAGACATTCGTGGCAGCCGGCACTTGCCTCGCTGCAGTCGATTTATTTGCAGCCAGTGGCGATATGAATTTTGACCTGACCTGGAAGGTCCGTCAGGGCGGTCCCTCAGGGCCTCAAATTGGTCCTACAAAAACAACACAGGGCGCATATTTTGCTTCAAGCACAGACCTGGTTGGCGTAAGCTACAACCTGGATGAAGTGCCTTTAGCTCCCGGCCAAATCTACTATATCGAAGTTACCGACACACTGGGCTTTACACCTTTCGTGCAGGAAACGTGGAACAGCTACCCGGATGGCGCAGCGTTTCGTAGAGGCGGGGCAACAGGATACGACTTGGCTATGACAATTGTCGAATATGCATCACAGCACCTTAAGACCGCAGACCTGAACAACGATGGAACTGTAAATTTGAGAGACTTCTCCAGACTTGCTTGTTACTGGCGGCAGGATGAATCATCCGTTGACATCGCGCCTGCACCTTTTGGCGACCACATGATAGATTTTCAGGACCTGGCTGTCCTATCTGAACATTGGCTGCAGGCGGTTGGTGTGTTAGCACACTGGAGGCTGGATGAAACAGCGGGCATTGTGGCGGAGGATTCGGCGGGCGATAAGGATGGCACAGTTTATGGTGACCCGCTGTGGCAGCCAACAATTGGTAAGATAAATGGAGCGCTTCTTTTAGACGGCGTCGATGATTATGTCAGCACACCCTTTGTTCTAAATCCTGCGGACGGTCCCTTCTCCGCATTTGCCTGGATTAAGGGAGGTGCTCCTGGGGAGGTGATTATATGTCAAGCAAACGGAACCACTGTGTATGGTGGGAAAGAATGGCTTTGGGCGGATACATCGCAGGGCAAACTTATGACCAGCTTAACGGATGGCAACCGTTTCACCCGACCACTGGTATCGGAGTTTGTAATTACTGACGGTGAATGGCATCAGGTTGGCGTTGTGTGGGATGGTTCACGCCGGCACCTTTATGGGGATGGTGAAGAACTTGCCTGGGATACCGGCGGTCTGGCTAATCTGGTGTTGTCTGATGGGGGTTTATGTCTTGGTGCCAGCAAGACCCTCGATGCAGCCGAATTCTGGTCCGGCCTGATTGACGATGTCCGCATATATAACCGGGCCGTGAGCCCGTAGGAAACTTAGGAATAGAAATTAAATTGGTGGGGCAATCCGCCAGCGACGGATAAAGCCCCACCCTACATTGCTTGTCTTGCCGCTCAGGCGGCAGAAGGGATGGTGTGAAATGAAACGGTTTTTGTCTTCTAAAATTTGTTTGGTGCTCACCAGCATTTTGAGCTTTGCTGTTGTGGCTCCCGCAGCAGAGGACACATGGACGAAGAAAGCCGACATGCCAACGGCAAGAAACTTATTATCGACCTGTGTGGCTAATGGAAAGATATATGCCATCGGAGGCTCTCCGGGGGCGAATACAAGTGTCTCGGCGGTAGAAGAATATAACCCGACCACCGACAAATGGACCAAAAGAGCCAACATCCCAGAAGCGAGGTGCGGTCTTTCAACAAGCTCGGTTGACGGTAAGATATATGCCGTTGGCGGTGCAACATCAGAACTCGGGGCAGTCTCTTCGAGGATGTACGTATACGACCCAGCGACAGATACCTGGACGCGGAAAGCCGACATGCCCACGGCAAGGGCATATTCATCCGCCGGCATGGTTAACGGGAGGATCTATGTCATCGGAGGGGCGCCTTCGGGGATTGGCTTCGCTTACAAGACCGTCGAAGAGTACGACCCGGCTACGGACGCCTGGACAAAGAAGGCGGACATGCCAAGAGCACTATGTTGTAATGCTGCAGGCGTGGTGAATGGGAAGATCTATGTCGTAGGGGGAGCGGTAGGGGGACCTACTTTGACGGGACTGTCTGCAGTGGACGCGTATGACCCGGCTACGGATACCTGGACACAGAAAGCCGACATGCCTACACCAAGATTGGTTCATTCCGTAAGCGTGGTGAATGGGAAGATCTATTCCATGGGGGGAGGTCCAGCCTCCAATGTCACTGTTTCCACCGTAGAAGAGTATGATCCGGTCACGGACACCTGGACCACAAAAACCCCTATGCCCACAGCGCTATGGGGTCTTTCCTCCAGCGATGTGAACGGGAAGATATATGCTGTCGGAGGTGCACTGAGTTCGTATGTGCGGGTTTCGACAGTGGAAGAATATGACACCGGGCTCAGCGTCCCATCGCCTGACTTCAACGGGGACGAAATAGTGGACTTCAAAGACTTTTCCAGACTTGCTCAATATTTGTTCCAGGAAGAACCATCAGTTGATATTGCTCCGCCGCCTTTCGGCGACCATATAGTGGATTTTCAAGACCTGGGTCTTCTGGCGGCATATTGGTTGAAGGAAGTCTTGCCCGTTGGCCTTGTCGCCTACTGGAAGCTGGACGAGACGGAAGGCGGCGTTGCTCAGGATAGCGCCGGCGATAATGACGGCACCCTTAACGGAGACCCAACCTGGCAACCCACCGGCGGGGCGGTACTTGGTGCGCTCCAGCTTGATGGAACCGATGATTACGTCAGCACGCCTTTTATCCTGAACCCAAACATCGGAGCGTTCAGCGTCTTTGCCTGGATTAAAGGAGGTGCTCCAGGTCAAGTAATCATATCTCAGTCAACCGTTTCCGGCGCGGTATGGCTTTGCACGGATAGTTCCTACGGGAAACTCTCAACCAAGTTAACAGACGGCAATCGCTTTACCCGACCACTGGTATCAGAGTTCGTAATCACCGATGGCGACTGGCATCGTATTGGCGTTGTTTGGGATGGTTCACGCCGGCACCTTTATGGGGATGGTGAAGAACTTGTCTGGGATACCGGCGGTCTGGCTAATCTGGTGTCGTCTGATGGGGGTTTATATCTTGGTGCCGGCAAGACCCTCGATGCAGCGAGTTTTTGGTCCGGTCTGATTGACGACGTCCGCATCTACGACCGGGAGATTAAGCCTTGAAATTACTCGTTTCGCCCCATATGAGCAGAAAGGAATATGGAAAATGAGGTTCTCCAGTTGTCATGCCGAGCGCAGTCGAGACATCTGGTCACGGAGTATGCTTGCTCTATATTCACAGCCAGATTCCTCCACTTCGTCCCGAATTGGTTCGGGACTTCGGTCGGAATGACGTCTGTACGGGTTTTTAACTTTATTTTGCCCAGAAGTGCAAGAAAGATGGTGTCAAATGAAACGGTTTAATGATTGGAAAATTACGTTACTGTTACTGGCGTTCATGGTCGCGCTCATGCTTAGCGCTGGAAGTGCGAACGCCGGTTTCACCTTCGGCACTCCCACAAATCTCGGGCCGGGTATCAACACTACTTACGGTGAGGAGGGGTCGAGCATCTCAGCTGATGGCCTGTCGCTCTACTTCCAATCCGATCGGCCCGGCGGGCAGGGCAGCTGGGACTTATGGGTAGCAAGACGCCCCACGATAGACGCCGAGTGGGGTCCCCCGGAGAATCTCGGGCCGACCCTGAACACCCCGAGTATTGAAGGCTCCCCGTTTATTTCGGCCGATGACCTCTCGCTCTACTTCGCTTCCAACCACCCCGGTGGCTTCGGGGGTTTTGACCTATGGGTGACGACGCGGGCAACAAAAGCTGACAAGTGGGGCATCCCCGTGAATCTTAGCGGTATCATCAATGGTCCAAGCGAAGACTACGATGCGAGCATCTCCTCCGATGGGCTGTCGCTCTACTTCGTTTCCTATCGGGCCGGAGGGCACGGCAGTTTGGACCTATGGGTGACGAACCGGGCAACCCTCTCCGACCTCTGGGGTCCACCGGTAAATCTCGGCTCGATTGTCAACAGTTCGAGCCTTGACTATTGGCCGAGCATCTCGCCTGACGGGTTGTCGCTTTTCTTTACGTCCAATCGCTCCGGCGGGTACGGTCCGGATGACGTGTACATGACGAGGCGGGCAACCGTCTCCGACCCGTGGGGACTGCCGGTTAATCTTGGGCCACCGGTCAACACTTCGGCTGACAACGGTTGTCCGAACATCTCGGCCGATGGTCGCACCCTCTATTTCACTTCCGATCGGCCGGGCGGCTACGGCAATTCTGATATCTGGCAGGCACCGATCATTCCGGTCGTTGACTTCAACGGAGACGGAATTGTAAACCTAAAAGACTTTTCCAAACTTGCCCAATACTGGGGCCAGAATGAATCATCGGTGGATATGGGGCCCATGCCTTTGGGCGACGGCAGGGTGGATATTCAGGACCTGGCTGTTTTTGCTGAATATTGGCTGAATGGAGTCCCGCCCGTTGGCTTTGTCGCCTACTGGAAGCTGGACGAGACGGAAGGCAGTATCGCCCACGATAGCATCAGCAATAAGAACGGCAACCTTAATGGTAACCCTATCTGGCAACCCACCGGTGGGGCGGTACTTGGTGCGCTCCAGCTTGATGGAACCGATGATTATGTCAGCACACCTTTTGTCCTTAACCCAAACATCGGAGCGTTCAGCGTCTTTGCCTGGATTAAAGGAGGCGCTTTAGGTGAAGTGGTCATATCTCAGACTAATGGTACCGGCTCCGGGGCAGTATGGCTTTGGGCGGATACATCGCAGGGCAAACTTATGACCAGCTTAACGGATGGCAACCGTTTCACCCGACCACTGGTATCGGAGTTTGTAATTACTGACGGTGAATGGCATCAGGTTGGCGTTGTGTGGGATGGTTCACGCCGGCACCTTTATGGTGATGGTGAAGAACTTGCCTGGGATACCGGCGGTCTGGCTAATCTGGTGTCGTCTGATGGGGGTTTATGTCTTGGTGCCGGCAAGACCCTCGATGCAGCGAGTTTTTGGTCCGGCCTGATTGATGACGTCCGCATCTACAATAAGGCAATTACCCCATGAATCGCTCCAGAGCGGTAAAAGAGGTTATTTTGCAAAGCTATCTTGACTGATTGAAATGTTGCAAGTGGGTTACAGTCTTTTCATCCGGCCTTGAACAGCAGAACGCTATTATTTAAGAGTCGATGCGGAGTGGACCGTGAATACTCAAGTATCATTCATCAATAGTCAATTATCACTTGAGCGGAACAGCCACCTCTGGTAGATTATTGCTTAGTGAATAGTATTTGGCGGCTAAATTGCTTGCCCGGCAATAGCAGAACTTAAACCGAGTTCGCGAGCGTATCTCGAGGACTAAACGCTAAATTTGGGATTTGGCTGATGAATGTGCTTTTAATTGGTAATGGCGGACGCGAGCACGCAATCGCCTGGAAATTGGCTCAGTCCGAAGACATAGACAAACTCTACATTGCCCCGGGTAATCCCGGCACAGCACAATGCGGGCAGAATGTCCTTATCAAGGCCGAGGATAGCGGTAAGCTATTGGACTTCGCACGTCAGAACGATGTAGGTCTTGTTGTGGTCGGACCGGAGGACCCGCTTGCAGCAGGGATTGTTGATGCGTTTGAATCTGCCGGCATAAAGGCATTTGGTCCCACTGCAGAGGCCGCACGGCTCGAGGCCGACAAGGCATTTGCAAAGCAGCTTATGCGCTCCGGCTCCATCGCCGCCGCTGAGGGCAGAATCTTCGATATATTCAGCGACGCCAAGTCGTATATCGCAAGCAGGGATGAGGCCGTGGTGATAAAGGCAGCAGGCCTTGCAAAAGGTAAAGGTGTATTCGTCTGTGAAGACCCTGCCGACGGCATTTTGGCGGCTGAAAAAATAATGTGCGACAGGATATTCGGCCCGGCAGGTGACAAAATCATTGTTGAGGAGAAACTCCTCGGCGAAGAGGCCTCAATACTGGCTTTCGTGGATGGCCGGAATATCTACGTTATGGAATCCTCACAGGACCACAAGCCTATCGGTGATGGTGACACGGGACCCAACACCGGCGGAATGGGCGCTTACAGTCCGGCGCCGGTCGTCACTGACGAGCTGATGAATCAGATTACCCGCGAAATTCTCGTGCCGGTTGTGGATAGTATGAATCGTAACGGCACACCCTATAAAGGCGTTCTGTATGCCGGCATTATGATTACTCCCGCAGGGCCGCGGGTGCTCGAATTCAACGTCCGTTTCGGCGACCCCGAAACGCAACCAATCCTTATGCGGCTCAAAAGCGACCTGCTGCAGGTATGTCTGGCCGTCTGTGACGGCACTTTGGAAGATATTACTCTCCGGTGGGACCCTCGCCCGGCGGTTTGTGTCGTGATGGCTTCGGGCGGTTACCCGGGCGATTACCAAAAGGGTAAGAAAATAACCGGATTCCAGGAAGCCGGGCAGCTTAAAGATGTTATCGTGTTTCACGCAGGCACCAAAAGCCAGAACGGAGATATCGTTACCGACGGCGGCAGGGTCCTGGGCGTAACCGCTCTCGGACAAACGATTGCAGATGCTAAAGTAAGGGCATACGAAGCTGTAGATAAAATAAAATTTGAGGGGGCCTATTGCCGGCGCGATATTGCAGATAAGGCGATAAGAAAGTGTAAAAGGCAGAGCTAAAAACGCCAGCAATTTTAAATTCCGCTTGTCGGAGACGGACATCCATTATGGCCAGAGGCGGTAAAAAGATATTTCGCTACATTCTTGAGGTTTTAATTCTGGCTGCCCTTTTATGGATTGGGTTCATTCTGGGCGGCAGAGCGTTGTGCCACATCGCTATAGGACAGATTGCAGAGTTGACCGGCACAAAAATTAAGGTCGAATCCATCGATTTTCGCACTAACGGCTCGGTCTTTATTAAAAACCTTGTAATCAGCCCTTACAAAAAACAGGCCGGCGATGACTTCATATTGAAGGCAGAAACCGTGTGGGGACGCTTTGGCTTAGGCAGCTTATTGTTGTTGCAACCACGGTTAAAAGTAATCAGTGTTAATGATTTTGTATTCAACGCCCAATACGATTTGGACACAGGCTTATGGAATTTATCCGCACTTAAAATCAGTGTCCCCAAAGCCGGCTCCGGCAAAATGCCTCTTATTACTCTCGATGGAGGGATGCTACAATACAGTAAAATCTCACATGGCCAGGTAAAAGTTGCTGCCGAAGTTCCTCTCAATGCAAGATTCGGATTTGGCAGAGAAACACAGGATGGCTACAACTTTGAAATAGCGACAGCCAAGCTGGCCAGCGGTTACGGCAAAAGCCGCCTGACAGGCTTCTGGAAGCCGGGCACCATTACATTTGCAGGCGGAATCTCCTCTACAGACGTGCCTGCGCTCGAAATGGCGTGGGTAATAGACCGATTAGCTGCTGAGATCAAGTATGACGATAGCAGCACCTTCTCGCTGAAGTTAAGGGTAAAGGATTTTCAAACCAGACATAGTCCCGGCCTGGAGAGATTTGCATTAGTCGGACCGTCTTTTCTGGAAAAATCCGGCCCATTCGCTGCTTTGCAAAAATTCTTCAGCTGTTACCAGCCCTGGGGGCGAATTGATTTAGACTTTGATGCTTCCGGCGATTTGAACCGACCGAGTGAAAGTTCACTGTCCGGCAGAGTCTATTGTAAGGATGTCGCAATTTGTTACTACGGGCTCCCATACCCGGTAGAGCACTTAACCGGCCAGGTAGGTTTTACCAATAGTAGCGTGACATTTGATAACCTCGCAGGCAGCCACGGTGATGTCAAGCTTTTCTTTAATGGCTGGACTCGGGACTTTGGCCCGGAGCGGAAATACCAAATCCGCATTACAAGTGACAATATGGCTCTGGACAATGACCTCTATGAGGTGCTGAGCGTAAAGCAGAAAGAATTCTGGTCTGCTTTTTCGCCACGCGGGCTGGCAGCGATAGATTACCAGTTTGCCCGACGCTCACAAACCGATATGACAGAGACCCTGGCGGTCGAGCTCCTCGGCGCCGAAGCGATATACCGGCATTTCCCTTATCCGCTAAAGAATCTTGCCGGTAAACTTTTTTTCGATAGCGGCGGTGTAGTCGTTTCGGATGTCGTTTCGCAACTGAGCTCGCAAAAGATTATTTTGAATGGCAGGGTAATAACTCGCAATGATGATAAACCGATATATGACATCTTAATTGACGTAAATAATATTCCATTGGATTCGACGCTGAAGCAGGCCTTGCCTGACAGGGAAAGGCATCTATACAGTCAATTTGACCTCACCGGCTTGGTTGATGGCTGCATAAATGTTTCAACATCCGGGCTGAATCCCGGCCCTGCAAATTATACTGCCGAATTGTCTTTCAAAAGCGCATCTTTGAAGTCGAACAAGCTCCCGGGTCCTATCTCGGATATATCGGCCCTCGCCGTTTTTACCCCTGATTTGATAAATGTCAAAAACTTTACCGGCCGGTATAATGAGGGTTCGGCTTCCTTGACTGGTCAAATCCGGCCAAGCCAGCAAGAGCAGCTCTGCTATAATTTGTTGGTAAACTTCCAGGAGGTGCAGTTAAATGACGATTTGTTTGCTCTGTTGCCACAGTCGCTGAGGAAAATTGCCTCGCAGCTTCAGCCAAATGGCAAAGTAAATCTCATCGCAGAGTTAAACAACGCTGAGGGTGCAGCTCATCCTGCTTACAGTATAACCGTGGATTGCTTAGGTGACAGTATCAACTTTAAGCGGTTCCCCTATCCGCTGAAGGATGTCACCGGCACCTTAACAATAACAAACGACGCTATCAAGCTCAAAGATATTACCACAACCCCCGCCAGTGATGTCCCTGTGCCGGCAAATACGCCGGCCATAAAACTAAATGGCCAAATATCATTAGCTGATGACGTTTTCAATAACGCGGTGTTTCAACTTTCAGCTAAAGACATTTTTTTCGACGAGCGACTTGGTATTGCCTTACCGCAAACGGTCCAGTCCTTTTACCATAACCTTTCGCCAACCGGTCGATTCGATTTGGATTTGGAGAATATAAGCGTCTTCAATGCGGAGGACGGCAAAAAATACATCGACCTCACCGGCGCTGCCAGATTTAAGGGTTGTAGTTTCAATGCGTCTGCTACCAGAGCCGAATTGAATGCAGTGTTGAATGCAAAAGCTTTGTATAAAACCGGGGTTGGCATCTGTAATGGCCAGGCGAGCCTTCTTGCGGATACTCTCAGCGTTCGGGACAAATCTTTAACTGCCCTGAAAGCTGATATTTGTTATGACCCCAACCTACACAATTGGACGACTAAAAACCTGATTGCTGATTGTTACGGCGGCAGATTGACGGGCAGACTCGAATTAAAGCAGTCCGCCCGCGCCGCCCCGGAGTATCTGCTGCAGGTTGCTTTTGACAATGTTGACCTGAGGCAATTTCTTTCCGACACAAAGGTAAAACAAACCACGAACGCCGAACATACCAGCGGAAAAATGAGCGGCGAACTTGGCATCAGCCTCGGTACCGACGAGAGCTCTTCGCGCATCGGTATATGCAAGCTGACAATAAGTGATATGGAGGCCGGGCGGCTTTCGCCGTTCAGCAAGCTCTTACACGTTATGAGGCTGACGGAGCCAAAGGATTTTGCTTTTGACCGAATGCTTGTTGATTCTTACATCAAGGGCGACCGCCTGTTTTTTAGGAAGCTCGATCTGTCCGGCGAATCCGTCGCTTTTTACGGCTCAGGCTGGATGAACCTTCCCAGCCATATCGTCGATTTAGTTCTGATTGCCAGAGGCCGCCGTCTTGCCACCACCGACCCTTCGGTTTTGCAGTCCCTTACCGAAGGTCTTGGTCAGGCTGTTGTCCAGATGGAAGTAAACGGCGACCTCTACGACCCCCAGATAACAACAAAGGCCTTTCCCGTCATCAAACAGTCGCTGAAAATCCTCGGCACGCCCCGTTAGAAATCCACCGTTATTTCTAACGGGGCACAAAGCCACCGGCATCCGAGCATTCTGCACACTTGATTTGTTTTTCGGGACCCCGCCCTAAAAGTAATGCAACGATTACCCCTGTTGGAAAATTCTGCAGGAAAATCTCCCACGCACTTGCCACACGCAGGAACACCGGCAGCGGGGCCTGTAAAAGAGGAATCAAGCCGCCAACCATAAACAGGATTGTCCCGCATGTCACAGCCAGTCGGCGTTTTATCGTCCGCATCGTAAGCATGAGCGGCACTATCGACAGAACTATAAGCGGCGCCCGCGCAAGCTCCACTAAAAACACAACCTGTGGCTGAGGGACTGTTACTCCACCAGCGTGGGTTTCGTAGTATGGCTTTGTCACCAGAGTGTAGTTCAACGCTCCAAATACATAATAAAATATTAGATAGCCCAAGGAGTTGAGGACGAATCACCAGGCCCATGAGTGCCAGGTCCGTTTTGAATATGCAGTTATTGGATGTGACTGAACCGAAGGCGCGAATAACCACATAATCAAACCGGCCACGACTAAGGCGGTCACAAAATATTGGATTACAAGTGCAAGTGCAGCCGATTTCATCGCCGGCACGAAGAACGATGCTTCAATAACAATGGTTACGCCGTTAAGAAATAGCACACTCGTCCAAACAATGATGTGCCGAAAGCGAGAGGCCGGCATTTCTAGGGCAATCGGTCCCAACACCAAACCGGTAAGGACACTTGCCAAGAAACTCAACCGCAATACAACCCTTACATTGTCCGTTTGAGGCAGCGGCACAGCGGCCGCAGAGAGAATTCCTCCCACTACAATAAGTGCTATAAGATAGCCGATGCCGACAATAAGAGCACGCCAGGAAACTGCAAAACAATACAGCAAAAACTTTTTGCTTATGGGGTGTCCTTTCCTGCGTATTGAAGGACAGAGAGGTAACTACATATTGACCGTCGAGCAATAATTGAAAAAGCCGGTTCGTTCCAGTTCGGCCCGAAGCTGGTGATATTCCTTGTCTGAAAGGTTTCGCTGGGGGAGACGACACGGCCCGCAATCGATGCCGATTATTTTCATCGTGGCTTTTATAGCTGCGGCGTCACCAAATTTGCCCATAACGGCGATAAGCTCTCTGGCGCGAGCTTGCTCTTTTCGTGCCGTAGTCATATCACCGGCCTCATAGGCATTTATGATACGCCGGTAAAGCGGGGCGGCAAAGTTATAGGTGCTGCCGATGGCACCGCGAGCACCCAGAGCCAGAGCAGCCAGCAGATTATCATCCTGGCCGGGAAGTATATTGAATCTGCCGCCCTCAAAATCGAGGCATCGCCCAAAATCAACTAAGTCTCCATGACTGTATTTCAAACCCGCAAGGTTCGGAATTCTGTCTGCAGCAATCCTTAAAAAATCCGCCATAGGAAAACATACTCCGCTGTTTGCCGGTTGATGGTAATAATAAAACGGCGTTTGGGGCGCTGCAGAAGCAACTTCAGCGCAAAACAAAACCAAATCATCGATGCTTTGGGGCTTAAAATAACTCGGTGCCATAGTAGCTATTGCGCGGGCTGCGATTTGCTTTTCTGCGTGCTCGGCAAGGATTTTGGCCTCTACCAGGCAGTGGTGTCCCACATGCACCAATATCGGCAAGCTGTCCCCTACCGCGGCCTTCCACTTCTCTACTACCTGCATTCGCTCATTTGTGCTTAGCGATATTCCTTCTCCCGTCGAGCCGCATATAAACGCTGCTTTTATGCCGTTGTTTATCAAGGATTGGGCCTGTTTATCGACCACAGCCAGATTCAGACTGCCGTCCTGATGCATAGGCGTATGAGGTGCAGCTATCAGACCTGTTAGGTGTTCCTTCATTAGTTTTGAGTTTTAAGTTCTTAGTTTTTAGTTTTACCTTGGGAGATACTCAAGGAAAGTATAGACCATTGTAGCTGCGGCGCCAAGGAAATTGCAGATGAAGTAAGAATGTTGCAGAATTTAGAACACAGAATTTTGGGCTGCGCTATCGTTAATTCTTAATTCTCAATTCTGAATTCTAAACTCACATGGCAGGTTTAGGGTAAAATCACTTGCAAAGTGACGGGGTTTCTTGTAAACTACCGTCTGTTTTGGCGGCGTAGCTCAGTTGGTTAGAGCATGGGATTCATAAGCCCAGGGTCGTCGGTTCGAGTCCGACCGCCGCTATTTTTGATTTTTACTTTTTGAATTTTGATTTTATATCGCCCCCATCGTCTAGTGGCCCAGGACGCCGGGTTCTCAACCCGGTAACAGGGGTTCGACTCCCCTTGGGGGTATTTTGACCGACATAGTCGGTCAAAATAGAGCATTTGAGCAGTAGAATAGGTGAACAGTAGATACAAAACAAACAAATGCTCAAATGCGGTCTACTGTTCTATTGCTCAACTGTTCAAAAAAGGAGCTTCAAATGCCTCTTATGTTCAAAGACCTCGAAGCATAAAAATATGGAAAAACCAAAAAAGATACGAACAGATGGCCAACTTTCCGGCATGGCTGGAGAATTTCTTGTAGCAGGAAAATTGCTTAAGCGCAACCTTTTAGTTTCAGTAACAATGGGAAACGCAAAAGCCATAGATTTGTTTGCACACAATCCTAAAACGGACAAAACATTTACAGTTCAGGTAAAGGCGCTCAGGGCAAAGAATTGCTTTCCGATCCGTAGAGAACAAATTAAAGCTGACCATGTTTATGTTTTTGTAATACTGAATCGTGATGAACAAAATGAAGAGTATTTCATAGTTCCGGGCAAGGCGATAATTGATGATATAAATCGTTTTTTTGGATCATCATACACGAAGGAAAAACCAAGTACATTCCCAGCAATAAACTATGGACCATTGAAAGAATTTAAGAATAACTGGTCGCTGTTTGATAGATAAACAATGTTGGGAAAAGAGGATAAAGGAAATAAATATGGCACGTAGCAAAAAGAAAGACAAAGGACAGCAAATCATTGCCAATATGGGCTTGTTCTGGAAGCGAGAAAAAGCTCGCTGGAAAGGGGATAGAAGTAAGAAAAAAGAGCTTGCAGGAGTTCGTGCAAATGAAAAAAGAGAAGGCAAAGTGGATTTCTGGGAACAAACAGGGATTTACGCACTTTACAACGCAGATTATCATCTTGTCTATGTTGGACAAGCTGGGTTTGGTGATAAAAGTTGTATTGGTGACCGTCTGAGACACCACAGTAGAGACGATCTTGCCGGCAGATGGGATATGTTTTCATGGTTTGGCCTTCGGAAAGTTACCATTAAGAATGATTTGGGAAACAAACCCCTAAGTAAGTCAGGTGCCCTCTCCGCAATAGGCAATGTTCTCGAAGGCATTCTTATCGAGGTAGCAGAACCTCCCATGAATAGCCAAGGGGGCAAATTTGGAAAGAAGGTAGAACGGTATCTCCAAGCAGATGAAAGCGCTGATAAAGATGCTAAATCTCACGAAAAAATTTTGAATGAAATTTTAAAATTATCGACCAAACTAAAAAAAATAGCCCGCAAAACCAACTAAGATTTGCAAAATATGGCTTTGGTCCCTACTGTTTGTGGCAAACGTTACCAATCAAGACGAACAATTTATGCAATTGGCTATCGAGTCAGCGAAAATCGCCGAGGAAAATGGCGATGTGCCGATTGGGGCGATTATTGTTCATAACGACACCATAATAGCAAAGGCATATAATCAGCGAGAGCAATTGCAGGACCCTACCGCCCACGCTGAGATAATAGCCCTCACCCAGGCGGCGGCAGCTTTAGAAAACTGGCATTTGAACGGCTGCACAATATATGTTACATTAGAGCCGTGCCCTATGTGCGCCGGGGCATTGGTCTTGAGCAGAATGGATAGATTAGTCTATGGCTGCGACGACCCAAAGACAGGTGCGTGTAAAAGCTTATACAATATCGTTCAGGATGACCGGCTGAACCATCGCCTCGAAGTTACCTCTGGTGTTTTGGCTGACGAATGTTCTCAAATTTTGCAGGAGTTTTTTGAGAGGCGCAGGGCCGAAGACTCTAAATCGAAAATCGACAATCCGCCTTCGTCCCAGTAGCAGGACTTCGGCGGACAAGTCGAAAATCGCAAATTGATGTGGAGAGGTGTCAGAGTGGCTTATAGAGCGGTCTTGGAAAGGCCGTGTCCGCTTTATGTGGACCGCGGGTTCGAATCCCGCCCTCTCCGTTGTCTGTCCGAGTAATAGATAGTGGCACAATGCCTCCAGACGTTGGTAAAGGATTATGAGTTTTTGGAGGCCCAACGATAGGTAAAACGTATCGGTCATGGAATCCAAATCAACAACCCGCCAATAGGCGGACTTCCGCCATCGGTTCAGGACTGGTTACCCGAGAACGACCCGTTTTATTTCATATTGGATACGGTCAACAAACCGGACAAACACTCCAATCGAACTGCTTAAAATTGGGTAATTACGTACTGTTTTGATGAAATTGCCCGATTTCGCTAATCATCCGAGGAATATATGGCCATTTATGGAACAAAAAAATAAAAAACACTTGACGTGCCCCAAAACTCTGGTAAAATTATAAATAATAGGTCAAGAAATTAGGGAGTTCACCTGAGAGCCGCGTGTTACGGTATAAGTGCTCATGTGGTGGACAATACCCACGTTAGATTGACTCTATGCAAGAAATGGTGGGTAGAGCCTACCCCATAAGAGTGTTCGTCGCTGCACAGATTCGGCTCCTGAGTGTATTCCCATACGGGAGACAAGCGATGAGAACTCGAAAGCTGGTCGATGTGGTCGCGGTTGTGCTCGTTGTTTTGTTTATTGCCGCCCCACCCGCACAAGCCCTAACGCTGGAAGAAATATTTGAAACTGTCCTCGAGCTGGCTACTACAACGCCTCTGCCCAGCGCGATTTGTCCATTGGTGATGGCAGCTAAATTCTCTGATACCGACAAGGTTGCGGCGCTTGAACTAACTGTGGCGGAACGGGAGCACGGGATTGTGGAGGAATACCTGACGGCGGGGCGAGACCGACAGGCCCAGCTCGAACGTCAGAAGAAGGCCTGTGCCCAAATCAAGAGCGAACTGATAAAAATCAAGAACAGACGAGCGGCCCGTGCACAGAAGGCCAGGGAAGCAAAGGAAGGCGACCGGTGGTTCAGTTTTCACGGACGTTTTGAAATCTCACCACCCCCTAGCGAGTATTACTCGTGGACTTATGAAACCTGGCTACTAAACGACGGGTTTGGTGATATTCCTGGTGATGACCCACCAGGTCCCATCTCGGCAGTTCTTACGCCGACATTCATCAGATGCGACGGAGATTCGGTGCCGGTGTTGAGCAGCTCGCTGACGGTTTGGGGTAGTGAAGATGACTATTGGAATAACTGGCCCCATTTCCGGCTTTATTTTGGTGAGTTTAGTTACGAGATGGCTTCATTCGACATTGCTCCGGGCGTTCCAACCGGCGTCAATAGAGCTATCCTGAATCCGGTCGGCTCTCCGCCGGTCGGTGAGTACAATTTCGATACGCGCCAATTTGAGATGCGTCTTGAGGGCATGCTCACCAACGACCTATATAACCATTCGGTGCCGATACTTTTCTTTGCAAGCATCTTTGGAGGAGTAGGGCAGGAGACATACGGCGACGATTGGCCTTATATATCAAAAGCCCCGGTCGCAGCCAATGTCCCGATGATTGTTCCACTGATTGGGAATAGAGTAGAGTGGGGCTTGCCGAAGGTAATGGGCGCCCATGTTCTGGAATGGGATGCCGACACCAATAGGCTGAGACTGCTTGAGAACACGACGCTGGTGCCTGACGCCGACATTGCGATGGTTCGCTACAGTAACGGCAGTTACTCGATATGTCCGGCAGTTGACGAATCGCTCGGGGCTCGTGTAGTAGTTGACCCACTGCTGTATATCGATGAGTCACCGGCGGGGGTTTTCAACTTTTCCGATGCAGCCATTCGTATCGAGAAAAAAGGTTCTATCAATTGTCACGACGAAGATAATTATATTGCTATCTTGACGGGTTTTCTCCGCAAGCCTGTGCTAAATGGGAACACAGGAGGTTTCTTTGCCGACCTTGAAATTACAGAAGTTTCAGGCTCGTCGCCCGTGCTGGAGCAAATCTATAACTCCAACGGCAAAAAGGTGATGCAGATTGCTGTAGGCGCGGCCGCTTACGACCTGGTCAAATTAATGGAATTAACTAAGGGGCATACTGGTGTTGTGGCCGGTCGTGTGCCGTGGCCAGAATTGTTCCATATAGGCGTCGTGCGCGACTGTGACCCCAGTCTAATCATCGCTGACTTCGATAACGATGGGTTTGTGAACTACAAAGATTTTGCCATCTTATCCCAATATTGGTTGCAGGCCGAATCATTAATTGACATTGCTCCATTCCCTGACGGTGACCGTATAGTGGATACACAGGATTTAGCTGCTCTGATTAGAGGCTGGCTTGGGCGATGTGAATGAAAATCAGCAGCAAGCCAAAGGGTTGAAACAACGTAAAGATAATTTGCAGATATAAACGCCTTAAATAAGGAGAAAAGACAGGGAGAACCATGGAAAGAAATAAGATTTTTTCTAAGTTCATCGTGCTGTCGCTTCTTGGTTTCGGTTTGCTCCTCACAGGAGGGACCCCGGTACGGCAAGTCAAGCCAGAAGAACAGTTTACCCTGGTTGTTCTACCCGACTCACAGTGTTATGCCGATACGCGTATAGGATTTGCCGCTCGGCATTGGAAAAACGGTGATTTGCGGAAGTATCTGCTTGGTCAGATGCAGTGGATAAAGGAAAACAAGAATAAGCTGAACATCGTTATGGTTGCTCACGTCGGAGATATTGTCCAGGCCGATTATGAAGAGGAATGGAAGATTGCTGACAAGGCATTTAAGACAATCGACAACGTAGTTCCGTACATCCTGTGCCTTGGTAATCACGACTTTGGGTATGAAGAGAACCCGGAAGGGCCCTCAAGGTTCAGGTTTGCTGCGAACCGTGGTGCTGCCAACTACAACAATTACTTCGGTCCATCACGTTTTGAAGGAAAGCCCTGGTATGGCGGTCACTTTGGCGAAGGTAATGAGAACTATTACTGCCTGTTTGAGGCCGGAGGCGCGAAGTTCCTTATCATTTCACTGGAGTACAATCCGCGAGACGAGGTGCTCGCCTGGGCCAATGAGGTCGTGGGGCAACATCCAGACCGCCAGTGTATCGTCCTAACCCATTCTTATCTGAATTCTAAAAACGAGCGACTTATCAAGGACCCTTATTGCAGGATAGAAGGGAACGCAGGTGAAGCGGTGTGGGAGAAATTCGTCAGTCGTCATGAGAATATCTTCCTGCTGCTGTGCGGGCACATGGGAGGTGAAGGTCAGTTAACGAGTATTGGCCAGAAGGGAAATAAGGTGCACCAGATATTGGCCAACTATCAGTACACCAACGATGGCGGCGAGGGATATCTTCGCGTCATAACTTTCATTCCGGAGGAAGACACAATCAAGACACAGACGTATTCACCCGTTCTGAATAAATACAACACGACGGTAAAGAGCCAATTCTCGCTGGAACACAGAATGAAGGGTAAGGCCAAAGCGGACACGGTGAAAAAATGATTTGCGAGTTGCTGCACAAGGTTGTCTGCCACCAGGTGCTGGCGGCTTGCGATTGAGCCGGAATCATGTCGTCATGTTTGTTGAGGTGCGGCCTGACCACTCGCCGGGTGAGTTGTCTTATAGATTTGTCAAACCAGCCGTGTCATCCAATGTTCTCACGCTGAGGGGATTTCCCAGCCGAATCCTGTGAGCCAGAGGTTATTCAATCACGATTGACCTGGAGCAGTTCGAGGAAATGGTGAGGAAATTCTTAGAAAAAATGACCTTCGCAGATTAAATTTACTATGCCAGACTAAAAAATGCTGGTATACTTCGCAAAGCTGAAAAACAATGCGATTCTTTTTAATTGACAGAATTGACAAGTGGCAGGTTGGGACCGCCGCCGAGGCGACCAAGAACATCGCCCTCAGCGAAGATTTTTTTGACGACCATTTTCCTCGCAGACCGGTCATGCCAGGTGTGCTTATAATCGAAGGGATGGCCCAGCTTTCGGGGCTGCTGCTGGAAGCAAGCCTCAAGAACAAATATGGCAAAGATGCCAAGGCGGTATTGACCGTTTTGGAGCGAACAAAGTTTCGTGAGCTAATTCGCCCCGGTGACACGCTAATCTATCGAACAGAGGTGATTTCTGTCAATACAAACGGCGGCAAGGTGTCTGCCCAGGCTTTGTGCAACGGCAGGGTTGTCGTGACCAGCGGCATGGTCTTTGCCTTTAAGTCCATTGATGACCCGCTGCTTGAGGCCAAGCGAGAAGCTTTGATGAAACTGTGGATGCCGTCAGCGTGAGAGGAGAAATTGGGCATGGCAAGAAGCGTGGTCATCACAGGTATCGGACTGGTGACGCCTCTGGGCCGAAGTCCACGCGAAATCCTGGAGCGAATCCGCCGCGGTGAAGTCGCAACTTCGAAACCTTCCTTTGATGTCAGCTCGCTGGCCTGTCCATTTTGTGCCCCTATCCTCGGCTTTGATGCCGAGCAGTATTTTCCAGAAAATAAGACCCTCCGTCTTATGAACCGGGACGCACAGATGGCAGTTGTTGCGGCTCATCTGGCTATGGAGGATGCCGGTGCAAAGGCCGATGAGACCTATCCAGCGGAAGAGATTGCTCTTTATGGCTCGACGGGGGTTTCGAGTATGTCGATTGAGGAAATAACCAGAATAATCGAACATGCGGCAGGAAGTGATGGCTCGCTGGACCTGAAACGTTTTGGCCAAGTTGCTTTGAGACGGGTCCGGCCGGTTCTGTCATTTCGGATACTTGCCAATATGCCAATATGCTTTGTCTCAATCTTTGAAAACATTCGTGGGCAAAATGCCGTTTATGCGCCTTGGGAGGGCCAGGGGGCCCAAGCGATAGCAGCGGGTATCCGTGCAATCAGACGCGGTGATGCGCCATGTGCACTGGTCGGAGGCTGCGATGTCAAAACACGTGAGCTTTCGTTTGTCAATTTGCAGCAATTAGGCGTGTTCGAATCCTGGGACCGGTATGGAAAAGGTTGCGTGCCTGGAGAAGGAGCAGCTTTTCTATTGCTGGAGGATGAAGATGAGGCCGCCAAAAGGGGAAAACGAGCTTATGCGAAAATCACTGATTACAGGATACGTTCGGCCTGTAGTGCTTCGGACTTGAGAGATACATTCTTATCGGTAATATCGGGGCTGAAAATCAATGGTGACGCGACAGTTATTGCTGCCGGTGATGGAGATGTCGCTTTCGAAGAAAATGAACAGCAGGCGTTTGAACAAGCAGGACTTGAGCCACAGGAGTTGCTCAAGCCCAAAGCAAATCTGGGAAATCTTTTTGCAGCCGCTGCGGCAGTTCAGGTGTGTCTGGCTGCTGAGCTTGCTGTAGGGGCGGTTCGCGAACCGCCCGTACAGCCGGTTCTGGCTAACTGTTTTGGATACGGAAGTGAGCAAGCCTCGTTTGTACTGGAACCAGTATGCCACGCGTAGTAATAACAGGAATCGGTATCGTAAGTCCACTTGGAAATAGCATTGACGTGTTTTGGTCGAATCTTATTTCTGGACGGTCGGGCATCGGCCTAATCACGTTGTTTGATGCCTCATCATTTCCGGTCCGTATCGCAGGAGAAGTCAAGGACCTTAAACTCCGCTCCGTAAAAGAAGAATTTCCGAATTCGAACGGTTGTCGGGACCGCAAGGTTTTCCTCGCATTGGCCGCAGCCCAAGAGGCCCTCTCCGATGCCGGACTATCGGATGGTAATCTACGTCAAGGGTTGCTACAAGTAGGTGTTGGGTTGGAAGTATTCTGGCTGGAGGATTTGACCCCCTACGCTGACTCAGCAAATTTCAGTCATTCTATCGTAAGTTCATTGATTAACGAACAGGGGAACCAATTGTTACAAACTCCGCTTGACTACACAAGCAGAATACTTGGTGAGCGGTACGGATTCCTGGCGGGTAGGTACACCAACTGTTCGGCCTGTGCTGCCGGGGCACAGGCAATTGGCGAAGCATGGCAAATGTTGAGTGAAGGGCTGGCAGAGGTGGCGCTGGCTGGTGCAACAGATAGCATGCTTAACCCTCTTGGATTAGGTGGTTTTAGTCTGCTGCGAGTATTATCTGATGAAAATGACAAACCCCAGCAGGCGTGCCGGCCTTTTGATGCATCCCGCAAGGGCACGGTTCTGGGCGAAGGAGCGGCTTTTGTTGTCCTGGAAACACTGGATAATGCGCTAGCTCGTAAGGCAAACATCTACGCCGAGCTGATTGGATACGGCAGCTCGATGGACGCCTTCAGGGTTTCCGACCCAGACCATACTGGTAGAGGAGCTGTTGAGAGCATGAACAGGGCACTGGAATTTGCAAGGCTTAATGGAAGTGACATCGACTGCGTGAACGCCCACGGAACGGGCACTGTCAAAAACGATATAATAGAAACCGCTGCTATAAAGGAGTCACTTGGCGCGCGTGCATACGATATTCCCGTCCATGCCGTCAAATCAATGACCGGTCACATGATCGCAGCCAGTGGTGCAGTGGAAGCGGTTGTTGCAGCATTGACGATTCGGCACAACATTGTACCGCCAACTATCAACCTTAAGAAGGCTGACGACGAATGCGACCTGGACTATGTGGCCGATGGCGCCAGAAGGTTTGAAGGCAACACCGTTTTGTCCAACTCCTTTGGTTTTGGCGGACAAAACGCCACACTGATCTTCAGGAGATATGCCTAATGGACTGCCAGAGATTTTTTGAGCTGCTTAAATCACGGCGGTCGATTCGCCAGTTCACAGACCGTAAACCCAGCCGGACCCAGATTGAGTGTTTGATTGAGGCGGCGTCTTGGGCGCCCTCCAACCATAACCGTCAGGGATGGAAATTCATAGTTTTTGAAGATAGGCAGCAGATTAGCATGCTGGCCGAGCAGACACGCAAATCCCTCCACAAAACCATGAAGGAAGCTCACAGGCTCACGGCTGGCCGAGTTGACGAACTATTCCACTTTGCCGGGGCATTCGACCAATCTCCCATTGTAATCCTTGCCATGCATAAAAAGAGCCCGGCCGTGGGTAGGTCATTGCTGGCCGCAGCTACCAGCGAGCTTGCTTCCGGTGAGGCACTAAGTACGGCGATGGCCGTTCAAAATCTGCTGTTAGCTGCACACGCGATAGGACTGGGGACGTGCGTGATGACCGCTCCGTTACTGGCCGGCGAAGTCTGGAAATCACTGCGAGATTTTCCTGCCGGCTTTGAGCCCACATGCTTAATAACCGTGGGATATCCAGCAAGTGTGCCCGCAGCACCCAGAAGAAAAAAACTTGAACATATTCTCGAATACAGGTAATAGGCATGACAGAACAAGAGGTATTCCAAAAACTGAGGCCGTTGATACAGGAGGTTACCGGCGCGAGAGAAAACCAGATTAAGATGGACAGCGGGTTAATGCAGGACCTGGGGGCTGAGTCCATCGACCTGCTCGATTTGAGTTTTCTTATCGAAGAAACTTTCGGCGTAACCCTTGAAGCGGATGAATTCGAGAGGCAAGCCAGCGAGCGAATTCCGAGCGGCGTTTACGAAAAGGACGGTTATCTAACCGATGAAGCACTGGAAGAACTAAAAAAAGCGCTGCCGGAAGTGCCGGTTAAATACCTCAAGCCAGGGTTAAAGAAGATTGAGCTACCCAGTGTATTGAATGTTGCAGTGTTCGTCCATCTTATACAACGTAAGTTTGCTGAAACTGACCGGGAGGCAAAAAATGCTTAATGGCAAGGTAGCGTTCGTAACTGGAGGCAGCGGTGCTCTCGGCCGGACAATCGTCAGGACTCTGACGCGGGAAGGTGCTCGCGTAGCCTACTCATACAAAACCGGTTTTGAAAAGGCCCGGCAGCTTGACGAAGCACTCGCCGCAACAGGTTCCATTGTGCAGTCGTATTCTCTGGATGTGCTGGACGGGAAGGCGGCTGCGAAACTTGCCGAGACAATAGAACAGCAGTTAGGTCCGGTCGATATCCTGGTAAATAGCGCGGGCACGACGCATGTTATGCCGTTCGCATTAATTGAGGAAAAGGACTGGGACCTCGTTATGGATGTCAACGTCAAGGGGATGTTCCTTGTAACCAAGGCCTTCGTTCGGGGCATGATCCGTCGTAAGGCGGGTAATATTATCAACATAGGCTCGCTGGGCGGCACACGAATGCTGGAGGTGCCGGTGCACTACGCTGCGGCCAAGAGCGCAGTAGTAGGCTTCACGCTTGCCCTGGCACGGGAGTTGGGCCGATACAACATCCGCGTTAATACTGTTGTACCAGGTCTATTAACAGAAGGAATCAGCGTTAATGTCCCGACTAAGCAACAGGAGGAATACAAGAATTACTGTGCACTATCTCGTGCCGGAACAACACAGGAAGTCGCCGAGCTGGTCGCTTTCCTGGCGAGTGACAAAAGCAGCTACATCAACGCTCAGGCCATTGCAATTGACGGTGGTATCTGATGAAATTCCGCATGGTTGACAGAATCATCAGCTTCCAGCCCAAACGGAGCATCCGCGGAACCAAGGTTGTTTCGTTCGAAGAGTATCAGCTTAAATCCGCCTTTGCAGATGAATCCCACCTGCCTGAGACCTTGATAATGGAAGGTCTGTTCCAGCTTGGCAACTGGTTAATAATGCTTTCCTCAGACTTTTCGCAGATTGGCCTGCTGGTCAGGACTAACCAGGTACAGTTCCTGGAAGCTCTTCGACCTGGACAGAGTCTGCTTATGGAAGTTGAAGTTCGTAGTTATCGTAGTGAGGGGATTGTTTTCGATGGTCGGGCCTTTGCAGACCAAAAAACAGTAGTTACCGGCAAAGGGTGTCTGGCCAAACCTGTCGAACTGACTGATTACTATGATGCGGATGACCTTCGTGTGTTGTTTTCACAGATTTACAGGCCCAAGAAATAATGGGAAGGAGGGTCAAATCAATGGCACGGCTGAAAGAGAAAGATTACACATACTTCAAGACTGTTCGCGGCATGTGTCGCAAGTGCCGCACGATTGTGCCTGCGCGGATTTTCTTCCGTGATGAGCAGGTTTGGCAAGAAAGTCTGTGCCCGACCTGCACAAGCGAGCCGGCTCTAATCGCCGCTAATAAGGACTGGTACCTGGCTAATACCCTCAAAGCGATGCCGGACCAGTCGCCTCTTGTAGGTGCAAAACCACCCAAGCTGGGTTGTCCCTACGATTGTGGCCCATGCACGTGGCACGCCACGGCGTGTCAGCTTCCGGTTATTTCAATCACCAATGCCTGTAATCAGCGTTGTCCAATTTGCTTTACCTACAACCGTCCTGACCGCCATTTCTACAAGCCCATCGACGAGATGCAGCGGACCGTGGATTGGCTGATTGAGGCATCCGGCCCGCTTGACCTGGTGAACATCACAGGTGGTGAGCCGACACTGCACCCGCAACTGACCGACATTCTGCGCGCTTGTATCAGACCCCAGATCGGTCGAGTAACCATGAATTCAAATGGGATTACCCTGGCGAAAGACTACCACTTATGCGAACAACTGGCAGAATTGGGTATCTGCGTGATTCTTTCCTTCAACACGTTCGACAGTCAAGTCAGTCAGCTCTTAAATGGAATGGATTTGGTCGAAGTGAAGCTCAAGGCGATCGAAAATCTCACCCGTGCCGGCGTTAGAATAACACTGCTGAACGTGATGGTCCATGATGTCAACGAGAATGCTATCGCCGGCATCCTTGACTTGATGCGTCAAAATAACAACATCCTGAGTTTGACTATACAAACGATGACCTACTCCGGACAGGGAGGAAGCACATTTGCCCGGACCAGACATGTGCCCGTTGATAAGGCCGCTATGGTGGTTAGTGAACAGTCTGGCGGGATACTTAAATTGGATGATTTTGTCACCAAGCCTTCAGCTCATCCACTGTGCTATCTAATCTGCTACATGCTTAAGAGCAGCGATGAGCTTATTCCGCTGACAAGGTTTGCACCGCGTGAGAAGATTCAACAGCTCCTCCAGGACTCTTACCTCGTCCGTCCCGGCCAGAGGGAGTTCTTCACAGACGCCATCAACGAACTTTATGCCCGCGGTGAGACGAAATACCTGAGTTTATTTAGGGAAATTATAGATAAATTGTACCCCATGGGAAAAACCTTGAGCGAGTTTGAGCGTCAGCGGATTGGCGAATCATTTGTGCGGACGGTGTATATCCATGCCCACATGGATGAAGATACCTTTGATTGCTCGCGGGCCATGTTCTGTCCGGACCAGGTGCCAACAGAACCTGGGCGGCTTGTCAGCGCGTGCACTTACAACCTATTTTATCGAATGCAGGATGAGCGATTCTATGTTAAACCGGAACAATCATACGTTGCTAAATGAGTTTAACATCTCTATCAGATTGGAAAAATGAAAACGCTGGGTATTACACAATCCACTTGCAACATCTGTTGCCGAATTGTTCCTGCTAAAGTGATAACAGACGGTTTGGACATATACTTCCAGAAGTTTTGCTGCGAACATGGGCAGAGCCGTAACCTGGTGCAAAGGGACCTGGAAAACTATCTTAAAACTCAGCGATATGTAAAACCAGCCTGGATCCCGAAGGAGCTTGCTGGAGAATCCGACAGTTTCTGTCCGCAGGGCTGCGGCTTTTGTGATAGACATGAACAGCACCTATGCATGCCGATAGTTGAAATTACCTCTCGATGTGACCTGGTTTGTCCAGTGTGCATTGTTGATGCCGGCCAACTATGGGACATGACCGTTGAGGAATTCAAGAGCTTGATAGATAACTTGATTCGTGCTGAGGCTCAAATTGATGTCCTGAACCTTTCTGGTGGTGAGCCATTAATCCATCCGAATCTGCTTGAAATCGTGGACGAAGCCCTGTCACGCCCGGAGATTGTGCGAATAAGTATTTCGACGAATGGCTTAGAATTACTTCGCCAACCAGACCTTCTTGATAAGTTGTATGAACGAAATGTTGTCATTTCGCTGCAGTTCGATGGATTCGACGACAAAGCATACGAAGTCCTCCGGGGCCGGAAGCTGTTAAAAGAAAAGCTGAAAATTCTTGACCTGCTGGCGGATACGGGTATCTCCACATCACTAACGGTTACAGCCGCAGGCGGCGTTAACGATGGTCAGTTCCCACGCATCCTTGAATACTTCTTTTCGCAGCCTCACGTGGTTAGTATAATGATTCAGCCGCTCTGTTTTGCGGGGCGGGGTGCAAACCTTATCGGCCAGGTGGACCGACTAACTATTCCGGATATCATAAAGCTGCTCGACGCGGCTGGTGATTCGCGAGTAACTGCCTCGGACTTCGTGCCCCTGCCATGCAGTCATCCACTTTGTTTCTGCCTGGCCTACTATCTGGTGCTTGATGGCGGCGGGACTGTTTCACTGAATCGGCTGGTAGATGCCTCCAGAATGATGGATTCACTGGCCAACCGAACAATCTTCGGCCTGGATAGCGAAGAGCACGACAATCTGAAGGATATGATTTACGAGATGTGGAGTGGCCCTGCCGGCAGTGTTCCCGACAGTGAGACGGTCATGAAAACGCTTCGCGCTATCCTGGATGAGATTTCCGGTTCCCGCTTTGAGCCTCGCAAAGCATTCACCGTAGCCGAACGGCACATCAAATCGATATTCATCCATGCGTTCCAGGATGTGGAAACCTTTGATTTATCCCGCGTGAGGCGATGTTGCCAGGCATACCCTCAGCCGGACGGCAAGCTCATTCCGGTATGTGTGCGCAATGTCTTGGGCAGAAAAACGAGACGGAGTTAAAGATGACACAAACAGAACAGATTGAAACATATAGGTATCGAACGCCTCTGATGGTCCTGGGTATTATACTTGCCGTGGGCCTGGCCCCATTACTACTTTACCGGTTCTTCTACGGCCAAGTGGCTGCGGTTACACCGACCGAGGCAAAAAAACTGCTCCGGATGTGCAACATCTCATCTATCCTTATCGACACCAGCTCTTCAGATGAATTTGATTCGATTCATATTGATGGGGCACAGAACTGGCCTCTGGCAGAGATTTTTGCAATTGATTCCAGAGACGAAGTCCCGCAACAATTCAGAGATAAAACTCTACTATTGATATGCAATGTCGGCATAGCCAATACGTCTGCGGCTAAGCATCTTATCGGAATAGGGCTGGAAAAGGTCATGAATGTCCGTGGTGGCACACAGGAGTGGATTGCCAGTGTTGCTAAACCAAAGGGTGATGTGTTCGATAGATGGATAAAAGAATCCGGCGAGATTGTCGAATTTCCTTTCCGTCAATCGCCGTGGCATGAACAGTTATTGATTGTCATAGGTGCATTCCCGGTAAAGATAAGCTATACAATACTTTCACTCGGACTTGCAATCATACTGTGGCCAAGTAAGTCCCCTGAGCTGGCGGCACTGCGATGGTCGATGATATTTTTCTTTCTGGGGGAAAACTGCTGTGCCATCAACTATTATGTCTTCAACAATCAATCTTACTTATTTGAATATCTTCACGGCTTTGGCATGCTCCTATCGTTTAGCTTTGTCACCTATGCTCTTCTTGAAGGGACGGACCGCAGACTCCTGATGTTGTCTGAACCCCAGCACCGGTGCGCTGCACTTGGGCTTTGCAAGAGATGCATCAAATATGAGAATGTCCCGTGCAATTTAAGACGGACGTTCCTCGTAATTATTCCAGCGTTTATAATTATTGCATTTATGCCGCTCTGTGCGGATTGGCATAACGATTCATACAACACGATGATATTCGGCACATTCTTCAACTATTCACATCGCATAGTCTATCAGATGTTTGAGAAAGTATATTGTTCAGTTGCAGCAATAGTTTTGTTGGCGATATCGCTGCTAATTCTGATGTTTAAGAAAAACAATCCGTTGCCTCCGGCCAAAATCTTCTTTGCCGCTGGAGTAGGGCCATTAGGATTCGGGCTGTTTAGAACTATACTTGTGGGCATCTATAGACAAAATATGGTGTGGTTTAACTTCTGGGAAGAAACCACAGAGATGCTGTTTATCGCAGGGGTTTGCTTTGTCCTCTGGGTATTTCGTCGTGGGCTATTTAAGGAAGGTCAGTGCGTGAGCCGGAACGAGGTAAGTGACAATTAATACCAATCCCAGTTAAAAATTGCCGAAAGAATTACACATGATACTAACTGTAAGTGCCTGGATTCCTGCTTTCGCAGGAATGACATGTTGGCCATTCCTGAGCAAATATCACATTCTTTCAAAGCGCATTTAATTTTTATGACTCGTTTTAGATAATACTGGGGCCAGTGCACTCCCCAAACCGGCTGGAAGTGGTGCCGAAGCCACACAGCAAGGTTGAAAGATTCTGGTCTCCGCATCTGCCTATTCAGGCAGGATGGTTACTGAGGCAGTTTTGATGCAAATCGATACTGTCCCGAACCGACCGCGAATACAGCATTACCGTCTTTCATATTAACGAACTGCACTTCCTTCGCCTTATTAGCTGGCTGCCCGCCTTCGGTCACACTCTCGGAATCATTAGCCGGCATATACACCTTCGCAGTAGTATTAACGGGAATAGTAACATCCAGTGTGAATATGCCGTTCTCTTTACGCCAAGAGCTTCTAATAGGTCCGTACATCGAATTGTGCTCGGCACGTACCCATGTTATGTCACCTACAGGACGTGGCCTGATAACGATGTGCTTGAAGCCGGTGCCCTTCAACGGGTCAGGGTTGATGTTGATGCCGGCCAGATATTTGTAGAACCAGGCGCTGATATCACCGAGCATAATGTGATTCAGTGATGCACTGCCGGACCAATCTTCCCAGAGGGTAGTTGCACCGCGGCTAATCCAGTGGCCGTAGCTTGGATAAGTGGTTTGTGTGGCCATTTTGTAAGCGACGTCGTGGCGGCCATTCTCACTGAGGACAGTGAAAATACATTTGGCACCCAGGATGCCGGTATCGATGTTGTAGTTATTCTTTTCAATATTTTCGACAAGGCGGTCGAGCGTTTTCTGTCTCTCGCTTTCCGGGACAAGGTCTCCATACAGTGCAAAACTTAGGGCTGTCTGGCTGCCGTTGGCAAAAATGCCGTTACCTTTGTAGAAGGTTTTGTTCCAGGCGTCTTTTATCTGTCGGGCGAGGGTGAAATATTTTTCGGCTTCGTCGTGTTTCCCAAGCAGACGTCCGGCCAGCCCGGTGATAACTGAGTCGGCATAATAGAAGGCGGTGGATGTAACAGCTTCTGGCGTCTGGGTTTTTGCCGGGACCCAATCGCCCAAGCCGATGGAGACGGTATAGTTGTCGGCGCGGGAGGTGAGATAATCGACATATCGTTTGAATCGGTCGTAGTGTGCTGCCAAGATTTGCGTGTCACCGCAATAGCGGTACATATACCAAGGGATAATTAAATAGGCGCTATCCCAGGCAGGGCCGTTACCCCACTGGTATCCCCAGCCGCTTGTCGGGACAATTCCGGGCAGTTCGCCGCTGTCTCGCTGCTCATCCTTGAAATCGTTCATCCACTTGGTGTAGGCGGCAGCGGAAGCGAAGTTGTAAAGGCCTTGCTCGGCGGCCAAGTGGGCATCTCCTGTCCATCCATTCTTCTCGCGGTGGGGACAGTCAGTCGGATAGCCGTGGAAGTTACTGATATAGGACCAAAGGGTGTTTTGCTGAATCTTGTTGAAAAGCTCGTTGGAACACTCGAAGTAACCTGCAGGCTCGAAAGAGGTGTGGACAACACGGCCTCGCAAAGTATCCAGTGAGGGTTTTTCCGGCAGGCCCGTCACCTGCACATACTGAAAGCCGTGATATACGAATCGCGGCTCCCAGAACTCTGTGCCTTTGCCCTTGGAAATGTATGTATCTGTCTGTGGTTCCCACTGCTGGATGAACTTGCCGATTTCTTTTTGGTCCAGTGTCCCATCGGGATTCAGCCGCTCACCATATTTCATAACCACCTTGGTTCCGGCAGAACCCGATACCTTTAGCTGTGCCCAGCCAGCCATATTCTGGCCCATATCGAATACAAAACAGCCTGGTTTAGGTTCGGTGAGCTTGACGGGTTTTATCGTCCTGGTAACTTTGATGGGAGGGAGCATCTAGGATGAGAGCCTACCTTTGGGACCCGGCACGATATGAGCTGCTGCCCACGCAGTATCGTTATAGTCGGCAGTGTTCCAGCCGGGCTTTTCGAGCCTCGCATCATAGCTTTCACCATTGCGAATACTTTCAAATACTATCGGCCCTGTGGAGACCTTCCAGGCTGAATCACTTGTTATAATTTTAGAAGAACCGTCGGTAAACTTCACTTCAAGCTGGCAAAGCATAGTGGGCCTGTCACGCCAGGGGGCTTTGTAAAAGTCCCAAACGCAACGGGTGTGCATATTGTACCAGCCATTGCCGAGCACAACGCCTATAGCATTCTTACCCGGCGAAAGGTAGTCGGTGACATCGTATGTGACATAGAGAACGCGCCTGTCGTATCGCGTAAAGGCGGGGTCAAGGACGTGGTCGCCAACCTTTCTGCCGTTCAGATAAAGCTCGTAATATCCGAGCCCACAGATATATCCCCTTGCCTTTTCTACGGCCTTTTCCAGAGTGAATGTATTGCGAAAGAATGGGCTTGGTTCTACCTGGATAGACTTATCCTGCGGCACAGGTGCGATTAGCCATTTTGCCTGCCAGTCCCCGGTTTCCAGCAGGCCCGTTTCCCACCAGGCAGGCTGGCTGTAGCGACTTGGCTTACCGTCTTTGTCCCACACACGCGCCTTCCAGCAGCAGCGAGCACGCGAGACGAGCGGCTTGCCGGCATAAACAATATGTATCGACTGGTCTGAGCTGACCTTGCCGGTGTCCCAAAGGTCGCCCTGATTTTTCTTGAGAATTTCCGGGCTGCCAGCTACCAGAATCTGATAGGCGATTTGCATCTGGCCCCGCTGAGTGGATTTTAGAACCCAGCTTAACCGGGGCTTTGCTACGTCGATGCCAAGAGGATTGGTAAGGTATTCACAACGCAAATCTTTTACAGCAACCTTGCCGTTTGTTGTCAAGGCAGCACAACCGCCGCAAACCAGCACTATTCCTGCCAGAATAATTTTAGTTGGCCGATTCATACCATTTACCTCCACACAGCGAAACTCAACGAAACTATTTTCAAAAGCGCAAAAAATGTCACTGCACTTGGTTTACTATAGTTACACCTTTGACAACAAATGAGTAGTTGCCTGAACCGACCTCGTACACCGCCCTATCCTTTTCCATCCGCACGAATTCGACGCCTTCGGCTTGTGCCGCCGGTCGCCCACTTTCGGTGACGGCTTCGGGATTCTTTGCAGGCACATACACCGTTGCATTAGTGTTGACGGGCACAGTGATATCCAGATGCAGCGTGCTGTTTTCAAGCTGCCAATTGCTGACGATTTCACCGCGTACCGATTTGTAGCTGCCTTTAGCCCAGGTCAAGCCGCCGACTATCTCGGGCCTGATAATGATGCGGTCAAAACCGACCGCTTCAGGGTGCGGTCTAATGCCGGCTATCGCCTTGAAAAACCATTCGCTGACCGAGCCGAACATAGAATGGTTGTGGGAAAATGTGTTGTCACTGAAGGCCCAGTGTTCCCACATAGTTGTCGCACCATTTTCGAGCATATAGCCCCATCCAGGAAATGATTTCTGGTTCACAATGGTATATGCTACGTCGGCACGGCCAATATCGGTCAGCACATCAAGCATAAACTTGGTGCTGAAAATGCCGGTCGAAAGATGCCCCTTGTGACGGCCAAGAATTTCGTCGAGCAGCACATTGATAGCCATCTCTCGTTCGCTTGGCGGAACCAGGTCATAGTATAAGGCAAAAGCCTGGCAGGCCTGAGTATGCGAATCGAACCGGCCTGTTTCCGGCTTAAGGAATTTCTTGATGAAAGCATCCATGATTTGTTGCGCCAGCTCGGCGTATTGTTTAGATTCTTGGTCGCGCCCGGTGATATGTGCGAACCGCGAGAGCATTTTTGCGTGGTGGTAGTAGAAGGCGGTGCTCGTTAGAGCAACGGGCTTAGGGTCGATGCTCTCGTGGTCGCTGATACCAACAGCGATGATATGGTCCTTTGCCTGGGAACGGATGAGCTCAACCGACCGCCGTGCTGTCTCATACTGCTCTCCCAACAACTGCCTGTCACCATAGAACTGATAAAGCACCTGCTGTAAATACGGGTGCACAATGACCCAATCAATGGGGCCGGAATCGCCACCGAGGCCTTCATCTGCGATCCCTACGTAAGGTGCGGTTTCGGTCAGTCCGCCGTTGGGTCGTGCTGCATCGGCGAAGTCATTTACGGTCTTGGCGTAGAAGCCGGCCATATTAAAGTTGTAAATGTGTGCTTCAGCCGTGCAGAAGACATCGCCGCCGTAGCCGAGCTTCTCGCGGTGTGGGCAGTCCATCTGGACGCTGGAGAGATTACTCAGAAACGACCAGCGAACCATTTGCTGGATGCGGCTGAACATCTGATTAGAGCATGCAAACGAGCCGGCTTCTTCGACGTCAGCGTTAAGACGTATGCCTTCAAGTGTATCCAGTGCCGGCGCGCCTGGGTAGCCGGTGACCTCCACATAGCGGAAGCCATGGAAAGTGAATCGCGGCGTATAGACTTCTTCGCCGGTCCCTTTGAGGATGTATGTATCGCTTTGATAGGCGATGGGCGGTGCACCCGGTCCGCCTACACCCTCGGCTTTAATCTGCCCGCAGGTGCTGGTCATTACATTGAGTGTTCCGTCCTGGTATAGAAGTTCTCCGTAGCGGAGTTTTACTTTTGTGCCCGCAGGACCCTTGACCCGGAGTTTGGCCCAGCCGGTGAAGTTCTGCCCCATATCAAATATGAACACGCCCGGCCTGGGTTCGGTAACGCTCACAGGCTTAATGGCAGTTGTAATTCTTACCGGCGAAGCTGATTGGGCGCGTAACGTTCCGATTGGCTCATTGCTGAGTGCGGCATTGCACCAGCGACTATCATCAAAACCAGGCGTGTCCCATCCCGGTTTTTCCTGCTGGGAGTCGTAAACCTCGCCGAGATAGACATTGTTGCGAACGATAGGACCGTCGCTCACTTTCCAGCTCTCGTCCGTCACTATTGACTGCTGCGTGCCGTCGGTGTATTCGATGTTCAGTTGAGCAATGAGCCGCGGCCTGCCGACTGTCAGATACTCTCGCAGATTGAACCGACCGAACATACGTAAAGGCAGCGGATTATACCAGCCATTGCCGAGCATCACACCGACGGCATTCCGCCCCTGGTGCAGCAGAGAAGTTACATCATAGGTCGAATAAAGCACGCGCCTTGCATAAGTCGTCCACCCTGTGTCAAGAACGTGGTCGCCCACACGCTGGCCGTTCAGATGTGCCTCATAATAGCCCAAACCACTGATATAAAGCCGGGCGCGTCTGATGGGCTTGGCGGCCGTAAATTCTTTCCGAAATAATGGGACAGGGTCATCCCGATAAAAATCTTCATCCCGCTGCGGCGTGGGTTTGCCGTTGTTAATCCACAGGGCGGTCCAATCCCCGGGATTAAGCAGAGCCATTTCCCACCACGCGAGTCTGCTCCACCGCGAAACTCTGCCATCCTTATCACACACTCGCACTTTCCACCAGCACCGCATAGCCGATTTTAATGGCTCGCCTCCATAAGAAACGTGGATATTTCGGTTTGAGTTAACCTTGCCCGTATCCCAGAGGTCGCCGAGGTCTTTGCTGAGGTTTTCCTCGCTGCTGGCTATCAGAATCTGGTAGGCGCTTTGCATCTGGCCCCGCTGATTCGACTTTAGAATCCAGCTCAGGCGAGGGCTTACCACATCGATGCCCAGAGGATTAGTGCGGTACTCACAACGCAATTCCTCCGGGGTGGCACCGCCTTCTTCCAAAATAGATGGGCCACTGCAAACCAGCAAAGCCCTGGTCAAAAGGATTGCAACCAACAGCATCGGTATTATTTACCTCCAGATTCTCTGACCATTGTGTCCGCCAAAGGCGGCCAACAATTTCAACCGACATGACGTCTTTGCCGGTCAGAAGTTCTTTACTAAACTAATCCCCGTTAGTGCATCATTTCCGGTCGCCACATAGGGGACTATCTCAAAACCTGCGACATCGAGATTTTTATGTTTTCCTGCTATTGTATGGCCGACGACCCAGCCAAGAGTTGCCCCAAATACAACGTCGCTCCCCCAGTGGTCGCCTGTATCCATCATTCTATAAGCCACAAGAGAAGCCAGTGCATACACGGGTATGCCAACTTTCGGCCCATAAAACTCATCGAGGACAGAAGCGACAGCAAAGGAGCTGGAGGTATGGCCGCTCGGCCAGGCCCAGCGTTGGCCGTTCGGAGTGTCATTGTCCCTGATTACTTTAAGTCCTGTCGTTACCACCCCTGTCACCGAAAGGGCCGTCATCATAGTAAGCGCCCGCTGTTTGTTAAGCTCGTCCTGATTCTCTTCGCTGATGGCATACCAGAGACCAGTCGCCGCATAGTGCGTCGGAGGGTCGCCAATTACGCTAAGACTTTCGCCCGAAAAGCCATGAAAAATATGATGTCTTGCGAAGTTTTCCGCAAGATTTTTGTCGGCGTCGCTATTGTGCATCGCGACGCTCGCGCCACCGGCCAATAGCAGGGCGGCTATGTTATCAATCCTCAAAAACGTATCTTTTGAAGCTTCGAGAAATCTATCCGGGAAACGGTCAAGGTCGGCCTTTGCTGATTCGAGCCAGAGACTTTTCTTTGAGGTATTTTCTGTTTGGTTTGTACAACCCCCAATTAAAATAAAAGCCGCAAAAATAAATCCGAGCCAGAATCCGTTCCGGCGGTGTGGTTTCATTCAGAGAGCTCCTTTTTAGCTTTAGACGCAATGCGCATCAGGTGTTACTACTCCCATTTAATTATTGCCGGCATAGTTGATTTCCGATTGTTGACTTATGATTGTCGATTACAAAATCGTAAATCGAAAATCGCAAATATCAGCGGTCAGCACTAATCTTCAAAAGGCAGGGTTGCCGAGTAGTTCGGGGCCTCCTTGGTTATTTGTATGTCGTGCGGATGCGATTCGACAACCGAAGCGACACTTATGCGAACGAATCGGCCGTTCTTCCTTAACTCTTCGATGTTTCGTGCTCCGCAATAACCCATACCTGCCCGCAGTCCACCAACAAGCTGATAGACAAAATCACTGATAGCTCCCCGGTATGGCACGCGCCCTTCTACGCCTTCGGGCACAAGTTTGCCTTCTTCGGTGGAGCTTTTCTGCCCGTATCTTTCCGCGGAACCTTTGACCATAGCCCCTAAAGACCCCATACCTCTATACTCTTTGAACTGTCTTCCCTTGTAGATGACTAATTGGCCCGGACTTTCTTTAAGGCCCGCAAACAAAGACCCTATCATTACACTCGAAGCCCCGGCCGCGATTGCCTTGGTTATATCGCCGGAATGCTTTATTCCACCATCGGCGATAACCGGAATATTGTACTTTTGCGCTACCTGGGCGCAGTTGATTATCGCAGATATTTGCGGCACCCCCGCTCCGGAAATTATTCTGGTGGTGCAAATTGCGCCGGGCCCAATGCCGACCTTTACAGCGTTCGCACCGGCCTTTATCAAGTCATCCGCCGCCTCGGCAGTAGCAATATTGCCTGCAATCACATCAATATCATACTTGGCTTTGATTTTCTGGACAGTATCGATGACGTTCTGCGAATGGCCGTGAGCGGTATCGACAACGATAATGTCCACATCGGCTGCTATCAGGGCCTCGATTCGCTCGTAATCGTGGACACTCACCGCTGCCCCGACGCGGAGCCGGCCTCGCTCGTCTCTGGCCGCTCTGGGATACTCCTGAACGCGGTCAATGTCCCTCATAGTAATCAAGCCGGCCAGCTCGCCTTTTGCATTAACCAAAAGCAACTTCTCAACCTTGTGTTCCCGCAGGATTCCCTTCGCCTGCTCAAGTGTAGTTTCAGGCGGGCCCGTAATGAGGTTGTTCTTTGTCATTATAGAGCTTATCCGGACATCATAGTCTTTGAGAAACTTCAAATCCCTGCGAGTTAGAATGCCTACCAGTTTTTTCCCATCAACGATGGGTATGCCTGAGACGTTCTGCTCGTTCATTAAATCCTGTGCTCTTCTGACAGGGTCAGCCGGTGATAGTGTAACCGGGTCGAGAATCACTCCGTGTTCGGAGCGTTTGACCTTTGCCACCTCCCTTTTTTGCGCCTCAATCGATAAATTCTTGTGAATTATGCCGATTCCGCCCTCCTGTGCCAGCGATATCGCCAGTGCCGCTTCGGTAACCGTATCCATTGCAGCAGAGACAATCGGAATATTTATCTTGATATTATTGGTCAATTGTGTGCTGGTGTCCGCCTGACTCGGGACAAAATCGCTTTTGGCCGGTATCAGCAGCACATCATCAAATGTTATGCCTTCAGTGACAATTTTGCTTTTGTCCATCTTTTTCTCCAATTCGCCAAGACGCCATTCTAAACCACTGCGATTATCAGGGCAGTCAGTATAATGTGGCTATAAAACAGCGTCAAACCTATTTTCCTGCTCCGCACTCCGCCATACCGTTTGGTGGATTCGCTCAAAATTGGGAACTATCAGGTCTGTTGCAAGAAAGACCTTCGACGGTTCAATCCCTCGACTCCGCTCGGGATGGTAAGTATGTCGAACCATTGGTGCGGGGTTTTATTTTGACCCGGCGGCGTGTCAGGATTATTCTGGTTGGGTAACATTTATATAACAAGACGCCGTTGTGGTTCGGCTCGACAGGATAACGAGTCTGACATTGCTTTTGGAGACTAAGAAAATGGATGTAGATTACGAAAATTCGGGTGAGAAGAAGCTATCGCCCTGGGGCTTTTGGCCTACGGTGGGATTTTCATTTATTATTGCTATCGTTTACACGGTTATTCAGGTAATCATAGTTCTGGTATTCGCTGTGGTTGCCGCACTTCGGACCAGGAACTTCGATATTGAGCAATACGTAAACGGTCTGGAATCAAACGGCTTGTTTTTAGCAATAGCGACATGTGCGGCTGCACCGTTCACACTCGGGGCGACCATACTTTTTGCGAAAATCCGCAAGCAAATCACGATTAAGGAATACTTTTGTTTGCACAGGGTCGGATGGAAGGAGCTGCTTAAGTGGTGTTTAATCGTTCTGGTGTTTGTGGCCTGTTTTGATACCCTCACCTACTTATTAGGCCGACCTGTTGTTCCAGAGTTTATGCTCGAGGCATATAAGAGTGCATATTTTACGCCACTATTGTGGTTTGTTCTCATAATTGCTGCACCCTTAATTGAAGAGATATTTTTCCGGGGCTTTCTTTTCAAAGGAATCGAGCACTCAAGACTGGGGCCGGCAGGGGCGGTAATTATAACTGCATTGGTCTGGTCGTCTATGCATCTCCAATATGGTGCTTACGGCTTGGCCGGTATTTTTGCAGGCGGGCTGCTTCTTGGGTTTGCGCGCCTCAAGAGTAAATCCATTTATCCGCCCATCTTTATGCACACACTTCAAAACATCGTAGCGACCATTGAGGTCATTATCTGCCTGAGAATGATGTAAAGGTCTGTCTAATCATTTTCTCCCTCCGGATATTACTCACTGCTTCCTTTAATTACCGGGCCAGCAAGTATAATCCTGTCATAAACCGCTTTCAAACCTATTCTAAGCCGGGTTTTATTTACCCAGCCGTTACCGGTATTGTCCAAAAAAGAAAAACATCTAAAAAAAAGAGGAGTATAAGATGCTGGGAGCAGAAAACATTTTTACGATTTTTACGAACACTTTCTCATAAGGAATGGTAGATATGGCATAGTAATGGCCCAAGACGGTGTTTGGCCGTTTGTGTAAACTGCAAAACTAAAATGTAAAGGTCGTTTTAAGGAGAACCGCGATGGGTATCAAAACTCCAAAGAATCTATTGATTTTGAGTATTATTGTAACCGCTGCGTTGATAGGGACAGTTTTGCTCGCCAACCACACAAATATCCTGACTGCCAGCGCCGGCGGCACGGCTCAGGTTAAGGGCTGTCCAGCAGCAGGCAGCAAACCGTGTTGTGAAGTAAGAACATGCCCGGCTGGATGCAGTGGAGCATGTTGTGGGGAAAAGGGCTGCATGGCGGAAAAAGCCCAGATTTGCTGTGGCGTAAAGAGCTGCCCTGCTGCGTGTGCCAACGCCTGCTGCAATAAAGAATCCTGCAATATGGGAAGTAAACCATTGCCATAGAGCAAACCACAGCGAGCCGGCCCAAACATCGACTTTGCCAACTTAAGGTCATCAGAATCATAAGAGGGCTAAAGGCTTGATTGCAAATTAAGACCGGCCCCCGTTTCTGTCTTCGACAGAAGACACGGGGGTCTTTTTATGCGCCGCCGGGAAAGTAGCGAAGAGGGGCCCAGCCACACAAAATTGCATTCCCCACCCATCGGGTTAGTAATGTTAGGCAACGGTTTCTTGACATATAAGCTATCAGGCAGGATAATAATTCCTTTCAGAAGTTTTTATACAAAGAAGGTAAAAAGGTGTCGCACAAAATTGTATCGAAGAGCCGGTTGTCGGAGAATGTTTTTGCAGCCGATGTCGAAGCCCCGTTTGTTGCCCGTGCAAGAAAACCGGGCCAATTCGTCATCATCAGTATAAACAACGAATATGGCGAACGGATTCCTTTGACAATTACTGATGCTGACCCTGAAAAGGGCACTATTCGCCTTATCTGGCAGCGGGTTGGTAAAACCACTGCTGAATTGGCTGATTTGCGGGCCGGTGACGAAATCGCCAATGTCGCTGGGCCGTTGGGCAAGCCAAGTCACATCGAAAATTTTGGCACGGTTGTCTGTGTGGGCGGTGGAATTGCCAATGCACCTTTACTGCCTATCGCAAAGGTCCTGAAAAAAGCCGGCAACAAAATCATCAGCCTCCTCGGCGCAAGAAATGAAGAGCTGCTTATCTTCAGAGATGAATTCGCCCGGATAAGTGACGAGATGATAATTACAACTGATGACGGCTCATACGGACGAAAAGGTTTGGTAACCGAACCGCTAAGACAAATCTGTCAGCGTAACCCAAAGCCGGACAGGGCCTTCGTAATCGGGCCGGCTGTGATGATGAAGGCCTGCTGTGAAATCACAAAGGAGTTTAACATTCCCACACAAGTGTCTCTGAACACTATTATGGTTGACGGGACCGGTATGTGCGGCAGCTGCCGGGTCGAATTTGATGGGCAGCCCAAATTTGTCTGTGTTGACGGGCCGGAATTTGATGGCCATAAAGTCAACTTCGACTTGATGATAAAGAGATTGAATGCCTACAAGGACCAGGAACGAAGGGCATACGAGCAGTATAAAAAACATCGATGCAAAATAGGCCTGGACAAATAGGATATTTTATATTTATTATTTTCAATTTTCCCGATATTAGATAATCAATTCTTAGAGATTTTTTATAGTGACTGAGAGAGAAAGACAAGAGCTTTTGCAGCAGCTTCTGGAAGAGCACAGAGCCGGCAAACTTACCTCCGCTGAGAGATTCCAAATCCCACCGCAGGAGATGCCCACCCAGAATCCGCTCAGAAGAATAAGCAACGTCAGCGAAGTGGCCCTCGGCTATACACAAACCCAGGCCCGCGTAGAAGCACTGCGCTGCCTTCAGTGCAAGAGTGCTCCCTGCGTCAACGGCTGTCCGGTGCAAATAAGAATAAGAGATTTTATTGCCGCCATAACTGACGGTGACTTCAGGAAATCCCTGGCCATTATTAAGGAGAGCTCGCCGCTGCCTGCGGTTTGCGGCCGAGTATGCCCACAGGAGGTGCAGTGTCAGGAAAAATGTACGGTAGGGCTGAAGTTCAAGGACGTTTCTAAAGCCGTGTCAATTGGCAAGCTCGAAAGATTTGTCGCCGACCTTGACCAGCACAATGATACCGTTCCGACCGTTGGGGCGGAAACCGGAGTGAAAGTGGCTGTCATCGGCTCGGGCCCAGGCGGAATTGTTGCCGCTGCCGACACCAGAAGAGCAGGACATGATGTTACTATATTCGAGGCCTTTCACAAGCCGGGCGGCGTAATGGTCTATGGCATTCCGGAATTTAGACTCCCAAAAACCATCGTCCAAAAAGAGTTCGACATCCTGGGAAAAATGGGCGTCAAAATCGTCTGCAATTTCGTCGTTGGCAAAACAAGAACGATTGAGCAATTAATGAAAGAGGATGGCTTCGAGACAGTCTATATCGGCGTTGGAGCGGGCCTGCCAAGTTTTATGGGCATCGAGGGGGAGTCTCTTATCGGCGTATATAGTGCCAACGAATACCTCACGCGAGCAAATCTTATGAAGGCATACGATTTTGGCTCCGGCGCCGACACTCCGATTGCCCTTCCGAAGAAGGTTGCCGTCTTCGGCGGCGGCAATGTTGCTATGGACGCGGCCAGAACAGCCGTCAGACTCGGCGCCGAAAAGGTCTATCTGGTCTATCGGAGGACCGAAAAGGAAATGCCTGCCCGCGCCGAAGAAATTCTGCACGCAAAGGAGGAAGGGGTCGAATTTCGGGTGTTGCAAAATCTAAAACGAATAATTGGCAACGAAAACAGCCACGTAGTTGCTATTGAATGTCTGAAGTGTCGGCTTGGCGAGCCGGACAAATCAGGCAGGCCCAGGCCTATTCCCATCGAAGGCTCAGAGTTTAGAATTGAAGTCGATGCCTGTATAATAGCGATTGGCAATATTGCGAATCCGCTGATTCGCCAGACCACACCAGGGTTAAAATTTAACAAATGGGGATATATCGTAGTGGACGAAAACTGCAAAACCTTGTTGGACGGCGTATATGCCGGCGGAGACATTGTTTTAGGTGCTGCCACCGTAATTTTGGCTATGGGCCAGGGTCGAGTCGCCGCTTCAGCAATAAACGAATACCTCGCAAAAAAGAGAGCTTAAGTTCAACAGCAGATTAAACAGATAAGGTATGCCGATGAAACAATGGTGGCACTTAGAAATTGAAGACGCAGCAAAATCCCTGAATAGCGACCTATCTTCCGGTCTAACCTCACAGGAAGCATCAACCAGGTTCGAGAAGTATGGCCCGAACCAGTTGAAGGAGGCAAAGAAATACTCTGCATTAAGCATATTCTTCGAACAGTTTAAGGATTTCATCATCTGGGTTCTGATTGGTGCAGCAATAGTATCGGGTTTTCTGAAAGAATGGGTCGATGCATTAGCAATAATTGCCATTGTTATTTTGAATGCCGTTCTGGGGTTTCTTCAAGAACACCGCGCGGAAAAGTCTTTAGCTGCCTTAAAAAAATTGTCCTCGCCCACATCCAAAGTCATCCGTAATAGAAGACGCGAGGTTATCGCGTCGGCCCAATTAGTCCCCGGAGATGTAATTGAATTGGAAGCAGGTGACAATGTCCCTGCAGATGGCCGGGTTACCTGGCTTACTTCTAATTTTGGGGTGCAGGAAGCAAGTCTAACAGGGGAGTCAACGCCGGTGATGAAAACTACACTTTCGCTGGAAGAAAAGGATATTCCCCTCGCAGACAGGGCAAATATGATTTATATGGGCACCTCTGTCTCTTCCGGAAAAGCCAGAGCGGTAGTAACTGAAACGGGAATGGAGACCGAGCTGGGCACGATTGCCGGTATGATTCAGGAAATCAAGCGAGAGGCCACGCCCCTGCAGAGAAAATTAGAGCAGTTCGGTAAATGGATTGTATATCTGTGTTTTGTTCTTGTGGGAATGGTATTCTTGCTGGGATGGCTGCGCGGGGGAAAGATTATCGATGTTTTCCTGACCTCGGTGAGCCTGGCTGTTGCCGCGATTCCGGAGGGACTGCCTGCGGTGGTTACCATTGCTCTGGCGCTGGGTGTGCAAAGAATGGTTAAACGCCATGCGCTTATTAGGAAGCTGCCGTCGGTAGAAACCTTGGGCTGCGCCACGGTTATATGTTCCGACAAGACGGGGACATTAACCAAAAATGAGATGACGGTCCAGGCAATTTTTGCAGGCGGACAATTATTTAAGGTAACCGGCATAGGATATGCCCCTAAAGGGGAGTTTCTTCTTGATGGGAAAGCAGTAGCTGCCGGTGATTATCCACAGTTGAGTAAAGTCCTGAGTTCAGGCGTATTATGCAACAGTGCACAACTGATAGAGGATAAAGGCGGTTACAGGATAATAGGCGACCCTACAGAAGGAGCCATTTTGACTGCCGCTGCGAAGGCGAGCATCTGGAAAGAGGAACAAGAATGGCATTTTTCTTTTGTTGAGGAGATACCGTTTGATTCCGACCGCAAAAAAATGACTATCGTGCGGCGTCACGGTGATGAGCTTATTGCCTTCGTTAAAGGCGCACCCGACGTTTTGCTGGAGGACTGCGATAACATTGAGATAAAAGGTGTGAGCAGGGGTTTAGCCAGAAAGGATAAAGAGAGCATATTAGAGGTAAATAATGACTTGGCAGGGCAGGCAATGCGGGTTTTAGCAGTTGCCTACCGGGTGCTGGATGGCGGGGTTGATAAATATCAGGCCGATTTAATCGAGAGGAAGCTCACCTTTGCGGGATTGATTGCAATGATTGACCCGCCGAGAGAAGAGGCCAAGCGGGCGATAGAACAGTGCACGGGTGCCGGAATTAAGACGGTGATGATTACCGGCGACCATAAAAATACGGCAGTAGCCATTGCCAGACAGTTAGGGTTTTTCAAAGAGGGTTCTCTTGCCTTGGCGGGTGAAGAGATAGATAGGTTGGGTGAGGAAGAATTCAAAAAGAAGGTAGAGAAGATTCCCGTTTACGCTCGAGTTTCGCCGGAACACAAATTGAGGATTGTGCGGGCCTGGCGAGCCCTGGGAGAAGTAGTGGCGATGACCGGCGACGGCGTGAACGATGCGCCGGCGGTAAAAGAGGCGGATATCGGCGTGGCTATGGGAATAACCGGCACTGATGTTACCAAAGAGGTGTCGGATATGGTGATTACCGATGACAATTTTGCCTCTATTGTGGCTGCGGTTGAAGAGGGAAGAGGTGTTTATGATAATATAAGGAAGTTCATTCACTATCTTCTTTCCTGCAATGCCGGGGAAATACTGGTTATGTTTGTCAGCTCGCTGGTAGGATGGCCTGCGCCTTTGATTCCTGTGCAGATTCTCTGGGTGAATCTGGTGACCGATGGTCTTCCGGCTCTCGCATTGGGAGTGGACCCGGTTGACCCAAATGTTATGGCAAGGCCGCCTCGTTCTCCAAATGAGCCTGTAGTGACTAAGCGAAGAGCGTTTTTAATGCTGGCGCAGGGGTCTTTTATTGCGGCGTGCAGTCTGCTTGCCTTTGCACTTGTGTTATTTATCGAGAAAGAAGAGATTGGGCGAGCGAGGACGGCGGCATTTATCGTTCTTTCCTGCAGCCAGCTTTTTCACTCTTTTAATTGCCGCAACTTTACTGAATCTCTATTCAAGATAGGCGTATTTACCAATAAGAAACTTATTCTTGCGAACGGAATATCGTTTTTGCTGCAAATGGTCGTCGTATATGTGCCTTTTTTACAGAGGATATTTAAGACGGAGGCATTGGGCATTTTTGATTGGTTATTAGTAATAATCATTTCATCTTTCCCGCTGTGGGCGATGGAGGTTTTCAAAAAAGTGCGCAAGAGCATAAGTGTCCGCCACACAGATTGGCGGATAAACTCCAAGGCACAAAGGGCGTAGAAACGAAAATTGCAAAAGGAAAAAGAGAACAAAAAAAGAGAAAAAAGTTGGGAAATAAGAGGTTTTTGACGGAAATTTTGAAAAATGGGGTGGATGGTGGTAGTAAAATACGTGATTTTATAGGACTATTGCGTTTTTAGGCGAAAAATGAGGGTAAAAATGAGTGTTTTTTTGCGCTTTTTTGTGTTTTTTTTGCAAAAATGAACGTGTTTTGAGCAAAAATGTACCAAAATGCACACTTTTTGAACCATTTTTTTGTACTTCTTGACTTTGGGAGTAGGGACGAAGAACGAAGGACGAAGAGCGAAGAATGAAGGACGAAAGACGAGGGAGGGTGAAAGACAGGAGCGGTGAAAATAAATGGTTTTTGGGGGTTTTTTTATTGCACTTGTTTAACCACAGATTTCACTGATTAATCCGCCTACGGCGGACAAGCACGGATTTTGTTTAACCGCGGAGAACACGGAGAGCGCAGAAGGACTTCGCCGCAGGCGTTTGAAAAACGCCTTACGGGTCAGAGCCGAATCTATCCTCGATACAAGTCCGCCGAAGGCGGATTAAGTATCTGCGGTCAGCTTCTCGGCTTTGCCCTTCGGCTGGGTGTTACCAGCCGGCGGTGAAGTCATGGTTCAAGCATAGGAGCGAGGTTGGCTGGGGATTTTTGCGGTTTTTTATTTTATACGCCTGTGGCGTAATTGATTTTTTCCTCCCTTTCTGCTATTTTATATCCTGAAAATTGAGGCATAGCCGGGAATTGGGAATTAAAAAAAACTACTGGGTCCCCTGTTCTTGGCCAAGGGAGCAGCACTCAGGGATCTTCGCTTCGCTGCGAAAAGTTGGGCGATTTTGGGGGGTAGTTTTTTGGTCTTGACGCGGGCTGAAAGTGAGAGATTTGGATTAAGTTGTAATAAGAATTATAAATCCACATTGTGGTTTCGGGCAATTTGTTTCAGACGATCCATTCTATGGATTATTGAATCTTTATCCGGAGGTGTCCATTCTGGGTCGTCATGACTAGGCTGAACTCCGAAATTAATCGAATCATTAATATAAGTAAAATCAGCGTCTGTAAAGCCGGGAATTGTGCGTAAGAGTGAAATGAGGTAGGAACCAGTCGCGGACTCGTACTGTGGAGGGATTGCACGACTTGTAGAGATTTGAAAAATAGCTTTTGTTAGATGTTCACACCATTTGCGAATCAAATGGCACGCAATATCGCGTGTATCGTCTCCTTTTGCAAATTCGATTATTTGGTGCGACTTCGCACGCAGATAATTTCTAGACTTATGGGTTATACCTGAGTTGGAAAATGGTTCAAGTTCGTGATAGAGGGGTTCCAAGTGCGCATAGGCATATTTTAGTCTGTCTGCAACGTTGTGGAGATGTGTCATGATAATGACTTGCTTTGAGTTTTCTTCTATCAATTTTTTTACAACGTGGGAAATTAGTTGTTCCCTGTGTTCATCATCAAAAGACTGGACAGGGTCATCAAACATAACAAAGCCGAATGGACAACCTTCAACAGTTGCGGTTGCTATGTGTATGGCTAAGCCTAAGCAGTTAAGTTGTGATTGGCTGAAATGAGAGGACGCGTGTCGAGTTTCGCCAAGAATCTCTCCTCTTAATCGCATTGTGGTACCTCTTGGATCAATACCAGCAAAATTAACTAAACCGGAGGTACTGCCATAAAGTAAATTAAACCATCTGGTAATGTCTTCGCCTCGTTCATCCATTCTCCTTTGGTCTTCACTCGCTAAAAAATCTCTTACTGACTGACGGATTCGGCGTAGTCTGTTTCTCATATTGAAAATATTCTCTACGGTATGGATGATGTTCGCTGATGAAGAAAGCTCTCTAATTGTTTCCCATTGGCAAACATTTTCATCGGAAGAAAGAATAGGCCGTAAGATGGCACTAAAACGTTCGTAGGTGGTTGGGTATTGTTCAATCCTTTGTTTTGACAATTGGTAAATTCCATGTAGGTTTGGTATAGTTTCTTCGAATAAAAGTTCGAGTTCTTTTTTGCGACTGGGCGTGTCCACTATTGACAGAATGTTTTCGATATTGTCTTTGGCACAAGCTACATTGGTTTCTAGGACATTAAAGTCTGTATATAACTGATTTAGGGCAGCAGTAAATGATTGAATGGCAACGGGATTATCTGGCAGTAGGCGACGAAGGGTATCCTGTGCGGCTTGGTTTGTTTGGTTCGGCAATAATGATTTTGCTAAAAATAATAATCTGTTAAGGGAATCGCAACATTGCCGTGAGGTGTCAAGAAGTTGTTGTTTGGCAGCAGAAAAGCTCCTTGTTTGGTTTAAGTACCGCGTGATTTCAGCAGCTTTATCTTTGGTAATCGTGAGTTCATTACAAAACGGACAATTCAAGGCTGGTTCTTCTGAAGTGATGCGGGATACATTTATAAGTTTCAAACCTTGTTCCCAGAGGCGTAAACGATTATCATCCAATTCAAATGATATTTCGGCATACATCTCAGACCTGAATCGAGCGTAAGTTGAAATCTGTGATTTGAAGGTGTTGATAGCATTTTGAAAGGCTTGTAAAATACTGTCGCAGTTCCCAAGAATGGTAGAAGCATCTTGTTTTGGGCTAAATGGGGTCATATCGAAAATATTACGACGAGCACTTTCCGCAAGACGTGTTGCTTCGGTTACAATTTCATCAGGAGGAATTTCGGGCTTTTGAATGGCTTGTCTGCAATATTCAAGAATCTCATCCCAGTCGCGAGGATACTGTATTTCTTCTGATAACCATCTCTGATAGTGAACTTTCGCACTTTTTTGGGTTAATCATGAAAAACTGTAAAAATAAAAATGGTCTGCCGATGAAAAGGATAATGATAAACCTATTTCATGGAGACCATTATGAACATTCTTTCTCTCACAT